>CZCA01000054.1_pt3 | contig 189168 bp, 154 predicted proteins | sample 591981 | NCBI WGS metagenome assembly CZCA01 (sample SAMEA3556810, study PRJEB10932) | anaerobic digester metagenome | reverse complement strand
GGGAGATTGGAGATTGGGAGATTGGAGATTGGGAGATTGGAGATTGGGAGATTGGAGATTGGAGATTGGGAGATTGGGAGATTGGGATAGCGCCTGGCTTTGCACGAACTGTTCAGTCGTCGAATCGCTCGATCTCCAATCTCTAGTCTCTAATCTCCGTCGTTCGCGTATACAGACGGCGACAAGCGTTTCCGGCGCGTGCTCCAGAATATCCGCGTGGATGATGTGGACATGGGGGCGGTCGGCGAAACGTTGGCGCAGCGGTTCGATCAGGCGGTCGTCCAACTCGACGGCGGCAAGACAACCGACGCGCGCGGCCAGCGCTTCCGTCAGCACGCCTTTGCCAGGGCCGATCTCCAGCACTGCGTCCGAGGGCGTCAACTCTGACGCGTCCAGAATCGGCGCCAGATAGCGGCGGTCGCTCAGGAAGTTTTGACCGAGCGACTTCTTGGCTGGCAGACTCATTCTTCGTCGAGGCTAAGCACCGACATGAAGGCTTCTTGCGGGATTTCGACGGAGCCGACCATCTTCATACGCTTTTTGCCCGCTTTCTGCTTCTCCAGCAGCTTGCGCTTACGCGTGATGTCGCCGCCGTAGCACTTGGCAAGCACATCCTTGCGCATCGCCTTGACGTTGGCGCGGCTGATCACTTTGTTGCCGATGGCAGCTTGAATCGGCACCTCGAACATCTGGCGCGGGATGATCTCCTTCATCTTGCTCACCAGCCGCTGCCCTTTGTAGAAGGCGCTGTCACGGTGCACGATGACGCTGAGCGCGTCCACTGGCTGGTAGTTGACGAGTACATCGAGCTTGACCATGTCGGAGGGGCGATACTCGTCAAGGGTGTAGTCCATGCTGGCGTAGCCTTTGGTGCGCGCCTTCAGCTCGTTGTAGAAATCGACGATGATCTCCGAGAGCGGGATCAGGCAGACGATTTCAACGCGCTTGGTGTCCAACCAGTTCTGTGTCTTGAGTTCACCGCGCCGCTTCGTGACCAGATCGAGCACGGCGCCGATGTAGTCTGCGGGCGTAAAGATGCGCAGCTCGCACCAGGGTTCTTCGATGTGCTCGATTTCAGTCGGGTCGGGCAGCGCCGCCGGACTGTCGATGGCGATGACTTCGCCGTTGGTCTTGAGGACGCGATACTCCACCGAGGGCGCAGTGAAGATGATGTCCATGTCGTACTCGCGTTCGAGCCGCTCCTGGACGATCTCCATGTGAAACAAGCCCAGGAAGCCAAGTCGATAGCCAAAACCAAGCGCCTGGCTGGTCTCTGCCTCGTAGGTGAGTGCGGCGTCGTTGAGCTGCAGCTTCTCCAGTGCGTCGCGCAGCTCGTTGTAGTCGTCCGGGTTGCTCGGATAGAGACCGGCAAAAACCATCGGTTTGAGCGGGCGGTAACCTGGCAGTTTTTCTGTAGCAGGACGACTTGCCACCGTGATCGTGTCGCCCACGTCCAGGTCTTGCAGCGTCTTCAGCCCGGTGGCGATGTAACCAACCTGCCCGGCGTGCAGTTCGCTCACCGGCAGCATAGCGGGCACCAGCACGCCGATTTCCAGCGGTTCCAGCACCTTGCCGGTGTTCATGGCCAGCAATTTCGGTGTGCCGCTGATGACGCCATCGACCATACGCACGTAGGCAATGACGCCTTTGTACGAGTCGTAATGGCAGTCGAAGACCAGCGCGCGCACCGGTGCGTCGATGTCACCCTTCGGGGGCGGCACCTCGGCGATAACGTGCTGCAAAACCTGCTCCACATTCAGCCCGGCTTTGGCGCTGATGCGGGGGATGTCTTCGGCAGGCACGGCGAGCAAGTCCTCGATCTCCTGCGCCACGTCGTCGGGCATGGCGGCAGGCAGGTCAATCTTGTTGATCACCGGCACGATGGTCAGGTTTTGTTCGAGCGCGGCGAACAGGTGCGCCATCGTCTGCGCCTGGATGCCCTGCGACGCATCGACGACCAGCACGGCGCCTTCACAGGCTTGCAGCGCGCGGTGCACTTCGTAGCTGAAATCGACGTGGCCGGGCGTATCGATCAGGTTGATCTCGTATTCCTCGCCCTCGTGTTTGTAGATCATGCGCACGGCGCTGGCCTTGATCGTGACGCCCTTCTCGCGCTCCAACTCCATGGAGTCGAGCAGTTGCTCGCGCATCTCGCGCTCGGTGACGGTGTCGGTCATCTGGATCAGGCGGTCGGCCAGCGTGCTTTTGCCGTGGTCGATGTGGGCGATAATCGAAAAGTTGCGAATATGGTCAAGATTCATGCCCGCGATTATACCTTATGCTCCAAGTTGTCTCCGAAACCACTCCACCGTCTGCGTCATCCCCGTGCGCAGATCGACCTTCGGCTCCCAGCCCAGGATGCGCCGCGCTTTGCTGATGTCGGGCTGGCGCTGCTTGGGGTCGTCCACCGGCAGCGGCTCGAAGCGGATGCCGGCCGGATTGCCGGTCAATTCGTTGATGACGGCGGCAAAATCATAGATGGTCAGTTCCGCCGGGTTGCCGATGTTGACCGGCTCGTTCTCGTTGCTCAGCAGCAGGCGGTAGATGCCATCCACCAGGTCGCTGACATAGCAGAAACTGCGCGTCTGCTTGCCCTCGCCGTAGACGGTGAGCGGTTCATGGCGCAGTGCCTGGCCAACGAAGTTGGGCACGACGCGGCCATCGCTCAGCCGCATACGCGGGCCGTAGGTGTTGAAGATGCGCACGATGCGCGTATCGACGCCATGGCTGCGGTGATAGGCCATTGTCATCGCCTCGGCGAAACGTTTGGCCTCGTCATAGACGCCGCGCGGCCCGATTGGGTTGACATTGCCCCAATAGGTCTCCTGCTGCGGATGCACCATTGGGTCGCCGTAAACTTCGCTAGTGCTGGCGAGCAGAAAGCGCGCCCCCTTCGCCAACGCCAGCCCCAACGCGTTGTGCGTGCCCAGGCTGCCCACCTTCAACGTCTGGATCGGCAGTTCCAGGTAGTCGATTGGACTGGCAGGGCTGGCAAAGTGTAGAATAGCGTCCAGGTCGCCCTTGAGATAGATGTAATTGGTGACATCGTGGTGAATGAATTGAAAGCGTCGATTCCCGGCCAGGTGGGCGATGTTGTCGGTCGAGCCGGTGATCAAGTTATCCATTGCAATCACGTCGTGGCCTTCCGCCAGCAAGCGGTCGCAAAGATGACTACCCAGAAAGCCGGCGCCGCCGGTCACAAGAATCCGCATGGGTCGATGAGTCCTTTCGATTGAATCCAGGGGCGAAGGGCGAGTTGCGAGCCACCGCCGCCCATGTCGATTGCATGCAGTATGTCCGAGGGGAAGTCGTTGCGGCAACACGTCGCCCCCGCATCTCGCCCCCCTCGCAATTCATTTAGTGTACACGACTTCGGTCATTGAAACGATTAGAGTCAGCTGACAATGTATCAAGCGCTGCCCTTTGGCCCTATCACGTTGCCCACCGGCCCCATCTTTGCGATGCTGGCCGTCTTTCTCGGCCTGGAAACCGCCGGACGCATTGGCCGCCGCCTCCGTCTACGCACCGATGATGTTTGGAACACCGGTTTGCTGGCCGTGCTGGCTGGCCTGATTGTAGCAAGGTTGTGGAACGTCTTCCAGTTCTGGTATGTCTACGCGGCGGAACCGACGTTGATCGTCAGCCTGCGCCCCAGCGGGTTTGCGCTCTGGCCCGGCTTGCTGGCGGCTTTCATCGCAGGCTACGCTTACATGCTGCGCCACGCCCTCAGTCCGACGCGCATCGCCGCCGCGTTTTCGCTGGGTGCGCTGATGGCGGCGGGCATCCTGGCGGTGTCGGACTACCTCACCGGCGCCATCCTCGGCCTGCCCAGCGATCTACCCTGGGCGCGCCCCTATTACGGCGAGATGCAGCATCCGGCGGCGCTCTATCGTGCCGTGGGCTTTCTCATTAGCATTGTCGTCATCTGGCTTTTTGCTGACCCGCAGCGACCGGGGCGCATCGTCGGCTATGCGGCGCTGGCGGCTGGGCTGGTCGTGCTGGTCGCCGACGCCTTCGCCGCCAACAGCCCGGTGACGGGCGCTCTGCGCACCAGCCAGCTTGTGGGGTTGGGGCTGGCGCTCGTCGCTGCTGCAGGACTGGCGCTCACCGCGCGTCGCCCCGCTGCATCCTCTCCCGCTGAGCCGCCTGTCACGGTATAAGTGCAAATTCCTGTTCTTTTGACACGGAGTCACCACCGGCGCAGGGGGATCGCCAGCTTATGGGAGATCAGCGCGCACTGTATGGACGACTAGCGCCACGCCCGCCCGGATCGTGACGGTGGCGACGCTGTCGAGCAGTTCGTTGCTCACCCCGCGCGTGCTGCCAAAGGCAAGTGTCGCATCCGCCAGCGGATAACGCAGCCCGGTGTAGGTGATGCCTTCCACCGCTGCGCCGAGCGGGATCAGGCTCACAGTGTCGCCGGGGGCGCCGTGAAGTTCGAGCACACCCGGCCCGCGCAGCACTTCCGCCACCTGCTCGCCCTCGACAATGCGCACCGGCGCCGGCCATGCTCGCTGCGCCACGATCAGCAGATTCGCCAGCGTTTGATCCAGCCGGCCACCCAGCGCGCCGATCAGCAGCACCTCCTCGGCGCCGTCGGCCAGTGCACGTTCGATGGCAAGCTCCAGGTCGGTCTGATCCTTCTCACGGTGGTGACGCTCGAATTGCACACCCTGCGCGGCTAGTTCGTCCACCACGGCGGCAGGCAGGCTGTCGAGGTCGCCGACGACGACATGCGGCGTGCGCCCTAACGTCAGCAAATGCAGCGCGCCCCCGTCAGCGCCGATCAGGTGATCGCCGGGACGCAATAACCTGGCAACCGCTGTGTAGTCATCGATGACGCCGTTGACGGCGATTACAGCGCGCCGCATCATAGCCACGCCTGCCAGACAAAGATGCCGACCATCACGCCGGCGATCACGATTTCCAACGCCGAAGCTAGCAGCGAGCTGACCAGATAGCTCCATGTCGCTCGCAGCGCCTGACGCAGATTGCGCTTGTCGAACCACTCCACCACCAACATGCCGAGCATGGCGCCGACCAGAGCGCCAAAGAGCGTGCCGATGATCGGTATCTCAACCAGCAAGACGCCGCCGAGAATGCCGCCGGCGATGGCGCCGGCGATAGCCTTCCAGCTGACGCCAGAACGGCGGCTCATCGCCGTTGTCAGCAAAAGGTCTGACGCCCACGCCAGCAGCGCCAGCACGCCTAGCACTGCCAGCACCACCCAGTTGACGCGCACAAAGCCGTCGCCCCACGCCCACACCAGCGCTCCCAGCCAAATCAGCAGCGGTCCAGGGAGCAACGGCACGATCACGCCGACCAGCCCCAGCAAGATCAGCGCATAGCCGGCCAGGTAGTAGAAGTTCAACTCAGTCATCTCTCGTCCCCGTCCAGATTTCACCGTCGGCAACCGTCAACGCGATGATGTCGTGACTGCCAAAGAGGATAGGGACAGCGATGCCAAGCTGATCATAGAGCGCAGCGGGCACACTGATATCGGCGAGATAGAGATCGCCGCACGCCGTGGCCGCGTCGGGCTGGCAGAAGCCGCTCTTTGGCAGCGCCAGTGTGAGCGTCGCTGCGGCCTGGATGTGCGGGTCGAAGACGCGACCGTCCGCCGTATCGACTCCACTGGGCGTATCCAAACTCAGGATCGGCGCAGCGCTGCTATTGGCGAGCTGGATGAGGCCGCGTGCGGGGCCACGCGGGTCACCGCGTAGCCCATAGCCAATGATCGCGTCGATCAACAGGTCGGCGGGGGGCAACTCCCAACCTTCCTCAGCCCAGGCCAGCGGCGCGCCCATTGCCTGCAAGATGTGTAGTTGGTGTGCGGCTGCACCCGTGTACGCTGCCGGGGGATAGCTGCAGACGATCTGCACCCACGCGCCCCAGTTGAGCAGATGGCGCGCCGCCGCCAGCCCACCGCCGCCGTTGGCGCCGCGCCCGGCCAGCACCACGATCGGGCGGTCGCGCACATCGCCGCCAAGCATCTGCCGCGCCAGCGTCGCCAGGCTGCGCCCGGCGTTCTCCATCATCTGCAGCAGCTCGATGCCATACTCGCCGATCATCAGGCGATCGATCTCTTGCATCTGCGCAGTCGTCACGGTAGGAACCCGCACACGCGTGCTCATCGCTACACCATCAACTCGCGCAGCCAGGCGCGATGCAATGTCCAACGATTCTCGCCAGCGTCCCAATGCAGCTCGAAGGTGTTGCCATCCACCGTCTGGATCAGGTAGCAGTGCACCAGCTTACCCGCGACGCGTTCTTCCCACTGCCGGCCAATGTCGGCCACATAGCGCGTACGGTCACGCCAGATGAATGACGTCGGCCGCACGTTGCCATTTGGCATCACCCGGATCAGGGTGTCTACTTCTTCTTCGACCAAGACTTCTGTATTCATGCGTTGCACCTCGATAGGGGAGAATGAGAGATTGAGAGATTAGAGATTGGAAAGTAGAGATTCAGAGGCGGAGACAGCGTCTTCCCCGGCCAAAACTCTTCAATCTCCAATCTCTGAATGTTGCCTCTGATTGTGCCTCAACGGCAGAAGAGTTGAGGCTCCAAAATCCCCAATCTCCTAATCTCATTTTCCTACTTCCAAATACGCCAAGACCATCGCCAACGCTGCCCGCGCACTCAGCAGCTTGTTGCCGCTGCGGTCGGCATCCCAGATGTGATGTGCGCCACGCGCATAGCCGTCACGCGCGCAACAATGAAGAAAGACCGTGCCGGTTGGTTTGTTGGGCAAACCGCCGCCCGGACCCGCAATGCCGGTCACGCTGACGGCAACATCGGCGTCGAAGAGGCGCAGCGCTCCCTCCGCCATTTGTTGCGCCACCACCGCCGACACTGCCCCTTCGCGCACCAACGTGTCATGCTCGACGCCCAACAGGCGTTCTTTGGCGGCGTAGCTGTAAGTGACCGCCGCGCCCGCAAAGTAGACCGAGCTGCCGGGATTCTCCGTAATCAGATGGCCGATCAACCCGCCGGTGCAGCTCTCCGCCGTCGCGCACATCAGGTTGCGCTGTGCCAACTGCTCGCCGACCGTGCGCGCCAGGGCAATCGTTTCATCTTCAAGCGTTGTCATCCACTATCCCTTTCATGGGTCGTCGTTTGCCATGCAAAGTGTCCTCCATTGTACACATAGATAACGCTTTTCATCATATTGCATCTGTGCAGGGACGCACATGCCCTCATGGAGAGTTATCGCAACCGGTGTGGTATACTCCCATGCAGGCAGGCACGGACCCTACAGCGCCGATTGTGGAGCGAAAGGAGATTTCCCATGACAGTTGCCGTTGCGGCGCCGCCGGTTGCAGCGTATGAGCGCTTTCGGCTATCCAGCGATCGCTATCATCAAATGATTGAGCGCGGCATTTTTGGTGAAGACGAGCGCATCGAATTGATTGAAGGAGGGTTAGTCACCATGCCCCCGATCGGCGCAGAGCACAGCGGTCTGGTCAAGAAATTGGCAGAATTGCTGTTCGGGCTGTTGCACAAGCGGGCATTGATCAGCATCCAGGACCCGATCCACCTGGATGACTTCTCAGAGCCGGAACCTGACCTGGCGCTCTTGCGGCCACGCGCCGACTACTATATGCGCTCATTGCCACAACCCACCGACATTCTGCTCATCATTGAAGTGGCCGACAGCAGCCTGGCCTACGACCGCACGGTCAAGATGCCGCTCTATGCGCGAGCAGGGATTGCCGAAGCCTGGATCATCAACCTGATCGACCGCTGGATCGAGGTCTATCGCGACCCATCGCCGGTAGGTCATACAACCATGCTCAAAATTCTGCCTGGACGCGCGATCGCCCCGCAAGCCTTTGCCGACGTGATTGTAGCCGTAGACGACCTGTTCAGCGCGTAACCGGCGCCTGCAGGCTGCTCAGTCGCCGCCCGATCAACATCCAGTGTTCGTCCCCGCGCCGCGTGAAGATCACGACGCCCGGCGCACCGCCCGGCGTCAGCCGCAGACGCGGACGCAGACTCTCCGGTTCCTGAGGAAAGCCCCGCTTGAGTAGCTCCACCTGACCGATGCCGCGCGCCGCCAGCCGCTGATTGAGGAGTCTTAGGCTGAAGCGGTGCACCTCGTCGATGGCAAACGCTTGCGCCAGAGGTTCGGCGCGCAGCGCAGGCGCCACGATGTAGGCGATGTCTGGGGCAAAGAGATGTCCTCCTACGCGGGCGCACAGCGCCGCCAACGCGTTTGCGCGAATCACCGCGGGGTCCGGTTCGTACAACACGCCGCCTGGCGCCAGCTCGCCTACAGGTGGCGCCAGGCCATCATCAGCCAATATGCGCCAACCATCCGCTCGATGCACAGAGGCCCAGCGCAGCGGCGCATCTTCCCGCCCCCACCAGAGCACAGCTTCTTTGCACGCGCCCGCGTGACTGACAAACTCCACCTTCCAACCGGCAGGCACTTCAGCAATGTCTACGCCAGGCATTACTTTGACGGCGATCAGCGCGACATGTTGACGGAGTTTCAGAATCTCAACCAATGGCGGCTGCAGCGTGTGCAGATTGAAGATGCGCCGGCCTGCGTGGCGACGCGCTGGATCGACGAAGGCAGCGGCGGCAGACGGCAGCGCACCGTTGGCCAGCGCTTGCGTCCAGTCTGCGTTGTAGATGGTTACATGCTTTGTCAATCCTAGTGCGGCGACATTGGCGGCAGCCAGGCGGGCGCGCACCGGGTCGAGTTCATAAGCGACAACAGAACGATGCTGCGCCAGCGCCAACAGGTCGCCGCCAATGCCGCAGCCCAGGTCAAGGAAGTCGCCTGCCCCGGCGTACGCGTCCAACTGCGCGGCGCGCTGCGCGGCGGGCGCCTGCGCAGTTGCTTGCTCCAATGCTTCTGCGGTAAAGAACAGGTGCGCGGCATCCGGGAATTTGGCATGTGCACGTCGCCGCAGCAGCGCTTGTGTCACCAGTGCACTGGCGATCTCGGCAGGCAAGATGCGGCGTAATGCGGTCACCTGGGCTAATACATGCACGTCGTCCAGCGGTTGTCGAGCTAGCTCGTCCAGCCAGGGTTGGGCTGCCGGTGATAGCACGAAATCGACCCAGCCGGCGACCTCTTGCCCCGCTGTTGAGGGGGATGAAAACGTGTGAGAATCGTTGTGCAATTGTACCCCTGTCGGCTTGACGCACACCGCGCCGTGCCAGTAAACTAAAAAGCTGTTGTTTGTTCCGTTTTGCACATTTCGCCCGCTGCACTGGGCGATCATTACTGAACCCAGCCAGGATATAAGCTATTATGGCACAGGTGCAGGAAAGGGTGTAAGGCAGAACAACATGCGCATCCAGCTGATGTTGCGCGGCTCCACCGCACGGAGATACGTGACACGGAGACACGTGACGAAAACCGCAAACCATGAAGGAGTATTATGAGCGTACAGAATGAATCCCTGGACATGAAAAGCAGCGAACGCAAGCCTGCTGCACCGGAGTTGGAATATAAGGCTGCGTCGCAAGATTCACTGTCGATGTTCTTCGCCGCTATCGGCGGTGCAGTGCTGGGTATGTTGGCGACGCTGCTGGTGCTGGCGATCATCAACGGTGGCACGCTCAATTTCACCCACCCTGAACGTCTGGCCGTCATGGAAGCCAATCTGGCGCGCGTCAACGAAAACGTCGGCGCCGTGAGCCAGAATGTGGACACCGTCGCCAGTCAGGTGACAGACGTACGCGACCAACTGGCAGTCGCCCGCAGCCAGATGGATGCTGCGCAGGCGCGGCTTGATGACCAGAGCGGCAAGCTCGACGCCGTGCAAGGTTCTGTCGCTGCGCTGGCGCTGACCGGCCAGAAGTTCGACACCTTCGTCGCCGCCCTTGACCAGGCGATGGTCTCGATGCGCAAGTTAGATGGCAGTGCGGAAACCACAACGCCGGCTGCGATCGCCGCCAAGCCGTTGCTCGTGAGCGACCCGGCCGTACAGGCCGACGCGGTGGCCGTGCTCTTCTTTGTCGATGGCAACGGCAACGGCGTGATGGACGACGCTGAGGCCAACCTGACGGGCGTCGTGCTGCGCGTGACAGATGCAGCCGGCAATCAGGTGGGCGAATACACTTCAGGCGACGCCGGCGTGCTGGTGCAGGGACTGAATCCTGGCGACTACACCTTTGCCATCACCGATGCCGCCGGTCATGCGACGTTGAGCGAAGAAGTAGCCGTGACAGTGCCCGCCGACGCAGCTCAGGGGCAAATTCTGTACGTGCCGATGGCTGAGTAAGCCGTTAGGCCGCTTGCGTCTGCAAAAAGCGGGAGGCAGCCGGACTGGCCGCCTCCCGCTTTGTTATGCTGCGTTCTCCTCCTCAACGAGGTCATCGGCAGCAAAATCAATGCCATCTTCCGCTTCATCCCCCACGTCATCATCCATTTCGGCCAGGTCTTCGGCTGTGGCGTAGAAAAGCAGCAGCACCGAACCGTAGCGCCGGCGGTCATATTCAACCAGGCGCGTCAACGTCACCGGCGTCTCCTCGCGCGGGTGAATTTGCACGATCACGCTGCCGTTTTGCGCCAACAACTCTGGCTTGCCATCGATAAGTGTAAGCGCTTTGAGCCACATCCCTTGATATTGGGGCGGCGCCACGTAGATGAGATCATAGGGAACGCCGTGATAGCGCTGGAGATACGCAAAACTGTCGAGGCGCGTCACGCTGGCCTGGCGCTCGAAGCCGCAGTGACGCAAATTGGCGCGGATCGTCTCGACCGCCTGGTGGCTGAGGTCGACAAAATCAACCCAAGCTGCACCGCGACTCAAGCTCTCGATGCCAACGCCGCCCGTGCCGCCAAAGAGATCGAGCACCCGCGTCTCTTCAATCCAGTTGCCCATGATACTGAACAGCGCTTCTTTGGCGCGGTCGGTGATGGGGCGCGTGCCGCCGCCGGGCACCATCATCAATTTACGGCCTTTTGCTTTCCCGGTAATCACGCGCATTAGTTGACCCTTATTTCACCACCATCAAATCCCATGTGCCATCGTTACGCAGGCTGAAGTAGCGAATTGTCGCATCCTCGAAGCAGGCCAGCAGCCGTCCCTGCTCGAACGACTGCACTACGGTGTGTTGGCAAAGCCGTTCTTCCCGCTCGATCGTCCCCAATTGTTCCTGAAGCCCTGTCACCGAACACCACAACTTGCCAAAGCCACGTCGCGGCAGCGGCGGCGAGGCTGGCGGTGCATTCAGCGGATTGCATGAAAACTCCGGCTGGCTTTCGTCCCACGTATCGCGATAAGATTGCCACGTCTGATCAGGGAAGAGGACATAAATCTGCTGCTCACTGCTAAACCAGAGCATAAAGCGATCGTAGTTCGGCCCTGCGCCAAATTCATTGATGCCCACCGGGTCATTACTGCCGGCGCTGACTGCACACCCAAGCTGATGATACAGATCAGGATACCCCGCCAGGTCCATATCATAGTCAAGGCTACATTGGCCGTCGCTCTCATCCACCGTCAGCGCGGTGATGGTTGGCGTTGCGATCACGCCTGCCGGCTGGGCCGTGGGCGCTTCGATGCTCACCGGCAGCGTCTCCTCGCTCAGAGGTGTAATCGTGGCGACGGCAGGTGTAGGGGGCAGCGGCGTTGCCGTTGGTGTGACCTCACTGCCGCCGCATGCAGCCAGCAGCAATAGCAGCAGCGCTGCACACACGCCGGCGCTCCACCTCGGCTTCACTCCCGCCATCTTGCAGATGCTACAAGCACATTCTCTCACGGTGTAACTTCCTTGTGCGGAATACGAGCGGCGTCGTCAGCGGCGCGCTGCGCCTCTCACAACTCGCCCCTTGCCAACTCACTCTACTTGCACTGGCCCCAGCTCGATTGCGTAGCTGGCCGGGCCGGCGCTTACCGCCAGACGCTGGCCGGTCACCTGATCATACAGCCCGACAGCAAGTGTATACCGTCCTGCCGGAAGCGTGGACGGCAGCAATAACCCATAGCGATCAACAATCACGTCACCCGGCTGCCAGGTGCTGGTCGGACGCAACCAGACCACCGGTTGCCCGTCGCGCTGCAGGAGTTTGTTCCCCTGCGCATCGAGCAGATGGACGAAGACCTGATAGTCGGTCGTCACCGGCTGCAAACTTTCCCACAACAGCGTCAGCAGCAACTGCCCGCCCGGCGTTGCAGTGGGCGTCAGGCCGTAGCCGTTCAGACGAATCCAGCCATTTGCTTCGGAAACTGACGATGCCGTCGGGTCGCCAAAGACGGTGCCCACGCCGCTCTCGACCAGCTCTGCCGCTGGCGCCAGGGCGTAGAGCGCCAGCCGCTGCTGCGATGGGCCGGTCACGCGGTCGTCGCTGAGCAGAAAGTCCTCGCTGCGTAGCGCTCGCTCCCAGCCCGACTGGTCGGGTGGTAAGTAGTTGGGAACGACCCAGAGACGCGCCAGTTGGGCGCGCATGTGGGCCAGCACCGGTGTATCCTCCCGGCGCAAGTCGTTGCGCTGGAAGAGGCCAAAGACGGGCAGCGCGCCACGATAGACATTAGCAAAGTGCTGCGTCATCTCTGGGCGCAACAACAGCACGCCGTCGTGCGCCTGTGCTTCCTGTTGCAAGCGCCTGGCGACAAGACGTAGCTCAGGATCGGTGCGCGTCGTATCGTAGTAGGTCAAGAGTCCTGTGGTCAATAGCAGCAACGCGGTTGTATAGAGCCAGTTACGCAGGCGTTCATCACCATTGCGACGCGCTGTGTTGCGCAGTTCCTGCGTCAGGAAGAAGAGTCCTACGCTCACGCCCGCCACCGCCACCGCCAGCGGCAGCCAGTCAACACCAGCCGCACCGCGCCACCAGGCCAGATGAATCGTCGCCGGTTGCACCATTTGCCACTGCATCACCAGCGGCGAGTATTGCAGTTGCGTGAAAGTGACATCGGCGAAAAGTGGCGACACGAGTTCCGCCAGCCGATCCTGCACCAGGTGATAGGGGACAAGCAGCCCCAGCACCTGGACTGCCAACGAAGCCAGCGCCAATCCAACACCGATCACAATGCCCAGCCAGCCCAGCCTGCGCTCCCCCATCAAGGCATTCCAGGCGGGCGCCGCCAATAAGGTTAGGAAGGGCAACGTCGGCACGATGAAGCGGGCGCCCCAACTGTAGCCGCCATGCCACATATACCACTTGGCGTAAACCGCAAAGAACACGACGATCAGCGCCAGCGCCAGGAAGAAGATGCGACGTTGACGCCGCCAAAACCAGAGCGCACCGGGAATCGCCAGCACCAGGATCGGGTTGTACCAGAGCACGCCGCGCGCCGGTCCGACCGTTAACCCAAAGAGGCCGAAAAACCAGTTGGCGCTGAAAGTCTCGGTTTCCACGTAACCCGTATCCCAGATGTTGCCAAAGCGCACCCAGTTCCACCACAGCGAGAGTAGCCCCATGGCCACAATGGGAATAGTAAAAGCCACCACCGGGCGCCAGTGCGCCCAGAATGCATGGCGCAGGCGCGCCTTGAAGGTGGCGCCAGATTGCGCAAAGGAGGGCGTCAACACCAGCAGCAAGGCAACTGCGTAAATCGGCAGCGTCATGATGTTGATCGTGCGTGTGAGATAGGCAATGCCCCACGCCAGACCGCTGCCAAACAGATAGAGCTTGCGCTCCGATTGTGCGTAGGCCAATAATCCGTATGCGGCGGCAAACAGCCCCCAACCAGCAACCGGATCGCTGAAAAAGCTCTGCGTGTAGGGCCAGGCCATCGTCAGCAGACCGAAGATCAGCGCAGCACTAATCGCCAGCGGGCGCGACCAGCCCAGCCGCCGCCCGGCGCGAAAGAGTAGTGCGCCCGTCCATGCCGTCAACAGCGGGTTGAGCAACATCGCGGCGTGCGCCAGCCCCACAAAGGGCCACACCTTCGCCGCCCATACCAGCGGCCACGCCAGCAGCACCATCCCCAGCCCCTTGCGCGTGTAGAGATTGCCATCGGGACCGATATTGCCCTGCTGATTGCCCATCCACAACACCTGGTTGCTGTCTAGTGCCCCGCGCCGCACCAGGCTGTCCGTAGTGGCAAAGGTGGACAGGCCATCGCTGCTGTCGATGAGACCGGTGAAGGTAAACATGTAGCAGGCCAGTAAGAAACCGAAGAGCAGCAGGGCGGTGCTGCGGTCTTTGGGGCTGATGTCAGGTTGGGTGCTCTGCATAGCTTCAATCAAATCCGATCAAGGTACTTCCACAGACACACTCACATGATCGTCGGCGGCGCCTTCGCCCAGCACAACCGGCTGCCGTCCCATGGCATCGTACAGACCGACATGCAACGTGTACAGCCCTGGCTGTGCATCCGGCGGGAGCAGCAGGCGATAGGCATCGCGCACCGGCTGTCCCGGCGTCCAGGTGTTGGTCGGCGCCAGTCCGGCAACCGGCAAGTTGTCCTGCTGCGCCACCATCTGCCCGTTGGGCGCAAAGAGCTGGGTAAAGACGGTGTAGCTGCCGGCGATAGCTGCCGGCGTCTGCCAGTATAACACCACTGGCAATGATGACCCTGCTTGCGCCGCCCCCAACGCCAGGCCTAGCAGTTCGATCTGCCCATCGGCGACAGTAAACGTCGCCAGCGGCATCGACGGCGGGGTGAAGACGCGCGCCAGCGAACACGCGCCTAATTGCTGCACATCGCCAGTGTAGACGCCCGGCGTCGCCAGAAAGTTCGCCGCTGCGGGCGACCATGTTCGCGTGATGGCGGCGTCGCTGCGCTCGATCCACCAAAACTCGCCTTGTGCACTGAGAGCGGCCAGCTTCTCTGCTTTCACCATCTCGGCCGGGCGGTCGTCAGGATTGTAGCCATCGACGACGATCAGCGTATACGCCGTGTGCAGCCAGGGGTTCAGTTCACTCCACAGCGTTGTGTCTTCCATCGCCAACGTGCGCGTCAACCCGCCCGCCTCGTTGCGCAAATACGCGATTGCTTCCCGGCACGGATGCTCAGCCAGCCGGCGTTCCTGATAAGCCTGGGCAGCGCGCGGCGCACCCACCATCAGCACGACCAGCGCTGTTGCCATTACCGCCACGCTCAGCCCGACCGCCATGCGCTGCAGTTGGCGACTGCGCAGCGGCGTTGGCCATATCTGGCCCATGAAGTCCATCGCCAGCAACATCAGCAGCGCCGTACGCGCCAGCACCGTCATCATCATCAGCCAGCGTTCAGCAGGCAGCAGAATCAGAAAGATGCTACTCTCCACTACGTTGAGCAGCGTGAGCATGAGCGCCAACAACACACCAAAGAGATCGGCGCGCAGCAGCACGATAAACGCCAGCACCCACACCACAAATTGTGGACTCCAGCCCTTGCTGTAGAGAAAGAGCCAGATCACGCTCACCGCAGTGAAGGCCACCGCCGTGCGCACACGCGCCCAGTCGTAACGCCGCGTGTAGAGCCAGAGATAGAGCAGCGCAAAGCCAAGCGTGATCCACGTCCACGGCAAAACGGACTCCCACTGGTTGTCCGCCGTCAGCCCGCGCAGATTGCGCATATCGATAGGCACCAGGCCAAAGCCGTAGTAGCCGTCAATAAGCGCCCATACGCTCTGCCAGGGAGGACGCAGGCTATTAACAGTGAAGCTGCTCAACGCCAACGTCGGGTTGAAGCGCGCCAGTGGCAGCCCTACGCCAATGACGACGCCAACAAAGACCAGGCTATACAGCACAGGTTTGCGCAGGTTGCCAGGTGACCGCCGATTGAACCACTCATGGCGTACAGCGTCAAGACTCAGCCGCGCGCCAAACCAGCGCACGGCGATCGGTACAAGCATCATCGGTGTGAGCTTGACCAGGAAACCGAGCGCGGCGGCTACTGCGCTGGCGAGCCATGCTCCGCGCTGCCGGCTGAGCAACAGTTCCAGTCCCAGCAACAAGAAAAAGAGCGGCATCGCCTCGAACCAGCCCAGCAACGTGTAGACAGGAGCAAACAATAACGCGTAAAAGACCGTCGCCTTGAGCGGCAGCGGGATACGGCCTCCATCAGGCGACCATGCCAGGTCAGCGCCATGCTCCGCCTCCAGCCGCCGCGCCAGCCGATAGATGAGGATGAAATTGCCAAGCTCGAAGAGCAGCAATTCCATTCCGAATAGCACGTGAAACGCCAGGCGCGGCTCCACCCAGGGCGGGATATTGCTTGACAGGACAAACACAGGCAGCATCAGCGCCGGAAAGAGCGGGGGATAGGCCGTCCACAAATTCTCAAAGGTGGTGTACCCCATCGGCAGGGTAAGGCCCCACGCATAGTAGAACTCGTAGTCGGAGTTGTCGGCGATGAAGCCGCCAGGACGGAAGAGCAGGATGGCAAAGAGCCGGAAGCTGACAAAGAGCAGCAACAGCGCCAGAAACCAGCGATGTTCGGTGTAGAAACGGCGCAGCCGCGCCCGCCATGTATTCATACGGAAGGATCGGGTGAGACGGAAGTCGCTGCGTGCTCGCCCTCACGCGGCGTCGTCTCGGCGCGTACACGCTGGATCACTTCACCAAAGCCAGCCAGTAGTGTCACGACGCCGCTGAAAAAGAGAAAACTCCAGTAGGTGATAAAACGCACCAGAAGCACCGCCGCGCCGACGTTGAAGGTCGTGGCGGGCAGCAGAGCAAAGAGCGCCACATACGCAGCGTCAATCTGACCGATGCCACCCGGCGTCAATGGCGCAGCCGCCAGCACATCGACTGTCAACGCCACAAACGCCGCCACATCCAGCGGCAACGCCGCCCCCAGGCTGCGCAGCACGAACCAGACCACCAGCGCATCGCACAACCAGATGTAGAGGCTTTCGCCGATCACCAACGCCCCGCGCTTGGGTTGTCGCCCCAGCACGCGCAGGCTGGCGGCCAATTGCTCACCAAACTGCAACGACGCCTGCCATAACCGCCGTTGACTCCACTGCCGCAGCCAGCCCAAGACCGGCGGCGCCAGCACTGCGCTGGCGACCAGCACCACCAACAGGCCGGCCGCCGCAGCGTAACCAGCCATCAACCAGCCGGGCGCCTCTATGCGCAGCGCTGCCCAGCCAAAGCCAAGCCCCAACCCTACGATCGCCAGAATGTCCAGCGCCCGCTCTAGCACAATTGACCCCAGGCTGGCAGCGACAGGTACAGGCGCATGACGTGCGTTGTCGAGCCGTAGCACACCGATGCGCATGAAGTCGCCCGCGCGCGCGGGCAGCAGCGCGCTCACAAACCAGCCCGCCAGCAGCAGCCCGGTCGTGTAGAGATAAGCGAGCTGATGTCCCGCCATGCTGAGCAGTTGTTGCCAGCGATGGCCGCGCACGGCAAAGCTACTGTAGTGAACAAGCATCGCCAGCGCCAACCAGCGCACATCGGCGGCGGCCATTGCTTGTAACGCTGTCTGCCCGCCGAACAAGACAATCAATAGCGCCCATGTCACGAGGCCAAGAGCGCTCAAGAGCAGCAAACGCCTGCGCGGCAGCCAGGCAGTCGATGATGCGGGTGAAGACAAAGCGTTGCTCATCTCACCCATTTTGCGAAGGAATGCGCGGAATGGCAAATTGTACGAGGCCGATTGAGAATTCGTGTTTTCAACATAGAGATGCCAGGGGACAGGAAAAGGCAACATTCCCTGGCGTTGCTCCCCAGTCCCCCGACCAAAAAACTTCCTGGAAACTTTGCGTTCCCAGGAAGTCACACCATCTCTCTGCATGGACTGCGTAGCGGCGTCACCGCATGTTGCTGGCGACCAAATCCGCGATCTCGTCAGGATGGCGGGCGACTTTGGCGCCAGCATTGGTGAGCGCTGCGATCTTCTCAGCGGCAGTGCCTTCGCCGCCGGAGATGATGGCGCCGGCATGCCCCATGCGCCGTCCGGGCGGCGCTGTCTGGCCGGCGATAAAGCCGGTCACAGGCTTGGTCATCTTGTGGGCAATGTACTCGGCGGCCTTCTGTTCATCGGTGCCGCCGATTTCGCCAATCAGGATCACCTGCTCTGTCTCCGGGTCCTGCTCGAACATCTGGAGCACGTCAAGGAAGGAGGTGCCGTTGATTGGATCGCCGCCAATGCCGACGGCGGTGGTCTGCCCGATGCCGCGTGCGGTCAGGGCATAAACGACTTCGTAGGTCAGTGTGCCGGAGCGGCTGACCAGCCCTACATTGCCTTTGGTCATGATGTGGCCGGGAATGATGCCAACTTTTGCCTCGCCCGGTGTGATCAGACCGGGACAGTTGGGGCCGATGAGCCGCGTATGAGTGGAGTCGAGGAAGGCGCGCACCTGCACCATATCCATCACAGGGATGCCCTCCGTGATGCAGACAACCAGCTCAATGCCTGCGTCGGCGGCCTCGATAATCGCGTCGGCGGCAAAGCGTGCGGGGACGAAGATGACGCTGGTGTTGGCGCCGGTCGCCACCACGGCATCGCGCACGGTGTCGAAGACCGGCACATTGCCAAAGGCCCATTCGCCACCCTTGCCCGGGGTGACGCCGCCGACGACTGGCGTGCCGTAGTCGATCATTTGTTTGGTGTGAAATGCACCTTCACGCCCAGTGATGCCCTGCACGACCAGGCGAGTGTTTTTTCCAACTAAGATGCTCATTGCAACTCTCCTTTGGCGGCGGCGACGGCTTTTTGTGCTGCGTCAGCCAGACTGGTGGCCGTGATCAGGTTGGCTTCGGCCAGGATGCGCCGGCCTTCTTCTTCGTTGGTGCCGACCAACCGCACGACAAATGGTACGCGTACATCGAGTGTATTGATCGCTTCGAGCACACCCAACGCCACCTCGTCACAGCGGGTAATGCCGCCAAAGATATTGATCAGCACGGCCTTGACGCGGTTGTCACTGAGGATGATGCGCAGTGCTGCCGCCACCTTGTCCGATTGGGCGCCGCCGCCGATATCGAGGAAGTTCGCCGGTTCACCGCCATAGAGCTTGACAATATCCATCGTCGCCATCGCCAGCCCGGCGCCATTGACCATGCAGCCGATCTCGCCGTCGAGATGAATGTAGCTCAAGCCGTAACGACGCGCCTCGCGTTCACTGGCATCCTCCTCGTCTGGGTCGCGCAACTCCACCAATTCTGGGTGGCGATAGAGCGCGTTGTCGTCGACCGAGATTTTGCCGTCGAGCGCCATCAACTTGTTCTCGCCGGTAATGACGAGCGGGTTGATCTCGGCCAGGCTGGCGTCGTTGCTCACGAAGACCTGATAGAGGCTCTGCGCGATTTTGATGAAGTCGTTGGTCAGGTCTTTGGGAAGACCAATGCCGTCAGCCAGGATGCGCGCCTGATGCGGCTTCAAGCCCAGAAAGGGATGCGCCGCCACCTTGATGATCTTATCAGGCATCCTGGCCGCCACCTCTTCGATATCGATGCCGCCCTCGCTGCTCGCCATGACGACCACCCGCCGGCTGGCGCGGTCCAGCACAGCGCCAAGATAGATTTCTTTGCGGATGTCGGCAGCCGGATCGACAAGCACCTTCTTGACTGTCAGCCCCTTGATCGTCATGCCCAGGATGGCGTCGGCGCGCTGCTCAGCTTCATCCGGCGTCTTCGCCAGCTTGATGCCACCAGCCTTGCCGCGACCACCGACCAACACCTGCGACTTGACGACCACCGGTCCGCCCAGACGCACAGCGATGTCGCGTACTTCACCGGGCGTCGTCGCTACTTCGCCGCTGGGGACAGGAATCCCGTAGCGACCAAAGATCCGTTTGGATTGATATTCGTGTAGATTCAAGCTGAAACCTCCTTGCAATTTGCTTAGGCGTCGAGCGTTGTCTGAGTGTTCATCAGAGCGGTGCCGTCTGTGGTTGCCAAGACAGCCATCGCACGGGATAGGTTGTGGAAAAGGTGTAGAAAAACGTCCTCGGACGGGGCGGGTTCTGCGCCTCCACCGCTGCGCATTATAGCCCCCGCCGCGTAGAGATGACAAACGTGCAGGCGTTTGGGGTGCACTTTGGGGGCTTTTCAGCGTCGATTCATTTTCTGGTATGATGGATGCAATCTATACCTTTTCGGAAGGAATACAGACACCATATGCGTGCACACGCCCACGTCGTGATCGTCGGCGCCGGCATTGTTGGTTGTAGCGCCGCCTATCATCTCGCCCAACTTGGCTGGAAAGACATCCTTGTCGTCGACAAGGGGCCGTTGTTTGACGCCGGCGCCACCAGTATTGCGCCCGGTCTCATCTTTCAGAGCCACTACGCCCGGCTGATGACCGAGTTTGCGCGTTACACGATCGAGTTGCTCAAGCCTTTGCGTCACCAAACTGAACCGTGCCTCTACCAGGTTGGCGGCATCGAGGTGGCCACTACGCCGGAGCGGTGGGCGGAGCTGAAGCGAAAACAGGGTGTTTCGCTCAGTTACGGGCTGGAGAGCCACCTGCTCACGCCGCAGGAAGTGCAGGCAAAACTCCCCCTCCTCGACGCACAGGCCATTCTCGGCGGCTACTTTGTGCCAACAGACAGCGACGCGCGCAGCTCTCAATGCGCTGCAGCCCTGGCCACCCTGGCGATGGCGCAGGGTGTCGAGTTCGCAGCCCATGTCACCGTACAGGATGTATACGTGCAAAACGGGCGCGTGCGCCACATCGTCACCGATCAGGGTGTGATCGAATGTGAGCATGTCCTGCTCTGCACCAACGCCTGGACGACGATGTTGGCCGCCAGGATAGGGCTGCGCTTCCCGGTCTTAGGCGTCGAGCAACAATATGTCATCACCGAACCACTGGCGGAATTGGCCGCAGACCAGGCGTGCTTCATCACACACCCAATCCTGCGCCACCCCGACGCGGCGCTCTACTATCGCCAGATCTATGACTGCTATCTGATCGGCAGTTACCGTCACACCGCCCTGCGCGCCAGCAACGACGCAGCACCGCCAATCCCCCAGGCAGCCGCCGTCAATGATTGGGAGCACGAGCGGCGCGCGACCGCTGAACTGCTGCCCCCGCTGGCAGGCAAGCGTTTCGCCCAACAGGTCAGTGGCTACCTGGCGTTCAGTAATGACCTGTATCCTGTCGTCGGGCAGAGCACAGTGCGTGGATTATGGGTGGCGTTCAGCGTGTGGGCAGCCTATGCCGGCGGCGTCGGCAAGAGTATCGCCGAGTTGATGACGCACGGCGAGACCGAATGGGACATCCGCGAAGCTGACATCAACCGCTTTCATCCGCATGACTACACGCGCGCGTTCATGGCGGCGCGCATCGACCGCCAGCATCAGGAAATCTACGCCATTGTCCACCCCTTCCAACAATCGGAGGCGCCGCGCAACGTGCGGCTGGCGCCCTTTCATCAACGGCTGGTCGAGCAGCAAGCCGTCTTCTTTGCCAATGCCGGCTGGGAGGCGCCGCAGTGGTACGAAGCCAACGCCCGGTTGCTGGAGGAGTACGACGCGCGCATCCCACATCGCGAGGGCTGGGCCGCGCGTTACTGGTCACGCATCCAGGGCGCCGAACACCTGGCGACGCGCGACCGCGCCGGTCTCTTCAACTTGAGCACCTTTACCAAGATCGAGGTCAGTGGGCCAGGCGCGTTAAGTTTTTTGGAATCGATCTGCGCCAACCGGATCGATCGCCCCGTTGGCGCCATCATCTACACAGCGCTTTGCAACAGTCGCGGCGGCATCATGGCCGATCTCACCGTCAGCCGGTTAGAGGAAGACCGCTTCTGGATTCTCACCGGCGGCGGCGTCGGTCCACACGACTTCGCCTGGATTCGCCAGCACGCCCCGACGCAGGGTGGCGTGACCATCCGCAACATGAGCGGTCAATACACCACGCTTGGACTCTGGGGGCCGCGTGCGCGCGACATCTTGCAACAACTTGTCGAAGAAGACATCAGTAATGCCGCTTTCCCCTTCTACACCGTACGCCCACTACACATCGAGAGCGTGCCCGCGCTGGCGCTGCGCCTTTCTTACGCTGGCGAGCTGGGCTGGGAAATCTACGCACCCGGCGAATATGGCTTGCGCCTCTGGGACCTGCTGTGGGAAGCCGGGCGCCCCTACGGACTGGTGGCGGGCGGTGCGGGCGCCTTCGACTCGCTGCGGCTGGAAAAAGGTTACCGCTTGTGGGGCGTCGATATTCATAGCGAATACAACCCCTTTGAGGCAGGCTTGGGGCGAACAGTAAAACTGAAGAAAGGTTACTTTCTGGGACGCGACGCGTTGCTCAAGGCCAGTGAAGTGGTGACGCGCAAACTCTGTTGCCTGACCTTCGATGATCCCGACGCCATAGCACTGGGCAAAGAGCCGATCCTGGCTGATGGACGCGTGCTGGGTTATGTGACAAGCGCCAATTATGGGTACTCTGTCGGCAAGTACATCCTCTACGCTTATCTGCCACAAGAGTACGCGGCGCCGCTGACCAAAGTCGAGGTGCAGTACTTCGACCGCCGTTACACTGCTACTGTCGCCAATGAACCCTTGTTCGACCCAGGCCACGCGCGTATGAAGGCATAGCCGTGCGTCAATCGCTCATTCTCGCAATTTCACAAGCTCACGGTCATACCACCAGCGCACCAACAGCCCCGCCAGCAATAGTAGCGCCGCCACCATCACCCAATATAGCGTCTGGTACGTCTCTGAGCCGGATGCGCCAATCGGGTCGAAGGGATGGCGAATGATCGTGGCGCCACGAATCAACGTCCAGGTGACGACGGTCACGAGCAGGTTGACGACGGCGGCGAAAATACGGTTGCCCATCCACAACGCAAGCAGCAGACAGGCAACACTAAACCAGAGCACATGCACACTGGCGCGCACGCGCGGCTCGTCCCAGGCGACCCACTCGCCCCAACTCAGCCAGGTTGAGATGCTGCTGGTCAGTGCATAGACAATCCATAGCATCACGGCGCCTTTCTGCACCGCCATTGCCCAGGCATACCAGGCGATCCGCCGCGTCAATAAGAAGCCCAGGCTGAGCACACCGGCTGCTGCAAACGCCAACAGCGCCACTCGCACCAACGCCCCGTGCAGAAAGATCACCTTGATCACGTTGCCCAGCGTCTGCTCCGGTGGGATCAGCCAGAGGGCAATCGCCAGCCCGGCCATCCCTAACACGGCCAGTACAGGCGTCACCCAACGCTGCCAATGCGTCGGCGCCGCGAGAGAGGATGATTGCATCGCAGATTCCCTTTCTCAATATCGCTTCCCTTGCTTCTGTGCGCGCATCTACACAGCAAGGACACAGATGTCACCTGACGCGCGACACGTGACGTATGACGCCAATACGTCATGTCACGCCAAGAGCAGCGGCTTACGACAGAGGCTCCACTTAAAGTAGACCCCGCCCGCCCTCACACCGCGCGTAGTCGATGCAGCGTGAACTCGGGCGGACAGAAGAAGCGCGCGGGCACGCCACATGAACCAGTGCCCGCTGACGTGTAGCCCTGCATGGCATTATACCGCCAGGCGCCATAAGCCATACGACGCGGCACCTTGGCGTTCGTCTGCAGCGCAATACGTCCGGGCAGACAAAACTGACCAGCGTGCGTATGGCCGGAGAGCATGAAGTCGTAGCCAGCAGCGGCGGCGTGCCGGTACAGTTCCGGCGAGTGGGCGAGGAGGATGGAAGTCGCACCGGCAGGGATCGAGGCACGGGTGCGCTGCAGATTATCGGTCTCGTAAAAGTGCGGGTCATCGACGCCAGAAAGGTAGAGGTATGCACCATCGCGCTCGATGGCGACTGTTTCATTGAGCAGAAAGGTGTAGCCAGCATCCTCTAGCGGCGGCACGAACTCGATGAAGTCATGGTTGCCCAGAACAGCGTACACCGGCGGTTTGAGATGCCTGACCAACTCTGCGGCGTACTCTAGCGCCAAGTTGTAACCACCGCTGCTGCTAGCGCGAAAGTCGCCGGTGACGACGCATAGATCGTAGTTCACCCCTTGCAACCGGCGAATGATAGCGTCGGTCAACTCTGGGTCGATGTCGAGATGCAAGTCGCTGAGATGGAGCAGTGTGTAGCCATCAAACGCTTGCGGCAGCCCTGGGATAGGCGCCTGATTCTCGATGCAGCGGATGTCCAGCATGTTGCGCCGCCCGTAGTTGAACAACCCCGTCAACTTAAGCGAATAATAGATGAAGACCATCAGCCACTCGGCGTTCTCGATGTGCATCAATGTGCGTCCACGCCCCAACACCTCACCGGCATGATCGACCTGGATCGTCAGCCGTTGGCGCAGGTGCGTCTCCCCCACGCGCTCAAGGAGATAATTGTAGATGTCGTCGGGATTGTACATCGTGTCGGCTCCCTGGTGGATGAACACACAGCTTCAATATCAAATGCTTTGGGCAATGGCTCCATCACTCCAAATTCTAGCACTGTTTTCTTGACGCCAACTCTGCTGAAAGGTGTAGTGTATAATGGAAGAAGTTTCAGTCAACTTCCCATAATTTCAACATCCGATCATCTTCAGCGCTTGTTGAGGAGAAAGTTTATGTCTCAAGGTCCCTATGTGCTTGGCATCGATTTTGGCACCGAGAGCGTGCGCGTCGGCATCTTCGACTTGACCGGGCGCCCCGTCACTTTTGCCGCCGAGACCTATCCACTCTATCACCCGCGCCCGGGCTGGGCTGAGCAACAACCTGACGAATGGTGGCGGGCCTTCGTCGCTGCCACACGCCGCGCCCTGGCGCAAAGCGGGGTGTCGAGCGCCAACATCGTCGGCGTTGGCGCTGACTGCACAAGCTGCACCGTCGTGCTGATGGATGAACGCTTCACGCCGCTGCGCCCTGCCATCATCTGGATGGATGTGCGCGCAGCGGAGCAGGCCAATCGCATCGCTCAGATTGATGACCCGGCGCGCAAGTATAACGGCTACGGCAACGTCTCCGCCGAGTGGATGCCGTGCAAGACGCTGTGGGTCAAGGAGAACGAGCCGCAGGTATGGGCAAACGCGCGCTACGTCGGTGAATTCATCGATTGGCTCACCCACCGGCTGACCGGCGAATGGGTGGGCAGCATTGACACCACGAGTATCCGCTGGTACTACGACCGCAACAGCGGCGGCTGGCCCACGGATTTCTACGCCAAGATCGGGCTGGACGACCTGATCGAGCGCTTCCCCCCACGCATCCTCGACATGGGGCAGGTAGCGGGTCGGCTGCGCGCCGACGTCGCCGCCGAGTTGGGACTGACGCCGGGCATCCCCGTGGCTGAGGGTGGCGCCGATGCGTTCGTGGCGATGATCGGTTTAAACGTGGTGACGCCGGGTAAAGTAGCCTTCATCACCGGTTCATCACATTTGATGCTCGGCCAGAGCGCTGCGCAGTTTCACGCTAAAGGCATCTTTGGCGCCTACACCGACGCCGTCATCCCCGGTCAATACACGGTCGAGGGTGGGCAGGTCTCGACCGGCTCGGTGGTGAAGTGGTTCCGCGACAACTTCTGTGGCAAAGAGGCGGCGCTGGCCGCCGAGCGCGGTATCGACACCTACACCATCCTCAACGAGCTGGCGGCGCAGATTCCAATCGGCGCGGATGGGCTGATCGTGCTGGATTATTGGCAGGGCAACCGCACACCCTACGTCGACCCCGAAGCGCGCGGCATCATGCGCGGCTTTTCCCTTAAGCACACGACCGGACACGTTTTCCGTGCGATCATGGAGGGCGTCTGTTATGGAACAGAGCATATCCTGCGCGCCTTCCGCGCCAACGGCTACGCTGTACAGGAGATGGTCGGCGCGGGCGGCGCCACACGCAGCCAGCTTTGGATGCAAATGCACGCTGACGTGAGCAATGTCCCGATCACGTTGACCGAAGTTCCCGACGCGCCAGCGCTGGGTTCGGCAATCCTCGGCGCCGTGGCGGCCGGTCTCTTTCCCGATGTAGCCACCGCCGCCGCAGAGATGGTGCATGTGCGTCAGCGCATCGAACCCAACGCTGCGGCGCACGAAGCCTATCGGTTCTTCGTGGATCAATACATCGCCACCTACCCGCGCGTGCAGGATTTGATCCAAGCGACGACGCGACACGTAGCGAAGGGGTAACGCATGGTTCACCTCAGCCCCTCTATCCTGGCTGCCGATACAGCCAATCTGGCCGCCGCTGTGCGCGCCGTCGAGATCGGCGGCGCGGATTCCTTGCACATCGACGTCATGGATGGTCATTATGTCGCCAATTACGCTTTCAGCCCTAAGACATTGACCGACCTGCGCAGGGTCACGACGCTCCCGCTCCACGCTCATCTGGAGGTCAGCAATCCTGACGCCGTGCTCTCGCTCTTTGCCGCCGCCGATATGATCATTGTGCAGGAAGACACCGCGCCCGACCTGGGCGCCACCATCGCTGCAATTCGGCGGCTGGGGTGCGCCGTGGGCGTGGCTGTCAACCGCAACCGGCCGGTGGAGCCTCTGCTGCCACTGCTATTGCAGGTCGAGCTGCTGCTGGTGATGGCAGTAGAACCGGGCTTTGGTGGTCAGCCCTTCGATGCGCGTGTCCTGGACAAGGTGCGCTGGCTGCACCAACAGCGCACCCGTCTCAACGCCAGCTTTGCAATCGGGGTGGATGGCGGCATCACGCCGTCCACCATCGTGCCCGCCCGGGCCGCCGGCGCCGACTTCTTTGCCGTCGGCAGCGCCGCCTTTACAGGCGACAGCGCCGATGCCGTGCGTCAGCTGCGCAGCACACAACACTGAAAACATAAAAACTTTGCCTGACAATCAGGAATGTGGTGAAAAGTTGAGGAGAGTGCGCCCCTGACAGGACTCGAACCTGTGCACCTGGCTCCGGAGGCCAGTGCTCTATCCTCTGAGCTACAGGGGCAAATCTACTTGCTGTTCACTTTATAACATGATGTCGAGCTTTGTGCAAGAGAAGCCCGTTTCGCGCGTCTGATGATATACTAGCGGCATGTATCTGGACCGCGAGTACCGCCCGCGCCGCAGGCGTCGCAGTGGCATTGGACGTTTCTGGCCGCTATTCGTGCTGATCGCTGTGGGCATCGTGCTCTATCAAACACAACCTTCCTGGCTGGTGGAACGCCCCACCGAACCGACGCCCACGCCCACCCGCAGCGCCACCGCATTTCTGGCCGAAGCCGAGGCGGCATTGTTGCGCGGCGATTATGCGGCTGCTCTCACAGCCTATGCACGCGTGGCGGCGCTCGACCCATCCAACCCAGAGCCGCTGATCGTGAAGTCGCGGCTCTACATGGTGGATGGCGACGTGGCCGCCGCGCATGACGCCGCCTCCAAAGCTGTGGAGATTGCCCCCAACGATCCCGATGCCCTGGCAGCGTTAGCACGCGCCGAAGATTGGCTGGGCAATTTCGAGGTGGCGCTGGAGCATGCCCTGGACGCCCTGGAACTGCAACCTGATAATGTCGAAACGCTGGCGATCATCGCCGAAATCTATGCCGACGTCGGCAACTTTAGTCAGGCGCAGAGCTATCTGGACGAGGCGCTGGCGCGCGACCCACAGCATGTCCTGGCGTTGCGCAACCAGGCCTATCTGTATGAAAAGCTGGGCAAGTACAACGAAGCCATCGCCGAACTGGATAAGGCGCTGGCGCAAGCGCCGCAACGCGCCGATCTGCACCTGGAAAAGGCGCGCATCTACCGCGTTGGGTTGGGAGACTTCGCCAATGCGATTCTGGCCTATCGTGCGGCGGTCGATGCCAACAAAACTGCCGTGACGCTCGACGCACTGGGCGAGGGACTATACAACGTGGGCGACCACCTTGCCGCGATTCGCACACTCAACGACGCCCTGGAACTTGACCCGAACTATGGTCCGGCGCTGGTACATCTCGGGATGGCGCTTTATGCGCGACGCAATTATGAAGATGCAGCCGCCGCCTTCGACAAGGGACTGCCATTGATCGGTGACCGCGCCCGGGAAGAACACTACTACACTGCCGGGCTGGCGCATGTCTATAAAGAACCGCGCGAGTGCAAAGAAGCCATGCCCTGGCTCCAGAAAGCGTTGGAAAAGAACGCAGCCAGTGCGCCAGCGCTAACCGGCGTCAAACTCTGCGGGGACGCCTCCAACAATTGAGATAGGGCCACGCGTTAGTCATATAACCATACACGACGCTACACACTACTCTACGTCAACATGACTGCTCACCGCTCACGCCTAAAATCCTCATTACCCGACAAGGTGACCTGGCGCACTCATGCTGGCGCCACAGGCGATGGGGCACAGCCCACCAACGAACCACCCAGGCGTGATAGCCAGTCAGGCAGAGTAAGCCACCGCCGCTCCACCGCTCGCACAACGACCAGCAAGCGCCGCCTGCAACGCCGACTCACGCCGCTCGAATTGATACAGCAGCCACTAGCCATCGCCCGCCGCAAAGTCTTCGATCTACGCCGTTTCCTACTTGTGCTGGTCGCCACCGGGCTAGTGATGTTGCTGCCACCACCACCCGGTCTGACGCCTGAAGCGCATCGGGCGCTGGCGCTATTTGTCTTCACTGGCATGATCCTCTCGCTCCAGCCGGTGCCACTGCCCATTGCCGCCTTGCTGGTGCCAGTTGCCCAGGTCGCCCTCAGCATCGACACTGCCGCTGGCGCCTTTGCGCCCTTCGCCGACCCGGTGATCTACCTGATCCTGGCCAGCCTGTTCCTGGCCGAAACAATGCGCAAACATGGCCTGACGCGCCGGCTGGCGCTCTATGCCATCGTCCTGAGTCGCGGCTACTTTCACCGGCTCGTTTTCATCCTGCTGGCGCTAACCGCCTTCCTCAGCATGTGGGTGTTGAATACGGCTACCGCTGCCATGTTAATCCCAGTCGCCATCAGCATCGCCCAACAGATTCACGATCAAAGCGATGCCCGGCGCATGTTGGCGGTGCTCGTGCTGGCAATTGGTTACGGATCGAGCATCGGCGGCATTGGCACCCCCATGGGCAGTGGCGAAAATGCCATCGCCAACGGCCAGTTGAGCCAGGTGATGGACTTTAGCTTCTTTGCATGGATCAGTTACGGCTTTCCTGTTGTCATCGCCCTGATCCCCATTACATGGGCAATGCTTTTGTTCGTCTTCCGCGTGCCCAATCTGCGCATGGATCTGACACCCGCCCTGCGCGAGCTGGTGCGACGGCGCGGTTTCAATAGCGCTGAACGCGAGATCATCGGCGTCTTGCTTATTTCCATCCTATTGTGGGTGCTGGGCGCCTCACTGGAGCGTTGGTTTGCATTGCCAACGACTTTACTGAGCAGCGCCATGGTGGCAATTCTGGCCGTTGCGCTGCTTTCCGTCGAGGAATTGATCGACTGGGACGACCTCAAAGGCGTCAATTGGGGTATCATCTTCGTCATTGGCGCCGGGTTATCACTCGGCGATGCCCTTGACAAGAGCGGCGCCAGCGCCTGGTTGGTCAGTCTGGTGGAGCCAAGCCTGCGCGGCCTACCCTATCTGGCGATTCTTGCGCTGCTGGTGGCTTCCACCTTTATCTTGACGCAATTCATGAACAGTGTGACTTACGGCGCCATTCTCTCGCCGATCCTGGTGACGTTAGCAGTCACTACACAAATCGTACCCACACGTCTGGTGCTGCCGTTTGTCTTCACCCTGGCGCTCTGTTACATGTTGCCCAATTCTTCGGCACGCATGACGCTGGTCGCCGTTTCGGGCGCCGTCGATACCAATGCACAGCTGCGCAGTGGCCTGTTCGTTGGTGTGCCTTCAGCGCTTTTTGTTTTTCTTTTCTTTGCCGTGCTGAGTGTGGTCGGACTCATCTAGCATCTTGAGAAAGCGAGGGAGCGTATGCGCATATGGCTGATTGGGGCTGATCAAGCCGGCGCCGAAGCATTACGACAACTCCAGAAGAATGCCGCAATCGAAGTCTTTGTCACCGACATGATCGATCGCCCTAGAGCAGTAACCGATCGCGTGATTGACAAACTGGACGCGCTCGAAAATGTGACGCCGATGAATGTCAATATCCTGGCGCGACGCATTCGACCAGACTTGATTCTCATTGATAGCAGCGCCGCCAAGCGCAACCTGACGCGCTTGAGCGGCGGCATGGTCTATGCCGAAGCACTTCAAAACGAGATCGCCGCCACGGCTGACTACCCATGCATCATCATATGAACGAAGACCAAGATCACATTAGCCGCGTACCTAACAACCTGACTCTTTACCGGCTCCAGGGCTTTGTTGGCGCACGTTCGCATTTGCTCAAGCTGCACGACTGGCTCACCGGCGGCGACGATCTGCCCGCCATTGCCATCAGCGGCGAGCAAGGCGCAGGCAAGAGCACCCTGGCCGTCGCCGCCGCCTGGAACCATTACTACGACTTCGCCGACGGCATCATCCAGGTCAGCCCAGCGGGCGCCAGCCCCTTTCGCCTCTATGATGTTGTGCGCACGCTGGACACCGTATTAGGGACAGCGCTCACGCGCACTAGCGATGACCGTTGGGGCATCAGCATCCTGGAACAGCTCTACAAACGCCGGCGCCTGTTGATCCTGGACAAACTGGCTGGCGCCACCCCACGCGAGATCGCCACGCTGGTGGAGATCATCGGCCATCTACACGAAAATGAAGGGCAATCGCGCATTATCCTGATTGACCGCAAATTCAACGCCAATATCGCTAACCTGGTGCAGCAGCAGCACATCCACCTCGATGGCATCAGCCTCGGCGATCTGGACGCCTTTATCGCGGCGCGCGCCCCACAACGCGTGCTGACCGCCGCCAACGCACACGCCGCCGCCATCCATGCACTGGTGCAGGGCAGCCCAATGTGCATGCGTCTCATCTTTGGACTGTTGGAAGAATTCACTTTCCCCGAATTGGTAGCCGTCTTCGAGGGTGCGCGGCGGGAAGATGGCAGTGTGCCCGCCAGCAGTATTTGCGCCTTTGCCCTAGAAACCTACGCCCTGCAAAACCCGGCCGCTGGCGTTTTTCTCAACCGACTGGTGCGCGCCGTGGGTGGAGTCTATGAACACGCCCTGCGCCAGCTATTTTGGGATGACCTGGGCACAACCGCCGAGTACGAAGCAACCGTCAACGCGCTGGCCGAGCGCGCCTTGATCGAACGCGATCCCTATCGTCGTCGCGTCGTCATCCACCCGATCGTGCGTCGCTATCTGGAGGAAAACGCCGCCATGCTCGGTGAGGAATGGGATCGCCGCCATGCCGCCTTCTACGTGAAGCAGGCAGCCCAATATCAGAATCTACCACTGCAACGCTGGCGTGAGGTGGACATCGACTGGGGCAACATCTTCGCTGGCGCCGACTGGTGCAACAGACGGATCACACGCATCTTCCCACGCGACCCTGAAACCCTCTTGAACGAAGGCGAGGAGGCCATCACCGCCGCGCTGTCAGCGGATGAACTGGCCGCCGTCTACGCAGACTTACGCCTGGCAACCGATTATGCCCTAGCGCTGGCGCACTACGCCTTCTGGCGTCACCCCCCCGGCATCCTGCGTTGGCTCAGCGTGGGCGCCGTCGCCGCGTTGGCAACGCAGAACATGCGCGACTATGCCTGGTTTCTCACCAACATCGGTCAGCAATACTTCTTTTTGGGGCGCGTCGAAGAAGGTGTGACATGGCTCAAGCGCGCCGCGCCCATCTTCGATGAACGCGATCTACTGGCGGACCTGGCGTACGTCTACACCGATCTGGGCACCTCGCACCGCATCCTCGATGAACCGCGCCAGGCGTTGGAATACTTCATGGCCGCGTTCACCTGCGTCGCCCAAATCGGCGACCAACACGGATTGGCAACCGCCTACATGAACCTGGGCAGCGCCTATTTCAGCCTCAATCAACCTGAGCGCGCCCTGGCCGAACATCGCGCCGCGCTGCGCATCGCCCTGCGCGGCGACGACAAGCATCTTCTCGCCAGCATCTACAACAACGTCGGCCTGGCGTTGGAAAGCCTGGAACGTTACGATGAAGCGATCGAAGCCTACGAATACGCGCTGACGATGTTCAGCAAGAATGACGACCTGACCGGCGTCAGCGCCTGCTATAACAACCTGGGATCGGTCTGTTTTGCGCGCGGCGATTTCGCCCAAGCGCGCACCTGGTATACGCTAGACATGGCGCTGCTCCGCAAGCGCGGCGCCTGGACCGATCTGGCCGCCACTCTGCACAATCTCGGTCACGTTGCTCTGGAACAGGACGCGCTCGATCAGGCCGTCGCCTATTTCACGGAAAGCCGCGACCTCTACGCCGCGTTCGATCTCAGCGATTACGTACAAGAAGAGGAAGAGATGCTGCGCTACACACAAACATTGCGCGCAAACAAAACGCAAACAAAGCGTTAGCACTTTTCATGCACATTTTGGGCTATCCCTACTTGCATTCATAAGCTGATTTCAGTATCATGGTGCCGGTTAGCACTCGAAACAGGGGAGTGCTAACCGGCTCTGTTTATTGACAAATATCAAGACTCTTTCATGTCAAGGAGACTCACTATGAATCTGAAACCATTGGGCGATCGCATCGTTGTTGAGCCAATCGAGCAGGAAGAACAGACGGCGCTGGGCATCTTCTTGCCGGAGACGGCCAAAGAAAAGCCACAACAGGGCAAAATTATTGCCGCCGGGCCTGGTGCGCGCAAAGAGAATGGCGAACGCATCGTAATGGACGTCAAGGTCGGCGACAAGGTGCTCTACGCCCGCTACGCTGGCACCAACGTCAAGCTGGATGGCAAAGAGTATCTGATTCTCAAGGAAAGCGATGTCCTGGCGGTAGTCGAGTAATTGGTGATACGTAGTTGGCGATACTTCGTGCTCCTGAGTTAGCAGATGCTGGATCAGGCGCCGGAGCCACAATAGATTAGTCGGTCAAGCAAGACAAGGCTTACAAGACAAGGCTTAGAGGAGATTCACCATTATGGCCAAGCAAATTATCTACGAAGACGAGGCTCGACGTGCGCTCAAGGCTGGCGTCGATGCGCTGGCGAATGCCGTCAAAACCACGCTGGGGCCAAAAGGCCGCAATGTCGCCCTGGATAAAAAGTGGGGCAGCCCCACCGTCACCCACGATGGCGTGACGGTCGCCAAGGAAGTTGAGTTGAAGGACCCCTTCGAGAACATGGGCGCGCAGCTTCTGAAAGAAGCCGCCACCAAGACCAATGACGTCGCTGGCGACGGCACCACCACTGCCACCGTGCTGGCGCAAGCCATCGTCAACGAAGGTCTGAAGAATGTCACCGCTGGCGCCAATCCGATGATGCTCAAACGCGGCATCGAGGCTGGCCGCGATGAGATCGTCAAGGCGCTCAAGGAAATGGCGACTCCGGTGGCCGGCAAGGAAGAGATCGCCCAGGTGGCGAGCATCTCCGCTGCTGACCAGACTATCGGCGCGCTCATCGCTGAGGTCATGGACAAGGTTGGCAAAGACGGCGTCATCACCGTCGAAGAGAGCAAGGGTCTGGAATTTGAGACCGAATATGTTGAGGGTATGCAGCTGGATCGCGGCTACCTCAGCCCTTACTTCGTCACCAACGCCGAACGCATGGAAGCGGCGATTGACGACCCGTACATCCTGATCACCGACAAGAAGATCAGCAGCGCGCAGGACATCGTCCCGGCATTGGAGAAGCTCGTCCAGATTGGCAAGCGCGAAATCGTGATTATTGCCGAAGATGTGGACGGCGAAGCGCTGGCGACGCTGGTGCTCAACAAGCTGCGCGGCATGGTGAATGCCCTGGCGATTAAGGCGCCGGGCTTTGGCGACCGCCGCAAGGCCATGTTGCAGGACATCGCCATCCTGACCGGCGGCCAGGTCATCACCGAAGAACTGGGCCGCAAGCTGGAGAGCGTCAAGCTCGAAGACCTGGGTCGCTGCGATAAGATCGTCAGCACCAAGGACGAGACCACGATCGTGGGCGGCGCTGGCTCAGCGCAGGCGATCAAGGGCCGCATCGAGCAGATTCGCGCCGAGATCGAAGCCAGCACCAGCGACTACGACCGCGAGAAGTTGCAGGAACGCCTGGCCAAGCTGGCCGGTGGCGTGGCGATCATCCGCGTCGGCGCCGCCACCGAGACCGAGCTGAAGGAAAAGAAGCACCGCGTCGAGGACGCCTTGAGCGCCACGCGTGCGGCAGTTGAGGAAGGCATCGTCCCTGGCGGTGGTGTGGCGCTGATCAATGCGATCCCTGCCCTGGATAAGGTGAGCCTGGACGGCGACGCCGGCACCGGTCTGCGCATTCTGCGCCGCGCCCTGGAAGAGCCAATGCGCATGATCGCTACCAACGCTGGCCTGGATGGCGCCGTGGTGATCGAAAAGGTGCGCATGCTGCACAGCGATGGCAAACTGACCACTGGCTACGATGTCATCAGCAACAGCTACGTCGATATGTTGAAGGCTGGCATCATTGACCCGGTCAAGGTGACGCGCAGCGCGGTCGAGAATGCCGCTTCCATCGCCGCCATGATTTTGACCACCTCTGCCCTGGTCTGCGACATCCCGGAAGAGAAGCCGGCGATGCCTGCTGGCGGCGCGGGTGGCATGGGCATGGACATGTAATTCCAACGCCCTTTCCCCTCCCGTCCATTTGCAACCGGGCGGCGCGCATGCGCCGCCCGGCTTATTTCTGCTAACTTGCCCGGCGAATTGCCGTCAATGACGCCCCTCTGCTATCCTCACACTATGAACATTCACGAAGCGTTGCCACACACCATGTCTGCACTCACCGTACAGGAGTCTCCCCTGACGCGCTGGCGTTCTGCCCCACTCTGGTGGGCAGGCGGTGCGCTCCTGGCCGGAGGCGTCGCCGCCGCCAGCGTGCTCACCTATGCGCTCCAGATCGAACCGCTTGATATCCGCCTGGAACGGTTGGCGGTGCGTCTGCCAGCCGCAAGAGGGCGACTGCCAGCGCGTGGATTGCGCATTCTCCAGCTCAGCGATTCGCACTTCTATGGCGGCAAGCGCACGCGCCGCGAGCAGGCCAAGATTGCGCGCGTGCGCGCCCTGACAGCCGGCATGGAATACGATCTACTGATCCATACTGGCGACTTCATCCACTTCGATGGCGGATTGGAGAATGTACTGTCCCTGCTTGCTGCTGTGCCGCGCCCGCGCTTGGGCGCGTTTGGCGTTTTTGGCAACCACGACTACACCCACTACGCCATGGAAGAGGCGCTGCCGCGGATGTGGCGCACGTTTCAGGCGCAAGAGCGCGAGCGCAATCAGCAGCGCTCGGCGCCCGTGCGTCTCGGCGCCACGGCCACGCGCTGGCTGCGTTATGTGCGTTACGTGCGTAACACCCCGTTGGATGGTCGTCGCACCGGCAGTAACGACGCGGAACGCCTGAATATGGCTTTGGAGCAGTGGGGAATGACTATGCTGCACAATCGGGCGATGCATCTGTATCGCCCAGAGCTTGGACTAGACATCTACCTGGCAGGAGTCGATGATGTGATCGAAGGCAGACCGCGCCTCGGCGACTCCATTCGCGACGTCCCAGCAGGCGCGCCGCTGATCCTGTTGAGCCACAACCCCGACATCATCGTCAGTCCACAGTTGTCGCGCGTCGATCTGGTGTTGTCGGGGCATACGCATGGCGGCCAGATTAAGGTGCCACTGTGGGGACCGGCGCACACGCAGGTGGAACATGTGCCGCGCCAACACGTGTCTGGCTTTTTCCGGCAAGGTCGCACACAGGTCTACATCACACGCGGGTTGGGCGAGGGCATCCCGCTCCGGTTTCGCGCCAGACCGCAAATTACGCTGATCGAAGTCTCTGCATAGGCGGGACTTTGCTGTCGACCTTCCCGGAAGCCTTGAGCTTCCGGGAAGGTCGCTTGATCCACTTAGCACTCGCTGTAGCCGCACACGGCGCACTTGCGGCAGCCTTCCACATTCAGAAAGCTGGCTTCGCCGCACTCCGGGCAGATGTCGCCGATGGGCTTGGCGGCGATGGGCAGCGCCAACTGTTCAGCCGGCAGCGCCTCCTCGACAGTTGCCGGCAGTTCGCTGAGATGTTCCGCCAGCACCTGTGCAATGCCGTCGGGCAGCGAGCGCACGCGATTGGCGCCAAAGCCCAGCGGACGTCCGCCGCCGATGCCCGCCATCTCGTCCATCACCCAACGCAGTCGCTCCGAAGGCGGCAGTGCGCCCGGCATACGCAGGATCAGGCTGATCAGCCGACCCATCGCTTCGCTGACCGCCGTCACCTCGGTGCCCGCCTTGCCGACGTTCATGAAGACCTCGAACGGCTCGTTGCGTTCGTCGCTGTTGACGGTGACATAGGCGGTGCCGAGCGGCGTATCCTTGCGATAGGTGGCGCCGCGCAGCTTGGGCGGACGCGGGCGCTTGACCATCGAGTGCTTGAAGTCGATAACGGCGTGACCCTCGTCGCGCTTGACGTGACCGTTGGCGTAGGCGCCGTTCGCCGCTGCCGGAACTTCCACCGGTGCGCCCGGCTCCTCTTTCTTCTGCTTGGTCGCCTTCGTCTCAAGCACCACCTGCTCGCGGCTGCCAGTGACATAGACGGTCAAGCCCTTGCAGCCCGTCTCCCACGCCAGCATGTAGGCTTTGGCGACATCCTCTTCGGTGGCGCCTTCCGGGAAGTTACAGGTCTTCGAGATGCTGTTGTCTGTGAACGCCTGGATCGCCGCCTGCATCAACACATGTTCTTCCGCGGTGATGTCGCTGCTCACGACGAAGGTGTGGCGAATGTGCTCCGGCAGTTCCTCGATGGTCTGGCAAGAGCCGTAGGTGGCGGCGTGCTGTTTGATGCGCGTCTTGGTCGCTTCGTCCAGGTTGGTGGCGTTGAGCGCCTGCTCGAAAAGCGGGCTGGTGTAGACCAGCTCGACATCGCGGTCACCGTCTTTGAAGTGGCGGATGTAGCCCAGCGCAAAGACCGGTTCACAGCCGTAGCCTTCGCAGCCGACGACGGTCGCGATTGTACCAGTCGGCGCCACGGTCGTCTGCGCAGCGTTGCGGATGCCGTGCTGCTCAATGCCGCGCACGATGCTGCTCCAGTCCAGCGCCGGACGCTGCCAGTCGCGGGTGTAGGGACGCATCGGCTGCGGCGGCTGCCAGGCCATGCCGCCCGGTCGCTGCGGGTCGTAGATGCTGCCCGCAAATGCCAGAAACGCGCCGCGCGCGGCAGAGAGTTCAATGCTGCGTTGCATCGAGTGATAGCGCACAAACTCCATGATCTGCGCGGCAAACTCCTGTCCTTCTTCGCTGCCGTAACGGATGCCGAGCTTGTACATCATGTCGCCCAGCCCCATGATACCCAGCCCGATGCGCCGCGCGCGGTAGGCGGCTTCGGCCACTTCCGGCACCGCCGGCACATAGGCGTTGGCGCTCACCACGTTGTCGAGGAAGTTCGTGCTCTCGCGGATCGTGCGCTCAAGCAGCGCCCAGTCGACGACCGATGCGCCGTCAGCCGTGACCGTGACATGATTAGCAAGATTGATTGACCCCAGGCAGCAATTTTCATAGGGGCCTAGCCATTGTTCGCCACAAGGATTGGTCGCCTCCAAATCATACAGATGGGGCACCGGATTCGAGCGGTTGGCGGCGTCGATGAAGAGTGCGCCCGGCTCGCCGTTGTGATGCGCGTACTTGACGATCTTGGCGAAAAGGTCGCGGGCGCGCACCGTCTTCCAGACTTTGCCATCGCGCGGGTTGCGCAGCTCGAAGTCGGTGTCATCGCGCACGGCGCGCATGAAGGCGTCAGTGATCGCCACAGAGATGTTGAAGTTGGCGATCTTGCCTTCCTGCGCCTTGCTTTCGATGAACTCCTCGATGTCCGGGTGGTCGACGCGCAACACGCCCATATTGGCGCCGCGCCTGCTGCCGCCCTGGGCGATCTCGCCAAACGCCTGGTCATAGACGCGCAGGAAACCGACCGGGCCTGTGGCGCGCCCCGATGAGGTGTGCACGATGTCGTTCTTGGGGCGCAGGCGGCTGAAAGAGAAGCCATTGCCGCCGCCGGTCTGCTGAATCAGCGCGGCGACGCGCAACGTGCTGAAGATGCCGTCGCTGGCTTTGCCCATGTCATCCTCGATCGGCAACACGAAGCAAGCCGCAAGCTGTCCCAACGGCGTGCCGGCGCCGGTGAAGGTTGGGCTGTTGGGGAAGAAGCGGCGTTCCGAGAGCAGGTCATAGAAGACCTTCGTCGTCGCCTCGACGTCGCCGCCGTGCTCGCGCTCGACCTGCGCAATGTGATAGGCGACGCGGTAGAACATCCCAGCCGGCGTCTCCAGATAAGAGCCGTCCAGGTCGCGGCGCAGGTAGCGCTTTTCCAGCACCTTGATGCTGTTTTCGCTCAAATTGATCGCAGCGTCGCTGACATAGGGCGGACAAGTGAGCAGATGTCGCTCGCCTTTGACCGTCTCGATGACGGTGTGCACCGGTGCGGACGCGTCAACTTCTACAACAGCCGTTGGGCTGGGGGTCTGGTTGGACATGCGCTGTCTCCTCTGATTTGGAATAGATCGATCAAACTTCAACGCCCGAAGGCAAAACCTGATCCAAGCGGCGCCAACGGATTTTCTGTTGGCAACCACCTATTCGACGTGATAGTCACTTGCTGCGCTGCAAGTGTCTCGCGTTTCAATGATGTTGGTGCTGCTCACCGCACAAGTTGCACGGCTGCCGTGCAGGCTACGCCGGTTCGGGGGGATTGGCCGATCGTCCCATCAACCGGTCGATCTCATTGCGCACTTCGGTCAGATCACTCATATCAAGGTAGACGCTGGCAAACCGAATGTACGCGACCTGGTCGATCTGCGCCAACTGGTCAAGCACCATGCCACCGATCAATTTGCTGGGCACTTCGGTGCGACCAATGGCCTGCAGCGACTCCATGATCTGGTCAAGCATGGCATCCATTGTCTCACGACTGATCGGACGCTTGGTTGCCGCTGTCTGGATGCCAGAGAGAATCTTCTGGCGGTCAAATGGTTCACGCCGGCCATCGCTTTTGATGACCAACAGGTTGGCCGCCACATGTTCGTAGGTTGTAAAGCGCTGCCCGCACTGCTCGCATTGCCGTCGCCTGCGGATGGAATCCCCTGTATCGCGCGTGTCGATCACTCGATGTCCAGCATAACCGCAATGCGGACAGTTCATAAATCACCCTACTGTATATTGTACATAACGCAAAAGTTGACACAACATATTGTGTATCGGAATCATGAGTATAGCACAGCTTCCAACAGCCCGCAAATAGCGTACGCGTGTTCTACCAGAGAGAAAGGCGAACGGCGAGCAAAAGGCACAAAAATTTAAGTATGGGTTTTGGCATTTGCCGTCGGTGATCAAGCTGGCTGGCGAAGTTACGGGGTGGCGGCGGAGCAGGTTGACGTGTAGATACGGAGAAGGGAAGGGAGCAAAGCCACCCTTAGCACAGTCGAAGGTGTGCGCTCTGCTCCCCTATCCCTTACCGGACATGATCAGCGGCCGTTGGTCGTGCGCTGACGGCGCAAGAAGGCGGGAATATCCAGGTCATCGCGCTGGAAGGTGCGCACCTGATAATCCGCCGTCGGCTCTTTGACCGGCTCGCGGGAGGCGCGCGTCGTGGCGCTTTGGCCGCCGTGACCGTTGCCATTGAAGGCGCTGCCGACAAAATCAAATTGATCTTTGGGCTTGGGGCGGTCGAAACCCGTCGCAATCACCGTCAGTTGGATGTCGTCCTTGACATTCGGGTCAATTACGGCGCCGAAGATGATGTTGCATTCTGGATGTGCATTGGCGCGGATCACCTCCGCCGCCTCGTTCACCTCGAAGAGGCTCATGTCTTCGCCGCCCTTGATATTGAAGATGATCGAGCGGGCGCCTTCGATAGAGACATCCAGCAGCGCGCTGTGAATGGCGCGCTCAGCGGCTTCACGCGCACGATTTTCGCCGGAACCGCGCCCGATCGCCATCAACGCTGCGCCGCCATCCTGCATGATCGTCTTGACGTCGGCGAAGTCCAGGTTGATCAGGCCGGGCACGGTGATCAATTCGCTGATGCCCTGAATGCCCTGGCGCAGGACATCGTCAGCCATACTGAACGCCTGTTTGACGCTGGCCGTCTTGCCGGCGATCTGCAAGAGGCGGTCGTTGGGGATGGTGATCAGCGTGTCGACGCTGGCTTGCAATGCTTCGATGGCTTGCTCAGCGTTGCGGCGGCGTTGCGTCCCCTCAAACGTAAAGGGGCGCGTCACGACGCCGATGGTCAGGGCGCCCTCCTCGCGCGCCACCTGCGCAACGACAGAGGATGCGCCCGAGCCGGTGCCGCCGCCCATGCCGGCGGTCACAAAGACCATGTCGGCGCCGCTAAGCAGTTGACGCAATTCTTCACGACTCTCATCGGCGGCGCGCAGCCCGATTTCCGGGTTGCCGCCCGAACCTAGCCCCTTCGTGATCTTCTCACCGATGCGCAGACGTTGCGGCGCAGCAGAGAGCATCAATGCCTGTGCATCCGTGTTGACGGCGATGAACTCAACGCCCTGGATGCCTTCGTCGATCATGCGATTGACGGCGTTTTGACCGCCGCCCCCCACGCCGACGACCTTGATCTGGGCAAAGTTGTCGACGTAGGACGGTTGTGACTTGGTGCTGCGGGTCATTCTCTTGCTCCTTCGATGGTTGCTCAAAAGACGATGACGGTACGGTACGATAAACTTCGATACTACCCTTCTTGCGTCATCCGCCCGCATGACTGGCCCCCCACCATCCGAGGGGCGGACTGCGCACCAGCTCTATCTCAATCCCTGTCCGGCAACAGGTTCTTGAGCCATTTTGCGGCGGCGCCCATCCACTTCTGGCTAACGCCACCCCCATGATCGGCCTCGAAACGACGATGCACTGCGCGTGCATCCTCATGCAATCCCCAAAGTAAGAGACCGACCGATGTTGCATAACCTGGAGAGAGTAAATTGCGCGTCAGCCCTGCAATTGGCAGCGAGTGCTGCGCCGCACCGACGCGCACCGGCATACTCAGTGCGCTGCGACCCAACTCGGCAAAACCGGGCAACTGGCTACAGCCCCCTGTCAGCACAATGCCAGCAGGCAGGCGATCGATGAAACCGCTGGCCGTCAGCCGGTCGGCGACGATCTCCAGCATCTCCAGCGCGCGCGCCTCCAGCACATCGCAGATGAAACGGCGGCTAAAGCTGCGCTCTGATTTTTCGCCAAAGACATTTGCCCAGACCGTTTCATCGGGCGCCACACGTTCCGGCAGCAGCGTGCCATAGCGCAGCTTGATCTCCTCCGCCGTTTCGAACGGGCAACGCAGCGCCACCGCTACATCATTGGTCAGGTGATTGCCGCCCATATCCAGGATCACGGTGTGACACAGTCCATTGTCGATGAAGACTGCCAGGTCGGAGGTGCCACCGCCCATGTCCACGACCGCCACCCCCATGCGTCGCTCCTCAGCGCGCAACACTGCCTCATTGGCAGCCAGTGGCTCCAGCACCAATTCGTCGATATCGATGCCATGCGCGGCCACACACTGCACTAGATTATTGATAGCCGTACTGCTGCCGGTGACGATATGTGCATCAACCTCTAGCCGATAGGCGCTCATGCCGACGGGCTGCTGCACCTCAGTCTCGCCATCCACCGTCCACGAACGGGCGATAGTGTGGATGACCTCTTGATTTTCCGGCAGCGCAACAGCACGGGCGCCCTCCAATGCACGCTGCATATCGGCGCTGGTGACCCCACTGCGCCTGTCAACCGGGCTAACGCCGCGACTATTGCGCGTACCGATGTGGCTGCCCGCAATACCGACGTATGCGCTGAGAATCTGGCGACCTGCCTCTTGTTCGCACTTTTCAATTGCCTCGCCTACGGCGGCGGTGGCTTCCGGCACATCCACCACCACGCCGCGCCGGATGCCTCGACTCGGCGCCACACCTGCGCCCAACAACCGCAGCGAGAGCTTGCCCAGCCCGTCGTGTGACACCTGCGCGGTCAGCACACAGATTTTTGTCGTGCCAATATCAATGGCGGAAATGAATTCCTGCATGAAAGCGCTCCTATCAGCGACGAGTTGCGAGGGGCAAGGAACGGTAGCTTGCGCCGCTGCGTCTTCGCGCAAGCCATCTGGTCAACATCCACCTGCGTTTCATCATGACCGTTTCATCATGACCGTTTCATCATGACCGTTTCATCATGACCGTTTCATCATGACCGTTTCATCATGACCGTTTTATCACGGCCATCCCTCGCCACTCGCCCTTTGCCCTTCTATTTGATATACGGTCGCTCAAAGCGCACGTCGATCACGGCGCCTTTCGCCTCACCCGATGCGAGCAGAGTCTTTGCAGCTTCCAGATTGGCAAGTTTCTTCTCTACGTCTTCACCGTCACCCCAGTAAACCCAGTACGGTTGATCCGGCAGGCGGAAATTCAAGCCCACCAGCGCGTTGTAGCGCAGCGGCGTAACGCCGGGCAAGCGGTTAGCCAACGCCTGGGCGCTCGCCAGCACAGCCGGGTCGATGGCAGCGCCCCGTTCGGCGCCAGGCAAGGTTGCATCAGCCGGCGGGTCATAGATTTGCAGCAGCCCCGGTGGCGTCTGTCCGCGCGGCGCCAGCGCCAGACCATCGTCGCGCAGCCAGCGGATGCCGGCGTCAGTCTCCCACAACGCCACCGGACGCACTTCGGTGATGTCGACCGTCACTCTGGTCAGCGGCGCCGCAATGTGCACCTGGGCATCGGCGATGTAAGGGTTCTGCATGAGACGTTCGCGCAACGCTGCACCATCGACCCAAAAGATTTGCCAGCCATCGATGGCTGCCGCCTGCCAAAGCTCCTCGGCGTCCAGATAATTCAGACCGTTGAAGTGGACATCTTCACGGTAGACATACCAGCGTTCATCGAGCGCCACCCATGCCGTCAACCCACCAATCACCACCAGCACTAACAGCGCGATCCACAGAAGACGGCTACGCAGCATCCCCCAGACCGGATGCAAATTGAGGCGCGGCAGAGCTTGCGGCAACGCCACGCGGCGTCCATCCGGCAACCCAGGCAGCAACGCCTCGAAGCGACGCATCCGCTGGGCGAACTGTTGGCGCCGGCGCTGGTTGATGCGCCGGCGAGCGGCGGCGTCATGCGGCCCGGACACAGCAGCGTTCACACGCGAAGTTGCTGGCGCGCGGCGACTATTCGGTTGTTTCGACTTCGGTACACTGGCCATGAAGTCAAATCCACCATTTCTCTATCCTGAACATAGCGGACTGCTCACCTTCCTGGAAGCTCAGAGTTTCCGGGAAGATTGGCGGCGTTTTCAGCAAAGCTCTACAACTCGCTTCTTCATCGTCCTGTACTATTTTCCTGGCGCATTGCATATCGCTCGATTGCCAGTTCCAACAGCCGATGCACCAGGTCGGGATACGCAATGCCGCTCGCCTCCCACAATTTGGGATACATGCTGATCCGGGTGAAGCCGGGCATAGTGTTGATCTCGTTCAGGTAGATTGCATTCGTCTTGCCATCGACGAGAAAATCGACGCGTGCCAGCCCCTCACATTCCAGCGCCAGAAATGCCCGCACCGCCAGGTCGCGCACTTGTTGCATCGTGACGTCGTCGAGCGGCGCCGGAATCAACAACTGACTCTCCTCGCTCTCATACTTGGCGTGATAATCGTAGAACTCGTTACCCGGAATGATCTCCCCAGCGATGCTGGCTTGCGGCGCATCGTTGCCCAGCACGCTCACCTCAATCTCGCGGGCGTCAGGCACGGCAATCTCGACCAGCACCTTGCCATCGTATTGCGTCGCCAGCGTGATCGCCGCAGCCAGTTGCTCGCGATGACGCGCCTTGCTGACGCCAACGCTGCTGCCCAAATTCGCCGGTTTGACAAAGAGCGGATAGCTCAACTCAGCCTCGATGCGTTCGAGCACCAGCGCTGGCGCAGTCCGCCATTCCTGCCGCCGTACAGTCAGATAGCGCACTTGCGGCAACCCGTGAAAAGCAAAGAGCTTGCGCGCCACGTCCTTATCCATCGCCACTGCGCTGGCCAGCACCCCCGACCCGACGTAGGGAATGTTCGCCATCTCTAACAGTCCCTGCACTGTGCCATCTTCGCCATATGGCCCGTGCAACACCGGGAAGACGACATCGACCGGCGGCAACTGTGCGCTGATTGGGCGACTGGGCGACTGGGCGATTGGGCGATTAGAGCGCTCTTCCCCGCTCGCCGATCGCCAATCACTGCATCGCTCAATCGTTGCTTCGCCTGCTGCGCTCAGACGCAGCCAGGCATCCGGTTGTGTCAGCCAGCGCCCAGCCTGCGTGATGCCGATCGGCGCCACCTCATGGCCCGCCTGGCGCAGGGCATCCATGACATTGCGCGCGCTAGCAAGCGACACCTCATGCTCGCTGCTACGCCCGCCAAAGAGCACCCCCACGCGGTAGCGCGTTCGTTGCTGCATCATCGACCTTTCACTCATCGCTTTCCCACTCGCCCACAAATTGCACCTCTGGCGTCAGTTGCACGCCAAAGCGTTGGGCGACGACCTGTTGCACATATTTGATCAGCGCCACTACATCGGCGGCCGTGGCGCCGCCAACGCCGCCTGGATTGATCAGAAAATTGGCGTGTTGACGGCTAACCTGAACCCCGCCCACGGCTGCGCCCTTCAAACCGGCTGCCTCGATCAGCCGCCCTGCGTGGTCGCCGGGCGGGTTGACAAAGGTGCTGCCGAGGCTCGCTTCCACAGGCTGCGTGCGCCGCCGATGTTGCAAGTTGTGCTGCGCCTGCGCCTGGAGCGCCGCCGGGTCACCAAGCGTCAGACGGAAATTGGCGCTCAGCACTACCGGACCAAACCCAGCATGGATGGCAGTCAATCGTCCGCCAGTCGCTGCCTTCAAGCGGCTTGTCCGATAGCCATAGGCCAGCTGCGCCGCCGGAACCTCCTCGATATCGCCATCCGCACCCAGGATCAAGGCGTCATACAAGTTATCTTGCACAGCTCCACCATACGCGCCAGCATTGTTGACCACAGCGCCGCCTACGGTGCCGGGCAGACTCACCGCCCACTCCAGCCCGGAAAGCGCGGCGCTTACGGTGCGCCGCGCCAGCCCGGCCATGCTGGCGCCGCTTTCGGCAAAGACAAATGGTCGGTCGTCGAGTGGGAAGACGCAGCACGGCGCCGCATCGATCCGCACCTGCCGACAGCGGTTGTAGATCACCAATCCGCGCACGCCAGCATCGCTGATTAGAACGTTGCTGCCGCCGCCAAGCACCAGGTAGGGCAGGTCCGCTGCACGCGCCCATCGCACCAGGCGAATCAACTGATCGACTGTCTGCACCACGGCAAAGTACTCGGCTGGCCCGCCGACCTTCATCGTGGTGTAGGGCGCCAGACTGATGTCGGTCTGGATTTCCACGCCGAATCGTTCCGGTGCGTTCAGGTCGAGCAACGTTGTCTGCATAAATCCAATCTCCAATCTCTAATCTCCAATCTCCTGACAACCGGAGACTGGAGATTGGAGATTAGTTTTTCTCCGCCAATGTTTCCAGCAGCCACTCGCCGACCTTGTAGCCGTCGCCGGCGCCGAGCGTGATCACCACATCACCGGGCGTCACATGGTCGGCGAGATAGTCGGCTACTGCGCGCAGCGCCCCGATGTACTGAATGGCAGGATGCGCGCTGGCGGCAGCCAACTCGCGCGCATGGATCGAGCCATCATCCTGCTCGCGCGCAGCATAGATATCAGTCACGATCACCTGATCAACCGCCTCGAAGCTCTCGCCCATGCGGTAGAGCATGCGCCGCGTGCGGCTGAAAGTGTGCGGCTGAAAAATCGCCCAGATGCGCCGGTCTGGGTAGCGCCGCCGCGCCGCCGCCAACGTCGCCTCGATCTCGGTGGGGTGATGGGCGTAGTCGTCAATCACGGTGATGCCCCCGACTTCCCCTTTCCACTCGAAGCGCCGCGCCGAGCCGCGATAAGCGCGCAGCGCCGTCACTGCTGCGTCGATCGACACGCCACACGAGACGCCGACTGCCAGCGCCGCCAGCGCATTGCGCACATTGTGCACACCTGGCACAGCAATCTCCAGTCGCCCTTCCGGTGCATTCCACCAGATGAGGTTGGCCTCCATGCCAAGCCCCGGCAACGAGCGCACGTCAACCGCGCGCAGGTCAGCGCTTTCGCTCAGCCCATAGGTGATGGCGCGCGGGCCGCGCGTCGGCGCGTAGGCCAGCACCTGGCGCACACCCTCATCATCGATGCAAGCGACAATCAACCCATTGCGATCCACCGTCTCCGTGAACTGCATGAACGCGCGCCGGAAGCTGGCTGGCGTCGGGTAGCAATCTGGGTGATCCCACTCGACGTTGGTGATCACGGCGATGGACGGGTGCAGCCCCAGGAACATGCGGTCGTACTCGTCGGCTTCCAGCACAAACTCGGCGGCGCTGCCTGCTGCGCCGCTGCCAAAGCCCGGCACGTCGGCGCCGATGATATAGCCGCAGTCGATGCCCCCGCCGCGCAGTGCTTGCACGATCATAGCGGTCGTCGTCGTCTTGCCATGCGTGCCAGCAACGGCAACCAGCCGTCGATTGGCCAGCAACGCTGGCAGGAAGACATCGCGCTTGACCACCGGAATGCCCAGAGTTTCAGCGGCGACGCGCTCCGGGTTATGCGCGTCCACGGCGCTGCTGATCAGCACAACGTCAGGACGCTGCTCCGGCGCCAGTTCGGTCAGGTTTTCGGCGCGCTGACCGATGATCACCTGAACGCCCCGTTCCGTCAGCCGCTGCGTTGCTGCACTGGGCTGACGGTCGCTGCCGCTCACCGTAACGCCCATCTCGATCAGCACAGTGGCAATGGCGCTCAATCCAGCGCCGCCGATCCCGATCAGATGGACGCGCAGCGCTGGCGCCTGCGTGATGAGTCGTTCCTGCCAGGCTTCAGTTGTCATATGCCTGCCTTCCCCGTGTCCTCATCGCCATTTCCTCATCGCCACACGCGCAGAATCAGCAAAATCGTCGCCGGCACTGCCCAGAAGACCGGATTTGGAAAGACCGTCAGCGGCGAGTATTGCAGCAACAGCGTCCCGGTCGGCGTCAACGGCCCTGTGAGCAGGTTGAACGGATATTGATATTTGTCGGCGTAGAACCATAGCGTGCCAGCAATCAGATAGCCATTGAATGCGCCGACGATGAAACCTAACACGCCACCCCAGAATCCCAAGATCGGTTTGGTGCTGAAATCCGGCGTCTTGCCCTGGTAGGTCACTATGACTACGACGATCAGGATGATGCAATACACCACAAAGGTGATTTCTGCCATGCGCACGGCGTCGGCGCCTAAGGCGGAGGCCACGGCTTGAGCGCCGCGTTCGATCCAGCCCTGACTGTTTGCCAGTCCTAAGATCGCCACGACCGCCATGAAAATGATGGCGTTGCCCAGCTCGCGGTGCACGCCGCGCACCAGGCCGATAAAGCCAAAGATCAGCACGACGGTATAGAATAGAATCTCAACCGGCCCCATAGACGCCTACTTCTTTTTGCTGGCGGCGCCGCGCATCGGCCAGGCGACCAGCACCAAGAGCACAGTGATGATCAACAGCCAGCCGCTAGGTGAAATCGGCCCGATGCGTTGCAGGATATTTTGCAGCGTTTGATAAAACAAGCTCCACAGCCCACCGACAAACGCCACGATCACATTGAGCGAGCCGGCGGTCGCTTCTTCACCCGTCGTGGTGGCCAGCCAGGAAGACAGGCGCGGCAACAGCAAGGCGATCAGCACGATTCCGTTGACCACGCCCAGCAGAAAGCCGAGCGGCTTGCTCTTGCCCTTCTTCGTGATATTTGGGTCACTGGTCACGATAAAAGCGATAATCACGAGCAAAGCCCACACCAGAAATAAGAAGCCGTCGCGCGTGGCGTCGGTGACGACCTCCGGCGCCGCCTGCACCACCAGAATCGCTTCGGCGGGGTCTTCGCTGCCCAGTTTGCCCGACTGTAACAACGCCAGGAATTTGCCGGCCAGGTTCGTGATTCGCACGACGAAGGCGCCGCGCTCCTGCAACAGCACCCAACTGACGAGTGTGACGCCCCCAAAAATCAACTCCGAGATGCTCCCGCGTCGCGTCCCGACCCACCCAAAGAGGCCAAGAAAGAGGATGAACGCAATGAGCGCTTGTGTATCAGGCGTCATGTAGAGTTGCGCTTCCTGTCGTCATGTTCCGTCACGTTCCGTCATGTTCCGTCATGTTCCGTCACATTCTGTCGACCTGCGCCAACCGCACGATTTCTTCGGCGATGCGCAGCGCAGCATCCGGCTGCGCCATCTGCGCCAACGCTGCTCCCATTGCCTGGAGTTGCGCTGGCTCGGTCAGCAATCTGGCGACGGTTGGCCCCAACTGCGTCGGTAGATCAACATCCTCCACAATCACGGCGCCGCCGCGTCCTGCCAACGCCTGGGCGTTGTCGGCCTGATTGACGCTGTGCAGCGGCGCTAACACCGACGGCAGCCGGCAGACCGGGAACTCGCCCAGAGTACTGGCGCCTGCCCGCGCCACCGACAGATCGGCGGCGGCCAGCGCCAGCGACATCGCCTCATGCAGATAAGGCGTTGGATGGTAGCGCCGTTGCACCTCAGTAGGCAAGGGATGCGCCGCCGCCCATGCCTCGTACAGCGGCCAATCGCGCACGCCGACGATGTGGACCACCTGCGCCAACGGCAACAACGTTGGCAGCGCGCCCCAAGTCGCCTGATTGATGGCACGCGCTCCGCTCGACCCGCCCCACACCAACAACAATGGCAACTCGGCGCCATTCGGCTCGGTGAAGTCGGCGCCTATGGCGGCAGCCAACTGCGCACGCGCCAGGCGTCGGTCTTGCGCGGCCGCCACCACTTCCGCCCGCACCGGATAGCCGGTCACAACTGCCTTGCCGGCAGGCGCTTCACCCCCAAACCAGCGCGCCACCTCTGGAAAGCTCACCGCCACCCGCGTCGCCAAACGACTGAGCAGGCGAATTGCGTAGCCTGGCGACATGTCGGGCAGGTAGATCAAGACTGGAACCTGGCGCCGCCAACAGGCTACAACCACTGGGCCACACACGTAGCCGCCCGTCACAAAGCAGACATCCGGGCGAAAGCGGTCGATAATCGTCAGACTCTGCTGTACGCCTGCGCCCATCCGTCCCAGGTTGCGCATTACCTTCAGCGGATTGGCGACGCGTAATTGGCCCGTGTCGATCTCTGCAAATTCGATGCCAGCCCGCATCACCAGTTCCTTTTCCATGCCGCCACGACTGCCCACCCACAGCGTCTGTATCCGCGCGGGCGCTCGCGGCTCAGTCACTGCGCTTGCCTCCGCGTCGGACGCGTCCATCGCCGACGCTAGACGGGCGTGGGGTGGTTGCCTGGTAAGCGCCGGCGCGAGCTGAGTCACGACGGCCAGGGCGGGATACACGTGACCGCCCGTTCCCCCGCCCGAGATCAACACGTTCATACGAATACCTTCCTGCTTGTGCCGCGCCTGCTCGTGACGTGCGCAATGCACTTTCCGCGCTGAAGCGACTGATGCTGAGCAAAATGCCGATCCCGACCAGCGAGGCCACCAGCGAACTGCCGCCGTAACTGACAAAGGGCAGCGTCACCCCTGTTGGCGGTGACACCGCCACGATCACCGCCATGTTTAGCAGCGACTGCAAGATCAAGATCGTCGTAATGCCTGTCGCCAGCAACATGCCGAAGTTGTCAGGCGCGCGTAGGGCAATGCGCAAGCCTCGATAGGCGAGCAGCGCAAACATCAAGATTACGAAGAGTGCGCCCAACAGCCCCAGCTCCTCACCGATGACGCCGTAGATGTTATCGCTCCAACTGACGGGCAGATAGCCGGTCTGCTGCGCCAGCCCATTGCCTAGGCCGCGACCAAAGAGGCCACCGCGCATCAACGCCTGTACACCTTGACTTACCTGCCACTCGTCACTGGCAATGGGATTGCCCATCGAGGCCAGATAGCGCTGGATGCGGTCGCCGGCGTAGCTGCTGTACTGGATGACCAGCAGGAAGGTGCCGGTGGCAATCACGCCGACCGCCGCCAGTTGTTTCAAATCAGCGCCGGCGACAAAGAGCATCACCGCGGCGGTGGCGACGATCAAGACTGCGGTGCTGATCTCTGGCTGCAGGACGATCAAGACGGCGACAATGCCCATCAGCACACCGAAAGGCAATAGCCCCGCCCGCGCGTCGCGGATGCGTCGTCCTTTGCTGGTGAGCCAGGCGCTCACGTAGATGATGATGGCGATCTTGGCAGGTTCGCTCGGCTGGATGCTGCCCTGATAATAGGTGCGCGTGGCGCCAAAGCGTTCGGCACCAATGATGATGACGGCCAGCAACGACAGCAACGCAATCCCCATGATCGGGATGCTCCAGCGCTCCCAGAAGGTGTAAGGGATGCGCGCCGCTATGATCAGCCCAACGATGCCCACCGCCAACCAGATAACCTGACGGAAGGCAAAATAATAGGGGTCATCATAGCCCTCCAGACCGCGTGGATAGCTGGCGCTGAAAACCATGACTACACCCAACATCAGCAGGATCGTCACGACGGAGAGCAATCCCCAGTCGTAGCGCCCCTTCGGCGTATTGTTTCTGCCTGACGTTGTCATGCTGTCGCCTCCATGATCTGCGCCACCAGGCGGCGAAAGTGCTCGCCGCGCGCCTCAAAGTCACGGTACGCATCGTAGCTGGTGCCGCCAGGCGAGAGCAACACCACCGCCCCCGGTTCGACAGCGCGCGCCGCCAGTTCGACCGCTTCATCCAAGCGATGCACGACAGCGGTGCTCGGTGCGGGTCGTTGGCGGAAGCTGGCGCGCTCTTGCACCTTGCGCACGATCATGCCACCAGCGTCGCCAAAGCCGATCAGAAAATCTACGCGCGCCAGCACTTCATCGGCAAACTCTTCCCAGGGCAGATTCTTGTCTTTGCCGCCGGCCAGCAAAATCAACGTCTGATTGGGCGAATCAAAACTGCGCAGACCTGCCACGGCGCGCTCTGGCGAGGTGGCAATACTGTCGTTGACCCACAATACGCCGCCCACTGCGGCGACAATCTCCAAACGATGCGGCACACCGGCAAAGGTGCGCGCCACGCTGGCGATGCCCTCACGCGTGGCGCCGGCAGCAAAGCTGATCGCCGCCGCTGCCAGCACATTGCCGACGTTGTGCTCACCAGGAAGCTTCAGTTCGTTGCGCCGACAGAAAGCCTTCCCCTGCACATAGAGCCAACCGTCTGCACCCCAGGCGCCGTTGGCGACCGGTTGATAGCGATGAAAGAGGGCGAGCGGCGAATGCCGTCCGGCTACAAGCACCCCCACCTCCTCCAGCAGAGCGTCCATCGCCCAACTTGTCGGTAAAGGTGGATCGTTGCTTCGCCACTCGCCGCTCGCCACTCGCCGGGTGACGGCGTCCTCAGCATTGAGGACGATTGTGGCAGTGGCGGGCAGGCAGCGCAACAGGTTGAACTTTGCCGCTGCATACGCCGCCATACCCGGATGTCGATCCAGGTGGTTGGGCGTGATGTTGAGAATCGCAGCCACGTCGGGACCGATCCCTGCCACCTCACCCCACGCCCAGCGTGCGTCGAACAGTTCCAGCTGGAAGCTGCTCAACTCTAATACGATGCAATCGCCCGGCGCCACACCGTCCAGTCGGTCGAGCAACGGTGCGCCGATATTGCCGCCGACGTGGACGCGCTGGCCGCTCGCCTCCAGCATTTTGCCGACAAGCGTCGTTGTGGTTGTCTTGCCGCTGCTGCCCGTGATCGCCACCAGCGGGCCAAGACCGCGTTCCCGCGCTAGCTGAAAGGTGAGCAGACTGTCATTGCTCAGCGGAATGCTGCGCTGGATCGCTGCTTGCACGATGGGCAGCTGAGCAGGGACGCCGCCGCTCAGACAGAGCAGATCGCAGTTGTCGAGTAGTTCCAGCGGATGGCCGCCCAACACCAGCCGGACCGGCAGGGCGCCCAGGCGATCCAGGTCGGCGGTCAGACGTTCGGCAGGTGCGGCGTCGCTGATCGTCACATCGGCGCCGGTAGCGACAAAGAAGCGCGCCAGCGCCGACCCCTGTCGGGCCAGCCCCAGTATGACAACCCGCCGTCCGCGAAAATCGATCATCTCACCACCCCCGGTGAAACAACTCACCGGCCGATAACTAAAGCCCACTCAGGTGGACTGATGCAACACTTTGCCCCTCGCAACTCGCCCCTCACCTCAAATCAACGCCAGCGCCACGCCCAACATCCCCGCCAGCACCGATGCAATGAAGAAACGTTCCTTGACCTGCATCTCACTCCAGCCCAGCAACTCGAAGTGATGATGCAACGGCGCCATCTTGAAGATGCGGCGCCCCTGACCGTACATCCGCTTCGTGATCTTAAAATAGCTGACTTGCGTCATCACACTCAACGCTTCAGCAGCGAAAACCAGGCCGATCACTGGCAACAACAGCCACTGCCCGGTCATGATCGAGACCAACCCCAACGTGGCGCCCAATGCCAGGCTGCCGACATCGCCCATGATCAGCTGGGCAGGGTAGGCGTTGTACCAGAGAAAGCCCATGATGGCGCCCGTCAACGTGAAGCAGAAAGTCGCCAGGTAGACTTGATCCTGCAGGTAGGCGATGGTGCCGTAACAGGCAAAGGCCACCAGGCTGGCGCTGCCGGCAAGACTATCCAGGCCATCCGTAAAATTGACAGCGTTGCTGGTGAGATAGAGCACCACGATCGTGATCGGAATGATCAACGGCCCAACCTGGAAGAAATCCACAAATCCTGGCACGCCCACGTAATCCCATTGAGGCGGGCCGAAATAGAGCACCAGACCGATGATTGTGGCAAAGATGAACTGGAAGATGCTCTTCATGCGCGGACTCATCCCCTCCCCGCGCCCGCGAATTCCCTTGATGCCCTGCCAGTCGTCAACGGCGCCCAATACAGCGTGAGAGCCGAGACAAAAGAAGAGCAACAAGGTGCTTTGCCCGATGGCATCCATACCGAGTAAATTCACGATATTCAGCAAGCCAAAGATCACCAGCACCGGCGCCACAAAGAGTAGCCCGCCCATCGTCGGCGTGCCGGTCTTGAGTTGATGGCTGCCCGGCTGTTCGATGCGAATCTGCTTGCCGATCCCCTTACGTTTTAAGAACCCAATCAATGGGCGTCCCCAGATCACTGCAAAAAAGAAACTCACCGCGCCCAATGTCAGCGCGTACGCCATGCGCGGTTCAAGTGGATTATCCATTGGCAGGCTCCTCGGCAAGAGGATTGCCGCTGGCGCCAGTGGCAATCTCGGCGACGATGACATCCATCCCCACCGCGCGGCTGCCTTTGACCAACACCAGGTCATCCGTATGAATAATCTGGCGCAACAGCTCGATGGCCTCTCCGTGCGTCGCCATCAGGTGCAGGTTGGCCGCCGGAAAACCGGCTTCGCGCGCTTCTGCACCAATGCTGGCGCCAAGCTCGCCAACCGTCACCAGCACGTCGAGCACATCGGCAGCGCGACGCCCCACAAGCTTGTGCCCTTCAGTCTCATAACTGCCCAATTCACGCATATCACCCAGCACGGCCACGCGGCGCCCACCCGCAGCCGGACTGATATCCGCTAACAAGTTGAGCGCGGCAATCGTGCTGGCCGGGCTAGCGTTGTAGGTGTCGTCGATGACTATACTGCCGTTGATGCCGCGCACCGTCACCAGGCGCAACTGTCCAGCCATCATCTGCAGACCGGCGACAATCTCGGCCCAACTCAGCCCATCCATCAGCCCGACTGCAGCGGCGCAGAGAGCAGTATGGACGCTGTGCCTTCCCATCAACGGAACCTTGACATGTAGTGATTCGACTTTGCCAGGTTTGTCTTTGCCAGGAGTGCGATAGTGAAAACGGAAGCGGATGCCCTCCATGCCCATGCTTTGAATTTCGTCCGCCCACAGGTCGGCGGTGGGCGTCAGACCAATCCGAAAAATGCGTGCGGTCGTCAGCGCCGCCATGGCTTGCACTCGCTCGTCATCCCAGTTGAGGATGGCAACGCCGCCATGTTCAGCATCGGGCAGGGCGCGCACTAATTCAGACTTGGCCTGGGCGATGCGTTCGATGGTGCCCAGCCGACTCAGATGCACCGGACCCACGTTGGTGACGATGCCAATGACCGGACGCGCCAACACGCAGAGCCGCTCGATCTCGCCCAGCCCGTACATGCCCATCTCCAACACTGCACGTTCGTGGGTGAGGTTGAGTCCCATCAACGCCAGCGGCAGCCCTTGTTCGCTGTTGAGATTGCCCGGCGAAGCATGGGTGACGTAGCGCTGGCGCAGCACGTTGGCAGTCAATTCTTTGGTGCTGGTCTTGCCGACGCTGCCGGTGACGCCAATCACGCGCAGCGCCGGTTGGGTGCGATGGACGCGCTGAAACGCGCCGACCTTCTGGAGCGCCAGCACGCTGTCATCCACGATGTAGGCGATTGGTGCGCCGGGCCGGTAAGCAGCGGACAAAGCGGCGTCACGCGCCCAACGTGCACGCGTGCAATCAACCACTACTGCGCCCAGGCTCTGCGCCGCTGCGCGCCCGCGTTCCTCGGCAATGATCGCCTGAGCGCCGTTCGCCAACGCAGCGCCGATATATGCGTGTCCGTCAGTATTCGACCCTGCCAGCGCGACAAACATATCCCCGGCGCGGATGTCGCGGCTGTCCAGCGCAGCGTGTGCAATCGGGAACGGTGGCAGCGCCAGCGGCGGTGTGTCGCCTGTCAGCGCCGTCCACAGGGTGTGCTGGGTAATCGAAGTGGTTGGATAAGGTCGTTCAGCCAAAATTCAACTCTATTCTATTCAACTCTACTCTGTCACGTCGGCGCCCAGACGAATATTGTCGGGCGGGATGTTGTAATAATAGAAAAGCCGGCGCGCCACTTGCGCAAAAGTCGGCGCCGCTGTATAGCCTGCCCAACGACTGATCGCCGGATCTGGGCGTTCGAGCTTGACCAGGATCACGAACTGAGGGTCATCCGCCGGAGCGTAGCCGACAAAAGTCACGATGGTGTCGTCCTCGGTGTAGCCTTCCTTGGTCGGAATCTGCGCCGTGCCGCTTTTACCAGCAATCCGATAACCTGCAACACCCGCCGCCTGGTTCCCTTGCTCCACCACACGAACGAGAATTTCGGTTAACTCTCTGGCGATCTCTGGGCGCACCGTTGTGCCCAACACTGTCGGCTCCGTGAGTTGCACTTGTCCATCGAGCACACGCGCCTTCACCACATAAGGCCGCATCAACTTGCCGCCGTTGGCGATCGAGGCAACGGCATTCGCCATCTGGATCGGCGTCACCGCCAGCCCCTGTCCAAAGCTGTTGGTGCCCAAATCAGAAAGGCTCCAGTCCAACGTACCGGGCTTCTTGATGAGGCCGTAGACTTCCCCGGCCAGGTCGATCTCCGTCACCTTGCCAAAACCAAACCGTTCCACGTACTGGTAGAACTGCCGTTGCCCCATCAGCAAAGCCCACTGGGCAGTAATCACATTGAGCGAACGCGCCAGCGCCTCGGTCATGTCCACCTGGCCATGCCCGGCGCGGTCGCTGTTCAGGATCACGCGTTGGCCGACGGCGATTGAACCGGTGTCGGTCAGCTTCTGTGTCGGCGTGACGACGCCGCTATCCAGCGCTGCTGCTGCCGTGATGATCTTGAAAACCGATCCCGGTTCGTACTGGGCGCTGATCGCCGGATTTTGCAGCGCCGCCGGATCATACTCGGTGAAGGCGTTAGGATCAAAGGTCGGTGCACTCGCCATGGCCAGCATCTCACCCGTCTTGGGCGCCATGACGATGATCGTGCCAGCCTTCGCCTTGTACAGCTCCAGCGCGCGCGCCAGTTCCTCCTCGGCAATCCACTGCACATTGCGGTCGATGGTCAAGATCAAGTCGCGCCCGGCCACTGAAGGCAGATAACGTTGCACATTCGCTGGCAATGTTGCGGCAGACACGGTCGTCTTACTGGTCAGACCAACGCCGTCGCGCTGACGCAAATAGGATTCATAGAAACCCTCCAGACCATACAGCCCGCGCCGCCAGGTCGTCTCCTTCAACATGGTCATGATGCCGAGGAGATGCGCCGCCACGCTCTTCTCCGGGTAATAGCGCTGTGGCGCTGGCGTCAACGTGATGTAGAGCAAGGGATGGATACCAGGCTCCTCTGCCAGCCGTTCCTGTTCCGCCAGGATGCGATGCCCAGCCTCTAGGCTAATGCGCTCGGCCAGTCGCAAGTAGAGATTTTCGGGGTAGGTGTGCAACAAATCGAAGGTTGTCGCCGCCGGAATGTTGGCCAACTCCTGGAGCAGATCGGCGACGACTTGACGCTGCTCATCGTTCTCAAAATAGCTCGGCGTTGTCGAGACCTCGTAGAAATAACGGTCGGCAGCCAACAACTCGCCGTTGCGGTCCACAATCGACCCGCGCGGTGATTCGCCCTGATGCGCTAGACCAGCTGGCCGCTTTTCACCCACTTGCAGCACCTGATGCACAAAGAGGGCAATGGCAACGAAGCCGGCTAACAGCCCAAACCCCAAGACAAGCATCCAGAAGCGCCACAATTCACGCTTCTGGATGATCTCCATCGTTGCACTATGCTGTTCGCTCATCGCCTGCGGCGCTGCAGACCGAGCGGCTTCGGGCGCCGCCGCTGTCATGGCATCCAACGCTCCATGAATCCTGAAGTGAAGCCGCCGACTGCCTGCGCTGTCGTCACGGCAAATTGTTGCAACCATTCGCCAGCGGCGCCCAGCCCCCGGCCTGCGGCATCAAGGAGATTGGCGCCCGCGTGATCGTCACCGGGCGTCTGGGCAGACGATTGGACAGATGATTGGACAGATGATTGGGGAAGCGCTGGCGACCGCTCGGGCGCGGCGCTGGTCAACCCGGCGCTACGCACGGCATCGCGCCGCACATAAACACGCTCGGTGACGGGACGAAAGCCCTGCTGCCGCGCCGCCTCTTCCACTCTGGCCAAAGTTGAGCTGTTTGCAATCGCAAAGATAACTTCGCTGTTCTCGCGCTCGATCTGCTGGCTTTCTGCAGTGAGCTGACGCACCAACACACGCGCCTCCGCAATTTGCACATTGAGCCAGACGTGCACGAGCATTCCCATCCCAACCACCAACGTTCCCGCCAGCAACAGCAGGTATTGCTGATATGTCTCTGGGAGCCACAGCATTTCTTGCAAAACCTTGAACCATCGGCGGTTGAAGGTCTGGTAAAGAGAGTCGGTCAGCTCAGTTGAGACATAGGTTGGCAGGCTGCTGCGTTCTAGCATGGCTACCCCAATCGATCGTGTTGATGTGAACTTTGTCGGGTTGTAGTAGGGGCGACGCATGCGTCGCCCCTACACTACGGAAGCCGCGAAGAGCCTCCGAATTTAGTGATTCGCAATGTGTGGTGTGAGGGAGGGCCAGTAGCTCACTTGTCACACATCACGCGTCACACTAGATTGTTGGCAGTTTCTCGGCGATTCGGAGCTTGGCCGAGCGACTGCGTGGGTTGCGGCTCACCTCCGCCTCGTCAGCGACGATGGGCTTCTTGGTGAGTATCCGCAGAGTTGGCTGCCGGTCGTAGCCACCGTGCAGCCGGGTCGGATCGTGCACATACGTGCGCGCTTCGTCTTGCATCCACTGCTTGACGATGCGGTCTTCCAGACTGTGAAAACTGATCACCGCCAGTCGGCCACCCGGTTTGAGCAGGCGCAATGCCTGCGGCAGCACTGCCTCAAGCTGTGTCAGTTCCCCGTTGACGACGATGCGCAATGCCTGAAAGGTGCGCGTCGCCGGGTGTAGCCGGCTGCCACGGCGCCCGCCAACGGCTTTCTCAATTGCGTCCGCCAGTTCGGCAGTTGTCGCAAAAGGACGGTGCTGCACCAGATAGCGGGCAATACGTCGTCCTTGCGGTTCTTCGCCATAGCGAAGGATGACATCCGCCAGGTCGCGCTCATCCCAGTCATTGACGATGTCGGCGGCGCATAACGACTGGGTCGGGTCGAAGCGCATGTCCAGGGGGCCGGAATGCAAAAACGAAAACCCCCGTTCCGACGTCTGCAACTGAAAGCTGCTCACCCCAAGATCCAGGAGAACGCCGTCAACCGGGGCAAATGCGTGAACGTCGGCAGCTTCCTCCACCCGTGCAAAATCCCCGTGAAAGAGAACCAGTCGCCGGGCCGCAATAGCATCTGCCAGACGCAGCGAGACTCGCCGGATTGCAGCCGGATCAGCGTCGATACCCAGTACACGACCATCAGGCGCCGACCGGGACAACAAAGCTTCGGTGTGGCCGCCGCCGCCAATAGTGCAATCAATAACCCAGGCGCCGGGGCGAACAGCGAGTCCGTCGAGCGTCGGGGCCAGGAGCACCGGCAAGTGGCTGGCATTGGCCGGGTCCGCAGCAATGGGCAGGCGATCTCCCATGTTTCTATAGACTTAAGGTGCTGAAAAAGTCGCTCGAAAAGTCAGCATTGCTCTGTTGAGCGCCAACTTTCTCTTCCCAGGCAGCGGGATTCCACAGCTCGACGAACTTATTCATCCCGGCCACCACAACATCGGTAGCGATATTGGCGTAATCACGTAGCCGTTGACTCAACAAGATGCGTCCCTGCCCATCAGGTTGCAAGTCTTCAGCGGCGCTAAAAAATGCGCGCCGAAAGGCAGCAGAACGCGGGTCGGTCAATGGCAGAGCACTGACCTTTTCGGCCAATCGCTCCCACTCCCCCTGCGGAAAGAGCAGAAGGCAGTTGTCAACCGGGTTGCGAGTCACCACCAGACCAGCCGCCAGCTCGTTCCGATATTTCGCCGGAATCGTGAGGCGACCCTTTGCATCCAGTGTGTGCGTGTACTCGCCAAGAAACATTGTATTTGCGCCGTTGTATGTATATTGAGATCCTGCCGTTCAGATATTTGTCTGCGGGTCTTTGTTTGTAAAGTCGAGAACATTTCGGGCCGTAATGAGTGATGCGCAATGCGTAGGCTCATACCTGGTGCGGCAAGTATGTACGCACTACGCACCACTCATTACACAGAAACACCCCGAACAACAGGCAACTCGCATATCCCAAATTGGCGGACGTGGCGTCACTCCCCCACTTTTCCGCCAAGAACAGGGCAATTGGCCACATTATGCCCCACATCACCCCATTACGTCCCACATTATAGAACACAAATGAATGCTTGTCTAGTGGCAAAATGAATGAGTTTTCAGATTCAGTTTGGAAAGTTGGGATATTGCGCATAGTAAAATGCGCCTCACGAGCGACGCCGCAGGCTGACTGACTGACCGGCTGCTGGCCGATTGCCTGGCCGATCACCTGGCTGACGACGTGCGAACGACGCCCAAATGAAGCCGCGCCGTCAGCATTCAGCATAACGTAATGCAAGCTACAGTAACTACTCCGGCAATGACCTACACTGTGACCTGCACTGCGCTGTGGGATTTCTGCTATTGGGCGCCAGGTCAATTTGACAGTTCTGGCATGATCCGGTAACCTTTATGGTTACGTCTTGCGACATGTTGTCGGTCGCAAAGCAAAAAAAATGATTTGTTTTTCAGGCAGGAGTTCAGGTGAATGATGGGGTTGGTAGCAAACGCGTTTTTTCTCCGCTCCATCGGCAGCCTGATTTTTTATTTTGTACAACCGATAGACGTCTGAAGCAGTTAGTGTCACGGAAAAGACACCGGATGTAGATAGTCAGTGCGTCGCAGTGATGCGGCGACTGTAAGCTGTCTGCTCAGGTGTCTTATTGCCATTTTTGGGCCAATCAAGGAGCTGGATTACATGAGCCAAGCCGCAAACGGAACCGGTGTGTCCACCCAGGGTGCGCGCGTGCGCCGCAAGAGCTATGCGCGGACGCCAACCGTCCTCGATTTGCCGCGCCTGACCGAGGTGCAGATTCGCAGTTTTGAGTGGTTTAAAACGGAGGGGCTAGAAGAACTTTTTGCCGAAATTTCGCCGATTGTCAGTTTTAACAAGAATTTGGAACTTCACTTCGGCGACTTCTACTTTGGCGAACCCAAGTATCCCGAAGATGAGTGCCGCGAGCGCGATATTACATTCGCTGCGCCGCTGTGGGTAAAAGTACGGCTGGTCAACAAAGATACGGGCGAGGTCAGCGAGCAAGAAGTCTTTATGGGTGACTTCCCGCTGATGACTGACTCGGCGACCTTCATTATCAACGGCAGCGAGCGCGTCGTCGTTAGTCAGTTGATTCGCTCGCCTGGCGTTTATTTCACTGTCGAACCGGACCGCACGACCGGGCGCGACCTGGCCGGCGCCAAGTTGATTCCCAGCCGGGGCGCCTGGCTGGAATTCGAAACGAGCAAGCGCGACATCATCAGCGTCAAAGTGGATCGCAAGCGCAAGTTGCCGGTGACGCTGCTGCTGCGCGCCATTGGCTTCGGCACCGATGACGAAATCCGAGCCTTATTTGCTGACACCGACACCAATGTCGATCATCCCTACATCCAGTCGACCATTGAGCGCGACACGACCAGCAACCCGACGACCGACTCAGAGAAGGGCGTCAATGAGGCTCTGCTGGAGTTCTACAAAAAGTTGCGCCCTGGCGACCCACCGACGCTCGACAATGCACGCAGCTTTGTACAGAACCTCTTTTTCTCAGAGCGACGCTATGACCTGGGCAAGGTCGGGCGCTATAAACTCAATCGGCGCCTGGGATTGGATGTGCGCGAAGGAGATCGCAGCGCCCGCCTCCTGACCACCGATGATCTCATCGCCGTGATCAAACGCATCATCCAGATCAACAACGGTGAGGGCCGTCCAGACGACATTGACCATCTCGGCAATCGCCGCGTCAAGACCGTTGGTGAGCTGATTCAGAACCAGATTCGCATCGGCCTCCTACGCATGGAGCGAGTGGTGCGTGAACGCATGTCGATCCGCGACCCCGATCAGGTGACGCCGCTCAGCTTGATCAATATCCGCCCGGTAGTGGCGGCGACGCGCGAGTTCTTTGGCGGCAGCCAGCTCAGCCAATTCATGGATCAGACCAACCCGCTCGCCGAGTTGACGCACAAACGCCGCCTCAGCGCGCTGGGGCCTGGTGGTCTGCGCCGCGAGCGCGCCGGCTTCGATGTGCGCGATGTGCACTTCTCGCACTATGGACGTATCTGCCCAATCGAGACGCCAGAAGGTCCGAACATCGGTCTGATCGGTTCACTGGCCTCCTATGGTCGTGTCAACGATTATGGCTTTATTGAGACCGCCTATCGCAAGGTGCTCAAGGAGATCAAACCGGTCGAGGCGGCGGCGTTGGTGGGGCGCACCCTCGACGCGGATGTGATCGACCCTGTCACAGGCGCCACCATTGCCAAACGCAATGAGGTTGTCAGTGACGAACTGGCGACGCGCCTGGCCAGCATGAATCTGGAGAGTGTGCGCGTCAAGCCCTTTGTCAGTCGCGAGGTGGTCTATCTCACCGCCGACGAGGATGAGACCGCACCCATTGCGCAGGCGTCGTCGGCGCTCAACGCCCTGGGCGAGTTCCAAAACACGCGTCCTTCGACCCGGCAGGCCGAAGAGTTCAAATTCGAGCACCCCAGCGCCATCCGGTACATGGACGTTTCACCCAAGCAGATCGTTGGTGTTTCTGCTGCGCTCATTCCTTTCCTGGAGCACGACGACGCCAACCGGGCGCTGATGGGTTCGAACATGCAACGCCAGGCAGTGCCGCTTGTGCGCCCCGATGCGCCGCTCGTTGGCACCGGCATGGAGTTTCAGGCAGCCGTTGATTCGGGTCAGGTGGTCACAGCCAAACATGACGGCGAAGTTGTCAGCGTAGTTGGCGACCAGATCGTCGTCCAAGAACAAGACGGCACGCGCCGCGTCTACCATCTGCGCAAATATAACCGCTCCAATCAGAGCACCTGCATCGACCAGCGCCCGGTTGTCTTCAAGGGCGACATCGTGAAAGCTGGCGACGTGTTGGCCGACTCCTCCAGCACCGAGGGCGGCGAACTGGCATTGGGGCAAAACGTTGTTGTCGCCTACCTGAGCTGGGAGGGTGGCAACTTTGAGGACGCCATTCTCGTCAGCGAACGGCTGGTGCAAGATGACAAGTACACCTCCATTCACATCGAGAAGCACGAAATCGACGCCCGTGAGACCAAGCTAGGACCAGAGGAGATCACACGCGACATCCCCAATGTCGGTGAAGATGCGCTCAAGGATCTCGACGAGGATGGCATTATTCGCATCGGCGCCGAAGTGACGCCGGGTGACATCCTGGTGGGCAAGATTACGCCAAAGGGCGAGACTGAACTGACGCCTGAAGAAAAGTTGTTGCGCGCCATCTTTGGCGAGAAGGCGCGCGAGGTCAAAGACTCTTCGCTGCGCCTGCCGCATGGTGAACGCGGCAAAGTGGTCGATGTCAAGGTCTTTGGCCGCGACGAACATCGCGATCTACCTGCTGGCGTCGAGAAGATCGTGCGCGTCAGCGTGGCGCAACGTCGTCGCCTCACAGAGGGCGACAAGATGGCAGGTCGTCACGGCAACAAAGGCGTCATTTCCAAGGTAGTGCCGGTCGAGGATATGCCCTTCCTGGATGATGGCACCCCGGTCGACATTATTCTGAATCCGCTAGGCGTGCCGGGCCGTATGAATATCGGCCAGATTCTGGAAGCGCACCTGGGGTGGGCGGCCTACCAGCTTGGCTTCAAAGCCGAGACGCCGGTCTTCGACGGCGCCAAAGAAAACGAGATCGAAGCCGAACTGGCGCGCGCTTGGTTGGTGGACCTGGCCTGGCGGGAGATCACGGAACGCGCCTGGCTCTACGTCCGCGAACAACACATCGGCGAAAATGAGATTACAGACGACAACGACGCACGTCTCATCTACCTGCTTGACTGGCTGCAAGCGCGCGGCGACTACGACGCCGAACGCATCTTTAGCGACCGCACCTACGCCCGCCACTCAGTCCTGCGCGAATGGCTACGCGAACGCGGCTACGCCCCGGAAGTCGTGTTGCCAGATAGCTACGAGTTGCGCCGCACCAGCACCGAAGCGAACGCCATCACCCAGCGAATCGCCCTGTGGGAGTGGATGCGCTTCCACGGTGGCGCGCCTGAGGGCGAACTCGCCGACTACGACGATGCAACCCTGTTGGCGCAGGCCGATGCACTGAGCCGCAAAGTCGGTTGGCCGCTGCCGACCACTGGCAAGCAACGCCTCTATGATGGCAAAACCGGCGAGCCGTACGATTCGCCGGTGACGATTGGCGTCGTGCAGATGCTCAAGCTGCATCACCTGGTCGAAGACAAAGTCCATGCTCGTTCCACCGGACCCTACAGTCTGGTCACCCAGCAGCCATTGGGCGGCAAGGCGCAGTTCGGCGGTCAGCGTTTCGGCGAGATGGAAGTGTGGGCGCTCGAAGCCTATGGTGCAGCGCATATCTTGCAAGAGATGCTCACCGTCAAGTCCGACGACATTACAGGGCGCGTCAAGACCTACGAAGCCATTGTCAAGGGCGAGCCGATTCAAAGCCCTGGCGTGCCGGAGAGCTTCCGTGTGCTGGTCAAAGAATTGCAGAGTCTGGGGCTGGATGTTGAAGTCATCAACGAGAAGGGCGAGGCCGTCCACTTTGGCAAGGAAGATACCACCGATGCCATGCCAAAGCTCGGTTTCAGCCTCAACTTGCCTGGCGCCATGACCAAGACGGCCAACGAGTAGTTAGCGTGCGGCGTGCTTGAACATCGTGAAACGCAACACGTAGCACGTAACATGTAGCACGCCACACGCAACAAGACGTATAGCGGAGAAGAAAGAGAATGGAAGTCAAGAATTTCGACGCCCTCAAAATTTCACTGGCCTCGCCCGAACGCATCCGCGAATGGAGCTACGGCGAAGTAACCAAGCCAGAGACAATCAACTATCGCACGCTGCGCCCAGAGCGCGACGGCCTCTTCTGTGAGCGCATCTTCGGCCCCACACGCGATTGGGAATGTGCGTGCGGCAAGTACAAACGCGTCCGCTATAAGGGCATTGTCTGTGATAAGTGCGGCGTCGAAGTGGCGCCAAGCCGCGTCCGCCGCGAACGCATGGGGCACATCGAGCTGGCCTCGCCCGTTAGCCACATCTGGTATGTCAAGGGCGTGCCAAGTCGACTGGGGTTGCTGCTCAACATCAGCCCGCGCCATCTGGAACGCGTGCTCTACTTTGCGCAATATATTATCACCAACGTCAACGAAGATGCGCGTTCGCGCGCCATCCAACGCCACGAGCGCGAGCTGCAGATGCGTCTACAGCGCATCGAAGGCGAAGTCCAGGAGGAATTGAATCGCCTCGAAGCCGAGCGCGACGCCGCCCTGGCCGCTCTCGACCAGGAAGAAGAAGCCGCCATTCAGGCGCTCAACGACCGCATTTCCGAGGAGACCTCGCAGATCATCGCCGAGGCGCAAAAGCTCCAGACCTGGATTCACCTAAACGTTGGCAAAAAGGCGACGAAGGATGAATTTCTCTCCTGGTCGGAGCAGGCAGTGTGGCGCGCCGGCGAGATCATCTCGAAGGAATACGACGGCATCGTCAATGACCTGGTGCAGGAGAAGATCGACGCCCTTCAGACCCAGTCCGATGAAGAGAAAGCCGACATTCGCATGCGCATTGGCGCCAAGCGCGAATTCGTCCATCGCGACCTGGGCAGCCAGATCGACGCGCGCCGCAACGAAGTCGAGGCCAAGCAGGAGGCTGTCCGCCGTCAGATGGAGGGCGCCCTCACCGATCTCAAGTCGCTCGAAGAGAAGCAACTGCTGACCGAAAATCGCTATCGTGAACTCTCCGATCGCTGGGGCAATGTCTTCACCGCCGGCATGGGCGCCGAGGCCGTACGCGACATCGTCGCCAAGCTCGACCTGGAAAAGATGCAGAAAGAGCTGCGCCGCGAGATGCGCACCACCAAATCCAAGCAACGGCGCAAAAAAGCGGCCAAGCGGCTGCGCGTGGTGGAAAATTTCCGCAAGAGCGGCAACCGCCCAGAATGGATGATCTTGACTGCGCTGCCAGTCATCCCGCCGGAACTGCGCCCTATGGTGCAGCTCGACGGTGGGCGCTTTGCCACCAGCGATCTCAACGATCTCTACCGCCGCGTCATTAACCGCAACAACCGCCTCAAACGGCTGATGGAACTAGGTGCGCCCGACGTCATCGTGCGCAACGAAAAGCGCATGTTGCAAGAGGCCGTCGATAGCCTGGTCGACAACGGGCGCCGTGGTCGTGCGGTCAGTCGCTCTGGCAAGCGCAAGCTCAAGAGCCTGAGCGATCTGCTCAAGGGAAAACAAGGACGCTTCCGCCGCAACTTGCTTGGCAAGCGCGTCGACTACTCCGGCCGTTCGGTCATCGTCATTGGGCCGACGCTCAAACTGCATCAGTGCGGCCTGCCCAAGAAGATGGCGCTTGAACTCTTCAAGCCGTTCGTGATGCGCCGCCTGGTCGAGAATAACTTTGCCCACAACATCAAGAGCGCCAAGCGCATGGTCGATCGCATGGCGCCCGAAGTGTGGGACGTGCTCGACGAGATCACCCATGAACGCCCGGTGCTGCTCAACCGCGCGCCCACACTACACCGCCTCGGCATCCAGGCATTCGAGGTCGTGTTGATCGAGGGCAGCGCCATCCAGCTCCATCCGCTCACCTGCTCGGCCTTCAACGCTGACTTCGATGGCGACCAGATGGCCGTGCACGTCCCGCTCAGCGACGAAGCTGTCAAGGAAGCGCGCGAGTTGATGCTGGCAACGCAAAATCTGCTCAAACCCTCCAGCGGTGACCCGATCGTCGGGCCGTCCAAGGACATGGTCATGGGCGTGTACTACCTGACAGTCGATGAGGACGAAAAGGCCGAAACCGACAAGCTGCCTGCCTTTTCGAGCATGGAAGAAGCCGAATACGCCTATGACATGGGCGTCATCAGGCTGCGCCAACCGATCCGCGTCATTTTTAAGAGCAAGTTCGACACGATGCCGGTCGATGCGCTAGAAGTGAGCGACCGCGTGCTCGAAGCGCTCAAGGGACATGGCCTCCAGACGATCGGTCAGGTGATGGACGCTTATGTGCGCGGCGAACGCAAGATGATTGCCGAAGTTCCCGGGTTTGGCGCCGCCGCCCTGGAAGAAACACGCACGGCATTGCGTAAGCTGGGGTTGCTCGGCGCAAGCTGGCCGCAAGAACGGTTGATGCGCACCACGGTCGGACGCATCATCTTCAATCGCGCGCTGCCCGATGAACTCTGGTTTGTGAATGAGCTGCTCGACCGCAAGGGCGTTGATGCCGTGGTCGCACGTTGCTACAAGCACTTGGGGCGCGCTGTCACCGCTGACACCGTTGACAATATCAAAGACCTGGGCTTCCGCTACGCCACTCGCTCCGGCATCACGATCGCCATTTCGGACATCAATGTGCCGGAACGCAAGGCGGAGATTCTCGAACAGACAACGGCAGAGGTTGAAAAGGCCGAACAGCAATATCGTCGCGGTTTGATCACCGAGGAAGAGCTTTACAACAAGACGGTCGAGTTGTGGACACGCGCCACCGACGAAGTCACCGATGCCGTCAAAGAACTGCTCAGCCCCATCGAAGGGCTGGGCGCGATGGCACGCTCCGGCGCCACCAAAGGCGGCATCAACCCTGTCCGCCAACTGGCCGGCATGCGTGGCCTCATGGCCGATCCAAATGGGCGCATCATTCCGCTGCCGATCCGTTCCAACTTCCGCGAAGGGCTGACCGCCCTGGAGTACTTCCTCAGCACCCACGGCGCGCGCAAGGGTCTCGCCGACACAGCGCTGCGCACGGCTGACGCGGGTTACCTGACCCGGCGTCTGGTGGACGTGGCGCAGGATGTCATCATCACTGAAGAAGATTGCAACACCACCACCGGCATCTGGATCACCGCGGCGGAGTCGAAGGTGATGCAGGAGACCTTCAGTGAACGGATCGCCGGGCGCTTCCTGGCCGCCGATGTCTCTGATCCAGAAACAGGCGAAGTGCTGCTCCATCGCAACGAACTGCTCACCGAAGCCGCGCTCGAAACGCTAAAGCGGCATAAAGTGGAAAAAGCCTTCGTGCGCACGCCCATGACCTGCGAGGCGCGCTTCGGCCTTTGCGCACACTGCTACGGCGAAGACCTGGCGCGCGGCGGCGTGATCAAGATCGGCGAAGCAGTCGGCATCGTGGCGGCTCAATCGATTGGTGAGCCGGGCACACAGCTCACGCTGCGCACCTTCCACACCGGCGGCGTCGCTGGCGCTGACGACATTACGCAAGGTCTGCCGCGCGTCGAGGAAATCTTCGAGGCGCGCACGCCAAAGGGCGAGGCGTTGATCGCCGAAATCGACGGCACGGTGTCAATCCAACGCGAGGGTGATGTGCGCATCCTCCGCATCAGCCGCACCGATCTGAAGCGCCGCGAGGTCAAGATTCCCGCTAACTATACAGTCGTAATCAGTGACGGCGACCGCGTCCAGGAAGATACGATTGTTGCGCGGCGCGGCGAAAGTGACGTGATCTTGGCGGGCATGGACGGCGAAATCTTCGTCGAAGAGAACACGGCTACGATCCGCCGCGAAGTGACGGAAATCTGGGAGGTCGAACTGCCTGCCAATGCCCGTCTACGTGTCGAAGAGGGACAGACCGTCGAGGCAGGCACACAATTGACCGAAGGCGCCAAGAATCCGAAAGAGATTCTGCGCATCTCCGGTCGCGAAGCTACGCAGCTCTACCTACTCTCCGAGGTGCAGCGCGTCTACCGCAGCCAGGGCGTCAGCATCCACGACAAACACATCGAGGTTATCCTGCGCCAGCTATTGCGCCGCGTGATGGTGCGCACTGCCGGCGACACCGACCTGTTACCCGGCGAGCTGCTTGACCGCTTCAAATTCGAGGACATCAACAACTATGTTGTCTCACGAGGAGGCCGGCCTGCCAAGGCCGAACCGATCGTGTTGGGGTTGACGAAGGCGGCGCTCAACACCGAGAGCTTCCTGGCGATGGCGTCATTCCAAGAGACGACGCGGGTTTTGACCGAAGCGGCGATCCGTGGTCAGCGCGACGAACTGCGTGGCCTCAAGGAGAATGTCATCATCGGCAAGCTGATCCCGGTTGGCACCGGCTTCAGCCAGCGTCGCATCATCACCTCCAACATTGCGGACGAAGTCGAGCTGTTGATCGACACCGAGATCGATCACGACGAAGACCTGGGCGATCTCGACGATGTAGAGCTGGCGCTGGATGACTTCGATCTGGATGAAACGGATGGCGTGACAGAATTGGGCATGGAACCCCTCGGCGCTTCCGTCAACCTGGGCGACGAAGAAGATGACAGCCTCGACCTGGACTTCGACACACTCGAAGAAGACGAAGAAGAGGAAGAGACCGAGCCGTTCGAGGACCTAGACGTAGATATTGAATAAGTAAGAAGAGATTAGACGATTGTGGGATTAGGAGATTGGAAGATTGGAGATTGATCGGCGTGCAGCCAGCTCTTCAATCTCCCCAATCTCTCAATCTCCCAATCTATCAATTTCCCAATCTCTTTTTGGCGGCGGCGTGCGCATCTCGGTGGCCAGCAACACCACGGTGCGCGGGGCAACTCGATAACGCTCACCGGCGATCTGCGGTGCATCCGCCAACATGCGGAAATCGTCGGGCGCCGGCAGCGCCGTGTCGAGCACGCGACGCCAGCCTGTCGGGCTACGGCGCGGCGGTGGCGGCAACATGAAGTCAAGTGGCTCCCAGTAAAAATTCGCAATCACGTGAAATGCTTCGCTGGCGCCGCGCACGGTCAGCGCCAGACTGCGCGAGTAATCGTGCTTGTCAGGGCTGAACAATTCGACGCCATGCCACTCGATGCGCGCATACTGGAGCAGCTCGATCAGGCTCAGATCATGCCCATCGTGGAAGATACTCAATTCACGTCGAAATTTCACCAACTTTTTCACATAATCTAGCAAGTCGGCGTGACGGGTGCAGAGCGTCCAATCGAACCAGGAGATTTCGTTGTCCTGGCAGTAGGCGTTATTATTGCCACGCTGTGTTCGCCGCACTTCATCGCCCATCAATAACATCGGCACGCCGAGCGACAGCAACGTCATTGCAAAGAAATTCTTGATCTGGCGTTGACGCAGGCTCTCGATCGCCGGGTCATCCGTTGACCCTTCGACGCCACAATTCCAGCTGCGATTATCGTTAGCGCCGTCACGATTTTCTTCGCCGTTCTCCCAATTGTGCTTCTCATTGTATGAGACCAGATCGTTGAGCGTAAAGCCATCATGACAGGTGACAAAGTTGATACTTTGTTCTGGTCCGAGATTTTCCGTACCGTAGAGATCGGGGCTGGCAAAAAAGCGGGATGCCACGTGCTCGACCATGCCCGGATCGCTCTTGACGAATGCGCGCACATCATCCCGAAAGCGCCCGTTCCATTCCTTCCAGTGGTCGCCCAAAAAACTGCCCACCTGATATAATCCGGCCGCATCCCACGCCTCTGCAATCAACTTGGCGCCTGCCAGCACCGGGTCAGTCTCGATATCCCACAAGATCGGTGGGTTCGCCAGCGGGACGCCTTTCTCATCGCGCGAGAGAATGGACGCCAGGTCAAAGCGGAAACCATCGACGTGCATCTCTTCGACCCAGTAGTGCAGGCTATCCAGGATCAGGCGACGCACGATGGCGTGATTGGCGTTGAGGGTATTGCCCGTGCCGCTATAGTTGGCGTAGTGCTCGCGGTCACTTTCCAGGATGTAATAGGCCTCATTTTCTAGTCCGCGAAAACAATACGTTGGCCCGTGTTCGTCATCTTCCGCCGTATGGTTATAGACGACATCCAGGATCACTTCGATGCCGGCGCGGTGCAGGGCCTTGACCATGTCTCGAAATTCGTTGACGGCCGCCACCGGCTCACCGCTAACGCTGTATTGCACATGAGGGGCAAAAAAGGAGACCGGACAATATCCCCAATAGTTGACGCGCCCGGCGGGGGCGTCTTGGGGATCGAATTGGAAGACGGGCAGCAACTCGACCGCCGTGATCCCCAGCTGTTGAAGATAGGGAATCTTGTCGATTAGCCCGGCGTAGGAACCGCGTTTTTGCGGAGGCAACCCTGAACTGGGATGACGTGTGAAGCCGCGCACATGCATCTCGTAGATAATCGTCTCACTGAAGGGACGCCGCAGCGGGACATCGCCTTCCCAATCGTACTCTGAAACATCGATAACCACACTTTTCATGGCCTGCGCCGTGTTGTCGCCCGGTTGAGAGGCAGCTTGCCGGCTGAAGCGAGCTGGCACGGCGACGCCCCGCCCATATGGATCAAGCAACACTTTGTCAGGGTCGAAGCGCATGCCAAGCAGCGGTTCATAAGGGCCGTGTGCACGGAAGGCGTACAATTGTCCTGCACGCACGCCTGGCACAAAGATGTGCCAATATGAAAAAGTGCGATTCTGCTGTGGGTTGAGTCTGATCGTGTGGGATGGCGCGGCGTCATCGACATGATCGAAAAGCAACAACTCTATGGCGGTGGCGCTACGCGAATAAACGGAAAAGTTGACTCCATCCGGCAAAATGGTGGCGCCGATGGGAAAACTCTTGCCGCGAGCAAAATCGCTGGGGTGCGCGTCGCCGGCCATAAGCTGCCTCTTTCTTTGCAATCCTACAAGGAGCGCCCCAGCATCACGTAGGTGCGATAGGGCGCAAAGCCAAACTTGCCGTAGAAATCAGTCAACGTTGTCCAGTCGATAACGCAGCCGTTGACGCCGTTGTTGTGTAGTCGCCGCAGCCCGGCATCGAGCAACGCCGCCCCAAAGCCGCGTCCGCGCTGGTCGGCGCTGATGCCAATCGAGCCAAGTTGTCCCCACGGTCTAGGCAACGCATACGGGTAGAAGCGCTCGATCGGACGCACCGAGTCGGGGAACGTGAGCAGGCAGCAGCCATCGACCCCGCGTTCCGTCCACAACAGCATAAAATCGGAGATGCGCCCACCATCAGCCAGGAACATCTCTGCTTCATAGCGCCAACGTCCGGGAAACTCACGGCGCAGGAAGCCAAGCAAATCATCCACCTGACGCGGGTTTGCTGGTGCGGCGTGGCAGGGTGTATCCCGCAGTGACGGTGACGTGTAGGTCGCCAGATTTGCTGCCATGTCCCAGACCGGGCCAAAGTTGGTGTAGCCGTACTGTGCAAAAAATGTGGCTGCGTGGCTCGCTTCTGGCGCACCGGGCGCAAAGGGTCGCAGTCCACCGCCAATTTGGACGGCGCGACAGCCCTGCTCCGCCAGCCAGGCCTCCGCCGCAGAGAGCAACCGTCGCCCCAAACCATGCCGCTGCCAGGCTGGCGCCACCAACAGCAACTCGATCCACCCTTCGCCATGCGTGGCAACCAACGGCTCGCCATGGAGCACGGTCGCCAACGCAGCGCCAACAAGTGTAGCTGCAGCGGTCACTGTAAACAGGCGGCGCTTCACCCCCGTCGATGGCTTAAAGTTGTGATGCACGAACGCGGCCGAGATCGGCATGTCACGGCCTAGCGCAGCCTCCCACAGATCGACAAGATCAGGAACGAAGGCAGCCGCCGTCACCGGGTCATGTGTGACGATCTCCAGGTTGCGTGCGTGGTTCATGGCGTTGGTTCTTTCTCTCCTTCAAAAAAACAGAGGATACCGTCGGCGACACCCTTGGCCGCCAACTCCGGCTGATTGACCAGCAACGCCTGGTCACCGCCCAAAAAGCCCAGTTCGATGATGGCGGCCGGTGTCAGCGGGTCGATGCGCTTGAAGGCGTGATACTCGGTCATATTGTGGGTGACAGTGTTCGGGTGATGCGGCAATCCCGTCGCCGCTGAATAGCTCCGTTCGATGCACCCCAACAGCCGTTCGTTGATCGTGGGGATTGCCGAGTAAGTGTGTACTGCAGCTTTAAAACCAGAAGCGTCAATGCAACTATCGGCATGCAGGCTGACGAGCACCGCCGCGCGTAGCCCTTCCAATCGATCGTCATACTCGTCCAGGATCGTCACGTCGGCGCCGGCGCGACGCAAGCGCTCTGCCGCCAAATTGGCAACGTGCGCGTTGATCTCCGCCTCAGTGACCAGTACGTTGCCGTCGGCGTCTTCGCAAACTGCGCCCGAATCGTTGCCAGCGTGCCCACTAATCAGCGCCACCTGTCGGTCCCACGCTTTGCCAACCACGCCTTGGGGCCAGACACCGTTTGCATCGGGCAGACCAAAGCCCAGCGCCTGCGCCATGATCAAGCCAATGCCGGCCAGGCTGACCAGCAGAATGATCAAAAAGATTCGCGAAACTTGATTCACAGCATCGTGGCGCATAGATTCAGCCATTGTCACCCGTCATGCGTCACCCGTCTGCGTCACCCGTCATGCGTCACCCGTCACACATCAATCGTGACTCGTGGCGCACCACTCGTGCCCCAACACACCACGCAACACGCACCACGCAACATATTCCACGCCTCACGCCTCTGCCTGTCGCGCAAAGGTCGCCAGGTCGATGTTGGCGCCACACACGATCACGCCGACGCGCTTGCCGTGCAATCGCTTGCGCAGGGGGCCGCATAACGCCGCCGTCGCCGCTGCGCCCGCCGGTTCGACCGCCAGCTTCATGCTGTTGAAGAGCAGCCCCATCGCCTGTTGCATCGCCAGGTCTTCGATCAGCACCAGTTCATCCACAAAGGTGCGGCACAGCTCGAAGCTGTAGGGCAGCGCGTAGGGTGCACCCAGGCTGTCAGCGATCGTGCGCACACGGTCGATGGCTTGCGGCGCACCCGCCAGAAAGCTGCGATGCATCGTGTCCGCACCTGCTGGCTCCACGCCGATGACCTGGCAGCCCGGCTGAAGCTGCTTGAAGGCGCACGCCATCCCCGCGCACAGCCCGCCGCCGCCGATAGGAATGATCACCGCATCCAGATCGGGCGCCTGTTCCGCAAACTCTAGCCCGACGGTCGCCGTGCCCAGCGCGGTCAACGGGCCTTCGTAGGGATGCACAAAGATGCGCCCTTCCTCCTCCTGAATCTGCTGCACGCGCGCAAACGCCTGCTGCACATCGTCGACCAGTTCCACCATGGCGCCATAGGCGCGACAACGCGCCACGCGGAAGGGATTGGCGCTCTTGGGCATGACCACCTTTGCCGTCGTTCCCAACAACTGCGCCGCATAAGCAACAGCAATGGCGTGGTTGCCGGCGCTCACCGCCGTGACGCCGCGTTGCAGTTCTTCCGGGTCAAGATCAAGCATGACCGTCAGCGCGCCGCGCGGCTTGAAGGAGCCGGTGTGCTGGAAAAGCTCCAACTTCAGCCACACCTGCGTCTCTGCGCCAACGCTGGCGTCGATGTCCAGCCCCTGCCACTGCCAGACCGGCGTCGTGCGCACCAGCTCGCCCAATCGCGCGCGGTTAGTGCGGATTTGCTCGATGGTCGGATAGTCCACAGCCCCTCCCTACATGCGGAAAATGCCGAAGTTGGTTGATTCGACCGGTGCATTCAGACAGGCTGACAGCGCCAACCCCAGCACCTGCCGCGTCTCCGCCGGGTCGAGAATGCCGTCGTCCCACAGTCGCGCTGTGGCGTAATAGGGGCTGCCTTCGCGCTCATACTTGTCGAGAATCGGCTGTTTGAACGCGGCTTGCTCCGCTGGCGTCATCAAGGGCTGCCCCAGCCGCGCCGCCTGCTCCTGCTTCACCGTGAGCAGCACATTCGCCGCCTGTTCGCCGCCCATCACGCTGATGCGGGCGTTGGGCCACATCCACAAAAAGCGCGGGCTGTAGGCGCGCCCACACATGCCGTAGTTGCCGGCGCCAAACGAACCGCCGATGATCACCGTGAGTTTCGGCACACGGGCGTTGGCAACCGCATGCACCAGCTTGGCGCCGTCTTTGGCGATGCCGCGGTTCTCGTACTCCTTGCCAACCATGAAGCCGGTGATATTCTGCAAAAATAGTAGCGGTATTCGCCGTGACGTGCAAAGTTCGATGAAATGCGCACCCTTGAGCGCCGCTTCACTGAAGAGCACGCCATTGTTGGCGATCACGCCGACCGGGTAGCCGAAGATGCGCGCAAAGCCGCAGACCAGCGTCTCGCCGTAGCGCGGCTTGAACTCGCGCAGCCGACTACCATCGACGATGCGCGCAATCACCTCGCGCACATCGTAGGCAACCTTGAAGGAAGCCGGCAGCACGCCGTACAGCTCCGCCGGGGCGTAGAGCGGGTCTTCGGGCGGCGCAACGTCCAGCGTCACCTGCTTGCGCGTGTTGAGCGTCGCCACGATGTCGCGCACGATCTGCAACGCCTGTGCATCATCAATCGCAAAGTGATCGGCCACGCCGGAGATGCGCGTGTGCACATCGGCGCCGCCCAGCTCCTCGGCAGTGACATCCTCGCCCGTCGCCGCCTTGACCAGGGGAGGGCCGCCCAGAAAGATCGTGCCCGTGCCTTTGACAATCACGGCTTCGTCGCTCATCGCCGGCACATACGCGCCGCCCGCCGTGCATGACCCCATCACCGCTGCGATCTGGGCGATGCCCGCTGCGCTCATCACCGCCTGGTTGTAAAAGATGCGCCCAAAGTCATCGACATCGGGGAAGACCTCGTCCTGCATCGGCAAAAATGCGCCGCCCGAATCGACCAGGTAGATGCACGGCAGTCGGTTTTCCAGCGCGATCTGTTGCGCGCGCAGATGTTTTTTCACGGTCATCGGGTAGTACGTCCCACCCTTGACCGTGGCGTCGTTGGCGACGATCATACACTCACGCCCCGCCACGCGCCCGATGCCCGTGACGATGCCTGCCCCCGGTGCGTCGCCGTCGTAGAGTTCCCACGCCGCCAGCGGCGAGAGTTCCAAAAAGGGCGAGCCGGGGTCGAGCAGGCGGTCGATGCGTGCGCGCACGAAGAGCTTCCCTTGCTCGGCATGGCGGCGTTGCGCCTTCTCATCGCCGCCGCGTCGCACCATCGCCAGTCGCGCGCGCAACTCCGCCGCCAGCGCGCGATGCACCTCAGCGTTGGCGGCAAATTCCTGGCTATTGGGATCGATGCGTGAATCGAGAATGTCCATGGTGCGTATGTTCCAGACGAGACGGCAAGTTCGTACGCTGTAGTATGGATTCTTCAGCCGACATCGTCAAACGCACGGAGGGATGGACGCAATATGATGCCATCGACAGTCATAGCGGTGTTCATGCCGATGCGCGCTGTCTTTGCAGGTTGCTCTGTCTAAGGTCGCGTGAACGGAACGGTTGTTGCTATGCTCCGATCGCCGCTTCCGGCCATGCAAGTTCTACGCAGCGTGTGTGCGGCGGTGCGCCGAACACCACCACACCCGTAGGACAGGCATGCTCCTCGAAACAATCACGCGCACACCATCTCCAACCACCACCGACGCTCACCGAACGCCGGCGCCATGCCGGCGCTGCCGCTGGCATACGCGTCCGCCAGCCGATCGTCGGCGCCGATGCAAGGTTCTACAGCCAGGTTGTAGTAAGGCGCCACATCGGGGATGCCGCTCCAGGCGCCGCTGTTCATCCACACCCCGACATGCGGCGTCTGCGTCGGGTCGAAGCGCAGGGTGCAACTGCTGTCATCCGCCGGGTCGATGAGCGCCGCGTAGCCGGCGTGCAGTGCCGTAAAAAAGAGTTTGGCGGCACGCGCGGCCGTGGTCGGCGGGAGGATGCTGCAATCCTCGGCGCCGATCTGCGGCCAGGACACGGTTGTCCCGGCGGCGGCAGGAAACGCACCCAGGCTGCCCGCCACCGTAACGGTCGTTGCTGGGATGTCCAACCGCATACCGGGGTGGACGGCAAAGGTAGGGTGACTGCTCCAGATGAAGGGCATGGCGAAGGGCGTTGGATTGGTGAGCAGATAGTCACAGCGGAGACAATTGTCGCGCAGCGTGATCGTCTTTTGCAGATGATAGGGGAGTTGGACGCCATGCACGCTGAGCGTGAGGTGCGTTGCGCCGTGCTCCACCGCCCAGGGCAGTGACCAGACTTCGCCATGATCTGGCAGGCGCACTTGCTGCCACGGCGCCGTCGGGTAGTCGCCCACCCCGATGTTGGGGAAGCACTCGTCGAAGCCGCCGGCGTCGAAATCGCGCACATAGTCGGCGCCATAGGTGGGCAGGCGATAGGGCAGGTGCGGATTGACATGCAGCCACTCCCGCTTCCGCCGCCGGTCGTAGAGGCTGGCGATCTTGCCGCCCCAACCCGGAATGACGACAACGCGCAGCGCGTCGGTTTCCAACGTCAGAGCATCGAGGCCCTGGTAGATCGTGGTGGAGACATTCATCGCTTCACTCCAGTATGTTGTTTTCCCATCTGTGGCGCCTGACGACTCAGCCAGAGATGTCGGTTGACCTATGCTTTTGTTGGTCCGGTCATTTCTACGCTAACCTGTCCACTTCATTTTACACCAAACCCAATCCGCACACGATGCACCTCGCTGGCAGGTCTCCTTCATGACTGGCGCGCAATCTGCGGTTAACCGCAACCCAGGATTGGCGACAATCCAGAATTCATGGAAAATTGATTCACAATGGCTCACAAACAGCCGCCGATCCCTTTCGAGTTGTCGCATACGGGAGGTGCACATGCAGCTATACGACAGCCGGGCGCTTGACGAATTGGCTGCGCAACAGCTGGCCTGGGAAGCAGGCGCGCTACGCACGGCGCTGGAACGCTTTCCCGAACGCTACCCCGGCTTCAGCACAATCTCTGGCGTGCCGATCGAGCGGCTCTACACCCCGCAAGACGTTGCCGATGCGGACTACACACGCGATCTGGGCTTGCCGGGCGAATATCCCTACACGCGCGGGGCGCACGCCACCGGTCACCGCGGGCGACTGTGGACGATGCGCATGTTTGCGGGGTTCGGCACGGCAGAGGAGACCAACCAGCGTTTCAAGTATCTGCTTGCGCAGGGGCAGACCGGGCTGTCGATCGCCTTCGACATGCCGACGCTCTATGGCTACGACACCGACGCGCCCGAAGCCGAGGGTGAGTTTGGACTGTGTGGCGTAGCGTGTTCATCGCTGGCTGACATGCAGGTGCTGCTCGACGGCTTGCCGCTCGACGCCGTCACCACCTCGATGACGATCAACAGTCCGGCGGCGATCATCTGGGCGATGTACATTGCCGCAGCGGAGAAGCGCGGCGTCGGGCGGGCAAAGCTTGGCGGCACGCTGCAGAATGACATCCTCAAAGAGTACATCGCCCAGAAAGAGTTCATCTTTCCGCCGCGGCCGTCGATGCGCCTGGTGGCCGACACCATTGAGTTTGCCGCGCGCCAGATGCCGTTGTGGAACCCGATCTCGGTGTCGGGCTATCACATCCGCGAGGCTGGCTCGACCGCCGTGCAAGAGCTGGCGTTCACACTGGCGGACGGCTTCGAATATGTGCGCTGGGCGCTGGCGCGTGGTCTGCACATCGACGAATTTGCCCCGCGTATCTCCTTCTTTTTCAACGCGCACAACGACTTCTTTGAGGAGATCGCCAAATATCGGGCAGCGCGGCGCATCTGGGCGCGTGAGCTGCGTGAGACCTTTGGCGCGCAAAACCCGCGCTCATGGATGCTCCGTTTCCACACGCAGACCGCCGGCGTCAGCCTCACCGCACAGCAGCCGCTCAACAATGTGGCGCGCGTGGCGATCCAGGCGCTGGCGGCCGTGCTCGGCGGGACGCAAAGCCTGCACACCAACTCGCTCGACGAGGCGCTGGCGCTGCCCAGCGAAGAGGCCGTCACGGTCGCCCTGCGCACGCAGCAGATCATCGCCCACGAAAGCGGCGTCACCAACACCGTCGATCCGCTTGGCGGCTCCTTCTTCGTCGAGGCGCTGACCGACGAGGTCGAACGCCAGGCGCGCACCTATTTCCGCCAGATCGACGAGCGCGGCGGTGTGCTGCCCGCCATCGAGGAAGGCTTCTTCCAGCGTGAGATCACCGAAGCCGCCGTGCGCTTCCAGCGCGAGGTGGAGAGCGGACGCCGCGTCATCGTCGGCGTCACCGATTTTCGCAGCGGCGAACAGCCGCCAACGCCGCTGCTCAAGATGGACGCTGACGGCTATCGTCGCCAGGTGGCGCGGCTTGCCGAAGTGCGCCGCACGCGCGACAACCGCGCCGTCACCCAACGTCTCGCCGCGCTCGCCCGCGCCGCGCGCCGCGACGACATCAACCTGATGACGCCGATTCTGGACGCCGTCAACGAATATGCAACGCTACAGGAGATGATGGATGTGCTGCGCGAGGCGTGGGGCGTCTACGAGGAGCCGGTGATTCTGTAAATGGATGCTTTCTTGAGCTTTCACGCTCCGGGTTTCTGGCTGGTGTTGACGCTGTTGACAGGTGTGATCGTGCTTGGCGTACGCCCATATCTACCGCGCAGCGTGCAGCCGTGGAGCATATCTGGCTATTGGGCGTTGTTGCCTTATCTGGCGTTGATCACCGGTGGTGTATCGCCGCGACTGATGGGTGTGATGTACATCGACTGGCGCACCAGTCTGGTGCTTGGCGTCGGGTTGGCGCTGGCAATGGTGGCATTGGCTGGTGTAGCGCGCATCTCTCTATTATCCAGCCAGCGTAGCACGAGCGAGGACGTAGCGTCGGTGCAGAGTCCAGGCAGACTCATGGGTGGCATGGGGATGAGCGGAATCGAAGAGTGGTTCTGGTGCTTCCTGCGAGGAGCAATGGAGGAAACGCTCCGGTTGTCGCAATTATCGCCAGATATACCGGCCTACTGGGCGATCTGGATTGCAGCAGCGTTGGCTCTACCTTTTTTACTCCTGAACCAATCAAATGCTTACCACCAACTTGTTAAAGGCGCGATCCTGGTGATGACCTCGATCCTCTTTTTCTATACGCGCAATTTCTGGCTGTGCTGGGCGGTGCACGCTATCACCTGGCTCCTGCTCGCCCAGCCTGCCAGCGTACGAGTTGCGTCTACAGGAAGAAGCCAAGCACCACGATCGCCACAAAGAGAATAGCGGAGACGATCAGGAGATAGCGCAAATCCTTGAAGACATAGCCATACTCAGCCTTCCAGTCGACCTGCTCCGAAGTGTGCGGGGTGGCTACGGCCTGGGTTGTAGCGGCTGAAGGCGTCACCGCACTTTGCAGTATGTTCTGCTCGCTCTGCTTATAGAGCTGGCTGTAGTTGCTCGGATTGGCGGCGCTGCGCCCCTTAGATGGTCTGGGCTTGTTAGCAGTCATTTCGACATCCTTCTTCACTGGCAATGCACAGGTTGCTGATTTCCAAAAGTTTATTATCTAGCAAGCGCCGCCTCTGCGCAAACCGGACGGTCGCGATAGACGCAATCCCCAAGCAGCCCCATGCTGCCCACTGCACCGGACGCCTTCGGCAACGGCTAGCCATCGCTGCTAGCAAACACGCGCATCGATGATGGCGGCGCGGCTTGAATTCATGCTGCACCAGATAAGAGAAGACGAAGCCGATAGCGCCTTGTGCGGTGCGCGAGATTCGAGCCAACTGCGCGGCACGGGTCTATCGTGGCAACCTGGCGCGGATTGCGCTCGCCAATGTTTGTGCTTCTGGCAGGCGAAATACCATCAGCATTGCGGCATAGGCAATGATCCCCATGCCACCCGCTACGACAACCGAGGCCAACGCCCCCGGCGCGCCGACCGGCAGCCGCCCAACCAGGAGCGTCGTCGTTGCGTAGGTCACAGCCGCCATAGCGCCGCCCGCCAACGCGATGACAGCAAAACCTGCCAACGTGCCCGCTCGCAGTCGTCCAACCACGCGCCAGAGCAAAAGCACCATGATCGCCGCATGACCGGCCTGCTTGGCGGTGTCCGCCCAGACCAGGCCGAGGTAGCCAAGCGGTTGCACCAGCGCCAACGCCGCGACAACATAGACGCCTACGCTGACAACGCCGACCAGCGCAGGCAGCCAGGTGTTGAAGCGAGCGTAAAAGGCAAAGTTGAGGGGAAAATCGACGGCGGCAAAGAGCATGCCGAGCAGGTAGATGTTCAGTGCGCGCACTACTTGCAGCGTATCCGCTGGCGTAAAGGCCCCGCGCTCAAAGAGAAGCTGCGTCATCGGCGCGCCAAGCACCCACAGCAGAATGCTAGCGGGCAGAATCAACATCCACACCATGCGCAGCCCGCGCCCCAGCGTTTGGCGATAGGCGCTCTCGTCGCCAGCGGCATAGAACTGACTCAGGCGCGGCAACGCTGCCAGCGAGATCGCCACGCTGATCAGGCCAAGCGGCATCTGCTGCAAGGTGGTGGCGTTCGCCATCCAGGCGATGCTCTGGGCGCCCGTGCCGCTCGCCAGCCGCCGATCGAGACCGACCTGAAAGAGACTGACGATCAGCCCGGCGGCGATCGGCAGATAGAGCCAGAGAATGCGCCGCAGCGCGGGATGGCGCCACTGAACATTGAGCGCCAGCGGAATGCCAGCGCGGCGCACATCGGCGGCCATCAACATCAGCTGCGTCAGGCTGCCCAGCAGCAGCCCGACCGCCAGGCTGAAGATGCCGATGATGGGCGTCAGCAGCGGCGCCGCCAGCACGATGCCCAGGTTGAAGACTGCTGTGGCGATGGCAGGGAAGGTGAAACGCTGAAGTGCGTAGAGCACCGCCATCAATACGCCGGCCAGTGATAGGAACCAGACCACCGGCGCCAGCCAACGAATCAACTGCGTGGTCAGCGTCAGCAATGCAGGGTCGGCAGCACTGAAGCCACCCGCCAGCAACATTGCCAGCGCCGGCGCCACAATCTCCAGGGCGATCACCAAAAGCGTCAACACAACGACGAAGAGGGCGATCAGCGCACCGACGACCTGAGCGAAGGCCTGGCGACTGCGTCGGGCATAGTCGCTGAGCACAGGCACCAATGCCGCGCTCAACATGCCGCCGACAAGGAAATCGTAGAGCAGCGTGGGCACCTGCGCCGCCACCCGGAAGGCGCTGACCTGTCCCGTCGCGCCAAAGAGCGCGGCGATGACGATCTCGCGGAGCAGACCGAGCACACGGCTCGCCAGGTTGCCGATTGCCAGCACGCCGGCCGAACGCGCCAGGCCGCGCGCGGGCGGTGGGGCCGCTTCCTTTTCTTCGTCTTCTTCGTCGGGAACACGCATGGCTGGCATGGAGATTCGTTGTTCAGGCCGATCACAATGAAACGCGGGTTTTGTGGAGCAGGTGAATCATTACGGAATTCACATCCGCATCGATCCGCCTGCTCCGCAAAACCCGCGTTCTAATTCTTTCTCGACTCACCATCAACTCAAATGCGTTCACGCCAGGGCGCCCACGCGCGGCAGGGCAAATTCGCGCGGGTCAGCGCTCCAGTCGATGGCATGGCCAGCTTCTAGTTCCTCCAGGAAACGGGTGGCCGACATCGCCGCCCCACAACCCTGACCGACACTGGTGGCGACTTGCTTGAAAACCTTGTCCTGGATTTCGCCAGCGGCAAAGATGCCCGGCACGTTAGTGCGGTATTTGCGATCCGTGATTAAGTGACCGTCCTCATCGAGTTCCAGCTTGCCAGGAAACAGCTCGTTATTGGGCAGGTGACCGACAAAGATGAAAACGCCATCCGTCGTCAAGAAACCTTCCTCACCGGTGACGGTGTCCTGTGTCTTGACGCCGGTCACTGCGCCGTTCTTGCCCACGATCTCGGTGACAACGGTGTTCCACAGCACCTCGATCTTTTCGTTGGTAAAGACGCGATCTTGCAAAATCTTGCTGGCGCGTAGCTTGTCGCGGCGATGCAGGATGCGCACGCGGCTGGCATAACGCGTCAGGAAGAGCGCCTCCTCCGCCGCACTATCACCGCCGCCAACAACCAGCACATCCTTGCCGCGGAAGAAAAAGCCATCGCAGGTCGCGCAATAGCTGACACCTTTGCCCGTAAATTCCTTTTCCCCCGGCACCTCCAGATAGCGCGGGCGGGCGCCGGTGCTGACGATGATTGTGCGCGTGCGATATTCGGCGCCGCTCTCCGTGCGCACGAGAAAGGGATGTTGATCGACAACAATCTCTTTCACGTAGTCGAATTCGACGCGCGTGCCAAACTTCTCCGCCTGCGCCTTGAACTTCTCGACCAGTTCCGGCCCGCTCAGGCTTTCCGGGAAACCAGGGTAATTCTCAATGTCGTAGGTGATGCTGACCTGCCCGCCGTAATCGTTGCCGGTGATCAGCAGCGGCGACAGGTTAGCGCGCGCCGCATACAACCCGGCTGTGAAGCCCGCTGGCCCGCTGCCGATGATGATGACGTTTTCCACCGGCGCCTGTGAACCAGCATTGTGTCCATTGGTGCTTGTCATGATCTGCTCCTGAATTCGCTACATTTTTTATAGCGCAAATTATAGTCGCCAGTATCGCGCAAGTCAAGAAGCGGGTTATGGGAGTGCGCCCGCTGCTTTTCAAGCAGGAGTCTGGCCGAGCTCGCCGCTGCACGCCATGATCACGGTGACGCCGGCAAGTGCGGCGGTTTCAGCGCGCAAAATACGTCGCCCCAACGTCACTGCCTGCCAGCCTCGCTGCATGAGCGTTTGCACCTCGTTGTGCGCCAGCCCGCCTTCTGGCCCGACGAGTAGCGCCAGCGGCGGCGGATGATTGCCGGAGGCGTGCAGCGCGTGCGTAACGGCGGCGGCCAGAGCAGGCGCGGTCTCAGCCTCCTCCCAGGCAACGAAGCCGTGCACACCAGATGGCAACGTCACCGCATCCAGATCAATCGCGGCTCCCAACTCAGGTGGGCGGGTGCGACCGCATTGCTCGGTGGCCTCGCGCAGAATCGCGCTCCAACGGGCGCGCTTACCTGCCAACGCTGCCAACGGGCGTACGATGCTGCGCTCACTCACCACCGGCACAAAGCGACTTACGCCCAGCTCGACGCCTTTCTGGAGCACCCAGTCGAACTTGTCCTGCTTTAGGGTGCACTGAAAGAGTGTGAGATGAAGGTGCGGGTCTGCTGCGCCGGGACGTGCAGCAAGAATCTCACCGGCGGCATGGCGCGGCGACAATGCGCTCAGTGTAGCGAGATATTCATTGCCATCGCCGTTGATGAGAATGATGGCGGCGCCAGGCGTCAGACGCAACACCACCGCCAGCTGATGCGCCAACGCATCGAGGCGGAGGGGTGCGCCGACGTGTAGTGGGTCTTCAATCCAGAAGCGGTGACGCGCCGGCCATGGCTCACGCGTCACGGTGCGATTCCTTGCGCACAACCAACGCCACCCAATCACCCTCTTGTTTGCGCCCAACCAGCGTGCAGCCGTGACGCCGAGCAGCGTCGATCACGATCTGCGCACGTTCCTCGATGATGCCGGCCAGGATAAGCAGACCGCCCGGCTTTAGCGGCTCAGTCAGCGGCGGGTAGTCATAGGCGGCGTCGAAGAGCTTGACCAGCACCTCGGCCAGGATGTTGGCAACGATCAAATCGAAGCGCCCGGCCATGCCTGCTGGCACGCTGCCTGGCTGCACTGTGATCCCTGGTTGGATTCCCGGTTGGGTGTTCAGCGGCACGCCGTTGCGCTGCGCGTTTTCCTGTGTCACCTCGACGGCGATAGGGTCGATGTCGGTGGCGAGTACGGCGGACGCGCCCAACTTGTGCGCCACGATCGATAAAACACCGCTGCCAGCACCGACATCCAGGACAATGTCGCCAGGCTTGACCGTATCTTCCAGCGCGACGATACAGAGGCGCGTGCTGGGATGCAGCCCTGTGCCAAAAGCCATGCCAGGGTCGAGTTCGACCAGGATGTCATCGGGCGCAATCGCAACATGCTCCCAACTCGGCTTGAGCAAGATATGACGCCCCACGCGCAGCGGTTTGTAGAAGCGCTTCCAGGCATGCGCCCAATCTTCCTCGCGCAGTTCGCGGAACTGCGGTTCGGGGATCGGATAGATACGCGAGAGGAACCAGAGACCTTCTTCGATCTGGCGGCGAATCTGCGCGCCGCGCTCACCCGGTTTGATGTAGGTTTTGACGACGATGCGAAACTCACCGGCAATCGGCTCGCCAAAATCGTCGTAGCCGGTCGTTTCGATCACAGCGCCGCCGCCGCTCGCCTCGCCGGCTTCGCTGTCGGCGTCATAGTCACCGCCGTTGAAGCGGTTGAAGAGTTCGCTGACCGCTTCGGCGGCTTCGGCGTCGCACTCGACGGAAATTTCAAGAATTGTTGACATAGAAAATTAGATAGCTTGGTCTGGATTTCGTACATTGAAATCTGAAAAGAGAAAATAGAAGAAGATACTCCAGGTGTCAAAGGGTGCAACCATACCATCCAACGCGGCCAGATCACCGGGCATCCCGGCTGCCTCACCCGCAGTGAGCAGCCTGGTGTAGACATCGCAAGAAAAACGGCAGGCAAGCACACTCCTCACACGGTTATCAACTCGATGTCCAGCCGCTGGCAGAATTCTGCAAAATCGGGCGCAACTGCACGGTCAGTCACGATCTTGTGCGGCGGCGCTTCGCCGAGCACTGCGGCGAAGGCGACGCGTCCGAACTTGGTGTGGTCGGCGACGACGATCACGGTGCGCGCATGTTCGGCGATGAGATTCACCGTCGCCGCCTCCACCTGGCTGTTGACGGTGAAGCCGTGGCGCAGGTCGATGCCGCTGACGCCGATCACTGCATAGTCGAAAAAATGCAGCTTGAGCACGCGCTCGGTCACGGCGCCGGCCAACGTGCGGTAGCGGGGCTGCACATCGCCGCCGGTGCAGACAACGCGCAAGCCGGACGTGTCGGCCAGTTCCACAGCGATGTCTAGCGCGTTGGTGAGCACCTCGCCCTGGTAGTGCAGCGACTTCAAGGCTCGCGCCACCTCCAGCGTGGTCGAGCCACCGCTGAGGGCGAGATGCGCGCCGCCGGGCAGCCGTTGAGCCACGGCCCGGCCAATGCGCTGCTTGGCTTCCAGGTTGGTCGCCGCAGCCCGGCGCACCACAGCGCTGTCCCAGATCGGTGCGGCAATGGATGAATCCGTCACTTCGGCGCGGCCGTGCGCGCGGCGGAGTGCGCCGCGCGTTTCCAGGCTGCTCAGATCGCGGCGGATCGTCCAGACTGAGACTTGCAAAGCCGCGGCAAGTTCATCGACGGTGGCTTCACCGTTGCGGGCAAGAATCTCCAAGAGTTGTTCCTGACGGCGCAGGCCGTGAGTCTGTTGCATGACGAACAATTCTGCCACAACGACCAGACCTACCGCAACCAAACGGGCAGCCATTGTCTTGCCCTGCCCGCTCCACTCTGCTATATCTGAGCATGTCACAAGCCGAAATCTCTCAATCTCACAATCCCATAATCTCTGCGCAAAGAGGAGATTACGAGATTGCGAGATTATGAGATTGATCAGAACCACTCTATTGAATCAAGGAACGCTATGACCACCCAACCTACACACCAGCCGCCGGCCTCGTTGCGCTATCTGGCCATGGCCGGTGAAATCGTGCAGCGCATCGCGGCGACGCAGCAGGAGAACATCGAAGCCGCCGCACAGATTTGCGCCAACACCATTGCCAACGACGGGCTTGTCTTCTGCTGGGGCGGCGGCCACAGCCGCATGTCTGTGGAAGAAATGTTCCCGCGCATCGGCTCCCATCCGGGCTTCTACCCGATGGTGGAACTCGCCCTCACCTTCTACACCACCTTCGTCGGCGCCGACGGCATGGCGCAGTCCTTCTTCCTGGAACGCCAGGAACGTTACGCGGATGCTATCCTTGCCAACTACGAGTTTGGCCCCCACGACAGCATGATCTGCTTCTCCAGCACCGGCATCAACGGGCTGGTGATCGAGATGGCGCTGCAGGCAAAAGCACGCGGCCTGCCGGTGATCGCCGTTTCTTCGGTCGCCCACGCCAATGCCACGATCTCGCGCCACTCCAGCGGCAAGAAGCTGCCGGAAGTCGCCGACGTGACCATCGACAACTGCACGCCGCCGGGCGATGCCGTGGTGGACATCGACGGGCTGAAGTACAAGGTCAGCCCAACCTCGACCATCGGCGCCACCTCGGTGGTGAACGCACTCAAGGCGCGCACCGCCGAACTGCTGATGGCGCGCGGCGTTGAGCCGATCGTCCTGACCAGCCCGCACTTTGCCGACCGCCCCGAAGAAGCCGAGGCGCAGCTTCAGCGCGTCTACAAGGAATTCAAGCGGCGCAAGCGCATGATCTTTGGGCGCGACTGACCTATGCCAGACCTACTGCTGGGCATCGACGTCGGCACCAGCTTTGTCAAGGCGGTGCTGGCTACACCGGATGGGCATGTTGTTGCCAGCGCCCAGGCTGCCTATCCTACCCACCACCCCCGCCCCGGCTGGGCTGAACAACACCCGGCAGACTGGTGGCAGGGAGTGATCGCTGTCACGCGGCAGGTGACTGCGGCGCATGCGGGCGCGGTAGCCGCCATCGGCGTCAGCGGCCAGGGCTGCGCAGTGACACTCATCGACGCCCACGGCGCGGTGCTGCACCCAGCCATCATCTGGATGGACACGCGCGCCGAGCCGCAGAGCGAGCGCCTGCGCCAAAGCTGCGGCGCGCAGGTCGTGCAGACCAACGGCAAGTCGCCCGCACCTTACAACGCCGACCCCACGCTCATGTGGCTCCACGAGCATCGGCCCGACCTGATTGAGCGGACGGCGTGCAGCCTCACCACGACCGGCTATGTCAATTTCCGGCTGACCGGGGACATGGTGACCAATGTCTCCGACGCCAGCATCCTCTTTGCCTTCGACCTGGCGCGCGGCGACTGGTCGCAGGAGCTGATCGACGCCTTCGGGCTGCCGCGTCGCCTCTATCCCCAGGTCGCGCCCTGCCAGCAGGTGATCGGCCGGCTGACGCCCGCCGCGGCGGCCGACCTGGACCTGCCCGCCGGCATTCCGGTCATCGCTGGCGGCGAGGACACTTCGTCAGCCGGGCTGGCGCTGGGTGCGGTGCGACCGGGGATGGCTTTCCTCTCGCTGGGCACGGCAGGCACGATCTACGCGACCGAAGCGCAGCCGCGTATCCATCCGCGTTTGTTGACTTTTTTGCACGTGCTCGATGCTCAGTGGTTGGTGGGCGGCTCGATGGCGGCCATCGGCGCCGCGCTCGCCTGGCTGCGCAACGCGTTGGGCGCGCAGGAAGATTACGCGGCATTGACTGCGCTGGCCGGCCAAAGCACGCCCGGCGCCGGCAACCTGATCTTCCTGCCCTACCTCAGCGGCGAGTTGCAGCCGCTCAACGACGGCTACGCTCGCGGCGTCTTCTTCGGTCTGAACATGAGCACGGGCAAAGCCGACCTGGTGCGCGCGGTGCTGGAAGGCGCCGCCTATGCCATCGCGCACAATCTGGAGCTGGCCGAAGAGATCAGCACAGCGGAGATTGAAATAGCACGCGGAGTACGCGGATCGGGCGAATCAACGCGGATCGGCACAGATGATGAAAAATCCGCGCACATCCGCCCAATCCGCGTCATTCGCGAGCCATTTGAACCCGCCATCGACGCGATCCTCGCCACTGGCGGGCCAACCCGCAGCGCGCTCTGGTGTCAGATCATCGCCGATGTCTGCAACCGGCCGCTGCATGTGCTGGCGGAGAGCGGTGGCGCGCCGTTGGGCAATGCGCTGCTGGCGGGCGCAGGCATCGGGTTGATCGGCGATCTGGCTGCCGTGGCTGCCAGCGCGGCGCAGGTGCAGCAACACTTCATGCCGGACGCCGCGCGCCACGAACACTACCGGCGGCTCTTTGCCCTCTATAAGCAGCTTTACCCAAACCTGAAGGAGCTGTATGCAGAACTGGCGCGGGTGTAGAAGGCTTGCAATGGAGAAGTCTTGCGGGATGCGTCATGAGTCATGCGTCACGAAGCACGAGGTGTTGCGATGCGCTTAGTGGAGAAGGTGGCCATCATCACCGGTGCAGCGGAGGGGATCGGGCGGAGCTGCGCCCTGACCTTTGCGCAGGAGGGCGCAGCGGTTGTAGTGGCCGACCGCAACGCTGCAGCAGGCGAGGAGACCACCCAGGCCATTGTCGACGTTGGCGGCGCGGCCATCTTTGTCCAAACCGATGTCGCCGACGCGGCGGCCGTGGCGGCGCTGGTGCAACGCACGCTGGACCACTTTGGCCGCCTCGACGTGCTGGTGAGCAACGCGGGCATCGGCGGGCGCAGCCTGGGCGATGGGCCGGTGCACCTCTGCACCCCGGAAGCCTGGGATCAGATCATGACGGTCAACCTGCGCGGGACTTTTCTGGCTTGCAAGTACGCGCTGCCGGCCATGTTCGAGCACGGTGGCAGCATTGTTACGATCGCGTCAGTGTTGGGGCTGGTGGGCACGCAGGGGCTGTTTGACACCCACGCCTACGCCACGAGCAAGGCGGGCATCATCGGGCTGACGCGCACCATCGCCGCGCACTATGCCCGGCAACAGGTACGCGCCAACGTAATTGCACCGGGGCTGATCGACACGCGCATGGCCGCGCGCACGAAGGCAAACCCGGAGCTTGCCGCACAGGTTGCCTTCTGGCAGCCGCTGGGCGTCGTGGGCCAGCCGCGCGACGTGGCTGACGCCGCCGTCTACCTGGCCAGCGACGAGGCGCGCTTCATCACCGGCGCGGTGCTGCCGGTGGATGGCGGCTGGACGGTGCAGTAGCGGATAACGCGGATTGGGCGGATTTTCGCTGATTCAATCCGCGTGAATCCGCCCAATCCGCATCATCCGCAGTCTATCTCTATCTGCATTAGCAGTCAGGACGTATAGGTAATGGAAATCTACACAAAGCAACTGACCCAACTCTGGGACGCCGACGTGATTGTCGTCGGCTCCGGTTCTGCCGGCGCGACCGCGGCGATCGCTGCGGCGCGCAACGGTGCGCGCACGGTGCTGGTCGAGCGCTTCGGCTTTCTCGGCGGGACGAGCACACAGGTGCTTGACACCTTCTACGGCTTTTACACCCCCGGCTCACGGGCCTACAAGGTGGTGGGCGGCATCCCCGATGACGTCGTGGCGGCGCTCAAGCAGCACAACGCCGCCTTTGAACGCCCCAACAGCTTTGGGGCGGGCACGGGCGTCACCTATGACCCAACCATGCTCAAGATCGTCTGGGAGACGCTGGCGCTCCAGGCGGGCGTGAAGCTGCTCCTGCACAGCTTCTGCACCGACGTGGTGATGGACGGCGACCGCATCACCGGTGTGATCGTGGACGGCAAGCGCGGGTTGCTCAAGCTGACTGCGCGCGTCGTGATCGACTGCACCGGCGACGCCGATGTCTGCCACCAGGCCGGCGCGCGCTACGAACGCGCCGGCGACATCGACCCGGCGCAGACGCTCACCACCACCTTCCGCATGGCCAATGTGGACGTGGCGCGCGCCCAGGCCTTCGGCAAGCAGGCATTGGTGCAGGCGATGACACAGGCGGCGGAGAGCGGGCGCTACGTACTACCGCGACGCGAGGGCAGCGGCCACATCACCACGCAGGCTGGCGTGATCCACACGATCATGACGCGCATCGCCGATGTGGACGGCACAGACCCGGTGGCGTTGACCGCAGCCGAGGTGGAGGGACGCAAACAGGCGCTGGAGTACGCGCGCTTCTTGCGCGATTGCGTGCCGGGCTACGAGCAGGCCGTGCTGTCCTGGCTCTGCGCGCCCATCGGCGTGCGCGAGACGCGGCGGGTCTATGGCCGCTATCGCCTGACGCGCGCCGATTGCCTGGAAGCGCGCAAGTTCCCCGACGCCATCGGCGCGTGCGGCGCGCCCATCGAAGACCACCATGCCGGCAGCGACACGGCCTGGGTCTATCTACCCGACGGCATGACCTATGACATCCCATATCGCACGCTCGTGCCGGAGACAAAGAGCGGGCTGCTGGTGGCTGGGCGCTGCTTCAGCGCCACCCACGACGCCCACGCCTCCTGCCGGTCGATGGCGCAGACGATGACCATGGGGCAGGCAGCGGGGACGGCAGCCGCGCTGGCGGTGCAGCAGGACACGTTGCCGCATGAACTGGAGGTTGGGCGGCTCCAGGCAACTTTGCTGGAAATGGGCGCCAGGTTCGGGGAAATCCGCATGGAGATGGGACCATTCCCCAAGCCGCAATCCCCGCACTTGCGTTGAGGCTGTTCGCCTCTAGCAGCCATAGGTCAACTGTAGACTTACCAGATAATGGGCACAGAATATCTGGCAATCAGGGGGTCAATGGTCAGGATTGGCAACCGCTCAACCTGACTTTGCGCTACCAGTAAACGGTCGAACGGATCGCGGTGATGGCCTGGGAGATTGTACACCTGCAAGGCATGGGACATCTCAATTGGTAGCACCTGAATGGCATTGAGCGCCATTTGTTCAGACACAAATTCTGGCGCGTCGTCTGGAAGGTCGAGCTTGCCTAGACGCGCCTTGATGACAATTTCCCAACCACTTGCTGCACTCAGGTACAGGATGTTGTCAGTATTTTCTATGATTTGCCTGGCAGCAAGGGAAATCTGAGGATCATCGGTGATCCACCAGAGGAATGCATGTGTGTCGAGCAGTACTCTCATACGGCGCCTTCAAATGCATCCAGTTCTTCTGGGGGCAGGGGAGCATTGAAATCTGGTGCAACCCACACCTTGCCACGCGCACTGCCGGGTGTGCGGCGCACCGGTTTTTCATCGATGGCCACCAGCCGGGCAACAGGCTTGCCAGCCCGTGCGATGATCACCTCCTCGCCCAGCCCCACGCGCACCAAAAGGCGCGAGAGTTGCGTCTTGGCTTCATGTACGTTCACAGTTGTTGTCATCTTGCCCACCTCAACCTATCTCCTCAACCTATGTCACTGCGAACATGTGCAATCCTGATCTGATCCTAAACCAAGTGATTAGCTAAGTCAAGCAAAGGAGACAAATATGCTCGAATGGACCCAACTCACCAGTGACGAACTTGCCGCCGTGGACCGCAACCTGCCGGTGATCGTGCCGCTGGGGTTGGTGGAGGCGCACGGCAGCCACCTAACCCTGGGGCTGGACATCGACACTGCGGATTATTTTGCTCGCGCCGTGGCTGAACAAACAGGCGCGCTGTTGGCGCCGATGCTTGCCTACGGCTTTGCCGACGCCATGCGCGAATATCCGGGCACCGTGGGCGTCACCGCGGAGACGCTGGCGCTGGTGGTGCGCGACATCGCCGAACTCTTCTGCTTTCATGGCTTCCGCAAGCAGATTTACTTGAGCGGTCACGGCGCCAACAAGTTGGGCTGCGAACTGGGCTTTCACATGGTCTGGCGGCGCTATCCCGACTTCAAGCCGGCTTACTGGAACTACTGGACCGAAGCCGGGCTAAACTCGATCCACCACGCTGACAAGGGTGAGACCGAAATCGCGCTGGCTGTGGGGGCGCCGGTCTACATGGAGCGCGTGCGTGACTGGAGCTTCCCGAAGCCCTGGCACCTGGTCAACTCGCGCTTCGCCTACCAGCCGGAGTCGGGTGGCGTCAACGGCGCACCGAGCACCGCCGACCCAGCCGAGGGTATACGGATGCGCGACCTGATCGTTGCGACGCTGGTGGCAAAGACGCAGGCGGCGATCGCCGACTGAGACTGATTGTCACGCAACCTGAGTCGCGTTTTATGTCGGGTATGGCGTCTGGGTGATCGTGTCGATCATCGCCCAGAAGTTCTCCAGCGGCGTATCCAGTTGCACGTGATGGGTTGGCCCCAGGATCAACCCGCCGCCTTGACCGAGGGTTGTCAGCCGCGTGAGCACCTCAGCGCGCACGTCGGCGGGTGTGCCAAAGGGGAGGGTGTGCTGCACATCCAGCGAACCCCAGAAGCAGAGATTATCGCCATACTGCTGTTTGAGCCGGACCGGGTCCATACTGGCGGGCTGAATCGGGTTGAGCACATCCAACCCGATCTCGATCAGGTCAGGAATGATCGGGTCGATCATTCCGTCCGAGTGATAAGCCACTTTCACCTGTGGGTTGATCGCCTTCACTTCGGCGATGAAGTTCGCCATTCGCGGCTTGAAAAACTTGCGCCAGGTCTTGGGCGCGATCAACATGGCGCGCTGCGCGCCCACGTCATCGCCGATCCAGATCATGTCCACGCCCAACTGCGTCAGCTGCTTGGCCGCGCTCAGGTGGTAGTGATAGGGAATGTCGAGCAGCCGTTCGGCCAACTCAGGGTCAAGCAGAAAGTCGGTGAGCATCTGCTCGTAGCCACGCAACGCCCAAGCCGTCTCGAACATCGTTGTGACCGTCACGCCGACGATCCAATACTCATCCTTGAAGGTATCGACCACCCAGGCTGCATCTGCGTAGAGTTCGGGACGGTTTGGGTCGGGCGGGACATAGCGATCGATGGCGTCGTCTTCAGCCAGTGGGAACCGGCACATCTCTGTGTAGCGTCCCGTGCCAAAGCGTGTGTGGTATTCGACCGATTTCCAGCCGACGCCCCATTCATCAGTGTATTCCCAGGCATCCTGATAGTAGGAATTGGCCCACCCGACCGAGGTGAGCAGCAAGTCTTCGCCGAGGGCGCGCTCCAGTTCGTAAGTGTTGCCGCCACCGTGTGGATTGTGGAGCTTGTCGCCGCCCAGCTTCATCTCAGTGCGCAACCGCGCCGCAAACTCCGGCGTGAAGGAAACCTGCATGGGGCAGCGATCTGGCGCCTCATGGTTGAGCGCCATCAAGACACGGTCACGGTGTTTCATGGTGTGAGGCCCCCCACTCTACCTGGACTACGTTGTGGGAGGCGGCGATGCGCCCCTCACCTATACTTCAGATTCAGATTATAGCGTACTATTCCTCCGCTGCGATGCGCGTGCGCGCCCGCTCGGCGCGGGCCTGGCGCCACTGGGAGATCGCCACCGCCGCAATCAACAGCAAGCCCAGGGCGACGCGCTGTACAAAGGTGTTAAAGCCCAGCAGGTTCATCCCATTGTTGAGCACGCCCACCAGGATCACGGCAAGAAAAGTGCCAAAGATCGTCCCTTTGCCGCCGGCTGTGGCGGCGCCGCCCAGGAAGACAGCGGTGATCGCCTGCAGCTCCAGACCGGTGCCGTTGACCGGGTTGCCCGACGTCGTGCGCGAGGTGAGCAGCACGCCAGCCAGACCGGCGATGGCGCCCGAAAAGACGTACATCAGCACGCGCACCCGTGACAGGTTGATGCCAGCCAGACGCGCTGCCGTAGCGTTGCCGCCGATGGCATAAATTGCCCGGCCAAAGTCGGTGTAGGTCATCAGGATATGACCGAGGATAGCCACGACGACCAGGATCACGGTTAACACGGGAATGCCGGTCCATTTGGAGCCGCCCAGCGGCGGGACAGGCGCGTCGGTGAGGAAGCGGCCCTGCGCCAGCCAGGTAAATTCGGGCTGGGTGAGCACCCCCACCGGCTTGCCTTCCGGCACCAGCAGGAAGGCAATGCCGCCAAAGGCGGCCAGCGTGCCCAAGGTGGCGATGATCGGGTTCACCCGCAGCATAGTGACGATGAAGCCGTTGATGGCGCCGGCAATCATGCCGGCGATGATGCCCGCCGCCACCGCAACCCAGACATTGCCAGAAGGAATGAAGCTGCTGGCGCCGATGCCGACGCCAACCAGCACAGACGCCGAGACAACGGAGCCAATCGAAGCTATCGAGCCGATGGAAATATCGAGCGCACCGGCAATGATCACTACCGTCTCGCCGATTGCCAGCAGCCCAACGACCACAACAGCCTGCGCCAGGCTGTTCATGATATTTTGCCACGAAAAGAACTTGTCGCCGCCACTGAGTCCAAACCAGCCGCTCACCACGGTGATCAGAAAAACTAGCGCGACCAGTGCAAAGATCAGCGAAAGATTGTCAGCGCCGACAGCGTCGATCCATCGGCGGAATATGCTGGTGCGCGGCGAGATGGTGGATGCAGGCGTCGCAGGAGCGCTCATCGTGTGCTGTCCTTCTCCAGTGATGACGCGACCGGTGCAGTGGTCGCTGATAGGTTGTCGGCCATCGCCAGGGCGAGGACGGCCTCCTCTGTGGCGGTTGGCCCGGCCAGTTCGCCGGTAATGCGGCCGTTTTGCATGACATAGATGCGGTCGGCCAGCCCAAGCAGTTCGGGCAATTCCGAGCTGATGAACATGATGCCCAAACCGTCGTTGGCCAGGTCGTCGATCAGGCGATAAATCTCCGCCTTGGCGCCGATGTCGATGCCGCGCGTTGGCTCGTCCAAAATCAGCACCTTCGGCTTGGCTGCCAGCCAGCGCGCCAACACGACCTTCTGCTGATTGCCGCCGGAGAGTTTGCCAACTTCCTGATCGATCGACGGCGTGCGTACGCGAAGCTGCTCGATAAACCCGGTGACGACCTTGCGTTCCAGGCCGCTGCGCACAAAATGAAAGCGCGACAGGCGGCGGAGAATCGCCAGCGACGCGTTTTCCAGGACGCTGCGAATCAAGATCAGTCCCTCGCGCTTGCGGTCTTCCGGCGCAAAGCCGATGCCCTTGGCAATGGCGTCATCCGGCCGACGAATGTTCACCACACGCCCCTCGAGTACGATCTGCCCGCTGTTCATGGGCAATTCGCCAAAAATGACCTTGGCCAGTTCTGTGCGCCCCGCGCCGACCAACCCGGCAAAGCCCACAACCTCACCGGCATTGATGTGAAAGCTCACATCCCGATGCCAGTTGCTGCAGATATTCTCGACGCGCAACACTTCGCGATCGGCGCCCGCCGGGCGCCGCTGGAAGACGTCGGTCAGATCACGACCGACCATCAGCCGCACGATCTCGGCGTCGGTGAGTTCGGCCGCCGGCCGCACGGCGATCAGGCGGCCGTCGCGCAGGATGGCGACCCGGTCACAGAGCTGAAGAATCTCCTTGATGCGGTGCGACACGTAAATGATGGCGACTCCCTCATCGCGCAGCCGCCGCACAAGGGCGAAGAGGCGGTCCACTTCGTCGTCGGTGAGCGAGGAGGTCGGCTCATCCAGCGCCAGTACCCGCACGCCTGACTTGAGGGCGCGCATGATCTCCACGATCTGGCGCTGGGCCGATGAAAGCTGGTCGCCCATCAGGTTCATGGGGAGTACGTTCTCAAAGCCATACTCAGCCAGGCTGCGCTGCACCTCAGCATTGAGGCGACCGCGATCAATCATGCCAAAACGCTTGGGCAACTCGCCCACCCAGATATTCTCTGCCACATCGACGCCAGGGATAATCTCCGGCTCCTGGTAGATGACGCGGATGCCGGCGTGGTGGGCAGCGCGCGGATTAGCAAAGACAACCTCTCGCCCATCGAGCATCAGCGTGCCAACATCCGGCTGATAGTCACCGTTGATGATCTTGAGCAACGTGGATTTGCCGGCGCCATTCTCGCCCATGAAAGCAAGAATCTCGCCAGAACGGATGTCGAGTGAGACGTCGGTGAGTGCCTGGACGTTGGGGAAAGCCTTGCTGACATTGCGAATTTCGAGGTTTCCGCGTAGGGAAGACCCTGTGGTGGACTGCGGCGCAGCCGTCATGGTCATAGTCATAGTGATGCCTGGCGTTCTCCCTGTGGCGAGGCGGGTTTGGCAGCGGTGGGCTGGGCCAGGTCGCCTGACCCAGCCCACCGCACACAGGAAAACCTACTTAGAGCAGTTCGCCAGCGAGATCGGGTCGAGAACATCCTTGAAGTTGGACGCATCGACGATCGTCGTCGGGGCGATGGAGAAGGCGGGCGGTTCCACACCGTTGACGACAGCATCGTAGAGCACCTGCGCTGCAGTTGCGCCAACGTCCAGGCCAGAGATGAAGAGCGCAGCCTTGAAACCGGAAGGCTGCCCGGCAGCCCAGGGCTTGCACGCCTCATAGGCGCCGAGGCCGACAGCGATGATGTCGTCAGGGCTGACGCCAGCAGTGGCGAGCGCATTGAGCGTACCCAGCACACCTTCGTCGTTGCAGCCGAAGACAACCCAATTGGTGACGTCTGGATTGGCGGTGATGATGGGGCCAGCGGCATCCTGGGCCGCCAACGCTTCACCAGTGTAGGGCACCGGGAAGATATTGGCCTCGGGCACACCAGCCGCAATGATCGCAGCCTTCTCATTGTCGGTGCGGTCATTGCAAACCGAGAGCGTCTGGACTTCCACCGAGAGGACTCCGACCTTCTTGGCGGCATCGTTGAGCCAGCCGCTATCGGTCAGTAGCTTGGCGGCAGCTTCGCCGACCTTCTTGCCCATGTCTTTGCCGTCGAAACCTACGAACGGCACAGGAGCGCCCGTGTCATCCACGATGCTATCGTCAGTGGCGATGAGCACGACGCCGGCATCCTTGGCCGCTTTGGCGATAGCCGGCCCAATCGTCTGATCTGGTACAGTGATCGCAATGCCCTTGGCGCCGGCAGAGATGGCGTCGTTGACCAGGCTGACGCCCAGACCCGGATCGAGTTTGGCATCAAACTTCTTTGCCTCGGCGCCCAGGCTGGTGGCTTTCTCAACGAACGAGTTCTGCAGGTCGATGAAATACTGCTGGTCCGCGCTCTTGTTGATGGCAATGAAGAGCGGCGCGCCAACATCTGAGGCCGGGGCGGTAACGTCTGGCGCTGGGGCCGCAGGCGCGACTGACATCGGAGCGCACGCAGCAAACGCAACGCTTGCCAGTATTAATAGGACAGTCCACAGATACAGATTGCGCATCATCGTTCTTACTCCTTTGTAAACTATTACGGGTAGGCTGAAGAGGTTGGAAAGACTCCCGAACTGCAAACACGTCATATCGACCGTATTCACCTTAGTCAGTTTCGGCGGGCATCTCAATGGTTCAGTTGCTCGCTTTGATCTGGGTACTACCTTATTCAAACCCCAAACATCGCTACCAGCAATAGATAAAAGCGAGGATCAATAGAGGATGTTACGATTTAGCCTGAATTGTGCACGTTGAAAATTGAATAGAGGAACAAACTGCGGAGCAGATAAACAAAATGTGGAGCAGATTCTGACAGATCGGCCCACTACTGGCCAGATCGAAACTGATGCGCAATAGAGAAACCGAGTTTCTCAGTCGGTGATTCAATCAAGATTACGCTGGTCAGAAACTCGGTTTCTCAAAGTAGTACTACGTTACCCACTCTCCAATCCCAGTCCGCAGTCTCTCAATCCTCACTGCTAATCCGAACCAAACAACCGGTCAAAGAAGCCTTTCGACTCTTCGCGTGAGGAACCGTCGCCAAAGGTCTTGGCAAGCTGGCGGAAGAGTTCTTTCTGCTCGGCTGTCAGTTTGGTTGGCACCTCGACGCGGGTGGTGATGAGCATGTCGCCACGCCCGTTGCGCTGCAGATGCGGCACGCCCAACCCGCGCTTGCGGAATTGTGCGCCAGTCTGTGTGCCCGGCGGAATTTCGAGCGTCTCTTCACCGCCGTCGAGCGTTGGGATTCTGATGGTTGCGCCCAAAGCCGCCTGTGCGACGTTGATTGGCAACTCTAGCAGAATATCGCTGCCATTACGCACAAAAAATTTGTGTGGCGCCACCGAGACAACAACGTACAGGTTGCCTGGCGGGCCGCCGAATTGACCGGCTTCACCCTCGCCAGCCAGTCGAATGCGCGTACCTTCATCGACGCCGGCGGGAATCTTGACATTGAGTTTGCGCGTCACGCGTACGAACTTGCGCCCGCGGCACTTGGTGCACGGCGACGGGATCACCTCGCCGGCGCCATTGCAGGTTGGGCAAGGTGAAGCGGTCACGATAGTGCCGAACAGCGGGCTTTGCTGGCGACGCTTGACCTCGCCACTGCCATTGCAGGTGGCGCAGACCACAGGCGCCGTCGGCGGCTCCGCGCCGGTGCCATGACAGTGATCGCACGCCTCCATGCGCGGAATTTCCAGGTCGCGTTCGGCGCCGAAGATAGCTTCCTCAAAGGTAAGGCGGATGTCGGCGCGCAGGTCAGCGCCGCGACGCGGCTGGCGCCGATTAGAGCCGCCGCCAGTGCGCCCGCCGAAACCGCCGAAAAGCTCCTCGAAGATGCTGCCGAGGTCACCGAAACCACTCATGTCGGCGCTGTAGCCGCCGCCCGCTGCGCCTTGCAGACCGGCGTGGCCGTAGCGGTCATAGACGGCGCGCTTCTCGTCGTCGGAGAGCACCTGATAGGCTTCGTTGATTTCCTTGAAACGCATTTCAGCGTCATCCGATTTATTCACATCGGGATGATACTGCTGCGCCAGTTTGCGAAAGGCTTTTTTGATTTGATCTTTGCTGGCGTCACGCGACACGCCAAGGGTTTCATAATAATCTTGTTTATCCATAATTCGCGAAGCATCACTCCCAGTTGATGATCCAGGCGCAAAGACCGGCCAATGCAATCGTTGCGCCGACCAGCGCCAGCCACTGCATGGGTTCGAAGCCGACGTGGCGCGCGCTGAAATAAAGGATGATCACCATGCCCAGCGCCAGTACAGCCCAGTTGGAAAGAATCGGGTGCTCCACCCAAAATTGTTTCAGTGCGTTCATCGTTCCCCTTGCGTGCAAAGCATACGCATGACTACGTCGCCGTCATCAATTCGTTCCAGATGGCGTCCAGTTGGGCGTACAAGGCGCGCCAGTCGCCGTTATTCTCAATGATACGCGTGGCATGCTTGATCTTTTCAGCCTGCGACGACTGCGCCGCCATGCGTTGGCGCGCCTCGGCTTCGCTCATGCCCCGTCTCTGCATCAGGCGTTGTAATTGCGTCGCTTCGTCAGCCACGACCACCCACACCTCATCGCACAGACGCAACAGGCGCCCAGATTCGAGCAACTTGATCGCTTCGATCACGACAACGGGCGCGGTCGTCGTCGCCAGTTCTTGCTGCGCCAGTTCGAAGACAGCGGGATGCACGATGGCCTCCAATTGCGCCAACTGTGCGGCATCGGCAAAGACAATGCCGCCAAGCGCCTGCCGGTTGATCGTGCCATCCGCCGCCACGATCGCCGGGCCAAAGGTCGCCACGACGGCAGCATAGGCGGCGCCGCCCGGCGCCAATGCCTGATGAGCCAGCTTGTCGGCGTCAATGACGGCTGCGCCGCGTTGCTGCAGATAAGCGAGCACGGCGCTTTTGCCTGTAGCGATATTTCCCGTCAATCCAATCGTCAGTGGTCGATTCACAAGCGAATAGTATATCACAGGCGCTGAAGGCGACCGAAGTCAGAATTGTTTCCGCGACAATTTACGCTGATTGACAAATGAAAATCCGTCACCTATAATCCGTTCCGCTGGCAGAAAACCAACATAATCTACGCTCCTACCACGTAGTCGTGGCGTTTTGCCAGATTGATTCTACTACTGCGTCAACGATGCAAAGCGATAAATTGTGCTCGACAGGGATGACCTCCCATCGCTGTTTGAGATAGATCATGTAGTTTGCTCAAGCATTCGACTGTTCTGGTCAAAGTTCGTCATCACTTGTACAAGGAGAGAACGAGATTATGCGTATGAGAACTGTATCGCTTGCTCTGTTGCTAATTCTGGCAATGGTAGTTTCTGCGTGTGCACCAGCGCCGGAGCCTTCTGCGCCAGCGCCTGCGGCGACGGAAGCGCCTGCGGCGGACGCCGCCGCGACGGAGCCACCTGCCGAAGAACCGGCCGCTGAAGCAGCGGCGCCAGCCGCCGGTGGCACTGTCATCAAGATCGCTACGCAATCGCCGTTGAGCGGCCCGCAATCCGTGCTGGGCACTGCCATCAAGAACGGTGCGCAGCTGGCGTTGGAGCAGAACAGCGGCAAGCTCCAGGAGATGGGCTTCACTGTCGAGCTGGCGCCCTTCGACGATCAGGCCACGCCCGACACCGGCGTAGCCAATGCCAAGCAGATCGTGGGCGACCCGGCCGTGCTCTGTCTGGTCGGCCATCTGAACAGCGGCGTAGCCATCCCCAGCTCGGAGGAGTACCACAATGCGCAGCTGGCCATGGTGTCGCCGGCCAATACCAATCCGCTGATCACCACGCGTGGCTACCCGGAAGTCAACCGCATCGTTGGGCGTGACGACGTGCAAGGTGTGGTGGGCGCCGAATTCGCCAACAGCGAGATGGGCGTCAAGAGCGTCTATATCTTGCATGACAAGACGGCTTATGGGCAGGGCATTGCCGAGTTCTTCCGCCAGAAGGCAGAGGAATTGGGCATGAGCGTGCTCGGCTTCGAGGGCACCGAAGAGCAGGCGAACTTCGACAGTGTGCTGACGCCGATCCTGGCCGCCAACCCCGATCTGGTCTACTTTGGCGGCATCTACAGCCAGGGCGGCCTGATTCTCAAACAGATGCGCGAGAAGGGCATCACGGCGCAGTTCCTCGGCCCGGATGGTCTGGACAGCTCCGAAATGGCGAGTTTGGCAGGCGAGTTCGTGATGGACATGTACTTCACGACGACCGCTGGCCCGTTGAGCCTCTTCCCGAAAGCCGGTCAGTTCATTGCTGATTACGAAGCGCGCTTTGGCGAGCAGGTGCAGCCATACGCTGCCGAAGGCTTCGATGCGATGAACATCTGCCTGAACGGCATTGCAGCGGCGATCGAGGCGAATGGCGGCGCTATGCCAACACGCGCACAAGTCGCGGCGGCCGTGCGCGCCACCGCCGACTACGACGGCATCACTGGCATGAAGACCTTCAACGAGATCGGCGACCTGACAGTGGCGCAGTATTTCGTCAAGCAGGTCAAGTCCTCCGACCCGGCAGAGTGGGGTGCGGCGGAGGTCGTGAAGGTGCTCGATATCCCGGCGCCCGCCACCAAGTAATTCTCCTATCTAGATCTGTATGCAGACGGTGCAGGTTGTGACCTTCCATCCAACAGCCTGCACCGTCTGCATATTCGCCACTGGATAGCCAGCGGTGGCTATCCACCAGTAGCAGAAAACGACTGTATCTGTCCTCGGGCAATCTGTCCTCAGGCAAACCTGCGAGGAGTCGTCATGCACCTGCGTAGAGTCAATCCCTTCAAAGAAATTCTGCGCCCGCTGGGGCAATTGCTGATCTTTATTGCTGGGAGTGCGGTGGTCATCTCGGCGATTACATTGCTTTTGGCGGTGCTTTTGCGCCCCACACGATCCGATATCGACATTTTGCAAGTGACGTTGGTTTTGCTGCCGCAGGTGCTGATCGACGGCATTACGCTTGGCTTCATGTATGCGATCATTGCCATGGGCTATACGATGGTCTATGGCGTGCTGGAATTCATCAACTTTGCGCACGGCGAATTTGTCATGTTTGGCGCGTTTGCGGGCGTAGAGTTGCTGATCTGGCTGAACGCGCAGGGTGTGCTGAAGACAGCCGAGCTTGGGCTGGCGTTGGTGTGGATCACACTGGCCGTGCTTTTGGGCATGGTGGTAGCTGGCGGTCTAGCAGTTACAACCGAACGCCTGGCGTATCGCCCGCTGCGCGGTGCGCCGCGCCTGGTGCCGTTGATTGCCGCTATCGGCGTCTCCTTTTTGCTACAAGACACGATGCGCTTTCTGCAAAGCGCGATCAATGGCGATTTCTATCGCACCTTTCCGGAATTTGGTCCCTTTGCGCAACGGTTGATGCTCTTTACAGTAAACCTGGATGGTCGCCCCATTGATGTTGCCATTCAGTACAAAGCGATTATGCTCATTGTATTTGGCGTGGTGATGCTGGTAGCGCTGAACTATCTGGTCAACGCCACACGGCTGGGCAAGGCGATCCGTTCCGTGGCGCAGGATCAGAAAACAGCGGCGCTCATGGGCATCGATGTCAACCGCATTATCGCACTGACCTTTTTGATCGGCGGTGCATTGGGCGGCGCGGCAGGCGTGCTGTGGGCATTCCGCTTTACGCGCGTCGATCCCTACATGGGCTTTATTCCCGGCCTCAAAGCCTTTACAGCCGCCGTTCTGGGTGGCATCGGCAGTATTGTGGGGGCGATGCTTGGCGGCATGGTGCTGGGGTTGCTGGAATCCTTTTCCGCGGCGTACTTCAGCATCTTTTCCAGGGGCGCCTTTGGTGCGGAATACAAAGACATTTTTGCTTTTGGCATTCTGATCCTGGTCTTGATTTTCCGACCGCAGGGTCTGTTGGGCGGCAAGACAACGCAGAAGGCGTAGGGAGAAGATGATGAGCGCACACGCAACATCCACCAACCGATTTTTGCGAATCTTTGGCGGGCCATTTGGCGCCCTACTGGCGCTGCTGTACGCTGTCGGCGTCACCTATCTGTTGACGCTAGACCCACGTTCACTGCTGGCGCGACTGCTGCTCTTTAGCGCGCTGGCGCTGATCTACTTCATCCCACAGCGACCCGCCGTCAAATTCCTCCTGGGCGCACTGCTTGTATTGATGGTGGTGCCAGCCGTTGGTCTGCGCAACCCCTTTCTGCTGGAAATCGGCTTCCAGGTGGCAGTCTTTGCCACGCTTGCCCTCGGCTTGAACGTTGTTGTCGGCTTTGCCGGGCTGCTCGACCTGGGTTATATCGCCTTCTTTGCCGTAGGCGCCTATCTCTGGGCGTTTTTTGGGTCGCAGCAAATCTGGCATATCGATGAACCCCCCGGCACGTTCACAGTCTATGCGACCTTTCCCTTTCCGGCCTGGTGGTTCTGGCTCTTCATCCCGCTGGGCATCCTAGCCGCTGCCGGTATGGGCATCATCTTGGGCTTTCCGGTGTTGCGGCTGCGCGGCGACTATCTGGCGATCGTCACGCTTGGCTTTGGCGAAGTGATCCGCGTGCTCGCCAACAACCTGGACAAGCCGATCAACCTGACGAACGGGCCGCAGGGCATCACACCGATTCAACGCCCGCCGTTACCCGAATTCCTCACCAACCCAGCGTTGTTGGCAACGTTGTCGCAATGGGCAGGGAGACCCATCAACGCCAACGACATCTATGGTTTCTTCTTCTATTTTTTGGGATTACTGATTCTCGGCGTCACCATCATCATCGCGCGGCGTCTGGATCGTTCCAAACTTGGGCGTTCCTGGACGGCAATCCGTGAAGACGATGTCGCCGCTGTAGCTATGGGCGTGCCACTGCGGCGCACCAAGTTGACGGCCTTTGCTATCGGCGCCGCCTTTTCGGGTGCAATGGGCGTGCTGTACGCCGCCAATCGCACCTTTGTCAGCCCCGAGACCTTCTCACTGACGGCGTCGATCAGCATCCTGGTCATGGTGATTCTGGGCGGACTCGGCAGCATTCCGGGCGTCGTGATGGGGGCGGCAGTCGTCACCCTGCTCAACATCGACATTCTGCAGTCGTTGTCACTACAACTCAGCAGTCTACGCCAGGGAGCAGATTCGATACCGCTGTTGGGCATTCCATGGAAAAACCTCCCCACGCAGCTCGACCCGGCGCGCTATCAGCGCTTCTTCTTCGGGCTTCTGTTGATCCTGATGATGATCTTCCGTCCTGAAGGCATGGTGCCCGCCGAACGCGCTCGCCTGGAACTGCATGAAGACGAAGGGGAAGCGATCCTCAATGCCGAGATCGAAGGAGACATTGCGCCAGATGAGAAGCTAGCCGACTAGCCGGCGGCGCACACGGGGAGCAGAGCAATGAGCGTCATTCTTGAACTCAACAAAGTTACCAAACGATTTGGCGGATTGGTGGCCGTGAACGCCGTCGATCTGCGCATCGCAACCGGCAGCATCTCCAGCGTCATCGGGCCGAATGGCGCCGGAAAGACCACCATCTTCAACACGATCACCGGCATCTACAGGCCCGATGAAGGGGACATCCGCTTCGATGGGCAGACGATTGTCGGCATGCGTCCAGATCGGATCACCGCACAAGGGATGTGCCGCACCTTTCAGAATATCCGTCTCTTTCACAACATGACGGTGCTTGAAAACATCCTGGTCGGCGCCCACACCAAGACCCCCAGCACGGCATGGGGCGCTGTCTTGCGGACACGCCAATTCAAGCGCGCCGAGGAAGAGGCGCGTCAAGAAGCGCAGCGGTTGCTGCTATACGTCGGACTGCCGCGCGGCCTGGGCGATCAACTGGCGCGCAACCTGCCCTACGGTCAGCAACGCCGCGTGGAGATTGCCAGGGCGTTGGCCTCGAAACCCAAACTGATTCTGCTCGACGAACCGACAGCAGGCATGAACCCCCAAGAGACCGAATCCGCCACACGCTTGTTTCGCAAACTGCGCGACGATCTAGGTATCACCGTGGTGCTCATCGAACACGACATGAAGGTTGTGATGGGAATCTCGGAGCGGATTTCGGTGATCGACTACGGTCAGAAAATTGCCGAAGGCACGCCGGCGGAAGTGCGCACAGATCAACGCGTCATCGAGGCGTATCTGGGACGCCACGCTGAGAGCACGATAATTTCGATGCACTGAGGTGCACAGCATTTGCGGAGAGCAGGCACATGAGTACACCTGTTTTGGAACTTGCTGACGTCCATACCTACTACGGCAAGATTCACGCCCTCAAAGGCGTCTCGCTCACCGTCGGCAAAGGTGAGATTGTCACATTGATCGGCAGCAACGGCGCTGGCAAGAGCACAACGCTGCGCACCATCTCCGGGCTGCTGCGCCCACGTCAGGGCGACGTGCGGCTCAACGGCCGGTCGATCACATCGACGCCGCCACACAAGATCGTGGAAATGGGCATTGGCCACGTTCCAGAAGGACGCGGCGTCTTCCCGGCGCTGACCGTTTTGGAAAATCTGGAGATGGGTGCATTCCTGCTCCGCAATGACGCCGAGTTCAACCGCCGCATCGAGTTAGTCTTTCAAGTCTTCCCACGCCTATTGGAACGCATCGAGCAAAAAGGGGGCACGCTCTCCGGTGGTGAACAGCAGATGCTCGCCATCGGGCGCGGGCTGATGCAGCAACCCGACATCCTGCTCCTTGATGAACCGTCAATGGGGTTGGCGCCGCTGCTCGTGGAAGAAATTTTCAACATCATTCGCCGTCTCAAGGAGGAACACGGCACGACGATCCTGTTGGTCGAACAGAACGCACAAGCCGCGCTCCAGGTTGCCGATCGCGCCTATGTGCTCGAAACGGGGCGCATCACACTCAGTGGCACTGCGCAGGAGATGCTCCACGATCCCAAGGTCGTCGCAGCCTATCTCGGTCTATAGCAACACGGAGATGAGGAGATTGTACGACGACGCGAGGAACCCTACTCTCCAGTCACCTATTCTCCCAATCTCTCAATCCCATAACGAAACATATCTGGCCTTATGTCACTTCCAACTACAGCTCAAATCGTCATCATTGGCGGCGGCGTGATGGGCGCCAGCACTGCCTATCACCTGGCGCAGCGCGGCTGCACCGATGTTGTCCTGCTTGAGCGGCAGCCCTTCTTTGGCATGGGCGCCACCGGCAAGTGCGCCGGCGGGATTCGCTATCAATTCTCAACCGAGATCAATATCCGGTTGTCATTGCTCAGTCTGCCGATGTTCGATCGCTTCGAGGCGGAACTGGGACAACCGATCGGGCTGCGGCGCGACGGCTATCTCTTTCTCCTGACCAGCGAAGAAGATATTGCCACCTTTCGCCGCAATGTGGCGCTGCAGCATAGCCTCGGCGTGCCGACAGAGTGGCTCGATGGCGACGAGGTGCGCCGCCGCGTGCCCTTGCTGTCCGCCGATGATGTGCTGGCCGGAACATTTCACGCCAGAGATGGGCTGGCCGACCCAAACAGTGTCGTGATGGGCTATGTCAACGCCGCAAAGCGCCTGGGCGTGCGCGCCTTCACCGGCGTCGAGGTCACCGGTATCACGACCGAGCGCGACCGCATCACCGGCGTCGTCACCAGCCAGGGCGCGATCGCCTGTGAGGGTGTGATCAATGCCGCCGGCCCCTGGTCGGCGCGCGTGAGCGAGATGGCAGGGATTCCCTTGCCGGTCACCCCATTACGCCGACAAATGCTGACGACAACCGCGCTGCCTGAAGTGCCTAAAGATTTTCCCTTCATCATCGACTTTGCCCAAAGCCTCTACTTCCATCGCGAAGGGGAAGGCTTGCTCACCGGACAATCCAATCCGCACGAACGGCCAGGCTACGACGAAAGCGTCGACCTGGAGTGGGAACTAACACACATGGAGGCCGCGATTCAGCGGCTGCCCATCCTGGCACGCGCCGGGCGCGCCGCACATTGGGCTGGCCTCTATGAGGTCACCCCTGACGCACACCCGATCATCGACGCCATTGCTTCTCTCCCTGGTTATTACGTCATCACCGGTTTCTCTGGGCACGGCTTCATGCACGGACCTGGCGCCGGCCTCCTGCTTAGCGAAATCATCCTTGACGGCAAGGCGCACACGCTCGACATCAGCGCGCTAGGCTACAGCCGCTTTGCCGACGCCCAACACATACACGAGTACAACGTCATCTAGTACGGACGCGTCCACACAATCTGGTAGCGCTGCGTGTTGCGCGCTCCTCGGTCTTGCCGCGCAACACGCTTGTCATTCCCCCTCCCCGCTGGCAATCGTAGATGCGGTTCGCCGCTGCATTCCCCTGTCTGACAAGAACAGGCGACTGGCAGCGGCGCTTGCAGTGATCGCTTTTGTCATCTTCATCGTGGACGCGAGCTGTTCACAAGGCAACAAGATACTTGCCCCATGCTGAAAGTATGCTACAATGTGACCGGTCAGTCACATGACCAGTCAGTCACATGACCGGTCAGTCACATGACCCAATCAGCCACATTACGGGTGAAATGATGCCGAAATCAACGTTCATCAATCTACCGCCAGCCAAACGCCAGGCCATTCTTGACGCTGCGATTGCGGAGTTTAGCGCGCATCCATATGCCGCAGCCTCGATTTCGCGCATCGTGACAGCCGCCGGGATTGCCAAAGGCAGTCTCTACCAATATTTTGCCAATAAACAGGACTTCTTCCTTTACCTGGTGGAATATGCGGTGCAGACGCAACTGCAGTTGCTGCAATCGTTGACGCCGCCAGCGCCAACAACCGATTTCTTTGGTTTATTGCGCTGGCAAATGAGCGCCAGCCTGCGTGTAGGTCTGGCGGCCCCACAGTTGGCGCGTCTGCTGCAACGTGCGTTTGCAGGCGACGTGCCGTTCCAGGCTGAAGTCAACCGCGTGGTGGGGACGGCCGGTTCGTTGCACCTGAAACAGTTGGTGGATGATGGGATTCGCAATGGCGACCTGCGCGCCGATCTGGATGTTCCGCTGACCGTCTTTGTGTTGCAACGTGTACTGGGGGAGTTAGGCGCACATATCACACGCCACCTTGACCTATCTCTGGATGCAGTCGCCGCCGACCTGACGCTATTGGACAGGCCGGAGGTCGAGGCAATCTACGATCACTTGCTTGCGCTGTTGCGGAGCGGGCTTGCCCGCTGAAGTTGGCCACGAGGAGGCGTCCATGCAGGTATTGATTTTGACTGTTGGCTCGCGCGGGGATGTCCAGCCTTACGTTGCGCTTGGTCGCGGCTTGCAGCAAGCCGGTCACCACGTGACGTTAGCGACTGCGGCGACTTTCGCCGAATTCGTCAACGCCTACGGACTGGACTTTGCGCCGCTCTCCGCCGATTATCTGAAGTTGCTGCAGACAGAGGCGGGAAAAGCCTCCCTGTCTGGCAAGGGCAACAGGCTCAAGCTGCTCCGCATGGTGCAGCCCATGCTGCGCGCCCAGCTCGATGACGCGTGGCGAGCAGCGCAAGCGCGCGCCTTTGACGTTATCGTCTATCACCCCAAAGCATTGGGTGGCTACAGCATCGCCGAGAAATTGGACGCACCGGCTGTACTGGCGCTGCCGCTTCCTCTTTACTCGCCGACACGCGCGTTTCCCAGCCCGATTTTGCCATTCGCCGATCTCGGCCCCTTCAACCACGCCAGCCACAAGCTGGCGATCTGGCTGGCGACGCTATCGACGCGTGGCATCTTGAAACGCTGGCGCCAGGAGGCATTGGGGTTGCCGCCCATGCGTAACGAGATGCAGCAACATGGCGCACCTGTTCTGCGGCTCTACGCCTATAGCCCCGTTGTCGTCCCCACGCCTGCCGACTGGGATGCCACCAGCATCGCCACCGGCTATTGGTTCCTGCCGTCGGAAGCTACCTGGCAGCCTGCCCCTGAACTCGTCGAGTTCCTGGCGGGCGGCCAGCCGCCGATTTACGTGGGCTTTGGGTGGCGACCGGATGGGGCGGCCTGGCTAGCGTTCACGCGCCAGACACGGTCTTCCAGCTAACGAGTGCGCCTCATGACTGGCTCTTCCCCCAGATGGCTGCTGTGGTGCACCATGGCGGTGCAGGCACTACTGCCGCCGGACTGGCAGCCGGCGTGCCAACGGTCGTCTGTCCATTCTTTGGCGACCAGCCGTTCTGGGGGCGCCGCGTAGCGGAGCTTGGCGCTGGTCCGACGCCGATCCCACAGCGACGACTTACGGCGGAACGATTGGCGGCGGCGCTGCAACAAGTCACGACCCATCCGGACATGCTGACACGCGCGCAACAAATCAGTGCGGCCATTTGTGCCGAGGATGGCGTCGGACGCGCCGTTGCCTTGATTGAGGCGCGTGTGCGCTGATCGATGCCACACTGCCACCCACCACGCGCAATTTTCACCCTGGATTGACATGACTGTGCCTACATGTTACACTGCCCTCTATCGAAAACTTGCGTTGATGGAGACGAGTAGCTGCCGCAACGTTCGTCAGCGAGTCCGGGAGGGTGGAAGCCGGATGCACCCTGTGGCAGCGAAAATCCCTCCGGAGCAGCGGCCCGAACGAATGATCCAGTAGGCGCCGCCGGTCGGTGAACCGTTATCTTCACGGCAGATTCAGCAAGATTGCTGGCTTTGCACAGAGCGCCTGCCACACTCTGGCAGGAACCGGGGTGGCACCGCGGACCGATTGGCCCGTCCTCGTGAGAGGATGGGTTTTTGTTTTTACTGACGTGAATAGCAGATTCGGAGAGGAAGTGCGTAGGCGAGAAGATCAGCGTCGCTTGCACGCGGCATCAGCTCTGCGACCGTCTCCACAGAGCAACGCTGCGTAGATGTCCTCAACAGTGAGGCGAGGATATTCTTATAGTCTTTTGCCATGGTTGTCTCCTGTGCACAACACCTTGCGCACCGTCTGCGCCGGGCAAAGGATATTATTGATGGTTCAGATAGCGGAAGCAATCAGTCCGTTCAGACAGGATGCGAATTATGACGAAAACACCACAATTCAGCGACGTCAAGCCAACCGTCAGCTACCCGGAGATGGAGGAGAAAATCCTGCAACTCTGGCGCGAGCGCGATGTCTTTCAGCGCAGTATGCGCGAGCGCCAGGGCGGCCCCGAATTCGTCTTTTATGAGGGGCCGCCGACTGCCAACGGACGCCCCGGCATTCATCATGTGCTGGCGCGGGCGTTCAAGGACATTTTCCCGCGCTACAGGACGATGCAGGGCTATTATGTCCAGCGTCGCGGCGGCTGGGATACGCACGGCTTGCCTGTCGAAATCGAAGTCGAGAAGAAGTTGGGGCTGACCGGCAAGCAGCAGATCGAAGCCTACGGCATTGCGAAGTTCAACGCGCTCTGCCGCGAATCGACAATGGAGTACATCTCGGAGTGGGAAGAACTGACCGAGCGCATGGCGTTCTGGGTCGATCTCAAGACCGCCTATGTGACCTTTGAGAATGAGTACATCGAGTCGCTGTGGTGGATTCTCAAGCAGTTTTGGGAGAAAGACCTGCTCTTCCAGGGCTACAAGATTGTGCCTTACTGCCCACGCTGCGGCACGCCGCTCAGCAGCCACGAGCTGTCGCTTGGCTACAAAGAAGGCACGATCGACCCCAGCGTCTACGTCAAGTTCCGTGTCAAGCGCGGCGAGGGGCGCTCCTTTGTGCAGAGCGGTCGCTCGCCGGAAGAGGTCGAGTATCTGCTTGCCTGGACGACGACGCCGTGGACACTGCCCGGCAACGTGGCGCTGGCGGTCGGCGCCGACATCGACTACGTGCGCGTGCGCGACGTAAGCGGCGACGTGCTGACGCTGGCGGCTGACCTGGCGGAGCGTGTGCTACGCCCCGGCTTCGAGGTGCTTGCGCGCATGAAGGGCAGCGACCTGGTCGGCATCCACTACGAGCCGCTTTACACCTTCTACCCGGTCGAGCAGGATTACGGCTATGTCGTCGCCGGCGACTTTGTGAGCACCGAAGACGGCACCGGCATCGTCCACATCGCCCCGGCATTTGGCGCCGACGACATGGAAGTGGGCAAGAAATATGGGCTGCCCGTGCTCCTGACCGTCGACGCCGCCGGCAAGTTCCGCCCTGAAGTGACGCCCTGGGCGGGCGTCTTCGTCAAAGACGCCGACCCGGCGATCCAGGCGGAGCTGGCGAGCCGCGGGCTGCTCTACAAAGCCGGAACCTACGAGCACACTTATCCCTTCTGTTGGCGCTGTGATTCGCCGCTGCTCTACATGGCGCGCGAGACCTGGTACATCCGCACCAGCGCCTATCGTGACCGCCTGGTAGCGACCAACCAGCAGATCAACTGGTACCCGGAGCACATCAAGAACGGGCGCTTTGGCAACTGGCTGGAGAACAACGTCGACTGGGCGCTCGGTCGCGAACGTTACTGGGCGACGCCGATCCCAATCTGGAAAAGCGATGCGCCCGGGAGCACCTACATGGAGTGCATCGGCTCCATCGCCGAACTGGAGGAAAAGGTCGGTCGCAAGCTTGAAGACCTCGACCTGCACCGCCCCTATGTCGATGAGCTGACCTGGCCCGCGCCCGATGGCGGGACGATGCGCCGCATCAAGGAGGTGTGTGACGTCTGGTTTGACTCCGGCTCGATGCCGGTGGCGCAGTGGCACTATCCCTTTGAGAACCACGAAGTCTGGGAGCGCCAGCAACAGGCGGACTACATCTGCGAAGCCATCGACCAGACGCGCGGCTGGTTCTACACGCTGCACGCCGTCAGTACGTTGCTTTTCGACCGCCCGGCTTTCAAGAATGTGCTCTCGCCCGGTCACATCCTCGCCGAAGATGGCAGCAAGATGAGCAAGAGCAAGGGCAACGTCGTCAACCCGTGGGAAGTCTTCAACACGCACGGCGCCGATGCCACGCGCTGGTACATGTACACCGCCAGCCCGCCCGGCAACAGCCGCCGCTTCTCCGTCAACCTGGTCGGCGAGACGGTGCGCAGATTCTTGAATACGCTGTGGAACACCTACTCGTTCTTTGTGACCTACGCCAATCTTAGCGACTGGAGATTGGAGATTGGAGATTGGAGATTGGATGGTTCGGGGACTGGGGCGAATGCCCAATCTCCAATCTCCAATCTCCAATCTCAGAATCTCCAATCTCAGAATCTCCTCGACCGCTGGGTGCTCTCCGAACTCAATCGCCTCGTGCGCGACGTCACCTTTGCCTATGAGAACTACGACGTGATCGGCGCCACGCGCCCGATCGCCGACTTCGTGGAGAGCCTGAGCAACTGGTACGTGCGTCTCAGCCGTCGCCGCTTCTGGGACGGCGACCCCGCCGCGCTCCAGACACTCTACGACGTGCTGGTCACCGTCGCCCACCTGCTGGCGCCAGCCACACCCTTCGTGGCGGAGGAGATGTATCAGAACCTGGTCGTGCGGGTTGCGAGGGGTGAGAAGGAGCCAATCTCCAATCTCCGATCTCCTCATCTCTCATTCTCCCAATCTCCCGACTCCATCCACCTGGCGCGCTGGCCTCAGGTCAACTTCGACCTGATCGACGAACAGTTGAGCGCGGACATGGCGATGGTGCAGCGCGTGACCAGCCTGGGCCACGCCGCGCGGCAAAACGCCAACCTCAAGGTGCGCCAGCCGCTGGCGCAGGTCGTCGTGCGCACGCGCAACAGCGAGGAGGAAGCTGCGCTGCGCCGCCTCCAGCAGTTCGTGCTCGACGAGTTGAATGTCAAAGACATGAGCTTCACCCATGCCGGCAGCGACCTGGTCGATGTCACGGTCTTCCCCTACCCGAAGCAGCTCGGTCAGAAGTACGGCAAGGGCTATCCGAAGATTCGCCAGGCAATGAGCGCACTGGATCAGGCAGACCTGGCAGCGCGCTTCCAGGCAGGCGAGACGGTCGAGATCGAAGCGGACGGCGAGCGCTACGCTGTTGCACCGGAGGATGTCGAGGTGCGCGTAACGCCGCGCGCCGGTTTCAGCGTGGCGCAGGAGGCGGGTTATCTCGTCGCTGTGACCACCGAACTCGACCAGGCGCTGATCCAGGAAGGCTACGCCCGCGAGCTGGTGCGCCGCATCCAGCAACTGCGCAAGGACGCCGGGCTGGAGATCAGCGACCGCATCGTCACCTACATCGCCGACTCGGAGCTGATGCATGAGGTGCTGGCGCACTTTGGGGCTTATGTGCGTGAAGAAACCCTCAGCGTCGAACTGGTGCAACTGCACACGACTCAGGGCGAGCAGACGCCAGAAAATCTACCCAAGGTCAGCTTCGAGATGGACGGTAGAACTGTAACCGTAGCGATTGGCAAGAAGTAGCGCCGAAAGCGTTACTTATCAGAGCGCAAGAGGGCTTAACCGTCTTGGCAGCCCTCTTGCGCATATGGAAAGACGCTCACCGCGTCACGGCAGGCAAGAATAATTGCATAGAGGCTGGCGCCGGCGTTGGCGTTGGTTCTGGTTCGGTCGGCAAACCGGCGATGGCGGCGCCGATGTTGAGGTGACGACCGACCGGAAGCGGGTTGATTGCCGAAATGTCATCGCCGTACTGCAGCAACAACTCCGTCGCTGTCTGCGCTGCATGATGCAGCGCTGTATACTCCACCGCCAACGCCGCAGCCCCTGCCGCAAAGGGCGTCGCCATCGATGTCCCGCTCCAGACTGCATACCCGGGCGTGACGCCACTTTCGACGCCAACCCCTACCGGGAAGGTGGAAGTGATGCCCTCACCAGGCGCCGCCAGACTGACCCAGTCGCCATAATTCGACCATGCCGCGCGCTCCCGGTTCTCGGTCACTGCCGCGACCGCCAGCACTCCTGGCAATGCAGCGGGACATTGCGGCACACTGCTGCCCTCGTTCCCTGCAGCGGCGACAATCACGACCCCAGCATCAAGCGCCGACTGCACCGCCTCGCTGAGCACGCGCGAACCACAATCGGCGCCAAGGCTCAAGTTGATGACATCGGCGCCGTTTGCCACCGCTGTCTCAATGGCGTAAGCCAACACAAACGTGTTCCCGCGTCCCTGGCTGTCGAGTACGCGGATCGGCATCAGCATGGCATCCGGCGCCACGCCGTGGATAATGCCAGCCACGTGCGTGCCATGCCCCCACGCCAACCCCGGTCCGACATCATCAGGAGTGTTGGTGTCAGAGATCATGTCGCTGTTCGACAACAGCGTCAGCCGGTTCGTAAAGACGGTGTGCTGCAGATCGAGACCGGTGTCGAGCAGAGCGACTGTCACACCTGCGCCGGTCACCTTTTCCAGCGCGGGCGCCAGATTGACCTGAGCGAAGGCATGTTGATTGATGTAGCCACTGGCGTCGGATTCACCCCACTTCCACGTGCGGTAGGGATCGCCCGTCGGCACCCGGCTGACCCAGTTGATTTCAGCCCAGTCGACGCGCGGATCGGAGCTCAGCGCGCCGACCTCGCTTTCCTCGTCGCTCTTTGTGGTAAACAGGAAAATATTGGCTGAGGATAATACGGCGCTCACCGTCATCTCATAGCTTGCCGCCAATTCCGCAGGGTTCGCCCCTGCCTTGAGCCGGACGATCACCTCATTCGCCTCGAAATCATCGGGGCGCACTTTACGCGCCTCCAAGCGGCCATCAGCCAGTACACGACCCTCAGCCTCCAACCAAGCGCCGGGAACGGGCAACTGATTCTTGAACTTGCGCACGTCGGTGCTGGCAGTCAGAACGACGGTGATCTGTTCAGTGTTATCGATGACGAGCACCCACTCGCCTGTGAACGACGTCACAGAAGTGAGCAATTGACCGTGCACTTCGCGCTTATTGGCATCTTCTTCGCCGCCGCCATCGTGCGCCATCGTCCCCATCAGAGGTGATGTGCTGCCCTCCAGCGCCAACCCTCCCCCTGCCTGCACGCTGGCGATCAACAGCAGCGTCGTCGCCAGCCCGACACATAGCGCGCTTAGCCAGAGGAGAGCGCGTCGCATACCACCGGGTCGCCCCGCAAGCGCACCAGCCAGTGTCCGGTTGTGTTCCATCGGAAAACCTCCTCTATGTAGCCGCAATGTCGTCTAGATTTGCGATTGAACCTCAGCCCGATGACCCTCAGCCAATCGTCAGATAGGGCGCCCAGAAATAGGGATGGCGCCCTGCCTGGATCGCACCGCGTTGGGCGGCGCGCAACGCTGCTGCTGGCGTCATACACTGATGCATCAACCCGGCGTAAAATTCGGTCATGATTTGAGCAGCGCTGGCATCGTGAACGTTCCACAAGCTCACAACCAGAGACTGCGCCCCTGCCGCCAAAAAGCCGCGCACCAACCCGATCGCTTCATCTGCGCCCTGCACTTGCACAGCGCCACTTTCACAGGCGCTCAACACCACCAGGCGCGCTTGCAGGGGCAGCCGGTAGATCGTGCGCACATCGATCCAGCCGTCGGCCAGTTTGAGCGCCGAGAAGAACGGATTATCCGGCCGAAAGAGGCCGTGCGTAGCAAAGTGCAGCACGTCGCTATTGGCGGCAGCCACCCGCACTTGTTCCAGTTGCGCCGCGTCATCGACAAAGAGCTGGGCGCGGGTGAAGTGCTGCGCCGCCGCACGCACCTCAGCCTCAGCCTGCGGGATCGATGGCTCGCGCAAGGCAAAGGCTACCAACGAGGACGGTGCAGCGCCCTGCGCGCGCCGCCGCCGCAACACCTCAACACTGGCGCTTGGTGCGTAGTGGATTTCATACCCTTCCAACAGGTGGTGCGCCCCGTCCCACAGCGCGTGGATTGGCGCCAGATGCAGGGCGCCATACGGCACAATCAGGAGTTGCGCCGCGTGCAAGTGCGCCCGTAGCGGTGCGATCAGCAGATCGTACAGACGCCCCAGGACGCTACGCACACCGCGCTGCAAGCGTTCAGCATGACGTGCGGCATGATCGTCGCCGACCTCGACGCGCCCCATCTGAAAGCGCAGATCGGCCAGCGCGGTTTCGACTTGGTGATTGGTGCACAGGCGTCGCACCAGCTGCACGGCATCGTGAGCAACGATAAACGCCATCCACTCGTCGCCGGCGCAATAATAGATGATGGCTTGCTCGGTGGGCGGCAACGCCTCTTGCAGCGTCGTCAATGTAGTTGGTTCAGCTTCCACCAGCCACGGCGCAAGCTGCCATTCGATCCGCTGCAAAGTTGCCTCGTGAACGCGAATCTCGGCCGTGATCGCTTGTTCGGCGGCGCGGCTGGCGCCACCTTCGCGCAACAACTGGTTGTAGAGCCAGGTGAGTTGTTCACGCACTGCTGCGCCGCGTATGGCTTCTGGCGAATCGGGCGCCAGCAATGTAGCCTCGACAGCGACCAACAGCCGCTCCAGCAGTGCGCGCGAGCGCGCCCGCTCCACAACGGCGAACACATCCGCCATCATATCCGTCGTTGGCGCCGGTTCGGCCAGCAACGCCAACACCAGGTCGGCGTAGATCGCGGTCTTGTCGGCCAAAAAAGCGGTGCGAAAATCTTCGACCGGCAGCGCGGCGCGCTGGGCTTCCAGCGCAGTCACCGCTGCCTCAAAGAAACGACGGGCGCTGGTCATGTCGCCTTCTGCCCGCGCCACCTGCCCGCGTGCATAGACCAATTGCAACGACAGATGGGGATAGAGTTGCGGCGCGTCCGTCGGTGCGGCGGCTGCCAGCCAGCTGGCCATGCGCTCAACCAATCGGCGCGCCTCATCCACAGCGCCGCGTTGGAGCGCAATGTGCAGCGCGAGTTGTGCGGTCTCGATACGCGTGCTGAGGTCCCAGGTCAGCGCTGCATCTGTATTAGGCTGAACGGCGGCGGTCAGCAGCGGCGTCAACAAAGTCGCAGCTTCGTCCATGGCGCCAGCCTGAGTTGCCGCCATCGCTTGCGCCACCTGGACGCGGTTTAACCAGAAACGATTTCCCAGTTCGGCAAAGCGCTCGGCCGCGTCCGTCAATTGCTGACGTGCATCGTCGATAGCCGCCATGCGCAGGTTGAGCAAGGCGCGATAGTAGGCGGCCTGCGCCCATTCGTAATGCTGGCTGCGGCGCGCAAAGAGGGTCATGGCGCGCTCAAGATCGATAGCTGCCTCTGGCAACAGGTTGAGCGCAAGATGCACAATTGCCTGTTCCAGAAAGAGAACGTCGGCCACTTCCCAGCGGTCGGTCGCTGCGTCGACTTCGCGCGTGCCGAGCAGATCGAGCGTGGCGGCGTCGAACGCAGGCAGTGCGGCGGCAAAGCGACCAATCTGTGTATACAGATGCCCCAAATTGGTATACGCACGCCCGCGATCGTAGCGTGCGCCGGTAATGGTCAATTGGTCAATGGCAGTACGGAGGCTTGCTTCGGCATCGGCTGGGCGATCCAGGTAGCATTGATAGACAGCGGCGTCGATACCGGTCTGTCCGAGCAGTGTGCGCAATTCTGTCTGCGCCGCCTCATCGGCGTAGACGGTGAGCCACTGCTCGACGTCAGTGCGCACAGTCTCGAGCACAGCCAGCGCTTCGGCATGCCGCTCTTGATAGGAAAGCAGCGTGGCAAGGTTCTGGCGGGCGGATGCCAGGAGCAGATCAAGTTCAAGGGTGCGGTCACTGGGTTGCGCCAACGCGTCAACGGTGGCGGCAATTGTGGCGTGGGCCTCTGCAAAGCGTCCCTGCATGGCGAGCACTTGCGTGAGACCAAGCCCGCTACGCGCCTGCGCCAGTGTTTCGCCTAGCCGCGCCCAACCTTGAGTCGCAGCGGTCAATTGCGTTTCGGCTGCATCCAGATCGCCTGCCATCACCAACTGCCGGGCCTGGGCGTAGGCCAGCCACGGCGTCACCGTCTCCGTAGCGCCGGTGGCGGCATGGATGCCTTCCGCCAGCGCCAGCAGCGGCCCGGCGCTGCCGCCATTCTCGACGACGATCAGGCTGTGGCGTGCAACCGCCGCCGCCGTCGCAGGCATCAAAAGCTGCGCGCGTTGCAGCGTATCCAACGCATCAGCAAGAGGCAACCCGGCCAACCGAATTGCCTCTTGCATGGGAATGGATTCAGCCATCAGACGATCTCCAGCGTCGTGACCTCGATCGGCGCCGCGTGTACACGCGTGATCATGGCCTGATAACGGCCAGGTTGTACACCTTCGATACGGAAGATGCCATCGGCGTCAGTCTCGACGCTGTAGACGGGTTCGCCGTGGCTGTCGAGCAATTCCACCAGGGCGGGCGCGTCAACGCCAGCGTCCATCTCGACGATCAAATCGCCTTCCACCCGACGCAATGACCCGGCGGGTTCCACCATCAATTCAAGCTCGACATCTTCAGCCGCATAGAGCTGACGATAAACGGCGGCGCCCCCGCTGCGCACGCCCTGCAACAGCGGCTGCTGGCGACTGTCCCAGGTGAGCACGGCGCGCAGGCGATTGGCAAGGCGTTGCAACGGCGCAGGTTGTTGCTGCACCTGAGCAAAAAGCGCCTGATAACGCGCCAGCGCCGCCGGCCCTGGCTCACTGAGGCGCGCAATCGTTAAATCCGTTGCCAACAAACGCAATTCGGCTTCTTGCTGGCGGCAGTGCGCGCAGGTCTCCAGGTGGTGAGCGGCAGCGGCAGAGAGATCGGTGGCGTCAAACACCAGGGACAGGAGCTCGTCAGGCGAAACGTGCACAGTCATGTTGGGTTTCCTGTTTTCAGTACCATTTTTCAATACGGGCAAAGCGGACAGCAGCGGTGGCGACGGTGAATCTTTCCCCTTGGCAGCCTGCCCCTTTCCACACAATAGTGCACGTAGGCAATTCGTATGATACGCGAAGTTCGTTCGTCCAACCTTTAGCCGACTGCGCCCACGCCCAACCCCTCCAGAATTGTGCGTAGTTGTTGCAGACAGCGGTTGCGCGTCGGGCCTATGCTGCCTTTGGGCAGACCCAACGCCGCGCTGATTTCGTCATAGCTCGGCTCATCATGATCGAGGAAGAGTCGCGTCAACAGCTCGCGACAACGCGGCTGCAAGCGCGCCATGCCCTGCGTCAACACCTCTTGCCGCCCCCAGGTGACCAGCAAGTCCTCCGGCGTGGGCATCCTCGCCACCGGAAGCGTTGTGCGTCGTTCCTCCTCGCCGCTGTCAGCGAACTGATCGAGCGATTCCTCGTGGCGGCGACGCTGAATGACGCGCCAGGTGACGCGGCGTGCGGTGGTCACCAACCAGCCGGGAAGCCGTTCCGGGTCGTCGATCGTGTGCAGGTTCTGCGCCAACGCCAGAAAAACTTCCTGCCCCACATCGTCGACTTCGTGCGGCGCCAAACCGTGACGGACAGGCACGGCGTGCACCAGGCGCGCATAACGCGCCACCAATTGCCCCCACGCGTTGGCGTCTCCCTGGAGGCAACGGTGCACCAGGTTGGTAGTGCTCGGTTCATCTTGATGCGATGGACGCAATTGGATCACATTCACGCTCTGTATAGTAGCTGAAAACGAGGAGGATTTGTTTGCAAAAAGCTGTCATTTACCCTGCGTCCAGACGGTACGATGCCGACGCTATGTCACACTGTCCACATTGAGTGATGTTGGCGCAGCGCTGCCTGCCAACCATCAGCCAACCAGCAGCGGCAGCACCAACGCCGACGGATGCGCAGCGTCGTGGTAGACAGTCTGCTGCGCCGACTGCATCGTCGTCGCTAGCGCCTGATTGCCCGGCGCGCCCAGATTGCGCGCAAAGCGTGGATGGGCGCCGCTGGCGACGAGCAGACGCACGCGCTGCCCGGCTTTGATGCGGCAGGCAGTGGATGACATGGCAATGTTAATACGCACGCTGCCGTCGGGCTGGATTGCCCCGCGTCCTGGCTCAAGCCGAAAATTACCGTCGCAGATATTGGTTGAGCGTCCGGTGCGATCTACGATGCAAAGGCGACCAAAGAAATCCGCGCTCTCCAGGCTCGATTGCACATAGAGTTCGAGCTGTATTGGCCCGGCAAACTCCACATCCTCACGCAACGGGATGGACGAGAAGACCAGCACATCATGGCGCCGCTCCAGGGGACGGTTGTCGATGGCGCCAGCGGTGTCGGCCAATATGGGGCCACCCAAGTTGGGCGTCGGATCGGCCGGATCGTAGATGTAACGATCCGGCGGATTGTCCACCGGTGCAGGCGAGGGAAACAGACGTCCTGTCTTGGCTGAGCCGCTGCCATGCAAATAGAGCCGCAGCGGCTGGCCGGCTGGCGGCCACTGGTCGAACTCACGCCAGCGATTGGCGCCCAAGAGGTAAAGCCGCACTGCTTTGGCGTCTGGTGAGCGCGGCTCGCCGCGCAAATGCACACCAAACCAGTGCAGCGCCTCTGTGAAGGCCACCGTCATGTAGCCATACTCCATATGATGCCAGGGGCCGACCACCAGGCGCGGGGCTTTGCCAGCCGCCGCCTGGACACAGTAATCTTCCAGCAATCCGTCGAGAAAGAGATCGCACCAACCACTGATAAAGGCAGCAGGCGGCGCCGTGGCAACCGCCTGCCGGTGATCTACTTGCCGCCAGATTGGATGATCTGGCCCGGCAGCGCTCATTTCGCGATAGAGCGGGTCAGCCTTGCCAATGGCGGCCGTGTCCGCCGTCTGCATCGGCAGGTGCATGAAGGCGGACGCCAAAAAGCGATCTTGCACGATGCCGCTGTTGATACGGCGCAGCCGTTCCCACACGCTCAGAGAGGGATCATCCATCGTGGCAAGCTGGAACATCCAGCGCAGTAGGAGACCGAGCGGGAAGCCGTTTTCGTGATACTCCATCAAATGAGAATGGGTGATGATCGGAACCAACGCCTTCAGTTGCAGCGCGCCGCTGGCTGCCGCCGCCCACTGCACATAGCCGAGATAGCTGGCGCCCCACATCCCAACGGCGCCATTGCACCAGGGTTGTTGCGCCAGCCAAGCCAGGGTGTCGTAACCGTCATCGGCCTCATGGACGAAGGCGACAAACTCCCCCTCGGAATCGAAGCGCCCGCGTACATCCTGATTGAGCACATGATAGCCATGCGTAGCAAAGGCGCGTGCGTACATCTCTGCCAGTGAGCGCCCCGGCCCGCGCCGACCATAAGGAGTGCGAATCAACACTGTTGGACCACTTTCCACACCGACCGGCGCGTAATGATCGGCGACAAGCGTGACGCCATCACGCATCGGCACGCGCAGATCGAGCGTCGCCTGCACCTTGAAGCGACCCGCAGGCAGGTTGACCAGCTGCGTCAGCGCAAATTGTAGCGCCGCTTCACCCAGCGGATTTTCCAGCAGCAATCGTTCGACTTTGCTCGCCCAATCAGCCATGATCTCATCCTCTTACACTGTAGGTGCGGTTTGCATGCCCGCACAGGCTTGCGCTCGCCGGGCGCCCTGCCTGACGGCGCTACAAACGTTGAAAACGCCTTTCATCCACCCGCTGAGCTGTTGCGTCGGCGGCTATGCCCAGAACATCTCCCGGCGGCGGGAAGGCGGCGGCAGCGAGGGTGCTATGCACCAAAGTTGTGCACCGACCACGCAATCAGCAACAGTGCGCCATAGTACGTGCTCATGATCAGCAGATCGCGCTGCGGGATCGCCGCGCGAAACTTGTCCAGCGCTAGAATCGAGTCGGAGGCGATAAAGAGGAGCGCGCCGACCATCGCCAGCAGCGCAGCGCCGTCGCGCACAGTCACCCACAACGCCGTCGCCTGCCAGCCCATCGTCATCAACACCAGGGCATAGAGGATGACCGGAATGCGTACAGCGCCGACATGCGGCAGCAACAGGTAGAGTAGCAGGACGACATAGATGACAAAGAGCGCCAGCAGCAGCCAGTTCAACTGCCAGCCGGTGCGCGCAACATATGCGCCGATATAGAAAAGGTGGGCGACGAGAAAACTTGCCAATCCCCCAATGAAGGCATCGCGCGGGAGCATCAAGAAAATATCACCGGCTAGAGAAAAGAAGATGCCGACGGCAACCAACGCCCGGTAAAGCGGCGACACCGCGTCAGGGAGCGCCAACGTCATCATCAGTATCAGCACAGTTGTCAGTGGCTTGAAGATGTAGCGTTGGGTTGGTGACCCGGCACGCGCAGCCCAGATGTAGACGCCGCCGGAGATGATGGCTGCAAGGGTGAGCGCCAGACTGACCACCATGAATCCACCTCGGTCGCATCAGTAGATGAAGGGAATCAACCGCTTGCTTGTCTCCTGGTAGGCGACGTAATCGGGAAACGCCGCCCGCAGGAGCCGTTCCTCATAGTTGAGTTTGACCAGCAAATCGACGACCAGCGCACCATAGATCAGTCCGCGCGCTGGCGTCGGCGTATCGAGCACCAACGCCAGCGCTCCCAACAAGATCGACGCGTACATCGGGTGGCGCATCCAGCGATAAGGGCCGTCGCGGACCAGACGGGCGCCCTGGCGCACATCGGGGATCACGTTGACCTTGTGGATGCGCACCGTCAGAATTGCCCACAGCCCCAGCGCCAGCGCCGCAATTTCCAATGCCAACAAGAACGGATGACGCGCCAGAATTGGGCCGGTCATAGCCAGCAATCCCAGCGCGCCAAACTGGATCGCCACCAATGTGTAAGACTTGCGCAGGTCTGGCCTGCCCGGCGACGCGCGCACAGGCGTTAGACGGCGCCCGCGCCTTTTTGTTGCTGCCCCGACTGCCCGCCAGCTTCGCGCCCCTTGCCGGCATAAATCGCAGGGTCACGTCCGTAGGTGAGCGTGGCATCCAGGAGGCGATCCGCCAGATGACCGGTCAATTGTTCGGGCACGAAGCGCCAGCTCCAGTTGCCCGAGGCACGTCCCGGCAAGTTCATGCGCGCCTCGCCGCCCAGATTGAGCAGGTCTTGCAACGGCACGATGGCGGTGTTGGCAACGCTGCGGAACGCGCCTTCAATCAGCGTCCACGCTGCGTCGTGGCCATCGGTGCGGAAGTAGCGGCGGAAAAAGTCGCGCTCGTGGTCGTTGGCGGTGTGACGATACCAGCCCCAGCTCGTGTCATTGTCGTGCGTGCCAGAGTAGACGATAAAGTTGCGCGTGTAGTTGTGCGGCAGAAATTTGTCGCTGGCGTCGGTGCTGAAAGCGAATTGCAGAATTTTCATGCCTGGCAGCCCAAATTGATCGCGCAGTTCGATCACATCCGGCGTGATCTCGCCCAGGTCTTCGGCAATGATCGGCAGGTCGTCCCCCAACTCCTCACGGATGACATAGAAGAGGTCGGCGCCGGGACCGGCCACCCATTGCCCGTTGATGGCGGTTTCTTCGCCAGCAGGCACTTCCCAGTAGCCCGCAAAGCCGCGAAAATGGTCGATACGCACGATGTCGTAGAGGCGCAGCGCGGCGCGGATGCGGCGAATCCACCAACTGTAGCGGTTGGCGCGCATGACGTCCCAACGATAGAGCGGGTTGCCCCACAATTGACCGGTAGCGCTGAAATAATCTGGTGGCACACCCGCCACTACAGTAGGTTGGAATTGGTCGTCCAGAAAGAACTCGGTGGGGTTTGTCCAGGCGTCGCTGGAATCCATCGCCACAAAAATGGGGACGTCCCCCACAATCTGGATGCCCTTGCCGTTGGCATAGGCTTTGAGCGCCAGCCATTGCCGATAGAAAAACCACTGATTCAGCTTGTGATTGAAGATGGCGGCGGCGTGCTCGCTTTGGGCGGCCTGAAGCGCCGCAGGTTGCCGGCTACGTAGCGGCATGTCCCACTGGTTCCACGGCGCGCCGTTGTGTGCATCCTTGAGCGCCATGAAGAGGGCGAAGTCGTCGAGCCAGGCGGCGTTCTCGGTGCAGAACTGGGCGAATTCCTCACGCAAGGCCGGCGTGGCGCGCACAGCAAACTCGTCGGCGACATGGCGCAGCAACGGCAACTTCCAGGTGTAGATTGCACCAAAATCAACGTGATCGCGTGGGAAAGTCGGCGCTCGATCTAGCACCTCCTGGTCGAGCAGGCCCAACTGCACCAATTGCTCCAGGCTGATCAAATAAGGATTGCCGGCAAAGGAGCTGAAGCTCTGGTAGGGGCTGTCGCCATAGCCGGTGGGACCCAGCGGGAGCAACTGCCAGAGACTCTGACGCGTCTGCGCCAGGAAATCAACCCACTGGTAGGCATCTTGATTGAACGTGCCGATGCCGTACGCGCCGGGCAGCGAGGTTGGATGCAGCAGAATACCACTGCGGCGAATGTCTTCCATGCACAATATCTCCTGGATTAAAGCGGGAATCGACTAACCAAATCGATAGATGGTTGCGGCATAAACGCCAACCACCAGAATTAGCAAACAGATGACGGTCCAGGCAATCTCTACCAGGCGTCGATCGGCAATCGCCAGGGGTTGGGCGCCAGGCCGCACGACTGCTGGCGGTTGATAGCGCGGCATGACGCCGACCGTGATCAACATCCCTCCGAGCAGCCCACCGATATGCCCCCAGTTGTCGATGAAGCCGGAGCTAAACCCGATGATCAGGTTGAGCAAGAGCACGACAGCCATATTCTGTAGAATAGCACGCCCTTGTCCACCAAAATTATTGCGGTACTTCAAAAAGAAGACTAACGTGCCACCTAACAACCCAAAAATGGCGCCGGACGCCCCCACCGAGATCGGGCTGGAGAAGGCATAGCTGAGCAGGCTGCCATACAGCCCGCTGACGAGAAAGATCGTCAGAAAGCGGAGATGTCCGGTGTAGCCTTCCAGCAACGGGCCAAGCGCATAGAGTGCGTAGAGATTGAAAAGCAGGTGCATGATCCCGCCGTGCAGGAAGATCGCCGTGAACAGGCGCCACACCTCGCCCTGTGCGATCAACTGGTTCACTTTGGCGCCCATCAAAATAAGCACGTCGATATTCGTGTTCATGAACGATGTCCACGACCCGAAGAGCAGTATTCCCAACAGCACCTGCACCACAAACACTGCCAAAATCACGCCCAGCAACACCTGCGTGACGCGCGGCTTGCTCAACTGGATATAGAACTGCGGTCGCACCTCGACGGGTGGCGGCAAATACTCAGGCGTCTGCCAGCTCATAAGATCACCGGCGTCCAATCCACCCGGCTCTTCTCGGCGCGAATGATACTAAGCACTTCGTTAACGGCGTCTTCAAGCTGTTCCTCACGATTGATGACAACATAGTCAAACTCGGTGAAACGGCGCAACTCACGCCGTGCGGTGACGATGCGCATCTTGAGCTGGTCAGGCTCCTCGGTCTTGCGCAATTGCAGACGGCGCACCAACTCCTCTTCGCTTTCGGCGGTCAGAAAGATCGTCACGGCGTTGGGCACAAGAGCGCGGATCGTGGCCGCGCCTTGCACATCGATGCGCATGATCACATCCTGCCCGCTGGCAAGCGCCTCGCGCACATGCTTTTTGGGAATGCCCTTGTAATCGCCGTAGACGACGGCATATTCCAGAAGCTCGTCGTTCTCGATCATCTCAGCGAACTCGCCTACGGAGACAAAGTGGTAGTCCACCCCATCGCGCTCATTAGGACGGATCGGGCGCGTGGTGGCGGTGACGACGAAGTAAAACGGATAGTTGGTCTGCTTCAGTCCTTGAATGACAGAGTCTTTACCAACGCCGCTCGGCCCGGAAAGCACGATTAGCACCGGGCGCGGCGCATTCAGACTGGCATAGAGCATCTCGACCTCGTGGTCGCGATCTTGAAGCGTTATCATAGCCGACACACCTCACGACCAACCTCCAAGGAGGGGCGCCACCGAATCACCTGCCAGCTGGCGATCAGTTTGAACGAGGTCAGAGCTTCCGCGTATAATCCACATGGTGTTTTCATGCGCTTCAGTATACGTGAGGAAGCAAGCGGGCGAAAAGAGGGAATCATGCCAATCTATGAATACTACTGCGCCGACTGCCGCAAGCGCGTCAGCATCTTTTTCCGCACCTTTTCTGAAGCCAGCGACGCAACGGCTCGCTGTCCGCGCTGTGAAGGCAGCCACCTGCGCCGGTTGGTGAGCCGCGTTGCCGTGCTCAAATCGGAAGAGAGCCGCCTCGACGCCATGGCCGATCCATCGTTCATGGCCGGGCTGGAACATGAAGACCCGCGCGCACTGGCCGGCTTTATGCGCAAGATGAGCGACGAAATGGGTGAGCCGCTAGACGCCGAAATGTCGGAAATGGTGGATCGCCTGGAACGCGGCGAAAGCCCCGAAGAGATCGAAAAGTCGATGCCCGAGTTAAGCGCTGCGCCCGATGGCGTGGGCGGCGGCGACGATTTCGAGACTATGTAACCCTGCTCAAATTTTCTCGAAGTGCGCTACGTCCAGCACAAAGATGGTGGCGCCACCCATGTGTTTTTCCACCGGCGTAGGGATGTGGACTTCGCCCGGTTCCATCACCGGGGGCAGCGGCGTCACATACTGGATGCGACTGGGACAGCTTTCGCGAAAGATGCTGAGTACATCCTCGACCTTGTCGTCCTCGACGCCGCAGAAGATAGTGGTGTTGCCGACGCGCAGAAAGCCGCCTGTCGTGCTCGTCACCGTCGCCGAAAAGCCGCGTCGCGCCAGCCGGTCAAGCACGTTACGCGTATCGTCGCTATTGATAATCGCCATCACTAGTTTCATTGTCGATCCTCTCTGGTTTGGATGGTGTGTGAGATCCGTTGTGCATACACGTCAGGCGTTATCCATCAGGCGTCATCCGTCGCTCGTCATTCCTCTCCCCCCATGATGCCTGATATGTGACGCCTGGCATCTCACGCCTGATTTTCAATCAGCTGCGCCACGCGCGTCATAATCTGGGCATGAATGGCGGCGATTGGCTGCGCAGCGTCGATCACCAGCCAGCGCGCCGGTGCGGCGGCGGCCAGCGCCAGGTAACCGCTGCGGACACGTTGATGAAACGCTAGCGCGTGATTCTCCATGCGGTTCCATTCTTCGGCGGCGCCAGCGCGCTTGCGCTCCAGCCCGGCGCACACATCAATATCGAGATAGATCGTCAGCGCCGGCGTCAGCCCGCCGGTGGCGTAATCGCCCAATTGTTGCAGTGATGTCAGCGCCTGACCGTGCCCATAACCTTGATATGCCAAGGTGCTGTCGGCATAACGGTCGCAGAGCACCACCTCCCCAGCCGCCAGCGCCGGGCGGATCACTTCATCCACGATCTGAGCGCGCGCAGCCTGAAAGAGCAACGTTTCGGCGCGCGGACTCAGCTCCGTGTGCGCCGGATCGAGCAGCAGGCTGCGAATGGCATTGCCGATGCGTGTGCCGCCCGGTTCACGCGTGGCGACAACCGCCAGGCCGCGCTGTGTCAGCGTTGCAGCCAGCAAGCGGAGTTGTGTGCTCTTGCCGCTGCCTTCTGGCCCCTCAAAGGTGATGAACAAACCAGGCATGTCCGTCATTCTACACCTTGATCAAGAAACCGAGTTTCTGACAGAAACTCGGTTTCGTTGTTTCAGACCAACCCACTTAACGCCGGAAGATGCGCACACGGCGGTACGGTTCTCGACCGTAACTGTGGCTGACCAGATTGGCTGCCCGCGCCAGCTGGTGTTGCTGGCTACGGATCGCCGCCGACTGTGGGCTGAGGATGACATCAGACGCGCCGTTGAGTACGCGCTGGATGCCCTCCTGCGTCTCGCGCATGGCCTCGTCAAAGGCATCGATCGGCGTCACGGCGATATTGAAGATATCGACCAGCACCTGCTCCATCTGCGTACCGGTGTTGCTGCGCAGAATGTAGACCGGAATGCCGCGTCGCTCGGCATCCTGGATCGGCGCTGGTTGCTGCCGATAGTAATTCTTGAGCGTCATCACCGCATCGGCGGCGTTGAGGTTGTCCACGATCTGGATCGGTACGTTGAGGCTGTTGGCCGCCGAACGCAGCCGATTCTGACCGACGCCATAGGGATAGATGCGCACCGTGTCCCGTCGAGCAGGGGGGGGCGGCTCCGTGGCGTGCTCTGGGTAGCTGTGTCCATTCGTCTCGTGTAGAAGTTCTTCGACCGGCGTCTCGCGCCCGCGTGGACGGCGCTGCCGCCCAGAGAAAAGATTCTGCTCTGGCTCTGGCGTCTCGCGCCGGCTGATTTGAATGGCGCCGGTCTCATCGACATAGCGATCTTCTGGCGCCAACGCCCGTCCGCGCAAGATGGCATCCACCGCCTGCGCGACATCGTGGTGGATGACCATGTGTTGACGATCCTTGATCTCGATCAGCACATCAAACGTGGGCGGCGCTCGCCGTTCGAGCACACTCTTCTGCGTGCCGCGCCGCCGTGCCTCCTCGTCTGAAAGCGTGACCGACTCGATGCCACCCACCAGGTCGCTGAGCGTCGGATTCATCAACAGATTGTCCAGACTGTTGCCGTGCGCTGTGCCGATAAGCTGCACACCGCGTTCAGCAATCGTGCGGGCGGCGACGGCTTCCAACTCACGCCCGATCTCATCGATGATGATCACCTCTGGCATGTGATTCTCCACAGCCTCGATCATCAGCTCGTGCTGGAGCGAGGGATTTGGCACCTGCATCCGTCGTGAACGTCCGATCGCCGGGTGGGGGATGTCACCGTCGCCAGCAATCTCGTTGCTTGTGTCCACGATGACGACGCGTTTGACCTCGCTGCGCAGGCGTGCAGCCTCGCGCAGCAGCGTCGTCTTCCCGACGCCTGGGCGCCCCAACAGCAAGATGCTGCGCTCGCTGTCTACGATGTCCTTAATGATTTCGATGGCGCCATAGACCGCACGCCCTACGCGACAAGTCAGGCCGATGACTTCGCCCTTGCGGTTGCGGATGGCAGAAATACGATGCAGCGTGCGTTCGATGCCGGCGCGGTTGTCAGCGCCGAAATCGCCTACGCGCGCCACCACCCCGTGCAGGTCGTCAAGCGTCACCTCGTGCTTGCTCAACACCAGCTCGCCGTCGGTGAAACGCGCTTCGGGCAGACGCCCCAAGTCCATGATGACCTCGATCAGGTTGCCCTTCCGCTCTGACTGTTCCAACGCCGCACGGATACGGTCGGGCAAGACAGCCAACAACAAATCAAGATCGTCGGTAATTTGGAGTGTGTTCATATCGGGTTGTTTAGGTGCCAAAGGCTCTTCACGCATTTGACGCGCCGGGCGCGCCACAGTTCCATTGATCACGCACTGCTTCCTGAATCGATAGTTGTAGCGACGGTCGTTGCGACGCCGGGCGGTGCAAACGAAGTCGGCGCCACCTCACCAACAGTCTCCACAACAGGGATTGAGGTGGGCGCGCTGTCTCGCACCCACTTCATGACATGTTTTACCATCCTGACACGATCAAGAAATGGCGCAAACCCCAGATCATCGAGCAAACCATCCAACCCACCCTGAAAATCGCTGGCGGCGAAATAGAGTGGCGTTGCCAAACGGTGCATCGCAACCAACGCCAGGGCATGCTCGAAGAGCACTCGCGCCTTGTGTGTGTCAGGCTGCAGCGTGTCAAGCCAGATGTGCAGCCAGGCGCCATGCACACCACGCAACAGTTGGAAGGCGCCCAACAGCTCGTCTGCCGCACGCACCACATATGTAACGCCCTGATCAGGGCGCAAGTTCTCTACGATCGGCGCCACGCTGGTGGGCGCACCAATAGCGCCTTCGGCGCTCTGCACCGGTTCGGGCACAGTCGCCAGGTAGAGTCGCAACAAGTCCCAATCATCGGCGCCGGTGCGCGGGTAAGCCACGCTCCCTTCTGGCTCTGCTTGCACCACGCCTGGGGCGAAGCAACGCCAGACCGTCTGCCGGCAGAACGGCTGAAAACCAACTGAGGCAAAGGTGTTCACCAAGAGAGGTTGGTCGGGCACGTCAGCGTAGATGCGTTCGATGCCCTGGCCTCCGGCGTCGTGGGCCAGATGCGACAGGAGTTTGTTCCAGATAGCCGGGTGACCGTCGGGGGCATCCAGACTAGGCGCCAGCCAAAGTAATTCTGCTTCGGGTCGTTCAGGGCGCCGCACTATCTGTAGAAAACCTTCGTGCACAAGACCGTGCCCGTCCTGACGCAATACGTAGGTGGAAGCCCGCAACGTTGCCCAGGGCAACAGAGCGCCCAAGACAATCGAGAGGCTCGACGCTGGATAGAGAAACGTGCGCGCGCAGGGCAGCGGCAGCGCCTGACGACTCAGGCGCTGAATCAAGAAAATATCGCCAGGCTGAAATGGGCGAATCACTACGGTTGCATCTCCACAGCGGAGAACACGTTGCGAAATTGCTGAAACCTCTAAACAGACCAAATATCTTTGCACGAATAGTGTACCCCAAGAGTTGTCACCCGGCAAGTAATCCCACCAACGATTACTTTATGTTAACGATACGTTAAACATGATGTAGCAGGATGATGCCAAGCCAACAGAGGCGTTCAGAACAGAAAACCCGTGCTGTGATCACAGGTTTACGGAATTTCTGAAACATGATAAGATTCTGTTATCTTTCTGATACGCTTCACAGCACCGAAATTTTGCCCGGCAGTACCAACAATCCAATAGGCTTGAAAGGAGTCTTGACGTATGCGTTCAAAGGTAGCTTCCCTACTCTTAGTAGTGCTCATGGTGTTCGCATCATTTGTCCCGGCATTTGCTCAAAGTGAACCATTCTGTGGCGATCTTGATGCGGCGGACTGCGAACTCTTGACAACAGCCACTGCGAATATGCAAGATGTTGCGTCGTACAAAGCAACCGCAAACTATAGCGCGATGCTGGCTGGCATCCCTGGCCTGCCCCTGGCTGAAGCAGCGGTGGACGTGACCGTCGACGGTGCGTTCGCCTACAGCGACGCCGCATTGGCCGCAGCGGCCCAACTCGCCCAGGTGCAGGGACAGCAAGATGTCGCCAACCTGATGGCTGAATCGCCCGAGTTGTTCGTAGACTTTTATAACGGTTGGGCCTTCGACATGGTCATCAACCTGACCATGAGCGATGATTTGGCTGCCGCCCTCTCCGCCGACGCCGGCATTGACATTCCCAGCACCCTCAGCCTGCCGCTGATCCTCAAAGATGGCATCCTCTATGTGGATGTCACCGAGGTGGCGCCGCTGATCGATGGCATGCAGGGGATGAAAGGCTGGATTGGCTTCGAACTCGGTCGCGTCATCGAAGCAGCCGCCGAGCAGGGTATGTTCGAGCAGGCCGCCGCTTCGATGGATCCCGCCGCCATGGCCGACGCTGGCGCCGTGGACCCGGCCACATTGGCGGCGTTGATGGGCTTGCAAGCCACGTTGGACAACCCAAGCAGCTTCGAGAAGTTCATGACCATTGAACGCAGCGATGATGATGAGATCGACGGCGCCGCAGTGGCCGTCTTTGTCACCAAACTCGACCTGCTTGCCTTCCTTAGCAGCCCAGAATTCGTCGAGCTGGTCAAGGGACTGGCTGCGTCAGGCGCATTGGGTGAAGGCGCCCCCAGCGCGGCGGATCTTGATCAGGCGCTCGGCATGTTGAGTATGATGGGACCAATGCTCTTCCAGGGTCTTACCGCGGAAAGCACCACCGCCGTCAGCCTTGACGAGCCGAACTACATCCTTGGCGCCTCCAACCTCTTCTCTTGGGATCTGACCAGCCTGCTGCAGATGGCGGCTATGAGCGGCGCGGTGCCGGCCGACCAACTCCCATCGGGTCAATCACAGATCGAGTTCTCGACTACGGTCGTCAACTCCGATATTGGCGGCGAGCAGATGATTGAAGCGCCAGCGGATGCGCAGGTTGTGCCGGCCGAGGCCATGATGCAACCGGCGCAGTAAGCTTTACTTTGCACCATCTCGCACCCTTGCCGGGCGTAGCGAGAAAGACAGGGTGTTTCAGCAAAAAGTGCGCTGCCTGGTGGCAGCGCACTTTTCATCACCGACTATCCCTTGATCGGCCGTAGAGTTAGCCTGAACTACTCTGCGCTCGCGCGATAGGACGCCACCAACGCACCATCTGCAGTACGCAACTCCAACTCATCGCCCTGAATGGCGAACGTTGCCACTGTAGGCAGCATTGCCAGGTACGCCTGCTCCTGTTGCATGACGGCCTCTGCACACATCTTGCGTGTCGAGGCTGGCGGCTCAATCGTAATGGCTGCGCCCTCGACTGTATAGCCGGCAAAATAACGATTGCAGCCAGCTGAGCCACCCACCTTACCCTCGGCGTCAAAGAGTGCCGTGATGGTCGTGTCTGCCAGAACACTCACCACTGCCTCACGCCCATTGTTGACCATCGTCGCCACCCAAGTGACGCCAGTCAGACTGGTTGGCTCCAGCACGGTGAAAGTCGCCACCACCTGACCATCGGCGTTGAGCAGGTGCAGCTCGCCGTTAGCGATTTCATATGCAGCGGTTGTGCCCAGTGCCGCCATCAATTGCTGCTCTACGGTCATCTGCGGCTCTGGACAAGCCATCATTGTCATCGGACCTGGCAGGATGGTCAGGCTGTCGCCGTCAAGTGTGTAACTGGCGCTGTAATTGTTGCAGCCGCCGCTGCCACTCACGCGACCATCAGCAAAGGTGGCGGTCGCCATGACGCCTTCCGGCGTGGCGCTCACGACGCCGCTCACATCGGCTACACCGGTCAACTGCCAGGTCGGGCCTTCGAGCGCTGCACCTGCTGCTGCGTTCGCTGCCTCAGCTGCTGCCACCGCTTCCTTGCTGACGATCTCAATCAAGGTGTACTTCAAGTTGGAAGCATCGGCAGGAGCGTTTGCCACCGGCTCGACGCGCACCCGTACGACATAGGTGTAGCCCGGCTCAAAGGTAAAACCTTCGATCTCACTGTAGAACAACTGGTACTCGTCGTCGGGATTCTCCTTCACCATCATGCATTGCATCGGCCCTACACCTACGCAATCAACCAGTTCTGGCCCGATGTAGAGTGTCTTATCAACCGGTGCATTGCTGGTGCGCGTGTCGCGCACTGGTTGACACGCCGCCAAAACGAAGAACAACGTCGCTACGGTTGCGACCACCATGCTCAATCGCCAATTCATCTGTGTCTCCTTTTGTTTGCTCTTGATTGAATCTTTATCGCCGGGAATGCATTTACGATTATACTGGATGGTTGTCATTGCAACGCAACAACTTTGCAGCGCGGCGTTGCGTTCCACGCTGAGGACGAGGAGTATAGCGTAGATGTTCCGGACAACCAGGCTGGGGGTCAATGTGATGCCGCAGTTGCGAGCGGATCGGGTGTTCCGCAATTCGACGCAGAGACGCTAAAGCGTCCGAGCGACGCCGAGCACTGTTTCGCAACTTCTTTGCGTTTGTGTTCTGCGCGCCGCCGCAACGCCGCGCCTATGCGTCGAATCAGGTGACTTTGCAGATGTTGCTTACGCGAGCGCTTACACCAATGCGAAGATGCGCGACGGCCCGCCAGTTGCGCCGGCGATCTTCGGCCCACCAACGATGGCAATAGCGCCTTTGGCGGGTAACTGGCTCAGATTCGCCACGCACTCGATGCCCCACTTGCCCGCCGGCAACCAGCGATAATGCACGGCGAAATCCGGCGACGGGCCAAAGTCGAGGCTGAGTGTATCCACAAAGATGCCCTTTGCGTTGCGTTCGCCCAGCAGCATCTCGATAGCCTCGATGTGAAAGCCAGGGAAGTGCATCACGCCGGCATCGTCGGCGTTGCGAAACTTGCTGCCGCCAACGAAGGCATCCCAACCACTGTTCATGGCGACGATGGCGCCATCCGGAATAGGGCCATTTTCACTCTCCCACGCCGCCAGGTCGTCGGGGGTGAGCTGGGCGTCCGGGTCGGCCTCTGCCTTGCTGCGAATGTCCACCACCACCAGCGGGCCCATCAGGTCTTCGACCGGAATCTGGTCGGCGCTGGGGCCATCTGAGAAGTGAAAGGGCGCATCCATATGCGTGCCGGTGTGCTCGACCAATAGCCAACGATACATATTGTAACCATCACTGGCAAGCGCATACAGCGTTTCCAACTCCAGCTGCGGGCTGCCGCCAAAGGTCGGGAAATTGGGCGCCAGCGTGTGCGTCAGGTCAAGGATGCGGCTGAAAGTATGGCCACTTGTCAACAGGTTGGCGGCGGCAGCGCTGCCTGCGGGCGGTGTAGTGGAAACAGGTGTGCAGCCAGCCAATGCTGTCACGGCGGCTACTCCAGCGGCGCGACGCAAGAAGCTTCGCCGGCTGACATCGGCGGCGATTTTCTGGGTGCAAGCAGGTACACACATTGCCAGGTTCTCCTTTGTTTGATTAGGTGTTGTTTCGACAAGGCAAGAAGATTCTGACGATTATAAGCAGACGGCGCACCCGCATCAAATCAAGAACAAATCTCATTTACGCCTCGGTGTGCGCAGGCTGACGCATCACCGACGTCGGATTGCGGATGGTGTTGAGCACCGGGCAGGTCGCCTCCACCGCCTGATGCATCTGCTCCACCACTTCTGCTGACGCTGACGTGATGACGTTGGCCGTGTAAGTGATCTCTGTCATCTGGGGCGGTTGATCGTAGGGAAGCCCAACAACGCCGCCCATCGGCACAGCGCCGCGCACCTCGATCTCGACGCCATCGATGGGAATATCCATCAACACCGCCTGGATCAAGTAAGTGTGCACCAGACAGCTCGCCAATGCGCCAAGCAGCACCTCCGGCGCAGTGGGACCAAGTGCATGGCCTGCCAACGCTGGCGCGGAATCGGTGATCAAGAGCGTATCGCCTATCTTGACCGGACGCACGCCGGTGTTGCCAGCCACCCAGGATTTTGCCTGGATGCGCACGGTGGCTTTCTCCGGGGCAGCGGTGAAGTCGGCGCGGCGCTGCGCCAGCACGGTGGATTTACGGTTGAGATAGAAGTCGAGTGTGCTCATGGGATGTGAACCTCTGATGATAGATGTTTGTTTGGAATTACTGATTTCTAGCAGAGTTTTCATGTTTTCAGTGTTGCGTGCCACGTGTCGGAATCCCTCATGCAACCCGTAATACGCAACACGTCATACGCAACACTGCGCTCATAAAATATCAACCTAAAAATCAGTCAGTGAATATGGTGCAACCTGTTACAAATCAGCAGACTATACACGCACCGTCACCCACGCCGGGTCGTGGTCGCTGCCGTCTCCAGCGTGATTCTTCCGCCGATCGATCCACGCGTCCACCTGTTTACGCGCCAGCGCCGGGCTGAGCCAGACCTGGTCATACAATTCGAAACGCGGCGCCTGCTTGCTGACTTTATAACGATGCGTCCAGGCCGGGTGGGGTGGATTGTGCGCTGCCTGCTGCTCGCGCTTGGCGGGGCGCGTCTCTTTGGGCGTTGCCAGCCCATTGATCCACCCTGCCGCCCGAAACGCCATTAGCGTCTCAGCGCCGACGTCGTCGTTCATGTCGCCTGTCACCACAAAGCTGCTGTTGGGGCGCGTGCGCGCGGTCACGATGGCGGCCACGCTCTCTGCCTGGCGTCGTCGCCGCGCCTGGATGCGGGGGAGCTCGCTCGCCGGGTCCTCGCCCCAGCGCATGTAATTGCTCTTGAGATGCGTATTGAAGACGGTGAAGATGCGTTCACGACGCTTCGGCTCTAGAATTTCCACTTCCAAAAGGTCGCGGCTGAAGATGTACCCGTGCGGCTCCTCTGGGTGCACGGCAAAACGCCACGAGGTGACGCCACCGATCGGATAGCGAGAGAGCAGCCCTACGTCGATCAGACGCTGGTCATTGCCCTCCACCAGCACCTGATAGGGATACATTCCCCCCAGGTCTTCCAGGGCAAACTGGCGCAACACGCCGATGTCCTCCACCTCCTGCACGGCCAGCACATCGACATTGATTGCCTTGATGCGGTCGGCGATGATCTTGCGTTCGGCCGGCGGCTTGGGCTGGACAAGTTTGCCGGAGTAGGTGCGAAAGGTGTAGCCAATCGGCTCGACAAAGGTGAAGCGCACATTGCCATCCACCTGAATGCCTCCCTGCCGCACGATCTCGACTTCGGCTGTGAAGTTGTAGCGCGAGAACAGGTTGTTGAGATTGAACGTGCCAACGGTGATATCCATGTTGCTCCCTTTCTGGGCGTCGCCGCCAGGCACAGCCAGGGCGCCGCAAACGACGCCCTCAACCTAGCAATGCCCCGGCAGCGCGGCTATAATCCAAAGCGGCTTGATGACATCATTGTACCGAAAGAGCATCAATCTGTCGCCTGTCACTTTTTTACCAGGAGTTGTCAAACATGCCCTTTGACTCGCTTGTCCTCTCACGTCACGACGAAGCGCGCCGCCGTTATCTGGCGATCATGGACGCGGCGTTGACAGCCGTTGATCCATACCAGGCTGTGCGCTCGCACCTGCATCGCAGCGGTCAGGAACTCTGGATCGACGGGCAACCGTATGACCTGAGCCGCTTTCGCCGCATCCTGGTAGTGGGGGCGGGTAAGGCTGGTGCGCCGATGGCGCGCGCAGTGGAGGAGATGCTGGGCGAGTCAATCGCAGGCGGGCTGGTTGTCGTCAAAACTGGACATGTTGCGCCCACCAGGCAGGTTGAGATCGTAGAGGCCGGGCATCCGATCCCCAACCAGGCTGGCTTGGATGCCGGGCGGCGTATCCTGCTGCAACTGGCAGACGCTGGCGCCGACGACCTGGTGCTGGTGCTGTTGTCGGGCGGCGGTTCAGCATTATTAGAGGCGCCGGCAGCTCTCACCCTGGCCGAATTGCAGGCGACGACTGATGCGCTGCTGGCCTGTGGCGCCACCATCAACGAGATCAACGCACTGCGCAAGCATCTTAGCCTGATCAAGGGCGGTCAACTGGCACGCGCCGCCAGCCCGGCCACGCTGGTCACCCTGGTGCTGAGCGATGTCGTCGGCAGCCCACTCGATGTGATCGCCAGCGGGCCGACCGTGCCCGACCCTAGCACATGGGATGACGCCTGGGCAGTAGTCACAAAATATGACCTTGCGCCACGCCTGCCTGCAGCGGTGCTGGCGCGGCTGCAAGCCGGAGTGCGCGGAGAGCTGCCCGAAACGCCCAAGCCGGGCGACCCGATCTTTGCCAACGCCCGCTGCGTGATCGTGGGTGACAATTACATGGCGGCGAGGGCGGCCAGCCAACGTGCAGCGGCGCTTGGCTATCACACCCTGCTGCTGACAACCTTTGTAGAAGGCGAAGCGTGCGAGGTCGCCAAAGTAGTGGCAGCGCTGGCAAAAGAAGTGCGCCGCAACGGACAGCCACTGACGCCGCCGGCCTGTCTGATTCTGGGGGGCGAGACGACAGTGACGTTAGGTGCACAGCCGGGTCATGGCGGCCGCAACCAGGAGCTGGCGTTGGCAGCGGCGTTGGCGCTAGAGGGCGCGTCGGGCGTCGCCGTGGCAGCGCTGGCGACGGATGGCAGCGACGGGCCTACCGACAGTGCGGGCGGGTTGATCGACGGCGAGACAGTCGCGCGTGGGCGCGCCGCCGGACTGGACGCCGGCCTGGCGCGGCGACGTCACGACGCCTACCCCTATCTGCGCGCCACGGGTGATCTGTTGCTGACCGGGCCAACGCAGACCAACGTCAACGATTTGATTTTTGTGTGGGTTGAATAGGCAAACAGGCGGTAGGCGCTCCATCCAGGCGCCGCTGTGATAGCCTGGATGGAGCAGATTTGGGTCAGCCTCAAAGCCGCTCAGTCAGCAATATCTTTGGTTGGTATAACCGCAGCGGCTTCGCGGCGGGTGCGCAGTTTCTCGGCAGTGATTTCCCACACTGCTGGCAGCAACGAGATCAGCACGATCGCGATAATCACGTACTCGAAATTGTGTTGCACGAAGGGGACATTGCCAAAGAAATAGCCAAGTAGCGTAAAGATTGTCACCCACGCGACGCCGCCAACCACATTATAGACGATAAACTTGGAGTAATTCATGGCGCCAATGCCAGCGACGAAAGGAGCAAAAGTGCGCACGATGGGCACAAAGCGCGCCAGAATGATCGTCTTGCCACCGTGCTTTGCATAAAAGGCATTCGTCCGATCCAGATGTTCCTTCTTGAGGAAGCGCACTTTGCCGCTGAAAGCCCTCGGCCCCACCCAATGGCCGATCCAGTAGTTGGCCGTGTCACCCAGGATGGCGGCAGCGCTCAAGACGAGGATCAGCAACGTGATGTTCAGCGTATCCGGCACCAGCGCAGCAATAGCGCCAGCGGCAAAGAGCAGCGAGTCGCCGGGCAGAAAGGGCGTCACCACCAGACCAGTTTCGGCAAAGATCACGAGAAAGAGTAGCACATACGTCCATACGCCGATCGTGCGCACGATGTCGCCGAGGTATTTGTCGACATGCAGGAAGATGTCGAGTAGATTTGCCAACAAGTCCATTGCGTACTCCTGAACTGGAGACGGCGTCTCAACACCCGGTGCGCCGTCTCACACCGAACAAAAATCGTCTCATTATGCCTGTCGCCTGTACGTATCGTCAAGTCCAGAAACGGCGATGGGCTTTGCAATCTGCTGTCAGTCGTGCGCAGTTGCGTATGCGGAGACGGCGACGGCGTCGTGATCCGGCAGCAGCGCATCAACCTGGCGGATAGCACGCACGGCGTAGCCAGCCATGCCAGCGGTGATACCCAGCATCCCCACGATCACAATCAGCAGCGACATACCCGCGCCCGGCCCCGTGCCGAATATCGGAGTAAGCAATATGTTCAACGGCGTGTCCCCTTGCATCGCTGGCTCGAAGACGCGGTCGGCAAGCGGCCCGGCAATCAACATCCCCAATGGCCCGCTGATCTGTGCGATCAGCCGGCGCGTGGCAAAGACGCGTCCTTGCACATCGGGCGCCACCTTCGCCTGCCATAGCGCCTGATTGGAGCTGTTGATAAGGGGGATGAAGAAGAACATCGTGAAGGCAGCAAGCGACCAGATCACAACGCCCTGCCCCAGACCAAGCGGCGCCATGCCAAGCAGATTGCTGCCGATAAAGCCGAGCAGGACCCCATGAATCCGCCGTCGTGGGCCACCCCATCCGGCCATGACCAGTCCACCCACCAGCCCGCCGACACCCAATGCCGACTGCACCGTTCCCAGGATCAACTCGTTGTTGCCCGTGCGCGCCAGGATCATTGGCGCAATCAGGATCATGCCAATTGCATCGAAAAAATTGCTGATCGTAAAGGTAAGTTGTACGCCTAACAGGCTCTTCCGCTGCCAGATGTAGCGAAACCCGTAAAGCGACTCTGTCCAGAGATTGCCTGCAGCAGCGGCGCCCTCACGCGAACGCACCGGCTGCGGCGCCACCACCAACAGGACAGCCGCCACCGCCAGCACAAAGGTGACGACATCGATGGTCATCACGCCGCCGATGCCGATCATGGTCAGCAGAATGCCGGCCAGCACCGGCGCCACGATCGTGGTGGCAGAGTCAGCCAGCGAGACCAGCCCGTTGGCGCGACCATACTGTGCCTTGGGCACCATCACGCTCATGGCGGCAGAGAAAGCAGGAAATTGGAAGGACTCAAAGGCGCCGGCAAAAGCGCCCGCTACGTACAGATGCCAGATTTCCAACCGACCTGAAACGTAGAGCAGCAGAATTATCACCGTGGACAGCCCAGCCGCCAGGTCGCTGAGCATCATGACCAGTTTGCGGTTCCAGCGATCCACCAACGCACCGGCGAGCGGGCTGAAGATCAGGGCGGGAGCAAATGAGAAGAAACCGACAAGCGCCAGCGCCGTCGCCTCGCCTGTCAGTTGGAAGGCCCAGATCGTCAGGGCAAAACGCGTCATCGACGTGCCCAGCAACGAAACAAACTGACCGATCCAGATCACTACGAACGCCGTCATGCCGGCAGGTCGAAATCTCGCCATGTTCGCCGCCATCGAGTCATTCCTACAACTTCCCAAAGAGACTGTTCGCAAAGACTGCCCACTTGTAAAGGCTGCCTATCAAAATGTGAACAATCATACAACGCTTTTGACGCAATCGCGGAAAAATCTGGATGGACAACATCCATTCTCAACCAACAATGAAAGAGGGAAATCATGCCAAAGTTGACTGTGGAATCGGTGGGAACCTTCGATGTGCCAGCGGGGAAGAGGTTGGTGCTGGCGTTGGTCGATGAGGCTGGCGTCGATCAACTGCACGCGTGCGGCGGAAACTGTCGTTGCACCACGTGCCGGGTGGAGTTCATCGCCGGTGAACCCGCCATGATGACGGAGGCGGAGAAGCAAAAACTCGCCGAGCGCGGATTGACAGGCGTGCGTCTTTCCTGTCAGATTCTGTGCGACCACGACATGACCGTGCGCGCCATCAGCCGACTGGCAGGCAGTGGCCGCCCCGACCCAGGCTCACGCCCAGAACCTGAGATTCACCCGACGCCGGTGTGGGTAGAGAAGTAAAGAAGATTGGAAGACTGGGAGATTGAGAGACTGGGAGATTGAGAGACTGGGAGATTGTGAGACAGGGAGACTGCGAGAAGGTCCGCCTGCCCCCTCTCTCAATTCCCCACTCTGAGTCCCTTGACCTGACGCGGAGAGGCAACGCTATCGCAGGGACGCTTCATGGCAGGGATGAGCGTTCGGAGCACAGGTCGTCGCCACCGGCGCGACGAACCAGCATGTCACGCCACTGGTGGTGCGCTGCGCCAGACGCCCCCGCCTGGAAACACACGTGCGGAAGGTGTAGCAGGCTCAAGCGCTCCTCCTCTCCGGCCCACAGCGGCAGACATCAAGCTGGGGCGCGCGGTAGCCTAGATCGGCAGCCGCACCACAAAGTCCACAGCGTTGGCAGGGACCGTAAAAAAGAGGTGGTCGATGCCCATGGCCAGAAAGATCAAGGCAAGATAGAGGAGGCTGAACTTGTAGAGTCGCCACACATTGGCGTTCGTGGGGCGTCGCCAGATGGCGATAGCCTGACCGAGGAAGATGCCATTCAAGATCAACGCCAGCACCAGGTAAACCGGTCCCAGCAATTGCAGAAAGACGGGCAGCACGCTGACAAGCAGCAATAGCAGAGAGTAGAGCACAATCTGGCGGTGCGTTTCGCGTTCGCCTGCAATCACCGGCAACATCGGCACGCCCGCTGCACGGTATTCTTTTTGACGCATCAAAGCCAGCGCCCAGAAGTGTGGCGGCGTCCAGTAAAAGACCAGCGCCACCATAATCAGCGGAAGCAAAGAGATCTCGTTGGCGACAGCCGCCCACCCCACCAGCGGCGGCACAGCACCCGCCAGCCCACCGATGACAATGTTCTGCGTGCTCGATCGTTTCAAGAGCAGCGTGTACACAAAAACGTAGAACAGCAAGCCAAAGAGTGCAATCAATGCCGACAGCAGATTGACCTGCCACCACAAGATCACAAAGCTGGCCACCCCCATCAAGACCCCGAAGATCAGCACCTGCATGGGTGTCATGCGACCGCCGGGCAACGGACGCCGTCGCGTACGCACCATGACATGATCGATGTCGCGATCAACGTACTGGTTGAGCGCATTGGCGCCACCCGCCGCCAGAAATCCGCCCACCATCGTCCACAAGATCAACCAGCCGCTGGGCGCAGTTTGCCCGGCCAGAAACATGGGTACAAAGGTCACGATCAACAGCAGAAAAATGATGCGCGGCTTGGTCAGCATTACGTAGTCGCTGATTGCCAGCCGAATGAGCGCCTGCTCGCGCGTCAATTCTGGTTCGATGGTGGTCTTTTCTTCAACGGATGTGCTATTGAGCATTTGGTTCTCTTTTACCGATTTTCCTTGATGGCTGAGCGCGCTATGAGCACCTCTGTCGCGCTCAGGACGCACCACGCTCCCCTGCGGGCGCCTGACGTGACGCTGCCAACGTCCGTTCGTGATCGGCAATCCCCTGAGAAGCGATGGCGTCAACCTCTGTGGGTGCGCCGCTACCGCCAACCATCGGCGCCGTGACACCCCCGCGCTCAGGGTTACGCAAAGCTAATGCGGCCTGTCGCTCGCGAAAACGTACAAACATTATATAGCCGAAGCCGGCAATGACGGCAAACGCAAACCACTGTACAGCATAGCTCAGGTGATTGCCTTCATCCAGCGTCATTGGCTCTTCACGCACCGGCAACCGATCCAGTGGACGCCCATCTTCTGGCAGTTGTTGTATCCATGCTGGCGCCAGTTGATAAGGCATCTGCGCCTGAATGGCCGGGATGTCGATGCGATACCACTCGGTCTGTGGCGTCGCCGGCGGCGTGGACACATCTCCGTTGGGCGGCGCCTGTGATGGGCGGATCAACCCAATCATCGGGGCGCCAGCAGGCTCCTCCAATTCAGGCCAGCGCTGTGGTGCGCTGTACTCGCCTGGCGCCCATCCCCGCGCTACCAAAATCGCACGACCATCAGCGAAGACAAAGGGCGTCACCAGCACGATGCCGGGCGCGTCGCGATAGACCTGGCTCTTCAACACGACCTGATGGGCGTAGTCGAAGTAACCACTCGCCGTCACTCGCCGGTATTCCAGGGCGCTCAAATCGTCAGGCAGAGCTTGCTGATTCAGATTGAACGGTTCCTGGCGCCAGCGTTCAGCCAACAACGTGTTGTACTCACGCTTTTGGGCGTGTCGATCCAACTGCCAGAAGCCCAGCCTTACGAACAGGGCCATCATTCCAACGACCAAAATCGTGAAAAAAATCCACTTTTTGCTAAAAATCTTGAGGACGTACATCACTCGCTCCTGTTGGACCGCTCAGGCCCTTTGTGCGTGCAGCGCTTTAGTGTGAACCGAACGTTGACGCAACGCAAAGATTCCTACCAGCGCCAATACGCCAACGCCAGCGCCCACCCACATCACCCAGTTGAGCGAAGCACCCGGCTGTACAGTGGTCGTGAAGACGCCGCTGCCTGCGCCTGCAGCGCCGCTGACCAGCACCTCGATGCGCCACACCCCAGCCACTGGCAATTCACCATCCGCCTCATAGAAACCGGCGGCAGTGGGATTGGGCGTTGCGACCAACTGCACGGTTGACGCCGGCTGACCTTCCGCCATGAGCACGGCGGTGACGGTTGCGTCGCTGATCGGCATGGTCTGACCGCTGGCGTCCACCATGGTGACGGCGACAGTCAGGTGGACAGCGCCCCCAGTTCGCCAGGGATCGGGACTGCTCCAGGCAAAGAGGCGATAAGGGCCGGCGGGTGCATCAGTGATCTGTGGTGCACCGCCGCCGTGCGCAAGCCCAGGCTGTGGCCAGGTCAGGCTGAGCGCCAGGATGCACAGCAGCGCCAACCACCGCGCGCGTCCCCTCAACTCAAATGCAAAGCTCGACATGGCTTACCCGGCCACCTTGACCTGTGGTTGCGGCTGCGGAAGCGCCAGCGCGCCCGTCGTCGACTGTTGTTTTTGTTTGCGCTTCTTCTCTTGATGGGAGATGACGCCCAACATAATGATGGCCACGTCGATCATCATTTCGCTGCTCCACACCCACATGATGGCGCCGCCAATCATTTGATCCTCCAGCGCCGTCATGCCGTAGAGACGGGGCACCGAATTGTAGTAGGCGTAGATGACGTCGGTGGAGTTGGCAATGGCAAAGCCGGCAATGGCGTTGGGTGGAACAAAGGCCAACACGTAGAGAATACGCACCCAGTAGGGCAGACTCTTGTGTAGACGCGGCGCACCGTTGATAACCGGCCACCAGAAGAGCATCGCGCCCAGAAAAAAGGTAAGGTGCTCCAGATTGTGCACCCACTCATGGCGCAGCGCCAGGTCGTAGAGACTGGGGTCATGCCATCCCAGGTAGATGAAGGTGAAGATGAGCCAGGCAATTGCCGGTTGGCTGATCGCCGCCAGCCCACGCCGGAACCAAGTATCGCCGGCAAGCGCCAGCGTGACGGCGTTGCGCACCGGACGCGGCAATCCCCAGACGCCCACTGGATAGGGGTTGCCCAGCCAGATCAACGGCGCCGCCACCATGACAAGAATCTTGTGCTGGATCATGTGCATGGTGAGGAGTTGGCTGCCCAGCCAGTCAATGGGTGACATCAACGCCACTGCCAGCGAGCCGACGCCGATGTAGTACATTGCCAACCGCCATTTGCTGGCAACCTGCTGTCGACGGCTCTGACGGCGCAGCCGCGTCCAGCCAGTCGCGTAGATCGTGCCGAACACCAGCAGCGGGATCAGCACTTCCCAACGTAATTCCCACGGCGCAAAGAGCGCCGTCACCATCGGGTGCATTGTGTGTACTTCCTCAGCAAATCTTCACGCATCACTTTACGATGATCGTTGCGACATGCGCTCAGTGTGCAGCGATGTGCACGGCATTGCCGATCAGGTAGAGCGCCGGATAGAAGAAAATCCAGACCACGTCGACATAGTGCCAGTAGATTGCGCAGGACTCAACGCCCCAGTGTCGCTCCGGCGAGAAACTGCCCTTGCGCGCCAGGTTCCAAACGATCAGGATGAAGACGATGCCGGAGATGACGTGCAGCGCGTGCATCCCCGTCATGGCAAAGACGACGGCGCCATACTTGTTATCCCATGGCGTCAGATGCCCCTGGTAGATGCTGGGAAACAGCCCCCATTCAAATACCATCACACCAGCCAGGAAGATCAAGCCGAAAAGCGCAGTGAGCAGAATAAAGATAGAAAAGGCGCGACGGTTGCCACGTTCTATCGCCGTTTCCGCCAGACGCATGGAGACGCTGCTGATCAACAGCACAGAGGTGACGATCAGGCCAATCGTCTGGTCGAGTTCTGGACGCGTGTCGGCGCCCCACAGGAAGAAGCGCGTGGCAAGCAAGCCACCAAAGAGAAACGCTTCCGAGATGAAAAAGAGCCACAATCCCAGCCGATTCATCCGCAACTGGGCGGCATAGTTGTCATGTCCGGCGTGTGTGTCGTGATGGAGCGCAGTCGGCTGCGCCGCGGTTGTGATCGCAGCCATAAATTAGTGCCCCCCTTCCGCCGTCCACAGGCGACTGACATGCATAAAGAAGTAAATCACCAGAATAGCCTTGAGCGTTGCCACCAGCATCAAGAGAGCTGCGCCGATGTGATTGATTGCCATAAAATACTCAAGCACCGTCAATGCAGCCAATACCAGCCCAATTACGATGACGATGCCATATCCACTTTGTTTGAGCACAGTTTCTTTCCCCTTTACCCCACAATCTCGTCATTGAACAGAAAAGCACAGAAGAGCGTGGTCAGCGCGCTACCGCCCCGACCACGCCAACAGCAAGGTTGTTCAATCAGTCGTCGCCAGCGCCAGCCATAGCAACATAGCTAGAGCCGGCCAGGCCGTAGTCATATGGCTCACCCACAATTGAAATCGGTCGGGCATAGCTGTGCTCCGGCACCGGCGAAGGAATCTGCCATTCCGGCGAGCGCGAGCGCCATGGATTGTTGCCCGCCAGCACGCCGATCTCAGCGCTGGTGAACAAGTTGTAGATCATGATCAGAATTGAGAAGGCAATCACGAAACCAGCAATCGTCACCAGGAGCTGGACATTCTGCACTCCCAGCGCCGGGTCGTAATCGGCAATGCGGCGACGCATGCCCATCGTGCCGGCCGTCATCTGTGCCAGGCTCATCAACCAGAAGCCAGGCGTCATCAACCAGAAGTGCAGCTTGCCCAACGTCTCGTTATACATGCGCCCGGTGATCTTGGGATACCAGTAATAGATCGCTGCGAAGAATGGAAAGACGAAACCGCCAAAGATTGTGGCGTGGAAATGACCGACCACGAAGTAAGTGTCGTGCAGGAAGAGATCGGTCGCCGCCGTCGCCAGGATGGGGCCGCTCAGACCGCCGATCAGGAAGACGGAGATGGCGCCCAGTGTAAAAAGCATTGGCGTGGGGAAGATCAGACGACCACCCCAGAGTGTGCCCAGCCAGCTAAAGAATTTGACGCCCGTCGGCACCGCCACCAGCAGCGTCGAGATCATGAAGACCACGCGCAGGTAGGGCTGATAGCCGGAGGTGAACATGTGATGCCCCCAGACCAGAAAACCGACCAGCGCAATCGCCAGGCTAGAAAGCGCCACCCAGCGATAGCCAAAGAGTGGCTTGCGAGCGAAGACGGGCAACAGCTCGCTAATGACGCCAAGACCAGGCAGCACGAAGACGTACACTGCCGGATGCGAGTAGAACCAGAAGAGATGCTGGAACAGAATCGGTTGCCCGCCAATGTTGACGCCGGCAGCGTCATAGATAGGCTTGAAGAAAGGCATGCCCAACGAACGCTCGAAGGAGAGCATCAGGAACGCCTGGCCAATCAGCTGCGTCGCCGTCAACTGAATGATGCTGGTCGCCAGAATCGCCCAGCAAAGAATCGGCATACGGAAGAGCGTCATGCCTTTGGGACGCATCATCAACATGGTGACGATCAGGTTCAGCGAACCTAGGATCGAGGACAGACCAATGGTGAAGATGGCCAGGAACACCATTTGGTAACCAACCGGGCCAAGCAAACTCAGCGGCGGGTAGGCCGTCCACCCCGAATCCCAGCCAAATAACATGCTTATCAGCAATGTCACGATCGCCGGGACATTGATCCAGTAGGCGAAGGCGTTGAGACGTGGAAAGGCCATGTCTTCGGCGCCGATCATTAGTGGCACCAGATAGTTAGCAATGCCACCAACGCCAAGCAGGATCGAGGCCAGCGCCACCCAGGCATGCATACTGAGGAATGTATTATATGTCCCTGGCTGCAGGAAAGAGATGCCAGTGTCCGCCAGTTCCGTGCGGAAAACCAGCGCAAAGCTGCCGCCGACGACCAGTAAGAATAGACCGGTCACGCCATACTGAATGCCGATCACCTTATGGTTGTAATCGACCCCAAAGTAACGCGTCCATGCTGGCTTGCCGGCAGGCGGCCCATGATGTAGCGGCGTCTCGATGCCACGCGTCCACTTGAGCCAGTCTGACATGGCGCCAACGCCTAACAGGAAGCCGATGATAGCGCTAATCAGTCCACCAACCCAGACGGCTTCCTGATCCCATGCCGACATTCCCAGGGCAAGCCGCAAGATTACAACGACAGCCATGCCAACGATCAGGCCAGCAAAATAACCAACCAGCCCACGCACTAAACCAAGAGACCCGATTCGCATACCTTGATTCTCCCCTTCACGCATCCGCTCAATCTTCCGGAAACATCTCGACGTACACCACTTGCGGACTCAAGCAGATCGCTCACCTCGTGAGCGCCCAATAAAACACACTAGCGGCTGGCGGTCTGCAGATTCTGTTCTGCCAGTTTCGCATCCATCCAGGCGGTGTATTCCTCCTCAGGCACCACGCGCACAGTCGCTGCCATACTCCAGTGCGAAAGTCCGCATAATTCAGCGCATTTGAGCTGGAACTCTCCAACTTTGGTTGGGGTGATGTGGAGCGACGTCGTCATGCCTGGCACCAGGTCTTGCTTTGGCCCCCACTCGGCCACCCAGAACGAATGGATGACGTCGCGCGCCTGCAGGGTGATCAAGGCTGGCTTGTTGACGGGCAACACCATTTCGGCGCTGGTCACCCCGTTTGGATAGCTAAATGCCCACGACCATTGGAATCCTTCCGCCTTGACCTGCACCTCATCGCCGCCGCTCGTAGCGTCCTGTAGTGTGCGCAACCCGATGAACGAGAAGATCACCACCAGCACCAGCGGCACGACCGTCCAGATGACTTCCAATGCTGTGTTGCCCTCGAAGTGCTCACCTTCCGAGTCATCATTTTTGCGCCGCCGAAAAACGAACAAGGCGTACAACATGAAGACAACCACCAATGCAAATAGGAAGGCGATCAGCCACAGGTGAAGCTGGAACAGCCACTTGATCGGCTCTGCCTGCATCGATGCCTGCGCCTTGATCGGTAGGATCGCCAGCAGGAAGAACCCCAGGGCAACCGTGACAATCGCCACCAGGGCGCCAACGATCAGGAAATGCTTGCGATCGGAATATGATTGCGGCAATTTCAGCATAGACCTTTGTTACTCCTTGATTGTACCCTGTCGCTGAGGCTTGCTTTTTCAATTGTCTAACAGATACATCAGGCAAGTACACAGATTGTGTAACCTGCGCTCCCGCCTGTCAAGTGATCTAGCCCCCGATCAACCAGACGGCCAGTGTGATTGTCCCTACCAGTGGCAACACAGTCCAGAAAACTTCGATGCCGCGCGACAGGTTGAATTCGCGCACAGCCTGCGCCGTGACTGATTCGACAGTGGGCCGGAACCAGCGAACTGTAGCGCGCACCAGGTCGATTTGGATTGCCACGAACGCCAAGAGAGTGATGCCTGCCAGCCAGGGCAACGTTGCCTGCACCAGCTGACTGTCAAACGCCACCACCGGCAGCGCCGCTGCAACGTCTGGCAGATAGCTCAGCACCAACCAGACCAACGTTGCCAATAAGATGGCTCCCGAGACAATGTAGCGCATACACGCACCTGCAATTTCCTGATCTACTGCTCTCCCGGTTGGCGCTACAACCTTGCTGCGCCCTTGTCTATGTTGGGAAAAAAGCGTGGCGATCTTAACAGGTTTCGAGAGAGGTGTCAAAGCACCTGGAACATGGGGGACATTTCACCCTTGCCAGCGACAACGCCCACCCAGCGCGTTTTCACGCCGACAAAGACGGCGCTGCCACCCGTAATTTCGAATGAGTCTAAATGATTTGACAACGATCCAACGCCATGCTAGACTACAAATAGTTTGGATTCATTCTAAACAATACTCGATTTTGTTTGACTTTCCTGCCCTGTTACGCCTGAATCAGGCTTGCAAGGCGCTCTTGCGACAAGAGGTTCTATCTTGATGACGAACTTGACGACTCAGCGTGCAACCAATCACACCGCCAAACTCGATCACTTTCTCCACACTCTGCAGCAGGCAGGGTTACGGCTCACATCGCAACGGCGTGCAATCTGTGAATACCTGGCCAACACCGACCGCCATCCCTCGGCATATCAGGTCTTCGAAGCGTTGGCGACTACGCATCCCGACATCAGCCGTGCGACGGTCTACAACACGCTCAACACTTTACAGGAACTCGGCGCCATCGTTGAGCTGAGTTTTGGCTCTGACCACACGCACTACGAGACGAACCCGGAGCCACACGTCAACCTGATCTGCCTGCGCTGTCATCGGATCGTCGACTATCATGGCGACCCCGGCATCGATGCGCTGGCGCAACGTGTGTTGGCGGAGACCGGCTTCCAAACCGTCGCCGCCAAGATCGACCTGATTGGTTTCTGCGACGAGTGCCGATCACAACGCTTGCAGGAAATCCGCGAGTTGGCGAAATCAGCGACGCGTCAGTCGCCACAATAAAAACGGTAAAAGGAAGAAAACGGTAAAGGGAAGGAAGATGACAACTTCAACGGCGCAGAGCGCAAATACCTACACGATTACGGCGCCAGGGACGCGTCCAGAGTGGCGCACCCGCGCCTTCTGGAAGGAAAACTATGAGCTTGTGCTGGCGTTAATTACGCTGGTGGCGTTACTTACGGGTTGGCTTGGCGGTGAAGTGACGGATACATTGCCGGGCTGGGGCGTCACCCTTGCAGCACTGATCGCCTTTGGCGCTGGCGGCTATTCGGGCGTACTTGGTGCGTGGGAGCAGGCGCGCCAGGGCAAGTTCGACATCGACTTCCTGATGCTGGCCGCTGCGCTCGGCGCCGCCCTGATCGGCGAATGGACAGAGGGCGCCCTGCTGCTCTTCCTGTTCACCTTGAGCGGCGCCCTGGAGACCTACGCGATGGGGCGCACCCGCAAAGCCATCGAGTCGTTGGGCAAGCTCCGCCCCGAAACGGCACTGGTGCGGCGCGGCGCTCGTGAGGAAATCCTGTCCGTCGACCAACTGGTTGTCGGCGACGTGGTGATCGTCAAACCCGGCGACCGCCTGCCCGTGGACGGTGTCATCCTCAGCGGCGCTAGCAGCATCGATCAAAGCGCCATCACCGGCGAGAGCATCCCTGTCAGCAAACGCCCCCATGACCAGGTTTTCGCTGGCACCATCAATGGGGGCGGTGCGCTGGAAGTCGAGGTCACCAAGCTGGCGTCGGAAAGCACACTCAGCCGCATCATCAACCTGGTGGCGGAGGCGCAAGAAGACGCTACGCCGACACAGCAATTTATCGACCGCTTCAGCCAGCCGTACACCTATATCGTCATTGGCGCAACATTGCTGGCCATTGTCCTGCCACTGCTTTTCCTGCAGGAATCGTTTGATGTGACGCTCTACCGGGCGATGACCCTGTTGGTGGTCGCCAGCCCATGCGCGTTGGTGATCAGCACGCCCGCGAGTGCGCTCAGCGCCATCGCGGCTGCGGCGCGCCAGGGCGTGCTCTTCAAGGGCGGCGCCTATCTGGAACTGCTGGGCAAGATTAACATCCTGGCCTTCGACAAAACGGGCACGCTGACGCCCGGCAAGCCTGTCGTCACCAATATTCATCCGTTGACCAATCACACCGTTGAAAACCTGCTGCGCATGGCAGCCAGCGCCGAAACGCTGAGTGAGCATCACATCGCCAAGGCGGTGATCGAAAAAGCGCAAGCATTGGGGCTGGAACTAGAGAAGCCGATTGACTTCAAGGCGATACCGGGCGAAGGCATCATGGCGCGCTTTGCCCGCCCTGAGCATGTAGAGACAATCTACATCGGCAACGACCGTCTCTTTATGAATCAAAATATGGACCTATCGCCCGCCATCCGCATGATCGGCGCCGCGTTGCAACGACAAGGGAAAACCGTGATGCTGGTTGTGCGCCGCAGCACGGTGGAGGATACATTGGGCGCCGACCGCGACTGGGAGGTAATGGGTTATATTGCTGTGGCTGACGCTCTGCGCCCAGAAGCGGCGGCAATGGTGCGTCAACTTGAGGCCAACGGGATCGAGCGCATCGTGATGATGACAGGCGACAACCGGGCAGCAGCAAACTTTATCGCCAGCGAAGTGGGCATCCACGAAGTGCACGCTGATTTGCTGCCCGAACAAAAGCTAGAACTGATCAAGGAATTGCGCCAGCATGGCAACGTGGCAATGGTCGGCGATGGCGTGAACGATGCGCCAGCGCTGGCAACGGCCAATGTCGGCATTGCGATGGGGGCAGGCGGCACCGACGTTGCGCTGGAGACCGCCGACGTGGTGCTGATGTCGAGCAACCTGGCCATGTTGCCCTTCGCCTTGCAATTGAGCCGTCGCGCCAACCGCATTATTCGACAAAATGTCGTCTTCTCTGTCAGTGTCATCATCTTTCTGGTGTTGGCGACAATCTTGCTGCCGATTTTCTTTGAGGGCTTCTTGCTGCCGTTGCCGCTCGGCGTCGTGGGGCATGAAGGCAGCACGCTGATCGTTGTGGCCAATGGGCTGCGGCTGCTCCGCATGCGTCCCCGATAAGGGATGGACCTCCCGTCATGCGTCACGCTTGCTGCGTGGCGCATGACGGGAGCGTGGCATCTTGCGCGTCACGGCTTACGCGCTAGTCATCCTCTTCAATGTGATAGATGAAAACGCCCTCATCTGCAGTGTTGACCCACAGCATATCGGGGTTGGAATCGGTGAGCAGCAGACTCACAAGGTTCTCGTTGCCAAACGCCGTCTTGCTGGTCTTTGCCCACATCTTGCCGTTGAGCGCCTTTTCGTAGAGTCCCCGTGTTGTTGCAAGATAGAGTTTGCCGTTGAACGCATAGGTCAGATCGTTGAGATTGCCAGCGCTGGCAAGCGAACTCAGGCCACGATTGGTTAGCCCCCAATTGATGCCAAAATCTGTCGTTGCCCAGACGCCATTGCCAGCGACCATCCACACAGCGCCTGCCTGTCTCAACTGCGCAACCACCACGCGCAAGGCTTCCGGCGCCCGATTCGGATCGGTGATGTTCGCCCAAGTCTTCCCTTCGTCACCTGAAAAGGCGATGACGCCCATGCCGCTAGCGTCCACGCCGACAGCGTAAATTTGCTGCCAGTGCGGTTGCGTTGGAGGCGGATCGCCGACGAGCGAAGCGGATGCCATATCCACCACGCGATAGGTTGTCCACAACTGCGCAGCCGAATTATCGGGCATCTCAACCCAACTCAGGCCGCCGTCCTCGCTCAGATAAAGCATTGTGCAGTCAGCGGCGAAGAGGCGATACGGGTTTGTGGGATCGATCAGAAGCGGACGCAGATTGATGCCAGTCGGCATCTCGTCCCAGGTGTAGCCACCGTCCAGCGACTGGTAGAACGGTTCGTTCGAGGCCGCCGGATCGCTGCAATCGGCGCCGCGACCGCTATAGAGCACATCAGGATCGGCGGCGCTCATCAAAAAGTCATCCACTTCAAGCTGCGAACGGACCAAGAACCAGATGCGCCCATCGTTGTCTGACCGATAGAGTGAGCCGTTGCTGGTGAAGGCATAAATTGTTGGGCTGAGGCGATCGCCGATCACCTTCTCGATCTCGTGTGGATAGATCATCGCCTTGTTCGACGCTACGACTGGCGTCGGCGCCGGCGCTGGTGGCAGCGGGCGCGGTGGCGCCGGTGGCCGTGGCGGAACCGGACTGGGCAACGGGCTGGGCGGCGGCGGCACGGTGCCGGGCGGCCGCTGCAGCGCCATCACGGAATTCTGGTCAAAGGCGCCTGCTGACAAGAATGTATCGGCAAACGACGCTTCGACAGTGCTGCCAGCGGCTGACATGACCACGGTTGGAATCAACACCAGGGCAAGGATCAACGCGGGCAGGAGAAGCAAAGTTCTTGACAAAGAACGCATAGAAATCCTCCTGAACGGGTTCACGAACACGATAGACTGAAGAAGCTGTACGCTCACGACGGATTTGGCGCCACACTACCGTCAGCTTTGCGCAGCACATTCGTCAACGATGACGGATGATGCGCCGGAAAAGTAACGCTGATTTCCGTCAACAAAACCTCAACAAAACCAGAGTGTTTGACAAAGCGCCTCAAAGCCTCTACCATGCAACCCGAAACAATCAGAGCGAGTAGCGTTGAGAAGCTGCACCACCCAGTGGGGGAAACGCCCCCCGGTGGGAAAATCAGAAGCCCCCCACGTTAGAATTTGAGGGTCAGAATTTGAGGGTCAGAGTTTGAGGGAAACGTATGGCATTGCTAGAGATTGTGACAGTGGACGGGCCTGACTACGAGGTGTTGCTCAAGAACACGCAACGCGTACGCGACTTTGGCCCCGCTCTGCACAAGTTATTGGATGATATGTTGGAGACAATGCGCGCGGCGCCCGGCGTCGGGCTAGCCGCACCGCAAGTCGGCGTCAGCCAGCGCGTCACCGTGATCGAGTACCCGGAAGACGAGGATGACCCCGACAACACCAAGCGCGTCTATGAACTGATCAACCCAGAGATCATCAAGAAGCGCGGCGCCGAGGTCGGTCAGGAGGGTTGCCTGAGTATTCCAGGTTTGGCGGCTGACGTAGAACGGGCAACCCACGTCGTCGTCAAGGCGCAGGATCGCTACGGCAAAGAAATCCGCATCAAAGCCTACGACTGGCTAGCGCGCATCTTTCAACACGAGATCGATCATCTCCACGGCATATTGATGACCGACAAGGCGCAGAAGGTCTATCGGCTGGTCAAGGCAGAGGATGGTGAAATCGACGCTGTGCCTATTGACGAGATTCCCGATTTTCATCGACAGGCGCAAGTTGCCTAAGCGCCTCTACGATTCCTTATAGACAACATAAATAGACTTTGCTCATCTTCCCGGAAGCTCAGAGCTTCCGGGAAGATATCGGATGTACGATGTTTGATTGTGCTATCTATTAGACACTGACGCCCTACCTCCTGGCGCGGTCAACAAGAAAGCGAGATGGGGTTGCCATCTCGCTTTCTTATTGCATAACAGGAGTGCTTCGCGTGCATTGGGTGGTGCGCATGCTCTCCAATGCACACATGATGGTCACCCATTACGGCGTCGCCTGTGGCGACGCTTCGACGACAGGGATGTCTGCAGGCGGATTGTTCACCAATTGCGCAAAAATCCACGCGCCGCTTTCGAGTTGGAACCACGTCCCATCGGCCGTCTGACCGACAATCTTTACCTCTTCGCCCTCAGCCGCCGCACCCACGATCGCCGCCTCAGTCGAGGGTGACTGTCGCAAATTGGCGGCAGTGATTACGGTCGCTGGCGCCGCTTCGGCAGCAGGCGCCGCAACCTCGACTACCACTTGTGGCGTGGGCGTTGGCAACAGGGCCGCCAGACTGATCGCCGGCGCCTGCTCTGTTGTCCCTGGCGTTGTTGCGACGCTCTGCGGCGTCGGCTCGCTCGCCAACGCGGGTGCGCCAACAGCACCATCACCAACCGCCGCGCTGTCAGTGACGGCTGGCGTCGCAACATCACTCGCAACATCAGCGGCGGCTGGCGTCGCAACATCACTCGCAGCTGGCGTCGCAACATCACTCGCAACATCAGCGGCGGCTGGCGTCGCATTGACATTGGCGTCGTTGACAACGACAGGTGGGGCGACTAGATTCTCCGGCAAGGCTGCTGCACCATCGCGTGCAGCGACGACAGGCGTCGGGGCAGGCTGCTGCCAGAGCGCGATCTGCGACTGAGCGGCAGCAATGCCTTCTTCAATTTGGGCGCCAAACTGGGTAACCGACCACCAGACCAGACCGGCCAACACAGCAATCGCCAATACGACTACAAACGGCAATAGATTGATGCGACGTGGCGCTTCGAGTTCCGCCGTTTCTTCATGCAGCGCCACATCTTTCGGGCGATAATCGACAGCGCGTTCCGGTGGCAAGGGCGAACCAGCGCTGGTGTCGGCCAATACCGCTGCCAGCGATTCATCAGCGATGGCCCGTCGCCGCTCAATCATTTCAGTCGGTTCAAGTCCCAGATAGGTGGAGTAATTGCGCAGAAAGCCACGCCCTACCACCTCGCCGGGCAACAAGTCCCACTCATCAGATTCCAGCGCGGCCAGGTATTTCTGGCGGATGCGCGTGGCGACTTCTGCTTCGGCCAGCGTCACGCCCATCGCTTCACGCCGTTCGCGCAGGATCGGGCCGGTTGTGGCGCTCCCACTCTGGACGCCCGCGCGCCCGCCTTTGCCGCGCTCTGCTCTCGTTGGCGCTTCTGCGTTCGTGGGTTTCCGTGAATTGTATGTCAGCATATCCGCTGCGTATTCCATTGCCTTTACGTCCGAGCGACTGGACATCTTTGCCTCCATTATTGGCGGCTCGGAGACTGGTACACGAACGTGTGTACATCTGCAACCTTACGGCGCTACAGCTCTGCAAGTCTAGCCTGCCGCACACCCTTTGTCAACTCTACGCGCGCTTGCCAGCCTGCACGCGTGTGAGTTAAACGCCACCATCCAGCGTCTGGTTCCTACGCCATGCGTGCGAACACCCTACGTCACATTTTTGTTGCGGTGGCGCCTGTGAAACAATCACGCGCAGCGGTGCGTATTGATGGCGAGCGATCGGTTCATGTCAGACACAGCGCATCAGACACAGCGCATCAGACACAGCGAAAGGAACTACGATGCCCTATCAAGCCGAAATCAGCCGCACGAACCCCTCGTGCTTTCTCTTTCTCATCGACCAAAGCGGCTCCATGCAAGACCCCTTTGCCGGCGGCGAAAGCAGCCGACGCAAGGCTGATCTTCTGGCGGATGCCATCAATCGCTTGCTGCAGAACCTGGTGATCAAGTGCGCCAAGGAAGAAGGCATTCGCGACTACTTTTACGTCGGCGTGATCGGCTACGGTGAACGAGTCGGCCCGGCGTTGAGCGGACAGTTGGCTGGCCGCGATCTGGCGCCGATCAGCGACATTGGCAACCTGCCTGCACGCATCGAAGAGCGCAAAAAGAAAGTGGAGGATGGCGCTGGCGGGCTGGTCGAACAGACGATCCGCTTCCCGATCTGGTTCGATCCGATCTGCCATGGCGCGACGCCGATGGCGCAGGCGCTTACACTGGCGCACGATGTCCTGGCGCGCTGGCTGCCGCACCACCCGGACAGTTTTCCTCCCATCGTCATCAATATTAGCGATGGTGAGGCCACCGACGGCGATCCCTCTATCGCAGCGGACGCCTTGCGTAGCCTGGCCACCAGCGATGGCAACGTGCTGCTTTTCAATGTGCATCTCTCGGCCAAGGGCGCCAGACCCATCGAGTTTCCTGCCAGGCCCGATGCTCTGCCCGACGAGCACGCCCGGCTCATGTTCGATCTGTCCAGCCCACTAACGCCGGCGATGCGCACCATTGCGCAACAAGAGGGCTTTGTCGTCGAGGAAGGCGCTCGTGGCTTCGTCTTCAATGCCGACATGGTCTCCGTGATCAAGTTCCTTGACATCGGCACGCGGCCGAGCAATTTGCGGTAGGAGGGGCGAAGAGCGAGGAGAGTTGACTTGGCGCTTTCAATCCGTATGCAATGGTTGCCCAAAGCGGGCAATCGCGATGATGAATACGAGGATGCCTGCTGGCCGAATCATGCTGTGACCACATCGCAGCCAGTCGTGCGCTGCGCCGTCGCCGATGGCGCCACCGAAAGCTCCTTTGCCGGGCTGTGGGCGCGCCAGTTGGTGGCCGCCTACGCAGCTACAGACACCGCAGATTGGCTGACGACAGATTGGCTGACGACGCTGCCGCAGGAACAGGCGCGCTGGCAGGCACAGGTCGCCGCCCGGACGCTCCCCTGGTACGCTGAGGCGAAGGCGCGCAGCGGCGCTTTCGCCGCACTCTTGGGTGTAACGATCGCACACGACCCAGACGACGATGAGTGGACGTGGCAGGCCAGCGCCATTGGTGACTGTGCGCTCTTTCACGTGCGCAGCGAACGCCTGCTAACGAGTTTCCCAGCCACAACGACAGCCTTCTTCACCAGCCGGCCGCTACTCATCCCCAGTGTGCCCAATCAATTCGCGGCATTGGATGAGCACATCCAACAAGCCAGAGGTGACTCACAACCAGGCGACACACTTTACCTGACCACCGATGCGCTGGGGCAATGGCTCCTGCAGCAAGTCGAACAGGGCGCAACGCCTTGGCGCGCTGTCGAGACGGCGCTGGCAGGACGCAAGCGCGGCTTCCGGCGTTGGATTGCCGGGCTGCGCAGTCAAGGCCAATTACGGAATGACGACGTCACCCTGCTGCGCATCGGTTGGACGGAACGATAGGAACTATGGCGTGGCCGACACCCCAGGAATATAACGAAGCCATTCAAAATCCTGTAACGGCCTTTGTAGACCCCGAACTGCGCGCCGGACAGCCGGTGCTGACGCCGCTCGGTCTGCCGCGCCCCATCACAGGCGGCTTTGCCAGCGTCTACCAGATGGTCTGCGCGCAGCAACGCGTGTGGGCAGTGCGCTGTTTTCTACGCGACTTCGGCGATCACCAGGAACGATACGCCGCCATCAGCGCTCACCTTGCCCGCGTCAACCTGCCCTACATGGTCAACTTCGCCTTCCTGGCCGACGGCATCCGTGTAGGGGGGCGACTGCATCCTATACTCAAGATGGAGTGGGTTGAGGGCGAACCCTTTCTAGCTTATGTCGAACGCAGCCTCACGGCGCCCAACGCACTGCTCGACCTGGCGCAACAGTGGGTGCAGATGGCGCAGACGCTGGCGCGCGCCGGCATTGCGCACGGCGATCTTCAACATGGCAACGTGATCGTCGTGCGGGGGCGGCTAAAGCTGATCGACTACGATGGAATGTATGTGCCGGCGCTGGCGGGGCGTCGGAGTCACGAAGTCGGTCATCGCAACTATCAACATCCACAGCGCACTGAGACGCTCTTCAACCCCGAGATCGACCATTTTTCCACCTGGATCATTTACAGCTCATTGGTGGCGCTCGCCGCACAGCCGACGCTTTGGCGGCAACTGCGCGGCGGCGACGAGTGTCTGATCTTTCGCCGCGAGGATTTCGTGAACCCATCGCAATCGGCGACGCTGGCCGCGCTGGAACAGAGCGGCGACGTGCGTCTTGGCCGCCTGGCGGAGTTGCTGCGCGGGCTGCTGGCGCTGGCGCCAACACAGATTCCCCCCATCGACGGTCAGTTCGATCTCAACGCCATGCGGTCGCGTCCTACCGCTGCCTGGGTGCGCGACCATGTGTCGGGCAGCCCCGTGGCGATGACGCCGTCTACAACCGGTGCGTCACGCCCGGCGCCGATCTGGATCACTGATTTCATCGCTGTATCGCCGCCAGCGACGCCGGGTGCAACACCGGGCGCGCAGTGGCAACCGCGCCTGGTCGTCGTGGCATCGGCGCTCTTTGCGCTGGCAGCCTGGAGCTTGTTTGGCCTGGGCGCCGTGGGGTTGGCGGCGCCAGCATTGCTCTCCATAGCGCTGCTGGCCGGCAATACGGGATATCTGGCGCTGGATTACTGGCGCGCTCCAGCCGTAGCCGCTCGCCGCGATGTGCGTAGACGCCTCGCCACAGTCGCACGTCAGCAGCGCACCGCGACACGCTCGCTGGCTACGGCGGAGCGCGAACTTGCCTACATCCGGCTGATTCAGGCGCAGCAGTACGCGCGCATCGACCGGCTGATCGGCAAGGAGCAACAGGTGGAGCAGCAGGAGCTGGCGGCTCGCAACCAACGTCGCCAGCGTGCACTCGACGATCTCCAGGTGCAACGTCATCGTCTGCAACAGGAGACCGCACTGACGATTCAGCGCCTCGAGACGCACTACCACGAGCGCATCGGCGACATCGACCGCCAGTTAGGCGCGCTCCAACAATCAGAGCTTGCTGCGCAGCGACGCTTGTTGGAACAACGCCGCCAGAAATTTGTGAAAGATTTTCTACATCGGCAAAAAATCGAGAAAGCGCTGATCTCCGGCATCGGGCCAGGCATCAAGGAGCAGCTGAGGCAGCACGGCATCGTGCGCGTCACCGACGTAACAGCGCAACGGCTGGCGACCGTCCCTGGCGTGGGCGCCGCGCGCGCCGATGTGCTGCTCAGCTGGCGGCAACGCGTCGAGGAGCTTGCCTGGCAGGGTGCGCCAACCCACCTCGACCGTCGCGACGAGCGCACCATCCATCGCGAACACGAACGATTGCACGCGCGACTGACCAAAGCGCGCGAACGGCTGGAAGGCAAGCTCACCAGAGCGGTGACGGCTGTGCGTGAACAGACTGCCCGGCGCGCCACCACCCTGGCAACGCAGGAGACGCAAATCGAGGAACGCCACCGCGCGCAGGTCGCTACACTGCGCAAACGCCACCGTGAGCAAGTGGCAGCGCTGCGCACTGAGCGCGCACAGGTGGAGCAGCAGGCGGCCACTTTTGCGGCAGCCATGGAACAGGCGATCAGCCGCTTGCAGCAAACGCAGCAGCGCCTTGAGTGGGAACAGGCTACGCTCACCGCCGAACTCAACCATCAACCTCACGCCGATTTTCCTGGCTACGTGCGCCGCGCCCTCCTGCCCCGTTGAGGCGCCAGAGGAGCACAGCGCAACACCGATCGCCGCCTTCATCATGCGCAGCATCTTCAGAGATAGCCACCGCTGCAAGTATGGTACAATCCAGTTATGATTCGCAATGACGTCACACGCATCATCTTCATGGGCACACCTGATTTTGCGGCGCCTACCTTGCGCGCTTTGCTGGCGGCGGCGCCGGAACACAACTGGCAAGTCGTCGCCGTTGCGACACAGCCAGACCGCCCGGCGGGGCGCAGCAAACAGCCGGTGAGCAGCCCGGTCAAACACGTGGCGCAGGCCGCCGGTGTGCCGGTATTGCAGCCGGCCTCCCTGCGCAAAGAGCCGGCGACGATCGAGACGATCCGCCAACTAGCGCCCGATCTGATCGTCGTGGCGGCCTACGGTCTGATCCTGCCCAAACAGGTGTTGGAGATTCCCACCTTTGGCTGCATCAACGTGCACGCCAGTCTGCTGCCCGCCTATCGCGGCGCCTCACCGATCACCGCCGCTATCCTCGACGGGTTGACAGAGACCGGCGTCACGATCATGTTGATGGATGAGGGCATGGACACCGGCCCGGTGCTCCGTCAAGCGGTGCAACCCATCCAGCCCACTGACACAACGGCGACGCTGAGTGCGCGATTAGCCGACCAGGGCGCTGCGCTGCTGGTGTCAACGCTGATCGACTGGCGACGCGGCAACATTGCGCCCGTGCCGCAGTCAGGTTTGCCCGCAACACCCTCAACTTGCCGGTTGCTCAAGAAGGAAGATGGACGCATCGACTGGACGCAGCCCGCCGCCCACATCGAGCGCATGACGCGTGCGTATACACCCTGGCCCTCAGCCTACACGTTGTGGAAGGGCGAGCCGTTCAAGATTATCGAAGCCACAGTTGTTGCGGGGGACGCTGCGCCCGGTCACGTGATCCGCACACCGGAGGGAGTGGCAGTGGGAACTGGCGCCGGGCTGCTGTGCCTGCGCACGGTGCAACCGGCCGGCAAACGCCCACTGGACGTACGCAGCTTTCTCAACGGCGCTCCCGACTTTGTCGGCGCCAGGTTGTGAGGCGCAAGGTTGTGAGAAGGAGCGAGGAGCTGCGCTGGAGACAACACACGAAATCTCCTAATCTCCAATCTCCGCATTTGTTCCCAACCCCAGGCCGTGCTATACTGACCAACGCTTCGGGGTGTAGCGCAGCTTGGTAGCGCACTTGAATGGGGTTCAAGAGGTCGGAGGTTCAAATCCTCTCGCCCCGACCAGCGGCAAGGAAAGCTCCCACAGAAACCTGCGGGAGCTTTTTTGCACTTTGCGACAAGCCAGTGGGTGTGCTCACGCACAGCGAACAATGTCTGTTTGCAACTGACGATGGACAGTCAAATCGCCAACTTCCCAGGAATCTCGCCGACAGACCTGGAGTTACTCCGCAAAGTTGAGGCCGGGCTGCCAATCACGGCGGACGTGAGTCGCGCGGATATATTGCTATGTACGCCGCTCGCCAAAGACAAGGCGATCGTGGCGTTTCACGCCATCCCCAACTCGATCTCTTCTCTGTATCGCAAAGATGCCAGTGGGCGCATCCTCCATGCCGAGGAGCAACCGCTGCTGATGCAAGCGCTCAACAGCGGCAGCGGCGGGCGGCGTCAGCGTGAGGTGCTCAGCAACGGCGCACCGGTGATCCAGGATGTCTTCCCGATTCATAATCAGGAAGGCAAAGTAATCGGCGCCATGTTGGTCGAGACAAACATGATTGCCCACGAACGACAGCGCCGACGCAACCGCCACTTTCGTCAGGCGGTGGTGTGGATGCAAGAGATGTGTGCGCGCGGCGAGCTGGAAAGCGGCGCTGTCCTCCCCAGTTTCTCGCTTTATGACGGCGTCTACATGGTCGATTCTACGCGCACGATCGTCTATATGAGCGGCATCGCCGCCAACCTCTTCCGCAGCATCGGCATCACGCCGGAGGTGCGCGAGCAGCGACTGGCAGCGCTGGAGCCGTGCGACCGCGAGATTGTCGAGCGCGTCTTTGCCACCCATGCCTGTCATGCCGCCCGCGTCGAGAACGAGGATGGGCGCATCTGGGTGCGGTCAGCCATTCCCCTGCGCATGCCGACCATCACCTGGCGCAATTACTGGCTGGCGTTGCCATGGTCACCCTTTGCAGTGCACCACGCCGAGGCTGGCGGCGTCGATGCGGTGCTGGTGCTGCTCCACAACGCTACCGAAGCCGTGCAAAAAGAGCGTGAACTCAACGTCAAATCTGCCATCATCCAGGAAGTGCACCACCGCGTCAAGAATAACCTGCAGAACATTGCCGCCATCCTACGCATTCAGGCGCGCCGTGTGCAGAGCGATGAAGCGCGCCAGCATCTGACCGACGCCGTCAATCGCGTGCTCAGCATGTCAGTCATCCACGAATTTTTGAGCCAGGACGAACACCGGCCGATCAATGTCAAGGATGTCTGCCAGCGCATTGCCAGCCAGGTCAAGCAGGTGTCGGCTAACCCCGATCAGGAGATCACCATCCAGGTGCAAGGTTCGGCGGTGCGCTTGCCGGCCAGCCAGGCCACGCCGCTGGCGATGGTCGTCAACGAGCTGCTGCTCAATGCTGTCGAGCATGGCCTCAAAGATCGAGCACGCGGGCTGATCCGCATCACGCTGGAAGATCAGGGCGACGCTGTCACCCTGCAGGTCGAGGATGATGGAAGCGGGTTGCCGCCCGACTTCGACCCGACGCACATCGCGCATAGCTTGGGTTTGCAAATCGTCCACACGTTGGTGACCGACGATCTCAAGGGCACGCTGCGCATGGAATCCATCATGACGACGGGTGAGGCGGGGACCTTCGTCGCCGGTGCACGCGCCACTGTGACGGTGCCCAAGCGCAGCGGACGCATCGGTTAGCAGTCAGCTAGCAGTGTCGTTATTTGCCACAAAGAGTTTGCATAGATAGCAGGATATGCGGTAAAACTAAAGGTCGATTCATTGCAGGCGCTGGTGCACAGCGCGCTCTGCACCGCTGCAATTTGATTCTGGATGTTTCTTGCCGTGTTGGCGTCAGCGCGGACTTGCGCGGCGTCAACGCCAATCGACCCGGTCGCCAGCAAAAGGAGCTGTGAGCGTGGAACGCACACGAGTGATTATCGCCGACGATGAGTCCTTGATCCGCATGGACCTGCGGGAAATGCTGACCAACCTGGGCTACCTGGTGGTGGGCGAGGTGGGTGACGGTCGCAGTGCGGTCAACCTGGCGCGTGAACTGCGCCCAGACATCATCATCATGGACATCAAGATGCCGGATATGGACGGGATCGAGGCTGCCAAAGTGCTCACGGAGGAGCGCATCGCCCCTGTGTTGCTGCTCAGCGCCTACAGCCAGCAAGAGCTTGTCCAACGTGCGCGGCAGGCTGGGGTCGCCGGCTACCTGGTCAAGCCGTTCCGCGAAAGCGACCTGACGCCCGCCATCGAAGTCGCGCTGGCGCGCTTCAGCGAATTCCGCACCATGGAGCGCGAAGTCACCAGCCTGCAGGACGCGCTGGAGACGCGCAAAGCCGTCGATCGCGCCAAAGGCATCCTGATGGACACGCAGGGGCTGACCGAAACCGAGGCCTTCCGCAAGATTCAGAAGATGAGCATGAACAATCGCAAGCCGATGCGCGCCGTCGCCGAAGCCATCATCCTGGCGCATCAGGTCAGCGAGCAGTAAGCGCTTTCGGGGCTGCGGCGAAGTAGCAATGACGCCATCGACAGCGATACGCCCTTCACCCTCGCCCCTTGTCAACAGGTGTCAGTTTGAAGTTATCAATCGTCATGCCCGTTTACAATGAGCGGGCCACACTGGAACAAATTGTGCGGCTGGTGCGCACCGTCGACTTGACAGTGAACGCAGCGGGCGAAAACCCAAATCTCGGCGGCCCTGTGACCGTGGAGCGCGAGATCGTCATTGTGGATGATGGCTCCACCGATGGCACCCGCGACATTCTCGCCGAGTGGCGGCAATCCCCACAGCCCGACACGAAGATCATTTTTCATCAGGCCAATGGCGGTAAGGGCGCCGCACTGCGCACGGGCTTCGAACACGCCACTGGCGACATCATCGTGATTCAGGATGCCGACCTGGAATACGATCCGCGCGACTACGTCAAGCTGCTCGAACCAATCCTGGATGGGCGCGCGCCGGTTGTCTATGGCAGTCGCTTCCTGGGCGGGCCGCGCGCAGCAATGAGTCTGAGCCACACCTTTGGCAACCAGATGCTCACGATCGTGACCAACCTCTTCTACGGCACGTCGCTCTCGGACATGGAGACGTGCTACAAATGCTTTCGCCGCGATGTTATCGCCGGGATGCCTCTGCGCAGCCGACGCTTCGAGATCGAGCCAGAGCTGACCGCCAAAATCCTCAAACGCGGCTACACCATCTTCGAGGTGCCGATCAGCTACAACGGGCGCGCCTTCCACGAAGGAAAGAAGATCACCTGGCGCGATGGCATCACTGCCTTGCGCACTCTGGTGAAGTACCGGTTCGTCGACTAGACCATGCCGCCTGCCGCAACCTCAGCGCCGCCCCAGCGATCCCACCGGCGCCATCCTGACGCAGCGCCGCACAGGCAGCGCGGGGCGCCAATCGCCCTTGGGCTGGTGCAGGGCGGTACGCTGACGCAGCAACTGGTCGTGAGCGAACGACTCCTGTTGCTCAGTGTCCTGTTGACCGGCTTTGCACTGCGCCTGCCCTTGCTCGACCGCTTTCCCTTTCATCAGGACGAAGCCATTTACAGCTACTGGGCGCGCTACGGGCGTCACGTCGATCCGCTTTTTCTGCACGTCTGGCCCGACAAGCCGCCGCTCTATCTCTGGTTGTTGGGCAGCACATTCGACCTGCTGGGCGCAACGCCTGCCGCCGCCCGCTTTTTCAATATCACCGTCAGTACGCTCACGCTTGCGGTCGTGGCGGCGCTGGCGCGGCAATGGTGGGATGCGCGCACAGGCATGCTCGCAGCCTTATTGCTGGCGCTCAGTCCCTTTGCTGTCAGTTTTGCCCCGACTGCCTTCACCGACCCACTGCTGGTGCTGGCTGGAATGCTGGCGCTGCTGGCTGTCGTGCGCCGCCGCTACTTCTGGGCGGGCGTCTGGTTGGGCGTAGCAATCATGACCAAGCAGCAAGGCGTACTATACGCGCCGCTGGTGCTTGGTTTCGGGAGCTATGCGCAACACGGCCAGCGCAGGCTGCTGCGCGGCGCAGCTGCGCTGGCCGTCGGTCTTTTGCTGATCGTGGCGCCGATCCTGTGGTGGGATAGCCTGCGCTGGGCCGTGGCGCCTTCGCCATGGGACCTGGGCGCGCGCAATGCTGCTGGTTTTGCGCTGGCGGCGCCGGAACAGTGGTGGTCACGCGCACATGCTTGGTTGGAACTGGGCCGCTATTTACTGGGCGACACCTGGTCGTGGTGGCTGTTGGCGGCGTTACTGGCATATGGCGCCCTCCGCTGGCGGCAGTCTCATTACAGGACGCCCTACCGGGCGCCGGCATTGGGACTGGCGCTGTGGGGAGCGGCGTTCCTGGCGCTGCACATCGTCACCACAGTGCAAGTGTGGGATCGCTACCTCTTGCCGCTGGCGCCAGTGGTGGCGCTACTGGTGGCGTTTACCATGACCACCGTCGTTGCTGCTAGTGCAGCCTCTCGGTTACACGACCCTGCCCACGCCACGCGCCCGCTCTGGAGAGCACACCGCAGGCATTGGGCGGGGCGGGGCGGCTGGACGCCGCATCTGCTGGCGGCGCTGCTGATGTTGGCGCTGGCAGGGCCGGCGCTTCGGGCGGCGCAAGGTCGGTTGCCGTTGGGCGGCGATCATGGCGCTTACACCGGCCTGGACACAGTCGCCGCCTGGTTGAACGCGCACAGCGACGCCAGACCGGCCGTCTATCAACGCAATCTGGGCTGGCATTTCCAGTTCTATCTGTTCGACGCCGTACAGGCGGATCAGGTGGAGCTGCGCTGGTATCCGAGCGCCGTCTATCTGGCCGACAACGCCGCCAAGACGCCACATCGTCCACGTTATCTCGTCACTGCCGACTGGTCACCGGAGCGCAATCTGTCCACACAACTGGCGCTGCGACGGCTGACGGCGCAGGTGAGGCTACGCGTTGGCAATTTCACCGTCTACGAACTGAGTGAAACAGCGACGCCGCCCTCAACCTGGCGCATCTGTGCAGCGCGAAGCGAAGGGCGGGCAGCGGCGTCGCCTGACAGGGCCGAACCGTTCGCAGGCTTCCCGGTGCTGACACTGCCACAACAACCGCTTCTTGCCTGCCCCGTGGAGCATCAACCGTGAGTCACAGCGACCATATCAGCGGACGCAGGCGTCGCGGCTGGAGTGGAGATGTGCTCGCCGCCGCGCTGCTGGCCGGCTTTGTCCTGCTCCTCTACGCACCGTTGCTGTTCACCAATCGCGTGCTGGCGGGAGGCGACATCCAACTGTACTTCTACCCGTACTGGGAATATGTTGGCGCCACGCTGCGGGCAGGACACCTGCCGTTTTGGGACCCCTATCTCTTTCTCGGCGCGCCGCTGCTGGCGAATCCGCAGGCGGCGACGCTCTATCCGCTGCATTGGCCTCTCTTCGCCGCCGGCGGGATGGGACTGGCTGTCACAGCGCAAATCTACTGGAGCGCGACGCTTCACACCTGGCTGTTGGGGCTAGGCGGCTACACATTGCTGCGGCGCTGGCGCTATCCCGTTGCGGCGGCGCTGCTGACCGGCATCGTCCTGGCAGGGAGCGGCTTTGTGGGCGGGCTGCTGGGACATATCAACCAGTTGAACGCGGTGACCTGGCTACCGTGGGCGGCGTGCTGCCTCGTCGCCGTGCAGGTGAAGCCTGATCAAGCCTGGCCTGCCTGGCGCACTCTGCTGCTGGCAGGTGCGGGCTTTGCCGTATTGACAGCGCTGATGTTGCTGGCCGGTCACACGCAGAGTGTCTTTATCAACCTCTTTGGGCTGGGCGTCTGGCTTGTCTGGCCGTGGGGTCAAGCGAGGGCGCAAAGGCGAAAAGGCAACGGGGAAGACGCCTGGCACACGTTGCGCTTCACGCTGCACCCTGTAAACTTCAAGCGTTACCTGCGCGCTATCATGCCTGGCTTGCTGGTCTACTTTGCCGGCGTGGCGATTGGGGCGCTGTTGGCAGCGCCACAACTGCTGCCAACGCTGGAGCTGAGCAGGCTGGGGCTACGCAGCGGCGGGCTGGACTACGGCGAAGCGAGCAGTTTCAGCCTCAAGCCGCTGGCGCTGGGCTGGACCTTGCTGCCGAGCTACGGGCTGGCAAGCCTCAGCGCCGTCTTCGACACGCCGGGCTACACCGAGTACGTCGCCTACGTCGGCGTCATCGGGCTAGTCTTCGCAGCGATCGGCGCCTGGCGTGGGCGTGGCCCAGCACGGGGATTCGGCTTGCTCCTGGTAGGGCTGGGGCTGTTTCTGGGGCTGGGGCGTTGGAATCCAATCTACTTCCTGCTCTACCAGGTTGCACCAGGCTTTGACCTCTTCCGCGCCCCGGCGCGCTGGATGATGCTCTACACGCTGGGCGCAGCAGTACTGGCGGGCGTTGGGCTGGCGGCGCTGTGGACGTGGCGCCCTGCGCTGGCGCGCACGCTTCCCACTGCACTGCTGCTTGGCCTGGTCGCCATCGAGCTGCTGGTTGCCGCGCGCGCCCTGCCACACACACACCCAACTGCACCCCAAGCCGTTTTCGAGGTGCGCACGGCGCCGGCGCATCTGCTCACCAGCCCTGACCGCACCGCAGTTGCACCGGCGGCGGCAGGACGTTTTCTGGGCATGAGCACGATCACCTACGACCCCGGCGATATGGCTGACTATCAACGCGTCTTTCGCGAAAGCGAGCCACCGCAACTTGACGCCACCGCCTTCCACGATCTCGTGATTGCGCTCAAGGTGCAGGAGTTGCTGGCGCCGAACCTGCCGCTTTTCTGGCGCATCCCGGCGGTGGATGGCTTCGATGGCGGCGTATTGCCACTGCAACGCTACATCCGCTTTGCTGGGCTGCTGATCCCGCCCGACCGTCTGGTGCCGGATGGCCGCCTGCGCGAGCAGATCACCGAGATGCCGGATAGTCGTGTGCTGGCCATGCTCAACGTGGCCTACATCGTCACCGACAAGGTGCGCGACCTGTGGTTCGAGGATGTCTTCTACGACCGCCAGATCGGCGCGAACTTGGGCCGGGCGCCCGATCCGCTCGTAGTCGAAGCGCCCCTGCCCTTTGCCGCGACGCACATCGATCTAATCGGCTATGTCGATGGCGACGCTGCCGCGCTCAGCGCACTAGCGCAAAGAGCGCAGTCAGTTGCTCAACTTGAAGTCGTCGGACGGAGTGGCGAAACTGAACGCTTTACGCTGACAGCGGGTGGCGCACCGGGCGCGCATTTTGCCGATGGCGCCCTTGACAGCGACATGGCCGCCAACGCTGGGGCAGTAGTCGCCTATCGCGATATCGAAGGCGGGCGTCAGGAGTACCGGGCGCGGCTGCCACTTGCTGCGCCGATGGAGGTGGCTGAACTCCGCTTTACTGCGGCGCCGGGCGACGTAGCGCTGGTCGTGCAGGCGGCGACGCTCTACGATGCACGCACCAAGATGTTCAGCGCCCTACTGCCCAGCGATCGCGGTCGCTTTCGGCTGGAACACAGCGGCGATGTCAAGGTCTATCGCAACCTGGACGTGACGCCGCGCGCCTATCTTGCCGGCGCCATGGCGACAGTGGCGGATGCGGATGCGGCGCTGACGTTGCTGCGCACTCAGGCCGGTCGCATCACCGTGGTCGAGGGTGCGCTGGATGGGGCGCAGCCGGCCGGCCCTGGCGATCGCGCCGAGATCGTCGCCTATGCGCCGGAACGCGTCGAAATAGTGACGCATAGCGCCGCACCGGCGCTGCTGGTGCTGAGCGACAGCTTCTATCCAGGCTGGCGAGCGACGGTCAATGGTGCGCCTACACCGATCAAGGCCGTCAACGGGCTATTTCGCGGCGTCGTTGTGCCGCCCGGCGAACAGCGCGTGATCTTCACCTTTGCACCGACGGATTGGCGCAGCGGGCTATGGCTGGCTGGCAGCGGCGCAATCTTGCTGCTGTTGATGTTGGGCAGCGCCTGGCGCGTTCGCCGCGTGGCTCCGCGTGCGCTATAATATAGAGCGATAACGGGACGCACCCCAGGAAAAGGTAAACAGAAATGAATGGGTTCAACCGTTTTGTCGCCATCGTACTTTGGTTCGTGCTGCTGGCCGGGCTATTGGTCGCCGCCATCGCACCACTCCAGAGCGTTGCCTGGTTGCAGGCTACACTAACAGCATTGTCCGCCTGGATGACAGTCAACCAGGCGGACAATCCGGCGTACTTCATCGTTGGGCAAGCTGCAGTAGGCATCGGCGCCATTCTGATTCTAGGTGCGCTGCTCTTCTTTGAGGTGTCAACCATGCGACGTCGCGGGGTGCGCATTCGCACGCTCGAAGGCGGTGCGGCGGAACTGGACACGATCAGCGTGGAGCGGCGCCTACAGTGGCATCTCGACCAAGTGGCGGACGTCATCACGGTGGTGCCCGCAGTGCGTGCGCGCGGCGGCTCGGTGGACATCAAACTCGAAATCGAAGCGGCGCCAGATATCGACATCCCTCTCAAGACTGACGAAGTTGTGGAAGTCACACGCGACATCATCGAACAAGACATGGGATTGCGGCTGGGCAAACTCGACGTGCAGCTGCGTTGCGCCCCCTTCGAGCCAGAATGGAACGCCTGACCACCACCATGACCCTTGCCAACCCACCGTCAGCGATGACGCTTGGGCGCTTTGTCCGCGTCACGCTGCACAACCTGCGTCTGCTGATCGACACCTATTCTGGGAGCACTGTCTCTGGGAGCACTGTTGCATCACCCATGCCCGAAGCGAACACAAACGCCACCGTCAACACCGACCAACTCGATGAAGATAATTCAGCTGTCACACTGCCAGACGTTGCCCCCATGTCGCTGCCAACCGACGCCGCCGCCTCACGCGGCGAGATGCACGCCGCCGAGGAGTCTCACATCCAACCGGCGCTGAACCTGCCAACTGCGGATGCTGCAGTCGTGCTGGCGGCGGAGACCGCAAGCGGCGCGCTGGTGGTGCGCACTGGCGAGACGGCGCTGTCGATGCTGGCCATGTTGGAAAGCCTGCTCTTCGTCGCTGATGGCCCGGTCGAAGCGACACAACTGGCGCGCGTGCTCGACACACCGGTCGAAGTCGTTGAGGGTCACTTGCGCCGGCTGGCGGAGGAATATCACACGCAAGGACGCGGGCTACGCGTGGCCGAGCGCAACGGTCGCTTCCAGCTAGTGACTGCACCTGCCGCCGCTCCTCTCATTGAGACCTTCCTCAATCTGGACATGACCACCAAACTGAGCGCGCCGGCGCTCGAAACGTTGGCCGTCGTCGCTTATCGCCAGCCGGTGACGCGCGCTCAGGTGGAGGCAGTGCGCGGCGTGGATTGTTCGGGCATCTTGCGCTCACTGCTGCAACGCGGGCTGGTCGAAGAAGTCGATCGGCTCGACGCGCCGGGGCGTCCGGTGCGCTATGGCGTGACCGACCTTTTCATGCAGCACTTCGGGCTGACAGGGCTGCACGAGCTCCCCCCCTTGGCAAGCGGCGAAGCCGAGCAGCTCGATGGCGTGCTAGAGCGTGAGATGGATGAGATGTAGCGGACAGAGCGGTCGTGCGCCCTGTCCTTTGCCAGCCGCGCGGTTTGCGTCTACAATCCCATTGGCGAGCATCACAAACGACGCTACTGACCACCCGAAGAGCACCCGCACGATTCAGTCAGCATTGTCAGTTCAGTGATTGGCAATTGGTTGGTAAAATGTCATGTAAGTCACTGCGGCGCAGGCCATCATAGTCGTGCAGGCGTCGCCAGTTGTTGACGCCTGCACCGAGCCGACGCACAGCGCAACATCACAACACCGGCTCGGTTGCCATCATCGCCCGCGTGATCGGTCGCGATGGCAGCGCCCGCTTCATATCAATGCAAGGGAGACAGAATGCGCACCCATACTCGTTGGATTTGGCTGCTCCTGGCTGCAATCCTGCTCGGCGTCGTGAGCCTGACGCCGCTGGCAGCCGTACAGGCGGCCGAGAAAAGCATCGTCTGGGAACGCTTCGACGTCGATATCCAGGTCAATCCAGATGGCACCTTCGATGTCGCCGAACACCAGGCCATCCGTTTCATAGATGGCGCCTTCACCTTTGGCTATCGCAACATCCCGAAACGCAATCTTTCCTATCTATCAAATTGGGCGGTGACCGATGCCTCCGGCAATGTCTATACGCAGGCGCAGAGCGGTGGGCTGCCCTTCACCTTTGTCGTGGATGACGATGGCGCCAGCTACACGATCCGCTGGTACTTCCCAGAGACCACCACGCCGCAGACGTACATCCTCCGCTATCGCGTCCATGACGGGCTGCGCTACTACGCAGGGGGCGACCAGGTATGGTGGAAGGCAGTCTACGGCGACCGACAATTCCCGGTGCTCAGCGCGCGCGTGCGCGTGACCGTGCCCAGCCCAGCGACGATCGACGAGTGGGCAGCCTACATCAACGGCGGCGACGCGCGCAGTAGAGTGACGGCGGAGCGTCTCGACAACAACCGCGCCATCGTCTTCAAGACCCAACAAACCCTCTATGCAGGCGAGGAATTAGAGGTGCGCGCCCAGTTTACACATGGCGTGGTGGCGGGCGCAGCGCCGAGCTGGCAGGCTGCCGCCGATGCTGCGGCCGCTGAAGCCGAAGCAGCGCAGGCGTTTCGTGAACGGTGGGGGCCGGTTGCCACAACCTTGTTGGGGACACTGGGGCTGGCGCTGCTGTTGGGCGGCCCGGCGCTGGTCTACCTGCTCTGGTACAAGTATGGGCGCGACAAGCCGGTGCAGCGCGTGGCCGATTATTTGCCCGAACCCCCTGATGACCTGCCGCCGGGGTTAGCTGGCACATTGCTCGACGAAAGCGCCGACATGCAGGATATCGTCGCCACCGTCGTTGACCTGGCGCGGCGCAAAGCGCTCAGCATCACCGAAGTCAAGGAAGAGGGCTTCTTCCGCATGGGCACGGATTTCATCTATCGCCGAGAGCGAGAAGACATGCCGATGGCGGACTTTGAGCGGCAACTGCTGACGGACATCTTCGGCTCCGGGCATGAGAAGAAGCTCTCCAAACTGAAGAACAATTTCTACAAAGACATTCCGGGCATCAAGACCGCCATGTACAATGAGCTGATTGCGCGCGGCTACTACCGCCGTAACCCGGAATCGGTGCGAACACAATTTGGCTGCCTGGGCGGCGCGGCGATGGTCGTGGCAGGCTTATTGTTGGCGCTCTTCATCTTCCTCTTCATCGACTTGTCGGCGGCGGCGATCTGTCCTGGCATCGGTCTTTTTGCGATCGCCGTGTCGCTGCTGATTGCCGCGCGTTTCATGCCACGCAAGACCGATGCTGGCGCTGAAGCCGCTGCGCGCTGGAAAGCCTTCAAGGAGTACCTGCGCAACATCGACAAATACGCCGACGTCGAAGCGCAGAAAGAAATCTGGGATCGCTGGCTGCCCTACGCCATCGCCTTTGGCATCGACAAGGACTACATTCGCAAGTTCGAGGCGGTCAACGCACCGGCGCCGGGCTGGTACATCCCCTCGCCAACAATGTATGGCCCCTATCGCCGTTGGTACTACGGCCCTGGTAGTGGTCAGCCGATGACCCTGCCAGGCAGTGGTGAAGGCGGATCGTCGGGCGGGGGCAGCTTTGGCGGCAGCCTCAGCGACGCCTCGCGCGGCATGGGCACGAGCTTGGCTGCCATGAGCGCTGGCTTAGGCGCCATGTTAAGCAGCACCAGCAACGTCCTCACCAGCCGACCGAGCAGTTCGAGCAGCGGCGGCGGTTGGAGTGGCGGCGGCTTCAGCGGTGGCGGCGGCGGCGGCGGTGGCGGCGGCGGCGGTGGCGGTGGCGGCTTCGGCTAAGATCGGCGTGATGCGTGATGCGTGATGAGACACAAAATCCGCAACACGTTCCACGCAACACGTTCCAAGCAACACGGAACAAACTCGAAAGCAAGGTGAGTATGGTTGGCAGTGGAAAGACGGTTGGTTTGATTTTGATGATTGTCAGCGCCGTATTGTTGCTGATATTCGGCGCCTGGTTGTTGACGGCGTTCTCAACCAGTGAAACGAGCAGCGGCGGGGCCGTGCTAGGGCTAGGGCTGGCGCTGCTGGTGATGGCGCCGCTCTTTGGCATCGGCGCGTACCTCTTCCGCAAAGGTGGTCAGGAGCAGCAGGAGTACGCCCAGGTCGCCAAAGAGAAGCAGATTCTCAACGCCGTGCTCACACGTGGACAGGTGACAATCGCCGAGCTGGTGGCGGAGATGCAGTTGCCGCGCGAGGAGATCGAGCAAATGATCCACGATCTGGTGGGCAAACAACTCTTCAGCGGCGCCATCAACTGGGAGAAGGGCATTCTCTACAGCGTCGAGAGCCAGAAGCTCACCGGCGACCAGAAATGCCCCAACTGTGGCGGCGATCTCAAATTCGCAGGCAAGGGCTTGATCGTATGTCCGTACTGTGGCAGCCAGGTCTTCTTGACAAAGCGGGCGGCGGCGCAGACGGCAGGGTAATGATCAATCGCTGAATCTCGCAATTGCCAAAGCCCGGTGAGGTGGAGATTGAGAGATTATGCGATCTAGTGATTGAGCGGCGGCATGATTGATTTCACTAAGGAGGAAAAGGAATGGCCGACAATTTTGTGGAATTTGCCAAGAGTCAGATGGGCGCAGTCGAAAAACTGCTGAAGGGATTGCCAGGGATTAGCGGCTATATCGACAAGGAACTGCGCCGCGATGCCGACAAGCGCGTGCGCGAGGCCATTGCTGCTGCGCTCGACCAAAGCAAGGCCACGCTGATCGGCGTACAGAACGCGCTGCTCAAGGGTGGTGGCCTGGCGCTGATGGACGATGTCAACGCTGCGTTGATCAACTTGCAGACGCTCGCCGACCGCATCAAGACCGCCAGCTATGGCTATGCAGGGCTGTTTGATCCAGTGCGCATCAAAGAGCAACAGCTTGACGCATTGGTGCGCTTTGACAAGGCGTTAGCCCAACAGGTCGGCGTCGTCAATGAGAAGATCGCAGCGCTGGCGCAGGCTGTCAAGGAAAAAGCCGGCGTCGATGCCGCCATCGAGCAATTGAACCAGACCGTGAACGAATTGAACGCCTTGTTCGCCAAGCGCAGCCAGGCAGTTGAGCAGCCAGGGTTGCTGGACGATCCTGCCTACGCACCGCCCGCTGATGGCGTGTCCAACTAATTTTTCCGCCGACTTTTTCCGCCGACACTGCGTCGCAAAAGGAGAACCACCATGCCAAGAATCATTGATGTCGTCGAAGCCCCCAATCAGGGAGCGAATGAGCTGGTCGTCCGCATCCCAGAGGTAGGGTCGGGCGACTTCCGCCTGGGCAGCCAGGTGATCGTGCGCGAGAGCCAGAACGCCATCTTCTACCGCGACGGCAAATCGCTCGACATGTTCGGACCGGGACGCCACACGATCACCACCGCCAACCTGCCATTGCTCAGCAGCGTGATGAACTTTTTCACCGGTGGCAACAACGTCTTCACCGCCGAAGTCTATTTCGTGAATATGCGCGAGTTCACCGATCTGAAGTGGGGGACGCCACAGCCGATCAGCCTGCGCGACAGCGAGCTGGGCTTTGCACGCGTGCGCGGCTTCGGCCAGTACACCATCCAGATCGCCGAACCCAAACGCTTTGTCGACCAGATCGTCGGCACGCAGGGTCTGTACCAGACCAGCCAGATCGAAGATTACCTGCGCAACACCATCATCAGCAACATCACCGACGTGCTGGGCGAAAACATGACCAGCATCTTTGACCTGCCCAGACTGATGGATGAGTTGGGCGCCGCCGTCAAGGCCAAAGCCACCGACGCTTTCGCCGCCATGGGCATCGCTCTCAAGCAGTTGATGGTCGTCTCGATCACACCGACCGATGAAACAGCAAAAGCCATCGACGAGCGCGCCAGCATGGGCGCCATTGGCAACATGGACGCCTACATGAAGTACAAGGCCGCCAAGGCGATGGGGGATGCCGCCAACAATCCGGCCGGCGGCGGCGCCGCCGCCGGCGTCGGTCTGGGCGCAGGCATGGGCGTCGGCGCAGGCATGGCCGGCATGATCCTGCAGTCGATGCAGACGCCGACGCCCGCCGCGGCGCCAGCAGCCGGTGCATCGGCGTCTGCCGTCCCCGCCGTGATGACGCTGGAGGAGGCCGCCGCCTATCTCAAGGTCTCCGCCGCCGATGTGCAGGCTGCCATCGATGCCGGTGACCTGAAAGCCAAGAAGATCGGCGCCCAATACCGCATTGCCAAGGAGGCCATCGACGCCTACCTAGCCAGTTGACGGCGCATATTGCCGACCTGCACCAGCTTGAACGCTAATGACGTGGATTTGGCAGATTGGCGCGGATGAAAGAAAATCCGTGTCGATCCGCTGAATCTGCGTCATCTGCATGCTGGCGATTGATCATGCCCGTTGACTCCGTTGATCCTTTCTATTCTATGAGCGAGGCGTCTTGCGATGGAAGAGACCCATCCTCCGGTCACACCTGAACGGCAACCACCCAACCGCATCACACCTTGGGAGATCGCACTGGCGGCCGTGGTGCTTGTTGCGTGTCTGCTGGGCGGGCTGGCGCTGGCTGAGCTACAGACGCCCGGACCAGTAGTCGGGGTCTTGCGTTTCAGCCAGGTGATCGACTTCGATACGGCCGCCCAGGTCGTCGACCTGCTCGAAGCCGCCCGCAACGACCCTGGCGTCGCCGGCTTGGTGCTCGAACTTTCCAGCCCGGGCGGCTACGCGACCAGCAGCGAAACGATCTTCTATGCACTGCTCAACTTCCGCCAGACCAAGCCGCTGGTCGTCGTAGTGGATGGAATGGCGGCCAGCGGGGGCTATTATATGGCCGCCGCCGCCAACCGCATCTTTGCACCGCCCAGCAGTTACATCGGCAATGTTGGCACGCGCGGGAGCCGCCCCACCGACCCAGCGCTGGCGCCTGATGAGTTGAGCAGCGGTCCCTACAAACTGGAAGGCGGCAGCCGTTTCGAGCAGATTCATCAACTCGATCTGGTGCGCAATGCCTTCGTGAACAATGTCGTGACGCAGCGCACCTACGCCGAGATGAACCCACTCAAGCTCACCGCCGCCGAACTCGCCGAGGCGCGCCTGTATCTGGGCAGCGAGGCGCTGGCGCTCGGCTTGATTGACGGCGAAGGCAGTCGCACCGAGGGCGTTGAGGCTGCGGCTGCGCTCGCCGGGTTGAGCGCCTACCAGGTCGTCGATCTTCCCACTTATCTGAACATGCCGCCGATCGGCGCCGTTGCGGATTCGACGGCAGCGGCGCAGGCGTTGCTGGCCAGCGCCCCGCCCGGTGCGATCTTCATGCTAGATTCGCGCATCCCTTTCCCAGAGACTCTGTCTGCGCGCACCCAGTGGCAACTGCATAAGCCGCGCAACGGCATCGCCGCTGGACTGCTCAACCCGGCGCCCCCAACCACCTTCGCCGAAGCCCTGGCGCCCGTCACACAACCTTGAGGAACACACCCATGAAACCTGGCGCCCGTTGGCTCCTCGTCGCAATCATTGGCTTGTTGCTGCTGGTCGGGCCATCAATCCTGCGCTACTTGCAAGCCAACCCACCACCCGCAGTCTACGCGCCGCCTGCCATCCCCACCGCTGCGGTCGCGGCCACACCGATCCCAACCGCCACGCCGGTCTCTCTCGTCGCCCCGCCCACCGCTGCCACGACCGCTGCCATCCGACGCGGCCCCGTCATCGTCGATCTGGCGCATTACGCCAGGGTGGAGCGCAATCGTTTTCAGCCCCTGGCCGCCGCCCTTGCCACCCAGGGCATCGACCTGCGCTTTTGGCTGCCAACGGTCTCGGCGGATGTGGAATCGCTCGCTGCGTTCCCCGATCAGTCCGACGCGCTGCAGGCAACGCTGGCCGATGCAACCGCACTGGTCGTCATCAGCCCCTTCTTCCTCTACTCTGACAAAGAGGTGCAGGTTGTCACCCGCTTCCTGGCGGATGGTGGACGTCTGTTGCTCATCAGCGATCCCGACATCGAGGGAGACGCTGCGCGCGACACCAACAGCCTGGCGGCGCGCTTCGATGTGATCTTCAATGAAGATTACCTCTACGACACCGTCGACAACGACGAAAACTTCACGCATTTCTTCCAGGGTGGCTTCTTTGACCAGGCTGCCAACCTGGCAGGCAGCCGGATTGCGTTCTATGGCGGGCGCAGCATCGACGGTGCAGTGACGCCGCAAGTGCGCAGCGCCGCCACCACGCTCAGTAGCCTGCGCACCGGACAGAGCGGCTTCACGACGGTGGCGATCGGTGGGCTGGCAGCCAACAACAGCGTCGGACGCGTGCTGGCGCTCAGCGACTTCGACGCGCTGACGGACCCCTACGTGGCGCGTCACGACAACCGTAAGCTGCTCGACTTTGTGGCCAATTTTCTCGCCGGCGGCGCACGGAATCAGACCATCGCCGACTTTCCGGCATTCCTGGGTAAAGACGTTGCGCTCATCATTGACAGCAGCGACCCCGTTGGCGCTGAAGCCGTGAGCAAGGCCGCCGAACTGCAGCGCGTGTTGGAGGCATCAGGGCGCACGCTCCGGCTGGGCGCCACCAGTTGGCTAACTGACAGCACTGCCGCTGGCGCCGCCGACTTGCTCTACGTCGCCTACTTCGAGGATGCTGACCGCGCCACCACGCTGCTCGCCGACGCCGGTTTTACTCTGGAGACGCGCCTCATCACGCCGACCCTGCCTGCATCAGCCGCCTTGCCAGCGACGGAGAGCACGCCCGCCGCGCCCACGCCCTCAGCGGCGCCTGGTGAGATGACGGCGCCTGCGACAGCCACACCGACGCCGCTTCCCGAGCTGCCTGCGCTGCCGCCTGCCCCGGATGTTCCGCCAACCTTCCTCCCAGAGAGCACGCCGCTCACGTTGACGAGGGCGCCCGACGGCGTTGCACAGCAAAACCCTGCGCCCACCCCGACGCAGTCCCCTGTAGCGACGGCCACGCCAGCTCCAGAGACACCTACAGAGTCAACGTCGGCGCCAGATTCAGAACCAGCGCTGGCAGCCCCCGACACAATCGCCACATCTGACACCACACGCTCGGCTACGCCGGCACCGACGCCGACGACGCAGGTCTACCTGGTGCGCGCGGACGGCATTCAGCTGCTGGCAGATGAAACGCTGCTCTTCCTCCAGCGCACTGCGACAGACGGCCGCAAGACAGACGGCCGCAAGACGGTCGCTGTGCTTGGCGCCGATGCCGATGCACTCAGCGCAGGACTGGCGCGCCTGATGAGCCGCGATCTGAGCAATTGCCTGATTCAAGATGACCTGGTGATCTGTCCTTACGCCACTCATACGAGCAGAGCGGCTACACAGCCCACGTCTACGCCTTCCGCCGACGTGTCGCTGCCAGACAGGGACGCCAAAGCCACGCCCCAGAGCGAAAGCGACGCCCTGATCCTGATCGTGGACGACGATCGCAACGCGGTCGCAGGCGATGTTGGCGAGGCGGAACTGTATGCAGCGTTGCTGGTGCGCGCCGGTCATACGCCGACGCTGTGGTCAACGCAACAGAATGGCTACCCGGAACAGGACGTGCTCCGCAACTTTACCTGGATTATCTGGAGCGACGCGGCATATGGTAAGAGTGGCGTCACGGGCGACGCGCTGCGCATCGTCGGCGAGTTGATCAACGATGGCGGCAAGGTGATGCTCAGCAGTCGAATGCCCTTCTTTGGCGTGAGCGCAGATCCGGCGTCACCGATCGCGGATGTGGTAGTCGCTGACGGGTTGCCAGCGTTGGTAGCCGGATTGCCAGAGACGCCGATCACCCTGCCCGGTGATCTCCCGGACGTCACGCCATTGGAGCGCAACCCGGACCCCTCGACCGGCGCCGCCATCGCACTGCGCCGCGGTCCTCAAAGCGCCGCTGCCGACGCTCCCGTGCTGATGCTGTACACGGATGAAAACTTCAATGAGCCGAAAGGAGCGAAATTGCTCATCTTTGGCATGTCGATCAACTGGCTACCGGACGATGTAGCGGCGCAGTTGGTGAAGAACATGGCTACGGTGATGTTGGCCGAGTAGCTTTTGCTACAACCATTTTTGCAGATGCGCCAGCACCTCAACGCGCATCTCCGCCGTTTCGTAGTGCGCAATCTCATAACGCTTGAGCACCCAGGCGTCAGGTGCACCGTGCTCCGCATAGACGCGGCGCAACTCGGCGTCGATCCGATCCAGCCCGGCGCGCGGGGTAAGTGGATCGAGATTGCCGGCCAGCCCCAAATGCGGACGCGGCGCAATCAGCGCGTTGATCTCTGCCGTCGTGAAGTGCTTCAAAAGCGAAGGCACGTAATAGTAGATGCCGTGCCCATCAAGACCGCGCTGAGCAATCAACGCGTCAAAGTCGGTCAGACAACAAAGGTCGATGCAGACCTTGACGCGCGTATCGAGGGCGGCCAGCCACCACGCCATCGTGCTGCCCATCGACAGGCCAAGCGTGGCGATGCGATTGGCGTCGACTTCCGGGCGTGCGCACAAGTAGTCAAGCGCCCGCACGCTATCATAGACCATCATCCCCCACAAGACCTGACCGCGCCAGAGCATGAGCTTGAACAATTCGCTTTCGGTGCGCCCGCGCCGCTCGCCAAAGAGCCAGTGGTCAATACAGAGCGCCGCATATCCTTGTCGGCACAAAGCAACGGCGTAGGGGACCTCCTGGAGATAGCTACGGCTACGGACAAACTCCTCTTTGCCCAGCTCATAATTGCCACCGTGAGAATGGTTGAATAGCACTGCCGGAAAAGGGCCTGCGCCTTTGGGGCGTACAAAATAGGCGGGCGCGTTCTCGATCCCGTTCAGGTCGAGGACAAGGCGCTCCAGCACATACTCCGCCTCTTCTCGCCGCCAGAGTAGCCGTGCGGAGATTGGGTGATTGCGCGGCGGCAAATCGCCTAACAGCGCCCACAACTCGGCCCGCCGCCGCTCCTGCGTCAGATCAAACTCTCCCATTTCTCTATCCCCTCCTACTCCTGGGCGCGTTGCCAGGCCACCTGCGCAGCCAGCCCATCGACCAGGCGCGTGCGCGGGTTGTAGCCCAGCACGGTGCGCGCCCTGGTAATATCGGCTACCGTGCGACGCTGGTCGCCAGGGCGCGGCGGGCCATGCACGATCTGCGCCGGGCGCCCAACCAACTCCTCCAGCATCTGCAGCACCTGGTTCACATTGACCTCTTCGCCGCCCCCAATGTTGAAAGTCTCTCCACTGCTCTTTTCGGGCTGGTGGGCTGCCAAGAGCAGACCTTCGACACAATCGGCAATGTAGGTGTTGCTGCGGCTGTCGGTGCCGTCGCCATCAACGATGATGGTTTCACCCGCCAGCAGTTTGCGGATGAAGATATGATAGCCCATGTCTGGGCGCTGGCGCGGGCCATAGACCGAGAAAAGGCGCAAGATCGTGAAACGCAAGCCGTCTTTCTCACCATAGGCGCGACACAATTGCTCGGCAGCCAGTTTGGTGATGCCGTAAGGCGAGACTGGCGCCAGCGGCGCATGCTCATCGCCAGTGGCAAAGCGTCCGTAGACGGAAGAAGTGGAGCAATGCAAGAAGTGCCCCACGTTGGCGGCGACGGCGGCGGCCAGCAGGCGCTGCGTCGCCAATACGTTGCAGGTCATATACTCCTCGAACTGCTGCCAGCTTTTCAGCAGACCAGCCATCGCCGCCGTGTGAAAGAGCGTGTCGGCGCCCGTCAGCAGCGGCGCCAGGTCGCCGGTGCGCAGATCGACCTCGGCAAATGCGAAGGCAGGGTGCGTCAGCAGTCCCGTCAGATTGCGTTCCTTGATCGCACGTGGGTAGTAGGGAATAAAGGCGTCGATGCCGAGCACCGTGTTTCCTTCGGCGAGCAGCCGCTCGCAAAGATGTGAACCAACGAAGCCGGCTGCGCCGGTGACAACGACATGAGCCATAAAACGTTATTCCTTGATCAATTCTTCCAACCGCATTTTCGCCGCCGCCGGATCAGCCTTACCTTTCGTCGCTCGCATCACCTGCCCCATGAAGAAACCAAAGAGTTTCTCTTCCCCTGCACGATAACGCGCCAGTTCTGCGGCGTTGGCGGCGAAGATGGCGGCAATCGCTTCATCGATGACGCTGGTGTCGGAGACCATCCCCAGCCCCTCGCGAGCGACGATCGTTTGCGGATCGTCACCGGTGGCGTACATCATTTCGAGCACCTTCTTGCCAGTGTTCGGGTTAATCACCTTATCGTCCACCAGTTTGAGCAGCGCGGCAAAATCTGCCGGGCGAATCTTGATGGCAGCGATCTGGCGCAAATCCTGACCGTCGCCGTCGGCATAGAGCAGGCGGAACAGCTCGCCTGTCATCCACGTTGCCAGCCGCTGTGGCCTGCCGTCCCCTTCCCCGTACGCGGCGACTGCATCCTCAAAGTAGCGCGCCACCGCCGCCTCGCTGGTCAACACATTGGCCTCGATGCGCCGCACCCCCCACATCTGTTCGTAGCGATTGCGTTTGGCGGCGGGCAATTCGGGTAGCGTCGCCGCCAGCCGCGCCACCTCCTCGCGACTGATCTGTAGCGGCGGCAGGTCAGGTTCAGGGAAGTAACGGTAATCGTGGGCATCTTCCTTGCTACGCTGGAGCACGGTGCGCTGCCGGGCTTCATCCCAGCCCATATTGACCTGCTCCACCGTTCCGCCAGTTTCGAGCACCTTGACCTGGCGCTCCAGTTCGTAGGCAATTGCGTTGCGCACAGCGCGAAAGCTGTTGAGATTCTTGACTTCGACTTTGGCGCCATACTCGCCGCGCGCCTTCTGCGCCAGCGTGCGCACACTGATGTTCGGCTCACAGCGCAACGCACCCTTCTCCATATCGCCGCTGCTGACGCCCAGCGCGCGCAGCGTGGCGCGGAGCCGAGTCAAATAGGCGTAGGCTTCCTCAGGGCTGTGGATATCCGCCTCGGTGACGATCTCCATCAACGGCACACCGGCGCGATTGAGATCGATGAGCGAGTAGCCACCCTCATGCACCGAACGACCGGTGTCTTCCTCCAGGTGGACACGCCGGATACGGACGCGTCTGGTCGAGCCATCCTCCAGATCGATGTCCAGATAGCCATGTTCGCACAGCGGCAATTCATACTGGCTGATCTGGTAGCCCTTGGGCAGATCGGGATAGGTGTAGTTCTTGCGCGCAAAAACGGCGGTCTGGTTGATGCGGCAGTTAAGGGCTAGCCCCGTCCGAATCGTCGCTTCGACCGCCGCCTGGTTGATCACCGGCAGCGCGCCCGGCAAGGCCAGACAAGTGGGGCAGGTGCGCGTATTGGGCGGGGCGCCCTGGTAGTCGGTGGCGCAGCGGCAGAACATCTTGGACTGCGTCAGCGCCTGGGCGTGCACCTCCATGCCGACCACCAACTCGTAGCGCGCAATATCTTCTGAAATATCCTTCAGGGCGGCAGTATGTGTTGACATGCGTTGAAACCCTATTCGATCTCCCGGTCATCTTCATTGGCGAACGCTGATGGCGATGATACCATAGCGACAGGTCGTATCGAAACGAGATGCCTCCCAGACTGCGCGAACCGGAACCCAAAGCACGCCGTGATCGTTGACAACGAATATGAAACGGATAGCCAGACCGTACACAGACCGCGCCCAAGTCAGACATTGCACCGCCAGCCCTGCGCGGCCGCTCACGCTTGGCCACCGCGTATATCATCATCTGCGCCTGGCCTTCATGCTGTTGACAGTCTGGCTCGTGATAGTCTGGCTCGCCGGATGTGGGGGCGACGCAGCGCCGACGCCGACGCCCACCGCCACGCCAACGGCGCAGATTGTGCCCACTTTCACGCCGACGCCCGCCGCTGTTTCAGCGGCGACTACAGCAGCAGCGGCTGACGCCAATCCTGCGTCCGCATTTCCAACACCGACGCCGACGCTGGCAGATGCCATGCCAGCGGGCGACCAGGCAACGCCTCAGGCGAACGTGGCGCCAGCACAGCCTGCACCTACCGTCAGCGCACCAATCCCTTCCGACCCACTGGCTGCCGGACGCCTGCTGCTGCGCTATGGCGATTATGCCGCAGCGCGGGCCGCATTTAACCAGGTTGCTACGGACGCGGCCACGCCTTCCGACCTGCGCGCCGCCGCACTTTATGATATTGGCCGCGCCTACCTGGGCGAGGGACTCCACAGCGAGGCGCTTGCCACCTTCGACCAACTCGATGCCCTGCTGACAGGCGCTGCGGGCGATCCAGGTCAGTTCGGCCAGAAGGAGCGCTTTCTGCGCGCCGAGGCATTATCGGGGATGGGGCGCTATGCCGAAGCAGTAGCCGCCTACTGGCAATTCCTGGAGGCCTATCCATGGATGAACGAAGCGGTGCAACCGCGTATTGCGCGCGCCTACCTGGCGCTCAACGACATCGAAAGCGCCGCAACCGCATTCCGTCGCGCCGCCGAAGACGCCAGTGACCGCGTCGCCAAAGTGAGCACGCTGGAGGACCTGGCGCAAGCCTACAATGATAGCGGGCGCTTTGCGGAGGCCGCCGCCGTCTACGACGAGATCCTCGGCATCGCCGAGAATGCCGGATACCGAACGCAGATTCAGTATAAAGCCGGGCAGGCGCTAGCTGCAGGCGGCGACACGCCCGGCGCCATCGAACGCTGGCGCGCCGCCACTAGCGAAGCGCCCGACAACTACAGCGCTTACCTGGCGCTCGTTGAGCTGGTCAATCGCAACGTAGCGTTCGACCTCTATCAGCGCGGCTACATTGACTTAATGGCGGAGGCATATGAGCCAGCCATCAACGCGTATCAGGCGTATCTGGACAGCGTCGATCCCACCGATGCGCGCGCCGGCAACGCCCTGCACGAACTGGGACAGGCTTACTTGGGCGCCGGCAACTACAGCGAGGCATTGGCGCGCTTCGATCGTGTGCTGACCGAGTATTCAGCATGCGACTGTTTCGGGCAGGCGTGGCTGGATAAGGCGACGGCGCAAGCTGCGCTGGGTGACAGCGCTGGAGCGCGGCGCACTTACCGCACCTTTGCACGCGACTATCCCGCCGACCCACTGGCGCCCGAAGCGCTCTGGCAAAGCGGGCGACGGGCACTCACCGAAGGTAATCAGATCGAAGCCGCCGTCGATTTCCTGGCGCTGGCGGACAGCTTTCCCGCCAGCGAGCGCGCCCCACAGGCGCTCTATGCCCTGGGCGTCGGCGCCTTTAACGCGCAGCTCTACGCACAGGCGGCCGAGGTGCTGACGCGGCTGCAGACAGCGTACCCTGATTACCGCTGGGACGCCGTCGGTTACTGGCTAGGACGTAGTCAAGCCGCCGCCGGGCAGCGCGACGCGGCCCGTGCGACGTGGCAGGCGCTGGCGAATCGCGCGCCCGACATCTATTATGGCATCCTGGCGCAATATGCGCTGGCTGACATCGCCATGACCGACGCCGCAATGCTGAGGCGCATCGACGCCGTATTGGGGCCAGTCAGCCGGGCGCCGGGCGATGATGGCAGCCAGGCCTTTGCCGAACAGTGGCTGGCGGAATGGCTGGCATTGCCCGTCGCAGAAGTGGCTGCACTGCCGCCCGCCATTCGCAACGACCCCAATCTGGCGAAGGGGCGGTTGCTGCTGGAACTTGACCAGCGCGGAGATGCCCTGACGGCGCTGGAACGCGTCTATCAGGCCAACCGCGACAACGCAGCCGCGCTCTATCCACTCAGCCTGGAGTTTGCGCGGCTGGGCGCCTACCGACTCAGCATCCTCAGCGCAGCACGATTGATGCAGTTCAGCCCGGCTGGCCTGGTTGAGAATGCACCGGCGTTCATCCAGCGGCTGTCATTTCCGCGACCGTTTGCCGACTTGATCGAGCGCGAGGCGCGCGCTAACGACATCGATCCCTTTATCTACTACAGCCTGATCCGCCAGGAAAGTCTCTTCGAAGAAGGGGCGCGCTCCTCGGCGGCGGCGCAAGGGCTGGCGCAGATTATTCCCGACACCGGACGGTGGATTGCCGGACAACTTGGTCACCCGGAGTACACCAATGACATCATCTACCGTCCCGTCATCAATTTGCGCTTTGGCGCGTACTATCTGGCCTGGGTGCGCGATTACCTGGACGGCAACCTGCTTTCCGCGCTGGTCGGCTACAATGCTGGCCCCGGCAACTCCGAGCGCTGGCGTGAACAAGCTGGCGCCGACGACACGCTTTATGTCGAACAGCTAACCTTCTCCGAACCGCGCGCCTATGTACAGATCATCCTCAGCAACCTCTATCACTATACGCGGCTCTACGGCTCATAACCAACACCCTCGTTTCTACACAAAATCTCAGCGATGCTATACTCACCCCAACGGCAATTTCAACCCTGAATAAAACCGCAGGAGGTCAACGATGACTGATGCAAACAGCTACACTGGCAAATTGGTGACGATTGAACGCTACATTCTGGAACAGCAACAGTCGCACCCGGAAGCGACCGGCACGCTCACGAATCTGCTCTACGATCTGGCGCTGGCGGCCAAAATCATTGCCAGCAAGACGACGCGCGCCGGGCTGGCCGAAATCCTGGGCAGTGCTGGCGAAGAGAATGTACAAGGCGAGGAAGTGCAGAAGCTCGACGCTTTTGCGCAGCGCACACTCTACCGCCTCAACGATCACACCGGACGGCTGGCTGTGATGGCCTCGGAAGAAGTCGAGGAGATCATCCCGATTCCAGAACGCTTCCCGGTGGGTCCATATGTCCTAGTCTTTGACCCGCTCGACGGCTCCTCGAACATCGACGTGAATGTGAGCATTGGCACAATCTTTGGCATCTATCGCCGTAAATCAACGGCAGGGCGCGGAACGCTGGAAGATGTGCTGCAGCCAGGGCGCAATCTGGTGGCGGCCGGCTACATCCTCTATGGCGCCAGCACCATGATGGTCTATTCGACTGGCAACGGCGTGCACGGCTTTACGCTCGATCCGGCGATTGGCGAATTCCTGCTCTCGCATCCGCATATTCGTTTGACCGATAAACCCAAGTACTACAGCGTCAATCAGGGCTATCAACCCTATTGGACGCCCGGCGTACAGGCGTACACCGAATGGTTGCAGCGGGATACGCCAGAGAAGAAGGGATTGTCGCTGCGCTACATTGGCTCGTTGGTGGCCGATTTCCACCGTAACTTGCTGGCAGGCGGCGTTTTCTACTACCCGGCCGACCGCAAAGACCCAAAGAAACCGGGCGGCAAGCTGCGGCTGATTTATGAAGCCAACCCATTGGCCTTCCTGATCGAGCAGGCTGGCGGCTATGCCTCCGACGGCACACAAGCAATTCTCGACATTCAACCGACAAAACTACACCAACGCGTACCGCTCTTCATCGGCAACCGCATCCTGGTCGAGCAAGCGGAAGCGCTGATCCGCACCCACGATCAGACCGCCGTATCACTGTGATTGTGGCTGACAATGAACAAGCTCATGCGCCATTCACACAACCTGGCCGCCGCCATTGATTTTGGCATCAGCAACACCGACGTTGTGGTGCAGCGCGGTGGGGAGTGGCTGACCTGGACTCGCCCCTACACCAGCGACCCCGACGAGGTCAGTGTGCGCGCCCTCCTGGCGGCGGGTGGTGTGGCGCTGGATGACCTGCCTTACCTCGCCGTGACAGGCGGACGCCATCGCGTGCTGCCAGAACGGTTGGGGACAACAGCGGTAATCAAAATCAACGAAGTGCAGGCGATTGGACGTGGCGGGCAGGCGCTCCTGGAACTGGAGGGCGAGGCGCGCCATACCCCGGTGATGGTGGCCAGTTGCGGCTCCGGCACCGCGCTGGTCAAGGCAGAGGGAGATCGCTACGCTCACGTCTCCGGCTCGGCGGTTGGCGGCGGCACCATGCTCGGACTGGCGCGGCTGCTCCTCGGCACGATAGACCCCCGCGAGATCGAGAGGCTGGCTGTCCAGGGCGACCGCAATGGCGCCGACCTCAGCCTGGCCGATGTGATCACAGGGCCGATCGGTTCGCTGCCCGCCGACGCCACCGCCGTCAACTTTGGCAGGCTGGGGCGCGCCAGCTTTCATGGTGACGTCAGCCGCGCCGATCTGGCGGCGGCTTTGGTCAACCTGATTGCGCAGACAATCGCTCTGATCACAATCAACGCTTCGCGCGCCCACGCCTGCCAACGCGTCGTGCTGATCGGCCACATGCTCGACATGTCCAGCTTTCGCGCTGTCGTCGCCCTGGTGGGGCAATATTACGCAGCTGAACTACAGGTTGTCGAACGCCCCGGCTATGCCACCGCCATCGGCGCTTTGCTGCTTGGCGCACATGCTGCCACCTGAAGATCGGTGACCAGACATCCGCTTACCCCATTGCGCCCGCCTGCAAACCCAATCCAACTCCGATAATACAACTCCGACAATCGGAGATTCCTTGCAGAACCCCGTCATGCAATGCGCTATAACCGAATCCATATTCGGTAAACAGACATAGAGGTGGCAATGGCGCGTCCTGATGTGAGCGAGAAACGCAAACAACAAATTCTACGGGCGGCGGAACGCGTTTTTATCGACAAGGGACTTGAAGCTGCCCGCATGGAGGAGATCGCCCAGGAAGCGGGCTTGAGCGTCGGCGGCGTCTACTGGTACTTCAAAAGCAAAGACGCAATGATCCATGCACTGCTCCAGGAGATGTTCGACGCCGATCTGAGCGGGCTGCGCAGCGTATTGGCGGCGGATGGTTCCGTGCAGGCGCGGTTGGTGGACTATGTCCGCACCGGACTGGCGCCAGCCGCTGAGCAATCGCCACTGAGCAACGAGTTGTACAGCCTGGCGACGCGCAACGAAGCCGCACGGGTGCATCTGCTGGCTTATCTCAGAGAGTATCAACGCCTGTTGGCGGAGTTAATCCAGCAAGGCATCGACCGCGGCGAACTGCGCCCGATGGCGCCGATGACGGCGGCCCTTGTTTTGTTGGCCGCATACGAGGGGTTCGCAGAGCTGGCGATGCTAGGGCTGCTGGCGCCGGCCCCAGAAGACAACCTGCTGGCGATGCTCGACCTGATCCTGGCGGGGATGAGCCAACCGCCGGCGCCGGCCATGCTGCCAGCCGCCAACCATCATGTATTCAGCAGCGGCAAATGGCAGCCGTTGCCACGTCCGTAATATCCAGGTGGATTTATGACAACACAACGTTCGCTTTCAACGTCGCCCACTGCCTATCAAGATGGGCAGTGGGTCAACTGGAAGCCGCGCTTCTTCACGATCTGGACGGGGCAGGCGCTCTCCATGATCGGCAGCGCGCTGACGCAGTTTGTGCTCGTCTGGTGGATCACGCAGACGACAGGGTCGCCCAGTGCGCTGGCGGTGGCTGGCATTGTGGCGCTGCTGCCGACCGCAATCTTCGGGCCGCTGGGCGGTGCGCTGGCCGACCGCTGGAGTCGCCGCCTGGTCATGATTGGGGCGGATGCGATCACCGCCTTGAGCATGGCGATTCTGGTGATTCTCTTTGCCACCAACAGCGTCCAGCTCTGGCAGGTCTACACGTTGATGTTCGTGCGCGCCACCATGCAGGCGTTTCAGGGACCGGCGGCGCTGGCAAGCACGCCCAACCTGGCGCCGCCCGATTGGCTGACGCGCGTCGCCGGCATGAATCAGGCGATGCAGGGCGTGCTGACGATTGCGGCGGCGCCGCTCGGCGCGCTGGCGTTGGCGTTTCTACCGCTGCAGGGCGCGCTGATGATCGATGTTGTCACCGCTGTGCTGGGCATTACGCCGTTGTTCTTCTTTCGCATTCCGCAGCCGCCGCCCTCCTCGGCGACAACCGGCGCCTCCGTGCTGGCGGACATCCGTGAAGGCGCCCGCTATGTCGTGCACCATCGCGGGCTGTTGGCGCTCTACGGCGTGACCGGGCTGGTGGTGCTGACCGTGCTGCCGACTTTCTCGCTTACACCGCTGCTGGTGACGCAGCACTTTGGCGGCGGCGTCAACCAGGTGGCGCTGATGGAGGGATTCGCCGGATTGGGCGTCATCGCTGGCGGCGTCATCATCAGCGTGCGCACCTGGCACGCGCGCCGCATCTGGCTGGTGATGTTCTCGTTTGCTGCGTCGTGCGCCACCGTGGCGCTGACTGCGCTGGCGCCGGCGAACTGGCTCTGGCTGGCGATCATCTGGTGGACGGTCAGCGGGTTCACCTTCTCCACCGGCAACGCCCCGATGATGGCAATCCTGCAGACGATCATCCCCAACGAGCTGCAGGGACGCGCCTTCTCGCTGCTCAACGTCGTCTTTGGGCTGGCCGGGCCGTTGGGTCTGGCGGTTGCCGGCCCGCTGGCAGAACTCGTGGGCGTGCGCGGGGTCTTCATTTTGGGTGGGACGCTTTCAGCGGTGATCTGTGTGGCGGGATATGTTGGCTCCAAGTCGCTGCGCAACATCGAGGAGAAGTCGCCCGCATGATACAATCTATCAAAACATTCAAACTGTGGACTGCGCGGTAGGAGGAGAGTCTGTTCATGCAATATCGTCAACTGGGTCAAACTGGCGTCACCGTTTCCAGCCTTTGCTTCGGCACGATGTCCTTTGGGGGCGACGCCGACGAAGCCACCTCCGCCGCGCTCTATGCGCGCTGCCGCGACGCCGGCATCAACTTCTTCGACTGCGCCAACGTCTATGGGCGCGGGCGCGCCGAATCGCTGCTCGGTCAATTCATGGCGGGGCACCGCGACGAGCTGGTAATCACGAGCAAGGTCGGCTTTCGGATGCGCGAAGGCGTCAACGGCGAGGGGTTGAACCGCCGCCACATCCTGCGCGAGGTCGAGGATAGCCTGCGGCGCCTGGGCACCGACCGCATCGACGTCTACTTCTGCCATCGCTTCGACCCGGCGACGCCGATGGAAGAGACGCTGGCGGCGCTCGACACGCTGGTGCAGCAGGGCAAAATCCTCTATCCGGCGGTGAGCAACTGGGCGGCGTGGCAGATTGCCAAAGCGCTGGGCTTGTCGGCGTTGAACGGATGGGCGCGCTTTGCCGTGATGCAGCCGATGTACAACCTCACGAAGCGCCAGGCCGAGGTTGAGCTGCTGCCGCTCGCTGCATCCGAAGGGCTGGGCGTGATCCCCTACAGCCCGCTCGGTGGCGGTTTGCTGACGGGCAAGTACGGCGTTAGCCAGCGTCCTGCCAGCGGGCGATTGGTCGAGAACGCCATGTACCAGAAGCGCTACGGCGATGAAATGCACTACGTCGTGGCGGAACGCTTTACCGCCTACGCACAGACGCATGGCCTCCATCCGGCGACGTTGGCGGTGGCGTGGGTGATGAGCCATCCGGCCGTGACCGCGCCGATCATCGGGGCGCGCAATCTGGCGCAACTAGAAGCATCGCTGGCTGCCGCCGAAATTGAGATGTCGACGGTCTGGCGTGCGGAAATCTCTGCATTATCGGTTGAACCCCCTCCCGCCACCGACCGCAGCGAAGAGAAAGCATAAGCGAGTCATGATCAAACAACCCAACAGCCACAATTGCTTTGTCTGCGGCGTCAAGAACGCCGCCGGCGTCCATGTCCGATTCTACGAGACCGTCAATGCCGAGGGCGTTGGCGAGGTCGTTGCCCGCTTCACCGGCCAGCCCTATCATCAGGGCTATCCAAACCGCATGCACGGCGGCGTGATCACGGGCATCCTCGACGAGACGATCGGGCGCGCCGTCAACATTGGCGAGGGCGAAGACCCGTCGACGTGGGGCGTCACTGCCGAGCTGACGGTGCGCTTCCGCAAGCCGGTGCCGCTCGGCGTCGAGCTGGAGGCGCGCGGACGCATCACCCGCGACATTCATCATCTCTTCGAGGGCGACGGCGAAATCTACCTGCCCGACGGCACGGTCGCTGCATCCGCCCACGGCAAGTACATCCGCCTCAAGCTCGACACCATCGCCGACGCCGAACCGGAGGACTTGGGGTGGAGAGTGTATGAGGACTAGAAGATTGAGAGATTGAGAGATTGAGAGATTGAGAGATTGAGAGATTGAGAGATTGAGAGATTG
>CZCA01000181.1_pt1 | contig 215736 bp, 169 predicted proteins | sample 591981 | NCBI WGS metagenome assembly CZCA01 (sample SAMEA3556810, study PRJEB10932) | anaerobic digester metagenome | reverse complement strand
GCCATGGTGGACATCCTGAGCGGGCAAGCCTTCGCTGCGTCAACGATCGCCTTGAAGCCACGCCAGGTGTTACTCCTGACAGAATAAAACCAGGGGTTGGATGCAAACAAAAGCGGGCGCCGTAGCGCCCGCTTTTGTTTGTCGTCGTCTCGTCTTTGCCGCTGCACATCACCCACGCTGATCAACAGGCACATAGTCGCGTTCGGGGGCGCCCAGGTAGATCTGGCGAGGACGCGCAATCTTCTGCTCAGGATCGGTGATCAGCTCCACCCACTGCGCCAGCCAACCCGGCGCCCGGCCCAAAGTGAAGAGCACGGTGAACATGTCAGGCGGGAAGCGCATCGCCTGGTAGATGATGCCGCTGTAGAAGTCCACGTTCGGATAGAGTTTACGGGCGACAAAGTATTCGTCCCGGAGCGCCACTTCCTCCAGCGCTACGGCCACATCGATCAGCGGGTTCATGCCCGTCACCGCAAAGACATCATAGGCGATCTTTTTGATGATCTTGGCGCGCGGATCGTAGTTCTTGTAAACACGGTGTCCAAAGCCCATCAAGCGGAACTCGCCTTTCTTGACCCGTTCGACGTAACTGGGCACGCGCTTGGCGTCGCCGATTTCCGCCAGCATCTTGATGACCGCTTCGTTAGCGCCGCCGTGACGGGGACCAAAGAGCGCGGCCGCTGCGCCAGCCATGGCGCTGTACGGGTCGGCATAAGCAGAGCCGATCGACCGCATAACCGATGTCGAGGCGTTCTGTTCGTGGTCGGCGTGCAGGATGAAAAGCACATCCAGCGCCTTCGCCAGCACAGGGTTGACTTCGTACTTGCTCTGGTGCATGTAGTCGAGCATGTAAAGAAAGTTCTCAGCGTAGCCCATGTCGGCGTTGGGATAGTTGAAAGGGCGCCCGATGCGATGGCGATAACAGAAGGCGGCTACGGTGGGGAGCTTGCCCAGGATGCGGTAAATTTGTTTCAAACGCACGTCGGCGTCTTCAACGCGGCTGGCTTCCTTATGCAGCGTCGACATGAAGGCGAGTGCGCTGATCATCATACCCATTGGGTGTGCGTCATACCGATAGGCATGGAACAGTTGGGTCATGTTCTCATGCAGGAAGGTATGATGCATGATCTGATGTTCCCAATCCGCCAATTGCGCCTTTGTCGGCAGTTCGCCAAAGATGAGCAGATAAGCCACCTCCAGAAATGAACTTTGCTCCGCCAGCTGCTCGATGGGATAGCCGCGATAACGCAGGATGCCCTTGTCACCGTCGATGTAGGTAATACGGCTCTTACACGACGCTGTATTGTCATAACCTGGATCGTAGGTCATCGTTCCAAACTCATCAGGGTCAACCTTGATCTGGCGCAGGCTGATCGCCTTGATGGTGGAATGCTCCACCGGCACCTCATACTGCTTGCCCGTGCGATTGTCGATAATGGTAAAGGTGTCTTTGCTCATTTGTCCTTGCTCCTTTGGAAGACAATCTGCAGATTTGATTGAATAGCCTGTGACAGCCATTGTATCATGTATCGTGTAGGAAGCGTGCTCACTGCGACCAGTTGTGCACACCGTGCATCTTACGCCGTTCCCTTGATGCGCATCGCCCGCTCATACAGCGCCTCATATTGCGCGGCGCTCTTCTCCCACGAGTAATCCTGCTGCATGGCGGTGCGGATCATCTTCGCCATGTGCTGCGGGCGGTCGTAGAAGGTGCTGACGGCCCAGCCGACAGTGTAGAAAATGGCGTTGGCGCTCGGCTCCCAGAACTTGAAGCCGGTGCCGTCGCCGGTGCGCTCGTCGTACTGCATCACTGTGTCGTCGAGGCCACCGGTGGCGCGCACAATCGGCAGCGTGCCGTACTTGAGTGAGTAAATCTGGTTGAGTCCACACGGCTCGTAGATCGACGGCATGATGAAGAAATCGGCGCCGGCTTCGATCCAGTGGGCAAGCTGGTTGTTATAGCCGATGAAACTGCCGATGCGTCCCGGATAGCGTCGTGGCAGGTCGCCGTAGAATGCCTCCAGCCCTTTGTCGCCTGAACCGAGGATCACGAACTGCACTATCATGCTCTCGACGATGCGTTCGATGGCGCCAGCCAGTAAGTCCAGCCCTTTTTGCGAAACCAGGCGACTGACCACGCCGACGATGGGAATGCGCGGATTCTCTTCGAGCAAGAAGCGGCGTTGCAGCTCCGCCTTGCAAATGCGCTTGCCAGTGAGGTCGTCGGGCGTGTAGCGCGCCGGGATCAGGTTGTCGACCGCCGGGTTCCATTGCGCGTAATCGACGCCGTTGAGGATGCCGATGTAGTTGTCGCCCTTGTCGTTGAGGTAGGGCGCCAGGCCATAGCCGAGGGCAGGCGTGCGCGTCTCGTTGGCGTAGGTCGGACTGACGGTGTTGACTACGTCAGCGTAGACGATGCCGCCTTTGAGGAAGTTGATGGCGCCGTAGTCCTCGAATTTGTCGGGCGTGAAGTTGCCCCACTGCAAGCCAAGATAATCATAATGTGAGGCGGGATACTTGCCCTGGTAGGCGATGTTGTGGATCGTGAGCACGCTGGCGGCGCCGCCCAACAACGGATCGTTCCAGTGCCAGATTTTCAGATACGCCGACGCCAGCGCGGTCTGCCAGTCATGAACGTGGACGATGTCGGGCTTGAAACCCAAATCCTGGGCAAGCTGCAAGCCGGCGCGCGTCAGAAAGCCGAAGCGCCGCGGGTTATCGAGATAGTCGTTAAAATTGTCGTCGTGATACAAGCCGGGGCGCGCAAAATAGTTGTTGTGCTCGATGAAGTAGGTCGGCACGCCGTCATTGTCCGCCACATCGACCGCGCACCACTCCTGCATGTTGCCCATCCACACACCCATCGAGTCCCAGTGGCGGCGCAGTCCAAACTTCTGCACGTCGATGCTACCATATTTCGGCATGACGACGATCACCTCATGCCCCAGCCGCTGCAACACCTGCGGCAATGCGCCCACCACATCAGCCAGCCCGCCTGTCTTGGCGTAGGGCACGACCTCGGATGAAATCATTAAGATTTTGAGTTTCCTCACCATGCGCTCCTTTTTGTTTCGGTTGATTACCCCAACACAATCCCCGCCGCCAACAGCAGACTGAACAACAGCCCCAGACGCGCCGTGCCTGCCAGCGTCTTGTTGAGTGTGGGACCGTCCGTGGCGCGGCGCAGCGTCTGCACAAGCTGCACCGCCAGCGGCAGCGTCAGCCAGCTTAGCATCACCCACGCAGCGGCGCCCTGCACCAGCCACATCACCACCGGCAGCACGAAGGCAAACGCCAGCAGCGCCGCATACTCGATTTGCGCGCCGCGACGACCGAGCCGCACCGCCAGCGTGCGCTTGCCGGCGCGGCGGTCGGTGTCGATGTCGCGGTAGTTATTGACGACCAGAATCGCGGTCACCAGCGCGCCGACGGCAAACGAGGCCGTCACCACCAGCGGGGTCAAGGTCAACGCCTGCACGTAGTACGTTCCACAGACCGCCGCCACGCCAAAAAAGAGCAGGACGAAAAGCTCACCCAGCCCGTAATAGCCGAAGGGAAATGGCCCGCCCGTGTACGCCAGCGCCGCCGCGATGCCGGCCACGCCGATCAGCAGAATGGGCCAGCCGCCCACCCACACCAGATAGAGACCGACCAGCACCGACGCAGCGATCACAGCAATGATGCCGCCGCGCATCTGTTCCGGCGTGATCAGCCCGGCGCTGGTGACGCGCACCGGACCCAGACGATCCGGCGTGTCGGCGCCGCGAAAAAAGTCGGAGTAGTCGTTGGCAAAGTTACTCAGAATTTGCAGCAACAGCGCGCCGAGCGCAGCCGCCAGCGCGGGCAGCCAGGCCAGCCTGCCATCAGCATATGCCAGCGCCGTCCCCACGATCACCGGGGAGAGCGCGGCGGGCAACGTCTTGGGGCGAGCGGCGAGAAGCCAGGCCTGTCGTCGTGTGATTGCCTGCGTTGTCATGCGTTGTTCCATCCCTGGCGCGCCGGCCGCCGCAGCAGGAACACAACGCAACGGCAGCGCAAAGGCGATTTTTTGATCTTGTGGTATTGTATCACTCCAAAGCATTTGACGCAGAACGTCAGCAGGAAATGAGAAGCATTCGATGCACGTCCAGCCCATTCAGACCCGTCGCATCACGCGTGATGACCACGATCTCTTTGCTATCCTCGACGCGGCGCTGCCGGCATTGGCTGAAGGCGACATTCTGGCCGTCTCCTCCAAAATCGTCGCCCTCTGCGAAGGACGCACGGCGCCGATCGACGGCACAGACAAAGCCGAACTGATTGCAACAGAATCTACCTGGTTCTTGCCCGATACCGTCAGCCGTTATCAGGTCTATCTGACGATCAAGGCCAATACACTCATGCCCTACGCCGGCGTCGACGAATCGAACAGCGATGGACATTACGTCTTGTGGCCCGCCCATCCGCAAGCGAGCGCCAACGCCATCCGCGCCTACCTGCGCCGACGCTTTGGCGTGCAGCAGGTAGGCGTGGTGATTACCGACAGTCGTCCGCTGCCGTTGCGCTGGGGCGTGACCGGCTTCTGTGCGGCGCACAGCGGCTTTCAGGCGCTCTACGACTATCGGGGGCAGCCCGACCTCTTTGGCCGCCCACTGCGCATGACGCAGACCAACGTCGCCGACGCGCTGGCAGCCGCCGCCGTGCTGGTGATGGGCGAAGGCGCCGAGCAGACGCCGCTGGCGCGCATCACGGATGCGCCCTTCGTGACATTCCAGGAGCATGATCCGACGCCGGAAGAGTTGACGGCGCTGGCGATCGCGTTGGACGATGACCTCTATGCGCCGTTGTTGACCAGCGTCGACTGGCAGCGCGGGCGCGCCGAAGCGTAGACGGTCATAGTTGGAGGGAAAGAACAAGCATGTTTCCACTGCGCGACACCATTCAAGCACGCTCACTGCCACTGATGAACTGGGCGATCATTGCGGCGAATGTGCTGGTTTTTGTGCTGTTGTTGGGCGGGCCGCGCGCCGAGTGGTGGATTGTGCGCTACGGGCTGATTCCAGCACAACTCTTCAGCACGCCGACCGAGTGGTTGACAATCTTCACCTCCATGTTTCTGCATGGCGGCCTCTTCCACCTCATCAGCAACATGTGGGCGCTCTACATCTTCGGCGACAATGTGGAAGATCGCATGGGGCCAACGCGCTTTCTCATGTTCTACTTGCTCTGCGGCGCAGTTGCGGCGGTCGTGCATATCCTGATGAACCCCAACTCAACGATTCCCACCGTCGGCGCCAGCGGCGCGATCAGCGGGGTGATGGGCGCGTATCTGGTGCTCTTTCCTGCTTCACGTGTGATCACGTTAGTCCCGTTTTTCTTCTTCCCCTATTTCTTTGAAGTGCCGGCGCTCTTCTTCATCGGTCTCTGGTTTGGCGGACAACTGGTGAATGCGCTGGCAACGTCGGCGCTGGCGCCGCCCGATGTCGGCGGCGTGGCGTGGTGGGCGCATGTCGGCGGTTTCGTTGCGGGCATCGTGCTGGTGCGTCTCTTTGTAGCGGGACGTTCGGTGCGCCGCACCTATCGCGATGAGTTTTACCCCTGGTAGAGTGCGCAGGAGGATGCGATGGATTTCTTCGGTTTGCTGTGGCTGTTTTTGATGATCTCCTCATTGCAACCGATCATTCGACAGAAAATGCTGGAAGTGGAGCGCATGCGCGCGCTGGCGCGGCTGGAGAAAGTGCGCAACAGCCGCGTGATCGCACTGATTCATCGCCAGGAAACCATGAGCTTCCTCGGTTTTCCGCTGGCGCGCTACATCGACATCGACGATTCCGAAGCGCTGCTGCGCGCCATCAAGCTCACCGACGACGAGGTGCCTATCGACCTGATTGTGCATACGCCCGGCGGGCTGGTGTTGGCGGCAGGACAGATCGCGCACGCGCTCAAACGCCATCCGGCAAAGGTGACGGTCTTTGTGCCGCACTATGCCATGTCCGGCGGTACGCTCATCGCCCTCGCCGCCGACGAGATCGTGATGGATGAGAACGCCGTACTTGGCCCGGTCGATCCGCAACTGGGACAACAGCCTGCGGCTTCCATCCTCAAGGTGCTGGAACGCAAGCCGATCAACGAGATCGACGATGACACCCTGATCATGGCGGATGTGGCCGAGAAGGCGATCCGCCAGGTCAAACACACAGTGCTGGAACTGCTGCGAGGACGCATGGAGCCGGCGCAGGCGGAGCAGGTCGCAACCACTCTCTCCACCGGCGTCTTCACCCACGACTACCCGATCACCGTGGACGAAGCGCGCGCGCTGGGATTGACGGTGAGCACAGAGATGCCCAAAGTGATCTACGACATCATGGCGCTCTACCCGCAGACGGCGCAGCGCCGCCCATCGGTGGAATATATCCCGACGCCGCGACGGGCAGAGCGCTCCCCGCGCCACGCCGGCAATGCCTAAAGCTGACGGCGGATTGCGAGGCGAAGATGCGCTGCCAGCTCAGCGAACTCAACCCGATGCGCCAGAATGGTAGCCGCCTCCAATAAAATCTCCTGTTTGGCGCGACGGCGCTCACGATAGGCGGCTTGACGCAGGTCATGCAGCGGTTCTTCGCGCCCCGCCAGCACAATCGACATGACGAGATAGCGATAGATGTCGGCGTCGGTGGTCTCTTCCAGGAAGCGGGCGAGGTAGGCGCGCCCCAACGGGCCTTCGGCATGGTTGAGCAGCAGGTCAAACAACCCCATCCGAATGACAGAAGAAGCAGTGGCAGCATAGCCTTCCAGCAACGGCTCGACCAGTGACCTCGGCAGCGCCGTAAGCTGGCGCAGACACTCCGCCGTCACTTCGGGGAAGACCGTGGCAACGGCGGCGCTGCCAGTGACGCGGTCGTGCGGCATGGTCTGGCAGGCGATGAGATAGAGCGGCAACGTCTCGCCCAGCGCGCCAAGCACTCGCGCCGCCGACACCGCTGGCTCGCCCGTCATGCGCGCCGTGAAGGGATCGACCAGCAGCCGGGCGGCGTGATGGCGGGCGGCTTCCTCGTCAACCTCGACCAGCGCCACCAACGCCGCCGCCCGGATCAACACGGCATCCTCGGCAAAGTCCGGGGGCCAGAACTCGTAGGTCATGCACGCCTGCGCCAGCCAGCCTGCATCCGCCGGGCGCGCCACCGGACGCAAGGCATCGAGCACGGCGCGACGGAAGTAACCACCCTGATCGTGCCGACCCTTGTCGCGGCTGTAGCGCTCGTAGAGCCTGCGCAGCGCAGGCCGCGCCGCATCAGTCGGGTGTTCGGTCAACACCTTGAGCGCCGCCAACAGCACATCCTTGCCATGCTCGCCTTCGAGGATCGAGACGGCAAGCTGCACCGCCGCTTCCGGCTGATCAGCCAGGGCGCGCAGTTGGGCGACAACCGGGAGCTGCTTACCGCTCATTGCGCCGCTATCAGGATGTTCCCATTCGGATAGAGTGGTGTTGGGCATCGTGGTGGTTCCAGAAACGATAACGTGTATTACTCATAGCGCAACGCGTCTGCCGGATAGACGCGCGACGCCTGCCACGCCGGCGCAATCGTCGTCAACAGTGAAAAGGCATACGCACCCAGCACGACCAGCCCGATCTGGGACCAGGGAATGGCGACAGCGCTTTCGCCGATCTGCGGAAAGAAGGCCGACACCAGATTATCGCCCAGCACAACGCCGGTGATGGCGCCGATCAACAGCCCTGTAATCGAAACGAAGCTGGACTCGATCAGGAAACTCAACCCCACCATGCCGCGCTGATAGCCAAGCGCCCGCAACATGCCGATCTGCTGCCGCCGTTCGTAGACCGAGCGCGTCGAGATCACGCCGAGCGCGGCAATGCCAACAAGCAGACCCAACGCCATGAAGCCCTGCAACAATTGCAGCGCCCCGCCAGTCAAACGCTGACGCTGTGCATAGCGATCGGCCAGCACCACGGCGTCGAGACCGCTGGAGACAAAGGCGCGTTCGATCTCACCTGCCACCGCGCGCGCATCCAGCCCTGGCTGCGTCTTGACATAGATGCTCTCTCCCGTCACCGGCACACTGCGCAGGCGGGCGAGCGTTGCCTCGCTGCCGATCAGCATCGAGCTGACCAGGTTCGTGTCCTCGTCGAGCACGCCGATGACTTGCACCGTGTGCGTGCGCCGTTTGCCGTCAGCCCCGTCGGTGGCAAGGGTCAGGCGCAGGTCGCCAAGTGTGTAACCGTCGCTGCCGTCGACGATGCGCAGCGGTTGGCGGAAGCGCCCGCGGCGTTCGGAAGAAACGTCCTCTGGGCCGATTGCGAATGCCCCTTCTGCGTCCTCATCCGGCGCTTCCCCGATGCCAAAGGGCAAGGTTGGCAGCGCCTGGAAGAGTTCGGGGCGGGCGATCACGACATCGTTGCGGGTGGCAAGCGCCTCCCATACCGCTGCGTCGTCGGCAAAACCGGGTGCACGGCTGCGCAGTTGGTAGACCTGTTGCGCCGCGTCGATGTAGCCGCGGTTGACGCCGGCAAGGCTGGTGAAGCGGAAGTCACCTGTCTCGCCGACGACCTGTCCTTCCATCGCCTGTTCGGTGACAAGACCGACCGCAGCAATCTGGCGATTGAGCGGATCATCGCCCAGGTTCGCCAGCGCTGCCGGGAAATCTTCCACCGGGTTAAAAAAGCTGAGCAGCGTCGGCGATACCTCAATCTCAAAGCCGGCGGTCTGACGATCATCCAGGCGGGTTAGGGATTGCGTGGTACTGATCACGACCGCCATCACCACCACCGTCGCCATGATCATGGCAAAGAGCACCATCGTCATGCCCGTGCGGAAGCGACTGCTGAGGGGATAGGCGATCGCCGTGCGCAGGACGGGCCGCAACGAGGGCACAAAGCTCAAGATAGCGCTGAGCGTGGCGCTGAGCACATTGGCGTTGAACATGATGACCAGGATAGCGCCGGTGATGATCAGGGGTCCGCCGATCGTGAAGACCGTCGGCGCCTGTGTCGGATCCCAGGTAAAGCGCTCCGGGAACCACTGCGGCGCCAGCGTGTACCAGGGCGGCGTCCAGATCAGGAGCAACCCAACGCCAAGCAGCGAGTAGACGATGCGATAGCCTGTCTCGTTACGAATTGGCGTCTCCTCCAGGATGCGTCCAACCAGCACGGTGACGCCGTAGAGCAGCACCGTTGCGGCGATCATGATCAGGCTGAGCGAGTTGGTGGTCAGCGCCTGCATCAGTAGATAGCCGCCAGCGGCCAGCACTGCCAGCGGCCACAACCAGCTCCACGCGCTCGCCAACCAGGTGCGACGCTTCGCCTCCGCTTCGTCCGACAAGCCGCGAATGGCGGTTGCGACATTCATACGCGTCACCCGCCAGGAGGAGATCGTCATCGCCAGCCAGGTGATCAGCACGCCCGCGCAGTATGCCACCACGATTGACTCCCACGAGATGGCGAAACTGACGGCAAAGATGCCGCCCGCCTGCGCGTTGATGGCGCCAGTCAGGTCGTTGAACAGGCGCCCGATGAACTGCGTCATGGCAAAGGTGATGGCAATGCCCAACAGCACACCCAACGCGGCCGCCAGCAGATTGTAGACCATGCCTTCCGCCATGAAGCTCTGCACGATCTGGCTGCGCTGCACGCCGACGGCGCGCGAGATGCCGATCTCGACGCGCCGTTCAGCCGCCAGCATGACGAAGATCAGCACGATGAGCAGGATCGCCGCCAGGATCGAGAAGACGCCAAAGATGCTGAAGATCGTCGAAAAGATGCCGCCGCCCACATTCGCCGCCGAAACAATCGTCGTTTTGTTGAGTGGTTCGATCTGCTCGAACTGGTTGAGGTTGGCGACCGCCGTCGCAAACTCACGGCTGACTGCATCCGGCAATTCCAGGGTCAGCAACCACTCGCGCACGGTCATGCGCGCAAGCAGCTCGCGCAGTGCGGACGCGTCACCGCTGGCGGCTGCCGTCAGCAAACCTTCGGCGTCCTGGCGCGTCATCTGTTCGATGTTGAACATGCTCAGCACATTCTCGATGACGCCAGCCAATAGCGGCGGCATCTCATCGGCATCCTCGATCTGCACCTGCCCGACATCCGGCAGGTCGGCGCTGAGCGCCTTGAGTTGTGCCTGTACGTCAGGGCGCGCGAGCACGTCCGCAATCGTAACCACCGCCGCATCATCTAGCGCCAGCACCGCCAGCCGCTTACTCACGGCATCGGTGTGCTGCATAGAACTCATCTCATCGCCGATGTTGGAGATCAGCACCGAGTTGACGCGGTCGGGCATAAAGAGTAGTTGCTGTGCTTCATCTAGCCGCAACATCACCACCGGCGTCAGAGCGCTGAGCGGGCCAGCCTGGTCGACTACAGCACGCACGCGGAAGCGCACCGGCAACGGACCAATGTAAATCTCCAGCAGATCGCCGGTGCTGGCGTTGAGTCGCTCTGCGCCCAGCCGATTGAGATAGAGGTCGCCCTGACGCAGTTGCAACCCATATTGGCCCAGCGTATTGTCCAGCGTATAGCCGAGCGTGTTCAAGTTGATCACACGCAGCAGGTCTGCGGCCAACGATGTCATCGAGGCGCTGGCCGCGCCTGCCAGGTTGAGTCGCGTCGGGTCGATTTCCAACGTAGCCGCGCTGTCCGTCGGCTGTGCGCCGGTGATCACGCCTGCCAGCGGGAGCGCCACCGTGCTGGTCAGCGCAGTGGTCTGCGTCAGGGTTCCGGTCGCTTGCAGTTGCGCCGCCTGTACACTCGCCGCCTGCAGCAAGGTTGCAATCTCCCGCAGCGTCAGGCTATCCTTGCCCAACGCCTGCAGCGGCGTTGTATCGACGCCCAATGCCTCAAGCGTCGCCAGGCTGATGCTCACATCGGGCAGCATGGCGGGATCGACGGTGGTGAAGAGCGCGCCCAATCCGGCCAGCGCCGTCACGACATCGAGGCTTGCCACCGTGTCGGAGAGCGGCAGCGCAGTCTGAATCTGACCGAATTGCTCCGACAGCGCGGGCACAACCGCAAAGAGATTGCTGGCCTGCACAAAGATATTGCCAACGCCGGGTTGCAGCGTCGCCATGGTCAGCGGCTCGCCTGTGATGCTTGTCAGCCCGAACTCGTTGGTGTAGTCGTCGTTGACGGCAAAGATGAAGCCGAGCGGTTCACTTTGGCCGGTGCTGACGTTGCGGATAATTGTCGGGAAGACAATTGAGCCGGCCACGCCGTCGATCAGCGGCTCTTGTGTGGCCGCCGCTCGCAGCCGCGCCAGCCGGTCGGTCCCGATGCTGGGTAGACCACCCTGCGCCAGCGCCAGCACGCTCTCCAATCCACCCTGCATCAGGTTGTTGAGGGTTGCCTGCGTCTGCTCTGCTTGCGCAGGATCGACGTTGGGGTTTGCCATGCTCGCCAGCATCGACAGCAGCGGCGGCGCAATGATCTCATCCACCTTGCCGTAGGCGGAGACAGCCTGCTTCTGCACCGAGAAACGCAATGTGTCGCCGACGCCCAGGGAACTGATGACAATGATGGTGCTCAGGGTCAGACCGATCACGATCAGCACCGACTGCCCCTTACGCCGCGTCAGGTTGCGCAGCCCGATCTTCATCAGCACCGGGTTGCGCCACCACAGAAAGACAAGATAGAGTAGAATCGCCGTGACCGCACCGACCAAAAAGGCGATGGTTCCGACGGAGAGATTTCCAAGCATGGTGGCTCCTTGTATTGGGGCGCGAGTCAGGCGGCGTGAGTCATGACAGATGACCTCTCACGCCACAATGAGTCCATCCTTCATCTGGATGACGCGATCGCAGGCAGCGGCGATGTCGGCATCGTGCGTGACGATGACGAAAGTCTGCCCCTTCTCTCGATTGAGTGTACGCATCAGCGACAGGATGTCGTCGGCGGCCTTGCTGTCGAGCGCGCCGGTCGGCTCATCGGCAAAGACGATGGCCGGATCGTTGACCAGGGCGTGGGCAATGGTGACGCGCTGGCGCTGTCCGCCGGAAAGCTCCGCCGGACGATGGTCAGCGCGATCGGCCAGCCCCACCTGTTCCAGCACAGCCAGCGCCCGCTTGCGCGCTACGCTGGGGCGGGTGCCTGCCACCAGCAACGGCAACTCCACATTCTCCACCGCCGATATCACGGGCAGCAGATTGTAGCTCTGGAAGATGAAGCCCATACGCTGCGCCCGATAGCTGGTGCGCTTCTTGTCGCTCATGGCGCGCAGGCGCGTGCCTTCGATGTAGACCTCGCCCTGGTCGAAGTCATCCAGCCCTGACAGGCAGTTGAGCAGCGTGGTCTTCCCACAGCCAGACGGCCCCATGACTGCGACCATCTCACCAGCGGGTACAGCCACATCAATGCCGCGCAGTGCGTGCACCTCGATCTTGCCGGTGCGAAACCACTTCTGCACCGCTTCGGCGGCGACAATCGGTTGATCCATAGCATACGCTCCTTATTCTGGTCGCGGTTGTGTGCAGACATCACCGCACACGCAGGCGGGAACTGCCTGGGCGCGGCGTGTAGTCGCTGTGCTGGCATGCATTATCGACCGGTGCGCAGAACGCGGCAAATGCTCTGCCAACCTGACAACGCCGCTAGCATTACGACGCAGGGGCGCAAAGGTTTCAGCATCGGTTGGTGCGCGTCCCGGAAATCGCTTTTGCAGCACGATTTGTTGACGTCGCGCCAGTCTGCTATGAGGTGAAGACGCTGCTGCACCGCCATATCCGCAGTTGTCGGCGCCGGTGGGGGTCTGAGGAGTGGCGAGGGGCGAGGGGCGGGGAACGTCTCACCGGTTCCTTGGCGGGACAACTGGTCACTTGCGCCCGCACCTGGCGCTGACGTGGCGCTGGGTACGCGTGGTGAGGATGGTGAGGACGTGTGTTTGGCGGTTTTGGCGGGTGAGCGCGGCGCGTGTATACTGCTGTGTAGCCAAACTTCCGAATCGGCAAGGCGCATGGTTCCCGACATGAGGTGGAAGCCAGCAGAGTTGATGCAGAAGCCGAGCACACTCCCGCTGTCGCAGGCGGTTCCCGTCGAGCATTTGGCCGCGGGCTTCTACAGTGTAACCAATTCCTACAAGTTCTATTGGCTGCTGGCGATCCTGGCGCAGGTACGCGAGCGGCGTGGCCCTGTGCTCGCCATCGATGCGCTGACGGCACAGATGGTGGCCGCGGCGTGGTATCCGAGCAGCTATTTCCGATTATCGTTTGGCAAGCAGGATCAGTTGGGTCAACTGGCGTTGACGCTGCAGGCGGCGCTGAATCTGCCGGCGCACTCGCCCAAAGCGGAGATCGCCACCGCATGTCTGCGCTATGCCGAGGAGAACGCCGCGTTTGCGAAGACGCTGCGCAGCCTGGCGAAGTATGTGCCGTATCGTTTTCTGCGTCCCAATTTTGCGGCAGAGACGCGTGGGCTTGCCGACTGGAAGGTGAATGAGGCGATCCGGCAGTTGGCGGCGCAGCACTTCACCGACGCCGCATCGCCGTGCCTCTATCGTTTTGTCGAGGATGGAACGGAGCGCATCGAACTGCACCCGCAGTGGGTCGACTATCTGGAACGTAACCTGGCGATCGTCGATGGCTTCTGTCGCTGGCATCTGACTAATTATCTGCAGCGCAACAACCCGAACACACCCAACATTGCGAGCAAGCTGGCGGAGCCGGAGGAACGCAATTTGCGCCGGGCGCGCCTTTTCTGGCAGGCGGCGCAGGCAACGTTGGGGCCGCTGCGCTGCATCTACAGCGGCGAGACGCTGGTTGACAGCACGTCGCTCGATCATTTTCTGCCGTGGCGCTTTGTGGCGCACGATCTGCTGTGGAACATCACGCCGACGTCGCGCCCGGTCAATTCGGCAAAGAACGACCAACTGCCTGACTTCGCCCGCTATTTTGAGCCGTTTGCGGCGCTGCAATTTGACGCGGTGCAGGCGGTGGCAAGCCAGGGTAAAGCCGCGCTGCTGGAAGATCACATCCTGCTGCTGAAGACGGCTTCGCTGGCGGCGGTGCAGGCGCTGCCCTATGCCGCGTTCCGGCGCACGCTGGAGGAGACGCTGGCGCCGCAGATGCAGATCGCACGCTCGATGGGTTTTGTCGATGGATGGAGGTATGCGCCGCCGTGATCGTGCGTTCGCCCAAGAATCCACACAGCCATCTGACGGTCAAGGATCGCCGCTGGCCCTCGTATCCGACCAAATATCTGCTGGCGCAGGGGTTGATCCGCGGGCGGGTGCTCGATTTTGGCTGCGGGCTGGGCACGGATGTCGCCTTTCTACGCAGCCAGGGGCTGGATGTGACTGGCTACGACCCGCACTATGCGCCCGATCTGCCGACAGGACGCTTCGATACAATTCTGTGTCATTATGTGCTGAATGTGCTGCTGCCGGAAGAGCAGGCGCCGGTGCTGATGGCGGTGGCGGAGCTGCTGGCGCCGGACGGCGTCGCCTACTACACGGTGCGCCGCGACATTGTGCGCGCCGGCTTTCGCGCACACACCGAACACGCTGGCGTCAAGGTGTACCAGTGCAATGTGGTGCTGCCATTTGCAAGCGTGCTGGCGGCGGAGCACTGCGAAATCTACGCGTACCGGCATTACACGCAGCAAGCGCACACAGACGCGCCGGAGTGTCCCTTCTGCCGCCCCACGCCCGCCTACGAGCTGCTGACTGAAACGGCGACGGTCTACGCCGTGCTGGTGAAGGCGCCGGACGCGCCACTCCACGCGCTGGTAATTCCCAAGCTGCACGTGGCCGACTATTTCGCCCTGCCGGAGAAGGTGCGCACGGCGTGCTGGTTGGTGGTGGAGCGGGTGTGCGGGCTGTTGAAGGCGCGGTATGGGGTGGAGGGGGTTAGGGTTTGTGTGGAGATGGGGATGGTTGGGGAGCAGATGGCAGAGCATTTGTGTATTGATGTAATTACTCAGGCGGGAAGGTCTGTATTCGTCCCACTTGACAGAATGGCGGCGCCAACGAGCCAGCGGTGAGTTGGAGGGGAAAGGCGCCGTAGTGCATCGGCTTGCGCCTACGCCGGCCGCCCAGGTGCAGGTCAGTATGAGTCGCACGGGCAACTGTTACGATAACGCTTTGATGGAGAGCTTCTGGGCAACGCTCAAGACCGAACTTGTCGAGGATCAGTCCTACGCGTCGCACAGGGCGGCGCGTGACGACATTTTCCTCTACATCGAGGGCTTCTACAATCTGCGTCGTCGCCATTCGGCTCTTGGCTACCTGAGTCCGACAGAATTTGAACGGCGTCACTCAATCGCCTTCTGCGCGCAGAAGGCGACGGGTGCTTAACTTTCTTTCCATCAAAACGGGTCAATATCGGTTCGCGTGCGCGCGTACATTTGATCCTGCTCCATGAACACAATTTCAGCTTATGAAGGGCTTTATATAACCCCAAATGTGACCAACGTTTTTCATCGTAGGGAGAGAGAATGGCGCCCCCAACAACCACGCACATGAGCCTGACTGATTGGGAAAAGACACTCAGCGCTTACTGCAAGCGCGTTTCCCATTTGAGCGAGATTCCGCTATCCGCGTTCGATATTGACGAGATCGGACGACACCTCAAGGCGTTGGTCAGCCGCACCCAGAAGAACCAATTGAAAGACCAGATTTCGCGCTATCCCAGCATCTGGGTCGTCTACATGGCGGCAATTGCTGCGCGCAACGATGATCTCGGATACTGGGAGGCTCTCATCGCCTCCCTGGGCGCAAGCCGCAAGGGCTTACCGGCTTCGCTCATCGGCAGCGCCTTCTTGAACGCGGTCAAACAGCTTGGTTTGCCTGACTATGCTGATGTCGGTGGCTACCACTACGTGACGCCGATTCGGCTTCACGGTGGCATTCCGGCTTATTCGCTGCCTGACTTCTTTAAGTATATCGTGATGCCGGCTGCCAAAGACGCGAAACTTGCCGATAAAACGCCCTCAGAGCAGATCGCAGCGCTGCTTGCTCGTTCAACAGTCGAGCTTTTTGTCGATTCACCCGCTCGCAACTATCTCAAGTATGGTGGCGCAACAGCTGAGGCGTTTTTCACCGCCTGTGTCGACATGGCGCGCACGTTCCTGCAGAGCCATACGTTGCCCTCCTCGCTGTCGCCTGAACTGCCAAAGCATGTCGTCGATGCGTTCCGCGCCTATGTTGAAGAGACAGAGCAGGTCACTGCAGGACAGAAACGCCTGCGTCCCCCCCGCCTCTTGCTCGATCCCTATTCACACAAGGAGTTGCACCGTCTAGAACTGCCTGCCCAGCCGATCGACGTCGATCGGGCAAGATGGCGTTATGAATGGAAGATGTGTCTGGTCGGCGCCACCACACGCAATTGTGCACAGGTCGAAAAAGTACGCGTGCGTCGCATCGGATATGACCTGACGACGGAACCACGCACAGTTTCCCTGGAGTTTCCACCTGGCCAGGTGTGCGTTGAGTTATGGGCAACGTCTGCCGAAGAAGATAAAGCTGTGCAACCCGAATTAGTTGGGCGTTGGGTGGTCAGCCTGGCGCCGCCGTCAGGGCAGGCGCCGCTCCTGGCGTTCCAGGCGCAGTCCGGGCAGGCGATCCGCACTGATCGGACGCTACCGGCTGAGCGATTGTGGTTGCTCTATCCGCGCACGGCGCAATTGAAACCGATTGGAGAAGGACACTGCACTCAGCGAATTGCTGAGTTACTGGGTGACTGGTCGGATTGGCAGATTGAAGAGTGGGACTTGTCGCGCGCCACTGCAATAATTGTGGAAGCGCTTGGCGACACCTGGTCCTTTGTTGTTCGCAGTCAGTTACAGGAACCGCGCCTCGAAGGCGGCCGACGTCTGCTAGAGGTTGTCAATGAAGAGGACGTCCCGTTCTTTGTGGATGAGCTGCCAAGATTGTGGCTGCCGCGGCTGAACAATCAATCACGCGACGATGAACTGAAGGATTGGCGCGTCGCAGTCTGCTCACGCTGGGCAGCCGTGCCTGCGCTGCCAGAATCGAGTCCGCGCCCGCTGTCGGATTGGAGACACGCGGTCACCGTGCAGACTGAGAGCGTTGAGTTTCCTCTGTCCGCCATCCTCGGCGCTGCGCCCATCGGTCTTTATGAGATTACGGTCGAGGGACCGCACAAAGTACGCAAGAGCATGCGTTTCTCTGTGTGGCAAAGGATAACGATCAACAACTGGCAGCCCGTCTATCTGCCTGGGCCGCACGGCGCTGAAACTGTGACCTTCTCGCTCTGTACGGCGTCGGCGCATCAGGTGACTGTCCAGCCAGGCGCCGAAGGCATTACCGTCACATACAATGCAGAGGAGGGCTGCTACGCTGTCACGGTGGCGTCAACAGCCAGCGAGGCGCCCCTGTTCCTGGAAGCGCCGCGTGCCCAGGGCGAGACAGTGCGCGTCGCATTGCATGTGCGGATTGCGCGGTTACGTTGGAAAGTGACGACGGATGAAGATGTCATAGAGTGGAGCACCACTCCGCTTCATCTGCCAGCGGACAAGTTGATACAAAGCCGGTCTCCCCATCTCTTGCTTGAGCTAGACGCCGAGGACTGGCCTGCATGTCGTTTGTTGTTGCAAGACGCCGGAGCCACGGCTGAACCGTTGCAGATGAGCGACTGGCGTAAACCACAGCGCGGACAACGACGGATGCATCTTCCCTTGGCTGAATACAGTGAAACGTTACGTCAGTTAATGGACTATCCTGTGTTCACATTCAGTTTGGAGCTACACAGCGAATCCACCAATCCCGGCTTCTTGCCGCTGCTCTATCTTAACCGCGAGCCTGAGCTGACCGTTGTCTTGCTAGACTGGGCACCCGACGGCGTCACCTACCTGCACTGGGAAGCGGAGCACCGCCTGCGCAATCGCCGCGTGCGCCTGTGGTCGGCGTGGCAACCGTGGGTGCCGCCCTACGAGTTTTGCATTCCTGACGATGTCGCCGCCACTGAACTTTCGAAGAAACCCGGCAGTGGGATGTTGCAACTGCCGATCAAGCTGCCGCGCGGATGGTATCGGGTGGCGCTGCGCACGGCGCCCGCATGGGAAGAATTATCCGCGCCGCCTGAACCGCCAGCCGGCGCGCTGCTGGCACGCGATGCAGACCCCGATTTCCGTCTGCTTGAATTGGAGGATGCAGACCCCACATCCCCCGAACAAGAGTATCTCAGCCATTTCGAGCGCGCCTGCATTTTGGATGCCATGAACGACAATGCTGGATGCCAGGCTGAGGTGCAGTGGCTCTTCAAGCACCATGCGCAGGCTGCTCCCGACATGTTATATTCCGTGTATCGCTGGCTGCACGCCCGCAACGACCCGACAGCTCGCGCCATTCGCCTGCACATGTTTGCTCTCGACAAAGTCGAACGCGTCTTGTTTGAAGACAAGTTCGCCAGCCTGCGCCGCAGTTACATGGAGGCGTTCGCTGAAATCAGATTTGTCAAGCCCGAATGCGCCCTTCTTGTGCTCCAGTCCAGTCAAATTCCTGAACTAGACAGCCATGCCCTGCAAATCCTGTTGAAGCACCAAAGACCTGAAGCGGTGAGTCACATACTCGGCAGGGTGTCCCAAGGGGCGTTGAGTGAACAAGACGCCGTAGCCCTGTTTAGCGTCGAAGAGTGGGCCGAATTCTCTTTGCAGACTCTGCTTAGGCAGCCAACCGCCCCAGTTCGTGACCGCATCATCCTCAGGCTGTTGTCGCTTACTCCGACGGCGTCGCTTGTCAGGCTCGGAGACTGGGTGCACTGTGAGGCAGGCTGGGGCAAAATCGAGACGATTTCACTCGGAGGGGAGTCCAGAAGTTGGTTTGATCCAGAACACGAAATGCCGAAACTAGGCATCGTGCTGCGCCCTAACCTCAATCCGCTCCGCATAGTGCTTCATGTGCACAGCAGGAAGATGGTATTTCCCGAACACTCTCGCCTGTACCGCTGTACGAAAGACAACGGCTGCGCTGGTTTCATTTCAATATGGCAAGATGACGTGACCTATCAACACAATCGCGTCGCTCACGATGGCATGCAACCCGCCTTTGAACAGATCGGCGCACATGAATGGCGATGGCGGAAGGCGCCAACTTATCACCGCCAGCCACCCGATAACGAATTTCAGTGATCGGTTGATTTCCAGTCTGGTTTGAAGGGAACATACTCATGGCTCTCCATCCACTGACAACGACGCGTGCATTGCACGATTCCTATATTCGGTATCTTAAGACCATCAAGCCCTTTCAGGATGACGAGCTGCGCCGTGAATTTGCAGAGTCGCTTGACAAACCTGGCGTACTCATGAAAGGGCCGATCGTCGAGGCGTCGCCGCCATTCCTACCTGGAGCCAGCCTGGCGCAACTTGTGGCAGAGGGAGTGCTGACGCGCGGCTTCTCGCGCTTGTGCAACCCGGAACTGCCCTACGAGCGCCCACTGCACCGTCATCAAGAGATTGCCATTCGCAAAGCGGTTGGCGGGCGCAACATTGTGGTGGCAACTGGCACCGGCAGCGGCAAGACAGAGACCTTTTTGATCCCGATCTTCGATCATTTGCTGCGTGAAGAGGCGCAAGGGACACTGAGTCGCCCTGGCGTGCGAGCGCTGTTGCTGTACCCGATGAACGCGCTGGCGAACGATCAGGTGAAACGTCTGCGCCGCATCTTGGCGCACTACCCTTCCATCACCTTTGGCCGCTACGTAGGCGAAACCGAAGAAACTGAACAGGCAGCACACAAGGCATTCGAGCAAAACTACCCGGAAGAGCAGGACATTCCAAACGAGCTAAAAAGCCGGCAGAAGATTCAGGCAGAGCCACCGCACATCCTGTTGACCAACTATGCCATGCTAGAGTATCTGCTGCTGCGCCCCAAGGATTCAACGCTGTTCGACGGCGATACAGGTCGGTGCTGGCGCTTTATTGTGTTGGATGAGACACATGTCTACAGCGGGGCTAACGCCACTGAGATCGCCATGCTCCTGCGACGACTGCAAGACCGCGTGATGCAAGGACAGCCACGCAAGCTCCAGGCAATTGCAACCAGCGCAACGTTGGGCGCAGGCAGGAAGGATTTTCCTGATGTAGTGCGTTTTGTCAGCAATTTGTTCAGCGTGCCGTTTGAATGGAATGACAACGACGAGTCACGGCAGGATGTCATCGAAGCAGTGCGCGTCCCTGTCGCTAACCTGGGCGAGACGTGGGGCACAGGCACATTGTCCTTCTATCGGCAACTTGGCGAATGGGCCAACACCTGGCGCGAAATGCCAGCGGAACAGTCATCAATCCGGCAGTCCATTGCGGCGTTGGCAGAATTGCCTCCTGTCCCACCAGCTATCCTGGACAAAGCAAAACAAGCTGCGCTTCGTCATCCAACAGATTCCCTTCCTGTCTTTCTCTATCATCTGCTGCGTGGCGACCGCCAGTTGCAGCGACTACGTTCACAGCTAGAAACGGGACCAGCCGATTTGACTCGGCTGGCAGACGAGCTGTTTGACGGCGACGAGGAATCCATCGTCAATCTTGTCTCGGTGTCGATTCTGGCGCGGGAGCGGGCGGGCGATGCTCCGCTGTTGCCGGCGCGCTATCATGTTTTTGCGCGTGCGCTGGAGGGTGCGTTCGTTTGTCTCAATACGGAAGCGCACAACTCCCCAGGTAAGCCGCCATCGCCGCGCCTCTTTCTGCGTCGACACAAATTCTGTCCACACTGCAAAAGCCGTGTGTTTGAGCTTGCCAACTGCACGCGCTGTGGCGCCTCCTATCTGATCGGAGACATCACTTCAGGCGAAAAACTTGAGGAAAGCGGTGGCCCGCCGCCTGTGAAGGAACAATACTACCTGCTCCAAAACAGCGCGCTCTATGATGAGGTTGCCAGAAATCTTGCCTATTTTGTATTGAATCCACAGGCGTCGGAATGGGATGAAGACGAAGCGCTGGTGTCAGAAGCGGAGATGGAAGACCTTCAGTCGGAACCTGATCTGGAGAAGATGCGTCTGTGCGTGGAATGTGGCGCCATCTATGGTGAGCATGATGCTCGACGCTGCAAATGCAAATCACAACTCAGCCAGGTCTTCCGGGTTGAAACGAATCGCGCCAAGACGCTGCGGCGCTGCGTGCGCTGCTCGACCCATGCCAGCGGCGGTGTGATCTACCGTTTCCTCACCGGCCAGGACGCGCCGGTCAGCATTCTGGCAGACTCGCTCTATCAATATGTGCCGCCCGCGCGCAAGGAATCGGAGCAGGATAAGCCGGGCGCGGGGCGTAAGCTACTCAACTTCACCGACAGTCGTCAAAATGCAGCATTCTTTGCCGCCTATCTGGATCGTGTGCATCAGCGTAACCTGCGGCGTCAGTTGATCATGCGTACAGTCAAGAATGCTGTGCAAACGAGCAGCGCGAACCTGCGGCTCGAAGACCTGCTCCCACGGCTGGTCAGGAGCGCAGAGATGGCGGGTCTTTTTTCAGAAACAGACGGTGTTGACAAGCGTGAGCGAACGGCGGCAATCTGGCTGATGCAAGAGTTCTCGCCTCTTGATCGCCGGATTAGTCTTGAGGGTGTTGGACTGCTGCGTTTTCAGCCAGTTGCGCCCGCCAAATGGGAAGCGCCCAGGTTTCTGACGCAGGCGCCGTGGAACATGAGCAACGAGGAGGCGTTCAATCTGATCCAGCTTCTGTTCAACACACTTCGCTGGCAAGGCGTGCATACCTTTCTGTTGTCAGACCGCGTTGACCTGCGCAAAGACGAAGCGTTTGCACCCCGACAAAAGGCGATCTATGTCCGCAAAGACCGGGGTGGCCCCAATAAGGAGCGAGGGATTTTGGGATGGTTGCCCGCCAGCCACAGCAATGCGCGTGTTGAGATCGTGAAGAAGTGGCTTGTTGCCGCACGTGGGTTGGATGAGAAATACGCCGCAGGGCGTGCCGTTGAAATCCTTCGTGAGCTTTGGGATTATCTCACGGGAGTAGCCAGTCCGTGGCAGCGATACTTTTGCACTGAAACTGTTCCCAAAGAAGGCGTACTGTATCAACTCGATTATCGTATGTGGGAGCTGGCGCCAGTCCTGGATGCTGCTTCTGGCGGCTGGCACATCTGTGACCGCTGTCAGAACATCTCAGCGATCAGCCTGGGTGGGATTTGCCCGATTTACGGTTGCACAGGTCAGTTGCGTCCGTTGAGCGCAGATCACAGCGCGCTAAAAGACAACCTCTATCGTGACATCTATCTGAACGGCGACGCCATCCCCATGCGCGCTGAGGAACATACTGCACAATGGGTCACGAAAAAAGCAGCGGAGATACAAAACCAGTTCATCAATGGTGATGTCAACGTGCTCAGTTGCTCCACCACCTTTGAGTTGGGCGTCGATGTTGGAGACCTGCAGGCAGTCATGCTGCGCAATGTACCACCCACAACCGCCAATTATGTGCAGCGCGCCGGGCGCGCCGGACGCCGCACGGACTCAGTAGCATACGTCCTGACCTTTGCCCAGCGCCGTTCACATGATCTGACCTATTACGAGCAACCGGAGAAAATGGTCGCTGGACGGGTCACGCCGCCGACCGTTGTCCTCTTGAACGAGCGGATCATCCGGCGCCACTTGCATTCGGTCGTGATGGCAGCGTTCTTCCGTTGGGCGAAAGAACAACACAATACCGAGTATCACACGGTCGGTGAGTTTTTTGTTCCCAATGACCGGGAGTCGGGCGTCGACCTTTTGGTAAAGTTTTTGAGTTTGCAGCCTGGCTATCTGGCAAGTGCGCTGGATCGTGTGTTGCCGTCCGATGCCGACCTTCGCCGTGAACTGATGCTGGCGGACTGGGAATGGGTTTCAGCGTTGATGAATGAAACGCAAGAGGGTATTCTTGACCGCGCAATTGCGGAAGTCAAAAGTGAGATAAACACATTTTCTGAACTTGAGCAGCAAGCCGCAAGTGAAAAGAAATACAAACAGGCCGAGCTGTTCCAGCAAGTTCAGAACCAGATCCGCAGACGCGATCTGCTAGGCTTTCTGGGGAGCAGAAACGTGCTTCCCAAGTACGGATTCCCGACCGATGTGGTTGAATTGAAGACCGATCATCTGACTATCGACGGTGCAAAAGACATCGCGCTGGATCGAGACCTGCGCATCGCCATCTCCGAGTTTGCGCCAGGAAGCGAAGTCATTGCCGCAAAGAAACTGTGGGTGAGCACAGGCATCCGACGCCTGCCGGATCGGAGATGGCCGCCATACGAATACGCTATCTGTCGCAATTGCAAGCGTCTGAACTTCGAGGCAGAGTCGCTCCACGCTTTTTGTGAATGTGGCGAGCCGCTGAACGAGGGAAGACAGGGCAAACGAACCACCTTCATCGTCCCCGAACAGGGCTTTGTCGCCGCCAAAGAAACCAGATCGCCCGGTGAAGCTGCGCCACAGCGCATCTATGCAAGCCGAACGTATTTCGCCCGTTACAAGCTGCCTGACAGGCGAGGACATGATAGCGCCGCCGCTGAAATCGCGCCAGAGGAACTCGATGAGTCATTTGCTGACAGCCCTGTGCAGGTCTGGAAACGATATTCTCGATATGGTTGGCTTGCGGTTGTCAACGATGGCATGGGATCGGGATTCATGGTTTGCCCGTACTGCGGCTATACGGAGCTTGCCAATCGTTCCACTACTTCCACTACCAGGAAAGGTAAGAAAGACAGGGCTGCCCATCGGAATCCGTTGACGGATCGAGAGTGTAACGGTGGGTTGAGTCACTATCACCTGGGGCATTTCTTCATGACCGACGTGTTGGAGACGACGTTCCAACTTCCCATTCCCACCGAGGGCGCGATCTACTCGTTGCTTTACGCAATACTCGATGGCGCAAGTGAGGCGCTTGGCATGCAACGCAGTGATATCCATGGCGCGTACTACTACCAGTCTTCGGGTAGTTCACCCTCGCTGATTTTCTACGACGACGTGCCCGGAGGCGCCGGTCATGTCAAGCGCATCTACAACAACCTACGACCCACCCTGGAAGCCGCACTCGCCCGACTTGAACGCTGCGAGTGTGGAATCGAGACAAGCTGCTACAGCTGTCTGCGCAACTATCAGAATCAGTTTATCCATGATAAGCTACAGCGCGGGCTTGCCATTGAGTTACTGAGACAGATTCTCGGCTGATAAAGTACAAGCATTGATCCAAACCCTGCACAACATCATGTGCAGCTTGGGAGATGAAGGCGCGCGGATCGTGTGCAGTTTGGGTATGGTCTAGGATTTGACTATTTTCCAAACGACGATTCAATACACATAGACTGTGAGAATTATACGCATTGTAGAAACCGATGCGAACCAACATTGTTCTCGATGAAGCACTCATTGAAAAAGCACAGAAACTGACCGGCATCAAAACCAAACGCGCTGTTGTCGATGAGGCGCTCCGCATGCTCATTCAGTTGTACGAACAGGCGGAGGTGCGTGCGTTGCGCGGCAGTTGCGTTGGGAAGGCGACATCGACGAGGCGCGCCTTGCACGCATATCAGAGCAGCCGTCATGCTGATGGTCGATTCGACTGTATGGATCGACTACTTCAACGGTGTAGTTGACTGGCGCACCGACTATCTCGACGCGCACGTCACCCTCACCCCTATCCTGATCAGCGACCTGATCCTGGCGAAAGTCTTGCAAGGCTTTCGGCGCAACGATGGAGACTTCGACGGGTATGAGCGCCATCTTGGACTCAAGGTCGTGCGTGCGTGATGTGCTCTTGCACGCTGCGCATGGTTTGCCGCTGCCCGTCGAGGCGCAACAATATGGGGACTGGTTTATCCGTTGCCGTCTCAATCCGTTGTAGTCTTTTCCGTGAAGCACAGTCGAACACCTCCTGCAAGCCGTGCGAGCGTTGGCGTTCATGAGGAACCATGCTATCATTCTTCCTATGTCCACAGATTTGATCCAACGTCTGCGCGCCGCCGGGTACAAGATTACGCCGCCGCGCCTGGCTGTCATCGAAGTCATTCAGCGCGAGGGGGAACACCTCAACCCACAGGAAATCTTGGAGCAGGCGCAGGCGCTCCATGCCCAGACCGGGCGGGCGACAGTCTACCGCACCCTGGAGTTGCTTACCCAACTCGGCATTGTTCGCCCCATTTATGTCGGCGACAACGGACCTACCTACATCCGCGCCGATGGGGCGCACCACCACCTGGTCTGTTCGCGCTGTGGTCGCATCGTCGAGTTTGATGCCTGCGCCGCCGATTCGATGGGCTGCGAGCTGGAGTCTCGCTTCGGCTTCCACATCACCAGCCACTTATTGGAATTCTATGGCATCTGCCCACAGTGCCAGACGTCCGACGCCTCCCAGTCTCAGTAGCTCACGATTTTGCCTCACGCAAAGCCGCAAAACTGAAGGTGATTTCCTTCGCACCCTTCGCGTGAGATGCATGAAGCACTGAACCCCAGAAATCGCGGCGGAAACGCCCACATAGGCAGCCACTAGACCCTCGTCACCGCACCGCCAGATGACGCACCAAAGACAACGCGCGGCATAACGCGCGCGCCGCATGTCGTCAGCTTGACACGCAGCAGGTGCAACGCTATACTCCTAATCACAAATGAGAATAATTCTCATTAAAGCATTCTATGTCTGAGAGGAGCTCCTATGCTACACCGAATCAGTCGCCAGTCGCTTCAAATGGGGTTGGCGTGCGTGACATGTCTGGCGTTGTTTGCTGGTTGTGCAGCGCCCGGCGGCGCTACTGCGCCAACGCCTGTCGCCATGACAGATGATGATCATCAGGCCGCGACAGAACAAGTGGAGACACTGCCAGTGCTGACGCCAGTGACGCTGGCAGCAGGTGAAAAACTGCGAGTCGTCGCCACCACCAACATCGTTGGCGATGTCGTCCGCCAGGTCGGTGGCGATGCCATTGAGCTGGTGCAACTGTTGCCGCCAGGAACCGACCCCCACAGCTATCAGGCGCGCCCGGATGACCTGCGCGCGCTCAATCAGGCGCACGTCGTTTTCGTCAATGGCCTGCACCTGGAAGAAGCCATGGCGCCCGTGCTAGAAAGCCTGGACAGCGGCGCACCAGTGATTGCCGTCAATATCGGAGTGACGCCGCTGGAACTCCAGGAAGAACATGCTGACGACGCTGCAGATGACCATCACCATGAAGGCGCCGATCCCCACACATGGATGGATGTGCGCAATGTCGAACAATGGGTCGCAAACATCGCTGCAGTGTTGAGCGCCCTCGATCCGGCGCACGCCACAGCGTATGCCGCCAATGCTACAGCCTACACGGCCGAACTTACTGCACTCCACGAGGAGATCGCAACAACACTGGCGTCAGTGCCAGCGGCTCAGCGCAAATTGGTCACCGACCATGACAATCTCGGCTACCTGGCGCACGCCTACGGCCTGACCATCGTGGGCGCCGTCATCCCATCACTCAGCACGATGGCGGCGCCTTCAGCCCAAGAGCTGGCGGCGTTGCAACAGCAGATCACACAGGAAGGGGTCAAGGCGATTCTGGTCGGGAACACGGTCAACCCCGCGGTTGCGCAACAGATCGCACGCGATACGGGCGCCGTCGTCACCTCTATCTACACCGATTCGCTGAGTGGCGCCGACGGGCCGGCCGCCACCTATCTTGAGATGATGCGCTACAACCTGGCGCAGATTGTGGCCGCGTTGACCGCCAAATGAATCAGCGGATTGTAGCAAATTGGAACCGGCCGGGTGTCAGCGGATTGACAAAGGTTTGGCAGGCGGCTTATACTGCTGGCAACTAAAAATCGTTCCGTACAGGCGTTCATCTATTACTGGTGGATGGACGAAACAGGCGAAGCCGGTGCAAATCCGGCGCTGTCCCGCAACTGTGATCGGCGCTTCGGCTGCCGAAAGTCAGGTCGACCTGCTGTACGTCTACGTGTCAGCCCTCGCGGAATGGGGTGCGCCGTCGATACCAAGTCACTGGCAAAACCACCTTCTCGCACGCGAGGAGGTGGTTTTATTTTCAAAGGATTGTGGCGCAGCCAGGGAGGCAAGATGAAACGTACACTTCAGGCATTGGCGATGAGCTTTCTCCCCGTCGCTCTGGTGGCGACTGTACTGTGGACATTGGCGCCCGTCCCGGTTACCGCAGAAACATCAGCCGGTGCACATCTGGCGACGATTTCGTCGCCACTCTCTGCGCATGGCGAACACACCGGCACTGTCAACACGGCGGCAGTAGTGGTGCAGTTCGACGACCTGCGCAGCGTTGTGCGCTGGGTCGACTTCACCGAGCCGATTTCCGGCCTCACTGCGTTGCAACGCGCTGGTCTTGATGTCACCGTTGGCGAAACCAGTTTCGGGCCAGCGGTCTGCGCAATCGAGGGTGTCGGTTGCCCTGCCGACAACTGTTTTTGTAATACCGACCTGTTCTGGGGCTACAACTTCTGGGATGGACAAGGCTGGCAAGGGTATCCGGTTGGCGCTGCGACTTCGGAAATATCGGCGACAGGCGCCATCGAAGGCTGGCGTTGGGGCGCCTTTGGCAGCGCACAGACGCCCGCCGAGCAGGCCATCGCTGCAGCCAGCGCGCTGCAATGGCTACGCAGTCAACAAAACCCAACCACAGGTGGCTTCGGCGATAGTGTAGGCGGCGCCATCGAAGTGCTGCTGGCCCTGGGCGCCAATCACGAACGACCAGAGCAGTGGCAGCCCATCGATGGACTGCGCTCACTCGACGCCTATCTGCGCCCCCGCGCCAGAGAATTTAGCCGCAGCAACGTCGCTGCCGCCGGCAAGCTGGCCGTTGCCGCCGCCGCTGCGGATGCCTGCCGGCCGGCACGCATGGTGAAGCCCTCCTTCTATCTGACTGATGGCGCCTACAGCGCCGACGCCGGCTTCAACGCCTGGGGGATGCTTGGCGCGGCCGCATTGGGCGAGGAAATCCCCGCCAGCGCAGTTGCAGCGCTGCTCAGCCAGCAGGGCGAGACCGGTGGCTGGGAATGGCAGGCTGGCTTTGGCGCCGACACCAATACCACTGCGCTCGCAATCCAGGCGCTGATTGCAGCAGGTCATCCGGCGGACGCCGACGAAATTGCAGCAGCGCTGGCTTTCCTCAAAAGCGCACAGACAGAAACTGGCGGCTTCGTGTACGATCCGAAGACGCCTGAGTATGGCGCCGACGCCAACTCCACAGCCTACGCGATCCAGGCGTTGCTGGCAGCAGGCGAAGACCCTGCGGGTGCAGCGTGGACAGTCAACGGCTTCACGCCGATGCGCTTTCTATTGGGGTTACAGCTTGCGGATGGCAGCTTCGAATGGCAGCCCAACACCGGGAGCAATCTGATGGCTACGGCGCAAGCTGTGCCTGCATTGCTCGGGCAGACGTTTCCGGTCGTAGTCCGCGATCTGGAATTTTGCGCTGACCGCACGCTGCGGCTAGCGCGTGAAGCAGCGACAGGAGCGACGCCTGAAACGCAACCATAAGCATGAAGGGCTGAATCGCACATACTGGGGGATGGGCGCAGCGGTTCTCGGCAACGCCAAGACGCCGCGTCTGCCCGCAGCATCTATATTGTCGGCGCTCCTGCTTGCAGTCATCAGTGCGATTCTGCTGCTCACAGCAACGCCAGTGGCGGCGCAGGAAGAGAATCGCGCCGGGTTGGTGATTGTTCACGGCGACGGCAGCGTGGCGACGCAGTGCATTGCCTTCGCGGAAGCATCGATCAGCGGCGCCGAGCTGTTGGCGCGCAGCAAGTTTGACCTGTCTATCGAAGCAAGCAGCATGGGGGCGACGATCTGCCGCATCGATGGCGAGGGTTGCACGTTTCCAGGCGAGGCGTGCTTCTGCCAATGCCAGGGCAGCCCATGCGTCTACTGGTCATACTGGCGGCTGAACGACGGGGAATGGCGCTACAGCAACCTCGGCGCCGGCAATACCGTTGTGCGCGCTGGCGATGTCGAGGGCTGGCGGTGGGGACAAGGCGCCGTTGACAAAGCAGAAGCGCCGCCTGTCGTCACCTTCCAGGAAATTTGCGGCGCGTCCGCCCAGACCCTCACCCTGACATCCACGCTCGTCCCCGCCACAACTCCGCTGATTGCAACGCTGTCACCGTTGCCGACTGCACCTCAGTCTGTGGCAACGTCAATGGCAACGTCAATGGCAACGTCAATGGCAGTCCAGCTAGACCAACCACAAGCAGCGCCAACGCCGTTGGCCGCATTGGGTGCGATACTCGTTGCACTGGTCATACCACCGGCGGCGCTGTTGCTGTGGAGATGGGTGCGCCACGTCGGCAAGGAGCGCAACCCATGAGACGCATCACGACGCTGCTCACCTACCTGTTGACCACTCTGGTCGGCGTCATTGCCTTTCTCTATCCCTTCTGGCTACCGCAAGTGACACAGACAGCTGCCGGCGACATAGCGCACGCTGGCGACAGCGCGTTGATGGTGACGGTGCTGGTGGGCATTTGCTTCATCGTGCTGCTGTTGGAGGTGCAGCGCGAGGCGGTCGGCGCCAAACCGATTGCACTGCTTGGCGTGCTGGTGGCGATCAATGCCACGCTGCGCTTTGCAGAGGTTGCGGTGCCGGGGCCGGGCGGCTTCAGCCCAATCTTTCTGCTGATTATCCTGGGCGGTTATGTATTTGGCGGCGGTTTTGGTTTCCTGCTCGGCGCACTGACCTTGCTGGTGTCGGCAATAATCACAGGCGGCGTTGGGCCATGGCTGCCTTACCAGATGTTCACGGCCGGCTGGGTTGGGTTGAGTGCGCCGCTCTGTCGTCCTGTGGTGAGGATCATGGCAGGGGCGACAGGCGCCGCGCCGCAAGCATCAGCCAAAGGCGAGGCCGAAGCTGAGGCAAGGCGCGTCACCCCTCGCCCCTCGCCCCCCGCCCTTCGCAGCGAAGTCTGGGTGCTGGCTCTTTTTGCCGGCTATTGGGGCTTGCTCTTTGGAGCAATCATGAATCTGTGGTTTTGGCCCTTTGCTGTTGGGCCGATGCAGATGCACTGGACGCCGGGCATCGGTGTGTGGGAGACGGTGCAACGGTATCTGGTCTTCTACGCAGTGACTTCGCTGGCGTGGGACATGGCGCGTGCGATCGGTAATTTTGTCCTGGTGGTGTTTGCTGGCGCTGCTATTCTGCGCGTGCTGCGGCGTTTCCAGTTGCGTTTTAACTTTGTGCAACTGCCCTCACTGCCTGGAGCAGGTCGAGTGGGCGCCAGGGAGGAATCATGGACGGCGCGCTAACCACTCCACTGGTAGAAACCAGGTTGCCAGTGCGCGCTCCCTTGCATCCGCTAACGTGGACAGCATGGATTGCGGCCATTGTGGCAATTTTGACGCTGACGCGCAACCCGGTCTACCTGGCGTTGACGCTGGCCACGATTGTGCTCGTGCGCTGGCGTTGCTTAGCGCCGGTGCACGCAGAAGATGGGGGACTGACGCTCTCACCGCTGCGCTTCGGGCTACTTGTTATGACGACAGCCGCAATCTTCAACATGGCAATGGTGCGCGTGGGGACAACAGTGATCTTCACACTGCCGGGATGGATACCGCTGTTGGGCGGCGCGTGGACGCTGGAGGCGCTGGTCTACGGTGCGCTCAACGGGTTGGCGTTGGCTGGTCTCTTTGCCGGCTTCACGGTGATCAACCGCGTCGTGCCCGTGCGGGCGCTGCTACGGTTGACGCCACGCGCCTTCTATCCGGTGGCGGTGGTGGTCTCGATCGCCATCACGTTTGCACCGACGACGCTGCAACAAATTCAGCAGATTCGCGAGGCGCAGGCAGTGCGCGGCCATCGACTGCGCGGGGTGCGCAGCTGGCTGCCGTTGGTCGTGCCGCTGCTGGAGGGTGGCATGGAGCGCTCGCTGCAGCTGGCCGAAGCAATGGTGGCGCGCGGTTTCGCCAGCGGTGACGAGAAGGTCGAACGCTGGCCACAGCTGCTGGTGTTGACCGGTTTTGTCGCCGTTGTGGCCGGCTGGCTGCTACGGCTGCTCTGGGCGCAACCTGTCTGGGGCGCGGCCTTGCTGATCGTGGGCAGCGCCGCGCTGCTGAGCGGCCTCTGGCGCGCCGGGCGCCGCCATCCCCACACAGTCTATCGCCCGGATCAATGGCGGTGGTGGGACTGGCTGGTGATTGGCGGGGCAGCGCTGGCTGCCTGCGCCTATCTCTTGCCGCTATTCGAACGCAGTGCAATCTTTTACTATCCTTACCCAACGCTGATCTGGCCGGGCTTCGACTGGCGCATTGGGCTGGCAACGCTGGGGCTGGCCGCACCAGCATGGACATGAGCCACCAAAGGAGTGACGGACTTGATTCAATTGGAGCACCTGACCTACACCTATCCGGGCGCAGCAACCCCAGCGTTGAAAGATGTCTCTCTTGCCCTGCCGGAAGGGCAGCTGATCTTGCTGATCGGGCCATCGGGCGCGGGCAAATCGACGTTGCTACGCTGTCTCAACGGGTTGACGCCACATTTCAGCGGCGGCGCCATCAGCGGCGCTGTGCGCGTGAACGGCCAAGATCCGGTGGCGGCGACGCCGCGCCTACTCAGTCAGCATGTAGGCTTTGTCTTTCAGGACCCAGAGGCGCAATTTGTCACCGACCGCGTCGAGGACGAGATCGCCTTTGCGCTGGAGAACGCCGCCATGACGCCAGCGGCGATGCGCGTGCGCGTCGAGGAGACATTGGATTTGCTGGACCTGACGCCACTCCGTGACCGTGCGCTCAAGCAGCTTTCCGGCGGCGAACGGCAGCGTGTGGCGATTGCGGCGGCGTTGGCGTTGCGCCCATCGATCCTGGTCTTGGACGAGCCGACTTCGCAGCTCGACCCCAAATCCGCGGAGGATGTGCTCAACGCATTGGTGCGCCTGAACCATGACCTGGGGCTGACCGTGATTCTGGCCGAGCATCGGTTGGAGCGCGTGTTGCCCTACGTGGACAGCATCATCTACCTGCCCGATAATGGCGATCCGGTCCTCTTTGATGAGGCGCGCGCCGTGATGAGCCAGGTCGAGCTGGCGCCGCCGCTGGTGAGGGTGGGCAAGATGCTGGGATGGCAGCCACTGCCGCTGACGATCAAAGAAGGGCTGCGCTTCAGCCGGCGCTGGTTGGCAGAGCAACGCTCGCACCCCGACGCCAGCTTGCGCCGTCGACGCCGCTTTGTCCGCACAGGCGCTCCCTATATACAGGCGCGGCAGGTCAAGGTGCACTACGGCGGTCAGCCGGTCTTGCGCGGCGTCGATCTGGATGTGTGGCCGGGTGAAATTGTTGTACTGATGGGGCGCAATGGCGCTGGCAAAACGACGCTGCTGCGCTCTCTTGTGGGGTTGGTGCGCCCGCAGGCTGGCGAAATTCGCATCGACGGCAAGCCTAATCGCGGGCGCGACGTTGCCGACATCTGTCGCCAGGTAGGTTATCTGCCACAAGACCCCAACACCCTGCTCTTTGCCGAAAGCGTGGGCGAAGAACTGGCCGTCACGCTGCGCAATCACGGGGTGGAGAGTGGAGATTGGCGACTGGAGATTGAGAGAGCGAGCGATGGTGCGAGTGGAAGAGGGGAGGATAATCCCCATTCTTCAATCGCACAATCGCTGCATTCCCCAATCCCTTCGTTGCTGCGCAGGCTTGGTCTGATCGACAAAGCTAACACCTACCCGCGTGATCTGAGCGTTGGCGAGCGGCAGCGCGTAGCCTTGGCGGCGATCACGGTGACGCAGCCAGGGGCCTTGCTACTCGACGAACCGACGCGCGGGTTAGACTATGCCGCCAAGCGCGCGCTGGAGCAACTGCTGCACGGCTGGCGCGACGATGGCATGGCCATCCTCGTCGTGACGCATGATGTCGAACTGGCCGCCGCCATTGCCGACCGCGTGATTCTGATGAGCCAGGGAGAGATTATCGCTGAAGGCGAACCGACTGAAGTGATGGCAACCTCACCGCTCTTTGCGCCGCAAATTGCTAAACTATTTCCCGAAACCGGTTGGTTGACAGCCGACGATGTATTAGGAGCAAGCTAAGATGCCAAGATTGACGAAGATTTACACCAAGAAGGGTGATGAAGGGCAAACCTCACTGGGCGGCGGGCAGCGCGTCCCCAAAGACCATCTGCGCGTCACCGCCTACGGCACGGTGGATGAACTTAACTCGCAGATCGGCGTGGCGCTGGCGTTCGGTCTCGACGCACAACTGGCGACGGTGCTGGCGGAGATACAGAACGAGCTATTCGACCTCGGCTCTGATCTAGCTTTCGTCGAGGAAGACAAGGCGATCTACAAGTTGCCACAGATCGAGGCGCGCCACATCGAACGCCTGGAAGACATGATCGATGAGATGACAGCAGCGCTTGGCCCACTGGAGAACTTCATCTTGCCGGGTGGATCGCCCGGCGCGGCGCAACTCCACGTGGCGCGCACCGTCTGCCGCCGCGCCGAGCGCGATGTCGCTGCACTGGCGCGCGAGGAAACGGTGGGCGCCAATGTGCTGGCTTATCTCAACCGCCTGTCCGATGCGCTTTTCGTGATGGCGCGCTACGAGAACTTCATGAAGGGCGTGGCAGAACCGCTGTGGCAGCCAGGCGCATAAGTCACGGTTGACCAAACCGGAACAAATGTGCTAAGCTACAGCACAGAACTGGTGATTGCTGACCAGATAAGGAGGAACTGCGATGTCGGTCGAGGCGACGGTGATGGAAGCTGTCGTGGCCCCACCAGAGGGTGAGGCGCTTTCCTACACACCTATCGAAATTGACTACACAAACATCATCACCGAGGATGACGCTCCTGTGGACAATCTATTCTCCGAACGCCAACAACGGTTGCTGGCTGATAGCCTTTACACCTCTTGGGATGCAGCGGGAGCACACCGTCCCTTCCTCGCGATGACCAACGTTGGCCTGTTTTTTGCGCTTTCAACGCCACCCTATGTGCCAGACGTACTGGTCAGCCTGGACGTGCGCCTACCCGATGACCCATTTCCCAAGAAGAATCGCTCTTATTTTATTTGGGAGTATGGCAAGCCACCAGAGATTGTGATCGAGATTGTCTCGAACCGCAAGGGCGGCGAACTGGATGAGAAGCTAGACGGCTACGCGCGGCTGGGCGTCACCTACTACATTGTCTATGACCCAGAGTTGCTGTTGACGCAACAGGCGCTCTACGTATATGCGCGCCGCGATCTGCGCTTCGTCCCGATTGCGCCAGAGACATTGCCAGGCATTGGTTTGGGCGTGACGCTCTGGGAAGGTGAATACGAAGACTTGTCGGGCGTCTGGCTGCGTTGGATCGACAGCGAGGGCAACTTGCTGCTTACCGGCAAAGAGCGCGCTGAGCAGGAGCGCCAGCGCGCTGAGCAGGAGCGCCAACGCGCTGAAGTGTTGGCGGCAAAACTGCGAGAACTGGGCATCGACCCCGACCAGATTACTGGCGGCGACTAATAAAATGACATTTTCATGTGCAGATGCTGACTACATTGCAAGTATGGTGGCGGCGTCTGCACATGCAGCGGTCGGCGCAACTATCCCTTGACCGCGCCAACGCGCAGCCCCTGCATGAAATAACGTTGGAAAGCAAAGAAAAAGATGATCATCGGGATCGACGCCAACGCTGCGCCAGACATGAGCAGACCATAGTTGGTGCCAAATTCGCTATTGTACAAGTAGGACAGCCCGACTTGAAGGGTGAAAAGGTCAGGGTTCTGCAGCACGACCAACGGCCACAAAAATGCATTCCAGTAGCGCTGGAAGGCAAAAATCGCCGTTACGGCCATGGCGGGCGCAGCCAACGGCACAATGACGCTGGTAAAGGTCTTCCACTCCGAGGCGCCATCCATGCGCGCAGCTTCTTCCAATTCACCGGGCATGGTCTGGATGTACTGCTTGAGCAGAAAGATGCCAATCACATCGGCCAGCCCCGGCAACAACACGCCAGCAAAGGTGTTGACCAGCTTGAACTGCGTAATCATCAAGTAGAGCGGAACCAGCGTCACCTGCCCTGGGATCATTAGCGCTGCCAGGATCATCCAGAACAACACATTTGACCCCGGAAATTTGCGCTTGGCAAAGGCATAACCCGCCATTGTGTCAAACAGCACATGGATTCCGGTGCTGACCAGCGCCAGCAGCAATGTATTGAGGAACCACAGCAACATGCGCGACATGCGCAGGCCATCCAACCCCAGCACGCGCAGGCCGCCCGTCCCACTCAATGCGATCAGGTTTGTGATATTCTCCAGCGTGGGGTGGGACGGAATCAGCTCTGGCGGCAGCTTCACCGTGGAGGAAGCTGGTGTAATCGCCGTCACAAAGAGCCAGTAGAGCGGAAACAGGCTCACGGTCGCCGCCATGATCAAGATCGACAGGATGACGACCTGCCAGAAACGATCGCGCCAGTTGCGCCCGGCGCTCTGCGTACGCGCAAGGATAGTTGCCTGTTCCAGCGAGGTGGGTTCAGTCGTCATCGCTCTGTCCTCAATACTCGACGTCGGTGCTCAGGAAACGGAATTGCACGAAAGAAAACGCGGCAATGATGGCAAACAGCACCAGCGCCTGGGCGCTGGCACGGCCAAAGTTGAAGTCGCTGAAGGCCGTCATATAGATCAACTGCACAATGGTTGTCGTGCGGTTGATCGGCCCACCGCCCGTCATGATGTAGACGCGTTCGAAGACCTGAAAGCCAGCGATGGTATAAATCACCATCAGGTAGAGCGTCGTCGGCTTGAGTAACGGTACAGTGATCCGCCACCACTTCTGCACTGCGTTGGCGCCTTCGACCTCCGCCGCCTCATACAGCTCGCGTGGAATCGAGCCAATGCTGGCTGAGTAGAGTACAACCCCCGTTCCCGGCACAATCAGGATCGTGCTCAGGATCAGACTCCACAGAGCAATGTCCGGGTCCTGCAGCCAGAGCACACGCGGGATGCCAAACAGTCCCAGCAACCAGTTCAAGAAGCCATAATCGGGTTGAAATATGTAAATCCACACCAGTGAGATGACAATAATGCTGGTGACATAGGGCAGATAGAACGCGCCGCGAAAGAGTGACTGCACCTTGTTGTTGAACGGCTGCAGCAGCGCCGCAATCGCCAATGAGGTCAGTATCCACGCCGCCACCACGCAGAAGGCGTAGATGAAGGTGTGCACCATGGCGTCACGAAAGAGTTGGCTGCTGAATACGTCAATAAAATTCTTCAGCCCCACCCATTCACTGGAACGCAGCGTCACCTTTTGGAAAGCCAGCGCCACCGCTCGCAGCACCGGGTAGCCGATGAAGAGGAAGAACAGCAGCATGCTCGGCGCAATGAAAAAGTAGCTCCATTTGTGACGATGCCAAAAGCGGATGATGTGGCGCATGATGTTTGTCCCCCCGCAATTGGGGATTGGAGATTAGGAGATTAGAGATTAGGAGATTAGAGATTAGGAGATTGAGAGATGTAGAGTATGATGTCTCTCCCCGATCCCTAGCTCCCTAATCCCTCAATCTCCAATCTCTTAATCTCCTAATATCCCTCAATCCCTTACTGACTCAACGCGTCCAGCTCCGTCTGATACACTGGGGCGATGGCTTCCATCGCTTCCTGCGCTGTTTGCTCACCGAGAATGATCGCCTGGAGTGCAGCGCCATACTGCGCGCCTAGCTCCGCCGAGGTGGCGACTGGCGCTTCGTAGACGCCGTACTCGACCAATTTGGCGACCACTTCCCGGTTCGGCGTCGTGGCATAGGCTGTGTTGCTGCGACGTAGACCCGGCGCCAACTGCCAGCCCTGCACATCCTGCGCCACCTGGCTGTCGGTCAGGTAGCGGGCGAGTTTGTGCGCAGCAGCTTCCTTCGCATCATCCTCGACATCGACAACGGCAAAGAGACCGAAAGCGCCGTTGGTGACCAGCTTGCCCATGTCACCCATCGGCGGCGGTAGCACAGCGAGTGGGAAGCCGCTGTTTTCCAAATCGGGAATGAAGCCCGGCGTGCTCATCAACAGCGCCACCGTTCGGTTGTCCTTGAACTGGGCGCGCACGCCTGCCTGATCGACGGTGCCAAAGTCGGGCGGCGTGACCTTGTGCTCCAGCGCCAACGACGCAATTTTATCCAACGCCGAGACGCCTTCCGGCTGGTTCTGCACGAACTGCTTGCCATCTGGGCTGAGGATACGGCCACCGTCGATATACATCAGCGGGTAATACTCCACCGCACCCCACTTTGAGGAAGCGGTGAAGCCATAGACCTGCGTACCATCCTCTCGCGTGTAGGTGAGTTGCTTGGCCGCCGCCACGAATTCATCCCACGTCCACGGCTTATCGATCGTTGGCAGATCGACGCCGCGCTCGGCCAGGATGTCGGTGTTGGCAAAGAGCGAAATCGCCGTCACCCACAGCGGCCACGCCCACACCTTGCCATCGACTGTTGCCACCTGGAAGGCGCTCTCGTAGAAGTCGGCCTTGTCCTCGTCGGTGAGATAAGGCGTGATCTCAGAGAGGATGCCCTGCTTGGCATAGCGCGGCAGGTTCGGGCTGGTGACGCGGAAGATGTTGATATCGGTGCCGCCGGCCAGCGCTGTTTCCAGCTTGGTGTCGCCTTCCGCCGTCCATGGAATACCGACGATCTCCACGTCGATGTCCGGGTTGTTTTGCTCGAAGACCTCGATCGCCTTCGCTGTGTTGACGGAGCCGGCATCTGTGCCGCCCTCGACATAGCCACGTTGATAGAAGACAATCTTAACCGGTTCGGACGCCGCCGCGCCTGCGCCGCCGCCCGGCGCCACTGCCGTACACGCACTGAGCAGCATCGCCAGCACCACCGTGACGGCCAGGATAGAGTAGAGTCGTTTCATAGCAATTCTCCTTTCAAAGACAAATGTGGGTTTCAACACAAATCGCTGCCAGATGCAGGTTGTTGTCCTTAATGATTCCTGGGCAGAGTTTTCATGTTTTCAGTGTTGCGTGTTGTGTGTCGGAATCTTTCACGCAACACGTCATACACAACACTGCGCTCATAAAATATCAACCTAGAAGTCAGTAAGTTCGCGTCCCTCTTCGCAGTCAGCGCCCCATGCACTGACAAGGCGACTCAGCCTGTCTCTGCATAGAGCAGATATGGCGCTCGCCTCACCCGGAACGCTGCTTCGGCCGCGCACCACGCGTCGGTCAGGCCGGCTACGTCGTATCCCAGCGCCAGCCCCTCACGCAACGTTGCATTGCCGGCCAGCAAGTCAAAGTGCGGTGGGCGACCCTCCCAGCTCGACTCCAGAAACAAGAAGCGTTCCGGGTCCTGGGCGCGACATGCGGCGATGACGTGCAGCCCGGTTGTGACGGCGCGCATGGCGTTGCGGTCGGTCACATGCACCTGTACACCCTGGCAGTGAAGCCCAGCGTGTTTGCTGGCCGATGGCATGAAGTGCACCGGACGAAAACGCACACCGGGCAAGCCGAGGGCATTCAATGAGATCGCCAGGCGGTAACCATCCAGCCATGGCGCACCGACGATCTCAAAGGGCAATGCCGTGCCGCGTCCTTCGGAGAGATTCGTCCCCTCCACAAAGCACGTCCCCGGATAAACAGTGGCGGTAATCAGGTGCGGCATCCCCGGCGAGGTGGGCGCCCACAGCAACCCGGTTTGGTCAAACCACAGCGACCGCCGCCAACCTGTCAGCGCCAGCACAGTCAAATCGGCGCCAAAATTCTGTTCGATGTTGATGAGCCGCGCCAACTCTCCTAACGTCATGCCATGACGGATGGGGATATCGACAATGCCGACGAAGGACTCTAGGCCGGGGGTGACCGGTGGGCCTTCGATGCTCACGCCGTTGATCGGATTGGGGCGGTCCAGCACCAGCAGCGGTACGCCAGTGCGTCCACACGCCCGCAGCAGATAATAGAGCGTGCTAAGATAGGTGTAGAAACGCACACCAACATCCTGCATGTCAAAGATCAGTAGATCGACTTCCGCCAACATGGCAGCGGTTGGCTCACGGTCGGCGCCGTAGAGACTGTAGACTGGCACACCCAGCCGCGCGTGAACGGCGTGATCCACAGCGGCGCCATCCGCGGCGGCGCCGTCGAAGCCGTGCTCTGGGCCGAAGAGCGCCGTGAGCGTGGCGCCAGCGGTGATCAATGCATCCTCTGCAGCACGTAGATCCGTGGTCACTGCGGCTGGCTGCGTCACCAACCCGATGCGTCGCCCGCTGAGCAAATCACGTTGCGTTGTGATCAGTTGCTGCAACCCCGTGTTGACTAAGCTCATACGTCACTCGTCAGGTGTCACTTAGCGACCGGCTTGCAATGCAAAGCGGAACTTGTAGCGGTCGCCACGATAGGAAGAAAGCACATACTCGACCGGCTCGCCGTCGCTATCAACTGTCAGCCGCTGCATCCGCATGACTGCAGCTGGGGCCGTCAGTTCGAGCAGGCGCACTTCTTCTGCATCAGCGACGACTGCCTCCAACACCTGCTCGGCCTGCGTGAGCGCCAGGCCATAGTCATGCTCCAATACAGCGTAGAGCGATTCCACAGCAAAGTCGTGAGTCAATAAACCGGGAAAGCGCACAAAGGGTAGATACGCCTTCTCCACAGCAAGCGGCAGGTCATCGGAGAGGCGTAGTCGCACCAGCCGGATGACTTCACTCTGTGGCGTGATGCGCAGTGCGGCAGCCACTTCCGGCGCGGCATTGACGACGTCTGCATCGAGCACGCGACTGCTGGGGCGTCCACCACGCGCCTGCACATCCTGACTGAAGCCGGTCAATGTGCGGAGTTGCTGGTCGATCTTGGGCGCGGCGACAAAAGTGCCTTTGCCCACGCGCGTATAGATCACGCCATCGCGCACCAACGACAGCAACGCCTGACGCACAGTCATGCGGCTGACGTCATACTGCTCGGAAAGCTCACGCTCTGACGGCAGCCGTTCATTGGGCGCAAAGTCGCCGGCGCGAATGGCGGCGATCAGTCCATCCTTGATCTGAAGGTAAAGCGGGTCGGGCGCTTGACGCTGTAATCGCATAAAATCGTATAGACCGGTATAGACCATTTTGTGCTGCGAGACAGTTTTAACACAGGTCAGGCAAAATTTCAAGCATGAATTTTAGGGAAAGTCTACAGATGGGGATGAAAGCACGGACTTGGCAACATAGCCCATATGTTCTACAATTCATGCGATAGGAATAACTGCTATCCAACAATATCCACTGAATCATCAACACAGGAGCAAACCCATGCAACACGCACCACTCGGCCACATGCAGTTCAATGTCCGCGGCGAACATCTGCCCTTTTATCGAGACCTGTTGACCTTTTTGGGTTGGGGACTGATCGGCGAATGGCCGGGCATGATCGGTCTTGGCAGTCTCGATGGCCAGAGCCTTTGGTTCAGCGGTCAGGTCAAGGAGGTCAGCAATGACTACGATGGACCGGGGCTAAATCATCTGGCCTTTGCCGCCGCCTCGATTGCCGACGTGGATGAAGCTGTCGCCTGGCTGCAAGCGCACGACGCACCCGCCCTTTTTGAAACCCCGCGCCACCGCCCTGAATTTGCTGCCGATGAACAGAGCACCTATTACCAGGTCATGTTCGAGACGCCAGATCGCATCCTGATCGAGATTGTCTACATCGGACCAAAATAGCCGACAATCAGCGATATGGAAACCGCCGCTACGCCCTCGGTGCGGTTTTCCACATCGCACGTCCCTGCAACACGCTCATTGTTGGTTTGCCACCGACCGGCGGTGTGGAACCTCCGCTACACCGTCGGCGCGATTGCCATATCACACATCCCCGCAACACACACGCTACTTCACCGGGAGCGACAAACCAAAAATGATATTTTTTGATATTTCAAAACAAATCAATATCATGTTTTGACATATCATGACACATATGTTACAATAAACTTCATCAACTGATAAGAAACCAACAAAACACCCCAAAAAAGGTTGTCAACTATGACACATTTGGTGGAACCGACCTGGCGAGACGTTCTGCAGTTTGCGCCAACCACGGCAACGATTGAGCGCCACGCACCGACTGCACGTCGTTTGCAGGACGTTCACTCCATTTTCGCCGATCAGCTGGCGTGTCAACGGCTATTGGCGGCAAATCCGCTGATCTACCGCGTGACGCAAGTCGAGGATCACAACGGCGAGGGCGATATTCACTATGGCCTCGGCATCCTTATGCCGGGCAAAGTCGGTCGTGAGTACTTCATGACCAAGGGGCACATTCACGCCTGGCGTCCTGCCGCCGAAGTCTACATCGGACTGCGCGGGCGCGGCATGATGCTGCTGGAAGATGAACGTACAGGAGAATGCCGCGCGGCGCCGCTCGTAGCAAACAGCACTGTCTACGTGCCCGGCTACACCGCCCACCGCACGATCAATGTGGGTGACGAGCCGCTGGTCTACTGGGGCGTGCTCTCCAGTGCCGCAGGTCACGACTACGGCGCCGTCGCCGAACGCAACTTCCGACTGGTGGTGGTCGAGAAAGATGGCCAGCCGGTCGTGATGGCGCGCACTGACTTTCTGGCTGAGTTGCAAGGAGCGCACGCATGACCGACTACGTCACCAAACCGATTCCCACCCAAAAGCCGCCCGTCGGCTTCACCGTGCGCCCGTGGGGCGAGTTCAAGCAGTATGCGTTCAACGAAGACGTCACCGTCAGCCTGATGACCGTGAAGCCGGGGATGCGCCTCAGCCTGCAATCTCACACCGGGCGCTCCGAGCTGTGGATTGTGCTCGACGAAGGCTGCGAGGTGCAGGTCGGCGACGAAATTCTGCACCCACACCCTGGCGACGAAATCTGGATTCCGGCGAACACCAGGCATCGTCTCGCCAGCCGTGGCCCCACCGTGCGGGTGCTGGAAGTCGCCTTTGGCAACTGGCAGCAGGCGGACATCACCCGCTACGCGGATGACTTTCAACGACCGGAGCAGGGCGAATGACACTGCCGAATCCGTGGCGCAAAACCACACAACACCTGATGCCCGCCCACATCGCCGAATCCGGCCAGGAATTGGTCGCCGGGCAGTACAACATTTACCCTGCGCATGACCTGGGTGCAGGACAGATCGAAGCTGGCTTCGACGCGCTGGCGCGGCGGCTGGCGGGCGCCGGGCAAGTGATGATCGACGGCTTCCCTGGCGTCTTGTGGGCAGATTTCCGCGAACGCCTCGATGCAGCGCTGACCGCGCAGGGCGTAACCGCACGCTGGATTGACGTCGCCGTCGCCATGAAACCGCCTGCTGAAATCGACGCGCTGATCGCCCCGTTCCTGGGCGGCGACGACCCAATCTTCGGCTATCGCTTCCGTAGTGAGCTGGCAGACTTCTTCGACCCCACCGCGTTGCAGTCGCTCCAACCGGATGCGACGGCGCCACTGAACATCGTCTATGGCTGCGGCGCGGCGCTGAGCGGCTGGCAGGGCGCGCTCGTCTACGTCGATGTCCCCAAGAACGAGATTCAATTCCGCCAGCGCGCCGGCAGCGTGACCTGTCTTGGCGCAACGCAGCCGCTCGACCCCAAGCCTGCCTACAAACGTAGCTATTTTGTGGACTGGCCCGCCGCCAATCAGCACAAATTGGCGCTGCATCAGCGCATCGACTGGATCGTGGACGGTCAGCGCCCGGACGCCATCACCTTTGCGCGCGGGGAGACATTGCGGGCCGGACTGGCGCAACTTGCACGCAATGTCTTCCGCGTGCGCCCCTGGTTCGAGCCGGGGCCGTGGGGCGGACAGTGGATTCGCCAACACATGCCGCAGTTGGCGCAGGATGTGCCCAACTACGCCTGGTCGTTCGAGCTGATCGTGCCCGAAAACGGACTGGTCTTCAGCAGCGACGGCTGGCTGCTCGAAGTCTCCTTCGACTTCCTGATGCACCGCGACCCGCACGCCATCGTTGGCGAGAGCGCGGAGGCGTTTGGCTATGAATTCCCGATCCGCTTCGATTTTCTTGACACCTTCGCGGGCGGCAACCTATCGGTGCAATGCCACCCGCGCCCCGACTACATTCGCCAACACTTCGGGGAACGCTTCACGCAGGATGAGACCTACTACATTCTGGAGGCCGGCCCCACCGCGCGCTGTTATTTGGGCTTTCAGGATGACATCGACCCGGCGACGTTTCGCGCCGCGCTGGAGGAGAGTTTCCGGTGCGCCACGCCGGTTGACGTCGAGCGCTTTGTGCAGGTGCACCCCGCGCGCAAGCACGACCTTTTCCTCATCCCGAACGGCACGATCCACTGTTCGGGCGTCGACAACCTGGTGTTGGAAATCAGCGCCACGCCCTACATCTTCACTTTCAAGATGTACGACTGGATGCGCCTCGACCTGGATGGCCGCCCGCGCCCGCTCAACATCGACCGCGCCTTCGCGAACCTTTACTTTGATCGCAAAGGTGCGCGCATTCAAGCCGAGTTCATCTCGAAACCTTATGTGCTGAAGCGCGGGGCTGGCTGGGAACTCATTCACCAGCCCACCCATCGCAACCATTTCTACGACGTGCACCGCTACCGGCTGACGGGCAGCGTCGAGGTGCAAACGGAGAACTCCTGTCATGTGTTGAGTCTGGTCGAGGGCAAAACCGTGCTGTTGGAGACCGCCAACGGCGCGCGCCAGCGCTTTCACTACGCCGAAACCTTTGTCGTGCCCGCCGCCGCCGGGTCGTATCGGCTAACCAGTGAGGATGGCAGCGAGATTCATGTCGTCAAAGCGTTTGTCAAGCCGCGCGCAGAATGGGTCGAAGGAGTCACAGCATAAAATGGCGCGCTATTTCCTCGGCATCGACGGCGGCGGCACCAAGACGCAGGCGGCCATCTGCGATGAAAGCGGGCGCGTGCTTGGCGTCGGGCTGGGCGGTGCATCCGGCATCGACAGCGTGGGCGCCGACGCCGCGACAGTGAGCATCGGCGCGGCAGTGACAGCCGCGCGCGTCCAGGCTGGCCTGGCCGACGCGCCCTTCGCCGCCGTCTTTCTTGGCATGGCGGGCGTTGTCTCCGCAGCGGATCGCGACATCGTGCGTGCAGTGGCGCAGCGCTTGCAACTCGGCGACGCCATCCACGTCGATCATGACATCCGCATTGCGCTGGCGGGTGGACTGTCCGGACGCCCCGGCATCGCGCTGATTGCGGGCACCGGCTCCTCCTGTTTTGGCATGAACGCGGCGGGCGAACGCTGGCAGGCTGGCGGTTGGGGACATCTTATCTCGGACGAAGGCAGCAGCTACTGGTTCGGCTGGAACGCCATCCGCCTGGCAGCCGGCGCGGGCGATGGGCGGTGGCAGAGTGCGCTCTACGCGCCTGTGATGCGCGGGCTTGGAATCGAGCGCGTTGCTGACCTGCATCAGCGGCTCTACACCCAGGGCATCAGCAAAGCGGAGATCGCCAGCTTTGCCCCGCTGGTGATGGAAGCAGCCGCGGCTGGCGACGCGTTGGCGCTGGGACTGATCCGTCAGGGTGTGCAGGAACTGGCGCTCATGGTGACGGCGGTCGCACGTAACCTGGGTTGGGCTGCTGCGCCCTGCGAAGTGACGCTGACTGGTGGTCTCTGGCGCGCCGGTGAGGTGGTGTTGGCGCCCTTCCGTGCGGCGCTGGCGGAGATGTTGCCCATGGCGCGCATCGTCATGCCGGAACTGCCGCCGGTGATCGGCGCGTGCGTGCTGGCGCTGCAGGCGGGCGGTGTACAAGTCGGCGAACAGGTTCAGCGCAATTTCGACGCACAAAATTGGAGTTTGGGGTAAAGATGAACCAGCGGATTGATCTCAACGGCGTCTGGCGCTACCAGCCACTGGCCTGGACAACCCTACATGCCGATGGCGCCATCTCTGAGCAGGTGGCAAATCTGCCGCCGGCGGGTGAGATGCTGTTGCCGATGAACTGGCAGAAGCGCGGGCTGGAAAGCTTCGACGGGCGCGTGCGTTTTACCCGCACATTTGCTGCCCCCGCTTTGTCCCCCGGAGAACGCGCTTTCCTCGTCTTCTGCGGAGTGGACTACTTCGCCGACGTGATGTTGAACGGGCAACATCTGGGCAGGCACGCTGGCTATTTTGAACCTTTCCAGTTCGAAGTCACCGACATCCTGCGCGATGGCGAGAACCAACTCCAGGTTGATGTCGATTGCCCGCTGGAGGAACCGGGCGCGGTCTGGCCCGATCACAAGTGGGTCATCAAAGGCATTCTCAACCACTGGGACGCGCGTCCGGGCAGTTGGGACCCCGCGACGGGCCAGAAGCAGAACTCTGGCGGCATCTGGGGCGATGTCTACATCGAGGTGCGCCCGGCTGCCTTTGTCACCAACGTGCGCGCTGCAGCCACGCTCACCCCCAAGGAGGCGTCAGATTCTTTCTTCAACGCAGCAGACGAGCACACCAGCGGTCAGCAAGCAATCGTGCGCGTAGAATTCGACGTGGACAGCACCCAGACCGGCGACCTTCCGCTGCGTGTGGCGTTGGATGACCATGCAACGATAGAGACGCTGCGGGTAACGCGCGGGCGCAGCCACCATGTGGTCGTGCTGCACGTGGCTGACCCTCAACTTTGGTGGCCGTGGGATATTGGGACGCCCTTTCTGTACACACTGGCAGTCGAGCTAGGGGCAGAGCGCTGGGAAACTGCGTTCGGCATCCGTCAGATCAACCTCGATCCCCACACCGGCGACTGGACGATCAACGGGCGACGCTTCTTTGTGCGCGGCACGAACGTGATCCCGACGTTGTGGCTGGGCGAGTACGACGCCGCCATGATCGCCCGCGACATCGAGCTGCTCAAGGCTGCCCACATCAATGGCGTGCGCGTCTGCGTCCACATCAACCGTGACGAATTCTACACTGCCTGCGACCGCGCTGGCATCGTCGTCTGGCAGGACTTTGCGCTGCAGTGGGCGTACACCACCGATCCACGCTTCACACAAGAGGCAGTGCGCCAGGTGCAGGCGATGGTCAATCATCTCTACAACCATGCCTGCATTGCGTTGTGGTGCACACAGAACGAGTCTTCGTTCCACAATAAGGTGATCCTCAATCCAGTGCTGGCGCAAGCCGCCGCACAGTGCGATTCCTCACGCTATGTGCGCGCCACTTCCGAATTCGCCGAGCACGCCTACCCTGGCTGGTATTTCGGGCATGTGCGTGATTATCTCACGCTCCCCGGTGCGCCGATCCTGACCGAGTTCGGCGCGCAAGCACTACCGTCCGCCGCCGAAGTGCGACAGATGCGCGGCGGCGACCAATGGCCGCCCGATTGGAGTGGGCTTGCTTACCACGACTTCCAATACGACCAGACCTTTCACGTTGCTGGCATCGAGCTGGGCGAGTCGCTGGAAGCGTTCGTTGCCAACTCGCAACGCTATCAGGCTGATCTGCTCAAGTTCGCCATCGAGCACTATCGACGCCACAAGTACACAAAGATCGGCGGTCTCTTTCAGTTCATGTTCATGGACTGCTGGCCTTCGATCACCTGGTCAGTGCTCTCCTACGCTCGTGTGCCCAAGCTGGGCTATCACACCTTACAACAGGTCTATCAGCCGGTGCTGCCGATCGCCGAAATCAATCGCGACAAGGTACTGCGCGGCCGCGACCTGGGCAGCCACGATCGCCCCTTCCAGGTCGCTTGCTGGCTGGTGAACGACCGCCACGCGCCGCTGACGGGCTGTCGCCTTGTCGTCGGTCTGCGGCGCGGTGACGCCACAGTCGCGGCAGTCGAACACGATCTACCCACGATCGCCGCCGACTGCGTGGCATCTTTAGGCACGATGACACTTGACCCGCCTGCCAACCTGCCACTGGGCGTTTACACGCTGGAACTCATCGTGCATCTACAGGGCAGCGAGATCGGCCGGAATGCTTATGCGCTGGAGTTGGTGGGCCTGGGAAAGTAGGCAATTGGGAGTGGGGTCGGAATTGTTGACCGTTCACACTGTTTGATAGATGACTTTGGAGACTGCTTACGATGAGTTCACAGCGTACGATTGACTTCCGCTATGCGCCGCCCGTCAGTTGGACCAATATCTGCTATCCCGATGACCCGTACAAGTCATTGGTGAGTGAATCCGGCGCGCTGCTGTACGGCTTTGACCCATTGATCTTTTTCAGCTGGCATTTCAAGCGCGTGATCGAGTTTAGCCTGATCTCGGCAGACCAACCGGTGAGTGTCACCCAGCGCACGGAGAGCGCGCGTGTGCCGGTGGTAATCACGACGCAGACTTATCCGACGGCGGTGCTGGAGTTGCGCACCTTTGCGCATCAGGACGCCTCCGGCCGACGCACCGATGTGGTGCTGTGGGAGATTCGCGTCAACGACGATGTCGATGAAATCCTCACCGGTCTGCATCTTGACCTCACCGAACAAGGCGTCGTGTTCACCGGTCGTTCCGTTGCGCCGGCGCGGACGATCTTTGCAGCGCCGCTCGCCACCTTCACGCCACCCGAATTCTGGCGCGCCATCAATGCGTATCACGTCGAGAATGAAGATGACCCCGCACCGGGTGACGTGGTGCTGCTCTCATCGCCGCAGCGATTGGTGCACATCCACCCTACCGGCTTCCGACACGCGGGCGGATTGGGCACTGAACTGCGTATTGTCAAGGGCAGCGAGACGATCAGCGGGGCGATCATCCTGCCGTTGAATTATCAGCAGACTACAGGGTTGGATTACGCCTGGGCGCAGCAGGCGCTGACCGAGGTTCGGCGCTTCTGGACAGAGTTTCCGCTCCTACGCAACACCATTCGCGTGCCCGATCCGGCTGTCATGGATATGGTCGTAGCGCTGGCGCGCAACATCCTGCAGGCGCGTGAGATCAAGGATGGCCTGCCCGTCTTTCAGGTGGGGCCAACCTGTTATCGCGGACTGTGGGTGGTCGATGGGCATTTCTTCCTCGAGGCAGCGCAATATCTTGGTTACGGCGACGATGCGTTGGGCGGCGTCAGCACCTTGCTCAAGCATGTCCATCCCGATGGCTCCATTGCGCGGATGCCTTTCCACACCAAGGAAAGCGGCATTGCGATCGCCACGATCATCCGGCAGATGGAGCTGGCTGGTCAGGATGACCACCTGGAAGAATTATGGCCGACGATTCGCAATGCTGTTACCTATATCGAGGGACTGCGCGCCCAGGCGGACGCACTCCCCGAGGACGCGCCCAATCATGGACTGGTGCCAGCGGCGTTTGGCGACGGTGGCGTCGGCGGCGACCGTGGCGAGTACACGACGCCGGTGTGGATACTCTTCGGACTGAAGTCCGCTCTGGAGGCCGCAGAACGCCTGGGCTACACCGACGACGCGGCGCGCCTGCGTCATGACTATACGACGCTGCTGGCCAACTTCCGTACACACGTACAGAAGCATCAGAAATATCTGCCCGATGGCACGCCCTACATGCCGCCAGTCTATGACGACAGTGGTTTGCATCACTGGATACCCGGCTATCCAGAAACGGTGCAGCGCCAGAATGAACTGCAGCCGGAATCGGCCACGTGGGCGCTCTGCCAGACGATCTGGCCCGGCGAGGTCTTCGCGCCCGACGACCCGATCGTGCAGAACTTGTTGCACTTGACCGATCTGGTCGACGACGAAGAAGGCATCCCCGCCACCACCGGCTGGCTGCCTTACCGGGCAGTGTGGAACTACCATGCCTCGTTTGCAGCACATGTCTGGCTCTACGCCGGGCGGCCAGACAAGGCGGTGGATTATCTGTACGCGTTCGCCAATCACGCGGCGCCGACACGCGTCTGGCGCGAAGAACAATCGCTGAAAAGCTCGCACAACGGGCAGCTCATCGGAGACATGCCACACAACTGGGCGTCGGCGGAGTTCATTCGCCTGGTGCGCCATCTGCTTGTCTTCGAACGCGGCGAAACATTAGAACTGCTCCCAGGTCTCCCAGAAAACTGGATTTATGACGGCGCTGTTGCGGAGCTGGAGAGGACGCCCACGCGTTTCGGCCCCGTCTCAATCAAGCTGGAGATCGGCGCTGCACGCAGCTTTGACCTGCGGATTGCGTGTGACACAACGTGGCCGCGCAAACCTGCGGCGTTGCGCTTGCGACTGCCTCCGGGCAGCACAGTGCGCCTGGACGACCACCCCCTGCCCCTGACCGCCGCTGGCTGGTGTGAACTGCCGTGGGCGCCAATGCTGACGGTGCAGGGCGCACTGGCTGAACACGCAGCGTAGTCTGCCGGGTGGCCTGAATTTGGGTAGTAAGCAGGGGCTTGAAAGGAGGAAAAGCATCGAAACAAGAAGGCACATTCTCTGGTGGTGAAGCTACAGTACGGCGACGCCACCGACTTTTCGCCCGCTTTGGTTCTACATTGCATCAACCAGGAGATTGCGAGATGAAAACACGGTTCTACACGCTTTTTGCACTACTGATCGTCGGCGCCATGCTGCTGTCGGCATGCACCATGCCGGCTGCGGCGCCAACCGGTGGAGGCGCCGCGCCAGCCGCCAGCGGTGACACCATCGAGTTGCTGTACATGACGCACAACCACGCGCAGTCGATCCCGGTCAACGAGGCGATCATCGCCGAGTTTGAGGCGGCGCATCCCAACGTCAAGATCACCTTTGACAATGCGCCACATAGCAACTTCGAGCAGAAAGTATTGACTGCGTTCGCTGGCGGCACCGGACCAGATGTTTTCTGGATGGGCGACTGGATGATCCCGCAACTGGTCAAGAACGGGATCGTAGCGCCGGTCGATCCGACCGCCTTTGGCGTCCAGACGCAGGAGGAGTTTGCCGCCCTCTTCGAGCCAGGCTCGCTCGACGCCTTCACCGTTGACGGCAAGATTTACACCGGCGGCGTCTCCGAGTACAACACCTTCAGCTTGATCTACGACAAGGATGACTTTGCCGAGGCGGGTATCGAGCCATTGTCGAAAGACACACCGATCACCTGGGAAGAGCTGGCGGATATTGCCGCAAAACTGACCAAGAAGGATGGCGACAAGGTCGTGCGCATTGGTCTGGAATGGCCGTTCCAAACGCCGATCTGGACGGTGCTGATCCAGGAGCCAATGCTGCGGCAGCTCGGCGGTGAATTGATCAATCCAGACACGGGCATGCCTGACTTCACGCAAGAGCCGATGATCAAGGTGATGGAATACGTTCAGGGTCTGCGCAACGCTGGCGCTATCGACCCTGCACTCGACCAAAACCTGCTCGATGACCTGGCAAACGACCGAGTTTCGATCCTGATCGCTGGGCCGTGGGCTGCCAAGCCGCTCAACGACATCAACCCGGATCTGAACTGGGACACAGCCCCCTTGCCACAATTTGCGAATGCGGTCGACCGCGTCACGACGCTCTACGCCTGGGCGTGGTTTGTGAGCGGCAAGTCCTCACCAGAGAAGCAGAAAGCGGCATGGGAATTTGTCAATCTGCTCACCAGCAAGCAGCAGGAATGGTGGGACAAAGTCGGTTATGTACAAGCGCGCAAAGCCGACATCAATGGCATGAGTCTGCCCGAGTACTATGCACAGGCTGATGCACGGCTTGCCACCATCTTCGCCGACTATCCATACGGCAAATTCGAATTCCGCTCGCCGCAATACTTCGAGCTATCCGACATCTGGACGCGCGCACAGGATCGCGTGCTGCAAGGTGAAGATGTCATGACCGTCCTGCAGGAAGCACAAGCACAGGCAGAGCAGGCAGTCAGCCAATAGGCAAGCTCTGCGAGCAGTGCGGCCAGGATGAACGGGCGGAGCCGGCCGGCAGCCGGCTCCGCCCCAGCGCAGTAGGAGGATTTGATGGCCGATACGAGCGCCTCTTCTAGACGTCGTAACCAGACAAAGCCAGACAGACCGTCTATCTTTGGGAGGAGCCTTGCTGCCCGGAAGATGCGATTTGGCCTGCTCTTCGCTGCGCCTGCGTTCGTCTTTTTCGGAGTTTTTTATGTATATCCGTTATTTCGCACCTTCTACGTCAGCTTATTTAGCTGGAGCTTGTTGGATGAGCCGCGCTTCATCGGCATTACAAATTATGTAAATCTATCGAATGACAAGGAATTCATCAACTCGGTTGGCGTCAGTTTCTACTATGCAATTGGCGTCTGTGTAGCGATCTGGGTGATTGCGCTGGCGCTGGCGCTCATGTTCAACCAAACATTCCGTTTCCGCCAGGCGTATCTCTCTGTCTACTATCTGCCCGCTGTCATCTCATTGACAGTGTGGTCGCTCGTCTGGCTCTTTATGTACAATCCAAGTTTCGGTCTGTTTAGCGAATTTGCGCGCTGGCTTGGCTTCGCGAATGTGCGCATGTTGGACAATCCACAGACTGCGATGCCAGCGATGATCTTGTTGAGCATCTGGAAGGGCACGCCGGTCTACATGCTGATCTATCTGGCCGGCCTGCGCGCCATTCCTGGCGACTACTATGAGGCGGCAAAGGTGGACGGTGCGTCGGCGCTACAGCGACTGTGGCACATCACGCTGCCGCTGTTACGCCCGGTCTTTCTCTATGTTGTCGTGATCTCGATCATCGGCGCATTCCAGGCGTTCACGCCAATGTACTTGCTGACCAATGGCGGCCCTGGCTCGGCGACGCGTGTGCTCTCGATGTTCATCTTTCAGAATGGCTTCCAGTTTCTGAAAATGGGCTATGCCAGCGCCGCATCAGTCATCTTTTTATTGATCTTGCTGGTCTTTAGTGTTGTTCAATTCCGCATCTTGCGCTTCCAGCAGCAGGATTGACGCTGACTGCACCGGCCTCAAGGATTTATTATGTCACGTAAAGCCCAACGCACCTTACTTAGCCTCCTAGCGCAATCTGGCATTCTTGCCGGCGCGCTCGTGATCTCTGTGCCAGCGCTCTACATGGTGTCAGCCTCATTGATGAACAGCCAGGACTTCTTCGCGGCGCAGGTCAAATTGCTGCCCAGCTCGCTCTATTTGCAGAACTACATTGAAGTGTTCTCGGTCTTCAACTTCGGCAATTATCTCAAGAACAGCTTCATCGTCACCGGCGCAGTGGTGCTATTGAACTTGATCTTCACACCCATGGTGGGCTACAGCCTGGCCAAATTCGACTTTCCCGGCAAGACCGTGCTGTTGCTCTTTGTGCTGGCGACGATCATGATTCCCTTCACCGCGATCCTGATTCCGCTCTTTCTGATCATCCGCAGTTTTGGTTGGGTTAACACCTACCCCGGCCTGGTGATCCCGTTTGCTATGTCAGCTTTCGGCGTCTTTCTCATGCGCCAATTCATTTTGGCAGTGCCAGATGACTACATCGACGCTGGTCGCATCGATGGCGCCAGCGAACTCCGCATCTATTTTCAGATTGTAGTGCCGCTAATCCAGCCTGCCCTGATCACGTTGGCAATTGTGGTCTTTGTCGCCAGCTGGGATGAGTTCCTGTGGATGCTGATCGTCACGACGGGTGATGCGCTGCGGACATTGCCGGTAGGTCTGGCGAAATTTGTAGAACAATACCGCACGCGCTACGAATTGATGATGGCTGGATCGGTGGTGGCAGCCGCGCCGGTGGTGCTACTCTTCCTGGCCGTGCAACGGCGCTTCTTGCAGGGCATGGCAGGACTATCGGGGTTGAAATAATGAGGGCGAATTAGCGGTTTCCTGCGTTCACGCCATTACACCCCTGGGGCAGATCGCATTTTCAGCACTGGCGCATTCCGCGAATCCATTCTATACTATAGCACCTAACAGCAGCGTACGTAACGTTTTCCACATTTCACACAAAGGAGCATCAACATGGACATTATGGGCTGGATTGGTGCGATCATCATCGGTGGCATTGCAGGTTGGCTGGCTGGCAAAGTGATGCGTGGCGGTGGATTTGGTGTGCTCGTCAACGTGATCCTCGGCATCTTGGGCGGCGTGATCGGCAATTGGCTGATCAGCATCTTGCCATTTCTCTCATTCCTACAAAGTTGGGGAGTGATTGGGTCGATCATCATCGGCTTCATTGGCGCTGCCATCATTCTGGCAATTGCAGGGTTGTTCAAACGTAGTTAGCGAGACAATTGCTTTAGGAGATTCTGACTTGTGGCAGCGGATGCTATCCGCTGCCTTTTTCATGGGTTTGGCGCCTCCGCATGGCGTTCTGCTGTCTCATGCTCTGGCCGCCGGCGCAACGAAGCAAATACGGCGATGATCACGCCCGCCGTCAACGCCATGTCCGCCACATTGAAAACGCCCGTGCGCAGCCAACCGACGCCCACAAACATGAAGTCCACCACGCGCCCATCATTGACAATGCGGTCGATCAAGTTGCCGATCCCACCCGCCACCAACAGGCTGATCCCGACCAACATCAGCGTCGAGGTCTGCGCCGATGCACGCCAGGCATAGACGACCAGCCCCGACAACAACAGCACGGCGACGACGGTGAAGACCCAGAAACGCGCCTGCGCTGGCAAGTCGGCGCCCAATCCCAGGAACGCGCCTGGATTCTCAAAGTAGGTCAGCCGCGCCAGGCCGCCCGCAACGAATTCTTCGCCAAAGATCATCGGCGGCTGCAGCGCCAACCACGTGCGCGCCAACGCCTTGGTGGCCTGATCGATGACAAGCACCAGGAGCACGATCAAGAGTGGCAAGAACATGCGACGGTTTGGATGTGAGGTAGACGTCGTCACAATCATCCCTTTGGATTTGGTCGGGTCAATTCAACACGCAGTATCATACTCCACAAACGGCTATCCTCCATGCCGGACTACGCCTGTGCACGCACAAAATGGTGTGCACCTCATTGTCGCTTGCCCTGCTTTGTGTTAATCTGCATTGCAACAGAACACGCTGCAATGAAATGAGTGCAACACATGGATCGAACACCACCTGCTGCAAAAAGTGATGAAATTGAACTTTACATCCGCACCTATTATTCCCTCTTACGCAGTTCTGCGCCGGTGCGCATCCGCAGCCTGGAAGAAACGCACATGGGCATGCGCTCCAACCTGCACCACCTGGCCGACAGCCCCGACCTGGATATTTCGGCATTGGTCTACTCGGCGCTGCGGCTGCCAGAGCAGATTGTCGATACGCACTTGATGGTCATGGGGCAGATGGAGGATGTCTTTGCGCGCGAGGGCTATGCCATCGAGACATGGAAGCCAGTGCGCGCCCGGGCGCGGCGGCGTAAATATTACTACGACGCCAAGAGTCACACCATGGCCGCCTTTGTTGCCAGCGTCAGCGACATCGATGACCTGGTGCCCTGCATGTCCACGTTTCAGATCGAGTGGAACAAAATTCACCAGAAGCTGAGCAACGGACAGATTCGCGAACGCTTGCTCCATCACAAGGACACCGACCCGGCGCACAGCGTCGATTTACTCACAGCCATCAGCGACGCACTTGACCTGACGCCGGGCGAGCTGGGCAAACTGGGTCAACTCTGGCCAGGGTCGCGCCTGATCACCAACATGCAAAAAGCTGTGCGGCATCGGATGGACTTACGCATGGTCGTGTTGGGCAGTGGCCTGGGCGACTATCGGCGCAGTGTACAACATTGGTGGGGCAAGGTCGAGGCAGCCGTACCCCATCTCAGCCTGTGGGAGCGCCCGATCTACTTTGTCAGCAGCAACACCCACAGCATCGTCAACCTGATCACGGGGCTGTCGTGGGAATTGCAGCAAGAGATTCTGGAGTACGTGCGCCGCGAGAACCCGGAGGACCTGCTTTCTGAACTGACAACGCTGCCCGACGACGAAGGCGCCCATCTCCAGAACTTCCTCTATTACGCCTCGCGCCTCTACCTGTCCAGCCTGCCAGATCAAACGCAGGCTTCGGCGCTGGTCGCTGAGCGCGAACGGGCGGCGGGCGTCACGCGCATCAGCGATCCGCATTGTTTGGATGTCGAAGCGCAGATTGTGGAGTTGTGCCGGTTGGATCGCAAGCGCCTTGATCCACGCCTGCAGGGGCTGAGCGACGAGGAATGGGAGTTGCTGCGCGAGAGCAATGCCATCATCCTCAACATTGATTACCCGTTGGGCATGGCAGCGTATCACATCTTCAGCCAAGTCAGCACAGCCGTCGGACGCATCATGGGCGTCTACGTGTTGGGCAAGGCTGCCACACTCAACGGGCGCGTGGGGGATGTGATGATTCCGAATGTGGTCTATGACGAGCACTCGCAGAACACCTTTCTCTTCCGCAACTGCTTCACCGCCACCGATGTCAGCACATTGCTCAATTTTGGCACCGTCTTCGACAATCAGAAGGCCGTCACTGTGCGTGGCACCATCCTGCAAAACCGCAGTTTCATGCACGTCTTCTACGAGGAAGGCTACACCGACATTGAGATGGAAGCTGGCCCATATCTCAGCGGCATCTACGAGGATGTCTATCCGCAGCGTTACCCGGTCAATGAGATCGTCAATCTCTTCATCAACGTGCCCTACGACATTGGCCTGATCCACTACGCCAGTGACACGCCGATCAGCCGGCGGCAGACGCTGTTGAGCAAAAGCATGAGCTATTTTGGCGTCGACGCCACCTATGCCACCTCGATTGCTGTGTTGCGCCGCATCCTGAGCCAGGAGGTGACGCGCATGGCGAAACTCAAGAAGGGCGCCGGTCCACTGGCCCTACCGGAACGACGATGAACGCGCTGGAGCACTTTCGCCATCACCTGCAGCAAGCTGATGTGCCTGCCGAGGTGCTTGCCCTCGACATCGCCCACATCGGACGCGCTGAACTCAACCCGGCTGTATATCTGGAGGAACTAGATCGCCTGGCGGATGCTGTCGACTTGCAGCTGAACGCCAGCCTGAGCGGGCGCGCGGCTGCTCAGCAATATCTAGAGTTGCTCACGCACGATCTGGCCTTTCACGGCGCCCAAACTGATTACTACGATCCGCGCAACAGCTTTCTCGATCAGGTGCTCGAACGCCGCACGGGGCTACCGATCATGCTGGCGTTGGTGGCGATGGCGATTGGGCGCCGGCTTGGCTTGCAGATCGATGGCATGGGCTTTCCCCATCATTTCATGGCGAGCTACAGCGACGACGAGGGCGTCTGGCTCCTCGATCTCTTCCATCGCGCCGTAGTCGAGCCTGACAACGCCGAGGCGCATCTGACGGCCGTGGTTGGGCGACCGGTGCCGTTGACGCCGAGAGCCTTCATCCCGGTGACGGCGCACGAACTGGCAGCGCGCATCCTCAACAACCTGCGCGCCGCCTACGTCACCCACCCACAGGCAGAGCAATTACTCAATGTGCTGACCTTCCAGACGGTGCTCACGCCCCGCAACGTGTCGCTCTGGCGCGAACGTGCAGTGCTGCGCTATCACTTGCAGGCGTGGGAAGAAGCAGCGCACGACTTGCGGCATTATTTCTCGCTGCTGGGGGCGCTGCCCTATCTCTTCCCCGAAGCGGCCCGCGCCTTCTATACCCTGCCTGAACTTGCCCCCGACGACCGCAACCTGCTGGTGATGCATCGCCGCATCAGCGAAATGCTGAACCGGCTGAACTAGACGACTTTACACAAGGAGATGAAGGAGTACAAAGGTGTTTGCCGGAACTGTCAGACCACCGCGCGACGCGATCTGGTCGTACAAAGCGATCCATGCATTCACATCACTGGTGAAGCCGATCTTTTGCCAGCTTCACATCGAGGGGCGCGAAAACATTCCTGCCACAGGGGGCTGCGTGTTGACCTGCAACCACACGATGGGACCAGATTTTCTGGTGGTCGGCTACCTTTCGCCCCGCCAGGTCTACTTCATGGTGAAAGCGGAATTGATGGAGGCCAATCGTTGGCTGGGACGCTTCCTTGCCTACAACGGCTGCTTTCCGATCCGGCGCGGCGATGGCGATATGGAGGCTGTCCAGCACGCCGTCGATCTGGTGCGAGGCGGCCATGTCCTGGGGATGTTCCCTGAGGGCACGCGCAGCCGCACGGGCAAGCTCCAACGAGGGCGTTCCGGCGCCGCATTCGTGGCCATCCAGGCGCAGGCGCCGATCGTCCCTGTTGCGGTGGTCAATTCCGAACCAATCTTTCAGCGCGCCAATTATCTGAGCCTGAAACCGCGCGTTCAGGTGGAGGCGCGCGTCGGCAAACCATTGCCACCGCCTACCGATGCAGGAAATCGGCGTTCTCTGCGCAGTTATACACGCGACATCATGGCCGCCATTGCCGACCTGCTTCCTCCAGCGTTGCGCAGCCAGGAAGATGCACTCAGTGAAGGAGAAGCAAGCGCATGATCGTCATTCCGCCGCAAGATTCGACCTGGGTTTGGAAAATTTTACATGTCATCGCCACATTGATCCGGATTTTTTTCCTGCGCCTGCGCGTCGAGGGGCGCGAACATGTCCCGAAGACCGGTGGTTGCATCTTTGCCATCAACCACACCATGGGGCCAGACTACGTCATTGTCGGATACGCGTCACCGCGTCAGGTCTTCTACATGGCCAAATCGGAGATTTTCGCGTTTCACCCCTGGATCGCGGCGCTAGTGACGGCAGCGGGCGCCTTCCCGGTTCAGCGCGGCAAGGGCGACACGCAGGCGATTGAGCAGGCTGCCAACGTTGTGCGTCGCGGCAAGGTCGTAGGCATGTTCCCCGAAGGCACGCGCAGCCGTAGCGGCGTCTTGCAGCGCGGCAAGACAGGCGCGGCCCGCATCGCCATGTTGGGTCAAGCACCAATCGTGCCGGTGGTCGTCATCAATTCAGAGCCGGTGTTGCGCGATGTATTGAAGTTCAAGCTGCGCCCGCTGGTCACAGTGCGTTTCGGACAACCCGTGCCGTGCACTGGCAGCGTCGACAACCCGGAAGACGTGCGCCGCCTCACGACGCGCATCATGTTGGGGATGGCTGCATTGCTGCCACCGGAGCGGCGTGGCTACTACGCCAATGCCAGAGAGGTCGAGGCGCTGGATCGAGAAGAGTTCTCTTCAGGCAGCCTGGAGTCAGCACAGGTAGAGCGCATTACATAACGTCGATTGGTTTCGAGGTTGTCGGTATTGTGCTCGCAGCTTCCCGGAAGACATCATGTCTGGCGACACCGATGACAGGTGACGGGGAAATGCAGCCGACCTTGCCACTAACCTTCCCGGAAGCTCAGAGCTTCCGGGAAGGAAAACAGGGGCTGACGCAGGCGCCTGTCATGGGCTGACGTAAAGGTACCAGAAGCGTTCACGTGGGAAGATCGACGCCAGGCGGCTATCCCATACGAAGTCCGCCGGCTGCACGATCAGGCGAATGCGCTCGTCCACGCGTTTCAGCTCCGCCTTGAGTTCTGGCGTGAAATCCTCGGCCAATTCCTCGACCATGACGGCGATGCGCTGACGGTTGCGAATCTCGTAGGGATACTCTGTACGCGCGCGCTTCGGATCACCCAGAACGTCATCAAGGAACCAGTTCAGGCTATCGATGCGCGCCTTCACCTCACGCGCCAGCAGATCATGAAAGCGGGTGCGCAGGCTGTAGATCGTGGAGCGAGCCTGCAGCGCTAGGTCTTTGAGGCGCGAGCGTTGCTCGACCGGCAGCGACTCGCGTTCGCCCTCAAGCCGATAGAGACGCGTCAGCAGGTCGCCGCCCGACATCTGCACCTGCTGCACGCCAGCAGGGGTGGGCACGCGCAAGGTGCGATAGACCTCGCCCTTGACAATGTACTCTTCCAGTTCCTCCACCTCCGCCGCCAGCACTGCCAGATCGATCTCTGGCGATTCAGCGAGCACGCGGCTTGTCGGCGTCATGCGAACTCCTTTCACCAGCGGTGATGAACATGGGGACGGATATAAGTGTCGTATAACACGCGGATCGCTTCCATTTTGCTCGCTTCGATCGGAGCAAGCTCAGAGGCCGCGCAGTTGTCGAGCACCTGCTCCGGTCGCCTGGCGCCAGGGATAGCGCAGCTCACGGCGTCAAACATCAAAATCCAGCGCAAGGCAAACTGCGCCAGCGTGACGCCGGGCGGCGTCAGGGGCTTCAAGCCATCCAGAGCGGCAAAGGCGGCTTCAAGCGGGACGCCGCTGAAGGTCTCGCCCACGTCGAAGGCTTCGCCGTGACGGTTGAAGTTGCGGTGATCGTCGGCGGCGAATTGCGTCTCTGGCGTGATCTTGCCCGTCAGCAGACCGCTTGCCAGCGGCACTCGCGCCAGAATGCCGACCTGCTTTGCCTGCGCCGTGCGAAAGAAATTCTCGGCTGGCTTCTGGCGGAAGATGTTGAAAATGATCTGCACCGTCTGCACGTTGGGATACTCCACCGCCTTCATCGCCTCAGCCACCGTCTCGACGCTGACGCCATAGTAGCGAATCTTGCCCTCAGCAGTCAAACGATCCAGGGCGTCGAAGACTTCAGGGCGGTCATAGACGGGTGTAGGCGGGCAGTGCAGTTGCACCAGGTCAAGGCAATCAGTCTCCAGGTTTTGCAGACTGCGCTCGACGAAGGCGCGCAAGTTTTCATAGTTGTAGCCCTCCGCCACGTGTGGATTGAGCCGACGCCCGGCCTTCGTTGCCACGAAAATCTGCTCGCCGGGGCGTTCACGCTTGAGCCGCGCGATTAGCCGCTCGCTGCGCCCGTCACCGTAGACATCCGCCGTATCGATGAAGTTGACGCCCGCATCAACAGCCTGATGCAATGCAGCCATCGACTGCTCATCGTCGACTGGCCCCCACCCCCCGCCAATGGCCCAGGCGCCAAAGCTCACCTCGGCGACATGCATGCCGGTTCTGCCTAACGGTCGGTATTTCATCTAACACCTCCAAGATGCTGAAGTATGGATTATGAAGGATGAATTGTGCAGTATGCAATGGATGTCAGGCGTCATCTACGTTCGCAACCAGCCTCTACCTTACATCAACGTCGCCGTATCCAGCCAGATCGTCACTGGACCATCGTTGACCAGCGTGATCTGCATGTGCGCCTGGAAGACGCCCTGCTCCACCGCCACGCCTTCCGCCGCCAACAACTGGCAGAAACGCTGATAGAGCGGCTCCGCCTGTTCAGGGCGAGCCGCGTCGGTGAAGCTAGGACGACGCCCTTTGCGCACGTCGCCATAGAGTGTGAACTGACTCACTGCTAACACTGCTCCGCCAATGTCGGTCAAGCTCAAATTCATTTTACCATCATCATCCTCGAAGACGCGCAGCCCAACGATCTTGCGCGCCAGGTACGCCGCTTCCGCTACGTCATCACTGTGCGTGATGCCAACCAACACCAGAAAGCCACGTGCAATCTGCCCGACGACCTCACCTGCAACTGTCACCTGCGCCGAACTTACCCGCTGCACCACTGCGCGCATGATTTCCTCACTGGACAAACAGAACACTTGTTCGTATAATAGATATATGAATTTTCGGACAGCGCCCGACTCACTACAGAAACTTTCGTTGCTCGACGACGCCACGCGCTTCGAGCCGGCCGGCGATCAGCCAACCGCCGAACACCATGAAGCCGCCCCGCACTCTCCCAAGCCACTGCCCTGCATCTCCGAGGTGTCGACGCCCACTGGGAAGAAGCCGATCCTCAAGGCGATGATGACCACGGCGTGCGAACGCAACTGCTTCTATTGCCCCTTCCGCGCCGGGCGCAGCCAGACCACGCGCGTCACCTACACACCGGACGAGATGGCCAAGACCTATGATACCATCCAGCGCGCCGGATTGGTGCAAGGGCTGTTCCTCTCGTCGGGCATCATCAAAGGCGGCGTTGCCACCCAAGACAAGATCATCGACGCCGCTGAGCTTCTGCGCAAGCGCTACAACTATCGTGGCTATATTCACCTCAAGATCATGCCTGGCGCCGAGTACGACCAGGTGCGCCGGGCGATGCAGCTGGCCGACCGCGTTTCCATCAACCTAGAGGGGGCGACGGCGGAACGGCTGGCGGCGCTGGCGCCCAAGAAGGATTTCTGGCGCGAGCTTTTTCCGCGGCTACAGTGGATCAGCGAGCTGCGGCGCAAGGAGGGGCTGCGCGCCAGCGTCGTGACACAATTCGTTGTCGGCGCAGTGGGCGACACTGACCTGGAGCTGCTGCACACGAGCGACCATCTCTACAACCAGCTTGGGCTGCGCCGCACCTACTTCATGGCCTTCCACCCCGTCGTGCAGACGCCTTTCGAGTCACTGGCGCCGGTATCGCGCCTGCGCGAGTTTCGCCTTTACCAGGCCAGCTTCCTGCTGCGCGATTACGGCTGGCATCTGGAGGATATGCCCTTTCACCAAGATGGCAACCTGCCGCTGGACATTGATCCCAAACTGGCATGGGCTAAGGAAAATCTGCGCGAGTCGCCGATCGAGGTCAATCAGGCGGAGCGGAGTGAACTGCTGCGCGTGCCCGGCATTGGCCCCAAGACCGCCGACGCCATCGTGACTGCGCGGCGACATCAGCGCATCCGCGAGATCGGTCACCTTCAGCATCTAGGGTTGCGCGATGTCGGCAAGGCCACGCCCTACCTGCTTCTCGATGGCAAGCTGGCGGAACGGCAAATGAGCCTGTTTTGAATTTGCCGGAAACGGCAATCCCTCATACCCTTCTTGTAAACTGTAACGCCATCCCACTGCCAGCGCCAGTCTCAGTACAGCGCATGCGAGCGGGGCTAATGCCCGGCGAAAAGTTGGCGCACCAGGTTTCCAACCCGGCGAGAAAGGCCAGCGAACTGCAAGTCGGCAACCTGGCTGTTCATTCCCTGAAAAAGCTCGATAAGAGGCGACATTGCAATGTTGAAGGCGATATTGTTGGCGCTCGGCGCCTATGTGTTAACCCTGATGGCGGCGCTCGTGCTCGCCGTGATCATGCTGGCAGAACTTTCGCCGCGCGGCTGTGGCGCTGTAAGCCAAATACTGTCAATATTGTGGGGAACTGTGGCCGTGCTGTTTGTGCTCAGCATCATTGCTGTTGGCTTCGCCACGTGGAAGTTGCTGCCTGGCCGCGCCGGGCGCGTGGCAATTTTGGGCGCTTACACCCTTGTGTTGCTGGCAAGCTATCTCGTGATCGCCTTCGGAATGATGATCGCCCTGAACTGTTGAAAATCACCCAACCATATTTCACCCTTCTACACAAAGGAGCCATCTATGCCTACTGTGCCCACCCTGCCCGGCATCCATTCAGAGATAATCGCCACGCCGCGCCTCGCCATCCATCTGCTCAGTTGCGGCGAAGGCACGCCGGTCATCTTCCTGCATGGCAATGCCTCCTCCGCCACCTTCTGGGAGGAAACAATGCTGGCGCTGCCCGCCGGCTTCCGCGCGCTGGCGCCCGACCTGCGCGGCTACGGTGACACCGAGGACAAGCTCATCGACGCCACGCGCGGCGCCGGCGACTGGGTCGATGACATCCTGGGGCTGATGGACGCGCTCGCCATCGACAAAGCGCACTTCGTCGGCCACTCTATGGGCGGCACGATCGTCTTCAACGTGATCGCTGCAGCGCCGGATCGGGTGTTGAGCGGCACGGTCGTCAACCCTGGCTCGCCCTACGGTTTCGGCGGCAGTAAAGGCGTCGAGGGCGCGCCCTGTTACGATGACTGCGCCGGGTCGGGTGGCGGTATCGTCAACCCGGAGTTTCCCAGGCTAATTGCGGCGGGCGACCGCTCCAGCGACAACCCACAGGCCTCGCCGCGCGTGGTAATGAACTCCTTCTATTGGAAGCCGCCCTTTGTGCCCGCACGCGAAGAAGCGCTGCTCTCCTCACTACTGACGGAGAAGATCGGGGCCGATCGATATCCAGGCGACCTGACGCCATCGTCCAACTGGCCCAATGTGGCGCCGGGCAAGTTCGGGCCGATCAACGCTATCTCACCGAAGTACGTGGGCGACAGCGTGGCGCGCTTCATTGCCGCTCAGCCCAAACCACCCATGCTCTGGGTGCGCGGGGATAGTGACCTGATCGTCTCCGACAACTCTTTCTTCGACCTGGGCACGTTGGGCAAGCTCGGCTATGTGCCCGGCTGGCCCGGCGAAGAGGTCTACCCGCCGCAACCTATGGTCAGCCAGACGCGTCACGTGTTGGAGCAGTACGCTGCCCAGGGCGGCGCCTTTGAGGAAGTGGTCATCGCCGACGCCGGACACACGCCCTACATCGAGAAGCCAGCGGAGTTCATGGCCGCGCTGACACGCGTGCTGACAAAATAGCGCGGCAGTGTTCCGCCAGTCCCAGTCGCGCGGCAAACTCGTGACCTGCGAAAACTTTGCCCCAACGTGAAGGCGGCTGCTCTGCCCTGAATGTATTTCAGATTCGATACTGTTGATGGCAAGCAGTAACATCAATTGCAAAAAACAAGAATGCAAAGATTGTTAGTCAGCTGGATCACGTTGGGGCAAGCGTAAAGTAGCCCCTCTGTCCACAGGAGAAAAATTGACAGGATGCAGGTTTGGGGCAATAATTTAGCCGACTAACGAATTTCTGTGGTGACGAGCTGGCGCCAATGCAAAAGGAACATGGACAAAGCGACGCAAGACGAGACGCCCATCGAATCGATCAACTATCTACTGGTGCAGGTGGCGCGCCTGCATCGTGCGCGCGCCGATATGCTGCTGGAGCCCCTAGGGCTTTATCGCGGCCAGCCGCCGGTGATCATCGCCCTGCACAACACGCCGGGGATGACGCAAGGTGAACTGGCCACGCAATTGCACGTGACACCGGCCACGATGACGCGGTTGCTTCAGCGCCTGGAGCGCGCTGGCTTTGTGACGCGGCAGAGCGACGCTGACGATCAACGCATTTCCCGCTTCGCACTGACGGCAGCGGGCGAAGCCATCCGCATGACAATGATGGCGACGCTACGCCAGTTGGAGGCGGAGACCTTTGCCGGCCTGACGCCCGCCGAGCTTGCAATCATGCGTCAACTGCTGGAGCGGCTGCGCACCAACCTGCGCGCTCGCCTGGACGCGCGGTAAAACGGTAAGGATAGCAAATGTACGCCACACGTAGACTCTTCCCATTCTTACGCCCCTATTGGCTCTGGGCGGTGCTGGCGCCGCTGGCAATGATGCTGGAGGTCGTGATGGATCTCCTGCAGCCGACGTTGATCGCTCACATTATTGACGACGGCATCGCGCGCCAGGACACAACGTTTGTCGTGCGCACCAGTGGGTGGATGGTGACCGCCGCCATCATTGGGCTGTTGGGCGGGATGGCGTGCACGTTTTTCGCCATTTTGGCCGCCCAGGGCTTTGGCGCCGACCTGCGTCACACGCTCTTCAGCAAGGTGCAGACACTCTCGTTTGGCAATCTCGACCGGCTGGAGACCGGCAAGCTCATTACACGGCTGACCAATGACGTGACACAGGTGCAGGAGTTGGTGGCGATGGCGCTGCGCATCATGGTGCGTGCGCCGCTGTTGATGGTGGGCAGCGTGGTGATGGCGGTGATCACCAGCCCACGTCTGGCGCTGCTCTTTCTGGTGCTGCTGCCCGCCATCTTGCTTCTGCTGGTCTGGATCATTCGCAAGACCTTGCCGCTGTTTGCAGGCGTGCAACAACGGCTCGATGCGCTCAATATCGTCATGCAGGAGAACCTGGCGGGCGTGCGCGTGGTCAAAGCATTTGTGCGCGGGGCGTATGAGCGAGCGCGCTTTGGCGGCGCCAACGATGACCTGATGCAACAGAACCTGCGCGCAGTGCGCACGATGGCGGTGACAATGCCGCTTGTCACCTTCACGCTCAACGCTGGCGTCGTGGCCGCGCTCTGGTTTGGCGGCATGCAGGTGCAGACGGGCGAGTTGCAGGTGGGGCAGGTGATCGCCTTTATCAACTATCTGACACAGGCGTTGATGGCGTTGACAATGGTGAGCATGTTGGTGATGCGCGTGGCGCGCGCCGAGGCTTCAGCCGCCCGCATCGGCGAGGTGCTGGAGAGCGCGCCGCAGGTGCAGGATCACCCTGACGCCCGGCCCACACCGGCGTTGCGTGGACGCGTTGCATTCGAGCAAGTGCGCTTCACTTATAACGGCGACGAAGACGAGCCGGTGCTCAAAGCGATCAACTTTGTTGCTGAACCGGGTGAAACTGTCGCCGTGCTCGGCGCGACCGGTGCAGGCAAGTCCAGCCTGATCAACCTCATTCCGCGCTTCTATGACGTCAGCGGCGGGTGCGTCACCATCGATGGCTGCGATGCACGCGACCTTGAGCAGGCCAGCTTGCGTCGGCAGATCGGTGTGGCGCTACAAGAGCCGGTGCTCTTCAGCGGCACGATCCGCGACAATATCCGCTACGGCTGCCCCGAAGCTGACGAGGCTGCGGTGATTGCGGCAGCCAAAGTGGCGCAGGCGCATGACTTCATCATGACGCTGCCCGGCGGTTACGACGCCGTTGTCGGCCAGCGCGGCGTCAATCTATCGGGCGGGCAAAAGCAGCGGCTCGCCATTGCGCGGGCGTTGCTGATCGACCCGGCGATCTTGATCCTGGACGACAGCACCAGCGCCGTCGATGTGGAAACCGAGGCGCGCATCCAGGATGAACTGGCGCGCCTGCGGCAGGGGCGAACCACCTTCATGGTGGCGCAACGCATCAGCTCAGTACTGACCGCCGACAAGATCATAGTGCTCGACGACGGGCAGATTGCTGCGATCGGCGATCACCGCACCTTGCTGGCGACCAGCCCGATCTATCGAGAAATCTACGCCTCCCAGCTAGAGCCGCAGCTATTGCGCGGTGTGTGATCAGCGGTGTGTGCTGTATGGTCATTTATTGCCGCTACGCTGTGGGCGCACCATGACAAATGGAGAGTTTAAGCAATGAGTCAAAGTTTGCCAGCGCGCGCACCGCGCGAGATACCGCCACTCATGGGACGCGGCGGCCCGCCGATTGGCCACTTGATGGGCAAAGCTGAGCCGGCCAGAGATATGCGCGGCACGCTGCTCCGCCTATGGCGCTATCTACGTCGGCAACGCGGCGCGCTGCTGGCGACTGCCGTGATCGTTGTGCTGAACACAGGTTTGACAGTGCTGGGTCCGTACCTGCTCGGTCGCGCCATCGACGAAGCGCTGACGCCGGGCGATCTGCCGCTGCTGGCGCGTGTCGGTGCACTAATGCTGGGCGTTTATGCACTGAGCGCGCTGCTGACCTGGGCGCAGACCTTCATCATGGCTGGCGCCGCGCAGCGCACCGTGCGCGACCTCCGCACGGATCTGTTCGACCATCTGCAGGAATTGCCGTTGCGCTTCTTCGACAACCAACCACACGGCGACCTGATGAGCCGGTTGACCAACGACGTGGAGATGATCAACAACGTCCTCTCGGAAAGTGTGACGCAACTTATCTCTGGGTTACTAAGCCTGGTTGCCATCGCCGCCATGATGCTCTGGCTCAACCCGCTGTTGGCGATCATCACGCTCCTGACAACGCCAGTGTTGATGACATTGCTGACCCGGTTGGTGGCCGGACGCACACGCACGGCATTTCGCGCGCAACAGAGTACACTGGGCGCGCTCAACGGGCTAATCGAAGAAACGATCGGTGGGCAGCGCGTGGTCAAGGCCTATGGCCAGGAAGCCAGGGTCCTGGCGCAATTCGACGCTGCCAACCAGGCCTATCGCCGCGCCGCCACACGCGCACAGATATTTGCCGGTTTCATGGGGCCACTGACGAACTTCGTCAACAACCTGGGGCTGGCGATCCTGGGGGGCGTTGGCGGCTGGCTGGTCATCCAAGGCATGGCGACGGTCGGCACACTGGCGAGCTTCATCAACTACAGCCGCCAGTTCGGGCGGCCGCTCAATGAGATCGCCAATCTATTCAACACGATTCAGGGCGCGATTGCTGGCGCGGAACGCGTCTTTGCACTGATCGACGAGCCGCCGGAAAGCCAGGAAGACGCCGCGCCGTTGGCGCCAGTCAGGGGTGAAGTCATCTTCGAGCAGGTAAGCTTTGCCTACACGCCCGACGCGCCGGTGCTCAAAGCGGTCAGTCTGCACGCTCGTCCAGGTCAGACCATCGCCCTGGTGGGGCCAACCGGCGCGGGCAAGACCACGATCGTCAACCTGCTAACGCGCTTTTACGACATCGACGCAGGGCGCATCTTGATCGACGGTGTAGACATTAGCAAGCTCAACCGCTATGCAGTGCGGCGTCAGCTTGGCATCGTGCTGCAAGACACCTACCTGTTCACCGGCACAGTGCTGGAGAATATCCGCTACGGTCGGCTGGACGCCACCGACGACGAAGTGCACGCCGCCGCCCGCCTGGCGAATGCAGAACAATTCATCCACCGCCTACCGCACGGCTACGCTACGCTCCTCTCCGAACGCGCCAGCAATTTGAGCCAGGGACAGCGCCAGTTGCTGGCCATTGCCCGCGCCATCCTGGCCGACCCGCGCATCCTGATCCTGGACGAGGCGACGAGCAGCGTCGACACCCGCACCGAGCAGCAGATTCAGGAGGCCATGCTGCGCCTGATGCGCGGTCGCACCAGCTTTGTCATTGCCCATCGTCTGAGCACAATCCGCAACGCCGACCAGATTTTGGTGCTGCGCAATGGCGAGATCGTCGAGCGCGGCACGCACACCGACCTGTTGGCGCAACGCGGCTTCTACCATACGCTGTATACCAGCCAGTTTCGTGGACACGCAGCGATGGCGTGAGCGCACGAGCGGCAGAGCGCACTGCGAGTTGAGGAAACAGATCGTGGGCTACCGCTGCCAACGTGACGCCACCATGGTTCTGGCTTTCCGTTGCGTCGTCATTGCAGGTAGAATGCACATCTATGTACAACGACTTCACCCGCTATCTCACCGCCAAACGCACTGTCGATGATCGCGCCCTGAACCGCCCCGTCTGGGAGAGGCTGGCGGAAGCGGTACGCGCCAGGCAGGCAGGCATGAGCCGCCCGCTGCGCGTGCTGGAGATCGGCGCTGGCATTGGCACAATGGTCGAGCGGCTGCTCGCCTGGCGCCTCTTTGACGCTGACGCGCCCGGTGTCCACTATACGTTGCTCGACGCCGATCCTGCGCTGCTGGCGGCAGCGCAGGATCGGCTGACGCAACTACCGTCGTGGCTGAAATTGGAAATTGCGCCTGCCAACGTGCTCGAATACGCGACCCGCGTAACGGCAGCCGGCGCAGCGCAACAGTGCGATCTGCTGATCGCCAACGCTGTCCTTGACTTGCTCGATCTGCCGACGGCGTTGCCGCAGTTGCGCGGTCTGGTGACTGACAAAGGCTTGTTCTACTTCACGATCAACTTCGACGGCGCCACCTTGCTCGAACCGACCATCGACCCGGCCTTCGACGACGCTGTCGAAGCTGCCTACCATCGCACGATGGACGCGCGCATCACGGACGGGCGGCCTTCCGGCGACAGCCGCACCGGTCGCCACCTCTTTACGCGGCTGCCCGCCACCGGCTTTGACATCCGCGCTGCTGGCAGTTCGGACTGGGTAGTGCACCCGATCGAGGGGCGCTATCCTGCAGACGAAGCCTACTTCCTGCACTTTATTGTCGCCACAATGGAGCGCGCCCTGCGCCATGCCCCCACGCTGGCGCCGGCGCGTTTTGCGGCGTGGATTGCGACGCGCCACGCCCAGATCAACGACGGGGAACTGACCTACATCGCCCACCAGATCGATTTTTTCGGCGTCACCCACTAAAGATTGGATTCCACCCATGCAAACAAACAAGCGCACGCGCGCCATCCCAACGACGCCGCTGGTTGTGATTGTCGCCGCCTATCTGATGTTTATGGTGCTCGGCTTTCCCGATGGCATGTTGGGCGTTGCCTGGCCGTCGATGATGGCGGACTTTGCGGTGCAAAATGCACAGATGGGCACGATGCTGCTGGCTGCAACTATCGGCTTCCTGATCACCAGTTTCAACACGGGACGGCTGATCCGCTGGTTTGGCATCTCGACGCTGCTGGTGGGTAGCAGTGTCGTGCGCGCGATGGGGCTGCTCAGCATTGCGTTGGCGCCGCAGTGGTTGGCGTTGGTCGCCGCCGCGTTTGTCTTCGGCGTTGGCAGCGGTGCGATCGACGGTGGCATGAACACCTTCTTTGCGATGCGCGTGCGCAGCCCACGTCTGATGAACTGGCTGCATGCCAGCTTTGGTCTGGGCGCCACAATCGCACCGATCATGTTGACGGCGCTCTTCGGTCTGGGCGTCGCCTGGCGATGGGGTTACGTTATCGTGGCGTTGCTCCAGCTGGCGATGGGCCTGGTGGTCTTTCTGCGCGCAGGCGATTGGCGCATGGAGGCCGCTGAGAGCGAAACGCCAATCCCTGCCGCACGTCGCAGCACACGCGCCACACTGGCGCGACCGATTGTCTGGGTCAACATTGCCATCTTCTTCTTCTACGCTGGCATCGAGGTTACAGCGGGCAACTGGAGCTACTCGATCTTTACCGAGACACGCGGCGTTGCACCAGAAGTCGCCGGACTGATGACAGGCCTGTATTGGGGCAGTTTCACCGTTGGCCGCGTCTTCTTCGGCATCGTCGCCAATCGCTTTGCCGTAGTTCCAACCATCCGCGCCATGGCAGTCACCGGCATTGCGGCGGCAGCGCTCTTTTGGTGGAATCCAGTCAACTGGGTGGGCTTTGCCGGCTTGCTCATCCTCGGCTTTGCACTGGCGCCCGTCTTCCCTCTGCTGATGACCGCTACGCCGCTACGCCTCGGCAACGCCGACGCCAACAACGCCATCGGGTTCCAGGTGGCGGCAGCCAGCTTTGGCATCGGCGTGCTGCCCGGCATTGCTGGCGCGCTGGCTGACCGCGTGGGACTGGAGATCGTCGGGCCGTTTATGGTGGTAGGGCTGATCAGTATGGCGGTGCTGCATGAGGTTGCTGTCCGCTCTCACCGTGAATAAAGGGGCGGCGTGAAACAGCCTATCTCCTCGTTCCTCCTGTTTCATGGGGCAACCAGCATTTCCAGTGGATTTGCCAATCGACCAAAGTCGCGAATCTCGAAGTGAAGGTGCGGGCCAGTGCTGTTGCCGGTTGAACCGACTGTGCCGATGACCTGGCCCTGTCCAACGACTTCACCCTCTGTCACCAGCACGCGATCCAGATGTGCGTAAAGCGTCATATAGTCGATCTTGTGGTCGATAATCACGAACTGCCCGTAGCCCTGGTTATTCCAGCCAGCGCGCAACACCACGCCGCGATCCGCCGCCGTGACAGGCGTACCCTGGGGCGCGGCAATGTCGATGGCGCGATGATCGTACCGATAGCTCTGGCTGAGCCAGCCATAGACAGGCCAGGTGAAGTGACCGCTCCCATAGGGCCAATCCGCCGGCAGTGGCCCGGCCACGCTCTGCGTCGGCTTGCGCGTGGCGCTGCGCTGCGCAAAGACGACAAAGGGCGACGTGTTGATCGGCGAGTTGAGCATGATCGCCAGGAAGTCAGCGTCAGCCAGGCTACCAACAGTTACGGCGTCCGCTGACGAGGGGAGCAACAAGGGGATACGCACGTGCGTTCCCGGCGCCAGGGGTGCATCATCGCCAGCAGAAAGACGGTTCCACGTCACAGCGCGGATTTGATCAGGATGCAATAGATAGCGCGCGGCGATCGTCGTCAGTGTCTCGCCCGGCTGCACCACGTGACAGAGCATGTTGGCCGGTGGTGCAGTCAGCACATCTCCAATCACCAGTGGCTGATCAACAGTGAAAGATGGCGCAACCGCACAAGGTGCATCCTCCAGGTCGATGCCCATCTCCAGCGCTACGCTGAAGAGTGTGTCTCCTGGTTGCACGATGTAGGTGACAGGCGCATCATCGGCGTGGTGGATCGACCGCGCCGAGAAGACGGCGGCTGGCGTGGCCGTCGGCGTCGCAAGGGGGAAGCGAGGTGCGCCGGGTGTTGGCGTGGCGACATCGTTGGGCGTAATCACAGGCGCCTGCGCGCTGACGCGGCTCATCATCACTAGCAGCCACAACACCACCGCCAGCACGCCACCCATCATCTGCGCAGTGCGCAAAACCCACGCCAACATCCCTGCTCCATTACCTGCGAAATCACGCCCTATGATAACATCTACCTGACAAGCTGACCATTGCAGCACGCAACGCAGACACGCAACACAGACACGCAACACAGACACGCAACACAGACACGCAACACAGACACGCAACACAGACATGCAACACAGACACGCAACACAGACACGCAACACAATGAAACCATCCAAACTCGATATTGCCAAGCACAAAGGCGAAGTCCTCGATCAGATCATGGCATGGAAGCGGCAGGAAGTGCCCAAACAGATGGAGATCATGCCGCTGGCGCAGGTCAAAGCCTTCGTGCGCGTGACGCCACCCGCACTCGATTTCACTGCCGCGCTGACGTCCACGCCCGGCGCCAGCCTGATCGCCGAGGTGAAACGCGCCAGCCCATCCAAAGGCGTGATCGCCCACGACTGGGACCCGGAGTTGATCGCCGAGACCTACGCGCGCAACGGTGCGGCGGCGATCTCCTGTCTAACCGACAGCCGCTTCTTCCAGGGCAAGCTGGAATATCTGACCGCCATCAAGGAGCGGCTGCGTGAGATCGGCCAGCCGGTTCCGGTGCTGCGCAAAGATTTTCTTTACCACGAGTATCAGGTTTATGAGGCGCGCATGGCCGGCGCCGACGCCATCTTGCTCATCGTCGGCGTGCTGGGCGACAGAGACCTGCGCACCCTGCGCGAGCTGGCGGAGAGCCTGGGCATGGCGGCGCTCGTCGAAGTGCACGACGAAGCCGAGACCGAACGCGCGCTCAAAAGCGGCGCCCGCATCATTGGCGTCAACAACCGCAACCTGCGCACTTTTGAGGTGGACATCGAGACCACCGGACGCCTGCGCAAGCTGATCCCGCCGGATCGCATCCTGGTCGGTGAGAGCGGCATTCGCACTGTCGAGGATGTGCGGCGCATGGCGGAAATGGGCTGCGACGCCATTTTGGTTGGAGAGACCTTCTGCAAGCTGCCGCAAGCAAAACGTGGCGCTGAGGTGAAGGTATTCGTTGAGGCAGGCAGAATTGGTCACAAAAGTGAGTCTGGCAGATGAGCGAGTCTACTTCCTTTCACATGACCCCCGACGAGTTCCGCACCTTTGGCTACGCGGTGATCGACTGGATCGCCGACTATCAGCAACGCGTTGAGTCGCTGCCGGTGATGTCGCAGGTGCAGCCGGGGGATATCCGCGCCATGCTGCCGGCGCACCCACCCGCACATGGCGAAGCCTTCGCCGACATCCTGGCGGACATCGACCGCGTCATTCTGCCGGGCGTTACACACTGGCAGTCGCCCAACTTCTTTGCCTATTTCCCTGCCAACGCTTCAGGTCCTGCCATCTTGGGCGATCTGCTCTCGTCAGGATTGGGCGTGCAGGGCATGCTCTGGCTGACCAGCCCGGCGTGCACCGAGGTCGAGACGCACATGCTGGACTGGTTGGTTGAGATGCTGGCGCTGCCGGAGAAGTTCATGTCGACCTCGACCGGCGGCGGCGTGATCCAGGATTCGGCGTCGAGCGCCACGCTCACGGCATTGCTGGCGGCGCGTGAACGGGCGACCAACTTCACGGTTAATCGCAGCGGCGGCACAGGCAAGTTGGTTGCCTACGCCACCAGCCAGACGCACTCTTCACTCGAAAAAGCGATGATGATCGCGGGACTGGGACGCCAAAATCTGCGGTTGATCGATGTCGACGCCACCTTTGCCATGCGCCCCGACGCCCTTGCCGACCAGATCGCCCGCGACCGCGCCGACGGCTTGACGCCCATCTTTGTATGCGCTACGGTCGGCACAACCTCTTCCAACGCCATCGACCCCCTGCCTGCCATCGGCGAAATTTGCCAGCGCGAGCGACTCTGGCTGCACGTCGATGCGGCGATGGCGGGCACGGCCGCGCTCTGTCCAGAATTTCGCTGGATTCACGCCGGGCTGGAGCACGCCGACTCCTACTGCTTCAACCCGCACAAATGGATGTTCACCAACTTCGACTGTGACGCCTTCTTCGTGGCTGACCGCAAGGCGCTGATCGACACGCTGAGCATCCTGCCCGAATATCTGCGCAACGAAGCGACCAAAACTGGTGCAGTCATCGACTATCGCGACTGGCAGATTCCCTTGGGCCGCCGCTTCCGTGCGCTCAAGCTGTGGTTTGTGATACGACATTATGGCGTCGAAGGGTTGCAATTCCATGTGCGGCAGCATGTGCAGATGGCGCAACAGTTTGCCGAGTGGGTGCGCGCCAGCGATGATTTCGAGTTGGCGGCGCCAGTTCCGCTCAACCTGGTCTGTTTCCGGCACAAGGGCGGCGATGCGATCAACCAGCAGATCATGGATCGCATCAACCGCAGCGGCGACCTCTTCTTCACACACACCAGGCTCGACGGCAAGCTAACACTGCGCATGAGCATCGGCCAGACGCACACGCAGATGGAGCACGTGCAGCGCGCCTGGACGCGCATCCAGGAAGAAACAAGGAAACTTGTCCAGGGACAAGCTGCGAGAATCCAGAATTGATCCGCAGATTTCGCAGATTTCGCAGAATAACTTGTGATCTTCTCTGCGAAATCTGCGTAATCTGTGGATGACAGAAATCAGGCGATGGGAAGATGACGATTGTCAAAATCTGTGGGTTGACCAATTTGGAGGATGCGCTTGTGGCGGCGGAGACAGGCGCGGATTTGCTGGGCTTCATTCTGTACCCGAAGTCGCCGCGCTACGTTGCGCCGGAGACAATCACCGCAATCGTGGCGGGCGTACGCAAGGCGTTTGCACTGCCGCCACGCTGTGTCGGCGTGTTTGTCAACGCGTCGACAGCGCAGGTGCTGGCGACGCTGGACCAGACCAAGCTCGATCTGGCGCAGCTTCACGGCGACGAATCAGCGTCGGAGGTGGCGGCGCTGAGAGGGCGCGGCTTCAAGGCGATGCGGCCAACGAATCTGGAGACGGCGTTAGCGGCGATTGATGCGTTTGCTTCGCTCGGCGCAGCGGCGGGGCCACAACTGCTGGTGGACGCGTACACGCCGAACGCTTACGGCGGCGCCGGGCAAGTGGCGGATTGGTCGCTGGCAGCGGCAGTTGCGCAGCGGGTCGACCGGCTGCTGCTGGCCGGTGGCTTGACGCCGGAGAATGTCGCCGACGCGGTGCGGCAGGTCAAGCCGTGGGGCGTCGACGTCGCCAGTGGCGTCGAACGGGCGCCAGGGCGCAAAGATCACGCCAAAGTGCGAGCATTCATCGCTGCCGCCAAGAACCTGACATTACCCTTCCGCCCTTCCTAACTCGCTCCTCGCAACTCGCCCCTCTTATTTGAGCGGGATCGCCGCCTTGCAATACGGACAGTGCGCTGTCGTGACGCCGCTCCATACGACCGTGCTGGCGTTGATGGCTGCGCCGCAGGTGGGGCAGGTCGCGGGCACGGCAAGTGCAGCCGCACGCGCCTGCTGCGCAGCTTGCGCCCTGGCCTCCTCACGCTTCGCCAGCATTTGCAGCAACGCCTGCGCGATGCCGCTGATTGCCACCAGGATCAAGATGCCAGGAAACCAGTTGTCCGTATAAAAGAGCACTGCCAGACCGATCAGCCAGATTCCTGAGTGCACAGCAGCATACAAGCCGGTGAGTTCGCGTTCCTCTTTTTCTTTCTCTGCCATCGTGAGATTCTCTCCGCGAAAACCTTCCAGGAGGCTTTGAGCTTCCTGAAAGGTGATGAAACAACTCCAATTAGCCGGGGAACCAGCCAGCTTCCGTCTTCGAGCACTTGGCGCTCTGCGGTGGCATGTTCTGATAGAGCTGCCGCGTCTGCCATTGATCGGCAGTGCAGTTTTGCCAGAGGACGATCTGTGGCTCCATCTGGATCGACCCCATGTTCGGCGCATTCCAGGCGCCGTTGGACTGGAAGCAGTTGGACTGGTGAATCTGCTGCTGTGCGCAGCGGCTATAGTCGCCAAACTGCGTGACCGGGCCGCTCGACGGCGGTGGGAACAGTCCGCCCGATGGCTGTGGGATAGGCGCTGGAGCAGGTGGGGCCGGCTGCTTATCAAACGACCAGCTCATATACAGATACGCCGGGCCGGATGCCTGGACATAGTCGATCTGGATGAAATGGTTCCCCTGGCTCAGCGGCGCCGTCACGTTGATCGGCTTGCCGGGGATGTTCAGCCCCAACGTGTTGAAGATCACGGCGCCATCCACATACAACACAAAAGCGTCGTCGGCGATAACCTGAAAGATATAGTTGCCGGCATAGAAAAAGGAATTAGTCGTCAGGCGAGCGCTCCAGTTTTGCGCGGGCATGCCTGGAACCGGCGGCATATCGCTGCCCCAGTTGAAGGCGACGGCATTTGCGTACTGCATATAAACCGGCGCCCCAGCCCAGTTCGGGTTGTTGAAGTAATTGACCTGCCACGGGCTGGAAGCCTGGGCAATTGCGGCCTGCGGCGCGCCGACGAATCCAACGAGCAGCAGGAACGCCGTGATGGTGAGTAGCACACGTTGCATAGGTCCTTGTTCCCTCATTCGTTCGATCATGGAGATGATTGGTAAGCGCCGCTCACGGAGTTGCCATAGCGTCAGCCGAAGGCGCCATCGGTGTCAGTTCCATTGGCGCCAGCGCGGTGTCCTCAGCAATCGTCAGGGCGCCAGTGACCGGTGTTGTCGGATCGAAGCGCCCTACCCACACGCCATACAGCCCGCTGGGGTTGGGGATGTCGATGACCGGGTTGCCATTTGCGCCCTCCGCCGAGTCGTCGCTGCACAGCACAATCTCTTCACCGACGACGACGAGCGATGCATCGGCTGACCCCTCAAAGAAGACACGCAAGGTGTCGCTGGCGCCGCTGTAATGGAAGACGAACTCCGGCGCGGCGCCGCTGACAAGCCCGCTGCACACCGTGCCGTTGTCATCCTCATTCAGAATGGTGAAGATCGGCGTCTCGCCGGTGACAACCAGCGTTGCCGTGATCGGCGTGTCGCCGCCAGCAATCTCCACATCGGGCGTTATCGTACGTCCGGCAGCGCGTGAGGCGGTGACGGCATCGCCGCCAGCCGACTCTCCGGTCAATGCAGCCTGCACACTATCGGCGCCGATGACGCCTGCCGGCTGCACATCAGCAGTAATTGGGCCGCGTTTGACCAATGCGCCCGGGTCGAAATTATTGACGTTGACCGTGCGATTGGCAGTGATGACCAGCAAGCCAGGAATCAACTGCCCTTCATCGTAGCTGCCCACCCACAAGGTGTATGTCCCCTCGGCAGGCGCCTCGATGGTCAACATCGGATCGAGCAGATTATCGCTGGCGTCGTCGTTACAGAGATAGGAGCCGTCGGGGAGTTGCACTACAAGCGTCGGGTCAAAGTCGCTGTAATAAAAAATGTCGAACGCTTCCACTTCCCCTTCCCAATTCACCGTAAAGCTGGGCGCTGCCGGAATGAAACCAACACATGCCGCGTCGAGCGTAGATGCAGCGACCTTGCCGCCGCCGTTCAGACTGACAACGAATGGGTCAAGTGGAAAGCCCGCCTTCAGGTTCATGGTCAGGAACGCGGCAGGAGCCACATCGTTGCCAGCGTCGCTTTGCGCCAATGCGGTGCTGCCACCAGACGCAATGAGCAGTATCGCCAGCAGCAATAGCATGACTGTACGCATAATCACTTCTCCTACACGTTGAACAGATTGATTGATGTCGCCGTCCCGCGCCGCGCGTCAGGCGGTTTTGCGGCAGCATACCACAACTATTGTAGCTGACAACTTGTTGTTGTCACCGGGGCTACTGCAAGGCGCGGGGGACAAGAGTTTGCATCGCAAGTCGTCATCTCCGGCGCGACAACTGCCATATCACGCCGGAGATGATGACCCATAAACACCAACCACCCACAGAAGGGTTTCGTATTTGTATGCGCCATTGAGTACAATTGCTTGGACAATTCTCACTCTTGCCACAGGAGGCTCTTGATGAAACGTCCAATCGTCATCCTATCGCTGCTTGTCATGCTCTCGATCCTGACCGGTTGCGCCGCTGTATCAACGCCAGCCACCGCGCCCGAGACAACTGCATTGCGCCCTGTGCGCATTGGCACTCAGCCGTGGATCGGCTACGGCCCGTGGTGGATCGCTCAGGAGCAGGGCATCTTTACAAAATATGGCATTGAGGCCGAATTGATCGACTTCGTCACTGACACTGAGGTGAACGCCGCCTTCGCTTCTGGCAACATGGATGTCGCCAACGTCGCAACACACACGGCGCTCAAACTCTATGCCAATGGCGTCGATCTCAAGATCGTGCTGCTGGAAGATGTCTCCAACGCCGCGGATGCGATCATTGCGCCCTCGGCGATTGCATCGATCAACGACTTGGCCGGCAAGACAGTGGCCTATGAAGAAGGTTCGACCAGCGACCTGCTATTGCACTACGCCCTTGCCGAAAACAACATGCAGATCGAGGACATCGTCGCGGCCCCCATGCCCGCTGCCGACGCCGGTGCAGCGCTGATCGCCGGGCAGGTCGATGCCGCCGTCACCTACGAGCCATACATCTCCGAGGCAATTAACCAGAACAGCGACATTCAGGCGCTCTACACTGCAGCGGAACGGCCAGGCTTGATCTCCGACGTGCTGGCCGCGCGCACTCAATTTGCCGAAGAGAACCCCGACGTAATGCGCAACCTGCTCAAGGTGTGGGATGAGGCCGTGACCTTCCTGCGCGAGAACCCGGAAGCCGGCCGCGCCATCATTGCCAAAGCAGTGGGCAGCGCCCCAGAAGAATTGACGACCGCCTTTGAAGGCGTCGCCTTCTATGATCTGGCAGAGAATCAACAGTTTCTGGCCTTCGACAAGGCCAACGCTGCGGCTGTCTTTAACGACGTTCAAACAGTGGCGCTCGCCATTGGCCTGATTGACCAGCCGATCGATCTGACGAGCGTGGTCGATCCGAACTACTTGATGACGGAATGACCACCCCGCCTGCCAGTCAACCATCACCTGGCGACGCAGTGGCGCGTCGTCAGGTGAAGACGCGGCTTCTCGCCCTGCGCGCCGACATCCCGCGCCGCTGGTACGTTGGCGCAGGCGTTGGCTTCGTGGCGCTCTTTCTCTTTGCGTGGGCAGCGGCGACCTGGCTGCAGTGGGTCTCGCCTATCTTCCTCCCCACCCCCAACGCTGTCTTGACCGAGCTACAAGATCAGGCAGCAAGCGGGGTGCTCTGGCAGGACCTCTGGGCCAGCACCTACCGCATCATGGTCGGCTGGGTGATCTCGACGGTGCTGGCGCTGCCAATCGGTGTGCTGATGGGCAATTTTCGCTTCTTCGAGGGGCTGCTGGAGCCATTCATCGATCTGGTGCGCTATATGCCCGCAGTTGCATTCGTACCGCTGACGATCCTATGGCTGGGCGTCGGCGACACGCAGAAGTTCGCCATCCTCTTCATCGGCGTCTTCTTTCAGCAAGTATTGCTGATCATGGACAATGTCAAGACAGTGCCGCACGACATGATCCAGGTGAGCTACACCTTCGGCCTTTCGCGCGGCGAGATTCTGCGCAGCGTGATCCTGCCAGCGGCGATGCCCGGCATCTGGGACACCTTCCGCATCACCGTTGGTTGGGCGTGGACGTATCTGGTCGTGGCCGAACTGGTGGCGGCGAACGTGGGGCTGGGCTACCGCATCATGCGCGCCCAGCGCTTCCTGGAGACCGACCAAATCATTCTCGGCATTCTGATCATCGGGCTGTTGGGGTTGCTCACCGACTACCTGTTCAAGTGGTCGTACCGCCGGCTCTTTCCGTGGGCGCTGCAAAGCCGGTAACATCAATCGAACCACAGATTGCGCAGATTACGCAGAGAGTTTCACAAGATTTTCTGCGTAATCTGCGCAATCTGCGGATCAAAACTCCTGGTGATTGCGCATGATTACTTCGCCGAAATTGCAGGCGCTGCATGTTTGGAAAATTTTCGGGGATCGCCGCGACGCTGAAGTGGTGGCGGTGCAGGATTTGTCGCTGGATGTCGGCGACAACGAGTTCGTCTCGCTGGTGGGACCTTCTGGCTGCGGCAAGTCGACGCTGCTGATGATGGCCGCTGGGCTGGAGCCAATCAGCGCCGGCGACATTCTGATCGACGGATGCCAGATCACTGGGCCGGGCGCCGATCGTGGCATGGTCTTTCAGAGTTACACACTCTTTCCCTGGCTCTCGGTCGAAGACAATATCCGCTTTTCACTTAAGAAAAGCAAACTGTCACGCGCCGAACAAGACGCACTGGTGCGCGAACATATCGAGTTGGTGGGGTTGACCGGCTTTGCCCACGCCTATCCCAACCAGCTTTCTGGCGGAATGCGCCAGCGCGTGGCGATTGCGCGGGCGCTGGTCTACAAACCGGCCATGCTCTTGATGGATGAACCCTTCGGCGCGCTCGACGCGCAGACGCGGCTACAAATGCAGGAACTCCTGCTCACTGTCTGGCAGGCACACCGCACCACCGTGCTCTTCGTCACGCACGACGTGGAGGAAGCGATCCTGCTCTCCGACCGCATCTACGTAATGACGGCGCGGCCAGGCCGCGTTAAGGCTGAAGTCATCGTCGATCTGCCGCGTCCGCGCCGTCTGTTGGAGACAGAGAGCGACCCACGCTTTGCGGAGCTACGCCGCCACGTGTTGACGCTGATCCGCGAGGAGGCGCAGCGCAGCAATATTGTGACGGGAAGAAATGCAGCATGACGCAACAGAGAAGCCCTCTGTTGCGAGGTGCTCGCCAGCGCTGACGAGGTTACGTAATGAACTATCTTGACGCTATCTCCACCTTCGTGCAGGAACGCCTTTACCCTCTCGAACCGATCCTTCTGCAAGAGGGCTTCGATGCGGTGGCGCCGCACCTCGACGCCCTACGCCAGGAGGTCAAGGCGATGGGGCTATGGGCGCCGCATCTGCCACCCGACTTCGGCGGGATGGGGCTGACGCTGACTGACTTTGCGCGCGTCAGCGAGGCGTTGGGGCGCAGTCCGCTCGGCCACTACACCTTCAACTGCGCCGCGCCCGACATCGGCAACATGGAGCTGCTGCATACGCACGGCACAGCTGAGCAACAGGAGCGCTGGTTGCGCCCGTTGGCGGCAGGCGCCATCCGCAGTTGCTTCGCTATGACCGAACCAGAGCACGCTGGCTCCAATCCGGTGTGGATGAGCACGACCGCACGGCGCGACGGCGACGCCTATGTGATCGACGGCCACAAGTGGTTCACCACTGCCGCTGACGGCGCCGCCTTCACCATCGTGATGGCCGTCACCAATCCCGATGCGCCCAAACCACACCAGCGCGCCAGCCAGATCATTGTGCCGCTTGACGCGCCTGGCTTCTCGATCGTGCGCAATATCTCCATGATGGGCGAGCGTGGGACGGGCTGGCTGAGTCACGCCGAAGTGCGCTTCGAACGCTGCCGCGTGCCGCAAAGCAACCGACTTGGCGGCGAAGGCGAAGGGTTTGCGCTGGCGCAAGAGCGGCTCGGCCCCGGTCGCATCCATCATTGCATGCGCTGGATCGGCATCTGTGAGCGCGCCTTTGACCTGATGTGCCGCTATGCCGTCAGCCGCGAACTAGCGCCTGGTCGCCCTATCGCCGGCCAGCAGGTGATCCAGCATTGGATCGCGGAGAGTCGCGCCGAGATCGACGCGGCGCGCTTCCTGGTGCTCGACGCCGCCGCCAAGATCGACAAAGTCGGGGCGGCCGCTGCACGCATCGAAATCTCAACGATCAAATTCTTCGTGGCGAACGTGCTCCAGCGTGTACTGGATCGCGCGATCCAGGTGCACGGCGGACTGGGCGTCACCGACGACACCGTGCTGGCCTTCTGGTGGCGACACGAGCGCGCTGCGCGCATCTATGATGGGGCTGACGAGGTGCACAAGGATGTCGTGGCGCGTCACGTGCTGCGGCAATACGGTTTCGACGCAGGGCGCAGGGTATGACAGGTCACAGCCGCCATCGCTGATCGCCGGGGCGGTTACCGGGCGCGGCCCATTCTGTCCACCCGCCCAGCCAGCGCGTTAGCCGCCCGTCGCGCAGTTCCCACACCTGCTCGGCAAAGCGTTCGATGAAGCGCCGGTCATGAGAGACGGCGACGATGGCGCCGCGAAAGTCGCGCAACGCAGCCTCGAACTCCTCTAGTACATCGAAGCTGATGTGGTTAGTCGGCTCGTCGAGCAGCAGCACATTCGCGCGGGCGGCCATGAGCAGAGCAAGCTGGAGCTGTCGATTTGCCCACGCCGTTGGCGCCGACCAGCCCCCACTTATCGCCCCGGTGCATAGTCAGGGTGACATTGGCGAGCACTTGATGGGCGCCGTAGGCTTTGGTGAGGTTCGCAATAGTCAACAACATGGCCAGGCACATCGTGCTAACCCAACGCCGGGGCTTGGGCGCTTGCTGCCGTGAGTCCGAATTCGCAGCAGGCACGCCGCTATCGGCACGTCACCGTGTGATCATTCGGTCACGCCAACAGCGGCACCAGGCAGCGGCTGTCATCGGCGAGCGGTCACTGTAGCGTTATGAGTATTGCAACGTCACCAATAATCGCCACTTTTGGGAAGCTGTGGTACATTAGCGCGTCGTATGATACGCATGCCTAACCTGGCGCTCTATGCCATTGCGTTGATTGCGGCTGCTTCCTTGATCTGGTTGGCCTGGCAGGTCTATCCAGCTAACCCGCAACCCACGATCGCCTGCCAACCGTTCTGTGCACAAGTTGACTTGAGCGGGCGCAGATTGGCGCGCGCCGACCTCAACCGTGTCAATCTGGCGCGCGCCAATCTGAATGACGCCGACCTGAGCAGGGCTACTTTGTTGCTGGCAAGACTTTCTGAAGCATCATTGCGTTATGCAAACTTGCAAGAGGCAGATTTGTCGAATGCTATTGTTGACGCCGCTGATTTTCGCTATGCGAATTTAGTGCGAGCAGTGTTGCGCAGCGCTGACGCGCGTCAGGCAGATTTTCGTGAAGCCAACCTGACCGGCGTTGATGCACGCGCAGCTAACCTAAGCGGCGCACAACTGGAGCGGGCAACTTTGGTCAACGCCTTGTTGGTGGATGCCGACTTCGAAAATGCGATCTTGCGTCGCGCCGATCTGCGCAATGCCAACCTACGTGGCGCCATCTTGCGTAGCGCCGATCTAACCGGCGCTGATTTGACTGGCGCCGATTTGACCGGTGCAGACCTGGTGGATGCACGCCTGCCGCACGATTTCTATACTGCACCACTTAAGGGTACAGGGTCGGAATGACAGATTACTTCCAGCAAGTAGTCGACACAGTCGAACAGATGGCGCCAATCTCGCTTGCCGAAATCCAGAGACTCGCCTTGCTCGACCGCCTCGACGTGAAATTTGTGTTGCGCATGCATCAACTCGCGCACATCATCACGCGCGTGCAGCACAACTACCGCGTCCTGGAGATTAACGGTGTGCGCCCTGGGCGATATCACACAACCTATTTCGACACTCCCGACTTTGCCATGTATCACGCCCATCATAACGGGCTGCGTGTACGCCATAAGGTGCGTTGGCGCTGGTATCTCGACAGTCGGTTGATTTACCTGGAGGTCAAAGAAAAGACCAATCGCGAACGCACAATCAAGAGTCGCGTTACCCTCCCCACCCCCATCGACCATTTTCGCGAACTGGAGACCTCCTGGATGCCGCCCACGATCACTTTCGACCCGCGCACGCTACGGCCAGTAGTTTGGAACCGTTTCCGCCGTATGACGCTTGCCGACTTCGAACGCCAGGAACGCATCACCATCGATATTGGGCTGGAGTTTGGCCGTGATGAACGGGTGATAGCGTTTCCTGACCTGGCGATTATCGAAATCAAGCAACGCAAATTCTCATTGAATTCGCCGATGGCGCGTGAACTGCACCGCCAGCAGGCTCATCCAGAGCACATCAGCAAATTCTGCGTCTCGATGGCAATGTTTTACCCTGACCTCAAGCAGAATCGCTTCAAACCGCTTCTGCGCCGACTTCACGCCTTTGTTGAAGGATAGACGACCATGAACCTTGTCTCTGAGGTGCTGCCCGGGTTTGCGTTGACATTGGCAACAGCGATCTGTGTGTTTGGTCTGGGCTACGCAGCGTCACGCCGCAGCAGGCCGGAATATATCTTTACCTTCTTCACCTTTAGCGTGATGGCCTACCTGGTTACCAGCCTGCTACGCGATGTACAGTTGACGCTGGGATTCAGCTTCGGGCTGTTGGCCGTCTTCACGATCATGCGCTTCCGTTCGGTGAATATCCCGGTGCGCGAGATGACTTATCTCTATGTGGCGATCATGTTACCCTTTGCCAACGCTCTGTTCGTCGCTACACGCGTCGCCTTCAACGACGTGCTCATCATCAACGGCGCGCTGGCCAGCTTTGTCATCGTCCTCGACCGCCTGCTGTTGGCGCGCTATGGCTCCTCGCAGCTTGTCCATTACGAGAAGATCGAACTGATCCAGGCAAATAATGAACAGGCGATGCTGGAGGACTTGAGCACCCGCACCGGACGCCGCATCCATCGTTATGTTGTTGAAGAGATCGATTTCTTGCGCGATACGGCGCTCCTGACGGTCTATTTCGACGAGAAAGGCATCCAACCACGCAAATCATGAGCACATATCGCCATCGACTGCCCGCCTTCCTGCTCCTGTTGGTGACACTGGCCGGCTTGTTGGCGCCTCGCACTGCCGCCTCAAGGCCACTGGCGCCATCCACACAACCCCAAGACGCGCCAACCATCGTGATCAACGAGGTGCTGGCCCACGCCGACCTGCCCAATGTCGATGCGGTCGAACTCCGCAACCTGAGTGAGACGCCCGTTGATCTGTCCGGCTGGTGGCTGACCGATGACGATTCGCGCCCTCAAAGTGATTGGGTGCGCCTGCCCCAGGAGGCGTTGATCACCGGCTACGGATTGTATGTGGTGGCAGACACAGCCGAAGACTGGCCTTTTGGGCTGAGCGAGGCTGGCGACACCGTCTATCTGTTTCGCCCCGACCCCATAAGCGGAGCGCCGATACGAGTCGAGGTGATGCGCTTTGGGGCTTCCCCTCGCAATGTCTCGTTTATACGTTATGTCGATGCCGTGAACATTGTTCGCTTTCCACTACAAGAGGGTGCGCCAACCATTGGTTTTGCCAACTGCGACGTCCGCATCAGCACCGTCCAACTTGAGGAGTTGATGGTCGATCCAGCCAGCGGCGGCAGCGAGTATGTAGTGATTGCCAACGTTGGCAGCGTGGCGGCGCCACTCTATAACACGGAACACCCGGCCATCCCCTGGAAGCTCGTCGGCCAGAAAAGCAACGGCAAGGACAGCGACATGTTCATCTTCCCGGAAGCCGTAACGCTGGCGCCTGGCGAGCGCATCATCGTCAGCGAAGTGGCGCCCGATCTCTTTCGCCAGGCGCACAACATTCCCGCCACGGTGCGCATCTTCGGCCCACTGGAAAGTGGCCTGAGCAACACCAGCGAACGCGTGGCGTTGGCGATGCCTCTCGAACCCGAACTCGACGGCAGCGTCAACTTTGCGTTTGTCGACGAGGTGGCTTACAGCAATCTGCCGCCATGGCCCTCTGTAGCGAACAATGGCCTGGCGCTGGTGCGCATCGACCCAACGCGCTATGCCAACGATGTAGCGAACTGGCGAGCGGCGCCCCCCCTGCAGACCATCCTGAGCGGGCGCGTTGACCTGCGCACAAATGAACGTCGCATCACAACCGATCAAAGCGCAGTGCCGTTGTTGGGTGGCAACAGCCCTGCGCTTGTCGCCAATAGCCTGTACCTGCCGGTGGTGAATGCCTATCGATGCCCCTTTCAGTAGCGGGGACTGTTCGCCGCGACGGCGCTGCGCAAGCGAACGCAACGATGATACATGCCTGACAAAGACTGTCGGGGCGCATGGGCGCCCCGACAGTCTTTGTTAGGATATAAACTTTGCGGTGTAGTTACTTGCCGGTCACTTGCCGGTCACTTGACAGTCACATCCAGCACATCACCCGACTGGGCATCGACCACCACTGTGGCGGACTGCCTAGCTGTGCTCAGTTCCACGACCCACACATCCTTGCCATCGCGCGCGTCTGGCGTCGCCACTTTCTCGGTGATCTCACCGGTCAGCTCGCCGCGCACGGCGTCCTCAGCGATGGCGATGGCGGCGCGTGCGTTGATCTGGCCATTCTCGCCTCGCTGCGACGCCGCCGCCGTCTGCGTCGGTCGTTCACCCAGCGTCACATCGACCTTGATCTCCTTGCCATCGCGCTGGATCGTCAGCGTGACGGTCTGGCCTGGTTCAGCCTGCGTAATCAGGTAGGAAACTAGGTCCTCAAAGCGCACGACTGGCGTATCATCAATGGCGGTGACAATATCGCCACCTCGACGCACCTCCATGCCGTTATCGGTCGTGACGGTGCGGCTACCACCTTTGACGCCGCCCTTTTCTGAGGGGCCGCCGGGCACGACAGACGAGACATAGACGCCCAGTGTGTTATCGGGCAGGTCAAGCGCCTCCGCCAACCGCGCCGTAATCGTGCTGCCTTCCAACCCCAGATACGGATACTTGTACGCGCCGTCTTTGATCAGCGCCGGCACGACGCGCTTTACAATCGAAACCGGGATCGTGAAGCCCACACCGGAGTTCTGGCGCGTCTGCGACTCGATGGCAAAGTTCACGCCGACAACTTCACCCTTCAGGTTGACCAATGGCCCACCGGAGTTGCCCGGATTGATCGCAGCATCAGTCTGAATGACGTCGGGCAGCGTATAACGGTTGTTGCCAAAGGCGCCTACCGGGAAACCCCGCCCCAGCGCGCTGACGATACCCGTCGTCATCGTGCCCTGCAGGCCAAAGGGATTGCCAATGGCGATGACCATATGGCCAACGTCAAGGCTGTTATCATCCGCCAGCGGCAGCGGCCGCCACTCCATTCCCTGCGGCGGCGTCACCTTGATCACAGCCAGGTCAGCCTGCGGGTCAGTCGCCACGACTTCGGCGCGCGCCCACATCCCATTGTTAAAGTTGACAATAACCTTTTGCGCGCCTTCCACTACATGGTTGTTGGTGACAATGTGTCCTTCATTGTCGTAGATGAAGCCGGAGCCTTCGCCCTGCTGCAGCGGCATATCACCCTGTGGCAGTTGGAAACCTGGAATCTGGGGCAGGTCACCCAAGCTGGCGACGCTCTCCACCTGGATGTTGACCACTGATGGCGCCACGGCGTCGTACAACGCCGCCAGCGCGTTCTGATCCTCGTTCAGGCTGGAGTCAAGCTGGAGCGCAGGCGCCGCAACGGTTGTGCGCATCGGGTTGGCGGAGGCCGACAGCGTTTGCCAGGCCAGCGGCGCCGCCAGCGCGCCGAAAACGATCAATCCAGCGCCGACCACGGCAAGCACTGCCATAGTCATGGGTCGCCAACGTCGCTTTGCTGCACGCGTGGCTGAAGATTTTGTTTGTGGCTCAGATGATGACGACTGCATAAAATCTTGTTCACTCATATACACACCTCGATTTGATCACACAGAATGGGGTGGGTGTAACGATGATGCAAACCTGCCGCACCCACCTAGCTTTAACTGCTTCAATTACATCTGTCAGATTATCCTGTGTGCATGAATCATACATGAACCAGTGGTAAAAAAAATGTAAGTCCTGCGCACCCCTAAGGTGCAAGCGGTGTGGGTGCGGCCTCCGTGGGTGCGGCCTCCGTGGGCTCCGTGGGTGCGGCCTCCGTGGGCAACCCGCCCGTCAATTGCACGAGCTGTGTCAAAGTCGCTTGTAAGGCGTCCATCTCGGCGCCATACGCCGCCCAGTCACCGTTACGGAGATGGTTCTGCGCCGCATTGTAATGGTCGTTGGCGGCTACAATCAATTGTTCAACAGTGGCCCCAGCCAGGTCGATAGTCACGGTCGGCGACGGTGTGCTGTTCTGGCCGCCAGTCGCCCCATCGGTGCGCTCGGCGCCAGGAACCGCTGTTACCAGATCGGACAGGCCAGCGCGCGCCACGACGCCGTCACCAAAGAGTCGCACTAGCGCCAGCCCAAGGTTCTCGGCCATCACCACCCGATCCGATGTTGCCAGAATGACGCGCTTCAATTCGGGGATGCGCCCGCTCTGCGCCTGCAAGTAAAGCGGTTCAACGTAGAGCAAGCTATCCCCCAGCGGGATCACGAGCAGGTTGCCGCGGATGACGCTGCTGCCCTGCTGATTCCACAGGCTCAGTTGGGCGCTGATCACGGGGTCCTGATCGATGCGCGCCTCAATTTGCTTGGGACCAAAGAAGAGTGAATCCTTGCCAAAATTGTACACCACGCGCGCACCGTATTTTTCGGGGTCGCTTTGCGCCGCCATCCAGGCGATCATATTCTCGCGATTGGCAGGCGTGTAGGGGAGAATTTGCATGAAGTCGAGGCTACTATCCGTTGCATCGGGCAGCTGCATCAAGACATAGTAAGGCTCAATTCGCTGCGGCTCGTTATAGAAGACCTCTTCCGGCCATGCCCACACGTCCTCGCGGTTGTAAAAGTCATTGGCGTTGGTCATGTGGTACATCCGATACATCTCCGCCTGCACGGCGAAAAGATCGGTGGGGTAGCGGATATGCTGCTTCAAGAAATCCGGCATCGCGTCGAACGGTTGGAACAACGCTGGGAAGATGCGCGCATAGGCGGCGATGATCGGTTCCTCTGCATCGACTATATAAAAGGTTGGCATGCCATCGTAGGCGTTGATGACGATCTTAACCGGGTTGCGGATATAGTTAAAGCGGTCGAAGTATGGCTCACTGTAGGGATAGCGCGAACTCATCACATAGGCGTCGAGTATCCAGTAGAGTTTGCCATCCTCCCCGACAACGATGTACGGGTCTTGATCCAGTTCCAGGAAGGGCGCCAGTTGCTGCACCCGCTCGACGATGTTGCGTCGCCACAATAGCTGACTGTCGCTGGTAATGTCTTGATTGAGGATCAGGTTGATGTCGCCAAAACGCACGGCAAAGAGCAACCGATTCCAGAAGCTCATGTCGATGCCAGTGTCAGCGGAGAAGCGCGTCGTAGCATTGCCGTCGCCCTGGGGAAAGTCAAATTCTTCCATGTTGGTGCGACCGATGACGTAATCATTGGTCAACTCCCCAAAGTAGAGCTGCGGCTCTGTCAAGGCAATATTGCCGATCGGGGGCAAGTCCTTGATGTAGAACTCCGGCAACCCATCCGCCGTCACCAACTCTACAGGCGACATCGCCACGCCATAGCCGTGCGTGTAGACGAGTTTGCGATTGACCCACGTCTGCGCCTGTTCGGACAGCCGCTCCGGCACCAGCTCGCGCGCCGCCACCATGACCTGGCGCCGCTCGCCGTCAATGGTGTAGCGATCCACATCCACATCGTTGAAGGCGTAATACTGACGCAACGCCTGCACTTGATTGTAGGTTTGCAGCAAGGGGCGATAGTCCCACAGCCGCACGTTGCGCACCGTCGCCGGTTCTGCTAACAGCGCCGCCGGAGTTAGTTGCTGCGAGGCGTCGTAGCTGCGCAGATCGATCTCCGCCAGATCATAGGCCATGCGCGTAAACTCGATGTTGTCTTCGATGAAAGGGCGCTCCAGCGTCAGCTCGTTTGGGCTGACCTGAAACCGTTGCACAAAGGAAGGATAGAGCGACCCGGCAATCACCGCCACCCCGACCCAGATCAGCAATATGGCCACGATTGCGCGCCAGGCCTGGCGCATGAAGGCCGTGACGATCAGCAACACCGCCGCCGCCAACGTGACAATGGTGAGCAGATTGTAGGCCGGCAGTTGCGCATTGACATCGGTGTAGCCGGCGCCGAAGACTGCGCCACGCCCGCTATAGACCAGTTCCGCCGCATCGATCTGATAGCCAAGCCCCAGCAGCGTCAGAAAGAGCGCCCCCAGCACCCCTAGATGCACCAGAAAGCCTGTGCGCACCTGCCAACCGCGCAGCCCTGTCACGCCATTCACCAAGACAACCAGCACCATTGCCGCGATCAGCACGCTCTGCAACCAGCCGCGCATCATCTCCAGCACCGGCAGCGAAAAAACGTAGAAGCTGACATCGCGCCCGAAGACAGGATCGAGGACGCCAAAGTTGCTCTGATTGAGAAAGAGCAACAACTGCGGCCACTCGCCAGCAATGTTGACGCCCATGAGAAAGGCAAAAAAGGTAAAGGCGCCCACAATGATGACCGCTGCGCGCACGCCGAACGCCTCGGCAAATTGCGTCAGCGGCGACATTGCCAGCCCGCGCGGCTCCACGCGCCGCGCAATCCAGAAGTTGATGGCAAGCACGAGCCAGGTCAACCCAAAGCCGGCAATGAACAACCCCAGCGCCGCCAGCACACGCGTCCACAGGATTGACTCGTAACCTAGGCTGGCATGCCAAACCAGGTTCGCCAGAAAGCCAACGATGGTATTGAAAAGCAGCAAGATGATGAATGGGATCACCAGCAACAGCCACCAGCGGCTGGGGCGTGACGACCTGGAACGCACCGGGCGTCCATCGTCCGGCGGCACCCAGTCGTCGCCACCACGTTGCAGGTTTTCCTCTATAGAGCGGATCAAGTCAGCGAATTTTTCTGCATCTCTCATGATATTCTCGATTTACACAGCACTGAACCAATCTGACGCCATTATAGCAAGGATACCACACCCACCTTGTGACGCCGCTACCCTTTGCCAGCGCGGGTCTCCTGGACGTGCGCAGCAACGTTTCAGTAGTTCACGATTTGACCTCACGCCGAGACGCGCAGTCGCCAAGTCGAAGATGGCTTCCTTTCCCAGCCACACGCTCTCGCCCGGCGAGGAAATGCGGTTGCGAACCGCCTACCCCCGTCAGAATGCGTGGGTGCGGTATAATGGCATCCATGACACAGTCCACCTGGCCCGACGCACTTCAACCCGCCGATCCTGTCCATGTCGATATACAACTGGCGCAATTCTGGCGCACGCTGGCGCGTCTGCCCGACCTGGTGCAACGCCAGGAACACCTGCTGGCCGCCGACCTGCTGAACGCGCTCCGCCATATTGTGCTAGAGCTGATGCTGGCGCTCAACGGCATTACTTTTCCAGAGAGCACGTTACATCTCAATACGTATCTGAGCGTCAGCCAACGCGCTGCTATCGAAAAAACCCTACTGCTTCCCACTGTGGCTACCGAGAGCTGGATCGGGCAGGCCGTGGCGCTAGTCGTCATCTATCGCTGGTATGCACCGCAGTTGACCGCCCGCTACGGGCTGGCTTACCCACAAGCGGCTGAGGAGGCGGCGCAGGCGGCGCTGTGCAGCTTGCCGGACTGGCCGCTGTCCATCACGACTGCGTGAGGCTGCATCGCTCATGAATCGTCGTATCTGCTTCGTCGCCCCCTTCGGGCTAGGTCAGAAGAGCACGATCTGGGCGCGCACCTTGCCGTTGGCGCGCGTCCTGGCTGCGTATGGCTGGCAGCCGACGATCCTGATTCCTCCCTGGGACACACCTGTTGACGCCGGACGCACCTGGACGGACAACGGCGTGGAGATGATCAACGTGCATACCTCTGGCGGCCTGGCTTCGATACTCTTTAGATTGCTACATGAAATAGATCGGCTAAAACCAGCCATTGTCCATGTCGTCAAGCCGCGCGCCTATGCCGGGCTGGTGCAGTGGTGGTTGTGGCAGCGCCGCACCCACCAATCGCCGCGCTTGCTGCTCGACGCCGACGATTGGGAGCAGGCATGGGCGCCGGTGAACCGGTACTCATGGCCGCTGGCGCGCTTCCTGGCCTGGCAGGAAGAATGGGGCATCCGCCATGCTGACGGGTTGACTGCCGCCAGCCGCTGGCTGGTGACGCAAATCGGTCAGGCGAACCCGACAGCTCCGATCCTGCACCTGCCCAACGGCATCGATCCGCCTGCGCCTGACAGCGTGCAGTGGAGACCGGGCGGCGCTGATGTGCTTTTCTTCAGCCGCTTCGTGGAGGTGTCGCCGGCATGGCTGGCCGCGTTCTGGCGTGCACTGCACGCACAGCGACCGCGCACCCGGCTGCTGGTGGCTGGCGCGCCGATCCGTCCTGACCTGACGGATGCGTTCCGAAGCGTCATGCTGTCGGCAGGAGCAGATGCAGCCAACAACGTAGCGTGGCTTGGCTATGTGAAGCACACCCAGCTTGCCGCTCTCTACCCCCAAATCGGCTGCGCGATATTTCCGGCAGAACCAACGATTCTGCAACAGGCAAAATGCAGTGTACGGCTGGCGACGACGTTGCTATCAGGCGTGCCGGTGGTGGCAAGTGCAGTGGGTGAACAGGCCGCCTACGGGGCAGAGGGAGCGGCGCAGCTGGTACCGGCAGATGCGTCACCAGAGGAATTTGCGGCAGCGGTCATCGCCGTCCTTGCGGCCCCTGTCGCACAGACAACGCTGAGCATGACAGCGCGGCGGCGTCTGCTGGAACGGTACAACTGGCCAGCACTCGGTGGACGTCTACATACCTTCTACGTGCAAGTGTGTGGGATGTAGTAGTCGCCACAGCAGAGATGGCAGCCACACCGAGAAGTGGCCGCCACCCTGCTGGCGCGGCAGGCTCTGCGCGCCTAGCGCACCGGTTCGATCACGCTGAGCGACGACAGGTCGGAGAGTTCAACCTTGCCCGCATCGGTGATCCAGCCGCGAAAGCCATCGTTGCGGAACGCCTGCACGTTGGAGGCGTAATATGGAATGATATATACAACATCGTCATGAACGATCTTCTGCATCTCCCAGATGATCTCTCGCCGCTTATCCCGGTCGAGCGTCACGGCCTGTTGAGCAAAGAGGGCGTCGTAGGCAGGGTTCGAGTAACCGGTCTCACTCAACCCCGTGGGAATCTCGGCGGTGGTCATCACACCCAACAGGAAGGCCGGGTCAGGGTCAGAACCCCAGCCCCACAGGATGACATCGTAGTCGAAAGCTGGACAGCAGACTGCGGTGAGCGCGTCGGGGTCGAGCGCCTGCAGTTCAGTCTTGACGCCAACCTGCGCCCACATGCCGTTGAGCAGCTCGGCCATGCGCGGTGCGCCGGTGCTGTCGGAAGGCCAGGCGAGACGAAAAGTGAGATCGCGAGAGCCATCAGGCATCTCGCGGACGCCGTCGTTATTCGTGTCGAGATAGCCGGCGTCATCCAAAATCTGATTTGCTTTCACCGGGTCGAATGCATAGTCCGTCAACGTGTCGTTGTACCAGATGCCCAGGCTATCGGGCACCAACGTCAGGCCGGGATTGCCCAGCCCCAGCAAGATCACGTCGATGATCTGCTGCTTGTCGGTGGCGTGCGCCAGCGCCTGCCGCATCGCGCGGTCGCGTAGCGCCGGATGACCGGAGCAGACGCCATCGTCGGGCGGGCAATTTTCAGGCGCCACCTGGTTGAAGATAATGTCGGCAATGTCCGGTGCGGCGGGTGGCCCGATGACCAGTGTGACGTTGCGGTCGTTGCGCAAACCAGCCACCGCCGTCGCCGGCATCTCCGTGATCATATCCACCTGACCGGTGCGCAGCGCCTGCACCAAACTATCCTGGTTATCGAAGGTTTGGAAGACCACACCGTCAACTTTGGGTGGATAGAGAGGATGGGTCTTTACCGCCTCGAGCCGGACAAACTGATTCTGCTGATACTCGGCTAACTTGAACGGCCCGCTGCCGATCATGGCGGCATTGGCAAAGTCGGCGGCGTCTTCACCAGCGTGCTCCTCCCAGATATGTTTGGGCAGCACGAAAAGGTAGAGAAGCTGGCTCTCCATATTGGGGATGGCTTGCGTCAAAGTAAGTACAAGCGTGCGCGGGTCGGGCGCTTCGACGCTGGCGAAGTAGCTGGTGTAGGCATTGAGGAAGGGGAATTCCGGGTGCGACTGATAGAAATTGTAGGAAAAAGCAATGTCCTCAGCGGTCAGCGGCTGCCCATCATGGAAGGTGAAGCCGTCGCGAATCTTGAAAGTCCAGACTAGACCGTCTTCGGAAACAGTGTAACTCTCTGCCAGCTCGGGTTTGTAGGCGCCATCCAATTGCAATTCGAACATGGCGTCATAGACCAGGCCATAGATCGTGTATGCTTCCGAGAGCACGCCAACGCCTGGGTTAAGCGAGTCGGGGCTGCCACCCCAGCCGATACGGACAACTGTGTTGGCGGGTGTATCTGTGGCGCCAGGCGCGTTACTGGCAGGCGTGGCGCCGCCGCAGGCTGCGAACAGCAGCGCCACCAGCAATGCAGCCACGATATTCACTCTGGCAAGCATGATCGTCACCTCCTCTGGAGAATCTGTGGAATCAGGTGCAGAAAAAGAAACGGCGGCGCTATGATAGCACCGCCGAATGATTTGTTGAAACTGCTGAACGCCTGCATTCAGGCAACGATCATGCTTCTTCCCGTCACGCTTCTTCGATAATCTCGTACTTGAGGGCGATCGGCGCCACAGCGCGCAGCATTGCTTGCGCCGGACAGTACTTCTCCTCGGACAACTGTATCGCTCGCTCAACCGCTGCCGGATCGATGCCGCGTCCGCGCAGAACGTAGGTAATCTCAATGGCAGTGAAGACGTGCGGATGCTGCGCGGCGCGCTCGGCGTCAACCTTCACCGCAAAGCCGGTCACATCCTGGCGCTTCTTGCGCAGAATTGAGATGACGTCCATCGCGGTGCAGCCAGCCAGACTCATCGCCATCAACTCCATCGGACGCGAGCCTTCATCAGCGCCACCGACATCGGGGGCGGCATCCAGAATAATGGGGTGGCCACTGTCGGCGACGGCCTCGAACTTCATGCCACCTTGCCAGGTCACTTGCGCTTTCATCTTTGGGTCATCCTTTCCGTGATTCGCTTCTCTGAGTTTTGCCTGGCGCCTGCCAGAGACGTTGAGCACCCTGACAAGCGTTGATGATTATTTCGACCAATCAACGGCCAACTGCTTGCGACCATGCAGTTCCTTATCGACCGCCATGGCCGCAATTGCGCCTTCGGCGGCGGCGACCACCGCCTGCTTGACATGATTACACAACACATCGCCCACAGCGTAGACGCCGGGCAGTGTGGTGCGAAACTCCTTGTCAACGACCAGACAGCCGCCTTCGCTAATCTCGAGCTGATCCTGTACGAAATCCGTGATCGGGCGCGCGCCCTGCACGTAGAAGAAGGCGCCAGTCACTGGCAGCAGCGTCTCTCCCTGCCCGCGCTGCGCAATGCGCAATCCCTCGACATGGTGCTTGCCGATTACTTCCCGCACCACCGTGCCGAGATGCACCGTTACTTTGGGGTGATGGCTGATCTCCTCCACCATATGCGCTGGCGCTTTAAGGTCTGGCGTGGGTGACAGCAAGTGTACGCGCTCGGCGAATCGCGTCAGGAAGAGCGCCTCTTCGATGGCCTCATCGTTGTTGCCTGCAACGGCGACTGTCTGCCCCTGGAAGAAGGCAGCGTCACACGTGGCGCAATAGGAGACGCCGCGCCCCAGCAACTCATCTTCGCCCTTGACGCGCTGCCCACGTCCCATCGAACCGGTGGCAATGATCACGGCGCGGGCGCTGTAGGTGCCGGCATTGCCAAAGATCAGTTTCGGCGTGCTCGTCAGATCGACCGCCTGCACCTTATCCTGGATGAAGCGAGCGCCAAAAGATTCGGCCTGTTCGCGCATCCTTTGCAGCAGTTCAGCGCCGCTGATTTCGCCAACGACGCCCGGATAGTTGGCGATCTTGGCTGTAATGCCCAACGCGCCAGCGGTTAGTCCCTTATCGATGACGGCGGTTTTCAGCTCCGCGCGCGCGGTGTACATCGCTGCCGTCGCCCCTGCTGGCCCGCCGCCAATGATGACGACATCATACTCGTGTTCAGACGCTTCCGAGCCATTCACGCCCGGTTCCGCGCCATTCAGGTTGAAATGAAAGTCCATATTCCGTAGCCTCCTGGGGAGTTAGATGCACGGACAACGGGTTGGTTACAAGGAGAAGGGGGAGACAGGAGAACGGCAAAGAGGAGAAGACAAGGAAGAAAGAGAGACGCCCCTCCTTCACTCCCCATCTCCAATCCCCTCACCTCTCAATTCCCTAATCACCCAGTGGGATCACAAAGTAATAGACCGACAGGAAATGCAAAATACTCCCGGCGAGGACGAAGAGGTGCCAGATGGCATGGTTGAAGGGGATTGCTTTCACTCTAAAGAAGATAGTGCCAACGGAATAGGCAATGCCGCCGCCGAGCAACAGCGCGATCCCGGTGGGCGGCAAGTTATTGGCGATCTCGAAAGCAGCGAGCAGCCCTAGCCACCCCATGCCCAGATAGGTGAGCAACGAAACTATCTGAAAACGCCCAACAAAGAAAATCTTGAAGATGATCCCTGCAACCGCTAGCGACCAGACAATCGCCATAATGACGGCGCCGAGGCGATCGCCGATCACAAGCAACGTGTATGGAGTGTACGTGCCAGCAATCAGCAGATAAATGGCGCAGTGATCGACGATGCGAAGCACGCGCTTGGCGCCATCATGGGGGATGGCATGGTAAAAGGTGGACGCAGAAAAGAGCAGAATGATGCTGATGCCATAGACAACAACACTGGCCAGGATCACACTACTGTTAGATTGCAGCGTCTTGACGACCAGCAATGCCAACCCAATTGCTCCCAGCACTACGCCGACGCCGTGCGTCGAGGCATTGAAGATTTCTTCCAGCACGGTGTAGCGATGGAAAGCAACGGCTTTGGATCTCACCTTTCCTCCTCCTGAAAAGTACGCCTGGAGGGATTCGAACCCCCGACACTCGGTTCCGAAGACCGATGCTCTTGTCCGCTGAGCTACAGGCGCACAATGACTGCAAGCATACGCAAAAGCGCAGCGGATGTCAAAGCGTGCCGGTGAAGATTGCAGGTCGCCTCTGCACTCACGCTTTTGTCAACATCGGAGCCGACGGTCTCTGCGCCCGCGCCAACTACCAGTCACACGGGCTTTGCACTGTGCACCTCACTGGGAATGTGATACAATCCCGGCGAAATCAACGCACTTGCTTTCATTGAACGCCAGCATCACCATCGCATTTCGCCATCTATGTCGAACACGCCGCTTCTCCTTGCCATCGATCTTGGCACATCCGGCCCCAAGGTTGCGCTCTACACGGCGACGGGTGAGCTGCTTGCTGGCGCCAGTGCGCCAACCCCGCTGATCTTCCTGCCCAATGGCGGCGTTGAACAAGCGCCAGCGGTGTGGTGGGAGGCAATCTGCACGGCGACGCAGCGCGTGCTCGCTACGGTGGATGGCGCCGCCGCCCGCGTCACCGGCATCGGTGTGACGACGCAGTGGTCCGGCACCGTACCGCTTGGCGCCGATGGCAAGCCAGTTGGCAATGCCATTATCTGGATGGATGCGCGCGGCGCTCGCCACATTCGCCAGGTCACAGGCGGCTTTCCTACCTTCGCCGGCTACGGTGCTCGCAAGCTGTGGACGTGGCTGCGCAAGACCGGCGGCATTCCCGGTCATTCCGGCAAAGACTCGATCGCTCATATCCTCTATCTGCGCCAGGAAGAACCCGATCGCTATGCCGCCACCCTGAAGTTTCTCGAACCCAAAGACTACATCAACTACAAGTTGACCGGGCGCATGGTCTCCACCGGTGAGACCATGACCCTGCATTGGATCACCGACAACCGCACCATCGACCACATTCACTACGACGATGAATTGCTGCGGCTGGCCGGTCTCGAGCGCGCCAGGTTGCCCGACGAACTGTTGCGCTCGATCGACGTCGTCGGGACTTTGACGCCCGCTGCCGCCGCCGACCTGGGGCTGAGCACGCAGGTCAAGGTGGTGGCCGGTGCGCCCGACATCCACACGGCTGCGGTTGGCTCCGGCGCGGTCGCCGACTTCGCGGCTCACTGCTATATCGGCACCTCCGCCTGGCTCAGTTGCCACGTTCCCTTTAAGCGAACCGATATTCTACACAACATGGCGGCGCTGCCTTCTGCGCTGCCTGGGCGCTATCTGCTGATCAACGAACATGAGATTGCTGGCGCCGCGTTGAACTTCCTGCGCGACCGCATCTTCTTCGCCGATGATGCACTGATGCGCAATCCGCCGCCAGAGGATGTCTTTGCCCGCCTCGAAGCTGCTGCAGCAGCAGCGCCGCCCGGCAGCAACCGCGTGCTCTTTACGCCCTGGCTCAATGGCGAGCGCTCGCCAGTGGATGATCATACCGTGCGCGGCGGTTGGCACAATCTCTCGCTGCGCACCACCCGCCATGACCTGGTGCGTAGCGTCTATGAGGGTGTGGCGCTCAATGCACGGTGGCTCCAGGTCTACGTCGAAAAGTTCATCCGCCGCCCCCTGACGGAAGTGCGCATGGTCGGCGGTGGTGCGCGTTCCGACCTGTGGTGTCAGCTTCACGCCGACGTATTGCAGCGCCCAGTCTTGCAAGTTGCCGATCCGCTGCACGTCAACACGCGCGGCGCGGCCTTTCTGGCTGCAGTCGGTTTGGGCTATCTACGCCTGGACGAACTGGCCGCGCTTACACCCGTCGCCCATCGCTACGAACCACGTCCGGCGTTGGCTGCCTTGTACGACGAACTCTTCGGCGAATTCGTTGCCATTTACCGCCGGACACATTCCATCTATCGCCGCCTGAACCACGGTCACGAAAGCGAGGTCTGAGCAATGTCACGGCTCCCTGGCTTGTTGAGTAAGCTGCCGCCCTCCGTCGCCCATTTTGTCGAGGGCGTGCTACAGCGCGTCCCCGCGCTGCGCCATCAACTCGACCGCCAGTACGACGCACTGGTCACCGATCTTGACGCAGCGCTGCATCCCTATCGTGGGCGGCTGCCGGCCTACACACGGTTGCCGGCACAGGGGCGCGACCGCGCCGACATCCTGGCGGAGATGGCGACGCTTCAACAAGAAGAGCAGACTCGTTGGCGCGCTGGCTACGTCTCCGGTGCCGTCTATCACGGCGACTCTGAGCACATCGACTTTCTCAATCGCGTCTACGCCCTCAATTCGCAGAGCAACCCGCTGCACTTCGATCTCTGGCCCAGCACGGTGAAATATGAAGCGGAGATTGTCGCCATGACGGCGCATCTGCTGGGCGCCGCCAACACGCCGGATGCCATCGTGGGCACGGTGACTTCTGGCGGCACCGAGAGCATTCTCCTGGCAATGCGCAGCTACCGGGATCGCGGGCGGCGCGAGCGCGGCATCACGCGCGCACGCATTGTGGCGCCGACGACGGCGCACGCGGCTTTCGACAAAGCCGCCCAATCGTTCGACATGGAACTGGTGCGCGTGGCGGTCGATGCCGACTATCGCGCCGATGTCGAAGACATGGCCGCCGCCATCGACCGCAACACAGTGGCATTGGTCGGCTCCGCGCCCTCCTTCCCGCACGGCGTCGTCGATCCGATTCCAGCGCTGGCGGAGCTGGCTCAGACAAAGGGCATCGGGCTGCATGTCGATGCCTGTCTGGGCGGCTTCGTGCTGCCTTTTGCGCGTGAGCTGGGCTACGACGCGCCCGACTTCGACTTTCGGCTGCCCGGCGTCACCTCGATGTCCGCCGATACGCACAAATATGGCTATGCCGCCAAAGGCACATCCGTTGTACTTTATCGGGGCGAGGCGCTGCGCCGCAATCAGTACTACGCCGTGGCGAACTGGCCGGGCGGTCTCTACTTTTCGCCCACGCTGGCGGGCAGTCGTCCGGGTGCATTAAGCGCTGCATGCTGGGCAGCCATGGTCAGTATGGGCGAAAGCGGCTATCGCGCTGCCGCCGCCAGCATTCTGGCCACAGCGCAGTATATCCGTCGCACCATCGAGCGCATGCCCGACCTGGTGGTGCTGGGCGACCCCCTCTTCGTCATTGCGTTCACCTCGCGCACCCTCGACATCTACCGCGTGCTCGATGCCATGACGGCGCGCGGCTGGAGCCTTAACGGGTTGCACCGACCGGCGGCGATTCATCTCTGCGTCACGCTGCGCCATACCGAGCCAGGCGTAGCGCAGCGTTTCCTGGATGATCTGGCGGAGGCAGTGGCAACTGTCAAGGTGCAGCCAGCCGCAAAGGGTGGCATGGCGCCGGTCTACGGCATGGCCGCCACCCTGCCAATGCACGGTTTGGTCGAGGAGTTGCTGAAACGCATCGTGGACGCGCTCTATCGGGTGGAGCAACCACAGTAGCACAGGCGCGCCTGCATGACCCAGCGGTGCGTATCGCCGGGAGGAGCAATGACTTGGGCAAATTGATCGCCGTCATCGGCAATACGGCGGCAGGCAAGACGACGCTGGTCAAAGCACTGTCCGTCGCCGCACCCTTTGTCACCGGGTTGGAGCAGCACGCCGAACGCCCCTTTCAGCAAGCGCTGGCGGACGACCTCAAAGCGGGTGGTGCACAACGCCTGCGGTATGCCCTCGCCAATCAGATCGACTACCTGCTGCTGCGCGCCGAGCAAGAACAGACAATCCGCCGTCAGCCTGGCGTCGGCCTGGTCGATGGCGGATTGGACGAAGACTTCTTTGTCTTTTCCCGTCACTTCCACGCCCTCGGCTATCTCAGCACCAACGAACAGGCATTATGTGAACGCTTCTATCGCTATGTGCGATCCGTGCAGCCGCCGCCCGATCTGTTTATTTACCTGACAGCGCCATTGGAGGTGCTGCGCGCCCGCTTTCTGCACCGTCGTCGCACCGTAGAGATCGCTACGGCCGCGCACCTGGCGCAATTGCAAGATCAGGTCGACGACTGGGTGGCAACGATCGAGCGCGCACACCTGCTCGTAGTTGACGCCACCCAGGATTTTACATCGCCGGCAGCATTGACCAAGCTGCTAACCGAGCTTGGGCAACGGCGCCTCTTGCCCAACCAGGCGCATCGGGACGAAAATGCCGCACCAATCGCGACGTAACTGCGCCGCGAAACCCAGCATCTGCATTGCCCACCCGGCTTGACTCATGGTATAACGGCGCAATAGAACATTTCTACACCACCAACAAACGCCGGAAGATCACAAGGGCTGGCTTCAGGCACACAAAGGCGTGCATCAACGTGCGATCTCCAATATCACAATCTACGCTCTCCTTTCGCCGTCTCATCGGCACCAGCGTGGCGGCGAAACTGCTTGTCGACATTGGCGCACAGATATTCAACCCCTTTCTGCCCGTGATCGCCGCCGGGCTGGGCATGAGCGTGGTCGAGCTGGGGCGGCTGGTGGGGCTGCGCAGCGCAATGGGCATCTTTGCGCCGATCAGCGGCGCGCTCTCCGACCGCCACGGCTACCGCGTGGTGATTCGCGGTGCGCTGCTGCTGAGCGCAACGGGCTTTCTGCTGATCGGCGTGAGCAGCGCGCCGTGGATGGTCGCCCTCGCCATGATTTTGTCGGGGCTGGGCATGGGGGCGTTCGTGCCCAACTTGCAGGCATTCGTCAGCAGCCGGCTGGCATACAACCTGCGCGCACGTGGGCTGGGCATGATCGAATATTCCTGGGCGCTCACGGGCATCTTTGGGCTGTCGGCGGTCGGCTTCCTGATCGCGGCGACGAGCTGGCGCACCCCCTTCTTCCTGCTTGCAGCGGGCATGGTGGCGATGAGCTTTGTCTTCGGCGCCATGCCTGGTATCCAGCGCACGCGACCAGCGCCGCCAGAACCGGGCGCCGCTCGTCCATCCTGGCGCGCACGCGTGGCGGCGGTTGTGGTCGTGGACAGCAATCGTCGCTCGACCTACGCCACGATCCTGGCGGGCGCGCTCAGCTATTTTGCGTCCATGCAGGTGATGATCGCGCACGGTGCGTGGCTGGCGGATCAGTACGGGCTGGAGGCGGCGGCGCTGGGTGCGGTGGCGTTCGTGCTCGGCTGGTTCGACCTAACAGCGAGCGTCTCGGTCAGCCTCTTCACCGACCGCATCGGCAAGAAGCGCAGCGTGTTGATCGGCATTGTTGGCTCGCTGCTCGGTTATTTGCTGATGCCGGTGCTCAATGTCGGGCTGGTGGCGGCAGTGCTGATCATCGGCGTAGCGCGCGGCTTTTTTGAGTTCAATATCGTCAGCCACTTCCCGCTGCTGAGCGAACAGGCGCCCGTACAGCGTGGGCAGGTCATGACGCTGGGCGCGGCGGTGTCGCTGGTCGGCGCAACGGTGGCGGGCTTCACGGGGCCATGGCTACTGGTCAACTACGGTGTGGCGGCGCTGGCGTGGTCATCGGCGGTGGTCGTCACCGTTTCGCTGCTGACGGTCACGTTCCTGGTGCAGGAGCGCCCAGAAACGCCGTGATCACGGGGGCGAAGCTGGTCAGATCGACGATTTGCGCGGCGTAACGCTGGCGGTCGGCGCCGAGCAGCAGCGTCAACGCCGGGTTGGTCGTGTGCTTGCCGTGGCGACAATCCTCGACGTTGCCGTGGTCGCTGGCGACGATGATCAGCGTCTGCGTCAGGTCGGCGACGGCGAGCAGCCCGGCAAGAAAGCCGTCGAAGCGCGCCAGAAACGCCACTGCGCCATCACGGTTGCGCGCATGACCGAGCACATCGGTCATCCACACCTCGAAAAAGACAAAATCGTGCGGCTGACTGAGTTGCCATAGCACTCGCCCGGCTTCCTGCGGCGTGTAGACCGGCGCATCAGTATAGCCAAGCTCGCCGCGCCAGCCCTCGCCCGTGAAGTCCGCCGACAGCGCACGCCCGGCGCACAGATCGGCGTAGGTCAGCAACTCCTGGCCGGCGACGGTCGCTGCATAGGGCACGGCGCTGAGCAATCGCCTTCCGCGCTGGACTGCATCGAAATAGCCCTGCGGATAGGCATTGCAGAAATAGGCGCTGCGCCCCGCCAGGGTGAGCCGGTGAAAGATGCTGCCCTCGTCCAGGATGGTGCGCACGCGTGCGTCGGGACGCGGCCCAAAATGCTCACCGAGACGTTGCGCCGCGTTGATGCCGGTAAGGATGGCCGCCTGGCCGGTTGCGCTCTGCGGACGACCGGCTACACCCAGGCAGGCGTCGGTTGGGATCAACTCGGCATGGGCGGTGGAGAGGCGTCCAGTGGCAGCAACCGGGCGGCGACCAGCCAGCAGCGCCGCCAGCGTCGGGTAGGCGTCCACCGCCAGCGGATTGACCGCCGGATCATCGTCACCCAGCCCGACGCCGTCCAGGAACAGAAAGAGCACGCGGCGCTGCGACGTCATCCGACGTCCCCGCTGCGACGCGGCAGGTTCTCGATGTCGATCTCTGGCAGTTCGTCGGCAGGTGTCATGCCGAGTACGCGGGCGTAGAAATAGAGTTCAGCTTGCCGCGAGTGAATGATATTCTCCGCGCGGCGGAAGCCATGACCCTCGCCGGCGTAGGCGACATAGGCCACCGGAATCCCCTGCTTGCGTAGCGCGTCCACCTTCATCTCCGCCGTGATCGGCGAGCGCCAGGAACCGTAGGAAGCCACCATTCGCTTTGTCATCATTTACACCGCAATCGTAGACGCCGCTCGCAGCGGCGTGTCTTTCGTCGCACCAGCAGCCATTTCGTCGCACCAACAGCCATGCGTCAACCAGAACCGTGCGGCTGCGAGCCGCACCTACAAGACGCCGCCGTTGCACCGTAGACGCCGCTCGCAGCGGCGTGTCTTTCGTCGCACCAGCAGCCATTTCGTTGCACCAACATCCGTTCGTCAACCAGAACCGTGCGGCTGCGAGCCGCACCTACAAGACGCCGCCGATTCCTGTTCCGGCGCCGCGCCATTATACAATACGTGCATCTACCTGCGGTTTTCAGCCATGCGTCCGAAAGGCAGCAATCATGTCGCTCTCCTACAATTCCGCCATGCGCGGCATTTTGTTCACAGATCAATATCAGCTTACGATGGCGCAGCTCTACTTTCGCCATGGGCTGCACGAGATGGAAGTCCAGTTCGACCATTTCTATCGGCGCAACCCCGACTACGACCAGCATCAGGCCGGCTACTGCATCAACGCCGGGCTGGAGTGGTTTCTGGACTGGATGCAGCAGGCGCACTTCCGCGACAGTGACCTCGACTATCTGCGCGGCCATCGCAACGCGCAAGGCAATCGCCTCTTTGCCGATGATTTTCTCGATTACCTGCGCCATCATGGCAATTTTGACGGCTTGAGCATCCGCGCCATCCCAGAAGGGCGGGTCGTGCACCCGAACACGCCGCTGACCATCGTGCGCGGCCCCATGGCGATGGCGCAGATCGTCGAGACGCCGCTGCTCAACAAGCTCAACTACTCGACGCTGGTCGCTACCAAGGCGTCGCGGCTGGTGGAGGCGAGTCGCGGCGGCACAATCCTGGAGTTCGGGCTGCGCCGCGCCCAAGGCGAAGGCGCCAACGACGGCACGCGCGCAGCGCTGATCGGCGGCGCGCACTTCAGCTCCAACGTCGGCGTCTCGCACGTGCTGGGGCTGCCGCCGAAGGGTACGCATGCGCACAGCATGGTGCAGTTGATGATGGCGCTGGGCGAGGGCGAGATCGGCGCGTTCCGCGCCTACGCTGAGCTGTACCCGGACGACTGTCTGCTGCTTGTCGATACGGTGGACACGCTGCAATCGGGCGTACCCAACGCCATCAAGGTCTTCGAGGAGCTACGGCGCAAGGGCCATCGCCCGGCCGGCATCCGCCTCGATTCGGGCGACCAGGCGTATCTGAGCATCCAGGCGGCAAAAATGCTCGACGAGGCCGGCTTCGACGAGTGCGCCATCGTGCTTTCCAGCGACCTCGACGAGCTGGTGATCTGGCAGATCATCACGCAGATTCAACACGAGGCGCCGCGCTATGGCGTCGATGCCGACAAGCTGATCAAGCGGCTCGTCTACGGCGTGGGCACGCGGCTGATCACGTCGTGGGGCGAACCGGCATTGGGCGGCGTCTATAAGCTGGTGGCGGTGAAGAAGGGCGACGACTGGAGTTCGGCGATCAAGATTTCGGAATCGCCCTCCAAGACGCCGACGCCAGGCGCCAAGCAGGCGTGGCGCATCTACGACCAACGGCAGAAAGCCACGGCCGATCTGCTCACGCTCGAAGATGAGGTGATCGATCTCGACGCGCCGCTTGTGTTACGTCACCCTAGCGACCACACCAAACAACGCACGCTCCAGCCCAGCCAGATCAGCCGCATCGAGCCGCTGCACGCCGAGATCGTGCGCCAGGGTCAGCTTGTCTACGACCTGCCGTCGCTGGAGGAACTGCGCCGTCGCCGCTTCACCGATGTCGAGGCGCTTGACCCTGGTGTGCGCCGTCTGGTCAACCCGCACATCTACCACGTGTCGCTGAGCGAGGCGCTGTGGGGGCTGAAGCAGGAGTTGATCGCCGAGGCGCGGCGCAGTAACATCAACTCGGAATCATAGTCAGCTCAGGAAGGCAACTTATCGTGACTTGCCCAAAAGGAAGTTGCACCCAGCATGAAAGACGATCTTGACCTCTACATCCGCGCCCGCTATCCGCTGTTGTGGGTGGTGACAGCGGAGGAGCCGCGTGCCCTCAAAGAAATCGAGAGCCTGGCGCAGACACAGCGCAAACGCCTGCTGCTTTGGAGCACAACGGTCGGGCTGGTCAATCCGGCTGTGCCCGACCGCGAGGATGCCAGCAAGCGCGATCCGCTGGTGCTGCTCAAGACAATCCAGGAAGACAAGGAGCCAGGGTTGTGGGTGCTACGCGACTTCCACCCCTTTCTCAAAGATGCGGGCGTGGTGCGCCGTCTACGTGAGCTGGCGTTCAGCCTGGGCGCCAGCGCCAAGACTGTGATCTTGTTGGGGCCGGTGCTCAAGATTCCGCCAGAACTGGAGAAGGAGGTCACGGTTGTTGACTTCGACCTGCCGACCGCCGCGCAACTGCAACAGGTGGTTGAGGGAATCATCGCCAAACTGCAAGAGAGCAAACGCGTCGATCCGGGGCTGGATCGACGCCAGCGGGCGCGACTGGTGCAGGCGTGCCTGGGTCTGACTGAAAGCGAGGCAGCCAACGCGCTGGCCAAGGCGATTGTCCAGGCGGGCGGAACGTTGAGCGGCCAGGCCGTGGAAGCTGTCACCGCCGAAAAAAAGCAGATCATCCGCAAGAGTGGACTGTTGGAGTATTACGACAACACCGAGCTGATCGACAATGTCGGCGGGCTGGGCGTTCTCAAAGAATGGCTGCGCAAGCGCGTGCGCGCCTTTACGGATGAGGCGCGCACCTTTGGACTGCCGGCGCCCAAGGGCATCCTGCTCGTGGGCGTCCAGGGCTGCGGCAAGTCGCTGATTGCGCGCTCGGTGGCGAACATGTGGCGGCTGCCGTTGCTGCGGCTGGACGCCGGTCGCCTCTTCTCATCACTGGTGGGTTCAAGCGAAGAGAATCTGCGCCAGGCGATCAAAACCGCCGAGAGCATTGCGCCGGCTGTACTGTGGGTCGATGAGATCGAGAAGGGCTTTGCTGGCGTCGGCTCCAGCAATGTCAGCGATGCAGGCACGGCGGCGCGCGTTTTTGGCAGCTTCATCACCTGGCTGCAAGAAAAGCAAAAACCCGTCTTCGTTGTCGCCACTGCCAACGACATCTCCAACTTACCGCCAGAACTGGTGCGCAAGGGGCGCTTCGACGAAATCTTCTTTGTCGATCTGCCCACTGTCGAGGAGCGCGCCGCCATCTGGCGCATTCATCTGGCGAAACGCAACCGCGCCCCCGATCAGTTTGACCTGACCTCGCTGGCAATGGCCTCCGAAGGGCTTTCTGGCGCCGAGATCGAGCAGGCCGTGATTGCTGGCCTCTACGAAGCCTTCGACGCCAATCGCCCGCTGGAGATGAACGACCTGCTGGACGTGCTCAACGAGACGGTGCCGCTCAGCACGATGATGAGCGAGGAGTTAAGGGCGCTGCGAGCATGGGCGCAGCAACGCGCACGACCGGCCAGCAACCGATGAGTCAGGCATCACCCTTTGATGGCGCCCTCCACCATCGCCGCAAAAAAGCTGCGCCGGGCAAAGATAAAGAGCACCACAATCGGCAGCGCAATCAGGATGCACGCGGCGGCGACGACCTGCAAATTGATAATGTTTTGTCCCAAAAATTCATAGAGTCCGAACATAGCTGGCTTGAACTCGTTCTTCGCAATGAGCAGATAGCCAGCAATGAATTCGTTCCAAACATTGACAAAGGTCAACAGAAAGACCGCCATCAACCCCGGCAACGCCAACGGCATACTGATGCGCAACAGCGCGCTAAATGGAGAGCAGCCATCGATCACCGCCGCCTCCTCCAGTTCACGCGGGATGGCGTCGAAGAAACCTTTGGCAATCCAGACACTGAGCGGTAGGAAGAAGCCGGTATAGACTGCGACCAGGAAAAGGCGATCATCATAGAAGGGCACTTGCGCCTTCCGAATCACGACGCCCATCTGATACAGCGCCAACAGATTGGTCAGCAACGGCACGCCGGTGATGGCCAAAATGGCGAAGAGCAGTAGGCTCCGCCCGCGGAAGCGATAACGCGAGAACGCGTAGCCCGACATACCCGCCAGAAATACCACGATCAACGCCGTCGAAGTCGCGTAAAGAAAGGAGTTGGGGATGTAGACGCGCACAATGTTGCCTGTCAGGGCAAAGGGCAACAAACCACCCTCGCTCGGTTTGGGCGACAAGACGCGCTGATAGCCTTCAACCGACCATCGGCAGGCAGTCGGGTCGAAGGCGCTCGTCGGTGTGTCACACGGTAAAAAGTTGGGCGGCTTACGGATGATATCGCGCTCCCCCTTGAAGGAGATCACCACCGTCGTCACCACCGGAATCAACGCAAAGATGCAGATGACGACCAGCGCCAAGTTCACCAGCCAGACATTCAGCCGGCGACGCGAGACTCCAAACATATCAATGCGTCCTTTCCTCGACGCGTGTCACGCGTAAAGTGCTGAGGATCAGAATCCAGTTGACCACGGCGATCAGCATTGCCAACGCCGCCGCGCGCCCGAAATTGAGTTGTGACCAACCCAACACATAGAGCAGATAGCTGAGCACCTCAGTGGCCGAGCCTGGCCCACCGCCAGTGAGACTGAAGACCATGCCGACGCCATTCATGCCGCCTAATGTCAGGCTGAAAAGCGCCACAACCAGGGTGGGTAACATCAGCGGAATCATGATCCTGCGCACCACCTGCCAACCATTGGCGCCGTCAATACGACTGCTCTCAATCACTTCGGTGGATACAGTCTGCATCGCAGCCAACAACAGGAGCGTGATGAAAGGTAGCGCACGCCATGCTGAGGCCATGATCAGGTAGATCATCGCCAAAGCCGGGGGAAACGGAAAGCCGCCAAACCAGGAAGGCGGGCGCGTGGCAGTCAGCACAGAAATGCCATTCGGCGGAAAGATCGCCGGGTTTTGCAGGATGCCCGACAGCAGCCCATAGTCGGGCACGACGAGGAGACGGAAGACAATGCCCACAATGATATCGGCAATGATCCAGGGAATAAACAGAAGGGTGACGTACAACCCGGAGAGCTTCAATTTGCGGTTCAGCAGCAGCGCAATGATGAACCCCAGCACCAGCGTCAACGAAGTGTAGCCAACCAGGAAGACGATAGTGTGGCCAACGCTTTCGCTGAAAACGCCCATGCCCAACAGCCGCACGAAGTTGTTGAGGCCAACATATTCCCAACCCTGCGGCTGGCGCTCATGAAAACTGAGCCAGATCGTGTAAAAGGCGGGGTACACTTGAATGGCGAGAAGAACCAGCACGGTAGGCAGAATCAACCAAAACGGAAGCATTGTGTGAAACGGCCCGCGTCGCTTCTTCCGAGTCTGCGTCTGTTGCATTGGGATATGATACTCTGATCAATCGTTGGGCGGCTGAAATTCACGAGACAGTGGCAGGTGATCCATCAGGAGGCGTACATCCTCCTGATGGATCACCTGTTCAAGCGTATGCTGCCCATCCAGCAAACGCTCTCTGGGCAGCGTGTGGCTTAATTCCCAGCGTTATACTCGTCTTGCGCTGCCTGCAGCACGGTGGCGATGTCGGCAGTCGGGTCCTCCTTGATCAGCTTGTACACAGCGCCCATGATCAGGCGTTGCGCCTCCGGCCTGCGCTCGAGCGAGCCGTGCCAGGGGCGACAGGCACTGGCCGCCACCACGTCGCCCGCTTGCTGATAGAAGGGCGTCTGGAACTGCTCCAACCCACGCGAGGTCATTAGCGCAGGGAAGCCCGCACCCGGACGCAGGACCCAGTCGGGGTTCTGCTCCGGCGACATGATCCAGTTGATGTAATCCTGGGCGGCTTCCGGGTTCTTGGCGCCAACCGGGATTCCGAAACCGGTCACCTCATTATTGCAGCCGGGCTTTTGCCCTTCAACCGCCGGGAAGGGCGCCAGCACAACATCGCCTGCAGCGATCGCGTCCAGCATGTCCTCCTCATTCCCCTTGGAGTACTGCGTGCCATTGGGCGCCGTCAGCGGATTCACGTAGCGGTAGCCAAACAGACCGGTCGGGAAGGAACCCGCCGAGGCATCCTTAAAGGCGTTTTCTTCCTGGAAGCCACCGGCAAAGGCAATCTCCGGCACATAGCCATTCTGCACCATCGAGCGCAGGAACTCCACCGCCGCGACATTCTCCGGCGTGTTCAGGAGCATGTTGCCCTGGCCGTCATCATAGCCGCCGCCAAACGAAGCAAACGTCATGAAAACCGCGCGCGTGGCGCCGCTTCCATCGAAATCGGTCGAGCCAAAGAAGGTCATGGCATAGAGTCCCTCACCTTTCAGGCGTTCGCCCTCAGCCAGATAGCCATCGGGCGTGGTGGGGAAGCCATCCGGGAAGCGATCCTTCCAGACATAAACCAGATGCGGACGCTCTGCAATCGGAATGCAGTAGAGGCCACCATCCGGCCCTGTGCACGCCGCCAGCGCGTTCGGGTCCATGTCGGCGTACCAGGATTGCGCTTTCGCCCACTCACTCAAGTCTTGCAAGGCGCCATTCTGATAGAGCAGGCTGAGGCCGCTGCTGCCCATGTCGAAAAGGTCGGGTACGTCACCGCCAGCCTGTACTGCTGCCACCAGTTCAGCATTCATCCGATCCCATGCCTTGGGCTGGTTGACCCAATTCCATTTCCCGGCAAACGCCTCGTTAAACTGCGGGATCGTGTCGCGCAGATACTGGTTGCCCACGCGCTCGTCGCTGGCCGGGTCTTCATTCTTCTCATCGTACTGGTACCACGTAATGAAATCCTTCACCTCACCGCTGGGAGCGGCTTCACCACCTGCCGGTGCAGCGGCCGGCGCCGTCGCCGGGGCAACGCAAGCTGACAGAATCAAGCTTGCCAACACCAGCATCGACATCAGAGTCCACAGACGTTTCATAGGTTTTTGCTCCTTGTCCTGACTTGGTTGGTTGAGACTACTGTTCGCCACCGCAGCGTCGCGGGTAATGACGTTCCGGTGACGCCGATTCACTTTGTTACACCGTGAAAATCTTACCTGAGCACGGTAAAATGTGCAACACACATTTTGCAATGCATATACATCGAAATCAGCAATCCAGATTGCAGATGTCGTGTAAAAATAGACGCATGTGCTCAGACGCGGGGGAGATCAGTCTGCACAGAAGGCGGGGAAGCAACGTAGTATGGGTATTCACTCCACTGCATCAGCAATGGGTAGACGCGGTCGATCTGCTGTTGGGGCTGGGCCGGATCGATCAGGTCGTGCGTCAGCCCCCAATCCACTGGGAATGTGTGCACGGCGATATTGGCGCCGCGGCGACGCCAGCGTTTTACCACTGCCAGCACGCCATCATTGTCGATCGATTCGTCGGTGGGATTGAGGACCAGCGCCAGCGAACGCGCTTTGGGCGCCGCCTGCCCGGCTTCCTCACCCACTAGCACAGCCAGTCGCAGCAATTCGGAAAGGGCGCGCAACTGAAAACCATAATAGGCATGCTCTGGCCCTGGCGCCTGTCCCTTGTTGGCAGGGTCCCACCAGACAAAACGCGTCGGCGCGTAGCGGGCGTAAGTGGCATAAAGCGGCATTACGCCAAAAGGCACTGGCTGAACGGCCAGCGCTGGCGCCACCATCACCGCCCGGTCGATGTCGGCGCGGTGCTGCGCCAGCCATGCCGTGACCAGACCACCCATCGACAGCCCCAATACGGTGACATGCCGCCCCAAACCACGCACAATGTCGACAGCGCTCATGCCGGTGCGCACAAGGTCTTCCGCTGTGAGCGCCGCCAGTGCTTTGGGCGCTCGATTGTAGAGGCCATGATATGGAAAACGCGGAACAAAGACGTTGTAGCCTCGCGCAAAATACTGCTCGGCCAGCGCCTTGAATTGCAACGGGCAATTTGTGAAACCATGCAACAGAACAATGGCGCGGTCACGCTGTGCGCCATGCGTCAGGACGATGGCGGCGGCGTCGGGACGCATCCCTGGCTCGCGCTGGGCAACTTGGTCGGCAGCGGCAGTCAATGCCGCATCAAAGGTAGGCGCCGGGTTGGCGGGCGGGACGTCGCGTAGCGGCGGCTGACGCCACGCCAGCCGATAAGCCGCATAACCGAGGGTTGACGCGGCCGCGATGGTAGCCGCTCGTCGCGCCGAAATCATTGCAGTATCCCCAATAGATCGCGACCCACTACAATACGAATATCGACCGGCGCCGAAGCGGCCAGCCCATTGATCTGCGCCTGCGCGGGTTCAAGGTTCAAGTCAGTTGAGACAGCCGCCGCCACTGCATCCGCCACCCCGTAGTTGATCACGATCGACTGTGCGTAGTCGCTGCGGTCGGCGTCGCCAATCGAGGCCACCTGCCACCCCTGTTGTTGGAGCAGCGCCGCCGTGCGCGCCGCTGCGTTGGGCGAAGTTGTGCCATTGAGAATCTCGATCCGCACCGACTTGGGGTCGGCCAACGCCACCTGCGCCGCGCCACTGGGCGCCTCGAGCGCTGCGTAGAAGGCGCTCAGCGCCGTGCGTACGCGTGTGCGGTCGGGTAGCAAAATCCACGCGCCTTCGCTGCTGAAGGTCTCCTCGCCATAGCGGTTGTCGAGCACCAGCTGCTGCACATCACCGGCGGCGCGGTTCTGGAAACGCTGCGCCAGCTCGATGCCAGTGGCGATTGGGATGTCCGTCTCAATGCTGTTCTGCATTGTCGCCAGCAATTGGGGCGCTTTCGTCAACAATTGCGGGAGCATCCCGGCGCTCATCACTTGCTGCGCCACGGCGCGGATGATGTCTTGCTGGCGACGCGCCCGACTGTAGTCGCCGTCGTTATGTCGGGTGCGCGCATACTTCAGCGCCGTCTCACCGTCAAGATGATGCGTGCCGGCGTCGATATGAAAGGTCTCAACACCGTAATCAGGCGTCGGATACTCCTCGTCATGGATGGTGTTTGGCACCTCGACAGTGACGCCACCGATCAGGTCAATTATCTCGCGGAAGCCGTCGAAGTTGACGCGGACAAAATAGTCAACCGGACGCCCCACAAAGCTGCTTACTGTGTCCTTAGCCAGCTGCGCGCCGCCGCCAGGGTAGTCCTGCAACTCCCCGAGCATGTAGGCGGTGTTGATCTTCGTCGTCACGCCCAGACCAGGGATCGGCACCCACAGGTCGCGCGGCAGGGAAAGCATGCCCATCGCCCCCGTTGCCGGATTGACGGAAAGCAAGATCATGGTGTCGGTGCGCGTGGGGCCGTACTCGTCTGGGCGCTCATCGGTGCCCAATAGCAGAATGTTGAGCAGTTCGACCGGCTCCGGCGTGATGGCGGCATCCGCCACCATCTGCGCGGGAGCATCATTGCTGACGGGCGGCGCAACGATTGGCGTCGCGACTGCGGTGCGACCGGCTACCGGCGCTGGCGCATCGGCGAGTTGCGCCAGGATCGAAGTTTGCACGATGCGTTGCCGCGCCCAATCATGGACGCGCACACCAAACAATAAGGCAAACCCCAGGATTGCTACAGCGTAGACAGAAGTGACAATTGCAGCAAAGCGGCGTGGGTTGAGGCGACGTCGTCCCTGCTGCGGAGAGGATGAGTGCAACCGAAAATGATCTGACATACTACACTGAGTATATCAAAGCCTGGAAGCGTCAACAATTCGCCGCCCCGAGAATTCGTGATACCAATCAGCGCGGCAATCGTTCTTGGTAAAGGCCGGCATCGGTAAGGAGGTATTGGAGGCTGTGGATGCGATCCACGAACAGGCCGCGCAGATCGCGGAGCGGGTTACCCTCAGCGGCCTGGAACTGTTCAAGATAGGCGCCGGTCTCCTTGTCAAAGACGAGAATCCGCTCAGCCAACTGATCAGCCAGATAGATGGCGTCGTCGCCATCCTGTCCGCACCACAGGTCGGCGGCCTGCACCGGCAAGGCGATGCTGCTATCGAGGCTGTAGGGAAGTTGCTCTCCATCACGATAACGCACGACCTTGCCGTCATCGTACAAGAGCCAGATATTGCCATCGATGCACATCACTTTCAAGCCGTCCAGGTTGACTTGCGTCGTCGCCGCAAACCAGGGGTCCGCAACGTCGTACTGCCCGATCGGGTAGCGGTAAATCTGGTTTCCCCCTTCGTCCGCCACGTACAACCTGCCCAGAAAAGTTTCGATCTGTGTGGCGCGCACCCAATTGGAGGCGTCGCCGAAGTTGACGACAGAGGCGCCATCCACCTGCTGATTATAGCGAAAGATGTGGTTGGCATCGTCAAGCACCAACAAGTTGGACTTGTCGTCGACGCCCGGTACAGGCGGCTGCCAGGCCAGATCAATCGGCGCCCCGACGGTGGCGCCATCCACTGTGTCGCCCATCTGCAACACAACCTGGCCCTCGTTTGTCGCCAGGCTCTCACCATCTGCGGCTAGTCGATACGCGATGATGGCGTTGCGCCCAGTGTCGAGCAGATAGATGTCCTGCCCGGCCACAAACACTTGCTGCGGTTCGGCTTCAGACGCAAACGCAATCAGCGGCGAGTCCAGACCGTAGAGCGACGCAACGCGTTCCACCGTCCGGCGATCTCGGGCAATGAGCGCCAACAACTCGCTGCTGCGCGTGGTGCGCCCGCTCATCTCTTCGGCGCGACGGGCGAAGGTCTCTGCTTCGGTCAGCAAGGCGCGCGCCACGCTGTCGTCGGCATTGTCCAACGCCTGCACGGCGCTGGTGTAACGCGCTTCGGCCAGATTGAGCATGGTTTCCGCCTCTGCGCGTCCTTCGGCGCCTTGACGCCAATAAAGGGTGGCAACGATGGCAGGCACCAGCAACAGCAAAATGACAGCGCTGGCGATTAGCACCCGGGCGCGGCTGCCAGTGGCTGGCGCAGGCGGCGTGAAAGGCGCTGTGGCCGGGCGGACTTTGGGGGGCGGCGCGCTGGCGTAGGTTGCGCCCACTGGCGCCGCCGCCTCCATCATCACCGGGGACGGCGCCGGCGCGCTGCGATCTGGTAGTAAACTTGCCAGCAATGTCTGGACGCGGCCGGCGCTCACACGCGCATTCGTTGCCCAACGCATCGCCGCTGTCGAAAAAGCAACGCCTGTCAACGTTGCTGGAGCGTCTCCGCCAGCATCGCCGCTAGTGTCTTCTCCGCTAGTGTCTTGATCAGTGTCTTCGGTGGGTGCTGAGGTCAAGGGCGCTTGCGGGCTGGCAACTGACGGCGTGGCTGTGCGTGGGGATGACAGGACTGGGCTTGCCATCGGTATAGGTGACGCCGCAGTCTGGACGGCGCCGCTCGCCGCGGCCGCCCCCACCTTGGGCGCCCCTATCACCGGCGGCGAAGCATTGACAGCCGTCGGCAGCCCACCTGGTGCTTTAGATGACGCCGATCTAGGCGGCGCGCCGTCACCTGGCGCAGGCGCCGGTGATGAGGGCGCCGGTGATGAGGGCGCCGGTGATGAGGGCGCCGGTGATGCAGGTGTGGCTGGCGGCTGGGCGGAGGTGGCGCCCGGTTCGATCACGAGCACAACGCCAGGTACATCGTTGCGTCCAGCTTGCTCGCGCAGGCCATCGGCCGCATCTACGCAACTCCCAGCATCGACATAAGCAGCGGTGGCAGCCAATGTGCGCACCGAAACAAGGTTGAGCCAATCACCGCTGCCCGCGATCATGGCGGTCACGCCGCCGAGCTTCTGCCGATGCAATGGCCATAGCTCCAGGCCGGCTTGTCTGCCCGCCGCATGCTGCGCCAGCCGGTCAGGTGGAAAGACGCCGACTGCGCCGTCTTCAGCGGTCAGGAAGGCAAACGCGCTGCCTAGCCCGGTCAACGCCATGCGATCGGCCATGACGCCGATGCAAACCACGCCCGCCTGCCAGGGCGTAGCGCGAGACTCCATTTCGGCGGCCAACATTGCCTGCGCCTTGCGCACTGTCTCCGTGATCACTTGTGACTGCGTGCCGCGCTCCGAATAGTAGGTGCGCTGCATGGCGCTCAGCACCCGCTCGACGAGGGCGTCACCCCCCGGCGCTCCGCGCAGATCGACAAGTGCGCAAAAACTGCCGCGCTGTGCCTGCGGCGTCCCCTCCATCGGCACAATGATGCGCACGCCTGGGGCAACGCCTTCGACTTCTTCGGCCAGATAAGAGACGTGGATTGACATGAGCTACATTCACGCTGTACAAGGACGGCTTGGCACAAAGATTGTAACGCGACCCGCAGGTAATGTCAACGTGAATTGCAGAAGGGGGCTAGGGTCGATTGACTCTTGCGCCCTCTGCATTTTCGTGCTATTACGGTGCATATAGCTTTATTCAAGCGAAAGGATTGAGATATGTCAGCTTTGTGCGTTGAATGTGACGCCGAATTGAATATCGGTGGGCGCGTCCGACTTGGTCAACGCATCATCTGTCCCAATTGCGGCGTGCAACTGGAAGTGATCAGCACCCACCCCATCGAAGTCGATATTGCCTACGATGAAAGCGAGGAATGGGACGATCTGGATGGCTACGGGCTGGAAGACGAGGACGAGTACGACGACCTGGATGAGTACGCGCAACTTGACGGCGTCCGGCGACGACAGCCCGCCGATCTGGACGACGACTTCGAAGACGACGAAGAGCTTGGCGAGTTTGATGTGGAAGATGACGACCTGCTTGACGCTGACGTCCCACTCTGACGGCGCCATGTAGCCGGCATCCTTGCCAGGCGCGCCGCCTCTTACTGGCCTCCAGGTTATCTGTTCATTTTCCTGGAAGCTTTGAAGCTTCCAGGAAAATTGTGAACGATATGACGTTACAGCCTAGACATCAATCATCACAACTTCCACATCACTCATGGTCGAGAGTCGCTATCTGATACCGGCGGCGGTGCACCGCGTCGAGGAAGAGATCAAACGCAGCCGCTTTATCACAACCCTCGCCCCTGCCCCGACGCTGAAGGCTGCACGCGCATTGATTGCAGATGTGTGCGCCGAATTCCCGGACGCCAGCCATCACTGTTGGGCCTACGTCGTGGGGCCGCCTGGCAGCACCGGCCAGATCGGCATGAGTGACGACGGCGAGCCGCATGGCTCCGCAGGCCGCCCGATGTTGAACGTCTTGCTCCACGCCGGCATCGGCGACATTGCCGCCGTGGTCACGCGTTACTTTGGCGGGACGCTGCTTGGCGTCGGCGGGCTGGTGCGGGCCTACAGTGGTGGCGTGCAGCTGGCGCTGGCAACGTTGCCTACTGTCGAACATGTGCCGAGCGTCCTGTTAGATGTCGTGGTCGATTACGCTGCCATCACCCCATTGCAGCGCCTGACGCCAGAGTTCGAGGCAGTCATCGTTGCGCAAGATTTCGGCCTGGACGCCACGTATCGCATCCGTTTGCCGCTCCAGCAGGTCGATGCGTTCCGTGCCGCCATTACCAATTTGACGCATGGTCAAGCATTGGTCGAAATCGCCGCTTCCGAGTAAAATTCCGGCAAATGGCATTACTGCGCACAATCGAGATTGTGCGTCAGGGTGAGCAAGCGCAATCGAACCTCTTTCTGCGCAAAACATTTCTACGCAAAACAAGGAGCACTTTTCCATGCCACTTTACGGCGGGATCGAGGCTGGCGGCACCAAATTCGTGTGCGCGGTCGCCAGCGGAGCAGACGACTTTCGCGCTGAAATTCGCTTTCCAACGACAACACCAGATGAAACGTTGGCGCAAGCAATTGATTTCTTTCGGGCGCAACATGCACAGGAACCACTACACGCGATTGGGGTCGCCTGTTTTGGACCGATTGACCCCAATCCGGCCTCTCCCACCTTTGGCTACGTGACAACCACGCCCAAACCGCACTGGGCGCATACGGATGTGGTCGGGCGGCTGCAAGCAGCGCTCAATTTGCCCGTAGGCTTTGATACGGATGTCAACGGCGCGGCGTTGGGCGAACATCGTTGGGGCGCAGCGCAGGGGTTAGACACTTTCGTCTATCTCACGATCGGCACCGGTCTGGGCGGTGGTGGCATGGTCAATGGTCACCTGCTACACGGTCTGATGCACTCCGAGATGGGACACATGCGCGTCCCGCACGACCGCATGCGCGATCCCTACCCTGGGCAATGCACCTATCACGGCGATTGTTGGGAAGGTCTGGCGTGCGGGCCGGCCATCGAAGGACGCTGGCAGACCAAAGGCCAGCATCTCCCTCCCGACCATCCGGCATGGGCGCTGGAAGCGCATTATCTGGCGCTGGGCGTCGTCAATATCATAATGACGCTCTCACCGCAACGCATTATTATGGGCGGCGGCGTGATGGATCAGCAACAAATCTTTCCGATGGTGCGGCGCGAGGTGCAGACGCTGCTCAACGGCTATATCCAGAAGCCAGCCATCCAGGAAGATATTGATCACTATATTGTACCGCCCGGTCTTGGTAATCGTGCTGGCGTATTGGGCGCAGTGGCGCTGGCAATGGATGCAGCCCAACAAGCAGGAGGCAAGGCATGAACACAGTGGTCTTTGAGCCAACGGAACACCCCCATCGACGCCGCAACGCACTCAACGGCGATTGGGTGCTGGTGTCGCCACATCGCACCCGACGCCCCTGGCAAGGACAGCTCGAAAAGAGTGTGCAGGAGAGTCGGCCCACTTACGATCCGACCTGCTATCTATGTCCCGGCAATGCGCGCGCTGGCGGCAAACGAAATCCACAATACACGAGCACCTTCGTCTTCGACAACGACTTTGCCGCACTGTTGCCCGACGGGCCGCGCGGCGAGGTGGGCGTTGGCGAACTCTTCCAGGCGCAGGCGGAGACCGGCACCTGCCGTGTGATCTGTTTCAGCCCACGTCACGATCTAACGCTGCCACTGATGGAGCTGAGCGACTTGCGCCGCGTGGTCGATGTCTGGGCGCAACAGATCGAAGAACTTGGCGCCCGCGCCGATATCAATTACGTGCAAATTTTCGAGAACAAGGGCAGCATCATGGGATCGTCCAATCCCCACCCGCACGGGCAAATATGGGCCAATTACACCATCCCGCTGGAGCCAGCTAAGGAGGATGTACAGCAGCGCGCCTATTACGATCGTCACGGACGTGCACTGCTGCTTGACTATCTGGCGCAGGAGCTAGACGCTGGCGTACGCGTCGTCATCCAAAATCGACACTGGGTAGTGGTGACGCCGTATTGGGCGGTGTGGCCTTTCGAGGTGCTGCTGCTGCCGCGCCGCCACGTCCTGGCGCTGCCCGACTTGTCCGGCGACGAACGCGACGCGCTGGCGGACATTCTGAAGCGGCTGACGACGCGTTACGACAATCTCTTCGAGACGAGCTTTCCCTATAGCATGGGCTGGCACGGTCAGCCAACGGACGGCCAACGCCATCCGCACTGGCAGCTTCACGCCCATTTCTACCCACCTTTGCTCCGCTCCGCCACCGTCAAAAAATTCATGGTCGGCTACGAAATGTTGGGCATGCCACAACGTGATATTACCGCCGAACAGGCTGCAGACCGCCTGCGGCAGATGAGTGAAGTCCACTATACGACGGTGGCTGATTCACCAACAGTTTCAGCCTGACCGCAAGCTGCCACGCACCTATCCCTGACAGCCGCTTGGCAATGCGGTTGTCAGGGGCCTATTGTCAGCATTGCCTTAGGGCTGTCCTTCATGCTGGCGACGCACCTACAATTTTTGTGGCAATATCGCCTACAGCATCGAAAAATTCTTGCGGGTGCAGGGCGTGCAGCGCTTCTGGGTTGGTGTAGCCCCAAGCAACGGCGCCAAAGGCCATGCCTACCTTTTGTGCAGCGTGGGCATCGCGGATTTCATCCCCAATCAACAGACAATCCTCTGGCGTCACGCGGCACTTCTTCATCACGGTTTTGAGCTTTGGGGCTTTGCCAAAAACAGATGCGCCACATTTGAAGATGGCGAAGCGCGCTACATTTTCCGGGCCAAGCACGGCGCGTACATTCTCTTCCGAGTTCGAGCTGACCACTGCCAGCAATACGCCGGCATCCGCTAATGCCTGCAACATTTCACTTGTGCCAGGAAAGAGCGGAATCTTGTCGATCTCTTGCGCCATCCGTTTACGCACATCGCGCGCCATGCCGGGCACGCGCCACATGCGTACGCCAAGATGACGCATCAGCCGCCGCGCATCATAGTTGCGCAGCTCAGCATGATCCGCTGGGTCGATGCGCTTGAAGCGGTATCGCTCTGCATAAAGGTTGACGACGCTCGCAGCCCAGGGGAATGAATCGGCTAACGTGCCATCGAAGTCAAAAATGATCAATTTGTACTTCACACCGGGCGCTCCGTCTCATTGCCAGGAAATCTCCACAGGGGTCTGTCATTTTCAGGCAGAGGAGCAAAATTGCCAAACTGACGTGCAGTTGATGGACGACGCCCGGCGCCCACGCAAAGCGCCAGGCGCCCACGCCTGGTCATTGATAGGCCAATACTTCCCGCACGGTCAACCGTGACGCGCGCCACGCCGGCAGGAAACTTGCCACCATAGCCAACACAACCACAATCGCCAACCATAGCGCCAGCCCGCCGGCGGAGAAAACGTAGGGCAGCGCCTCCTGGAAGAGCACAACGCCCACCGTTTGGGCCAGCAGTGCGCCCGCCGGATAGGCCAACAGTGCGCCCAGGAGCCAACTGATCAGGCCGATCAGCACCCCCTCCACGATCACGATGCGCAGCACGGCGCCATCTGAAGCGCCGATGGCGCGCATGACGCCAATCTCACGGGTGCGTTCCAGCACATTGGTGCTCATGGCGCCAGCCAGCCCCAGCGCACCGACTGCTGCGATCAGCACACCCATGGCCAACAGCAGGTAGACAATGATGTCGAAGAACGCGCCGGTGAAGCGGCGGAGCGTGTCAATTGTAAAAACGGACGCAACATCGTATCCCGCCACCTCCAGCCGATCGTTGAGCAGTTCCGCCGCTTCGTCCTGAGTCAGACCGGCGGTTGGATCAAGCTTGAGCTGTACACTGGTCGCCCGGTTCATGTTGGCTGTCAACCAACTGAAGTAAGGATAGTTTACGTAGACAGGAATGACGTTGGGCGGACCTCCCAGCACCTGCGCAATGCCGACCACCACCCATGTCGATTCTTTGTCGCCAATTTCCAGCGTGATCGCATCGCCAACTTTGATGTCTGGTTCAGCTGCAAGTACATTCTGGCTGAGTACGATCGCGTTCTGATCGTCGGGCAGCAACCAACGCCCTTGCGAGAGCGTCGGGCTAACCATGGCGCTATCCGCAGCCAGCGCTGTGATCGTCAGCGGGTTACTCTTGCCGCCATCGGCGCGGACGCGCACCGCCTGTGCCCCCAGCCAGCCCTCAACGGTCATAAATGCCGGAATGGTGCGCACGACTTGCTCGATGCGCACCGTGCGGTAAGCCTGAGCAAGCTGCACCTGCACGTCGAACTGGTAATAGTTAAGTCCCGTATTGATCAGCCCATCCAGCGATGAGCGAACGCTGCCAACCGTCATAAAGATCATGCCGCCCAGCACCAGCGTGATCAGGGTGAGCGCCAGTCGTCCCCGGCGTCGAAAGGTGTTGCGCAGGGAAATCTGCATCGGCCGCGAAACACCTTTGACCGACTTGAGCAAGCGCATGAAGCGACCGTCGCCCTCAGCCTGTGCGCCGACGCCATAGTCGGTCACGGCCTCGCGCACAGTCACGCTGGCGCCGCGCCACACCGGTACGATCGCCGCCAGCAGCGGCGCCAGAATGCCCACTGCCAACTGGATTGCCACAACCGCCGGCGGTAGCGACCAGCGCGGAAATTCAACGTTGATGAAGCCGCCGAGAAACGCGGCCAACCCGCCCGCCACCACCACCGTCAGTGGGATTGCCACGACCAACGCCGCCAGGCTATAGATCAATACGGCGCCCAGATACATGCCCATAATCTGGGCGCGCCGCCCACCGATCGCCTTCATCACTCCGATCTGGCGCACCTGCTGCGCCATCAGCGCTGCTATCGTGTTGATTACCAGAAAGCCACTCAGCAGCAGCGCTAATAATCCGAGCGGCGTCAACAGCAGCGCCAGCGCGTCAAAGAGGTCCTGCAAGGCCAGTCGCCCCGGGTCTGGCACCTGGACGCGGGCGACCGTAAAGCCAGCCTTTTCCACCTTATCCGCCGCCGCGTTCGCCACCGACGTTATGTAGTCTTTATCTAATTGTTGTTCTGGTGTACCGGCTACACGCAACAGAATCTGCTCATAGGTGCGGGCGCCGCCCAGTCGCTCGAAGGTGTCGTAATCAACGTAGCCGCTGGCGGCGCCGGTGAAGCGCGCCGAAAAGCCATTGGGATCAAAGACTGCGCCGGTGACGCGCAGCTCGCGCACTTTGTCGCCCGCAGTGAGCACGCGCACGCTGTCGCCCACGCGGATGCCGGCGGGCAGCACATCGCTGGCGCCGAGCGCACTACGTTCCAGGATCAACTCATTTTTCTCAGGCCAGGTCGTGCGTTCGGCGCCAAACTCAGGCGCTGCGGCCACGGCAAAGATCGGCTCGAGGCGATTGATTCGCACATCTTCGAAGTCCTCAATGGCGGTGACGGTCAAATTCTTCCACTCGCCCGGCCTGACTTCAACCTTGAGACCTAGCGTACTGCGCCCCTGCGCGTCGGCGACGGTGGGAATGCGCCGCACGGCGTCCAACGTCTCAGCATCCGCGCCACTGACAAAGAGCACCGCCTGACTTGCGTTGCTGGCTGCGTAGATCGCCTGCAACTCGGTCAAGATCACTGAACGCAGAAGTTGCACCGTGCCCACCGCAAAAACGCCGACGGCTATCGACGCCACGACCAGGATCGTGCGCGCACGGTTCAACCACAGCTCGCGCACCACTTTACGCCAGCGCGGATTATGCATGTGCAACCTCGTTGGTTCGGCCAAGGCGCAGCGGCGTACCCGGCGCCACGGGTGGTAAATGGAGCGCACCACTGGCATGGTCGCGCAGCAGCCGCGCCGCCTCAGTGTGGAGCGTCCCGGTGTCAGAGGAAATCTGACCATCAGCAATGGTCACCGTGCGCGTCACGCGCTGCGCCATATCGTCGTCGTGCGTCACCATCAAGATCGTCTTGCCGGCGCTGACGAGATTCTCAAACAGGTGAAAGACGGCGCCGGCCGTGCGCGAGTCGAGATTGCCGGTCGGTTCGTCGGCGACGATGATGGCGGGATCATTTGCCAGCGCCCGCGCAATCGCCACACGTTGTTGCTGACCACCCGACAGCGCGGTGGGAAGTTTGGCGGCATGCTCGGCCATCTCCACCTGTTCGAGCAGGTGGTAAGCGCGCGCCTTGCGCTCGCGACCGTTGTACATATTGCAAAAATCCATCGGCAACAGGATGTTTTCCAGCACGGTCAGCGTGGGCAGCAGTTGGAAGAACTGAAAGACCACGCCAACGTTGCGTCCGCGCCATTCTGCAATGCGCCCCTCGCTGAGTTTGTGCACGGGCGTGCCCGCCACGATTACCTCGCCGGCGGTTGGGCGGTCGATGCCTGTGATCATGTTGCTTAGCGTCGACTTGCCGCTGCCAGATTTGCCGATCACGGCGATAAACTCACCCGGTGCGATCGCCAGATCAATACCTTTGAGCGCCTGGAATTCGCCGGCGGGGGTGGCATAGCTCTTGGTGACGCCGCGCAGCGTGATCAATGTGTCTGTATGTACAGGTGCGCCGTTGGTGTAGGACGCACCATGATTGCGCCGAAAGAAGGGTAGGCCAAGCATGATATCTTTCTCCTTTACCCATTGGATGACTTTACCAACCTAACGGTAGGTAGGATACCATGCCAGGTGCAATCTTTGCGTGGGATTTGATACAATCTTGTACAAAACCTTGACAGACGACAAGCTCTGTCCACAGGGGAAGGCGGCAGCGCACGAAACGGGTGGCCGCGCAGTTGCGCGCCGCCCTGGAAACGGTTTAAACAAAAGAGCCGGGTTTGCACGTGCGCAAACCCGGCTCCTGACGATCAAGCGACATCGGTGCAAACGCCCCCCTTATAGATAGCACAATCAAACATCGTACATCCGATATCTTCCCGGAAGCTCTGAGCTTCCGGGAAGATGAGCAAAGTCTATTTGTGTTGTCTATTAGGAGCGTCGGCGTCGCAGAATATCCAGATAGACAGCCAGAATCACGATCAGACCAGTGACAACAAACTGCCACTCCTGTGGCACGTTCATGATGCGTAGACCATTCGTCAGTGTGCTGATGATGAAGGCGCCGATGATCGTGCCCAGGATCGTGCCTTCGCCGCCACTGAGCGAGGTGCCACCGATGACAACCGCCGCAATAGCATCCAGTTCGTAGCCTACACCCAATGCTGGCTGCGCCGAGTTGAGGCGCGAAGCGATCATGACGCCAGCCAGACCGCTAAAGATGCCGCCCAACGCGTAGACTGCCGTCTTCCAGTTGGCGACATTGACGCCCGAAAGCCTAGTCGCCTCCTCGTTGCTGCCCATTGCCACCGTGTAGCGACCGAGCACCGTCTTGCCCAGGATAAAGGCAGCAACAAGCGCTGCGCCAAACATAATGAACACGGCGTTGGGCACGCTGAAATTGGGAGCCATCGGCTTGATGATGGGATCGAGCACCGAAGACATCGTCAGCAGGCGAAATTCTGGCGTGTCGTTGAAGTAGATCGGCTTGACAGTCCCTGTTTCCAATGTTGACAGCACCAACGCCAGGCCGCGCGCAATCATCATCATGCCCAGTGTCGCAATGAAAGGCGGGATGCGCATGCGCGAAATCACAAGGCCGTTGATCAAGCCGGCTATCGTCCCCGTCAAGATGCCGACCACGATGCCAACGGGCACAGGCAACCCGTAGATGGTGATCGCCAGACCGGTCATTACGGCGGACAGTGTCATCACGGTGCCGACAGAAAGGTCAATGCCGGCGGTGATGATGATGAAGGTGACGCCCAACGCCAGGACGCCGTTTACAGCCGTCGCCAGCAAGATACCGACGATATTTTCCGGAGTCGCAAAATATGGCGACAAAAAGGTGAAGACCAGGAAAATGACGATCAGCGCAGCAAACGCCAGCAATTTTTGTGCGGCGCTGGACTGAAAGATGGAACGCCTGGTGGTGGTGATGGTAGTTTCTGCGACTGCCATAGTTATTTCTGCTCCACTGATGATCCATTGTTGGTGGGCGCTTCATCCGTCGCCACCATGACGGTGCGCTGGGTCGCCAGGCGCATGATACCTTCTTGGGTCGCCTCAGCAGCGCTCAACTCTCCAGTGATCCGCCCTTCGCACATCACGACAATACGATGGCTCATGCGCAGAATTTCGGGCAGCTCCGAGGAGATCATAATGATTGACTTGCCTTGCGCTGCCAGGTCGTTGAGCAGGCGATAGATTTCGCTCTTGGCGCCAACGTCAATCCCGCGTGTCGGCTCGTCGAAGATCAGCACATCGGTGTCGGCTGTCAACCATTTACCAATGACAACCTTCTGTTGGTTGCCGCCCGACAGGTTGCGCACGCGCTGCTGAATGCCAGGCGTCTTGATCGCCAGTGTATTGACGTAACGCTCAGCAGTCTGGCGCGTATCGCCGGCCTTGACGATGCCAAACGCATTGGTGAACTGGTCGAACGAGGCCAATGCAATGTTCGCCTCAACATCCAGCCCCAGCGCCAGCCCGTAACGTTTGCGATCTTCGGAGAGATAGCCAATGCCATGCTGCACGGCGTCGCGTGGACTCTTGATCTCGACCTTTTGTCCTTTGATGTAGATTTCACCAGAATCCAGTGGGTCAGCGCCAAAGATTGCACGCGCCACTTCGGTGCGCCCGGCGCCCATCAACCCTGCAAACCCGAGGATTTCACCTTTCTTAAGCCTGAAGCTCACATCACGAATGGCCGTCCCTCGGTTCAACCCACGCACTTCCAGCACGATCTCTTCATTGGGATGTTCAGGCACTTCTGGCGCCGACTCGTAGATCGTGCGCCCGACCATCATGCTGATGATGCGATCAATGGCAACGGTGGCGGCATCAACGGTGTCCACGTAACGCCCGTCGCGCATCACGGTGATGCGATCGGAGATTTGTTTCAATTCCTCAAGCCGGTGTGAGATGTAAACAATTCCCACACCTTTGGCGCGAAACTGCCGAATAATCCGAAAAAGCTCCTCAATCTCCGACTCCGTCAACGCGGCCGTTGGCTCATCCATGATCAGGATTTGCGAGTTAAACGACACCGCCTTGGCGATCTCCACCATTTGTTGCTTGGCGACGGTTAGCTGCGCCGCTTTGGTGCGCGGATCCAGCCGCAAGTGCATTGCATCAAATAATGCCTGCGTCTGCGCGTTGATCTTTTTCTCATCGAGCATGAAGGGCAAGACACCGCGCGGCTCGCGCCCAACAAAGACGTTCTGCGCAAGCGTCAGATGGGGCATCAAGTTCAGCTCCTGGTGAATCATGCTGATTCCCAGAAGTTGCGCAGCGCGTGGATTGGGAATGTCGATTTCTTTCCCTTGATAGCGGATCGTGCCAGCATCTTTGGCATAGATGCCGGCCAGAATCTTCATCAACGTCGATTTTCCGGCGCCATTTTCCCCTACAAGCGTGTGCACCTCGCCAGCGCGCAACTCAAACTGCGCTTTGTCGAGAGCATGTACACCCGGAAAGGACTTATCGATCCCTTCCATCTTCAGTAGGACGTCACCCATGCGTTTTACCTCAAATATTGTTTCCGGGAAGGCGACGCCTTCCCGGAAACAGGGCAATGATGAAGCTGAGGAGAAATTAGTCGTACAGCAACGGTGCGATCTCTTCCGAATCCATGTTGGTGGCATCGTACCAGAAGAAGCCGGTGTCGATGACCTTGTCCACTGGTTCGCCGTTGATCGCCTTGACCGCAGCCTCAACGCACTTGTAGCCGATGCCGATTGGGTTCTGCGTGATCGCGCCCGCCATGACGCCCGAGCGCACAGCTTCCTTCTGCTGCTTGCCGGCATCGTAGCCAATGACGACGATCTGGCCTTCCTTGCCAAGCTCAGTCACTGCATTCAGCACGCCGATGGCCGAGCCTTCGTTTGCTCCAAAGTAGCCCTTCAGGTCAGGATTCGCCTGGATCACGGCCTTGGCCAGGTCGGTGGACTTCAGGTGATCGCCACCGCCGTAGTCAATGTTGACGATCTCGATGTTCGGATAGGCCTCAGCAATGCGGTTGACAAAGCCATCGCGGCGGTCGATGCCGGTGCGGCTGGTCTGGTCGTGAACGAGCACGGCCACCTTACCCTCACCGCCAATCAGCTCAGCCATCTTGTCGGCAGCTAGCGCAGCGGCGGCGATGTTGTCCGTGGCGGCGGTGGCAACCGGGATGTCGCTGTCCACGCCGGAGTCGAAACCGACGACCGGAATGCCCTTCGACTGCGCCTCTTCCAACAGCGGAATCGCGGCCTGGGTGTCCAGCGCTGCAAAGCAGATCGCCGCCGGGTTCTTAGCCAACGCCGCCGTCAGCATCTCAATCTGCTTGTCGACTTCCGCCTCAGTCGCCGGCCCCTCGAAGGTGATGTCGACGTTGTAGTCCGCCGCTGCCCGTTCAGAGCCAAGCTTCACAGCCTGCCAGAACTGATGCTGGAAGCCCTTAGAGATGACCGGGATATACGGCTTGGCGGCGGTGGCGCCTTCGGCTGGTGCTGCCTCAGTCGCCGCAGCTTCACCACCGGCAGCCGGCGCCGCCGGCGCTGCCGCCGGTGCGACACAGGCGCTTACCATTGCTGCTACAATCAGCAGCCCTACCATCAACATGAGAATTCGACTGTTTTTCATGGAACCTCTCCTTGAAAGTTGGATATATGTCAGACTTCTTGCGAAGTCTTCACCACGACTGATGGACACCGGCGCGCTGCCTGGCACGAGCATAGTCGCTGTCGCCGCAGACAGAGCGTAAGTTGCAGGTAGGCTGTGCAATTTCCGGATGTCACAATTATACATTTTGCCGTCGGCCGCAGCAAAGCGCCGCGAAACGCCAGCCAATTATTCACGTAAAAAAATGGTCAGGCTTATTGTAATCGATTACAGGTTGGCTGTCAATGCACAATGTCGCCAAGTACACACAATCTCAGGTCGGCGCGGCTGTCGAGCTGCGCACAATCAACTGTACAGGCAGCACAAGCTCGTGCGGCGGCAGATCGGGCTGTTGGAGCCGCGCCAGCAGCCGCTCGGCCGCTGCCCGCCCCAATGCGTACGCAGGCTGCACGACGACTGTTAGCACTGGCGCCGTCACATAGGGATCGGGCAGATCGTCAAACACCACAACCGAGATGTCTTCTGGCGTGCGCAGCCCGGCTTCGCGCATGGCAGTCAACGCGCCAGCAGCAATGAAGTTGTTGGCGGCAAAGATTGCGGTTGGGCGGCGCGTCAACAGCTCGCGCATCATAGCGTGACCGCTTGCTATGGTGAAGGCGCCAAACCGTGTCAGCGCCGGGTCTGGGGTCAGCCCGGCGGCATGCAACGCCTGTTGGTAGCCAGCAGCGCGCTCCTGGCTGACCGAAAGCCCAGGCGGGCCGGCCAGGAGCGCGATGCGACGATGACCCAGTCCGGTGAGATGTTGCACAAGTTGAAAAGCGCCATCCACCGAGTCGCCACGCACGATGTCGACCGCAACGCCCTCGACGCGGCGGTCAAGCACGACAACACCCACATTCTGCCGTTGGAGTGCGTGCACATCCGCACCATCGCTCGACGCTGGCGCCAACAATACGCCGTCGACGCGACGGCGCAGCAGGGCGGCGATGTATTGCCCTTGTTTCGCCTGGCTTTCGTCGGTGTTGCAAAAGAAGACGCTGAAGCCCGCTGCACTGGCGACATCCTCCACGCCGCGCGCCACTGTTGTCCAAAAGGGGTTGGTGATGTCGGTGACGACGAGCGCCAGTGTGTTGGTGCGATGCGAGCGGAAGCTGTGCGCCAGCATGTTCGGGACATAGTGAAGCTCGGCCGCCGCCTGCTCCACGCGCCGGCGCGTCTCTGGACTCACGTACCCGGCATTGTTCAGCACGCGCGACACCGTGATTGGCGCCACCCCGGCGCGTTTCGCCACATCGCGGATCGTTGCCATGTCAGTCCATCACAATGCAAACCTTGCCACTCAGTCCGGCATCGGCAACCTTGTAGGCTTCATCCGCCTGCTCGAGCGTGAAGCGATGCGAGACAATGACCTCTGGCTTGAGCTTCCATTCCACCAGTTTTTCGACCAGGTCTTCCATGTGTCCCAGGCTTGTCACCCAGGAGCCGTAGATCGTGATCTGGTTGTGGATGATTGTCTGGCTCACATCAAAGTCGACGCGGTTGCCCTCACCCACCATCGCACAGCGCCCCCACCGCCGCGTGCCCTGTAGCGCCAGCACGCGCCCCTGAGGCGAGCCAGAACAGTCGATGGAGACCTCACACCCTACCCCGTCTGTCAGCGCCTTGATCTGAGCGAGCGCGTCAGGGGCGTCGGCGCGCACGACATGATCGACGGCGCCCACCTCCAGACTGAAGTCAAGGCGGGAGGCGGCCACATCCGCGCCGATCACCTGTGTCGCGCCCATCTTTTTGGCGATCAACCCGGCCGCCATCCCCACCGGACCCATGCCTGTGATCAGCACGCGATCCTCGCCGGAAACGCCCACGCGGTTGAGCGCTTCATAGACGGTGCCAAAGCCGCACGCCACCAGCGCGCCATCGACGTAGCTCAACGCATCGGGCAGCGCGATGCAGGTGTCCTCCTCTGCGAGCAGATAGTCAGCGTGACCGCCATCGCGCTGCCAGCCATAGGCGGCGCGATGCTCGGAGGTGCACGAGATCATGTAACCCTTGCGGCAGTCATTGCAGACGCCACAGCCGCTGATGTGGTAAAGGATGACGCGATCACCCGCCTTGAAGCGCTTGCAACCAGGCCCAGTCTGCACGATCTGGCCGCACGGTTCGTGACCGGCAATAACGCCCTGATAGCCCTCCGGGCCGCGCCCCAGGTGCTCGCGGTAAATGGCGCGAATATCGCTGCCGCAGATCGATGACGCTTTCATCTTGATGAGCACCTGGCCATGCCCTGGCTGTGGAACATCGAATTCCCTGATCTCGACTTTGCGCCCACCAGGGAGCAATACACCTCGCATTTTCATAAGTCGCCTGTCCTTTGCGCTATCTTGTTAAGTATTCAGTCTCAATTGACCATCGCACCTTGCCTCTTCAAGGCGCACCAAACAGCGAAAATCGTCAGAGCATTTCAGCCGTCGCGACTCGCCCACCATCGCGACTCGCCCGGTGATGCTATTCCCAGGTGACGCGCGGCGCTACGCGTCACTGCGCAATCACGCCGTCTTCATCCCACAAATCACGCCAATCTTGATTCTCTTTCCACAAGAAAACTTGACCCTTGATCAGCCGACAGCCTTTGTCGATATTGGCGATTGCGGCCATCTCGTCAGCACTGAGTGGGTCGCTGACGACGCCCTGTAAGTTGGCGAGATAGTTGCGCCGCTTCACGGAAAAGGGAATCGGCGTTTGCCCGCGCTGCACCGCCCACTTGATGCAGACGACTGCCGGATGAACGCCATGCCGCGCCGCAATCTCGACGATCACCGGGTCTTCGATGTCCACAGTGTCATCGGCGGTGCGATCGCGCGCAGGGCGACCGGGTGAGCCGATCGGGCTGTAGCCGACCGGCTCAATGCCATGGCGACACACAAAATCGAACAGCGCCGGCTGTTGGAAGTGTGGGTGTAATTCCATCTCATTGACGGCCGGTTTGATGCGTGCATCGCGCAATAGTAACTCCAGCTTTGGGATCGTCATATTCGACGTGCCAATATGTCGCACCAACCCTCGATCAACCAGCGCCTCTAGTTGTCGCCAGGTCTTCATGTAGTTCGCGTGGATGTAGGGTCTGGCATTGTGATCGCGTGAGTTGACATCGACGCCGGGCGCATGGTGGTTTGGAAAAGGCCAATGGATCAGGTACAGGTCGAGGTAGTCAAGCTGCAAATCATGCAGTGATTGCATGAACGCCGGAATGACTTCTTCCTCTGCATGCCTGTCATTCCAGAGCTTCGAGGTGATCCATAACTCTTCCCGCTTGACGCCGCCTGCCATCACGGCTTGTAGCGCCTGCCCGATCAAGTGCTCGTTGCCGTAGACCGCAGCACAATCGAAGTGACGATAGCCGACTGCCGCCGCACCCATCACGGCTGCGGCTACCTCTTCTCCTGAAACATGATCGGAGCCAAAGGTGCCCAGGCCAATCGCCGGCATCGTGGCGCCGGTGTAGAGGCGACGCTGCGGCACAAGGCGTGGGTCGACGCCGTCGTCGGCAGGCGACCATGTCGGCGCGGAAAACGCAGAGGTGGAAAACGCAGAGATAGACAAGCGCACCCTCCATGGATAAGCCCAAGCGCCCGATGCTGGCGCTGGAAACAGTGTATAAATGGAAGAATTGGTTGACCGCTGTGGTACCGGTACCATAATAACACGCAATGCCTGGATTGTCTAGAGGCGCACCGCGCCAAATGAAGGTATATCCACACATTGTGCTCACGGTTCCGCCTCACGCTGGTATGATGCTATAATGCACACTCTGCGTGACGCAGCGTGCAATGGGCAACGAACACGAGTCGATTCCCTCGCAAACCCGGTTTCCGGCTGAGATCAGGCTAAGATTAGGCGTCGCGCGTTCATGAAGGGTGCAAGCAGTTGTGATGCAAGCAGTGTTGCCGCCAGACGCCTTGCCAGGTGAGGAAATGCGCCGGCAGTTGTTGCGGCGCCTTGAGGACGAAGTGCGGGCGTGCCAACGTTGCCCACTCGCGACCACGCGCACCTGCGCCGTGCCAGGCGAGGGGAATCTGAACGCAGTTGTGATGTTTGTTGGCGAGGGACCGGGCTTTGATGAAGATCGCCTGGGACGGCCCTTTGTCGGGCGCAGCGGCCAATTCCTGACTAATACGCTGGCGCAGCTCGGAATTGCGCGCAGCGAAGTGTATATCACCAACGTGGTGAAGTGCCGACCGCCACAGAATCGCGATCCGCTGCCCGCCGAACTGGATGCGTGCAGTGATTATCTGACGCGTCAGGTTGCGTTGATCAACCCGCGCATTATCGTGACACTGGGGCGCTTCAGCATGCGACGCTGGTTCCCCACAGGTGCGATTACGCAGATTCACGGCCACGTGCGCAACATTGGGCGTGGGCGAATCGCCCTGGCGATGTTTCACCCGGCGGCAGCGCTGCGCAATCCAACCTGGCAGGCTGCCTTCATACAGGATATGGCGAAGTTGCCTGCCCTGATCGAACGCGCACAGCGCGCCAATGCTGCCGCCGCCCGCGGCGAAGCGCTGCCCGCTGGCGCACCACATCCTGGCGACGAGGATTATGTCGCCTGACGATTGACGCACACAGGCCACCGGAGCGGCGCGCCTGTTTCGTACATAAAGCGAATCATTGATTGATTAAGGAGAATTCATTCGTATGACAAAAGATAAGAAAAGCCTGGACGACCAGGCCACGCCCTTGCTGCGCGTCATCCCTCTGGGCGGCCTGGGTGAAATCGGCAAGAACATGCTCGTATTGGAGGCGGATGACAACCTGCTGATCATCGACGCCGGGTTGATGTTCCCCACCAGCGAGATGCATGGCATCGACATCGTGATCCCCGACGCCACCTACGTCATCGACCGGCTCGCGCAGGTGCGTGGCGTTGTCTTGACACATGGACACGAAGACCATATCGGCGCGCTTTCGTACTTTGTCGAGCAGGGGCTGCGGGCGCCCGTCTACGCCACGGCGCTGACGCAGGGGCTGCTGGAGGTCAAGCTGCGCGAGCAAAAGTTGCTGGGTGAGGCTGACCTACACACGGTCACCGCAGACGACGTCATCGAGCTGACGCCCTTCACCGTGGAGTTCTTTCACACGACGCACAGTTTCCCGGACAGCGTTGGCGTTTCGGTGCTGACGCCTGCCGGGCGCGTGGTTCACACCAGTGACTACCGCTTTGACCCCACCCCGGTCGATGGTCGTCCGACGGAAGAAGATAAATTGCGCAGATGGGGCGACGAAGGGGTGTTGCTACTACTGGCCGACAGCACCAACGCAGAGCGACAAGGAACCACCGCCAGCGAAGCCTCATTGGAAGCGACGCTGGATACCGTCATGGCTGAAGCACCGGGACGCGTACTGCTGGCAACCTTTGCATCGAATCTTGGACGCGTCCAACAGGTGATCAACGTGGCGCGGCGGCATGGTCGTCGCGTCGGCATGGTCGGGCGCAGCATGGTCAACAACGTGCGCATCGCAATCAAGCTCGGCTACCTGGACATCAAAGAAGAAGAGTTGCTGACAGCGGGCGAAATGGAATCTCTGCCAGGCAACCAGGTCGTCATCGTGGCTACGGGCAGCCAGGGTGAGCCGACCAGCGCCATGGTGCGCATGAGTATGGGCGACCACAGGCAGTTGATGTTGCGGGCGGGTGACACCGTTGTACTCAGCGCTACGCCGATCCCCGGCAACGAAGAATTGTTCAATCGCACAGTGGACAACCTCTTCCGTCAGGGCGCCAATGTCCTCTATCACGAGCTTGGCAACGTTCATGTTAGCGGACATGGCGGACAAGAGGACTACCTGCGCATGTTTGCACTGACGCGACCACGATATTTCATTCCTGTGCACGGTGAATACCGTCACCTGGTGCTCCACGCCCGCCTGGCGCAACAGTGGGGGTTGCCGGCAGACCGCGTCTTCATTCTCGAAGATGGCGACACAGTTGAGTTCGGAGATTTCTCCGGCACAGGCGAGATCGAGGCGCGACGCGGTGAAAAGATCGAGGCGGGGCATGTTTATGTCGATGGCCTGGGCGTCGGCGATATTGGCAATGTCGTGCTCCGCGACCGGCGACAGTTGAGTCAGGAAGGCTTCATTGTCTGCATCGTCGCTGTCGATGAATACGATGGCGAGATCATCTATGGCCCGGAGATCATCAGCCGTGGCTTCGTTTACATGCGCGAGCAGGAAGACCTAATCCGCCGGGCGCAGGAAGCAGTCTCGAAGGTCATCAAGAAAAAGGCGCCTACCTCCGTATTGGAGAACAAGATCAAGGATGCGCTCGGCAACTTCGCCGCGCGCGAGATCGGTCGGCGCCCAATGGTGTTGCCACTCGTAATCGAGATGTAGAGAGCGGTCGGTTGGCGCGTGACGCCTGACAGGGGATGCATGTCAACTGTCAGGCGTCACTTCTTAGCCGTCAGACTTTCCTTGAGGACCCATCAACGCACACCCATGCCCAAACCCAATCGGTACGTTCCCTATTATGACGACATCGTTGCGGCTATGGCGGAGCCGGGTTGTGCGTTTTGTCGGCTGCAACTGCGCGCGGCGGAGCGCTACATCGACGCCCTGCTGTGGGAGAGCGTCAACGATCCGCGCATCCGACGCCAGGTGGCGCAGGCGCGCGGCTTTTGCAATCGCCATGCCTGGCTGCTGATCCGTCCCGGCGGCGCATTGAGTGCAGCCATCATCTACAAAGATGTCATCCAGGCGGCGGCACAGGTTGTACGCACTGCGCCAGTCCCCAAGATGTCACTCTGGCAGCGGGTGCGCGCCCTGTTGGGACGCCATCAACCAGGTGAAGATACGCTGGTGCGCGCACTGACGCCACAACAGCCTTGCCCGGTGTGCACAAACGCTACGGAGATCGACGCCCATCTTTGCGCCACCTTGCTCGCAGCGCAGGCCAGATCAGATGATGTGCTAGAGCACTATCGTACATCAGCCGGTCTATGCCTGGAGCATTTCCGGACGTTGCTGAGCTACGCCCAGCAACCAGCCGGGCGCGCAGCGTTGATTGCCGTACAGCTCGACCTCTGGGCGGCGCTGGATCACGAGCTAGCTGAGTTCATCCGTAAATCCGACCACCAGGCGCGCGGTGAGAAGTTTGGCGCCGAGCGCGATGCGTGGGAACGTGCGATTGCGCTCACCTCCGGGCCACAACCACTCAGCCGGTCGCAGCGCGGCGGCATCACGCAGTCAGGCGCATAGGCAGGACTTGCAATCGCTCAGCGTGGTGCGTGGCGAGATGGAACACGCATCACACTGAGCGTCACCTCACCTGCGCCCGTGCGCCTCCAAAATGATCTCTGCGATATCCAGTGCCGCGCGTGGTCGCCCCATCCGCTCCGCGTGCTGCGCCATCTGTGACAGTCGCTCAGGCTCCGCCAGCAACGCTAGCGCCGTAGCCGGCGCCATCTCTGGCATTCGCAGTTGGATGCCAGCGCCAGCGCCGGCCACAAAATCGGCGTTCCATTCTTCCTGCCCTGGAATTGGGTCAATAATGATCATCGGCGTACCGCGCGCCAGCACTTCGCTCACCATCAGCCCGCCCGACTTGGTGATAACGATGTCGCTTGCCACAACCAGATCGTCGACGTAATCGATCATGCCTTCCTTGCGTAATTTCATGTGTGCGCCGCTATGCAGTCCATGCAGCGCGTCCGCCAGGTCACGATTACGCCCTGCCACCGTCACCGCCAGCGCAGGTCGATCCGCCTCCTCCAGCAGGCGCTCAACCAGTAGCCGCACACGCTTTGGCTCGATGCCGCCGCCGAAGATGCTGATCACGGGCCGGTCGATGGGCAGAGCCAGGGCGCGGCGTGCATCCTCCGTCCGTTTCGGCGTCATCAATTCGAGCTTGACCGGGATGCCAGTCGCATAGATAAGGTGAGCGGGGACGCCACGCCGCTGTAATACATAGGCTGTCTGTGGGTGTGCGACAAAATAGCCATCGACGCCGGGTGCAATCCAGGACGCGTGCACCATGAAATCGGTCACGACGACGTAGAGGGGCATCCGCAGCCGTCCCTGCTGTTTGAGAAAACTCACTGCCGCCAGCGGAAACTGTTGGGTGCAGACGATCGCATCTGGGGCAGTGCGCTCGATAAATTTGAGCAGGCCATGAAGAAATGGCGTGTAGAGCGCATCCGTCAACAAATTGGAGGTGGTGGCGAACGCAAGTTCATCCACATCCGTCGATTCGTAATAGGCCTCGTACAGCAATGGCGCGCGCTCGCTCAAGCGCGCGTACAGAGTGGAGACCGTGTTGCGTAAGGTGGAGCCAACACGTTCAAAGATATCTTCCACTACGACAACATGTTCGGGATCGTGAGCGCGGAAGGCTGCTGCCAGCGCTTTCGAGGCACTGAGATGTCCTGAACCAAAAGGCGAATAGAAGATAATGACTCTGGCCATGATTGCACCTTTCTGCTGCGGAAAGCGGAAATCTGTTTGGAAGTGAACGGTACCACGAAATCTCGGATATGCCACACTTGCCCTGTCTTAGGGTGGCGCCAGGCGCGCCATCAACGCAAGATCAACGCAGTCGCGGCTATGCTCATCAACACACAGAGCTGACCTGGCAGAACATCCAGGCAACAAGACGGAGTGAACACAAGAGAAGGCGCACCATGATGACCCGGAGCCACACCACCGACCGCGAGTTGTTTTTGATCTTGATCAGCCTATTTCTGTTGGCTCTCGCCACACATTTCAGCCCAACCGGCGATGCTGACGTGGAGATAGAGTTGGCAACACACGTCGCTGCCTCACAACCGGCTCCTGCTGCGTTGGATGCCGCTGCGAATCCCTACTGGGCGCCTGCTCATGCTTTTCCGAGACGCCCGGCGCCTGTCTACAGCGACGCCACCCCACAGGCAATGCGCAACGCAACGCAAGAATAGGCGCTGCATAGTCGCCATCGCCTCAACTGCGATCTTCGTCGCACGCGACAGAGAAGCTACAATACCGGATGGCGGTGCATTGAGCGCCGCCATCCGGTATTGCCTTTATTGGCGGGCGAAAAGACAATGAGCGATGCATCCCGTGTTTCTCAAGAGAGTGTTTCTCCAGACAGCGCCGCGCGCCTGGCCACCGCGCTGTGGCGCCTCTATCGACGACCAGAGCGACCGTTGGCATGGGAAAACGGCGGCAACCTGCCGTGGCACGACCCTGCCTTCTCCGCGCGCATGTTGGCGGAGCATCTTGATGAAACTCACGGCGCCGCCTCGCGGACATCTGCTGAGCGGGCGCTCCAGCTCGACTGGCTCTGGACGCGTCTACAGTTGCACCCCGGCAGCCGTGTGCTCGACCTGACCTGTGGGCCAGGGCTGTATGCAGTGGCGCTCGCTGAACGCGGTTGCTACGTGACTGGCGTCGATTTCTCACCGGCGTCATTGCGCTATGCCCGAGAAGAGGCCGCGCGGCGAGGCGTGGCGGCGGCGTGCACCTTCATCGAACAGGATGTGCGAACCGTCCAGCTGGAGGCCGGTGTATTCGATGCCGCTCTCTTTCTGTATGGACAGCTCGCCGTGTTTCCGCGTCATGAGGCGCAGGCTCTGCTCGAACTTGCCGCCAACAGCCTGCGCCCCGGCGGCATGCTCTGCCTGGAGCTGCTCGATCAAGAAAAAGTCGACAAGTCGCCCAGCACCTGGTGGTTCACTGACGACACCGGTCTGTGGGGCGACGCCCCCTTCCTGCACCTGGGAGAACGCTTTTGGGATGAGACCCAAGCGATGTCGCTGGAGCGTTTCTATACGATTCACCTGACAAGCGGCGTCATGGATGAGGTGCTCCTCTGCGATCAAACCTACGCTGTTGCCGAAATGGAGGCAATGCTACATCGCGCCGGCTTTGCCCATGTCCAGACCTGCGCCAGTTGGGATGGTCTGCCGCTATACGACGCAGTGGAGTGGAACATCTATGTGGCGCAGAAGCGTTCACAGCACGAGGAGCAACAATGACAAATCTCTTGATCACCACCCAGAACCCTGCTCGCACAGACCCCGCTCACACTGACCTCGTTCACACTGACCTCGTTCACACTGACCAGGCCGCACTGGATGAACGTCGCGGACTTGCTTTCGAGCTGGAAATGGAGCACGCCCGACAACATCGACTCATTTCACGCCGCAGGCTCTTATGGATGGTAGGTGGGTTGTTGAGCGCCTCTATCGGTGGGACAACAGCATACGCACGCTTCGGCGAGCCACAACGGACGCAGATCGACCACATCACATTGCCGATCGCTGGGCTGTCGCCACGCCTGGCAGGGACACGCCTTGCGCAGATTTCCGACATTCACGCCGGCGCCTTCTTCACGCCGGAGCAATTGGCCCGTGCCATTGATCAGGTCAACCAGCTCGGCGTAGAAGTGCTGCTGCTGACCGGTGACTTTGCGACAGTGCGCGAACGTGACCGCACCCAACGCATCGCCCTGCGCGCGCGCGCCTTCATGTCACTCGTCGAGCCGCTGCGCCGTGCCACCATGCCGATGGTTGCCGTGACGGGCAATCACGACCACTGGGGCGGCCTCGAGCCGATGCTGCAGATGTTGCACGCGGCGGGCGTCACCCTGCTGCGCAATGCAGCCATCCCCATCGCGGATCGCCTGTGGCTGGCCGGGGTGGAGGATGTTTGGGGCGGACGCCCCGATCTACCGGCGGCGCTGCGCGACATTCCAAGAAATGCAACCACTTTGCTCATGGCGCATGCGCCGGACTATTTTGACAATGTTGTGCAGCGTGATGCACCAGTGGCGGTGCAATTCAGCGGTCATACGCATGGTGGGCAGGTGCGATTGCCGCGGCTCACACCTGGCCCCGATGGGCTTTACACCTATGCACCGATCGTGCCCGATTTTGGCGAGCGCTACCCAATCGGTCTGCGCCAGGTAGGCAGCCGCTTTGTCTACACCAATCGAGGTTTAGGCACGTGGCCGGTGCCGTACCGCTTCAATTGCCCACCGGAGATCACAGTGTTCACACTGGAGAGTGCATGAGCGTAGCGGAAGATCAAACAGAGATATCGGCTGAAGCCCCTTCCCTTGCGCCTCTGCCCAGCGCTATAACTTGATGAGAGCACGCACTTCCGCCCACAAGTCGCGATACGCAGTTGCCGCAGGTGTGTTGGCGGCAAAGGCGTAAATCGGCGCGCGATGGACGCCCATCTGCTCCACTGCTGCCAGATACGGGATTGCCGTCTGGAGAACATTGGGTAAGCTGGCGCGCGCATCGATCATCAGGTCTCGATGCAGTCGTTTGCGCACATCCGCCATGGAAAAGAAGGCGTAGACGCGCGCTCGCCGGTAATCGTGTTCACCCAGAAACGCCAACAGTTGGCGATGCGCCAGCAACGAGAGCGACGTCGGAATCAGCGGCGTGAGCAACACGTCGGCGCTCATGAATACATTTTCCGCCAGCAGATTGATCGTTGGTGGGCAATCCAACACCACGACGTCGTACTCGGACTGTAATGGTTCCAGCGCCTTTGCCAACTGCGCAGTTGGTTTCTTGCGCTCGGCGTACTCGAGATCAAGACGGCGATGTGAAAAATCAGCCGGCAATAAATCGAGGCCGGCATAGTCTGTCGCCTTTACGCTATCGAGAAGCTCCCTGTTGCCTTTGACCAAACCGCGCGCTTTGCGCTTGATGCCCGGCTGCACACGAAAGTAATACGTCGATGACCCCTGGGCATCCAGATCGCACAACAACGTGCTGGCGCCGCCCGCCGCCGCCAGATAAGCCAGATTGACGGCAGCAGCCGTCTTGCCCACCCCACCCTTGTTGCTGTACAGCGCAATGGTTGTCATTAGCACTCACTCATCATGCGCCACAAATGGGATATAAGTGCGCGCCTGGTCGGGCGCAGCGTCAACAGGCGCGGTTTCCACAGATGCAGCACCCACAGATGAATCGGTGGACACAAAGGGCAGATAGACATTCGAGCCAGCACTATATTCGTGCATCACGCCGGGTAGATAAAGCTGATGCTCTTCCAGCGTCATCCACTGCCACAGCCAGTTGCGATACTCCACGCGGTGCAGCGCGCCATGCACTACACCGCGCGGGTAAATGCTGATGGCCTCCACCTGTATCCCGGCAGAGATTGCCGCCGGCCAGCGCTTGGGAAAACCCACAAAGTAGCTGGTGTAGGTTATGTCGTCGATCTGCAGGAGCGTGGTTTGGTTTGGATAGTTCACCATCATGGTGAAGGTGTGCCATTCCATATCCGGTTCCAGATAACCGACCGGCTCCCACGCTGCTGCGCTCACGCCCTCAATACTGGAACGCACTTCGCCGAAACGCTCATACGGATTCAACCCCCACTGGAACGCCATACCGCAATCCAACATGGTCGTCAGTCCATCCCACACGAACAGCCCCGCCTCCAGCGTCTGTGCATTCTCTTCTATGTTTGAGACAGATGGCAGATAGGGAAGCCGAAACTCGCATCTGAACAGATGTGTGTAGTCGAGTGCGTGCTCATCGCGTTCGCGTCGATAGGTGATGTTGTGCGCCATGATCTCGCGCTGGCGGATGTTGGCGCGCACTTCGCTCAGCCCTTCGTCGTGCCGCGTCTCGATGTCTTGCAACGAGACAGGGTCCTGGCCCGGCGCCGCATAGTTGCCGTCGCCCAACGAGACTCTCCAGCCCGCCATATTGACGCCGCTAAACTCGCGATAGATTACATCTGTCGCTGCGCGCGGCGGCGCCGCCTCTGCGGTCATATTGCGTGACGTTCCCAACAACAACGTTGTCAATCCAGCGCCTGCCCACGTTAAAAAATCGCGTCGATTGCCGCGCCAGACGTGCGACGGCGTAATGGCGGCCTGCGTAGCGTTGATATCCATGTCTGCCCCGATGTCGATTTGTGCCGATCATGACATGCGTGGATGGGGTTCGGGCACAGGATATCCAGGTCGATCGTATCATTGAAGCAGGAAACGCTCAAATAGCAATTGATCGTCGCCGCCAACCGCATCGGGTGGCATATGATACAACATTTATCTGATGAACCATCAAGACACAAGCGCGCAACCAGGTGGCAGTTGGGCTGCCTGCGCGCTGCGGATCAGGGCGCCAGTGTGCCGCGCAGGAGCCACGGCATCCCCCAGCCCGCGCGGTCGCCAGCATCATTGCCCGCCGGCCCTGGATCGGTGATCAGCATCAGCTCGATGGGTTCGTTGCGATACGCATCCAACGATACAAATGCCTGCTGCCAGGCCCGATCCGCAACATTGGCGGGTGACAGATGTTGCGTCCACAAGGTTTCTTCGCCCGCCGCTGTGCGCACCTTGACGGTGAAGGTCACGCCGTCGCCGCCCCAATCCCATGCCTGCGGATCGAGCGCCGGGCTGAGCCACAGAAAGGTGCGTTCATTCGGCAACGTGAGCGGGATCGCGATCTCGGCCGGCGCGTGCGCAAAGATCACAGGTCGCGTGTCGCCGTTTTGCGGCATCGTGAACGTCGTCAGCGCCACCCGTTCGCAGCCCACTGCCTCCGCGCAGATCGGCGTTGCCGGCGTCACTGTCGCCTCGGGCAGCAGTGTGGTCAGATCGAGCAGACGATAGCGCAGAAAACGCTCACGCTCCGCAGCATCAGGGCGCAGCAGCGTGTAGGTATGGTTGACGCCAACCCAAAACAGCGTGTAGCAGCCCGCAAAGATCAGCCCCACCATCAGCACGTGGTGCAATGTCGCCGCCGCACGCGGCGATGCAACTCGCTCGCCAAGCCACAACCACGCCACCACGCCCCACAACGTCAGCGGCGGACCCACCACCGCAAACAAATCCCAGTCGCGCGGGCGCGGCAGATCATTCTGAAACGCAAACAAGTAAACCATGACGCCCGCCGCCGCCGCTGCAAGCAACCACACGCTGCGCACGTCCAGCAACAGCGATCCTGCCCCTGCACCCCGCGCCCTACGCGTCACCAGCAGCGCCAGCGTCGCCCCCAACCAGAGCAGCCATAGGGGTGCAATCAGCCATAGATTTTGCAGCACATCGGCAAGTTGCGCCGGAGCCAGCGCCTGCATCGGCGTCCAGAACAGTTGCGGGTCGCCGGCAAAACCGCCTTGCAAACCCGGCGGCGCTGCCCCCAGCATCAGCAGCACAGCCACCGTCGCCGCCGGGATCGTCAGACCGCTGACGGCCAGCACCAGCACCTGACGCAGCCAGCGACGTCGTTGCAGCACGATCAGCAGCGCCGGCAACACAAAAGCCGCCTGCGGATGAAAACTCACTGCTGCGCCGCCGGTCAGCCCCACCGCCCACAGCGGCATGCGTCCTTGCAAATGCCCGATCGCCGCCACAAGTGTGGCAAAAGCCAGCGCGGTCGACCAGCTATAGTTCTCGATGTGCCCAAACCAGAGCAGACTCGTCCCACTCGCCAGCAGCGCTGCACTGATCGCAAGGCGACGCACCCGGCAGTCGGTCAGCCAGCGCGCCATCAGCCCAACCATCGCCACAAAGACGCCGCCAGCCAGCACACTCATCAGGGCGATGGCAACTTCTGGACCGGGGCCAAGCGGTCGCAGCGTCGCCGTGGCGACATGTTCCAGCAAGCTGTCCAGCGGCTCTTTCCAGATGTAAGGATTGGCCGCCAGCGGCGTGCTTTCCAACAATGTCACTTTATACAGGGCGTCGCCGTGCCAGGTCTGTTCCCGGAACACCCAGAACACAGCCATGGCGGCGAGCGTCGCCAGCCACCACGACGGCGTCCAACGACGCAGCCAGGTCTCCATGCCTGCGCCATGACGTCGCCACCAGGCGAAGACGAATGGCATCGCCGCCGTGACGATCAACGCGCCTGCCGCCCACCGCAGCGCTGGCGGAACCAGGGTCAAGAACGCAAACGCCCACCAGCCTTCGACTCCCCACGTGGCGCCGCCCGCCGTGACGAGCAACACCGCGCCCACCAACGCCACCAGCAACGGCATCGGCGCCCAGGGTCGGGGCATCTTCGCATGGTCAGAAATTGTGTGCAATCGCTCCATCGACAGGTTTGGTTGATCCTTTGCGCCTGCGCTACAGTATCGTTTCAGCGCCTTACCGCCTGCAGGGCGAAGTACACTTCGCCCTGCAGGCAACGACGCCGACCATAGTAGCATCACGCACACGCGCAGGCAATTAGCGTCCGTGCGCAGCAGAGTTGACGAACGATCGTGACGCATTTGAAGACGACGATAACGGAGCACATGGCGACGGAAGCAACGGGCGGCTGGCGGCGACGCCTGCACCTTCACCACGACTTCCTGCTGCTGGCGACGACCTTCATCACCTTCCGTCTGGCGGCGGTCTGGTTTACGCGACCAGGCGGCTACATCCGCGATTACTCCGACCTGATTTTCTACCGGTCGCGCGCAAGCTGGCAGGACTTTGGCTTTCTTCCCTATCGCGATTACTGGTCGGAATATCCCCCCCTCTTCGCCTGGTTCAGCGTCTGGATCGACAGCCTGGCGCGCCTGTTCCCAGTCTGGGAGGATGAGCGTTTCTGGTACGCCCTCTTTTTTGGCGCAGCCCTGGTCGCTGCCGAAAGCGTAACCTTTGTCTGCCTTTACCTGCTGGCGCAGCAACTTTGGGGGGAGCGCGCCCTGCGCGTTGCGTGGCTCTACGCTGGCCTCTTTCTACCCGTCGCCATGCTCAGCGGCTGGTACGACGCCCTGCCCGTCATGACGATCTTCGTGGCGCTGACTTGGCTGCTCACCGTGCGCTCAACGTGGGGCCTGGCGCTGGCCGGAATCGCGGCTGGTGTGGGCGGCGCGCTCAAGCTCGTTCCCCTGGCGATCCTGGCAGTGACGCCGCTGGTGACGCGCCGCTGGCGCGACGTCGCACTGGCCGTGCTGCTCGCCGTGCTAGTGGTGGCTGGTGTTTACGCTCTGGCTTATGTCAATGGTCCAACCATGACGCTGGCTTCGCTACGGTCGCTGGTGGACCGCACCGGCTGGAGCACGTGGTATGCGCTGGCTGATGGCTTCACGCGACTGGGCAAGGTCGTTGGCGACCCCTTCGATCCAGCCTCCGAAGTGGGTCAGTATGATCCGCATGTGCCCCAACGTTTGATCTGGTTCGGCTGGCTGACGCTGGGTGGACTGATGTTGTGGCTGGTGCGGCGCCGGCAGTCACCACCGCAGGCAGCATGGCGCGTCGTGAGCTTTGCCGCCCTTACCTACGCAATCCTGCTCCTTGCCTACCCGGCCTGGAACCCGCAATATGCGCTCTATCTGCTGCCCTTCCTGGTGCTGATCTGGCCCAATGGGCGCGGCCTCCTGTACGCACTGCTGTTGAGCGCTTATGTATTGTTGGAGCATCCCGTTTACTTCAATCTGATCGGCCCAAACTATCCACCGACAACGCAACAGATTCTCGGCCTCGACCATACGCGGCTGCTGTGGGTGATCGTCAGCCTGCGCACGCTGGTGCTGATCGCCATCGCCATCGATCTGGGTTGGACACTGCTTCAGCCGGCAGCGCGGCGACTGGCGCCGGTGTTCCTGGCGCTGGCGACAATTCCGGCGCTGCTCTGGTTCACTCCCGATTTCCTGGCAACCTATCGCGCCGGCCGGCTGGCGACGACGCCGCTGCGCCCGGCAATTGTCTACCTGAACGCGCAAAGCCACGATCTGCCAGTCGTTGCCTCGAATTTATCGGTGGAACGCACTCTGCGCCCGCTCCTGGACGCCCCCGACCGGCTGATCCTGGCGGGCGGGCGGCCAGAACGCGTCGAGCCGCTACCGGCGCTACTCGACAGCGGGCGGCCCTTTGTCTACGTGCGCACGCCCGACGATGCCAACGACGTGGTGGCCTATCTGGATGCCAGCGGTGCGTGCCCGCACCGCGAGGATATCGGCGACGCGCAACTCTGGCGCTGCCACGTTGATGCGACACCGCTGGCTGTCTTCGACGATGCGATTGCGCTGGCTGCCGTGCATCTGCCTGACGCCTTGCGCACTCCTCTTTATCTCACCCTGTTCTGGCGCGCAAACGCACCGCCGCGCGCCGACTACACCGTCTTCGTGCATGTCGTTGATGCCAGCGGCAACATGATCGGCCAGTGGGATCAGCCGCCTGCCGCCGGCGCTGCGCCAACCTCAAGCTGGACGCCGGGGCGCATCGTCGTGGATGACTATCGCATTGAGCTTGATCTCGCTGCCGCCCAACGCCCGGTGCGTGTGCTGGTAGGGCTGTATGATCCGGCGACTGGCACGCGCCTGCCCGTCTCGGCGACAGTGCTGCCCACTGCCGACAACGCTGTTGAAGTGTGGAGCTACCCATGATTCCTGCGCCGCGCTTGATGTGGTGGCAGTGGCTGTTGTTGGCAGCCGCCTTGTTCCTGTTTGCGTTCCAGTCCGCCTGGAGTTCGACGCACAAGTCCGCCGCCTTCGACGAACAGTACCATCTGGCTGCAGGGTATGCTTATCTGCGCACCGGCGACTTTCGCCTTGCCACCAATCATCCGCCGCTAGCCGGATGGCTGGCAAGCCTGCCGCTGCTGGGCGATACGTCGATCTCCCTGCCGACTGAGCATCCTGCCTGGCAGAACGGTGACCGTTTTCTCTTCTCCGACATTTTTTTGTGGGAAAGCGGCAACGATGCGCAGGCGCTCTTGTTACGCGCACGCTTGATGATCACGTTGCTCGGCGTGGCGCTGGTGGCGAGCATCTTCTTTGCAGCGCGCCAGATGATGGGCGCCAAAGCTGGCTGGCTGGCGCTGCTGCTGGCAACGTTCGAGCCAAACCTGATTGCCCACAGCCGCTTTGTCACCACCGACCTGCCGCTCACGCTCTTCATCCTGCTGGCGGTCTGGTGGTGGTGGCGCTGGCTGGTGCAAGCACGCTGGCGCAATGCCTTGCTAGCCGGAGTCTTTGCCGGGCTGGCAATGGGCACAAAGTACAACGGCGCGCTCGTCTGGGCGATCATCGGCCTGGCGACGTTGATCCAACCTGCGCCATCTCGCCGCAAAGATGCAGGGGCGTCGCAGCTCGCAAAGCATCAAACCAACGGCGCCATTGCGAGCGCCTCACAGCCTGGCGTCTCCGCATCGGCGCTAGAAGACGCCGACCTACAGGGCGCAACCTGGCGCCAGCGTCTGGCGGGTTTGCTCGCAGCCGCGCTCGTGGCAGTCCTCGTACTGTGGGCGCTCTATCGCTTCACAGTCGGGCCGGTGGACTTCTTGCCTGAAAATCTACCCGTGCTGGCGCCGCATTATTGGCAGTGGTTCTGGAATACGGTCGTACGCATTATCGACCTGCAGGGCGCGCGTGTGGATTTCTTCATGGGCGAAGCCTCGAATCACTACTGGTGGCACTATTTCTTTGTGGCGGCGGGCGTCAAGCTGCCGCTGCCCGTGTTGCTCCTTGCGCTCACCGGCTTTGCGCTGCTGGCGCGCGATCACAGCCTCCGCCGCCTGAGCGTGCTGTGGCTGCCGCCAGCGTTGCTGCTGCTCTTGGGGGCGACGCAGGTGCTCAACATCGGCTTCCGCCACATGCTGCCAGCGATCCCGTTTCTGCTGTTGCTGGGCGCCAGCGTCGCCGAGCGCGTCCCCTGGCTCACAGCGCGCCCGCGCCGCGCCGCCGTCGCCACGACGCTGCTGGCAACCTGGCTTGCGCTCGATGTCGCCCGCATTGCGCCGCATTACGAGTCCTTTTTCAACCAGCTTGCCGGGCCGTGGCAAAACTGGAGCAATCTGCTGGTCGATTCCAATCTGGACTGGGGTCAAGATTTGATCGAACTGCGTCGCGTCATGGACGAACGCGGCATCGACATCGTGAACCTCGCCTACTTTGGCAAAGCCGCGCCCGAAGCCTACGGCGTGCGTTATCGACCGCTGCCCTCCTATTTGCGCTTCATGGAGGGGCGCGAGATCGCCGCGTATAATCCGTACACGCCGGAGCCAGGCTGGTACGCCATCAGCGCCACTGCCCTGCGCACCGGCATCATGACGCCGGATACGGTCGATCTCTACAAGGTTTTCCGCGCTCTGGAACCGGACGCCCGCGCTGGCTATTCCATTTACCTGTATAACCTGACCTATCCGCCAGGAACCACAATCGTCCGCCCCACCGTGCTCGATGCGCCGCTCTGGTCGCTGACGCCGGAAGCCTTGGCAATTGCACCAGGACGCCGTGCGCAGGTCAAGTGGCTGGCGTCGCCCGACGCCGCGATCTTCCCGCAGGGCGAGGGCTTCACCGCCAGTGGGGATGCTGCCTTTCAGGCTGTGAATGCTGACTTTGAGAATGTATTGACTTTACTTGGCTACACGAAAAATGTGGAGCCGGCGCATGCAGGCGACCCACTCACGCTGACGCTCTACTGGCAGGTCGGCGTCACACCGATGCCGCAGCCGGCGCCCACACGCGGCGCACCGCTCTCGACTTTCGTGCATCTGGTGGATGGCGACCCCACGCGCAAGGTAGCCGAAGCCGACGGCTGGCCCACGGCGCTGCGCGGGCTGGAGCCTGGCGATGTGATCGCCCACACCGTCACCTTGCAGATTCCGGACAACACGCCGCCCGCGCGCTACGATCTGCTGGTGGGCGCCTACTCGCCACAAAACTGGCAGCGACTCCAGACAACACAATCCGGTGAGTTGCGCGACTACGCCAGCGCCGGCAGCGTGGAGGTGACGCCGTGAATCCTCTCTACACGCGACGGCTGGTGCTCATCCTGACCACAACCAGCCTTGCCGCACAGTTACTGCTCTGGAACAATGCACTTGCGCTTACCCTGCGGGTGACACTGCTGCTGATCGCGCTGGCCTTGACGCCAGGTGCTCTGCTGGTCGAGTGGTTGCTGGGCGCTCGCTACGGCAATGACGACGCCTCATGGCTAGAGAAGCTGCTCTACGGGCTGGGCGCTGGCTTCGCACTGCTGGTCACCACGGCGCTGGCGGTGAGCTTTCTGCCCGGCGGCGTCACCGCGTGGCAGATCATGGCGCCGCCCAACCTCATCGGGATCGTGGCGGCGCTGGCGTTGTGGCGGCGCACGGGCAGGCAGCATCCGCTCGCTCCAACTCATGACAACACACAACGCTTCCCCTGGCCCGACCGGCGCAGCTTCTGGGTCAGCGTACTGCTGGTGCTCCTCGTCGGCAGCGCGCTGCGGCTACCCAATCTCGGCTATAGCGAGTTTCAGGGTGACGAGGCGCGCGTCATGCTGCGCGCCAGTGAGGTGATCGAAGGCTACGAAAACGCTCTCTTTGCACATCAGAAAATGCCCGGCGAAATCCTGGTCGAGACGGCGCTTTATGCTGTGACGCAGCAAATGACGGAGAGCGCCGCGCGCCTGCCCTTCACGATCGCCGGGCTGACTGCCCTGCTCGGCATGCTGTTGTTGGGAGCGCGACTGTTCGGGCCGGTAGCGGGCGTCAGCGCTGGCCTCCTGGCTGCGCTGACTGGCTATTTCGTCGCGTTTGCGCGCATCGTGCAATATCAAAGCCTCGTGCTGCTCACCGTTGTCCTGACGCTACTGGTGTTATGGCGGATGTTGGAAGCGCGCCAAGACCTCTGGCGCTACTTCACTGTGGCGGCCCTACTGTTGGCAACAGGCGTGCTGGCGCACTATGAAGCGGTGGGCATCCTGGCGCCGGTGTTGTACATCGTGTGGCGATTGTGGCGCGGCGGCGTCAGCGTCACGGCATTGCTGCGCGCACTACCCTTGCCGCTGTTGACCTTCGCCACGCCGGTGCTGCTCTTTGTGGCGCCATTCGTGCAAGACCCAACCTTTTCTGCTGCTTACGCCTACGCCGTCGGGTATCGCGTCGACGCAGGCGGCTTCCCTTACAACAACCTGGTGGACTTCTTTCAGCGCGCATCGCTCTATGGGACCGCTTATTATGTCGTGCTCATGACGATGTTCGTGTTCATCGCATTGGTAAGCGTCTATCGCCGCACGCTGCCAGCGCGCGCGGTCTGGCTACTGGCGTTGCTAACTGGCGGTGGGCTACTGTTGACGTTTTTGCAACCATCGTGGTTGCTTATCAATGGCGTCGATCATACCTGGTTCTTCTTTGCAGCGGCGCTGGCTTTCCCACTGGTCGCGCCACGCGTGACACCTGCCGAACGCCTGATCTGGTGGTGGTTTGCGCCGCTAGTGGTGTTGGCGCTCTTTGTGGTGCAGCACCCCAATTCGCACGTGTACACCTTTTTTGCGCCGTGGGTGCTGCTGGCGGGGCTGGTGCTGGCACGTGCCACGGACTGGCTGGCGGCAACTTTTTCCCCACGCGCAGCGCGGGCAACAGGGCTGGTGATGGGCGTGGCGCTGATCGCCATCTTCGGCTTCTACTTGCAACGACTTTTTGTTCACACAGAAGTCGAGGTGTTGCGCCAGTGGCCGCAACAGCGCCCACCCGGCTACTGGATGCCATTCGATATGCCGCCGGAAGTGGCGATCTTTGGCTTTCCGCACAACAGTGGCTGGAAGGTGATCGGCGTACAGTACGCGGAAGGAACGCTGAGCGGCAACTTTCTCACCAACGAGAAGCCAGAAGTAGTGGACTGGTACACGCGCGGCGCGGGAGCATGTCCACGCGGGAATCGCTATTACATCGTCGCCAGCCGCACGGAGCCACAGGCTGACGCCGCCGCACAGCAACTGCTCGACAATGTCGCCAACGAGTTCAGCCTGCGCCAGGTCGTGACAGTGCAAGATCAGCCCAAGTTGCACCTCTTCGACCAGCCGGGCGTGGGTGAAGTGGAGCAGCTCGATCTGGCAGCCTTCGCCTTTCGCTTCGACCGCGAGCTGACCGCCCCAACATTTACAGCACGACGCGGCCGCGTGGTCGATCCGCCCATCCAACACCGGCTGGATTATCGCCTCGGCGACGAGATCGAGCTGCTGGGCTATGACCTTGACGCCACAACGGCGACGCCTGGCGACGCCCTCAACCTCACGCTCTACTGGCGGGCGTTGCGCCCGATGCAAAACGCCTACACTGTCTTCAACCAGGTGATCGATCTCACCACCACTGCAAAAGCCGGACAGGTGGACGGCATGCCTGTGTGCGACCGCAACCCTACCGGGCAATGGTTTGCAGGCGACACGATCGCTGATCCCTACATCATTCCTATTGCACCGGACGCCGCGCCGGGAAGATACACCTTGATCAGCGGCATGTACAACCCCGCCACCGGCGCCCGGCTGGAAATGACAGCGCCTGACGGCGCCCCAATCGGCGGTGAAGCAGCACTGGCGGAGATCGCAATCCGATAGCGGCGCCCTCCGCTCAATCCACACAAACGCCTGCACCAAACGCAACGCAGCCACCCATGCGCTGGCAAACTTGCGGCATTGTCGATCTAGCCTTATACTTTAATAATACAATATATTTTGATTCAATTTTATTTGGTGGATTTTCACGAATGGCAAACGCAGCGTCGCTATCTTTCACCCAACCACCTGCCCTGCTAAAGTTGCTGGCGCATGAACTGCGCTGGAATCTGTTGCAATTGCTGGCGCAGACGGATTTGCGTGTGCAGGAGCTGGCCAGTAGCCTTGACCGCCCGCTGAATCTGATTTCCTATCATCTGGCGCAGTTGCGACGCGGCGCACTGGTGACTGAACGCCGCAGCAGCAGCGATGCGCGCGATATCTATTACAGCCTTGATCTGGAACAACTGCACGCGCGCTACCAGGACGCGGCGGCGGCGCTGCATCCCGCGTTGCGCCTGACGGCCCCCTCCCTGGATGCATTGGGCGAGCGCCAGGTGCGCGTGCTCTTCCTCTGTACGCGCAACAGCGCCCGCAGCCAAATGGCGGAGGCGTTGTTGCGGCAGCGAGGCGGTCTCCACGTGACAGCGGCCAGCGCCGGTGCAGTGGCGACGACCGTGCACCCGCTGGCGTTGGCGGCGCTGGCCGAGTTGGGCATCGCCGATGCAGGCTTGCGTTCCAAGTCAGTCGAGGAATTTGCCGGCCAGCACTTTGATTATGTCGTCACCGTATGTGACCGGATGCGCGAGGTCTGCCCTGTTTTTCCTGGAGCGGTGCAAGTGCACTGGAGCATGGCCGATCCGGCCGATACGCCTGGCGATGCGGCGGTGCAGCGCGAGGCGTTCGTCGCGACGGCGCGCCAGCTCTCTGTGCGAGTACAGCATTTCCTGGCCTTAGTGATCGCCAACGCGATCGATAGTGGGCGCCAGGTTGGCTAGAAAGCCACTATCTAACCATCAATACATCACATCGAAAACCGACTGAGCAAGCGAAGATACTGAGCAGGAGAGGATCATGAGCAAAACCAGAGTCTTGTTTGTTTGCGTTCACAACAGCGCCCGTAGCCAGATGGCAGAGGCGTTTCTGAACACGCTCTACGGCGACCGTTTCGAGGCAATGAGCGCGGGGCTGGAGCCTGGGGTGCTCAACCCTTATGTCGTGCGTGCGATGCAGGAGATTGGGATCGATATTTCCGGCGCCAAGACAAAGAGCGTTTTTGACCTCTACAAGGGAGGTCAGCTTTACAGCTACGTGGTGACGGTGTGCGATCCAGAGGCAGCCGAGCGTTGCCCGATTTTCCCTGGCGTCACCACACGGCTGCACTGGGGCTTTCCCGACCCATCCCAGGCGCAGGGCAGCGACGACGAGAAGATGGCGCAGGTGCGCGTCGTGCGCGATGCGATTCGTCACCAGATCGAGACCTGGGTGCAGAGTCAGGCGTGACGCTCACGCGGGCGACAATTGGTCGCCGGTCAGTGCATGGCGCACGGCGACGGCCAACTGGTGCAGAGTGAAGGGCTTCGAAATGAAGTGCACACCTGTTTCCAGCACCCCGCGCTGCGTGACAAAATTTGCCGGGTATCCCGACATATAGAGACATTTGACGCCGGGCTGCGATTGAGCGATGCGCTGCGCCAGGTCGCTGCCGTTCATCTCCGGCATGATCACGTCGGTGATCAACAGATCGATCGCGTCCGGCTGGGCAGAAGCAAGCGAGAGCGCCGCCGCTGGCGTTGCGGCAGTCCAAACCGTGTACCCCAATGTGCGCAAACTCTCCGCGCTCATCTCCAGCACGGGCAGTTCATCCTCCACCACAAGCACGCGCTCGCCATGACCGCGCGGAGTTTCCACCCGTAGTAGAGCGGCGGCGTCTAGAGACGCAGCATCCTCACTTGGAAAGAAGAGCTTGAACGTTGTACCGAAATTTTGCTCACTGTACACGAGGATATGTCCATGATTCTGCTGCACGATGCCGTAGACGGTCGCCAGCCCCAGCCCTGTACCCCTGCCAACCTCTTTGGTGGTGAAAAACGGCTCGAAGACATGGCTGAGCACTTCCGGCGACATGCCGCTGCCGTTATCGGCGATCGTCAGCATGACATAGTTGCCTGCCATCAACGGCGGATGCAAGGCGGCGTAGCCCTCATCGATCTGGATGTTCTCAGTCTGTATCTTGATGACGCCCGTGTCAGCAATCGCATCACGGGCATTCACGCACAGGTTGACCAGAATCTGATCGATCTGCGACGGGTCCATTTTGATCGGCCAGAGGGCAGAGCCAGGCAACCACTGCAAGTCGATATTCTCACCGATCAACCGCTGCAACATCCGCAACATGCCAGCAATGACGTCGTTCAGATCGAGGACGCGCGGTGCGATCATCTGTTTGCGCGCAAAACCGAGCAACTTGCGCGTCAGCTCAGCGGAACGCTGGCCGGTGCTGTGGATCTCGTTGAGGTGGCGGTAGAGGGGAGACGCAGGACTTACTTCCTGAAGCGCCATTTCGCTGCGCATCAAGATCACCGCCAGCATGTTGTTGAAATCGTGAGCAACGCCGCCGGCGAGTTGGCCGATCGTTTCCAGTTTCTGCGCCTGCGCCAGTTGCTGCCGCAGCGTCGCCTGCGCCTCTTCGACGCGCTTCCGTTGCACGATCTCCCAGGCGACATCCGCCAGATAGCTGACCAGGGCGACATCACTGGCGGTGTACGCGGCGGGCTTGTTGCCGACGCCCAGGACGGCGACCACCTGATCCTGGCGCAAGATCGGCACGACGAGTTCGCGCGTGAGCAGCACGTGGCCAGCTGGCGTCCCGCGATGGTTGGGCGGGCTGACGTAGTTATCGTGAATGATCGGCTGCCGCTGGCGCACAGCGTCCGCCCAAACGCCAGCGCGGTCGATGGCGTCATGCAATTCCTTGCCTTCGGCGGTGCAGAATTCACGCAGCGTGCGCGTGGACCAAGCTTGCAGCGACAGGGTGCGCTGGTCAGGCTCCACAAAGTGATAGAAACCGATCGGGCTGTTGACCAGCGCGCTGACTTCGTCCAGGGTTTTGGTCAGCAGATCGCTCAACGGGTGGTCGTTGGCAAATTCAAGCAGCCGCAGCCGCGCCTGCATCATCGCCTCATTGCGGCGGATGTCGCTGACATCGCGCGTGATGGCGATCACCTCGGTAGCCGAGATAGGGGCGATCCGCTGCTCGAACCAGGCGCGCCCTTCGGGGAGATCGAGCGTGTATTCGTAGACCTGCATGACGCCGCTGCTGAGTGCACGGTCAACCGCACGCGCGCCGCCCTCGGCGATCTCCGTCGGCAACACCTCGAAGGTACGTTTGCCCAGGAACTGCTCCGGCGGCACCATGAGACGAGCCGGATCAGAGACCTGGAAATCCAAGAAACGATATTCATGATCGATGCGGAAGATCAAGTCCGGTATGGCGGCTAACATTGCGCGCAGACGTGCTTCGCTCTGCTCCAACGCGCGTTTGGCGGCGCGTTCAGCGCTCTGGTCACGAAAGACGAGCACGACGCCCAGCATGTCGCCATTGGCAGCCAGGATGGGCGACGCGGCATCTGCAATAGGTCGAATGGCGCCGTGACGATCACGCAGCAGCGTGTGGTTACCCAATGCCACGATGCGGCGTTCGCGTAAGACAACCTCGACAGGATTGGCAACCGGCGCCAGACTCTCTTCATCGATGATCGTGAAAACTTCGTTGCAGGGTCTGCCGGACGCCTCGGCTTGCGGCCACCCGGTCAATGCCTCCGCCACCGGGTTGAGCAGCGTGATGTTGCCACGCGCGTCAGTGGCGATCACGCCTTCGCCAATGCTGTGCAGCGTGACGGCGTAACGCAGCTCTTCGGCGTGTCGCGCCAATTCCGCCTCATAGAGTTGCTGCACATGCCGTCGCCGCTGATATTGCAGGACAATCATTGCCAGTGAGCCGAGCAAGCCCAGCGCGCCGAATAGCAGCAGCGCCAACATCGCAGCGCGTCCTTGCCAGCCAGCTTCAACCTCAGCGACATCAATTTTGGCGACTAGAAACCATGGGGAATCGGGCACGGCGCGCAACGCTGCGATGATATCTTTGCCCCGATAGTCTTTGGCGTACACGACGCCCTCTTCGCCCTGCACGGCGCGCACCGCCGCGATCTCCGTGGCGGACAGAGGCACGCGGAACATCAGCGCCGTGTCGGCCCGATGGCGCAAATCATTCAGAAAGAGCACTTCATCGCCCTCGCGCCGCACTAAGAGCGTCTCGGCAGTGTCGTTGGGCACCGGCCAGGACTGAATGAGTGGATAGAGAAACTGACGCACATCTGTGACAAGCACCAGGGCGCCAAGGGGCGCGCCGTCCCGATCCAGAATCGGCGCAAGGGTGCTGATGTGGGGGGTGGTGATGGACGGCCCGGCGTGTAGATCAGTCAGGACAGGTGCATTAGTCTGCAACGCCAGCGCCAATGCACCATCTTGCTCAACTCTGCCCTGACTGCCAGTGGCGCTGAACAGAATCTTGCCGGCAGTGTCAACCAGCATGACATCCGCATACTCATCGTGTGCCTGGAGGGCGCGCAATTCCGCAGGCAAGATGGCATCATCGCCTGCAGCAGGGGTGCGCAATTCCTGGCGCAGCAATTCCATCAGAAGCGGGCGCGCCGTAATCTCCTCGCCCTCGCGCAGCCGGCGTTGGCGCCATTCGGCAATCTGGTCGATCTTGAGGTGAGCCACACTGTCCAGCTCGCGCTCGATCTGGACGCGCACGGACTCTTCCTGGCTCTGATAGAGCGCGATGCCACCAACAATCAGCAGTGCCAGCCCGAGCACGAAGATTGTCAGCACAGCGATCAATGTCCGTTGCATGAAAAATCCATTCGCAAAAACTGAACGAACTGGCTGTCATTGGGTCAACACAGCGGAAAGGTGCGCCAATACACTGATTGCCAAGCAGGGTTTTATGTTTGCAGTGTTGCGCTCACAAAATGCCAACCCGGAAATCAATAAGCGCCAATGTAAGCCCTAATGTAATTGAAGTATAGCACACTTTTCAGAGACAACATGGCTGACAACATGGCTTCCGGGGGGGGTGGGGAAAGAGAATCTATTTCACCGGTGCTGGATGACGCGTTGCAATTCCGCATGCAGCGCCTTGAGGTTGTACGGCTTCTGACAGTAGCCCGCAATAGCGCCGGGAGGGAAACCGTCCATGCTGTCTTCGACATCATAGCCACTGACAATGATGATCTTAAGATCCGACTTGATCTGCAAGAGGCGCTGACAGGTCTCTCGCCCACTAAGCCCTGGCATCGAGAGATCAAGCAGGACGCAGTCAATGATGTCACCATGGGTTTCCACAAGGTGGATGGCTTCCTCGCCACGCGCGGCGTCGAGCACACGATAGCCAAACTGCGTCAGTACATCGCGGCTCGTCTCGCGTAAGATATCTTCATCATCAACCACCAATACTGTACCGGCATACGGCGTCGCGTGGTGGCCAGACGCAGACATGCGACTGTCCGAGAACGCCACAGCCCCTTGCGTTTTGTCGCCGTCTTCCTCAACCTGGGCTGGCGGCAGCACAACGCAAACATCAGTGCCTTTACCTAATGTGCTATCAACAAAAATTGCCCCATGATGGCCGCGTACGATGCCCAGCACAGCCGACATGCCCAACCCTCGCCCCACGAAATGCGTTGTGAAAAACGGGTCAAAGAGACGCTGAAGGGTGGCGGCGTCCATCCCCACGCCGTTGTCGCGCACTTGAATGCAGAGATAACGCCCAGGAGCCGGGATTTCGTCCAGACGCGTCCGGCGCAGCATCTCCTGATCGAAGAGGCGGTAGAAGGTGGCGACCACGATCTCGCCAGTTTGGGCATCGATCGCCTCGATGGCATTGGTCAACAGCGAGATGAGCAGTTGCTGAATCTGCAGAGCGTCCGCCAACGCCAGGGGCAAGCCGGGTTGGAGTTCGAGGCGCAATTGCGCAGAGTCAGGCAACGTCGGACGCACAAGGGCAGCAACTTCGGCCACAATGGCGTTTATGTCAATTTTCTTACGCCCCCAGGAAGCCTGTCCGGTGTAGGTGAGCATCTGCTGCGTGAGTTCAGCGCCGCGGCGCACAGCCGCCAGCGCCTGATCGATGTAGCGATGGTTGGTGGCGGCTGTTCCCAGATGCAGGCGTGTGAGTTCCAGGTTGTTCGAGATCACCGCCAGCAAGTTGTTAAAGTCATGCGCCACACCGCCCGCCAGCGCGCCCAGGCTTTCCCACTTCTGAATCTCCTGCAACCGCTGCTCCATCTCGCGTTGCTGCGCTTCCAGGCGTTTGCGTTCAGTCAGGTCGCGCGCAATGTACAGCACCATCGGCTGCTGTTCCCAGATGAATCGGCTGGCATGAATTTCGACCGGCAGGTGTTCACCCATGGTGGTGGTGAGCGTTGTCTCAAACAACGCATGGTGCACTGTGCGCAGTTGTTGCCGAGCAGACGGCGGCAGCAGGTCAGAATCATTCGCAAGCCTGGCGAGAAGAAGGCGCTGCAATTCGTCGCTCGCATAGCCAAGCTGTTGACACGCCGCGTGGTTGACTTCGACCAGGCGGTCAAGCGTCAAGTCGGGTGTGAGCGAAAAGACCAGCACGATGTCGTCGGCCATCTCGATCAACAACCGATAACGGCTCTCGCTGGCCTGCAATGCGGCCTGCGCAGCGCGCGCCTCCGAAATATCGATGACTGCCATGCGCAGGAAAAGAGCGCCGCTTTGATGATCAAGCTGACTCTGCACGCGTGCTGGGAAGCGCTTCCCGGCGCCAACCCAGAGCAATTCGGTGGCATGGCTGGAGCCATCTTCACCCACGCGACGGAGATGCAGATAGAGCGCGTCCTGGCTGTCGGGGGCTATGTAGCGAGTGATCGGCTGGCCGATCATGCTCTCTGGCGTGACGCCAAGCATGGCCGCCAGGGTGGCGTTGACCAGCTGGATGCGTCGATCGTCGTCGAGCACTACGTAGCCATAGGGGGCGCAATGAAACAGATCGGCGTAGCGCTCTTTGACAGCCTCAATCTCAGCCTGGGCATAGCGCAATTCTTGATTTTGGAACTCCAACTCCTCATGGTAGGCGCTCAGCTCGTGCACCAACGCCTCCACCGTCCACCCATCGACGGCGTCCATGCCGCGCGGAGCGCCTTGCAGCGCTTCCGCAATCTGGCGTTCGAGTTGTGTACGGCGCGCGGATTGCTCACTCATCTTTTGCCATCTCCATGACAAATATGGCGCCGGCCAATCTCCCTTCCACGCTCAGTGTCGGTGAGCCGTGCATGACGAGGGGTACGGCGTTGCCGCCGGGAAGATGCAGCAAGAAATGGCGATCCAGGAATGGTTGCATCGTGTGCATGATCGTCGCAAACGGGTACTGTTCAGCCGGCAGCAGATGACCGTCCATGTCTTCGATGACCCAATCGGTGGCGTTGAAGGTCAGGCTGCGCAATTGCTGGCCGTCAGCGCCCAGTACGCTCTCGGCGCGCTGGTTGGCGTAGACGATGCGCCCCTCGGCGTCCACCAGCAGCGCCGCCAGGGCGCTGCTCTCCAGGAGCTTGAGCATCACGTCATGTTGATGGCGCAGCCCCACCTCCAGCAGCTTTTGCGGCGTGACATCGATGACGATGCCGGCCACACGCAGCGGTCTGCCCTGGGCGTCCCGCGCAACAATGCCGCCGCGATCCGAGTACCAGCGGTAGCCGCCATCTTTGGTGCGGATGCGATAGGTGACCTCGTAGGTAGACGTGACGCCGCTGAGGTGGTCGCGCATAGCCTGCATCGCTGTGTCGTAATCATCCGGGTGAATCAGCGCGCAGATTTTATAGACGTTAGTTGGGAATTCATGCACGCGATACCCTAACATCGTGGCCTTTTTGCTGTCGGCGACCACTTCGCCGCTTGCGATATCCCAGTCCCACCAGGCCATTCGCCCCATTTCGAGCGCCAGTTGCAGCCGTTGGATGGCCTGGTTGGCGCGCGTGGATTCTCGTTTGAGGCGGCTGATGTCGACAAAAGTCACCAGCACGCCATCGACGGCGTTGTCTTCGGTGCGATAGGGCACAATGCGCATCAAGTAGGGTGCGCCGCTGGCCGTGAGAATCTCCTTTTCCAACGGTTGTAAGTCTCTAGCGACCTGTTGGATATCGTCCAGCAGCCCGGCGTAGGCATCGGAGACAGAAAGGTGATAGAGCGGGCGCCCAAGATCGACGTCGCGCAGGTTGGTAATGCGCGTCAGGGAGGGAGTGAATTTGCGGATGCAAAGGTGGCGATCCAGGTAGAGCGCCGCCACCTAAGTGTTGTTGAGCAGGTTGTTGATGTCGTTGTTGAGCCGGATCATCTCCTCGATCTTAGCCTGGTATTCGGCGTTGACCGTGTACAACTCTTCATTGACCGACTGCAACTCCTCGTTCGTGCTCTGCAACTCTTCATTCGACGCGATTAACTCCTCGTTGGAAGACTGCAACTCCTCATTCGAGGTCTCCAGTTCCTCGATTGCAGCCTGAAGATTCTCCCTGGTGAACTGCAATTCGCGCTCGACTTCGGTCAGTCGCGCCTGAATCTGTTCATCGGCGGCAATCGCCAGGCGGGGCGCTGTCTGAGCGTCATCGTGGCGCGCCACCGTGCGGAAGGTCAACAGCACATAGTGCTGACGGCCATCCTCGACCATGCGCCCTTCCAGGTCGACGCGCTGGTTCGCCAGGTCTGAGAGGCCAGCCACGTCTTCATAGATGACCTCGGTGCGCGTCTCGCGCAGCCGCCGCAATAGGCTGCTGACAATCAGGCCCAGTTCCGACGGCAGCAGGTTGAACAACTGTTGCGAAAAACGGCCTGGTCGCAGTTGAATAAAGCGGTTGACATCGTTGATGACATGCACGATGTTGTTGTTCTCATCGATCAACACCGAAGGCGGCGCAAAGACACCCACTAATTTTTCGAGCAGGCGCGAGGCGTCGTTGGGCGTGCCTACGAGGGACAGCGGCGTGTCGACGTTGGTGCGGGTGGTGCGGAAAAGAGGCAGGTTCCTTAAGAGCGGGGGAGTATACCCTGGACGCTGACGGTAGAGTTTCCATTTGCTGTCAATGACCTGAAAGCCATCCTGCAACTCGCCAATATTCTCGCTGCTGCCCATCAGGAAGTAGGCTTCGGGATTGAGCGCGTGATAAAAGACCGACAAGATACGATTCTGCATCTCCGGCTTGAGGTAGATGAACAGGTTGCGACAAACGATCAGGTCTTGTTTGGAGAAAGGCGGGTCGCGCAGCAGGTTATGTGTGGCGAAGATCACCATTTTGCGCACGCTCTCGTTGATCTGATAGCCGCTCTCGCGCCGGGTGAAGAAACGGCTCAGCCGCACTGGCCCAATATCCGCCACCATGCTGTCCAGGTAGAAGCCCTGTCCCGCCACCTCCAGGGAGTGACGGTCGATATCGGTGGCGAAGATTTTGACATCGCCCTCAAAATGGTGGTGATCCATATACTCGCGGCACAGCATTGCCAACGAGTACGCCTCTTCACCGGTGGAACAGCCAGCAGACCAGATGCGCACCACGCGCTTGTCCGGGTGGAAGATGCTGGGAAACACCTTCTCTGCAATCAGCTCGAAGGCTTCGGCGTCGCGGAAGAAACGCGTTACGCCGATCAGCAATTCGCGATAGAGGATCGATTGCTCTTTTTCCGACTCGGAGAGAAACTGCACATACTGTTCAAGCGTCGTAAAGCGGTTGATGCTGACCCGGCGCTCCAGCCGACGCAAAATCGTGTTCTCTTTGTAATAGGAGAAGTCGATGCCACTGTGCTCACGCACAATCAGCATGATTCTGGTCAATGCGTCGAGATTTTCTGTGAGCGCCGCCTCCAGCGCCTGCTCCTTGCCGACAAAGGGATGTTTCAAATAGTTCAGCAACTCATCCGGCATTTGCGATGGCGGCAGAACATAGTCCACCAGCCCGGTGGAGACTGCGCTGCGCGGCATTCCATCAAACCTGGCGGTGACATCATCCTGCACCATGATCATACCGCCCACCTCTTTGATGGCGCGCGTGCCCAACGCACCATCGCTGCCCGTCCCCGACAGAATGATGCCGATGGCTCGCTGTCCTTTCTCGGCAGCCAGTGAGCGGAAAAAGATATCGATCGGAAGGTTCAACCCCTTGCGCAGGTTCTGATCTTCCAACAACAGGCGATCATGAAAGATGCGCAGATTCTTACGCGGCGGAATCAGGTAGATGGTGTTCGCCTCGACCGGCATGTTTTCTTCCGCCTTGAGGATGCGCATGCGCGTGTAGCGCGCCAGCAGTTCATCCATCAGGCTGCGGTAATCGGGCGAAAGATGTTGGATCACCACGAAAGCCAACCCACTGTCGGACGGCATGGCGCGGAAGAACTCCTGGATTGCTTCCAGTCCGCCAGCCGAGGCGCCAATAGCGACCACGATCTGACCGTGTTCGTCCTGCTGCTGCGGATTCCGTTGCGCGTTCGTCTGTGACTTCTTCATGGTCTCATTTCTTCACGATCTCATATCGATCTCATACCAGCATTGCCATTACGCCCGACGCGGCTTGATTCCACAATGGGCAGCCCAGCTACTTCGTCGGAATTGACAAAGTAGGATGGGCGCATTTGCCGGCTCTGGCACAGAAGCGGGTTGCCAGAAATTGGAAGCAAACAGGTTAGCTTTGTCATCCGCGCTGCTGATTCTCCGCTACTATCCACAACATTATAGCAAACCTTATTCGTTCGCTACATTTGACACCTACAGTTGACGCCTACTGCCCTCTAGATTAGCTGTTCATCTTCCCGGAAGCTTTGTAGCTTCCGGGAAGATTGTGAACGTACCAGTTGGTCAAGCACGCCATAACATGGTAAGCTGTGTGACCGTTCAGCAGTGACGAAAGCAGCTAGGATAGCACCGCTCACACGAATCTTTACGCAAATCTTTGCGCGAATCTTAAGGAAATCAGGAGTGACAACCATGCGCGCCTATTACGACATCGATTTAAACACACGTTCGATTGCGACGCAGGAACTACACGGCCGCGATATTGTCTTCGCCGGACGTTACCTGATTGCCAGGACACTGGTCGAACGCGGGCTGGCCAACGTCGATCCGCTCTCGCCCGCCAACCCGTTGATCTTCTCTGCCGGCCCCTTTGCCGGGACAACCTTCTCCAACGCCAACCGCACCAGCGTCGGCTGCAAGAGTCCGCTGACTGGGGGCATCAAGGAAGCCAACGGCGGCGGCACCTTCAGCTACGGTCTCGGGCAATTGCGCATCGCCGGCTTCACACTGACAGGCGCGTCGCCTGAGTGGGTGGTACTCCACTTCCGCAAAGACGGCGGCATCGACTTCGATGACGCCAGCCCTTACCTGGGCAAAGGCAACTTTGCGGCCGCCGAGCTGCTGTACGCGCGCTACGGACGCAAAGTGGCGATTGCGCTGTGTGGGCCGGTGGGCGAATACCAGGGGTTGCTGGCAGGCATCGCCTTTAGCGACAAAGACTTGCGCCCCTCGCGGTTGGCGGCGCGCGGGGGCGTCGGCGCGGTGCTAGGCAGCAAACGCGTCAAAGCCATCGTCGTCGATCTTGACAAAACGCCGCCTTTTGGCGACCCCAAGAAAGTCACCAGCAGCATCAAAGAGTACACCAGGCTCCTGCGAGAAGACTCTATCGTCATGAACTTCTACAACAAGGTCGGTACGATGGGGATGGCTGACTATCAGAACTACATCGGTGGTCTGCCTGTGCGCAACTTTACCGCCGGACAACTAGCGGACACCTCGGCAGGTGAGACCTTCAAGATGGGCGGCGATTATATCGGGGAACTCAACACCAGTCGCGGCGGTGAACAGACGCACCCCTGCATGCCTGGCTGCGCCATCCAGTGCAGCAACGTCTACTTTGGCGCTGACGGCAAAGAGATCGTCTCACCCGTCGAATACGAGACGCTTGGTCTGCTGGGCACCAACTGTGGCATCAGCGACCCTGACGACCTGGCGCAGCTCAATTACATTGCCAACGACCTGGGCATCGACTCCATCGAAACCGGCGCAACGCTGGCGGTGCTGATGGAAGCGGGCCTGGCCGAGTTCGGTGATGCGAAGTGGATGGCTGCAGCGCTTGCAGAGATCGGGCGCGGCACCGAATTAGGACGGCTCTGGGCGCAGGGCACGGCGCGCGTCGGCGCACATTACCAGGTAGCGCGCGTGCCTGTGATCAAGAAACAGGCCATCAGCGCCTACGACCCGCGCGTCGTCGAGGCGACAGGCGTCACGATGATGGTGACCGCACAGGGCGCCGACCACACGGCGGGCAACCTGCCGCGCCTCAAGACGCGCGAGATGGATCTGGAAACGTTGCTGGATTTGAGCCTCAAACAACAGATCAAGGTGGCCGCCAATGACTCCCTGGGGCTGTGCGTCTTTGGGCAAAGCGTCACCAACGTCAACCTGGAATTTCTGACCGACGCCATCAACGCCGCACATGGCACGACGTTGACGCCCGCCTTCTTCGAAGAGCTGGGGCGAATGACGCTGGCGTACGAACGCGAATTCAACCGTCAGGCCGGCTTCACCGCCGCCGACGATGAGCTGCCTGCGTTCTTCTACCAGGAGCCGTTGCCACCGACGCACCACGTCGCCCGCTTCCATGGCGTCGATGTACACGACATCTACGACAGGCTGGAAGCAGCGCAACCAGCATAATAGTGCACTCACCCACAGGAAAGGACGTATCCGTGTCGCTACTGGCGCAATTCAAACACGACGCCTTCGCATTGCAGCCGCAACTCGTTGCCTGGCGCCGCGACTTTCATGCACACCCAGAGCTTGGCTTTCAGGAGGTGCGCACCGCTGGCATTGTCGCCGACCACCTGCGCAGCCTGGGATTAGAACTGACGACCGGCGTCGGCAAGACTGGCGTGGTGGCGCTGGTGGAGCCAGACAATCTGCCCGCCGACGCGCCGACGGTGATGCTGCGCTTTGACATGGATGCGCTGCCGATTGAGGAGGAGAACAATATCCCCTATCGCTCGCAGACGCCGGGCGTGATGCATGCGTGTGGGCACGACGGCCACACCGCCATCGGCATGGGCGTGGCGCAGGTATTGACGCAACATCGCCAGGCCTTGACCGGCCGCGTGAAGCTCGTCTTTCAGCCGGCGGAAGAGGGGTTGGGCGGCGCGCTGGCAATGATCGCCGATGGCGCGCTGGCGGCGCCGACGCCCACAGCAGCGTTTGGTTTGCATCTATGGAGCAGGCTACCGCTCAATCAAGTCGTCGTGCAGGCAGGGCCGTTGATGGCTGGCGCCGACAAGGTCAATCTCGTCGTTGAGGGCGTGGGTGGTCATGGCGCCATGCCGCATGAGACAATCGACGCCATCGTGGTCGCCAGCGAGATCGTGCTGGCATGGCAGACGATCGTGGCGCGCACTGTTGCGCCAACAACGCCTGCCGTAATCACCGTGGGAACCTTTCACGCTGGCGGCGCCTGCAATGTCATCGCCGGTCGCGCCGAGTTGAGCTGTTCGATCCGTTCCTTTGATCTGGCGACGCGCGACCTGCTGGTGCGGCGCATGCGTGAGGTGGCTGACGGTGTCTGCGCTGCGCATGGCGCTCGCTGCGAGCTGACCTTCACCCCTGGCGTGTTGCCAACGATCAACAGCGAAGCAGGCGCTGACCTGATGCGGAGCGTTGCCGCCGAAATCGTCGGCGCTGATCACATCGCCACAATGACGCCGGCCATGGTGGGCGAAGATATGTCGGAGTTTCTGATGCGCGCACCCGGCTGTTTCGTGCTCGTCGGCGCCAACGATCCCGACGGCCCGCTCAACAGCCCCCATCACAGCCCCACCTTCAACTTCGACGAGCGGATGCTGGCGACGGGCGTAGCGCTGCTCGCCAGCACCGCCGCCGTCTATCTTCAGCAACAGGGGCTTCAGCAACAGGGGAAGCCATCCGCATGAACAGCACTGCCTTTCTGCACGTCACAGACTTCATTCGCACACCTGGCGAGAAGAGCTTCAAGCACACATTCTTTCAGAGTGAACGGCTGTTGGTCGGCCTCAATGTGTTGGGGCCGGGTCAGGTGCAGGCATTGCACGCGCACCCGGACCAGGACAAATTCTACTATGTGGTAGCTGGCAGCGGACGCTTCACTGTAGGCGAAACTAGCCAGACCTGCACAGCCGGCATGCTGATATTGGCCCCTGCCGGCGCACCGCATGGCGCCAGCAACGACGGTGAAGATTTACTCGTCTTTCTCACCGTAATCGCACCTTTTGGCTGAGTGCGGTGTTATCGACGCTATGACGTACAAGCGTTCTTCAGGTTGGATGCGCCATCCTTGCCCAAAAGCTGCGGAGCTTGCGGAAAGTGAAGCGCACCAATCCAGGAGTTACTGATGTTTGACCAGTTGAAAGGACAGATTGATCAATGAGTGAAACCAACGCACCCGCTGCCACACCAGACGCCTATGCAGGATGGCGCGCCATCGTTGCCAGGTATCAGCAACCAGACGCGCGCAGGAGCATCTGGCAGATCATCAACTCGTTTGGTGGTTTATTTTTGATGTGGGTGCTCATGTATTTTAGCCTGAACGTCGGCTACTGGCTGACGCTGCTGCTGTCGATCCCGGCGGCGGGCTTTGCTGTGCGCATCTTTATCATCCAACACGACTGCGGCCACGGCTCGTTCTTCAAATCGCGAAAAGCCAACGATTCGGTAGGCATCGTCTGCAGTCTCTTCACGCTTACGCCCTACAAATTCTGGCGCAAGTCGCATGCCATCCATCACGCTCATCACGCCGAGTTAGAGGAACGCGGCGTCGGCGACGTGTGGACGCTGACTGTCGACGAATATCTGGCATCGCCGTGGTGGAAACGCACCGCCTATCGCATCTTTCGCAACCCGTTCTTCCTCTTTGGTATTGCACCGGCCGTCAACTTCTTGATCCTGACGCGCTTCCCAGTAGGCGGTGAACGCGAATGGCGCAACGGCGAACGCGAGTCGGTGATGTATACCAACCTGGCGCTGGCAGGCATGTTTGCGTTCTTCATCGCCCTGGTCGGGCTGGGAGCGGTGCTGGCCATTTTCCTGCCCACCCTTATCATCGCGGCGGCGACCGGCACCTGGCTCTTCTATGTGCAACATCAATACGAACGCACCTATTGGGAGCACACGCCAGAATGGGATTTTACGCTGGCGGCGATGCACGGCAGCTCTTATTACAAACTGCCCAAAGTGCTGCAATGGTTCACCGGCAACATCGGTTTTCACCATATTCACCATCTCAGCCCGCGCATCCCCAATTACAACCTGGAACGCTGCCACACGGAGAATCCGCTCATGCAACGCGTCGTGCAGTTGACGCTCTGGAGCAGTTTCAAGACCACGTCGCTGGCGTTATGGGACGAAGAGAAGCGCACCCTGGTCAGCTTCCGCGAGGCGCTGCAGGGACAGGCGCTGCGGAGACACACATCACTGACCACCTCAAACGCTGGCTGACGCCAGTTACGCTTGTATCCAGGCGGCTGGTGGTCGCCTGGATAACTTCGTTGTAGCAGGATTGCCGCTATGCCGGCCGTCGAAGCGATTCAGCTCACCCGCACATTTGGCGCCAAAGTGGCCGTCGATCACCTCGATCTGGCGGTGGAGGAAGGCGAGTTTTACGGTTTTCTCGGTCCCAATGGCGCCGGCAAATCTACAACCATCAAGATGCTGGTCGGTCTGTTGCGTCCCACCGCCGGCCAGGCGCGCATTGCGGGCATCGATATCTGGCAGGAGCCGCTGCGCGCCAAGCAGTTGCTCGGCGTCCTGCCGGAAGGATTGGCGCTCTATGAACGCCTGACCGCGCGCGAATTCGTGCGTTTCGTGGGCGCCATGTACGGTCTGTCCACGCGCGACGCGGCCCAACGCACCGACGAACTCCTCACCCTCATGGACCTCGACGCCGACGCCGACAAACTGATCGTCGACTACTCGCAGGGGATGCGCAAGAAGACCGCGCTGGCGGCAGCCATCATCCACACCCCGCGCGTCATCTTTCTCGACGAACCCTTCGAGGGCGTCGACGCCATCTCTGGGCGCGCCATCCGCAATGTGTTGCAACAACTGCGAGCGCGCGGCGCCACCATCTTCTTCTCCTCCCATATCCTCGAAGTGGTTGAACGGCTCTGTACACGCATCGGCGTCATTGCCCAGGGGCGTCTGGTGGCGCAAGGCACGATGGCGGAATTGCGCACGCTGGCGCAGACCGGCGAACATAGCACCCTGGAAGATATCTTTCTACGCACGGTGGGCGCCGACAACGAACAACTGCGGGAAGGCGGCGAACGGAGCCTGTCATGGCTGGCATAGTCGACCGCCCTCTGACATGGCTGGGGCTGGACGCAGCGCGCCAGCGCGCCCTGATCGGGCTGCGGCTGCGCTTGCTCCGGCGTCAGTTCGAGCGCGAACCGGGTCGGATGGTGGGCTTCATCGTCTTTCTGGTCATCTTTGGCCCGCTGGTCTTGCTCCTGGCGGCGTTTTCGGCGTTCATCTATCTGGCTGCGCCAGACCCCTGGCCCGTACAGGCGCTGGGAATCGTGCTGACCGGACTTTGGCTGGCGTGGGTAGCGCTGCCGCTCTTTGCATTTCGCACGAACGAAGGACTCGACCTTTCTCGCCTGCTTGTCTACCCGCTCAGCACGCGCGACCTGATTGCCAGCGCGCTATTGGGCACGCTATTCGATGGCCCCAGCTATGTGACGCTGCCTTTTTTTCTGGCGATCTTGATCGGCTGGTTCGACCAGCCGTGGTTGTGGCCGATCACACTGATCGCCATTCTGCTCGCCTACGCGCTGATGATGGTGACAGGGCAGCTGGTGCTCACTGCCAGCATGGGGTTGCTGCGTAGCCGCCGTTTCCGCGACCTTTCCATCGTGATCTTTTCGCTGCTCGGTTCATCCTGTTATCTGATCAACCGCCTCCTCGAAAGCTTGGCGCGGGCGACTGACGCCGCCACCCTGCGCACGCTAGAGCCGCTGCTGGCGCTGCGCTGGCTGCCGCCGGGCGCGTGTGCACAGGCGCTGGCAGTCGCCGAAAATGGCGACTGGGCAGGCGCCGGGCTGTGGCTGGGCTACGCCGTCGCCTGGCTGACCGTGCTGATCTGGGCCTGGTGGAAGTTGCTGCTACGCATGACAACCGGCGTCGCAACCTGGAGCATGCCTGCGTCTGCAGCGCCAGCACGCCGCCAGCGCCACACTAGTGACGCCATCGGCGCCATTGGGTTCGCCTGGCTGCCCGCGCCAGCGCAGGCAATGCTCATCAAGGAGTTCAAACTGACCTGGCGCGTGCCGCAACGGCGCATTGGACTGATGCAAAGCGTACTGGCGCCCTTTGCCCTGATCGTCGCCATCTTCTTTGGTGAGATGGAGGCGTTACGCCGCCTGCCAGAGTGGACAGCCGCCGGTCTGCCCGCGATCATGCTCTTTGCCGCCTGGGGACTGAGCACCAACATGCTAGGCATGGAGAGCCGCGGACTGGCGACGTTGCTGCTAACGCCCGCCCCGCGCCAGCAACTGCTCCTCGGCAAGGGTCTGGCTTACACTTTGATGGCGCTGGCGCCAACGACGCTTTATGCAGCGGTGCTGACCAGCGTGGTGCGCAGCCCCCTCATCGTCGTTGGGCTGCTGGCTGGCGTCGGCGTCGCCCTGATCGTCGTCGCCGTCAACATGGTGGCGGCAGTCTACTACAGCTATCCCTTCGACGAGAACAGCACAGTGCGGCAACGTTCCGGCGGTGGCTGGCAGACTGGCTTCGTACAGATCGTCGTCGCACCGCTGGCGATGGCGGTGGTCGCGGCGCCCGCAACACTGCCCATGCTAATCGGCGTGTGGTGGGGGCTGCCGCTGGCGTTAACCGTTATCGGCACACTGGCGGGGCTGGCCTATGCCACCTTCCTGTTTGGCTGGACGACTCATTACGCGGGCAAGGTGCTGACCACGCGCGAGGCCGAGACGCTGGCAGCCGCAAGCCTGACGCAATGAGCACTCACTCCCCGACTCACCCCACACACTCTCACCCCACCGGCGCACCGTGCAGAAATTTCTGCATTTTCTCCCTCACCCATTTTGGCAAATCCACCGACTCGTGCTACAATCATTCTATCAATTAGAATAATCATAATAATCATATGATTCTATGATACTGTCTAAGCATGATACTGTCTAAGCATGATACTGCCTAAGATCGACTCCGAATTCCTGTGCTATCTCCTAGCAAACGGCCACCCGGTGGGTGAACGGCTGCCGTCATTGGCTGAGCTGAGCACGGAGACCGGCATGAGTATGGGTAAGCTGCGCGAGCAATTCGAGGTGGCGCGCATGTTGGGTCTGGTGGAAGCCAGCCCTCGGCGCGGCATTGTGCGCACCGGGTACAGCTTTCTGCCGGCAGTGCGCCTGAGCCTGCTGACGGCGCTGGCGATCAACCCGGCGCACTTCGACGCGTTCAGCGGGCTGCGGGCGCATCTGGAAACAGCTTACTGGGACGAAGCGGTGGCCCTACTCACCGGGGAAGACCTGGCAGCGCTGCGTGCGCTCGTGGCGACAGCCTGGCAGAAGCTCAGCGAGCCGCGCATCCAGATACCCTATCAGGAGCACCGCGAGCTGCACCTGACGATCTATCGCCGGCTTGACAATCCCTTTGTGGTCGGGCTGCTGGAGGCATATTGGGACGCGTACGAGGCGGTCGAACTGAACACCTATGCCGACTACGCCTACCTGCAGGAAGTATGGCGCTACCACGAACAGATCGTGGAAGCGATCTGTCGCGGCGACAGCATCGAAGGCAAACGACTGCTGATCGAGCACATGCAGTTGTTGAATGCGCGCGGCGTCGCCATTGAGACCCCGGCGCCCACCAATGGGCCGGCCATAATGGCAACAGCACGTACGTGAGTCAAGCAACGTCAGCACAGCTGGCGTCGTTTTCTCAATAGAGTATCCAAATTTTCAGAGGATCGTGGCAGAGTCGCCGCATCTGGGAGGAAAACAGCATGAGTGTGATTGTACAAGAACCCCAAGCCGAACAGGTCTCGCAACTGATTTACAACGACTTCAACATCAATGTGGCGACCGCCAATGGCTCCGGCAGCCAGACCAGCAACAACATGCTGATCCGGTCGCTCTACAAGATGGGCATCCCCGTCACCGGTAAGAATCTCTTCCCCAGCAACATCCAGGGCTTGCCCACCTGGTACAACATCCGGCTCAGCAAGGACGGCTATCTTGCCCGCCGCGAGCGCGTCGAGATCATGATCTGCATGAATGGCGCCACCGTAGCCGAAGACATGGCGAGCGTCGAACCGGGCGGCATCATCCTCTACGATGACACGTTGCCCATCGCCGATCATCGCAAGGATGTCAAGTTCTACCCAATGCCGGTCAGAGAGCTGGTCAAAGCGGCCAACCTTCCTTACAACCTCCAACGCTACATTGCCAACATGGTCTACGTCGGCGTGGCCGCCTACTTGCTCGAAATCGAAATGGACGAGATCAAGGACGCGCTTGCCTGGAACTTTGGCGGCAAGACCAAGCCGATCGAGCTGAACTGGGGCATGGTGACTGCGGCCTACGACTGGGCCAAAGCCAATCTGACCAACGACCAGCCCTACCGTGTCCGTCGCATGACCGGCTTCAACGAAGGCACGTTGTTGGTGGACGGCAACACGGCCAGCGCGCTGGGTGCAATCTTTGCCGGCTTCACCTTCGCTGCCTGGTATCCAATCACCCCGTCGACCAGCATCGCGGAGTCGCTGGCTGACTATGCCGCCAAACTGCGCCGCGACCCGGAGACGCAGAAAGCCACCTACGCCATCGTCCAGGCTGAGGATGAGCTGGCAGCCATCGGCATGGTGATGGGCGCAGGTTGGGCTGGCGCGCGCGCCATGACCGCCACCAGCGGCCCCGGCATCAGTCTGATGTCGGAATTTGTCGGCTACGGTTACTTTGCCGAAATTCCCGCTGTCATCTGGGATGTACAGCGCATGGGGCCGAGCACCGGTCTGCCCACGCGCACCAGCCAGGGTGACTTGCTGGCAGCGCACACGCTGGGACACGGCGACGGGCGTCACCCCGTGTTGATTCCGGCCGACCCGACCGAATGTTTCGAAATGGCGGGTACAGCCTTTGACCTGGCCGAACGGCTGCAAACGCCGGTCTTTGTCCTCAGCGACCTGGACATCGGCATGAACATCTGGATCACCAAAAAATTCGAGTACCCGGAAAAGCCGCTCGATCGCGGCAAGGTGCTGAGCGCCGAACAACTGGCAAAGTTCAAGGACGAGCACAATGGTCAACGCTGGGGGCGCTACCTGGACGTAGACGGCGACGGCATCCCCTATCGCACCTTGCCGGGCACTGACCATCCTGGTGCGGCGTACTTCACGCGCGGCACCGGTCACACCGAGTACGCCACCTATAGCGAGCGTCCTCACGACTGGGAGAAGAACATGCTGCGGTTGGCGCATAAGTTCGAAACTGCGCGCAAACTGGTGCCGGCGCCGGTCGTCGATGAAGTGGAGGGCGCTTCAATCGGCATCATCAGCATGGGCAGCAACCACCCGGCGATCATCGAAGCACGCGCCCGCCTGCGCGAGCAGGGCATCGAGACCAGCTACCTGCGCGTGCGCGCCCTGCCGATCAACGATGCGGTGCGCGCGTTTGTCGAAAAGTATGACAAGGTCTATATCGTCGAGAACAACCGCGACGGCCAGCTTTATGAGATTTTGCTGGTCGATCTCCATGAAGTGGGGTACAAGCTCGTCTCCGTCGCCAAGTGTGACGGGCTGCCGCTCTCGGCGCGCTGGATTACCGAACAAATTGCCAAGTAAACGGGGGATTCTGATATGACTGCAACACCAACACGCACACCAGCACCACGCGCACCGAAGCTGAATCTGATCGGGCTGGAAAAGAATGCCTACAAAGGCGCCGACTCTACGCTGTGCAATGGCTGCGGCCACGATAGCATCAGCTCGCGCATCATCAACGCAGCCTGGGAGATGGGGCTGAAGCAGGAGAAGGTCGTCAAGTTCAGCGGCATCGGCTGCAGCAGCAAGACGCCCGCCTACTTCCTGGGGATGAGTCACGGCTTCAACTCGCTGCATGGACGCATGCCCTCCGTCGCCACCGGCGCGCTCGTTGCCAATCGCACCCTGATCGGCATCGGCGTCAGCGGTGACGGCGACACGGCCTCAATCGGCATCGGCCAGTTCAAGCACCTGGTGCGCCGCAACGTGCCTATGGTCTACATCGTGGAGAACAACGGCGTCTACGGGCTGACCAAAGGACAGTTCAGCGCCACCGCTGACCAGGGGCAGAAACTCAAGTACGCTGGCACCAACCCCTACATGCCGCTCGACGTTTGCCTGGAAGCACTGGCCGCCAATGCCACCTTTGTCGCACGCAGCTTCGCTGGCGACGCCAAACAGCTCGAAGCGCTGCTCAAGGCGGCCATTGCCCACAAAGGTCTGGCAGTGCTCGACGTGATCAGCCCGTGCGTGACCTTCAACAACCACGACGAATCGACGAAGAGTTACGCCTTTGGCAAGGAAAACGAGACGCCGCTGCACGACCTTAGCTTCGTGCCCTCCTTCGAGCAGATCGAAATCGACGAGTACGACGACGAGACCGAGGTGCAGTTACACGACGGCTCGTGGCTGGTGTTGAAGAAACTCGATGAGCACTATGACCCGACCGACAAGCACCTGGCTTATCGCACGTTAGAAGATGCGCGCAAACAGCAAAAACTGCTGACCGGCATCTTCTACATCGAGCCAGAGACGCCGAACTTCCTCGACATTTTGCAGATGACCGAGACGCCGTTGGCCCATCTCCCGGAAGCTCAGACCCGTCCCGGCCGCGCTGCGCTGGAAAAGCTGATGGCAGAACTCTAAACTGGCGTCTGTAGCCCGTTTCCCTCGCTGTTGACATCCAGGCGACGTGTGCGTCGCCTGGATGTTTTATTTGCACTTGCCACACTTGCTTGAGCACCCGGCTTTCTCGTCTCTCACGACAAATATCATCACACTGAGCCGATTCGAGCCATTTCTTGACCAGCAAAACCATGAATTAAATGTGAAGTATGGCATCCTATAGATGAATATATCGTAATGAATGACATCTACTGCGATTATTTTGAGGAGGCCACGCATGTGCACGCAACTGCAAAGAAACACCTGTTCTGCATGGTTGGGGTTGTTCATGATTCTCGTGATGGTTTTGGCGACACCGGCCTCGGTGCTGGCAGGCGACTCCACGCCCAGCCCTGCTGCGCCGGGACATACGCTCTATCTTCCCGTGGTGCGTAGCGAGGGCGAATCGACGGACGCGAGCTGGGCGCGCCTTTTCCCTGTCGATCTGGCGGTGGCCTCACCGCTACACATGGAAACTGTGGTCAGCGCCGCCGCAACTGATGGAAGTTGGACGACCGGCTACGCCGTGGCGACAGCAGAGATTTACAGCGTTTTGAGCGGCGCGACAACGATCACCGACCTCTTCGACCCGGCTGCGCTGTTGATAACTGGCGCCGACGCCGCCTGCTATGGGCCTACGTTACGATACCGCAACCATCCTGATGGGGGCGGCAGTGGCGCCGGTGAACTGCCGCGCGGCGACCTCGGCATCTGGCAGGAAGTGGACAGCACGGGCGACGCCTGCGCCGCAGCACAGATCAATGCGCGCCTCAACGGCGCCGAACAGCAATCTCAAGCGTCACTGCTGCTGATGGCCGCGTTGATCCAGGCCGCTGCAGATGCAGGATTGCCCTTGCCAACCACTGGCGGCGCGTTGGATGTCACGGCTGCGATCAGCGCCGTCGGCATTCCTCATGTCACCTTCACATCGGCGACCATCAGCTACGACGCCGCCACGGGAACGTGGACATATTCCGCCGAGTTCACGCACTTCGATCCGGCCGATGGCTCCAGCCACGCGATGGCTGTCAGCCTGGAGTACACGCCGGACGCAACCTCACCAACGACGGCGTATCAAGGTGTCATGTACTATCGCGCCAATGACGACCAGATGTGGGGAAACTGCCCAGGCAGCGGCAGCGGTGGTGCAACAAAACCGGTGACACACAACGGCACCCTGGCCTTTGTCCGGCTTGGCGCCGATGAACTGCACATCCAGCAGCGAGCAGGCGTCTTTTGCGGGCACAATGTCGATGCGCGCACCGGCGGCATCGTTGACCCCACCAAGAGTTGGGGCGACAATTACGCCAGTTTCACGGCAAACTTCAACCCAACGACGATGGCGGGCGACTATGCCTACGCCTGGCAGGCTGGGGTGCACGATCGGGCGTCGCGCGTGCTCAACCTGGGCGTCAACAACTTCGAACCACTGGACGGCGAAGCGTACTTCGGCTACGGCGCGCGTGTTCAGGATGACGCCGATGGTGTGTTCGTGGCGCAGGGTATGTATTGCAACTGGGCGGCGCCGGGCGCGTCAGGCAGCTTGCAACCCTACGCACAACGCCAGTTCGTCAGCTTCAACAGCGCAACCGGTCATTTCGAGACACCCGTTGGCGGCAGCGACCTGCGCTACGCGCCGACCAACACCTGCCAGTACGACGGCAGTGGCGCCTTCTGGTACGATCGCAACCTGAATGACGTTGAGGATGAAACGCCTGACGACCTAATCGTGACACCAGGCGCAGTCAATCCACTTGACTTGATGGAAGCTATCGACAGCGACGGCGATGGCGTAGCAACGATCGCGGAAAAGATTGCGACGCGCGGCTACGACGCGCCTGTCGCACCGTAAAATCATGCGCCAGGTGCTCCGTGAGCACGCCGGGCAGGGCAATGATGAGATCAGTGTCATCGTCCCTGCTCGGCGTAACCCTAGATACATCCTCACTTCCACAGCGCGCTTTGCACGAATCCAGCGTCGTACACTACGATGAAAGTCAAAATTGTTGACGAAAGAGGATTATGGACATGGAAGAGTTGTGGAAGGCCGTCGTACTGGGCGCCATCGAAGGATTCACCGAATTTCTCCCTATCTCATCGACAGGCCATCTGTTGGTGGCCGGGCGTTTCCTGGATTTCCACGCCAGCATGGGCGGCACCTTCGAGATTTTCATTCAGCTCGGCGCCACGTTGGCGATGCTGCTTTACTTTGCCCGCGACCTGATCGCGCAGGCGCGCACCGTGTTGCATAGCGCGCCTGTACAGCGCCTGTGGCTCAACGTCATCATTGCCTTCATCCCTGCCGGATTGGTTGGCTTTTTCATCCATGACTGGATCAAAGAAGTGCTGTTTGTGTCGCCCTACGTAGTGCCCACGACACTCATCCTGGGTGGATTGGTCATGTTCGGCGTCGAACGCTTTGCACGCGGGCGCCAACAGACGGCAGACTTTCAGCAGCTTTCACACACACAGGCGCTGACGGTGGGTCTGGCGCAGATTTTGGCGCTAGCGCCCGGCGTTTCACGTTCTGGCGCCACCATCGTTGGCGGTATGTTTGCAGGCGCCAGCCGCACCGCCGCCACACGCTTCTCCTTCTACCTGGCGATCCCCACCATGCTGATCGCCACCACCTTTGACCTGATCAAGAGCATCGACCACATCTCCGGCAACGACTGGGTGTTGCTTGCCGTTGGCGCCATCACCGCCGCCATCACTGCCTGGATCGCCATCGCCTGGTTGCTCCGCTACGTGGCAAACCATACGCTGGCCATCTTCGGCGCATACCGGATTGCATTGGGTGTGCTCCTGCTGTTGTTGCTGACCCTAGGCATCGGCGCGTAGTGCATGACAGCTCCATTGCAGACTACGTGCGCAACCAGCAACCTGCGGGCAAACCGTATCCCCGATCACTAGCCATTGCACTGCATCTCTGTTACAATGCTGCGACGACATGCACATGAGGAGGCATCGATGAGTGCAAATTGGAGCAGAAACGCGTTCGTCTACCTGTTAATCATCGTAGCGGCGGCGACGCTCTTTATCAATATCTACCAACCAGGGGAAGCGCCCCAACAGATCAGCCTGACACAGCTTGCCAACAAGATCAAAGCTGGTGAGGTTGAAACTATCATCGTGCGCAATGACGAGTTGCACATCACATTGGTTGGGAGCAATCTGGCCGTCATCTCGCGGCGCGAGAGCACCGTCCCACTAACACAAACGCTGGCGGGGCTAGGCGTCACACCAGAACAGTTGGCAACTGTCAACATCAAATACGAGGCGCCTGGCAACGCAGCAAACTGGCTCTCGCTACTCGTCAACCTGTTGCCCTTGGTCTTCATCGGGGCGCTCTTCTTCATCTTGTTCCGGCAGACGCAAGGAAGCAACAACCAGGCGCTCTCTTTTGGCAAGAGTAAAGCGCGCGTCTTCACCGGTGACAAGCCAACCGTCAAATTTGACGATGTCGCTGGCGCCGACGAAGCCAAAGAAGAATTGAAGGAAGTCGTCGAGTTTCTCAAGGAGCCACAAAAATTTGCTGCACTGGGGGCGCGTATTCCCAAAGGCGTGCTGCTGGTGGGGCCGCCCGGCACCGGCAAGACCCTGATGGCGAAGGCTGTCTCCGGCGAAGCAGGCGTCCCTTTTTTCAGTATTTCCGGCTCTGAATTTGTCGAGATGTTTGTCGGCGTCGGCGCTAGCCGTGTGCGCGACCTCTTCGAGCAGGCCAAGCGCAACAGCCCATGCATCATCTTCATCGACGAGATCGATGCGGTAGGACGCTATCGTGGCACCGGACTGGGCGGTTCGCACGACGAACGCGAGCAGACGCTCAACCAGATTCTCGTGGAGATGGACGGCTTTGGCACCGACACCAACGTCATTTTGATCGCCGCCACCAATCGCCCCGACATCCTCGATCCGGCGCTGCTGCGTCCTGGCCGCTTTGACCGCCGCGTCACAATGGATCGCCCCGATGTTGTCGGGCGACGCGCGATCCTGGAGGTGCACGTCAAGGGCAAACCGGTCGAACCGACCCTTGATCTGGACCTGATTGCACGTCAGACGCCGGGCTTTGTGGGCGCTGACCTGGAAAATGTAGTCAACGAGGCTGCCATCCTGGCTGCCCGCCGCAACAAGCGCGCCATCGGGATGCGTGAGCTGCAGGAAGCAGTCGAGCGCGTCGGCATGGGTGGCCCGGAGCGCAAAAGCCGATTGATGACGCCGCAAGAAAAGCAAGTTGTCGCCTATCACGAAGCAGGGCATGCGGTTGTCGCCAAACTGGTCGAGCACTCCGATCCGGTGCAGAAGGTGACGATCGTCCCGCGTGGCGGCGCTGGCGGCTACGTCTGGCGCGTGGCGGAAAAGGATCGCCTGATGGCGAAACGGGCGTATTTCCTGGACAACATCGCGGTGGCGTTGGGCGGTCGTGTGGCGGAAGAACTGGTGTTTGGCGACATCTCCAACGGCGCCGCCATGGACATCCAGCAACTCACGCAGATGGCGCGGGCGATGGTCACCAAGTATGGCATGAGCGAGAAGATGGGGCCGCTCCAGTTTGGGCAACAGGAAGAGATGGTCTTCCTGGGACGCGAGCTGGCTGAACAGCGCGACTATAGCGAAGAAGTGGCCGAAGAAATCGACGCCGAGGTCAACCAGCTGGTGAGCGCAGCCTATACGCGTGTCCACCAATTACTGTCGGATAACATCGATTCACTGCACAAGGTTGCCAATGCGCTACTTGAACGCGAGACATTGAACGCGGACGAGTTCCAGGCGCTATTTGCTACAGCCTAAACAGTGATTCCTAAGCGGTGATTCTGAGTGGGCGTCGTTCCGGTGACCGGAACGACGCCCAGAGACCGCAACCATGATCACTAGAACGACGTCGGCGCGCCCAGCAGAGCGTCTGACTCACCCACGCGTCACCAAGATCACGCCGGTCACGATGACAAAGACGCCGGCCCAACGCATGGCGCTCACGTGTTCCCCCAGGATCAAGGCGCTGACGAGTGTGATCAGCACGTAGCCCATGCTCAACGCCGGATAAGCGTAACTTAACTCGACGCGGCTGAGCAATACCAGCCAAAAGACGGTGCTAAAGCCATAGGAGGCCACCCCAGCCAGCACATAAGGATTCATGATCGCTCTGGTCAGACTGTCCAGCAGCAAACTCAGGTCGCCACTGATGGCGCCCACACTGCTCATGCCGCGCTTCATCATCAACTGACCAAAGACGTTGAGGGAAACAGTCACCAGCAGCAAGATCAATTGTTTCATTCCACGACTCCACAAACAAGTATCGGCGCAAGAGTATTGGCAGCGCACGCAGCTGCGACGCCGCGCTGCATTCTACTTGCTAGTCTTCACTTTGGAGAAGTTTATGGCGCACGCTCAGACACTTACCGAAAAACCTATCGCTACCTTCTCGATCGTCGCTCATGATCCGCTGCGCCAGGAGTGGGGTGTAGCTGTGCAGTCGAAGTTTCCGGCCGTGGGCGCAGTGGTGCCATGGGCGCGTGCAGGCGCTGGCGCGGTCGCCACACAGGCATACGCCAATCTGACCTATGGCCCGCGCGGTCTCGACTTGATGGCGTCCGGGCTGAGCGCCGCCGATGCAATTAGCATGCTGATCGATGCCGATGATGGATACAGTCACCGGCAGGTTGGCATGGTCGATGCACAGGGACGCGCCGCCGCCTTTACCGGTGCTGAGTGCACGGCGTGGGCAGGGCACATCGTGGGTGAGGGCTTCGCTTGTCAGGGCAACATCCTGATCCCAGGCACCGTGGAGGCGATGGCGACGCGCTTTGAGGCGGCGCGCACTGGCGCCGGCGAACTGGCCGATTGGCTGGTGGCGGCATTGGAGGCTGGCCAGGCGGCCGGCGGCGACAGTCGCGGCCGCCAATCTGCAGCAGTGCTCGTCGTGCGTGCTGGCGGCGGCTATGGCGGCAACAATGACCGCTATCTCGATCTGCGCGTGGACGATCATCCCGAACCCATCGCCGAGTTGCAGCGGCTGCTGAAGATTCACCATCTCTACTTCGGTCCCATTGATCCGGAAGATACGCTGCCGTTGGCGGAAGTCGCCGCCGAATTGCAGACCATCCTGACTCGCACTGGCTTTTACAGCGGCGCCATCACGGGTGACTTCGACGCCGCCACACGCGCGGCGCTGCGCGAGCTGGTCGGGCGCGAGAACCTGGAAGAACGGTGGGACGGCGCGGGCGATCGCATCGATCGGATTGCGCTGACGTATTTGCGTGAACGCTTTGCGCCACCCGCCCAATAAATCCGACATGAAACGCATCGTCGTCACCGGCGCCGCCGGTTCGGGTAAGAGCACACTGGCGGCGCGGCTCGCAGCCGTGCTCGGCTACCCTTTCATCGAGCCGGACGCGCTCTTTTGGGGGCCGAACTGGACACCTGCGCCGCGTGATGAGTTCCGCAACAAAATCGCCAACTGCATCGCTGGCGATACGTGGACAATCGGTGGCAACTATAGCGTCGCCCGCGACCTGATCTGGCGACGCGCCGACACGTTGATCTGGCTTGATTATCCGCTGCCATTCGTGTTATGGCGTCTGAGCAAGCGCACGCTGCGCCGTATCATCACACAGGAAGCGCTCTGGGGCGGCAACGTCGAAAGTTGGCGCGGTCAATTCGCCAGCCGCGACTCGCTCTTCGTCTTTGCCGCTAAGACGCATCATCGCCAGCGCCGCGAGATGCCGATCCTGCTCACACAGCCGGAGTACGCGCATTTGTACACGCACCGGTTTCGCCAACCAGACGAGGCAGAGAAATGGCTGTGCTCGCTGCACCTCTCAGCTATAGGCGGGGAGTAGTGGCGCCGGACACTCCGATAATCATTGATAGCCTGACTTCTGTAGCCGATCTTGCCGCACCGTCGCAGCAGTTGTATCATTCGCTTGCCATCAACTAGCTGCGATTTTACCTGCGACCAGGCCGCCAAGTTCTCGATGACTGCATCTGCCTTTGCACCAACGCCTCTCGTCTCGTTTCAGCATGTCAGCAAACGCTATCCGGGCGTGCTGGCGGTGGATGATGTATCGCTCGATCTCTTTGCCGGTGAGGTGCACGGGTTGGTCGGCGAGAACGGTGCCGGCAAGTCGACGCTGATCAAGCTGCTGGCGGGTGCAACCCCGCGCGATAGCGGCGACATCCTGGTGCGCGGCAGGCCGGCAGCGCTCCATCACGTGCGCGACGCCACCCGGCTGGGGCTGGCGTTCATCCACCAGGAGCTGAACCTCGTCCCCTACTTCGACGCCGCCGAAAACATCTTCCTTGGCCATGCTTACCCGCGCCGCGCCTGGGGCGGCATCGGCTGGCGCACATTGCGGGAACGAGCACAACAGGTGCTCGACCAGCTTGGCGCCGACCTTCCGCTCAACCTGCCTGTCAGCCGTCTCGCACCCGGTCAGCAGACATTGGTCTCGATTGCCCGCGCGCTGGCTGCCAACGCCGACCTGCTTGTGATGGACGAGCCGACCGCTTCGCTCACCAACCAGGAGATCGACCACCTGTTCGCCGTGATCCGCACGCTGCAGCAGCGCGGGGTCGGCGTGCTCTACATCTCGCACCGGCTGGCGGAGATTTTCGCCATCACGCAGCGCATCACCGTGATGCGCAACGGGCGCATCGTGACGACCCAACCCACCGCACGGGCGACCGAACGCGACCTGGTGCAGTGGATGACCGGTCGCGCCGTCGATGCGCTCTATCCACCGCGCTCGCCTGCCACGACAACGCCGCTGCTCACCGTGAATCGGCTCAGCGGCGCATACTGCCGCGACATCTCCTTCACATTGCACGCCGGCGAGGTGCTGGGCGTCGCCGGGCTGATCGGCGCCGGGCGCAGCGAGCTGCTGCGGATGCTCTTTGGCGCAGCGCCGGTGACGGACGGCGAGATTGTGCTGCACAGCGCGGGCGCGGCGCAGTCGATCCACCCGCGTTCGCCCGCCGAGGCATATCGGCTCGGTCTGGCATTGGCGCCGGAGGAACGTCGCACGCAAGGCTTGGTGCTGACGCGGCCGATCTACGAGAACACGACGCTCACCTTTCTGCGCAACTTTGCGCGCGGCGGTTGGCTCGTCGATCGGCGGCGCGAGATCGACGTCACGGTGACGTTGGGCGAACGGCTCAGCCTGCGCAGCCGCTCGCCGCAGCAGCCGGTCGGTCAACTGTCGGGCGGCAACCAGCAGAAGGTCGTCTTTGCGCGGGCGCTGGCGGGCGCGGTCAAGGTGCTGCTGCTCGACGAGCCGACGCGTGGGGTCGATATCGGCGCCAAACAGGACATCTACCGCATCATTGGTGACCTGACGGCGCAGGGCGTCGGCGTGATCCTGGTCAGCTCGGAGCTGCCGGAAGTGCTGGGGCTGGCGCACCGGCTGCTCGTACTGCGCGAGGGGCGTCAGGTCGCCATGCTGGATGCCAGCTCGGTCAGTGAGGAAGATGTGCTCGGCTATTGCTTTGGCTTGATGAATGAAGCGATGGAACGCGGATAACGCGGCTTGAACGGCTCGACGCGGATCAAAAGACAATCCGTGCACATCCGCCCGATCCGCAGCATCCGCGTGCTATTGAACCCAGTCACTCAGGATGAATTCGATGCAGGCAGACAACTCTGTTTCTACCACCGCCGGGCTGCGCCAAGGCGCCAACCGCTGGCTGCGCGTCTACGGCACCTTCGCCGGCTTTGTGGCAATGATCGTTATCTTCTCGCTGTTGCGTCCGGGCGTCTTTCTCAGCCCGAACAACCTGCGCAACATCACCGAACAGGTCGCCATCCTCGCCATTGTCGCCACGACGATGACGGTGGTGATGGTGGTCGGCGACTTCGACCTTTCCGTCGGCGCGCTGGCAAGCCTCAGCGGCGTGGTCGTGGCGGATATGTTGATCCGGGGCGTGGGGCTGTGGCCCGGCGTCGTGATTGCGCTGCTGATCGGCGCGGTGGCCGGGCTGTTCAACGGGCTGCTGGTCGCCTATTTCGGCCTCTCGGCCTTTGTGGCGACGCTGGCGACGATGACGGCGTTTCGCGGCTTCTCGCTTTTCTACACCAACGGCTCGACGCTCTTTTCGGGCATCCCGGAATCCTTCAAGATTTTCGGGCAGAGTTTCACCGGGCCAGTTCCCAACTCGGTGCTGATCATGCTGGCGGTGCTGGTCGTGACCTGGTTCGTACTGGAACAAACGACGCTGGGGCGGCGGCTCTATGCCATCGGCGGCAACGCGCAGGCATCCTATCTCGCCGGGCTGAACGTGCGTGCACTGCGTCTCACCGCCTTCATCATCTCCGGGTTGGGTGCGGCGCTGGCGGGCATCGTGCTCACCAGCCGCCTCTTCTCCGCGCATCCGACCGCTGGCGAGCCGCTGATGCTCAATTCAATCGCCGCCGTCTTCCTGGGTATGACGATGTTCCGCGAGGGCGAGCCGCACGTGCTCGGCACTTTCGTCGGCGTGCTGCTGCTCGGCGTGATGAGCAACGGCCTGAACATTCTCCAGGTCAACTCCTATCTGCAACTTGTGTTGACGGGCGTGATTATTTTGCTGGCGGTGTTGCTATCGGGGCTGGCGCGGAGGGAGTAGAGATTGGAGATTGGAGATTGGAGATTGAGAGATTGGGCGGCGTGACAAAGCGTCCTCACGGAGAGACGCGTGACGTAGGTCATCGCCTCCGGCGTGACAAAGCCTCCTCACGGAGAGACGCGTGACGTAGGTCATCGCCTGCGGCGTGACAAAGCCTCCTCACGGAGAGGCGCGTGCCGTAGGTCATCGCTTCCGGCGTGACAAAGCCTCCTCACGGAGAGGCGCGTGCCGTAGGTCATCGCCTGCGGCGTGACAAAGCCTCCTCACGGAGAGACGCGTGCCGTAGGTCATCGCCTCCGGCGTGACAAAGCCTCCTCACGGAGAGACGCGTGCCGTAGGTCATCGCCTGCGGCGTGACAAAGCCTCCTCACGGACAGGCGCGTGCCGTAGGTCATCGCCTCCGGCGTGACAAGTCGCCCTTACGTTGGGGGGACCGGCATCGTGGGTCATCGCCTCCGGCGTGACGTGACGCTTTGCCCTTCGTCATTCACGATTTACAATTCACAATCCATGCTTTAATTTTCACAACCAAAGGAGTTTCACCCATGAACCATGCGTTTGTTCGTTTGTTGTTGGCGCTTGCCGTGATTGTGAGCCTGGCGGGATGTACGGCGGTGGCGCCGGCGCCAGCGGCGGGGGACGCAGCCGCACCGGCTGCAGCGACGATCACCGTTGCGGTGGTCACACCCTACATGGCGAACGCCACCACCAAGTACGCGATTGAGCAGTTCGAGAAATATGGCAAGGAACAGGGCTGGAATGTCACCGTCACCGACACCAACGCCGATTTCAACCAGCTCGTCAGCCGCATCGAGGACGCGGTGACACAGCAGGTCGACGCCATCGTGCTGGGCATGGGCGACCCGGCGCAGATGACCAAGGGGCTTGAAGCAGCGCAGGCGGCCAGCATCCCCGTCTTTGGGCTGGACGCGGGCAACGGGCCGGGCGTGGTGCTCAACATCACCTCGGACAACGGGCAGCTCGGCAAGGAGACGGCGCATTTCCTGGCGGAGGCGATCGGTGGCAAGGGCAACGTGATCATGTTCACGCATGACCCGCATCCGGGTGTGCGCGCCCGCGCTGAAGCCGCCGCCGCCGAGTTCGCCAACTACCCGGAGATCACCGTCATCGAGAAGAAGCACATCGAGGTGCCAGGCCCGGTGGACTTTGCCCGCAACGCCACCCAAGACCTGCTCACCGCCTATCCCAACGACGGTGACATCGCCGGCATTTGGGCGGGCTGGGACGAGCCAGCGCTAGGCGCTACGCAAGCCATCGAAGCAGCGGGTCGCACTGGCATCGTCGTGGTCGGCATCGACGGCACCGACTTCGCCCGCGCCGAGATCGCCAAGGGCGGCCCCTTCGCAGCCTCCATCGCCCAAGACTTCGACGGCATGGCGAAACAACTGGTCGAGATTATCGCCGCCTACCTCAACGGCGAGCAGCCCGCCAGCGACAGCGTCCAGATTCCAGGCGTGTTGGTGACGGGAGAGTAGGAGAGTAGGAGAGATTGAGAGATTAAGAGATTGAGAGATTAAGAGATTGGGAGATTAAGAGATTGAGAGATTGGAGACTGGAGATTGGAGATTGAACTGTCTTTGAGCTCCAATCTCCTTCTCCAGTCTCCTAATCTCCCAGTCTCCTAATCTCCTAATCTCCCAATCTCCTAATCTCCTAATCTCCAATCTCCTAATCTCCAATCTCCAATCTCCAATCTCCGCTTTTCGACTATGGACACAATTCTTGCGATCGACATCGGCACAACCGGCGCCAAGGCGGCGTTGGTCAGACGAGACGGGGCGTTGCTGGCGAGCGCGCTGGCGACCTATCCGACGCATACGGCAGCGGGCGGCGTGGTGGAGCAGACGCCGCAGGATTGGTGGGATGCATCTTGTCGCGCGCTGCGTCAGCTTTGGGCGGCGGCGCCGGCTGGCGTGCATGTCGCCGCTGTGATTCTCAGCGGGCAGATGCAGGACACGATCCTGCTGGGCGATGACGACGCCGTTGGGCCAGCGCTGCTCTATTCTGACAGTCGCGCCCAGGCAGAGGCGGCTACGATCGAGCATCAGATCGGCGCGGCGCAACTGACAGCGATCACCGGCAACGCGCAGGGGGCTTCCAGCGTGCTGGCAAAGTGGCGCTGGCTGGCGACGCACGCACCATCGCGGCTGGCGGCGGCACAGACGATCCTGCTGGGCAGCCATGATTACATCGCCTGGCGGCTGTGCGGGGCGCGCGCCGCCGACCCCACCACCGCCGCCACGACCGGTCTGCTCGACTGGCGCACGCGCACCTGGGCGCACGACCTGCTGGCGCAACTTGAGCTGGAAGCTGCTCTGTTGCCTGAACTGCACGCGTCTGGTGCGTCAATCGGTGCAGTGCGCGCCGAAGCCGCTGCCGCCACCGGCATCCCTGTCGGGACGCCTGTACTGCAAGGCGTCGGCGACCTCGGCGCGACCACTGTCGGCGTCGGTGCGGCGGAGCCAGGCATGATCTACGCCTACCTGGGCACGAGCGGCTGGATCGCGGCGAGCCAGTCGGCAGCCGCGCCCATGCCCGAACGCGGCGTCTTCACGATCTGCCATCCACAGCCCGGTCGCTTGATCCAGGTGGCGCCGGTGTTGACAGCGGGCGGCAACCTGGAATGGCTGCGCAGCGCACTGGCAACGCCGGCAGGTGCACCGCCGGACTATGCGCACCTCAACGCACTGGCGGCGCAGGCAGCGCCCGGCAGCGGCGGCGTGCTCTACCTGCCCTATCTCAACGGCGAGCGGTCGCCTTTCAGCGACGCCAACGCCCGCGCCGGCTTTCTCGGCATCTCCGGTGCAACGACGCAGGCTGACCTGGTGCGCTCTGTGATGGAAGGAACGGCGTTTGCCTATCGTGCGCTGTGCGACGCCCTGGGCGTGGCGCGTGGCGGGGCAATGGTGCTGGCGGGTGGCGGCGCACAATCCGCCGTGTGGGCGCAGATTCTGGCGGACATGCTGGCGGCGCCCGTGCAGGTGGCGGCGTCGCCGGGCGATGCGCCAGCGCGCGGGGCGGCCATCATTGCGGGGCAGGCGCTGGGGTGGTACACGAGCCTCGCGCCGGGCAAGGAGTTCTTCCCGGTGCAGGCAACCTACGCGCCTATCGAAGCTAACGTGCGTGTATACGATCGACTGTATCCGGTCTTTGCCGGTCTCTATCCGGCGCTGCGTGAATTATTTACGATGCTGGTGCAAACAAATGTAGTCGTTTGACGCCGGGTTCGATGTCGGATGTGATGTCAGATATGATGGCAGATGCGGGATCAAAAGGGGTGAATCGATGCCTAGATATGTGCGCTAAACCTGCCGAGAGAATTAAAACAAGAAGCGGAAAGACTGGTGAAACAGCAAGATGTCTCGCTCAACCAGTTCTTGATGTGGAGCGTGGCTGAGAAAGTTGCCTCACTGCGCAGCCAACTCAATGATCCGCGCTTTCCCCAAATTGTGTATCGAATGCCGCCGCTGTCATGCCCGAGCATGATTGCGCCACTCAAGTCGTGCAGCAGATTCCAACCCCATTCTGCAACCCTATTCTTTCGGTATCTCGAACGCCGCCCAAATCATCAACAAGAAGCTGACATAATTGATCGGCGTGCGTATGGCGTTCAGGCGATTCCATTGATCGCGCAAGGTCTGCCAGTCGGCGGGTGGTGCAGCCGGGTCCCAGGTCAGGACTGTGTTGTTGATCGGCACATTGAGAGCAATGGTGAACACACCGACTCCGAAGAAAAAGAGCACCCATGCAAGCGCCGTTAATCGCCAGTAGGTCGTGCGCCACAAGTGGCGGAGGCGTAGCAGCGGAAATAATGGCAGCAACATCGATATGGTTGCCACCACAATCACGCCGGTCGGAAAGGCGTCCAAAGCACGAATCAGCCCTTGCTCCACTTTGGCATATTCGACGGCTGTCAGTGTATTCAGAGTCGGAATGACGCCTTGTTCAAAGGTATAAAGCAGTCCGGCAAACAACCCGATGCCGAATGTGAACAGTAAGTGAGCAATACGGATACTACGCATACAATCTTCCTTCAACGATTCTCACCACAGAGACTCACGCCGATTGGCGCGTCTTGAATGGTGCCACTATACTTGAATCGGTGTGGATAATCTATGCGTGCTCGTCTGTTTTTCTTTGCCATTCGTCCAAATGATCGATGTACTGACACATGTTCTGGACACTGTTCGTCTAAAAAGCAGTCTCTATTGTCGATCTGAGCTTGGGTCGCCGTGGGGATTGCACTTTGCGCGCCATTCCTGCGCAGTCTTCCATGTCCTATATCAGGGCTGTGGGAGCCTGCAAATATGCGGAGACGCTGATCCGATAGAATTAGGCGCCGGTGATGTGGTGCTCTTACCGGGCGGTGACGAACATTCGATCGTGGAAATGGTCGACGCACCGGTTCTTCATAGCATCCGGCTTGATCAGTGGGGTGAGTGCGCCTTGATGCGCTGGAGTGACGATCCTACCGCAATCCTGCTGTGTGGGACATTCGACTTCGAGCATCCGGAAATGCTGCCTCTGCTCAAACAGCTACCACGTGTGTTGCGAATCCCTCATACAGAAGCAGGTACGCTCAATCAGGTGTTGGCGCTGATGGTGGTGGAGGCGGAAGCTGAGCGCCCGGCCCGGCAGGTTGTGTTGCGTCGCCTGGCGGATATTCTCTTTATCCAAATCATCCAACGCTGGGTTGAAATTGCAGGCGTCGAACGCTGTGGCTGGTTGGGTGCACTCCACGATCCGGTCATCGAAGAGGCGTTGAGACTGATTCACACACAACCACACCAACCGTGGACAGTGGCATCACTGGCGCGTGCCGTCGCCTGTTCGCGCGCATCCTTTGCTGCGCGATTTCGAGCGCGAGTGGGCGAAGCGCCGATGGCGTATCTCACGCGGTGGCGGATGCAACAAGCCGCTTTGCTGCTCGGCGCCCAACCTTCTCCCTCGATCACAGAGGTGGCTGAGCAGGTAGGCTACCGCTCGGCAGCCGCCTTCAGCAAAGCCTTCAAGCGCCAGCTCGGCGCAGCGCCCAAGACATATCGGCAGTAAGCCCGACTTTCACACACTTACCCCAGGCTGACCGACCCGCCAATTCTTGCAGCGATTGTAGAAACTTCCGACCACGCTCTATATTCATGGGCTTGGCGACTGTAGCCTTATGACTCACTACATAGCATGCCCGCCAAGCCCGCTTTCGTCAAGCACCTCTTTGCCATTCACCAACACACTTTAGAACCGAGTCTAACTTTTTCTCAGTTTCGAATGTACACCGTCAGCTCTTCACCTGCGGTCACAGGCAGAGTAAACGGCAGGCTCTGTCCCACCAATGCACCGGCCGGGGATTCGTAGATTACCCAACGAAACGGACCTTCGCCGAAATTGCGTTCATACACTGCCCACCGTTTGCTGCCCGCCTCGACGGTTCCCTGCCAGCCATCGACAACGTGCCAGGCGCCGTCGCTGCCCTGCCACTCCACGACCGACCACAGCCCGTCCTGCGCAGGCGTGACGACCAGGCGAATGTGACTCAGGCGCAACGGAATCGGCGTCGGGCGCGGCGTCCTGGGTGCGGGGGTGAGCGTGGGTGTGTGGGTTGGCGTGACGGCAGGGGTCGGACGCGGCGGCAATGCATCGACCGCGGTCGGGGTGAACAGATAGCTTGCCAGCACAGCCACGGCGATCAACGCGCTGACGCTCACGGTGAGCCAACCGTGGCGTCTGGTCATGGAATGTTTGGACACGCTTGCTACTCCTCACTTTCCGGCGTGCGACCGGTGCGGAAACGGCGTCGCAGCAGCAGCGGCTCGTTGTGAACCGCCGCCTGCGGCACTACGACCGCGCCCTGCTCGTCTGCCGTTGTGACAAACGCAGGGCCAGTGATGTTATTGTACACTCCACCCTCGCGTTCGTGCGACTCTTCGACGGAACCAAACGTGCCAACCTCGCCATACGAATCGACCTGCACGTAGACTGCTCGCTCCGGCGTCAACGGCAGATTCACCGATGAGTACTCCGCCAGGAAATAAGGATCACCAATTGCCAGCGTCAGCGCGGCGTTGGGCGCCATCGGCAGCGCATCGGCGGTAATGCCCCAGACCAACCCTTCATTCCCAACCGTGTCCCAGGTCTGGTTGACGGCGGTGGGCGGCGTGCGCGGCCCGATATACGCGTCGATCCAGAATTCGTTCAGAACGGGCGCCGTACCAATGTTGCGGATCGTCACCTGCAGGGCGCCGTCCACTACGCTGATCTGCTCCACAATCAGGTCGGGCAATCCGGACCTCGCCACCATCGGCAGGTAGACGCGATTGAGCGAGGTAGGCCCAGCATTGACCAGGATGAGCGGCAGATAAGCAGCAGGCGCCCCACCTGGCGGCGTAGCAGTTGGCGTGACGGTTCCAGGTGTAGCAGTTGGCGTGACGGTTCCAGGTGTAACCGTTGGCGTACCCGTCTCAGGCGTAGGAGTCAGATCGTTGCCGTCAGCTGAGATCGTGACATTCACGTCAGCAATCGCAAGCCCGTGATAGGCGGCGTCTGCGCTAGTGGCGCGGTGCCGGATCACATCCGTGCCAGGCACTGGAGCGCCACTGACGGCGCGCACGGTCACCATCTGCATCACTGACCAGTTGTCAAGTGTGAACGTCAGTTGGGCGGGGCTGACCGCAACATGGCCATTGGTAGTCGCCAGACTGACCAACACCGGCGCCGATGGTCGCGCCAGCAGCACAACGCCATACGTTCCAGCACGCGTGAGCGTAATGAGCAATTGGCGCGGTGCAACGCCAACCGCAACCCCCAGCGTGCCTGGCGCGCCCAAGAATTCAATCTGGCCGTTGACGGCGCCGTCATTATCTCCTGTCTGCCCATCTGCCAGTTGTAATACAATTTGAGACGCAGTAAAAGATGCGCCAAGATTTCCTTCTCGCAAAAAAGACTGCCATCCGCCTGAATCGGGGCTGTAGATAAAGAATTGGTTCAAATCAAGCCCTGATTCGCCGTGCAAGATCACCGTCACCGTGGCAGTGCTCCCGGGCGGCAGACAGCCAAGCGTGAAGCTGAGGAATCCCAACACAGCGCTCCAACCAGTGGGTGTATCTGCTGGCGAAGGATTTGGCAGAATCTGCACATGATTGAAACAACTGCCTGGCGGCCCCACCAGCGTCACATAATTGCCCGTGATCGGCGACGGCAGCGAGGTGACATTGAGCTGCTGGGCGTCGGGGATGCCGTCGTTGTTGCCGTCGCCGTTGTTGGGCGCGCCGTTCTCGACCTCGTCGGGCACGCCGTCGCCGTCGATGGTGATAACCGCCAGCCCGCGCTGCGTGCGATAGCTAGGCGCCGCCCCAGCCGCCCCCACCAGTTGATCGACGGCGAGACGCAGCGGTGTGCTGGCGCCCGGCGCGCCGATCGCCTCGAAGCGGATTTGCGCCAGACGCATACGGTTGGCGACGCCGGTTCCCCCGACCAGCGTGAAGCGAACCTGATCGGCGGCAAAGCCAGCATTGCAGCCGCCGACGGCAAACATGGACGTGTTGGCCGTGCAGCCGAGCGGTCGCAGCACAGCCGGGTCATAGAGCAGACGCATCACCTGCGCCGACCGTAGTTGTGATCGCACCGCCGCTCACTGCGGGCAGGTAGAGCGAGAAGCTGCTTTGCGGCAGCGACAAGGCGGCGGAATCAGGCTCAGTCGTCGGCGTCGCCTCCTCGGTTGGCGGCGCGGTCGGCGTGACGGCTTCCTCCGGCGTCGGCGTCGCCTCGATCGTGGCGGTCGGCGACAGTTCCTCGGTCGGCGCCAGCGTTGGTTCAGCTGTTGCTGTTGGTTCAGCTGTTGCTGTTGGCGCAGGTTCCTCGGTCGGCAGAGCGGTCGGCTCGGATGGCGGCGTCACTTCCTCGGTTGGCGAAGGCTCCTCGATGGGTGCAAGCGTGGGTTCAGGTATTGCGGTCACCTCTGCTGCCGGGCTGGAATCGAGCGCCGCCTGGCCGAATTGGCTGACGACCGACGGCAGGAAGAGCTTGTGCGCCATCTGCGCAACCGGCGTCTCTGGCGCAACCGGCGTCTCTGGCGCAACCGGGTTCTCGACGCTCCATTCCATGCCGGCGCCGTCCACGTCGATCACGTCGTTGGCGGTGAGCGTGAGGGTCGGCGCCTGACCTGCGGCGTCGCCGATGCGCTGGAAGCGCAGCGTGGCAAGCGCGGCGCCATCGGCAGCGCCCGTGGCGGCGAGGGCATTGAAGCGCACCGCGCCCGGCGCATACGTCGGATTGCAAGCCACCATGCTAAACGCCGCGCCCGGATCAGTGTCGCACGCCGTCGGCGCCAGGAGAGACGGATCGTACTGAAGCTCGAAGACCGCCGCGCCAAAGCGGTCGGCGCCGTGCTTGAGGAGCACGCGCACTTCGACCTCTGCGGCATCCGCTGCCTCGGCGACCGCCATCTGCAGCCCGATGCTGGCGCCGCTCGCTGCGCGCAACGTTGCGTCCGACGTGGCGGTAAGCGGCGTCATCGCATTGGCGCCACGCACCGCCGGAATCGTCGTCATCGGGCAGGCGACTGTAGTCAAGCCGACGTCGCACTGCAGGACGCGCAGCGCATCGCTTGAATCGCAGCGCCCGTTCTCGACGATGTCGCACAGCGGCAGGTAGACCGTGTTGGGGCCGGGCGGGAAGGTCGTGACGCCGATGATCAAGCCGATGTCGTACTTGAGCGTGAGCATGGCGTCGGCGGCGTTGCGCGCGCCGTTGGCGTTGACATCGCCGACCAGATAGCGCATCGCATCAGGCAGGGAGAGGTTGAGCGCAAAGCCGCGCCCGGCTGCCCCGACGGGATGCGCAGTTCGCTGACCGTGAGGCTGGTGACCGGGTCCTGGTAATAAGCCGGCACATCGTTGACCAGGAAGGTCAGCGCATCGCCCGCAAGCGCGATGCCCGTCCCCCTCTCTGTGCTGCCCGGCTTCAACATGCCGACCGGCGCCGCCAGCACATAGCTGTAACCCGTGCCGTTGACCGCACCGATCTCGGCGCTGGCGATGGTCTGCCCGTTGAGCAGCGCCTTGATCGTGCCGCTCTCGAGTGGGTCGCCAGTGGCGTTGGTCACCGTGCCGTAGATGAGCATGTCCGGCAGCGGCAACGGCCCTGTCGATTGCGCCGCGGCGCGCCCGGCCGTCAGCCAGCCGAGCAGGAGAAGCAGCACACCGGTTGCCATGAGATTGAACGAACGAGCGATGCTGTGTTGATTGTTCATCGGTTACTCTCCACCAGCACGTTCACGCTGCGATAACATATCCGGGTACGGACACGACACATCGTGCCCGTACGATTCACATAGACCCTGCAGTCCGACAATCCGGCGACCATCTCAGCGCGTCCCCGCGTAAGCATACGTGTCGAAGTTGATGTAGATGTCCGTCACATCCTCGATGAAGCGATCCAGGTAGAGCACATCCATCTGACCGGCGGCGCGTGCCCACAGCCCACCCTTGAAGTCCTTCCAGAAGGGACGCGCCGTCAGGTCGGCGGCTTTGGTCTGTGTACACGGCTGAATGTCGAGCAGGTTGCGCAGCGGCGTCGGCGCAAAGATCGGGTTGCCCGCCACCACGTCGTAACGCAGCGACTGGTAATCCGGGCCCAGCAGGCTCGGCGCCGAAAGCGTCAGCGTGGTGGGCGCGTCGCTCGCCGGCGCATTGCCGACGCCGCGGAAGGTGATGTCGCTGAGCGTCAGCGCGCCGCTCACGCCGTGCTTGTTGCGCGCCCGCAGCGTCAGCACCAGCGCGTTGGCGCTGCCATCCGGCTCGATGCGGCAGCCGGTTGCGGCGGGTGGCGCCAGGCGTCCGGGCAGCGCGTTGTCGGCGACCACGACCGTCGTCGAGGCGCTCAGCGGCGCAAAGCCGCTGGTCGACGCCGTCACCGTCACGGTGTAGGTTCCGACTGCGCCGTAGACATGGCTGACGCTGGCCCCGGCGATGCGCGTCGAGCCGTCGCCAAAGTTCCACAGATATTGCACATCGGTGCCTGCGCTGAGGATGGCTTGCATCCGGACGACGCGCAGCGGACGTGCTGGCGCGTCGGTCTGGAGTTCCAGCCCGAAGGGCGCTTCGACAAAGTCCTGGCGGTTGGTGACGCACGCGGTTGGCTGTAGGAGCGCCGGGTCGTAACGCACGCGCAGTGTCATCGAATGCAGGTTCTGCACGCCGAGCGCCTCCACCGGCACGCGCACCGTGCCGCCCGCAGGCAGATCGCCGCTGCCGATGCGCAGCGTCACCGGCGGCGTCGTTGCGGCGCCAACCGTGGTCGCGGCGCTGCTGGCGCCGCTCTCGCCTGCCAACAGCGTGATTGTGCCGGAGAGCAGGCTGGTGTTCGTGATCGGCTGCGGCGCCTGCGTCAGCCGCACCTGGTAGACCGCGATCTTGAGGCGGTTGTCCTCGCGCGGGTCACGGTATTTGAGCAGCGCGTAGGGCTGCGTCGCCAGGTCGGTGCGCAGCGCGTAGAGCGCCGGTTCCTTGTTGCCCAGGTTGGAAGCCGCCAGCAACGCGTGCTCGTCGTTAGGATTGTAACCCGGCACATTGACGCTTGGCTGATGGTAGACGGTCGGGCTGCCGAAGAGGTCAGGATCGAGCACAGTCTGCCCGCCGATCTCGGAGCCGAGTTCGCTGGCGATCACGATCTGCGGCGGGTTGGCGGGCCACAGACAGCGATAGCCTACGCTCTTGACGGGCCACGCCACATTGCGTTCATCCGGGCGATACCAGGCGACGCGCAGGTCGTGGCCGCCGTTGAGCGTGTCGGTGTCGTTGAAGGTTGGCGCCGTGTTGAGCACTGGTATGATGTAGCCTTCGCGCGTCTCACGCACGTGGGCTGGCGGCAGCAAGTTATCGACCGTGTTCTGCGTCACCGGCAGCGCGGCAGCGGTCATCACGCCGTCAAAGGCGATGCCGCTGAGGATGTAGCCGCTGCGCCCTTCAGGGTCGCTATGCTTGACCGTGCCGCCCGCCGCATCGACAAAACTATAACTGAATCTGGAAGGGCAGCTTGTTCTGGAAGATGATCTCATCGCCGGAGAGCGTCTCGGTGATCGGGCGGATGAAGCGCACCTCGCCGGAATTGAGGATGGCTCCCATGCTCACAAAAGGGTGTACTTCAAGTTTGGGGCGCCTATCATAGGTCATCGCCTCTGGCGTGACGGGCGCCTGGCAGCGCAGGCAACCTGGAACCTTCCTGCGTTGATTGCGGCGCTACAGCGAGTTCTGGTAGAAAGTGAGGCAGGGGAATGGCGTGGCCAGGTGCGTTGGCTTTCTGACTGGCGCTAGGGCTGCTTGGGTTTTGCGAATATCTCCCCCAGAACTGCGTAGGCAAATCCTGATCGAGGCACTGGACGCGGCTTGTACAGTAGCCGTTCGGTGTGAAACGTTGGCGCAGACGCCCCACCAAGAAACCTAAACACCCATCCGGCGGCTTCTTTCCATCCAACCGTGAGCTTTCCCAAGCGGAAAAGCTCACGGTCTTCTGTTCATTCGCTTAGTTCGTCACTGTGACCTGAATGCTCACCACAACTTCATGATTGTCGCTGACGCCCACGATCGGGATGAAGTAGAGCCCGGGCGGCGTGTTCAAGGATGAAATTGTGGCAGTCACGGCGACTCCGGTTGCCGTTGGCATGATGTGACCGTCGCTAAAGTTGATTGTCAGACCGTCGCCTTCTCGGCACCAGATCGGCTGCTGAGTCGGCGGCTGAGTTGACTGTCCACTTCTGCTGATCAATGGCAAGAACACATTGACGGCATTGGTGGCGTTGGCAAAGAGACAATCATCAAAGAGAAAGACTTCTTCGGGAAAGTCTGGCAGTTCGCTCGATAGGTTCAACGTAACATTTGCCGAACCATGCTTAGCCAACGTTACCGCAGTCGTTGAGGGCGTGAGCGCAAAGATCGCTTTCTTGGCTTCCACCTTGAACTCAGGCGAAAGCACAAAACGTTCCGCGCTGGTGACACGGCGCCCATCTGCTGCAGTGATTGCATCGCCGAAGGCGCCGATGGCAAGATAGAGCGGCTCTTCGCCATCCAGCCCCACGAGATGGAAGTCATTGTCATAGCCAACGGAGAAGACCTCCAGGGCATGCTCCGGTGTTGCTTCGCCAGATTTCTCGCTAAGATAGACCTTGTAGTGTGTAACGTCGGGGCTGGGATGGTGCGACCACTGGATGTAGGCTTCATCGTAGCCTGGCGCAACGGTGACGGTTGGCTCCCAACTTCCATTAAAATCGTTGGTGCGGCTGACTACCAGCGGCTGCGGTAGATAGAACTCCACCGGATCGTTGACGCCGTCATCGACTTCGATCCAGATGCGATAGGTTCCACTTGGCAGAAAATCGGTGTCGACCTCATAGCTTTGCAGCGTGCCGTCGACCAAAGCCTGGATGTCTTCAGCCAACACATACCCATCATATTGTTCGAAAACTTCCGCCCCAGAGTCGCCGGCGCTGCTAGAGACGGTTTGCGTGATCGGCTCTGGATTGGCGTAGATGGCGACGTAGGTCTCTGGATTATTTGACCGGATTCGCCAGGAAACCGTGGCAGTGTTGGCGGCGCTGCCAACCACCAGTGCTTCGCCTGCCTCCACTACAGGTTTGTCGAAATTGCCGATGACTTCAAAGAAATAGGAATCCGCAGTGGCAGGCTCGCCCTCCAGCACAGCCAACCATTCACCCGGCTGTGCATCAGCCACCGTGAATAGAATCTCAGTGCCTGGCAGTTCATCCGGGTCTTCGGCCTCGATGAGCGCTTCTTCGTAGCTGACGTTGCCCGGCAGTGAATCTTGAGAGATTGCTACGCCGTCGGGCGTGATCAGCCGCAGCGTCGGGTTCGGCTCTCCGCGCACCAGCGTAAAGATGAGTTCGCTCGGCTGCGTGATGGTGGTGGAGACGGTGAGCGGGAAGGCGCTGGTCAGCGATGCGAATTGATAATCGCTGTACGCGCTGGCGGCATGCATCGCCCCGGCGCTTGACCAGGACGCATACGCCATCGCCACAGTTTCTGGCGTCACCAGTTTGTAGCTGTTGACATCGCCAAACTTGATCGTCCCCTGGGTGTCGACATAGAAACCTTTCTCGAACTTGAGGACCTTCACCGAGCCTTTGAATCCCCATTGCCCATTTTGGAACTCACCCACCTGCACCTGCGTATTGCCCACCACCAGATCCTTGGGAGGCACTCTCACACAGCGAAACTTGATGAACAAGAATTTGATGCATTTCTGGTAGATTTTTCCTTTCGGAATGCCGACCTCCAGGCTTCCGCTGCCGGTCAGGTGAAAATCGTTCTTGCTATCCACCCAGGAATTGACCGAGACATTGCCGCGCGCCACAACCAATTCGATTTGCAGGACGCCGCTGAAAGATTGCGCCGTGATCTCCGCTTGCGTGGTGGCGGCATCAAAGATAAAGAGTTTCACGCCGCTTTCCAACGCCAGCCGAAATGGCGAGGTGTTCAATGTCACCTGACCGTCCGCACTGACTACCGATTTGCCCAACACCTGAGCGGTGGTGGCGATGGAGGCTGCGATCTGGATCGTCGTGTTGCCGTCCGCGAGCGTCACCGTGCCACTAACGCTCTCCAGATTGAAACCGGTTGCACCGATCGGGATTGCGCAGTTCAGCTTGAGTTGTGCTTCGCGGAATTTCACCTTGTCTGGACTTTCCACCAGATATGGACCTGACGGTCGAACCTCCACGAGCGAACGCTGTTCAGGCGGCGGCTGCAACGTCATCAGGATTCCGCCGCTGTCATCTTCCTCCAAGGTCACGTCCACCTCAATGCCGCTGCAGCCAGTCGGTGCAGCGAGACCAGGTATCGTGAAACTGCCGCCCGCTTTGATGACCTGGACGCCATTTTGATTGGTTTCGATCGAGCCGCGCAGACCCAACACGAAATCAGCCACTTTGATCCGAGGCAAGTCAAATTTGCCGCCGCCGATGCTGATTTTTCCATCTTTGACGGTGACATCGTGAACAGTGCTGGAGGCTGGGAATGGCCCCGGCACGCTCAGCTCTGCTCTGGGCGCGTACAACGACCCATCTTCGCGCTCTTCAAATGTCGGGAGCCGGAGCGTCAGGCCCGCCAGCGAAAACTCGCGCGGAATCTGCGCCGCTGCGACCAGAGGTCTGCTGTCTTCATGCGTGGGCGTCTGTGCCTTTGCACTGTGTCCCAACGCAAGCGCGCAGACAAGACCCAAAAACACAGACAGTGCAAGTCGAAACAGCAACAGCGGATTTGGATTTCTCCCACATGGGTGCGATTGCATCGGTCTCCTCCTTTCCAGTTCTCCAGCAGAAAAGCATTTGATCTAACGTGAACGAATGCAAGTTGGTGAAATGCGCTGTCAGGTGCACACGTCGCCCTACATCTTGGAAGCGCTTCCGGTGATTGCTTGCGCGCCAAAACGGACGTAAAATATGCACCCATTGCCTGCATCCTGTGCGATGGTCGGTGGCGCGCGGCTTCAATGGCCGAATGGCTGCTCGGCGCTTGGCGTTTCATCACATTGGCTCAACCTCGAAAAAGCATAGCAGTTCAACTGTCGGTCATTCAGGGACAGCGCCTGGGACAAAATTGGGACAATTGTTCAGACTTGGCAGATGACAGAAGCAACGGCGGATTTGGTACAGTTCGGAAAACAGCTCCGGTTGCTGCGGAAACAGGCAGGGCTGAGCCAGGAGCAACTGGCGAGAGCTCTCGACCAACGCGCCCGCGCCAGTCCGCCTGAAGAATATCGAGTGGTCGATGGCACATTGATCTCGCGCTGGGAGCGCGCATGTGTTCGGGCGGGACGGCGCTGGCATCCTACCCGGCATTACGTGTTACTCCTGATCGATCTGTTTGCCACACAGCTGACGTATGAAAGCGCTCAGACCTGGGCCAGGCAGGCAGGATATGTTCTGGCAGCAAAAGAACTTGAAAGATGGTTCACCCCGATTGTAGAAGCGCCGCGGGGAGAAAAAGCACTTGTTTTTGAGAGAAATCATGAGATTCGACCAATAACTCACAATTTGCCCGCACCGCTCTCTTCCTTTATGGGCCGGCGTAATGAGTTGGCTATTCTGGTTGATTTTCTCACGCGCCCGCGCACCCGCCTGGTGACGATAGTCGGGGAAGGGGGCGTTGGCAAGACTCGCCTGGCGCTGGCGGTTGGTCACACCCTCCTGGAGATGCAAACTTCTCTGTCGGACAGCGAGCGATTTGTTGATGGGATATGGTTTGTACCTCTCGCTGGGGTGGAAATGGCCGATCCAGCCGATCTGGTCAACCAGTTGGTGTTTGCTGTCGCCAGCGTCTTTTCCTTGCCTTTTCAGCGGATGGACTCGACGCCGCTTGCCGTGTTGATTGATTTTCTGCGTTCGAAGAGACTGCTCCTGATTCTAGATAATTTTGAGCATCTGCTCGACGGCGCTTCCTTTGTTCTCGACCTGCTTGCCAATGCCCCTTCCGTGTTCATTCTGGTCACTTCGCGTGCACCGCTTGACTGCCAGGCGGAGCAATTGCTGGTGCTAGAGGGATTGCCTGTACCCCTCAATGGAGAAACAGACGCTCTTGATTTCGCCAGCATTCAGCTCTTTGTGGAGCGAGCCAATCAGCAAGACCCTCACTTCGCTGTCGATCGGCGGACCCTGCACCAGATCGGCGAATTGGCAGCGTTGGTGCACGGCAACCCGCTGGCGATGGAGTTGGCGGCGCGTTGGATCAGACACCTGTCGATCGCCGAACTGGCGGCGGCATTTCGGCACGAGGATGGTATTCTACTGAGCACCCGTCAACAGGATGTACCCCTGCGTCATCGCAGCATGGAAGCCGTCTTCGAGGCGTCATGGAGACTTCTATCGCTTGAAGCTCAGCAGGCGCTTGCCAAACTTACAGTTTTTCGTGGCGCATTTTCGCGCCAGGCTGCGCTGGCGATTACACAAGATGCCGTCGATCAATTGCAAGAATTAGTCAACCACTCTCTGCTGCACATCGTACAGGTATCGACAGGGCGCAAAAAATATGTGCTGCACGAGTTGTTGCGCCAGTTCGCGGCGTTGAAACTCGCTGCCCCGGAAAAAATTCAGCCCGGATTGGAGGCGGACATTCGTCGGCGTCATAGCGACTACTATCTCGACCTGGCGGCGAAACACGTTGACGCTCTGTATAGCCGCAACATGAATCTCGTGGCTGAGGAAATGCAGGCGGAATTCGACAATTTTCGAGCCGCGTGGGAATGGGCTATGCAAGAACATTCTGTGTCCACAATCACGCAGGCGATCCCTGGCTTGCAGGCGTTTTATCACGTGCGTAGCTTATATCAGGAAGGGGAGGCAGTGTTTGACAGAGCTGCAGCTGTTCTCTCCACAACAGCGGTTTCTTCCTCTGAAGCTGCGAGGGTCATTCTTGAACTTCAGCTTGCCCGCGCCTTTTTCCTGAATTTGTTGCATCGTTACAAAGATGCTGCGGAAGTTGCGCACAAGGTGTTGCAGGCATGTGAGGAACAGAATGCTGCATCTCTGACTGCTGTGGCGCAGGTGGAATGGGGCATCGCCATCTCGCTGCAAGGATGGCACGATGCCGCGCGGCAACAACTGGAAAAGGCCGCGCAGAGCGCACATCAACTCGGTCTACCTCTGGTTGAGGCAAGAGCATTACACGCCATGTTCCGCTGCCTCCTTCCAGTGGGTGAGATTGAGCAAGCCGGCTCGGTGCTAGAACAGGCGCTGCTCCTTTATCAACGCATCGGAAATCGGCTAGGCGAGAGCTTCGTTCTGCGTTCACTGGGTTACGTTGCGCATTTTCAGAACGAAGAGAAAAAGGCGCTCTATTTTTGGGAGCGAGCAGTGAGCATCTATCAAGAGCTAGGCGATCAGCCGCGCCTGATATCGATCTGGCAGCATCTCGGTGACGCCCACGCGGCTTTGGGCGATTTGGGGCGCGCATATCAGTATTATGACGCTGCTTACACCAGACGGGAAGACGTACATGATCCGCGCCATGCGGCGCACACTGCCGATGGCTTTGCGCGGCTGCTGATTCGACTGGGAAGATTTGCGCAAGCGCGCCAGCTTTGCCAACAGGCGCTGGCGGAGTTGCGACGCTTGGGCGATCAGGTGGGCGCCATCGAGGCGCTGTGCACACTGGCAATGGCGGAGCTGCAGCTCGGCAATGCCGCCGCTGCGCTGGTTTGCCTCCAGGAGGCGCTGGAACTAAGTCGCGTGTCGAGTGCACAGGTGTACGAAGGCTCGATCGTGTTTGGAATTGGCTGTGCGCTTGCAGCCATGAATCGATGCGATAAGGCGCTTGATCTTTATCGCCAGGCGCTCAACTCACACCACGCACAGGGTCAATATCTTGCCATCGTAATAAAAAGCGAGATGGCGGCTGTTTATTTGTCGCAAGGGCGCAACGCCGATGCTCTAGCGCTAATCAATGAAGTGCTGCCATTACTCAACCCGTCTGCGTTTCCGAAGCTGCGCGATCCGCTGCGCGTCTGGTTCATCTGCTATCAAGTGCTTCAAGCAAACCACGTTGCGAATGCCGCATCCTATCTGACCGAGGCGCACGCTCACCTGCAAGCGTGGGCGCAAAGTCTTGATGACGATCGGTTACGCGCCTCTCTTCTGCACCAGGTGGCTGTCAACCGAGCGATTGAAAGAGCCTATCGAAAACAAACGGATTGATCGCCAGCGCTTGCACTCGAAAGAAGTTACGCGGCTCGCCTATCTTCCCGGAAGCTCAGAGCTTCCGGGAAGATAGCCTTCCGACAGGCTCGACAGGGAGCCTGCTTTGTCAAACTACTCCACCTTCACCGGCTTCAGATTCCAAATATCCCGTACGTATTCGCGGATCGTGCGATCTGACGAGAAGAAGCCGGTGCGCGCCGTGTTGAGGATCGACATACGCGTCCACGTTTCCGGGTCGCGGTAGACGTCAGCCACGTGATCCTGAATATCGATGTACGCCTGGTAGTCGGCGAAGACCAGATACTCGTCGTGGCGCAGCAGCGAGTCGAGCAGCGGGCGGAAGAGCGTGGCGTCCCCGCGCGAGAAGACGCCAGCCGCAAATGCATCGATAGCGCGCTTGAGCGTGCGGTTGTTGGCGTACCAATCGTAGGGATGGTAGCCGCGATTCTTCAGGTCCATCACTTCCTGGGCGTTGAGGCCGAAGAGGAAGAAGTTTTCGGGACCGACCAACTCGCGAATCTCGACATTGGCGCCGTCGAGTGTGCCGACGGTCAGCGCGCCGTTGAGGGCGAACTTCATGTTCCCTGTGCCCGACGCCTCTTTGCCTGCCAGCGAAATCTGCTCCGACAGCTCGGCGCCCGGATAGATGATCTGTCCCATCGTCACGTTGAAGTTGGCAGGGAAGACGACCTTCAACCGATCGCGCACGATCGGGTCGGCATTGACGACTTCGGCGACGCTGTTGATCATTTTGATGATGAGCTTGGCGGTAGCGTAGCCCGAAGCGGACTTGGCGCCAAAGAAGAAGGTGCGCGGCACAATGTCCAGGTTGGGGTTGTCCTGTAGCCGTTGATAGAGCGTCACAATGTGCAATAGCTTGAGCAGCTGGCGCTTGTATTCATGCAGACGCTTGACCATCACATCCATCATGGCGCTTGGGTCCACGGTCACGCTAGTGCTGTGTTCCACAAACGCCGCCAGATTGCCTTTGTTGTGCTGTTTTACGGCGCGCCAGCGCTCACGGAATGCCGCATCGTCAACAAATTGCTCCAGCCCGCGCAGCCGTTCCATGTCATTGATCCAGCCGTCGCCGATCGCCTCGGTGATCAAGTCACAAAGTTGCGGGTTGGCGAGCTTCATAAAGCGCCGCGGGCTGACGCCATTGGTCTTGTTTTGGAACCGATCCGGGAACATCGTTGCAAAGTCCGCCAGCGTGTGGTCGCGCAGGAGCTGCGAATGCAGTTCCGCCACACCATTGATGGCGAAACTGCCGACGCTCGCCAGGTTTGCCATGCGAATCTGGCGTCCGCCGCTTTCATCGATCAGTGACATGCGCGCCACACGCCCCTCGTCGCCGGGGAAGCGGGCGCGCACGTGCGCCAGGAAGCGATGGTTGATCTCGTAGATGATCTCCAGATGGCGCGGTAGCAGATATTCGAAGAGGCTGACGGGCCACTTCTCCAGCGCTTCGGGCAGCAACGTGTGACAGGTGTAGGCAAAGGTGCGCTGTGTGATGCGCCACGCCTGATCCCAATTCAACCCTTGTTCGTCGACCAAAATGCGCATCAGCTCCGGGATGGCAATGACCGGATGCGTGTCATTGAGCTGGATCGAGACCTTGTCAGGGAAGGTGTTCCAGTCCGTGTTGCGCAGCCGGAAGCGACGGATGATGTCGTGCAGCGAGCACGCCACGAAGAAATACTGTTGGCGCAGGCGCAGCTCGCGCCCCTGCGGCGTGCCGTCGTTGGGATAGAGCACCTTGCTGATGTTCTCAGAGTAGATTTTCTGCTCAACGGCTTGGGCATAGTTGCCGGTGTCGAACATCTGGAAGTCGAACTCCTCAGCGCCGCGCGCGCGCCACAGACGCAGGATGTTGACCGTGTTCGTGCCGTAGCCGGGTACAAGCGTCGTGCACGGCTCGCCCAGCACCTTCTGCCCGGGCACCCAGCGCACGCTGAATCGCCCGCCGCCGATCGGCACATGCTCGGTGTAGCCGCCAAAGCCCACTTCGATCATATCGTCGGGATGAATGAACTCCCAGGGATTGCCGCGCAACAGCCAGGTGTCGGGCTGCTCCACCTGCCAGCCGTCAACAAAAGTTTGGCGGAAGATGCCGAACTCGTAGCGGATGCCGTAGCCCACTGCCGGTAGGTCGAGCGTCGCCAGCGAGTCGATAAAGCAGGCCGCCAGACGCCCCAAGCCACCGTTGCCCAATCCCGGCTCCGGCTCCAACTCCAGGAACTCTTCCAGGCTATAGCCAAAGTCTGCCAGCAATTCCTCTGCAACCTGGGTCACACCGGTGTAGAGCAGGTTCTGCCCAAGCTGTTTGCCAAGCATGTACTCGGCGGAAAGATAGTAGGCAAACTTGGGGTTGGCGTTGTAATGCGCCTCGGTCGTCTTGCGCCAGCGTTGGGTCAGCAGGTCACGCACCGCCAGCGAGAGCGCCATGTAGAGATCATGCTTGCTGGCGGATTGAACGGCGCTGCCGACAGTGTTGTAGAGCCGCTCGGCAACGGCCTGACGCAATTCCTCTTTGGTCAAGGTGAAAGTGCCAATAAGGGGTTGCGCTTCGATAGTTTTGGTTGTACTCATGATTGGTTCCATCTGATCTGGCCGGTGCGTTCCTGTGTCGCTGGGTGTGAGCGCTTCCGGCACGCTGATAAGTTGCAACGAAAAGCAACGCAGTGCACCCTTGCTCTGCGCATTTTGCGCCATCACTATACATCAAGTGCGGCTTCCCGCCTAGCAACTCATCACACGGGAACACTGTCAGCGCAGCAACCGCAACACCCGCTCATACATGATCACATAGTCAACCACCGCCGCCGCCAGAAACGCCCCCGCCCACACCGGCTGCCCGGCCCAAAACAACATGCTGATGGCAATGCCAAAGACCGCCCACTCGATCAGCAGACGCAGCAGCCCCGGAACCGCCACGATGGCAGGCCCCGGATCATTGGGCACGCGCAAGACGCCCCACGCCAGCGCCGCCACAACCGGCAGGACGACGCCCAACAGCAGCCGCATCAGCAGCGTATCGCCGATCCGGAAACCGGCATAGACCATTGCTACAAGCGCGCATAATTCCAACAAAAAGTGTAATCCCAAACCGACAGTTGTGATCGACATCGTCAGTCTCCTGAACCCATCTGAATTTTTGCCTGTTGCCCCAACCCTGCGTTCACCATCGCCGTCAGCCTGCGAAAACTTTCGTCCAGATCAAGCGGAATGCCGAAGCCGCCTGCCGCTTCCAGCGTAGCGAAGCCGTGCGCCACGCTGCGCAGCGCGCGCACGGCGTGGATGGCGTCGTCACCTGCCAGCCCAAATGACGCAACGACCGCCACCGCTACCTGCACGATGCGCGCCTCCGCCTGAATCCGTTCGGCGTCGTCGGGCGCGTCCAGGGCGGCGGGGCGCACAGTGTAGGTGGCCAGCCCAGGGTTTGCCGTGACAAAGGCTCGGTAGGCGTCGAGCAGCGCCGTGACTGCCGCCGCACCGGACTTGCCGATCACGGCGGCGGTCAGTGCATCGCCCAGCCGCTGCACGCCGAGCAGCGCCAGCTCGCGCTCCAGCCCCGGCAGCCCGGCGACGTGGTTGTAGAGCGATGGCGTCTGCACGCCTAGCTCCTCTGCCAGCCGCTTGAGCGAGAGCGCAGCCACGCCGTCGCGATTGACCAGCGCCGCGGCTGCCGCCACGACAGAAGGCTTGTCCAGCCCGGCCCTACGCGACATGCCGCACCGCCTGCTGCGCCTGCAAGAAGTTGACGATCAGCGGCGCCGTTACTTCTGGCATCTCGGCGTGCGGATAGTGGCCGGCGCCGTCGACCATCAGGTGACGACCGCGCACGGCGTCGGCAACCCATTGCGCCTCCGCCTGTGGCTCGGGAAAATCGGGGTCTTTGCTGCCCATCATCACCAGCGTTGGCGCCATGACGCCACCCACCCGTTCCGCCGACGCCGTCTTTGGCGCGCGCATCATCGCCTGTAGCGCCTTCAACCGGCCCGGCTCCCGTAGATTTGCCCCGAGTGCGGCGATGTAGGCGGCAAAATCCGCCGGTTTGCGCGTTGGGTAAAGCGTCGAATAGTACCACTGCCACGCCCGCACGCCCCACAGCTGGTTGAAAAGCAGCGAATAGAGCAGCGCATTGGTCGCGCTTGTCTCACCGCGCACGAATGGCCCAATCAACACCAGCCCGGCTACGTGCGCGGGCGCTTCCGCCGCCGCCCACACCGCTGCGCCCGCCGCCATCGACGCGCCGATGATCACGGCTGGCCCACTGTCAAGGTGGCGGATCAGCGCCAGCATGTCGCCGCCGATGCCCGCCACGGAAAAGTCATGCCATTGCGTGCTCGACTCGCCCAGCCCGCGCAAGTCCATCGTGACGACGCGAAAACCGGCGTCAACCAGGAACGGCGCTAGAAAACGATACTCTGCGCGCACATCGCCCATCGACGGCGCACAGAGCACGAGCGGTCCGCTGCCTGCGTCGTCATAGGCAATGCGGCCGGATTGGTGGGTCAGGTATTGAGTGGTCATCGGTCTCTCCTTTGGAACAAAACTAATTATATTAGTATAATAGCTAATAAAATTAGTTTTGTCAAGCGCCAATTCTCTCCGAAAATCAAGGTTTCGCGTAGGTCGAGCGGCCATGCCACGCCGGAGGCGATGACCTACGCGGCGGTCGAGCGGCCATGTCACGCCGGAGGCGATGACCTACGCGACGGTCGAGCGGCCCTGTCACGCCGGAGGCGATGACCTACGCGGCGGTCGAGCGGCCATGTCACGCCGGAGGCGATGACCTACGCGACGGTCGAGCGGCCATGTCACGCCGGAGGCGATGACCTACGCGACGGTCGAGCGGCCATGTCACGCCGGAGGCGATGACCTACGCGGCGGTCGAGCGGCCATGTCACGCCGGAGGCGATGACCTACGCGACGGTCGGGCGGCCATGTCACGCCGGAGGCGATGACCTACGCGACAAGCTCTTGCCCCCAAGTGTAGAGAATAGGCCCTTTACTTAGTTCGAGCTTTTGGGGCACGCAGACTCGTGCTAAGATGTCGCTATGAAAACGATTACGTTGATCGGTGAAACCTACAAACGATTTGACGAACGTAGGCTTAAACATTGAAGAAGGCGATTTCGGAATGGCTCGATTTACATTACCGGTCAAAATCGGTCTCGGCTTCGGCCTGGCCGGCTTGCTGTTGACTATTGTCGGCATCGTGCGTGGGCAGGTGCCGCTGGCGCCGCTCAACATGGCGATTGCGCTGCTGATCGGCGGCGGCGTCTGGTTTGTCGTGGCGTGGGCGGTGGCGTCCGCAGCAGTGGACGTGGAGAAGGATTTGGGAGAGTAGGGAATTGGAGATTGGGAGATTAGGAGATTAGGAGATTGGGAGGAGTCAATCTCTAATCTCTAATCTCTAATCTCCAATCTCTAATCTCCCAATCTCTCCATTACTCTCTTACCCAATCACTGTCTGGCTCTGCTCGTGCATGTAGAGTGGCAGGGTGTAGTGGCCGCCGACGCCTTTGCCGCTCATGCCGGAGCCTTTCCAGCCGCCGAAAGCCTGCACACCGGGCCAGGCGCCGGTGGTAGCGCCCGCACGTCGATTGGCGTAGGTGGTGCCCGCCTCGATATTGTCGAAGAACCACTTGACTTCAGCCTTGTCCTCGCTGAAGAAGCCAGCGGTCAAGCCGTAGATTGTGTCGTTGGCTTTTGCCATGCCTGCCTCCAAATCCTTGACTTTCGCCACATAGAGGATCGGCAGGAACAACTCATTTTTGACCAGCTCGTGATCGTCGGGCAGGCCGGTAATGATGGCTGGCTGGACATAATAGCCACGGCTGAAGTCACCCTCGGTGATGGTGTTGCCGCCAAAGAGCACCTGACCGTCACGGCGCGCAAGCGCAATGTATTTCTGATAATCCTCGTAGGCGCCCTTGTCGATCACTGTGCCCATGAAAGTGTCGCGCGCCGTGGGGTTGCCGACCTTGAGCGCCGCCGTTTTTTCGAGCAGCAGCGCCAGGAACTGGTCGTAGACCGGCTCCTCGACATAGACGCGCGAGCACGCCGAACACTTCTGCCCATCCAGCCCAAAGGCCGAGCGGGCGACGCCGGTGGCTGCCTTGTCAAGGTCGGCGTGGCGTGAGACGATGGTCGGATTCTTGCCGCCCATCTCGATGATCGCGGGCTTGGGATAGCGCCCATTCAAGGCGTTGCGCGCCACCTGCATTCCCACCTCGTAGGAGCCGGTGAAGGTCCAGCCGGCGATGTCGGGGTTATCTTGCAACTCTTGACCGACCGTGCGCCCGGGCCCGCTGACATAATTGAAGACGCCATCAGGCAGCCCCGCCTCGGCGAAGAGTTCGGCCGTCTTCCAACCGGTATAGAGCGTGGACGATGCACCCTTGAAAACAACCGTGTTGCCGGTGATCAGCGCCGCACAGATCGGCGCACCGGACAGCGCCATCGGGAAGTTGAAGGGCGAAATCACGACCCATACACCGAAGGGCTTGAGCACGCTGAGGTTGGTCTCATTGTCGCTGAGTTTTCCCAGTTCGCGGATGTAGCCGTTGTTCTGCTCCATGGCGTTGGCGTAGTAGCGCAGCAGGTCGGCGGTTTCCTCGACCTCGCCGAGCGCTTCCAGCCGGCTCTTGCCGACCTCCATCACCATGATCGCCGAAAGCTCCAGGCTGTTTTCGCTGATTTTCTCGGCGATGCGGCGCATGATGGCGACACGTTCTTGCCAGGGCGTCGCAGCCCAGCCCTTGAAAGCGGCTTTGGCGGCGGCGACGGCAGCTTGGGCGTGCTCACGCGTCCCCTTTTGGGCAGTGCAGAGATGGATGCGCGTATCGACGGGACTGTAGGTGATGGTCTTTTCGCTGGCGTATACCTTTTCGCCATCAATGAACATCGGCACCTCGACGCCCAGCATCGAGGCCTTCACCTTGTCAAAGGCTTCATCAAAGGCCGACTGCAGCTCCTCGTTGTCCGCCGACATGGTGGCGTAGGTGATTTTCATTTTGAGCGCCATGACTCTCTCTCCTTTGAGCATCATTCACACATTGAGCGGTTCTGCGACGCCTTCCACATCATGGGGAAAACGTTCATTTCACTATACGTTACACGATCTATATGCTTGCGGCAAACCATCAACCATTCAAGTTGTTGTGGCATCTGCGGGCTGTGGCATGTCAGGCTCATGGACTCCGTTATGAGAACAGCATATCACGTCGAAAGTGATGACGTGCAACATTAGCCCCAACGCACAAGTACTTTTCGACCGTTTGCGCACCATTTCCCCAGAAATATAATTGAGGGCATTTCAGACTACTCCTCGGAATTTGATACGCGGGAAGGATAAAGACCAATGCAACGCAGTGCTTTGTTTCTACTGGTATTGTGGATTGGGGTGCTTTTTGGTGGCTCTACGCCGACCGCCGCTTCCGCTACTGACAGCCCGCCGCGCGTGACCCACGGGCCAATGAGCGGCGAGGTGAACGCATCGAGCGTAACCCTCTGGGCGCGCGGGGATCGGAGCGGGGTCATGACGTTTGTTGTCAGCGCCGCCGACGCGCCGGCCATAACGGTCGCTAGCGCGGAAGTTGCCGTCGATGAATCTGCGGATTTTGTCGGTGAGGTGAGGATCGAAGATTTGACCCCGGCCACATCCTATCTCTACACAGTGACGCTAACTGCGGCGGCGCAAACCAGCGCTCCCCTAACCGGCACTGTTCGCACCGCTCCCCAGCCAGATGCTAAGATCGGTTTCAGTTTTGTTTTCGGCGCCTGTCTGGGTGGACAGGGATATTGTCGCGATGCAGAAACCGGTTGGGCTATCTTTGATGCGATGGCCGCCACACACCCCGACTTCTTTTTACTGACGGGTGACAGCATCTATGCCAGCAGCGCCTGTCCTACGCCACAGAACGCTCCCGGCGCCGAACAGCCAGCCCAAAATTTGGAGGATTTTCGCGCCCGTTATCGTTACCATCTAGAAGACCCTGCGTATGCTGCCTTTCTGAACCATGTGCCTGTGTTTGTGACGTGGGACGATCACGAATTGCGTGACAACTATGCCGGGCCTGAATTGGCATCCTGGAACCCACAACGCTTGCAAGATGGTCGCCAGGCTTTCTTTGAGTATTGGCCCGTGAGTGCATCCGAAATTCCGACTGACACCCATCGCCTGTATCGGCAGTTTGGCTATGGCAGTTATGCCGACTTCTTTATGCTCGACACGCGCTCCTACCGAGATCCGATTGTCAATTGGGACCCGCATCCGCGCACGCTGCAACCCAAAACCATGTTGGGCGCCGAGCAAAAGGCATGGCTAAAGCGCAGCTTGTTGGCATCAACGGCTACATGGAAATTCGTCGTCACCAGTGTTCCCTTAGCCTGGCCCACGGGTTTCCCGCAGCCTGAAGTAGAAGGGCGTGATAGTTGGGCGAACTTCACCGATCGCTCTGGCTATGAGACAGAGCTGATGGAGTTGCTCTTCTTCATCACTCGTCACGACATTCAGAATGTGATCTTTTTGACCGGCGACACGCACTGGCCCTTTGCGATCAGCTATGATCCTGACCGAGATGGCGTGACCGATTTCTATGAATTTGGCTCCAGCCCGATCAGTGCGCTGGTGCTGGCGCCACCACCGCAACCAGACCCATCCTTCAACCCGGCCGTGCTGTATGCCGAAGGCGAGTTTCAAGGCGACCTGTTCAACTTTGGGCAAATTTCCGTGGACGACGCCGGTGTGCTGACCTTCCGTCTCTATGACCGCACGGGAACTGTGCACTACGAGCAATCGATCGCGCCAACGTCCTGAGGCAGTGCTATCTGGAGGAGACCGGGCTGCTGCGCCTTCATCCTGACAGCAGCGATGGCCAGGAAACCCGGTCTTCCCAACACATCCCTATCACTTTCGATAGACAACAACCACATTGCTTCGAGCGCTTACACGTGCCGGAAGCGCCAGACAGCGATGGTGAAGGTTGCCAGCGCTATCGCCAACAGCGCCGCCAGGTTGGGTAGCACGTCTGCCAGGTCGCCGCGCAGCGCCGTGATGGTCAAGAACCCCTGCACTGCCCAGTAGTGCGGCGTGATCTGCGCCAGCCCCGGCGCCTGGATGCTGGGAAAGAGCGCACCGCTGACCGCCGCCATCACCAGCGTCAGCAGCGTGGGGACGCTGTTCGCCTGTCCTTCCGAGCGCACCAGCACCGAGACCAGGATGCCCAGCCCGCCGACTGCCAGCCCCGTCGCCACAATCAGCAGGATGAGCGCCAGCGGCGCGCTGCCCAGGTCATAATCGAAGAGCAACGTGCTGGCGGCAAAGACGCTCACCACCTGCAGCATGGCGATCAAGCTGTAGGGCAGCGCCTTGCCAAGCAGGAAGGGCACGCGGCGGATCGGCAGGCTGAAGATGCGCCGCAGCGCGCCGCCGACGCGTTCTTCATAAATGGTCTCCGCCATCAAGCCCATCAAAAAGAAGGCAAAGAAGACGCTGTAGCCCGGCACCAGATAGTCGAAGACGGTCGGCGCCTGGCGCGGCGCCGCATCGGAAGCGGGGCGCAGGTCGATGCGCACGAGCGGATCGTCGATGGCGTCCTGCACCTGGCTGGAGACAACGCCGTTGATTGCCGCCGCCAGGAATTTGGCAACCGCCTCCAGATCGACGCCGAGCGACGCCAGGTCTTCATCCGTGAAGCCAAAGGTCTCCGGCGCGGTGTTGAAGACGGTTCGCACTGCGCGCTCCACCTCGGCGTCGATCAACATCGGCGCGGTGGCGGCTTGCACCTGGCCGAGCACAATGCCCGCGCTCTGCTCGCGCGCCGGGTCGACGATCACCTCGACTACGCCGCCGGCATCGGTCAGCACGGCCGCGCTCAACCCGGCCGGAATCACGATAGCGGCCATGCGCTGTCCTGCGCCGACGCGACGGTCGGCTTCGGCGCGGCTGTCGAGCATCTCCAGCGCCAGCGTCGGCTCGTCGCGCAGCGCACTGACGATCTGCCGCCCCAGCCGTCCTTCATCCTCGTTGACCAGATAGACCGCCACTGTGGGCGCGCCTGTGGCGCCGAAGGTGGCGCCCATCACGGCGATGAAGATGAGCGGCGTCAAAAAGACCAGCAGCCACTGCCCGCGATACTCCGCCGCCACCTTGATCTCTTTGCGCGTCAGCGCCCAGATTTGCCGGAGCATGGCTCACCCTTCCAGATCGAACTTCCACACGGCGATCGCAAAGAAGACCGCAGCAAAGCCCAGCAACACGGCGATCTCCGGCAGCACATCGACAAAGCCCATGCCGCGCGTGATCAGGTCCTGGTAGCCCTGCATCGCCCACGTCTGCGGCAGCACAATGTTGACCGTGCGCAGAACGGGCGGCAGCCAGTCGGCGGGGAAGGCGCAGCCGGCGAGCAGCGCGCCCACGATCAGCAGCACATTGATGCCGCGCTCGATGCGAAACGCCGCCGCCGCCAGCCCAATGCAAACCGCCGACAGCACGACCGCCACCGTGTGCACGAAGAGCGCCACCGGCGCGTTGCCTAGTCCCATGCCAAAGCCGATGGCGCCGATGGCAAACATCGTGCCGACCTGTAGCACGCCGATCGCCAGCGCCGAGAAGGTCTTGCCCGCCAGCAGGTCAGCGCGGCGCATCGGCGTCACCAGCAGACGGCGTAGGACGCCGGTGTTGCGCTCCAACTTTACCGCAGCGACGACGGTGCCGATCAGAAAGTAGACAAACATGACCGTGTAGCCGGGGATCGTCTGTTGCAAGGTGTTGGGCTGCACGGTGACACGCGCTGCGCTCGGCTTGACAGCAACCACAGAGAGCGCTGGGGCGGAAAAGAGCGGCGCCGCGCCTGTCGCGTCCGACGTGCGGATGTTCTCGCGCACCTCCGCCGGCGCCAGCTCGATCAGGTCGCCGAATTGCTGCAAGCCATTGCGCAACTGATGCTCGATCGAAAGCCGCATCGTGCTGCCGGTGACGACGCCTTCGATCAGCTGGCGATCAACCGGACTGCGCGCCGGGTTGTAGAGCAGCGTCACCGAGATGTGTTCGGCGGCGTCGATGGCTGCACTGAAACCCGGTGGGATTACCAGCGCGGCGCTGCGCCAGTCGCGCAGCACCTTTTCGCGGGCGACGGCTTCGTCGCAGACCGCGCCCGTCACCGTGCAGGCGGCTTCCACTGCGGCGCCCAGCTCCGCCGCTGCCTGCGTCGTGACATCGCGTTCGAGCGCATAGCTCTCCGCCAGCATGTCGAGCAGTTCCTGCGCATGGTCAGCGACCGCGCCGTCGATCACATCGTGCACCGCGACCGGCAACCCTGGCTTGCGATCCTCGGTCAGGTTGTAGCCGTTGGGCGGAAACGCCAGCACAATCGGCACGATGAACGCCAGCGGCATCAAAAAGAGCGACGCCATCTCCCCCCGGTCGCGCAGCAACAAACGCAAATCTTTTAGCCAGACAGATAGGATTCGCATAGGATGTTGTTGAAAGTGTGATTAGGAGATTAGAGATTGGAGATTGGAGATTGATTTACGTACAGCGACGTCAATCTCCAATCTCCAATCTCCAATCTCCAATCTCCAATCCCTCAATCCCTCAAACTCTTCCCCGTCAGATTCAGAAACACGGTTTCCAGATTCGGTTCGAGCAGGTCGAGCGACAGGATGTCGACATCGGTTGCGTTGCAGTAGTGTAGCACCTGCAGCAGCGCCTCGTTGCCGTGGCTGGCTTCAATTTTCAGGATGGCTTTGCCTTCGGCGCCTTCTTCTGCGGCAACGAATGTGGCGAAACGCACCGCGGGCAGCGCCTCCACAGCGGCGCGCACCGCTTCGTCGGCGGCGGCTAAGCCAAGCTGGATGATGCCGCCGCCCAGCGATTCGATCAGCCGGCGCGGCGTGTCGAGCGCGATCAGCTTGCCGCGATCGATGATGCCGACGCGGTGGCAGAGACGTTCGGCTTCCTCCATGTAGTGCGTCGTGTAGAGGATGCTCATGCCACGCTCGCGGTTGAGTCGTTCGACGCTCTCGAAGATGTGGTTGCGGCTTTGCGGATCGACGCCGACCGTTGGCTCGTCGAGGAAAAGCAGGCGCGGTTGGTTGACCAGCCCCGCCGCCAGGTTGATGCGCCGTTTCATGCCGCCGGAGTAGGTCTGCACACGGTCGTTGGCGCGCTCGCTCATGCCGACATAGCCGATCACCTCATCGACGCGTGCGCTGAGCGTCTTGCCGCGCAGCCCGTAAAGTTCGCCGAAGAAGCGCACATTCTCTCGCCCGCTCAGCGTGGGATAGAGCGCCAGCTCCTGCGGCACAACGCCGATGACCTGCTTGACCTTGGCCAGGTCGCGCACGATATCCAGCCCGCAGATCGCAGCGCTGCCGCTGGTGGGCGGAAAGAGGCCCGAAAGCATGGCGATGGTCGTGCTTTTGCCGGCGCCGTTGGGGCCTAGCAAGCCAAAGACCTCGCCTTCCTCGATGGTGAAACTGACATCGTTGACGGCAATGATGTCGCCGTACTTCTTGACCAGGTTGCGGGCTTCCAGGATGAAAGCGGGCATGACAATACCTCATGAAAATGCTCTGCGAAATTACACTCGCTATCATACACTATCATGCTCATCTTCGGCGCCTTCGACGGCTGGCTGACCCACCAACGGCGGGATGATCGCCGTCTCCTGTATCGGGGGAGGCGTCACTTTGCCAGCCTCTGGGCGCTGACGCAGCCACCAGACATAGACGCCAAAGAGCAGCGTCCCTGCCAACGTCAGCCCGGCGCCGAGCAGGAAGGTGACATCGTAGCCGAACTGTACAATGATGTAGCCGCCGGCCAGCGAGATCAGCGCAAAGCTGAAGCCAGCCGCCATCTCCCCGGCGCCGGTCATGGCGGCGCGCAAGCGCGGTGGCGTCCGTTCCATCATAAAGACATAGAAAGTCGGGTAGCGGATCGACGTGAAGGCGAGCAACCCAAGGAAGCCAATACCTGCCGCCGCCGGGTTGGGGATCAGAATCAACGGCGCCATGCTGATCACGCTGCCCAACGAGCCGAGCACTGCGGCTTCGCCATAGCCGATGCGCCGTGCCAGCGCTGGCCCAAGCAGCGCAGCCGGAACTGCCAGCAGACGCGCCGAAGCAGCAATCAGACCAATCGTTGGCGTCGCAACTTGCAGGGCGTTGTCCATGTAGACGTTGAAGAAGGTCACCGTCGCCCCCACCCCTGCCACTTGCAGGAAGCGCACCACTGACATGAAGACGATCAATGAATAGGCAGAGCGCGGGCGCGGCGCCCCTGGTCGCGCCTCAACCATCTCCGGTTCGAGTTCGGCGGCGTCAGGTTCGTGTGTCCGTAGCACGATGAACAGCGCCGCCACCATGAGCAGCCCTACAACCAGCAATGGCACACGATAGGGCGCCGCTGCCAGCATGGTCAATCCCAGGGCAGCGGCGAAAAGTGCAGGCAAGATGCCGCCAATCAGCCCGCCAGTGAATGAAGCCAGGCCACTGATCGCTGACTGGATCGCGAAAATGGCGCCGCGCGCGCTCACCGCCGTCACGCGGATCAAGAATGGCCCTGAGTTGACGAAATAAAAAGACAGGCCACCAAAGATCAAGAGCATGGTAACCGTCAACCAGGGCGCGCGCCAGTGTTGATCGAGCAGATCCGCCATAGGCAAAGCGAGCGACCCGAGCATACCTGCGGCTATTCCCAAAATCATGATGCGTCGGCTACCGTAGCGTGTACCAAGCCAGCCTGCCGTCAGGCTACCGATCGCAAAAGTCAGATTCGCCATCGAGTTGATCTGCCCGACGAATTCCGGCCCGAAGTTGAGACGCAGAACGTAAAGGTTAAAGATCACAGAGTAGATGCCGCCGTCGATGCTCAACCCCATGATGGCAGACAACAAGAGAATGAGGCGGGCGTTGCGGTTGGTAGCCCGTAGAGTCTGTGCATACGCCGACAACATGGATGATGGCTCCTCGACGCTATTGGGTGGTGAGAGATCGAGCATCGCTATTCGTCACACGTCAGGCGTCACTCGTCGCCGCTGCAGCGTCGCCTCCGCCGCGTGATATGGCGAGTGGCGTTTGACGTGTGACGCTCATTTTCCATGTGATTGTACTCTACGCTTGCACCCGCCCTCGAAACTTGAAGCAAGCCTACATTGTCGTTTTCGCCCTGCGACGTACAATAATGATTCGGCAGCGCCGAGTATGCATTGCGTCTCGTTCGTTATACGTTGCTCGCCAAGCATCATGCACCCGTCATGATGTCTGGCGCATGATGCTTGACGCAACATGACGCATCACACCGGACTCATTCACCACGCACCGAAAGGGGACATGCGTGACAGCACAACCCAAACGCCCGGCCCGGGAACGCCCCAACTTCCAGAACCTGGGGCGGGCAATCCGCTTTCTTGGCCATTACCGCAACATCACGCTGGCAGCGTATGCGGCGCTGTTCTTGAGCACAGGCGCGCAGTTGCTCGTGCCACAATTGCTGCAAAACATTCTTGACGCCGTGACGCGCGGCATGATGGCGCAGCAGCTCAGTCAGGCGCCAGCCGATGTACAGGCGAAGATGCTGACGCAGGCGGGCATGACCTCCGCTGAACTTGACCAGATTCTCAGCAACCCATTGGCGCCGCTTTACTGGGCAATTGCGTTGATTCTGGCGCTCGCACTCGTGCGCGGTTTCTTCGCCTTTGCCCAGTCCTACATGTCGGAAAAAGCCGGACAGAGCGTCGCCTTCGACTTCCGCAACGACCTTTTTGCCAAAATTCAGCGCCTCTCCTTCAGCTACCACGACCGCAATCGCACCGGCCAGTTGATGATCCGCGCTACCGACGATGTGGAGAAAGTGCGCATCTTCATCGGGCAGGGGCTGCTGCTGGCAATGCAGGCTGTAGTGCTGCTGACAGGCGCCTTGTTGATGTTGCTGCTAACCAACCTGCAACTCACGTTAGTGGTGCTGCCCATCCTGCCGATAGCGCTGGTGATGTTCATGCTCTTTGGCGCCATCACGCAGCCGCTGTTCATCAAAGTGCAGCAAAAACTCTCCGCACTGAACACAATCTTGCAGGAAAATCTAGCGGGCATCAAAGTCATCAAAGCCTTTGCCACCGAACCCAAAGAGCAACAACGCTTTGATGCGGCGGCGGTCGTCTTGATGAAGCAGCAGATTCAAGTGGCGCGCATCTTCAGCTTTCTTTTCCCGGTGATCTTCCTCATCGCCAACCTGGGGCAGGCAGCTGTACTCTACTTTGGCGGCGTCCAGATCATCGAAAGCACCTTGACGATCGGCGAGTGGCAAAAGTTCAGCCTCTACCTGGTCTTTGTCTTCTTCCCGCTTGGTCAGCTAGGCTTCATCATCTCCCAGATGAGTCAGGCCTCCGCCAGCGCCAATCGCATCTTTGAGATTCTTGACGCCCACAACGAAGTCACCGACAAGCCAGATGCCATTGCGCTGCCGCCGATCCAGGGCGAAGTCGTCTTCGACAATGTCGTGTTCCGCTACTTTGGCAGCACAGAGCCGGTGCTCAACGGCGTCAGCTTCCACGCCACGCCAGGCGAGACCGTGGCGATTCTCGGCGCCACCGGCAGCGGCAAAAGCAGCGTGATCAACTTGATCCCTCGCTTTTACGACGTGACCAGCGGGCGCATCTTGATCGACGGCTACGACGTGCGCGACGTGACCATCGAGTCGTTGCGTCGGCAGATCGGCATTGTGCTGCAGGAAACCAACCTCTTCACCGGCACCATCCGCGACAACATCGCCTTTGGTCGTCCTGACGCCACCGACGAAGAGGTGATCGCCGCCGCAAAGGCCGCTGCCGCCCACGACTTTGTTACCAGCTTCCCAGATGGCTATGCAACATCGGTGGGCGAGCGCGGCGCCACGCTCAGCGGTGGGCAAAAACAACGCATCGCCATCGCCCGCGCCTTGCTGCTCAACCCCCGCATCTTGATCCTGGACGATTCAACCAGCGCTGTCGATGTCCAGACAGAAGTGCTAATCCAGCACGCCCTCGATGCCCTGATGAAGGGACGCACCAGCTTCGTCATTGCCCAGCGCATCAGCACCGTGCTCAACGCCGACAAGATCATCGTGCTCGAAAAGGGGCGGATCGTAGCAGAAGGACGCCATACAGAGCTGATCGAGAGCAGCCCCATCTACGCAGAAATCTATCGCAGCCAGCTGGTGGAAGACCCGACTACCGAGATAGCGGATAAAGAATTGGAGTTGACCCTATGATCGGTGGGCCACGCGGTATTCTCGAACAGGAAGTCAGTAAACCTCGTAGCCTCGGCCGGACGCTGTCGCGGCTGGTGGCTTACTTCAAACCCTTCTGGCTGGCGGTAGTAGGCGTGTTGTTGATGATGGTGGTCAACGCCTGGGTGCAGGTCATCACCCCGGAGCTGCTCGGTCAGGCGGTGGATTGCTACCTGACGCCCGCTGTGACGTCAGAAATTGCCACAGCTGCGACAGCACAAGGGCTGCCAACCGGTGACGCGCCAACCGCTGCCAATAGCGATTTCACCTGTTGGTTTGGCGCAATGCCGGCGGGCGCCGCCACCAGCGACTATATCGCCGGGCTGGGACGACTCACCTTGGGGCTGGTTGGCTTTTTTGTGCTGGGTGCGATCACCGGCGGCGCCATGTTCTATCTGATGTCGTGGGCAGGTCAGCACGTGCTGCGCAGGCTTCAGGTCGAAGTCTTCACTCACTTGCAGCGGCTTTCGCTCGGCTTCTACAACCGCCACGAAAGCGGCGACCTGATGAGCCGGATCACGAACGACGTCAGCACCATTCAGCAGGCGATTGGCTTTGCCCTGATCCAGGTGCTCAGCGGCGTGCTGCTCCTGGGTTGGATCGCGTGGAACATGCTGACGCTCAACTGGGTCTATGCGCTGCTCAGCCTGGCGGTGGTGCCATTGATGGCCATCGCCACCATGTGGTTCAGTGGTCAGGCGCGCAAAGCCTTCCGCGTCACGCGTAAGGAGATCGGCAATGTCAACGCCGAGTTGGAGGAAGGCATCTCTGGCGTGCGCGAGGTGCAGGCATTCAGCCGCGAGGGCGCCAACATTGAGTCCTTCCGCACCAGCAACGCCGCCAACCGCGACGCCAATGTGCGCGCCGTCGCCTACACCTCCGCGCTGGCGCCAACCCTCGAAGCGCTCGGCTACGTCGCAATCGCCACAGTTGCGGGCGTTGGCGGCGTCTTCATGTTACAAGGTCAGACACTAGGCGGTTCGGCGGTGACCCTGGGGTTGATCGTCGCCTTCATTGGCTACGTACAACGGTTCAACCAACCAATTGCGCAAATCTCCGTGCTGTGGGCAAACATCCAGAGCGCCATTGCCGGCGCCGAACGCATCTTCGACTTACTGGATGAACAACCCGAGATCGTGTCAAAGTTTGACGCCAAAGTGATGCCCCCTATTCAGGGGCGCGTTGTCTTCCACGACGTGGGCGCCGAGTACAAACCAGGCGAGCCAGTGCTCAAGCACATCGACCTGGTGGCGGAGCCGGGGCAAACCATCGCCATTGTCGGTCCGACGGGCGCGGGCAAGACGACGCTGGTCAACCTGTTGCCCCGCTTCTATGATGTCACGACCGGCGCTGTGACGATCGATGGCATCGACGTGCGCGATGTCACGTTGGAGAGTCTCCGCAAGCAGATCGGCGTCGTCCTGCAAGATTCGTTCCTCTTCAGCGACACAGTGATGAACAACATTCGCTATGGTCGCCCCGAAGCCACAGATGATGAAGTGATCGCCGCGGCGCAACTGGCGCGCGCGCATGACTTCATCGAGCGCCTCCCTGAGGGCTACAACACGGTGCTGGGTGAACGCGGCGCCGGTCTCAGCCAGGGACAGCGTCAGCTGCTTTCGATTGCGCGCGCGGCGCTGGCGAATCCGCGCCTGCTGATCCTGGATGAGGCGACAAGCAGCGTCGATACGCGCACCGAGCGGCAGATTCAGGCAGCGTTGGAGCAATTACTGGCGGGACGCACCAGCTTCGTGATCGCCCACCGCCTGAGCACCATTCGCAACGCCGACCAGGTGTTGGTGCTGGTCAAGGGCGAGATCATTGAGCGTGGCACACATGAAGAATTGCTGGCAAAACAGGGCTTCTATTATAAGCTCTACATGAGTCAGTTCAAGCGTCAGGCGCAGGTGGTGGAGGCGTCGCCACAGGCTAACGGGCTTGGCGGGCGCCTCTCGGCTGTGACCGAAGCGACATGAGTGCACGACATGAGCGCGCCAACAAACAAGGGTTTGCGATAACATACTGCGCACCACGTAGCGCACCACGCCAGAATCTTTCCAGCTTTGGTGTGAACAAGGTATAATCTGGTAGAGTTGAAACTACTAACAATGGG